>Ga0224554_1000007_pt1 | contig 174002 bp, 148 predicted proteins | sample 714S22024metaG_FD_180666 | JGI IMG/M metagenome (GOLD analysis project Ga0224554, IMG submission 180666) | Peat soil microbial communities from Stordalen Mire, Sweden - 717 S2 20-24 | ecosystem: Environmental > Terrestrial > Soil > Wetlands > Peat | place: Sweden: Norrbotten County, Stordalen... | reverse complement strand
ATCACGATCCGGACGCATGAGGCCTGCCTGCGCATCATCGATAAAAAGGGACCGCTCTCGAATCCCGCCGATCGCGACCATTGCGTGCAGTATATGGTTGCGATTCCGCTGCTCTTCGGCAGATTGACGGCTGCTGATTACGAGGACGACGTTGCGGCTGACCCGATTTTTGGCCCGAGGATCGACGCGCTTCGCGCGAAGATCGAGTGCGTTGAAGAGCCGCGGTTCACGGCCGATTATCACGATCCGGAGAAGCGGGCAATTACTAATTCGCTTCGCGTAGAACTGAGCGACGGAACGGTTTTGGAAGAGACCGTTGAATTTCCCATTGGCCATCGAAGACGCCGCGAAGAAGGAATGCCTTTACTGGTGGAGAAGTTCAAGACGAATCTGCGGCGGCGATTCAACGAAGCGCAACAAAGTCGGATTCTTGAGGTCTCGCTCGACGGTGAGCGGCTCGAAAAAATGGCCGTGAATGAGTACGTCGATCTTTACGTGCCGCAAGATTGATGGAAAAAAGCGCGATCGTTTATTTCCTCCGAAATGCGCGAAAAAACCTGCCGAAAAATCAAAACAGTCAAAAACGGAATTGCGAGACTGTGAAACTGTGAAACTGTGGCTGCAAGTTGTTGATTCGGAACGCTCCACAGTTTCACAGTTTCACAGAACACATATGGGGGGGTGGGGTCTGCGGCATAGGGGGGGTGGGGTGCGAAGTATGGGGGGGTGGGTAAAAAACAGGGAACAAGGGGCCAAGGGAACAAGGGAACAGGGAACAGAAAAGCAGAGGAGCGGGTGAAGAAGTGAATGAGTGAAGAAGTGGACGAGTGAAGAAGTGAATGAGTGAGAAGTGAACGCGTGAAGACGCGAATCGCGGGTTGTGAAGCGTGAACAGGGAGCAAGGGAACAAGGGAACGAGGGAACGAGGGAAGTGCGGGCGAGGACGCCCGCATGACAGCCGGACTGGAGTCCGGCGCTACAAGGGAGCAAGGGAGCCAGCGAGCTAGTGAGCAGGGATCGAAAAGATGGAGGCTAGCGAAAAGTGGGCGATGAACTGGAGTGACAGTAGGGCGCGCGGGGCGGGAGGGGTGATGAAAAAGCGCTCGGAATTTTGCGGAGAATTGCAGAGCTCACCTCGGGGTGGTTAATGATTCAATTGTGCGCTTATTGGGGAAATAATCGGCAAATGGAAGTGGCGAGAATGTAAGGGTTTAGGGATTACGCCTGTTGACAAAAACGTTCGATGAGGCAGGGACGAAGGTCCGGGAAGGTGGCGGAGGGGTTTCGTCGAGAGTTAGCGCGTGGGTTCTTTCGCCCCTACGGGGCTTTTCGGTTGGGCGGGTAGCTTTCCCAGGACTTGCGTCCTGGGCTAACTTCTATCGCTCCCTTCGGGAGCTCGGGCGGCGGCACGTTGCCATCGCCTTCGCCTAACACGCGACGAAGTGCTGGCCGTGGCATGAAGCTGCCTTGGGATGTGGCTTGACAATACTTCACACTGTATTATATTGACAAGTATGCGCACTGCGAAAACCATCTCGATTACGCTTCCGCCCGACTTGCTGGTGAAGGCGCAGAAGACCGCCGAGCGCGAAGATCGGACGATCAGCGAACTCTTTCGAGAGGCACTGCGCCGCTACATCACCGCCGATCCGGAGTGGGAGGCGCTGCTACACCGCACTCGCGCGAACGGCGAGGCGCAGGGCATCGCCACAGAAGCGGATGTGGAGCGCCTTTCGGACGAATTCCGGCAAGAGCGGCGTGAATCCGCGGCCCGCTGATGCGGGTGGTTGCGGACACGAATGTTCTCATCTCCGCCCTGATGTTCGGCGGATTGCCGGGGAGATTTCTCGATCTTGCTCTCGGCCGGAGATTCACGCTGCTAGCTTCAAAGGCGCTACTGGATGAGCTTGACGAGAAGCTGCGCGGCAAGTTTGCTGTTTCAGAGAGCGATGCGTTGGTCATTCGAGCGAAACTCGAAGGCAGCGCGGAGCTGGCAGATCCGGATTTTCAATTGAACGCTGTTCCCGACGATCCGGATGACAATCGCGTTCTGGAGTGCGCCGTCGCGGGAAAAGCCGACTTCATCGTCAGCGGAGACCGGCATCTGCTTCGGATTGGCGACTATGAGGGAATTGCGATTGTCACGGTACGGCAGTTCTTAGAAAGTGCCGGGGTGCTGAGGGCAGACCTCTAGTCAGCGCTTCGGTTTCCTGTGATCTCAGGTCTCAAAATCGAGACCCTGGGGCACCCAGCAAGCTGTGCTGCTTACTCCGACTCCTCCTTCGCGCCATCGTTGTCTCCGGGATGGTCCGTCCAGTCGCACACCCCACAACTCAGGTAATATTCTCCGTCTGCGCTCAAGAATGGATCAAAATGCGTCCTTATATCCCGTGAATTGCAGAGGGGGCAGTTTTTGGTTTTTTCCCTCTTGTTCCTTTCTAGGATCTGAATAAAATGGCCGATCAGATTGCTACAAGCTTGTAGCGCTATTGAACAGACCGGTTCGTCAGCATTGCGATAATGAGTAGTCCAATTGACAAGTTGCCACGCTCCTTTCGCAGCCCCTTTCAAGAATTGCCGCAACTCCTTATCGCTATCACCTGGGCACAGCTGGTCCGCAAGAACCGATGACCATGCGACGAAATTTGCGTCCTGGGGGATCTCGGCCTGCGGTTTGCGTTCAACTCTGCGGCGAACAGCGCCAACCAGGGAGATTAAACACTCTCGAAGCTGCATTCCAACGGACTGGTAGTCTTCTGCCTCGACCGCAGCTTCGAGGTTTTTCTCTGCCTGTTCCCGCCGCCGGAATACTTCGTCGAAGGGAGTTGGGTCATCGCTATCCGGACCCTGGGGTCTGCTCCGTACTCGCATCATTAAACCAACGTGGAAAGATAACGTGTAATCCAGGCTCTGAAAGTGCGCCTGTGGGTACAAATTCGTGAGGGGAGTGATAACCCACCATCGATTCTTGTCAGTGTGAACGTCCCAGACCTCATGTAAATCCCCGAGTATCACTTCACTCTTCACTTTTTCAACGTGTAATACTTTCTCGTCGGACGCTTCAAGCTCGACATACCTGGAAATATCTTGCGCGCTGTGCGGGTCACTCTCTGAAAGGTATTTATGAAGCTCCGAGGGGGGAATTGCTGGTCCCGGAACAACACACTCTGAGTCCTTTTGCTCGGCCCGGTTCTCTTTATCGTCGGACATAGGAGCCCCCTAGCTTTATAGGCAAGCTGGAACAAAGGATAGCAAGAAATAGAAAGGCGGACCCGATCAGGTCCGCCTTGAGTTTGAGATGCGTAGGCTACGCTTTGGCGAGGACGGGTTTGCCGAGGCGGTCGGCCATGATTTCGTGGGCGTGGGCGAAGAACTCGTCCTTAGAGATTTTGTTTGCGTCGAGGTCGGCGAGGATGGCTTTCTGCGCCTGGTACTCGCGGTTGACTACGCCGGCCTTCGATTGCAACATGCGCCAGGCCTTGCGGCGCTCTACACAGAACATGACCAGTTGGCGACTGACGGCGTAGTAGACCGTCTTGCCGTCCTGATCGTGTTGAATAAAGACTCCGAAGTCGGGAATGAAGCTGCGGTGCTCGGGCAAGAGGTAGTAGCGATAGACGACATCCTGCTGCGTGATGCGGACCAGCATGTTGTCGAGCGGGACGAGCTTCGCGGCTTGCTCGGGCTTGATCTTCTTGAGGTGGTTGCGGAAGCGCGCCTCGGTGACGCACCAGTGCGCGACGGTGTAGCGATACGGCTCGTTGGTGACCTTGGACTTGGTTTCGTACCAATCGAGATCGATGGAGGGATTGCCCTTGATGTCGAGCGCCTCTGGGTAGGTTTCGCCGAGGCGGGGGTTGAAGACGAACTCCGGCGCGCCACGCGAATCGCGCACGCGCTGCGCCTGGAAGAGCGCCATGTCGTCGGCCACGCCGTGCTCCGGCTGGCAGGTGGTGAAGCACTGCAGGAACATGGTGCCGCGATACTCGAGGCCGTCGAGAATGGCGCGGTAAAGCTTGGGCGCGTTGGCCATAGAGACCTGCGCGACAAACGGCGAGCCGTGGCCGGCGAGGAAGGTTTCAGCGACCGTCTTCTTCTCAGTGTTCTTGCCCTGCGTGGCGGAGCCGAAGGTGTTCATGTCGCCGCCGCCGAGCATGGGGGTTGAATCGGAGTTCTGGCCGCCGGTGTTGGAGTAGACCTGCGTGTCGAGCATGAGCACTTTGACGTTGGGCCGATTCTGCAGCATGACCTTGGAGGTGTTCTGGTAGCCGATGTCGCCGATGCCGCCGTCGCCGCCGACGACCCAGACCTTGGGCAGCTCGACGATTTCCTGGTCGGTCATGAGCGCGTCAGTAAAGTGCGTGAAGTGGTAGTACTCTTCGGCGCTGAGTACGCCGCCCTCGGGCCCGGCTTCGCGGGTGAGGAGAATGTCGGCGAGGCGCTCGGGAAGAACGGAGCGGCGCGCGTGATCGACGATGAAGCTTTCGCCCATGAGCCAGCCGACGGTGACGCCGTCCTGGAAGAGCGAGTTCATCCACGGATAGGGGTGCGGATTGTTGGGCGCGGTGGAACCGTAGACGGTGTTGCAGCCGGTGTGCGCGGCCATGGCCATGACGCTCATGCCGTTGGCGAGACGGCCGTCGATGGGCTGCAGGTTTTTGTGATTGAAGGCCTCGGTGAGCAGCACCGCGGCGATGGCCTCGACCAACTGCGCGTCGGTGATGACGCCGTGTTGCGCTTCGTAAGCCGCGATGCGCGCCTTGGTGTCGGATTCTTCTTCGCCGCCCAGACCCATGACGAGATGTGCGATGGCTTGGCGCAGGCGCGCGTACTCGGCCGGATTGGCTTCTTTGATGGCGGCGAGGCGGGTCGCGCCGGTTTTCTCGAGGTCGGAGGCCTTTGCGACGAAACGATCGCTCTTGGCGTGGTAGACCGGGCGCATGTAGGCTTCGGTGACGGCGGCAATGGAACGCAGCACGCTTTTTTCGCCGCAGCCGGCGCAAGCGCCGTCGCCGGCAACGAGCGCGTCGTAGTTGGTCCGCACCATGAGCATGTTGCGCAGCGTGGCGGTTTTTGAGTCGGCGGGATTCGCGCCGTTGTATAGGCCAAGATATTTCTGCGATGTGTCGGGCAGGAGGTCGAGGAAGGCCGTGCCGGTTTCGTGCTCGGCGTTGACCTCTTCGGTTTCCTGCACCATCTTGAGCGCCATGTGATCGCCGCAGGCGGTGACGCAAGCCGCGCAGCCCTTGCACAGGTCGCTGACAAAGATGGAGAAGATTCCGCCGGAGCCGGGCGCCTTGCGCTCAGGAGACGAGAAGATGGCGTTGGTCTTCTGGTAGGCCATCGGGACTTTATCGACGATCGCGTAGAACTGCGCTTTGGCTTCGGGCGAGAAGCCGTCGACGGACTCCGTGACCTCGCGAATGATGGCGGGAAGCGGCGTGCCGGCCTTCATGTCGGCCAACATGCGCTGGCGCGTGAGCTTTTCGATTTCGGGCAGCTTGTCGATCATCTTGCGGCGCTCGGCGGGATCGACAACGTAGCGCGTAACTGCTGTGCCGAGGATTGTGCTGAGGTCCTGCGAGCAGTTGGGGAGGGCTGTATCCGGGCAGACCGAGATGCACTCCATACACTGCGTGCAATTTTCGGCAATGTAGAGCGGCGTTTCGCGGCGGGCGACGTACTTGGAGGCTGTGTCGCCGGTGGCCGCGGCAATGACGCCCATGGCAGAGAGCGGCGTGGCCGGCTGGTCGTAACCGAAGTGGGAGCGGAACTCCGCATCGAAAACATTGACGGATGAGATGGGCGTGCGGGGACCCTGTCCAGCGGGAGGCGGCGTGGAGCGGCGCATCGAAGACACGGCACCTGCGCCCACTTCGGCAAAGGCCGGCGCCTGGGCCAGAATCGGGAGCAGAGCCTGTCCGCGAAGACTGGAGTGGTCGGCTGCGGCGACATCGCCGATGGAGATTTCCTTGACGCGCTCGAAGCCCTGGATCATGACTTCCATGTTCGACTGGACGACCGCGTCGCCGAGCTTGCCGAACTTTTTGACGTATTGCTTGTGCACGACTTCGCGGAACTGCTCCTGCGTGATGCCGAATTCTTGCAGCATGGGGCTGACGGCGAAGAATGCGCCGAGGAAGGCGTTGCCCTGCATGCGGAGTTGAAGGTCGGCGCGGTCGGTGGCTTTGCGCGCGATTTCGAAACCGGGGAGCGTGAAGACGCGAATCTTTTTCTGGATGATCTGCTGGCGCGCCCAGATGGGCAGGTTCTGCCAGGCACGCTCGCCGTCCACGTCCGACTCCCACACAAGGCTGCCGCCCTGCTGCATGCCGTCGAGAGGATTGGTGTGGGTGAAGGCCTTGGGATCGCAACAGAGAACCACAGTGACGTGGCGGAGATCGCAGTTGACGCGAATGCGATCTTTGGCCGCGACCATGAAGTAGCTGGTGGGCGCGCCCTTTTTCTCGGAGCCGTACTTGGGATTGGCGCTGACGTGGATGACTTCCTTGGGATTGCCGAGGTCGTCGCGCAGGCCATCGCGCTCAAAGAGCAGGTCGTTCAAGTCGCCGAGGATTGCGCCGAGGTTCTTGCCGGTGGTGATTGCGCCCCAACCGCCGATAGAATGGAAGCGCACGGCGACTGCGCCCGTGGGAAGCAGCGACGGCGTTTCGTCGCCGATGACGCTGTAGGGGTGGTCGATACCGAGAACGATGAAGTTGACGCCGTCGGCTGCGGTCTTGCCGTCTTTGCGCGCGCGGTTGGCGGTAGCGAACTCGAAGGCTCCAATGATGTGCTCGGGGCGGAAGTCGCGCGAGCCCAGGCCGTAGCTGCCGCCGATGAAGCGCGGGACTTCTACGAGGGTGATTGCGGGAAGGCCTTCGGTTCCCTGCAACGCTTTTGAAAACGCGGTGCGAATGTCGCGGCCGAGAGGGTTATCGCCGGAAAGAGCTTCGTCGGTGCGTTCGAGGATGATGACGTTCTTTTTGCCTTTGAGCGCGGCGACGATTGCGGCTTCAGGGAAGGGACGAATGACGTTGACGTGGACAGAGCCCACGCTGGAGTTGCGGGTCTGGCGCAGGTAGTCGACCGCGGCTTCAATGTTTTCCGCGGCTGAGCCGAGCGAGACGAAGACTGTGTCGGCATCGGCGGTTTTGTATTCGGTGACGAGGCCGTAATACCGGCCGGTCAATTCGCCGAAGTCCTTGTAGGCGGCCTCAAGGAACGGAAGAATCGGCTCGGCAAAGTTGTTGCGCCGGGCGACGATGCCCTGCATGTAGTGTTCCTGGTTCTGCACGGGGCCGAGGAGGACGGGATTGGTGAGATCCATCATTTTGGGAACGCGGCGGCGGGTGGGTCCAAAGAGAACGCGCTGCGCCTCGGTGGGGCAGTCGATGATGTCTTCGGGTGCGCCGAGATACTCGCGGATCAGCTCCGACTCGTGTTTATAAAACGTGCGCTCGAGGTGGGTGGTGAGGAAGCCGTCCATGATGTTCATGCCGGGCGTGAGCGAGAGCTCGGTGACGCGGCGGAGAATGAGGGCCTGGTCGGCGGCCTGCTGCGCGTCCTTGCCGAAGAGCATGATCCAGCCGGTGTCGAGTGCGCCATAAATGTCGTCGTGGCCGCAGTGAACGTTGAGGGCGTGCTTGGTGAGTGCGCGCGCGCCGACCTCGAGGACCATGGTGGAGGCTTTTCCCGGCGCGTGGTAATACTGCTCGACGCCGTAGACGACTCCCTGGCCGGAAGTGAAGTTGACGACGCGCTTGCCGCAGACGGAGTGGGCGATGGCGCCGCCCTGGGCCGCGTGCTCGCCTTCCGCTTCGATGGCGATGGTGTTGCGGCCGAAGACGTTCAGATGACCCTCGGCGTAAGCCTGCTGGAAGAGCTCGCCGCCTTCAGTGGAAGGCGTGATGGGGTAGAACACGCCGGCGTCGGCGATGCGCGTTTCAGTGTGGTAGCTGACGAGCTGGTTGCCGTTGGCGGTAACGCGGATGCCTGGGTAGCGAGCCTTCATAGATCCCTCACATTGAAGCCTGGTTCGACGTCTTCAGATTGCATGGCTTTCGCCGGAGCGCGCGGGGCGCGAACCGATCGCGCCCACGTCTACGTCCACGTCTATTTGATGATCGCCGCATCTGAAGCGGTGCGCGTGCGACTGGCAGCGTGTCAGACAGGCCGGCCAAAGACCCTTTTCAATTGTCGAATGTCGAGCAAGTCGAGCGGGCGGAGCGGCAAAAGGAGACCTAAGGGGAAGGTTACTCCTTTATAGAACGGCCCATGATCAGTATGCGCCCAGCATAGAGACGGTGTGCCACTATATGAGAGTGAGGTCGGGGGTAGGCGGACAGGGAGCTTCGTGCGAAGTTGCCAGCGAATCCGGTTGCGCTACCATAATGAGAAGATTGAGGTTTGCATGTTTGTTGTGGTCTGGCAGTTTGAGATTGCTGAGGATAAGGTGGCTGGCTTTGAGGCTGCCTATGGGCCCGAGGGAGTCTGGGCGCAACTCTTCAGAACTTCACCGGAGTATCGGGGAACCGAGCTGATGCGCGACGCCTATGTTTCCGGGAACTATCTGACCATCGACCGGTGGACGAGCGAAGAGGCGTTTCGCGCCTTCCGCAAGGAGCACGATAGCGAATACGAGGCGCTTGACCGGAAGTGCGACGCGCTTACCAGCCGCGAGACACGAGTGGGCGCGTACACGGTTTGAGCCAGATTGCTTGAGTTAGTCCGGGCGATACGAGTGCGTTTGAGCTACATCCAGCGGCCGACAACCACAAACATCACGAGAAGAAACAACGTGAGGTTGGGCACGGCCGTTTCATGGCGACGCATGTGATAGAGGGCTCCATAGAGCGTTACGAGCACGAGTCCCGCAGCCGCCCACGGAGTGATCGCAGGCATGAAAGAGAGTGGCGTGACCAAGGCCAACGCAGCCACAATCTGAAATACCCCGACGGCAACAAGCGCCTCATACGGCAGCCCGAAGGGGAGACCCGCCGACTGCGCTCCGAGCGGTTTTGGCCTGCGGTTATAGCTCATGATTCTTGCAAGTCCAACGCAGAGAAAAACCGCTGCCGCCAAATACTCCATATATCGATCGAGACTGTTCATGGTCCACCTGCCTTCTCTTTTGCCATCGCCAACGCTTGCAAGCGACCTGAATTCGAGCGGCGGTCGTCGAAAGATCCGCTGAGATAAGCGAACCATAAAGAAGATGTGAAGTCAATATAAAGGCCGAAAAAAGCAGCAGGGTCTGAGTCGTTCGACCTGCTTAGGAATTAGTGGGAGGCATTCCGGTCGGGCCGGAGGCTTTCGGGCGAGCGCGATTCTGAGTCGCGACGGGTAGGTGGGCACGTGCGCGGTTTGAACTTTAGGGCGTAGACGAGTCGAGAATCAGGACGTTTTGGCTGAACTCCGGGCCGGCCATGTATTTGATTCCGCGGTCGAATGTGACGAGGACGCCGTTTTCCTTGATTGCCAGGCCGAGGAGATAGGCGTCTGTCACTTGCTGGTGGCCGGAGACACGAGCAGCAAAGCGAGTGGTGACGGCCACCCAACTTTCCGCGTCAGTGATCGGCCAGTATTGGTAACCGGGATGCGCCCTGAGCACTTGGAGGATAGCGATGGCTCGCTCCAGGGTGATTGTGCCTGCCTGCATCGCCGGATTTGTTGTAAGGCGGATGAACCCCGATTCGGTGAGTGGGCAGACGCCCCAATTGTCCTTGCCTGTTGAAAGGAACCAGCGTTCCGCATTCCGGCGATGAATGTGTTCAGGGTCGGTCAAAGCGATCAGAACATTTAAGTCAAGCAAATTTCGCCGGATCAAACTCGTCCTCCGAAAGCTCTTTCACCATCTCGCAAGTAATCGTCCTCCCGGTCCGAGGCAACATCGGGAGACCAATATCGGAATATTCGATTTTGGGCAGAGGTGGCGGGGGCGCCGTTTCTGCCTTACGGATTAACTCGTTGATGGCTGTGCTGAGTGTGATCCCGCGCGAGCGTGCATAGTAAGCGGCGAACTCATGTGTTTCGTCGTCAAGCGAAATCGTGGTTCTCATGGGTCTATTGTGCATCAATTCTCGATTTGATGCAATACTGCTCACTTGATGCATTATTGACTATTTGATGCATATTTTCCAGCGTGATGCGATTTTGAGAAATTGATGCGCATTTCTCGAGCTGATTGTGCGCTCCGGCACATCTGGGCGCGAGGACGCTTAGTTTCTCTCTTTCTTCGCTATTTTGTCCTGTTCTTCAATGTCCCATCCTGCTACAATCCCATCGAAATCCAATTAAGCCCCTCGCCGTTTCCTGCCAGGAAAGCATGAGATTTGGCGGGCGAGCACTTTTTTGAGGAGCCCTCCCAATGGCCATCGTCGACGACCGCGCCAAAGCGGTAGAACTTGCCTTAGCACAGATTGAGAAACAGTTCGGGAAGGGGTCGATTGTGCGGCTCGGTTCCCGGGAGGCGCTGCTGCCGATTGCCGTGATTTCGACGGGATCGATCAGCTTTGACGCAGCGCTGGGAGTGGGCGGGGTTCCGCGCGGACGAGTGACCGAGGTCTTCGGGCCGGAGTCTTCGGGCAAGACCACCATCACTTTGCAGATTATTGCCGAGGCACAGCGCAACGGCGGGCTGGCAGCTTTTGTGGACGCGGAGCACGCGCTCGACCCCGCCTATGCGAGGAAGCTGGGCGTCGACATCGATAACCTGCTGGTGTCGCAGCCGGACAGCGGTGAGCAGGCGCTGGAGATTACGGAAGCGCTGGTGCGCTCGGGCGCGATCGATGTGCTGGTGGTGGACTCGGTGGCTGCGCTGGTGCCGAAGGCCGAGTTGGACGGGGAGATGGGCGACTCGCACATGGGGCTACAGGCGCGGTTGATGTCGCAGGCGCTGCGCAAGCTGACCGGCACAGTTTCGAAGTCGAGGACCGCTCTCATTTTTATTAACCAGATTCGCGAAAAGATTGGCGTGATGTTCGGCAACCCGGAGACCACGACAGGCGGTCGCGCGCTGAAGTTTTATTCGTCGGTGCGCATCGATATCCGGCGCATCGCCGCGGTGAAGGAAGGCGACACCGTGGTCGGGTCGCGGACCAAGGTGAAGATCGTGAAGAACAAGGTGGCGGCGCCGTTCCGCGAAGCCGAGTTCGACATTCTCTATGGCGAGGGCATCAGCAAAGAGGGCGATGTGCTGGACCTGGCCGTGACCCACAACGTTGTGGAGAAGAGCGGCGCTTGGTACAGCTTTGGCGGCGAGCGCATTGGACAGGGCCGCGAGAATACCCGCGGCTTCCTGAAGGAGAACAAGGATATCTACGCGAAGATCGACAGCGAGCTGCGCAAGCGGCTGAGCATTGGCGCGGCAAAGGCGGATGTGCCGGAGGCTCCTGCCGGCGGCGCGGCGGAAGCGAAGGAAGTGGTGCGCGGGCGGAAGGGGTAGCAAGGCGGCGAGGGAGCAGCGAGCGGGGATGAGAGGAACAGCGACCCGTTGCTTGCTTGGAAGCGAGAGGCAATGCATTCCTGTGCCCTCCGCTTTGGCGCCGGAAGACGGGATCATCGACGAGGCATTGCAGGGCGGGGATGATTTTCTGTCAGGGAGCGCCGGGCGGCCCGGGAAGGAAATTCGCCGCGATGCCGTCAATGAACGGCAACCACAGGTCTGCCGAAAGGTTGGTTAGCGCGACGATCGCCAGATCGTCACTCGGATAAAGGGCAAACGCCGCCTTGGCAGCGCCAACCGAGAAGAAGACCGGGTGGCTGGAACGCGAGAAGACCCAGCCACCGACGCCCCAGGGGCCGGGCTTGCCATCGTTTAGCGTTCGGGCGGTCCAGAGCGCCGTCATGCTGGACTTATTGCTGAGCAGCGCTGCGCGCTCAAGCGCAATCAACCAATGAGTCATTTCCTCCGCTGAGCTGTTTAATCCGCCGCAGGTGCGGAGCATCGGCGGGAACTCGATGTAGGTTTTGTAGAGCGTATCGGTGCGCACGGATTTCCCGTCGACGACGAGATAAGGCGTGTAGGTTCTGGCGCTATGCACTACGACATCGTGATCGTCTCCGTAAACGGTGCGAGACATGCCGACGACATCGAGCTGGCGCTTGCGGATGAACTCGCTGAACGGCTCGCCGGCGAGAACGTCAGTGATTTTGCCCAGCAACACGTAATTGGTTTGGACGTAGTTGAATTTTTCGCCGGGCGCGAACTCCAAGGGCATGGTCTGAACCTTTGCCCAAGAAGCGCCGGCATCGCCGTGTACGATCAGGCTCAAGGTGTTGAGGTTGCTGACAAGGTCAGGCAGGCCGGAGGTGTGAGAGGCAAGCTCGGCGACGGTGACCGATTGCCACGCGCCGGGCAGCCCGGGGAGGTAAAGCGATGCGGGCGCGTCGAGATCCAATTTGCCACTTTCGACCAACTGCATGAGGGCAACAGCGACGAACGCCTTGGCGCAAGAGGCAATCTGAAACACCGTCGATCTGGTGACGGGCACAGCGTTTTCAACGTCCGCGAGGCCGAAGGATTCGGCAAAGATTACCTTTCCGTGGCGAGCGACGGCGACTTGCATGCCCGGAATCCGAGCTTTTCGCATCTCGCTGGCCAGGTGGGCGCGTAAGCCTGCCGGCGGGTCAACCGACTGATGAACAGGGCTCATAGCAGCGACCGGGGCGGCGGCCGTGACGAGGCCAGCCGTGGCGGCTCCCCGCAAAAACTCCGGTCGATTGGTCATAGAGTTCCTCTGCGCCAGGCAGCGAAAGCCGGATCGGCGCTTGTTGCACGTTACGAGGCGGAGAGGCCTTTTGTTCCAGGGAGACAGGGGTCGGAGAACAGAGATCGGGGGTCATGGGTCAGCTTATTCCAACTGAAACTGAGGAGCACAGGGGTTCCGAGCGAGAGGGAGCGGGGAAGCGAGGGAGCAAGTTAGCGAGTCAGCAGGTCAGCGAGTCAGCGAGTCAGCAGGTCGGGAGGAAGCGAGGGAGCGAGAGACGTGGGAACCATTATACCGTTGGGAGACGCATCGCGACGGGCGCGCCATTTTGCGTGGGTGACGGCGCTGATCATCGTGGCGAATGCTTACGTGTTTCTGCTGGAATTGGAGGGCGGCGAGGCGTTTGTGGGGCGGTGGGCGGTGATTCCGGCTCGGATTGAGCACGGCCACGACTTGATCACGATTGTGACCGCGATGTTCATGCATGCGGGGTGGCTGCACATTCTGGGGAACATGGTTTTCCTGTGGGCGTTCGGCCCGGCGATTGAGGACGCGATGGGGCGGTTTCGGTACCTCGTGTTCTATCTAATGGGCGGCGCGGTGGCGATGATGGCGCAGGTGATGGGAAGCCCGGGATCGACGGTTCCCTGCCTGGGCGCGAGCGGTACGATTGCGGCGGTGATGGGCGCGTTCATTGTTATTTATCCGCGAGACCGGATTCGAACGCTGGTGTGGATTTTGATCTTCATCCGCGTGACGTATATTCCGGCGGTGCTGCTGATTGGCTTCTGGTTTCTGATTCAACTGTTGAATGTGGTGGGGTCGGTGGCGACGGTGGAGACGGGAGGCGTGGCGTACCTGGCGCATGTGGGCGGATTTGTTTTTGGAGTGGTGACGGCACGGGTGTGGAGGAGAAAAGCAGCTATTGACTATTAGCCGTTTGCTATTAGCTGAGGGCATGCGGGTGCGTGGAAGAGTGCTGTCCCAGGTCTCAAAATCGGGCAATAATTTACTTGACTCGCCGGCCTGTTTTTGCAATTCCTTTTTGGATACTGAGAGAATCTGGCGCATTGCCGCGTCAAATTTTTGGGGACTCCGACTGCATTTCCTGAGTCATTCCATTTCGCACTGGAGTTCTCCGTATTCATCCATCCAGACGGTGAACCATGACGATAGCGTAGGCGCATTCTGCGCCGAGACACTTACGTTGATCCTGTATCGGCCGCGTGGGATATCTTTATTGGTATCCCAAGCGATGTGCTCGACGGTAAACTGGTGCGCTCCCGTGAGAGCAGACACCAGTTCGATTATTTTGTGTTCGCCTGCATGCAGGTCAAAACTCTGAGCGGGAGGCACTCCTTTCATCACATTATCGCCTCTCTGCCGGAGGCAGACTGGCAGCAACGCCAGACTCGAAACGGGCGGTTGTATTTCCGCAATCTGGACGCGCACATCTTTGATGGTGACGGCTTCGCTCGTACCTGCGACTTCAAAATAACAGGCTGTTGGATCTCCCTTGAACCCCCCAGGGGGCATGGGGCTCTTGTCGTAAAGCACGCGACCGTACGCAGGTGTTGTCCGGGCAATGACCCGCTCAACTCGCAGTTTTGGCTGCAACCGAAGGTGACAGTCACGCCATAACTGATAGCCAGCGACAAAAACGGCCAAAGCGACGACGTAGCCAAAAGCGCGCCATGACGGGGACCAGACCAGCGTGGCGATGGTAAACACCAGGCCGATCATGCCCGCGTCCCACATAACTTCCCATGCGTGCTCCTTGACGGCAGCGAGATAATCGAAAATCTCCGTCCATCCCGTCCAAAAGACGCGCGTGGCCTCCCGAAAACTACGCATGTTTCTCAAGGCTCAAATGGTAGCGCCTCGCGGGTGGGCGAGCTAAGTATATTTTTGCCCAAAATCGAGACCTGGGGCACCCGAGGCATGAGGGTTGGGACCGCTCCGGGGACGGCCGGCGATGGTGGGCGCACAGCAACTATCATCTTGAATATGCGGTTCGACATTGTGACCATCTTTCCGGGTTTCTTTGAGAGCGTGTTTGCGCACGGGATCGTGGACAGGGCGCTGAAGAATGGATTGGTGACGGTGGAGCCGCACGATCTGCGTGAGTATGCGCATGACCGGCACCGGACGGTGGACGATCGTCCGTTTGGCGGCGGCGAGGGGATGGTGCTGAAGCCGGAGCCGCTGGCGGAGGCGCTGGAGAAGCTGCGGGTGAAAAGAAGAGATCAAAGAGAAAGGGACCAAGGGAACAAGGGAACAAGAGAACAGGGAACAGGGAACAGGGAACAGAAAGACGGGCAACAAGGGAACGAGGGAACAAGGGAACAGGAAACCACGCGGGTGATTTTGCTGTCGGCGCAGGGGCGGCTGTTTACGCAACAAGTGGCGCGGGAGCTGGCGGGCGTGGAGCGCGTTGTGCTGGTGTGCGGGCGGTACGAGGGCGTGGATGAGCGCGTGAATGAGCTCTACTGCGACATGGAGCTTTCGATCGGCGACTACGTGCTGAGCGGGGGCGAGCTGGCGGCGGCGGTGGTGGTGGATGCGACGATGAGGCTGATTCCCGGGGTGCTGGGCAACGAGGCTTCAGGCGAGTTTGAGAGCTTTGGCGCGGCGGATGCGGAGATCGACGTCGATGTGCTGGGCGTTCCGCGATCGCAGCATGGCGCGGGAGGGTTGCTGGATTATCCGCAGTACACGCGGCCGGCGGAGTTCGGAGGGCTGCGCGCGCCGGAGGTGCTGATGAACGGCGATCACGCGGAGATCAGGCGGTGGCGGCGGGAGCAGCAACTGCGCAAGACGCTGAAGAACCGACCAGAGCTGCTGGAGCGTGCGGCGCTGAGCGCGGGAGATTTGCGGATGATTGAGGAGATGCGGCGCGGGTGAGGGTCGCACTCTTAGATGTTGCCCACCTGCTTATGTCGACACGCCCTTGTGTGGTGTTTCAGAAGTTCGTGGTAAAGCCACAAAAGAAAAGCAACCACAGGTCTTTCGACTCCGTTTGGCCAAAAAGCCGCCAAACTCCGCTCAAGATGACAGGGCAATTACGATGCGAGCTTCAGAGACAGGACATGACGGCGCAAGTACGATGCGAACTTCAGAGACTGGACACTCGTTCCGAAGGGATGCTGAGCTGAGGGTGTAGCTTTCCTGTTGACGAGCTTTGTTGGCTCGGACCCAGGAATTTTCAGGCACAGCATCCCGACGGGTGGTGGCGGGTTTATTTGGCGATGTTGACGACCAGGTTCATGTCGACGGGCGTGGGTTGGTTGTCGACGGTGGCGGGCTTGAAGTGGAACTCGCGGACCGTTGCGATGACGCGAGCGTCCCAGAACTTGCTGAAGGACTTGGTGACCTGGATGTTTTCAGGCTGGCCCTTTGCGCTGATGGTGAGGGAGAGGCCGACCTGCGCATTTTCGGGGATGTCAGAGACCGAGTAGCCTACGGGAATTTCAAGGCTCGCGGAATCGACGAGGACCGGCTCAGTGACACCGGTGCTTACGCGAATGGGGGTTGGGGCAGTGGCGTCGTCAACGGGCGTGCTGGCAAAAGCCGCTGCGGGGAGAGTCAGCGAGGAGAGCATGATGCTGGTCGCAAGTATACGGCGCATAAAGTACCTCCATGGCGACGATAGTCACCGTCATCATTTTTGTCCGAGATGCTAACGATTGTCAAGAAAAATCGACAAATATTAAATTTACCGACACTTAAGTTGATTAGAACCGCCTGATTGTTACAAATTATGCAGAAAATTGCGAAGTTTTCCACAGAGCTGAGGTGGCGATGACCGAGCAGGGGTATGGGTCAGGACGCCCGCACGACCGCCGGCGAGACGCCGGCGCGACAGGGTGCGAGCTTGCTGGGCTTGGGCGGCGCGTGTGCGGGCGAGCATTGACGAGTGCGGGCGAGGACGCCCGCACGACAGCCGGCGAGACGCCGGCGCCACGCGGGACATCAGGAGGCCGAGGAAAAAATGCGGGTCTGGAGACCCGCACGACAGCCGGTCTGGAGACCGGCGCTACAAGGGACGGAGGCGCTACGGGGCAGACTGGAGCCGCAAGGGGGGATCAGAGCTACAGCGGCGAAAGCTAGAAGGGCTTTACGGGTTCGGGCTGGACGGAGTTGATTTGGCCGATGGCGATGGCGGCGACGTAGAAATTTTCTCCGCGGGTGGGCGAGCCAGCGAGGCGGCGGAGCATGGCGAGCTGGCCGACGTGGGTGAGCGCGTCTGCGACGGGCCCCTGCATGAGCCGGTCGATATGCGCGTGAACTGGGTTCGATGAGGCGAGATAGGCGTCGAATGCGGAGAGAGCGGCGAAGAAACGCTGCTGCTCCTGCGGCCAGGCGAGGGGTTGGGAGCTATGCCAGGCGGGGTTTCCCTGAGCCATGGAGAGCGCCCAATGAAACAGGTCGCCCATGTGGGCCAGGATTTGCAAGGGACGGCGGCCGGCGCTGTCGAAGCTGGCGAAGGAGTCGGGGGCGTTTTCCAAGGCGCGAACGGTGCGATAAGCCAGCGTGGCAAGGGTGTGGCGGAGGAGATCTCGTTTTTGATCCATGGGGGAAATATAGCGCATGGGCGGGGGCTGAAACATCTGCAAAAATGAGAGGGCGGCGCGTGAGGCGGATCGCGGCGATCTTTGATAAACTAAATGTTCTGACTTCAATCGCTGACTTCAATCGCAGGAAACTAACATGTCAATCCATCCCGTAATGCAGCGCCTGGCCGACAAGCTGAAGCGCACCGATTTGCCGGCGTTTGTGCCCGGCGACCAGATTCGCGTTCAAGTAAAGATCAAGGAAGGCGATAAAGAGCGGCTGCAGGCCTTCGAGGGCCTGGTGATTGCCGTGAACCGCGGACCGCAGGCGACGTTTACCGTGCGCAAGATGAGCTTTGGGCAGGGAGTGGAGCGCATCTTCCCCTTCAACTCGAAAGTGGTGGACAAGGTGGAGGTGGTGCGCAGCTACAAGGTGCGGCGGGCGAAGCTGTTTTATCTGCGCGGACTGCGCGGCAAGGCGGCGCGGCTGAAGGAAGTGGACCGCGCGACAGGCAAAGTGCGGGTGTAAAGACTCAGTGGTTAGTGATTAGTGGTTTGTGGTTAGTCGCCGCGAATCGCGGGAAATGAAAGACAATTTGAAACGCAAGCAAGAACCCCGGCCTCGACCGGGGTTTTTGCTGCGCGGAATTATCCGTGGATCGTGAGTCGTGGGCCGAGGGCCGTGGCCGGCGGGGTCGATTGTGATTTGAAGCCGGCGCGGTGCGGGAGACTTCCGCGTCATTACTCGCTGGTTGTGGGATCGAATATTGAGCGGACCTGGGCAATGGAGTTTGCGGGGAATCCTCCCTGCTGAGCGTGCTCGCGAATCGTGGCCTCATCCGTGGCGATGTAGATGCAGTAGATTTTGTCGTCGGTGACATAGCTCTGGACCCACTGGATACGAGGCCCAATGGATTGCACTACTCCGCAGGATTTCTGGGCAATAGCGTGCAGTTGCTCCGGGGTCAATTTTCCGGCGCCGGGAATTTCCCGCTCGATGACAAACTTCGGCATTGAATTACGACCTCCTGTGTTAGTTGACAGGCTATCATCCGTCGGGGCGGTTTTGTTCCTATGGCAGTTTTGTTTCTATACTCTTGGCATGGCGATTGCAAAAACACCGGCAACACCCTATTACGCGGTAATCTTCACTTCCCTGCGGACGGACGGAGAGAACGGCTACGGAAAGATGGCCGAGGCGATGGAGGAGCTGGCCGCGACGCAGCCGGGATTCCTGGGGATTGAATCGGCGCGGGATGAGCTGGGAATTACGGTGTCGTACTGGGAGAGCCTGGAGTCGATTGCGGCGTGGAAGCAGAATTCGCGGCACGTGGTGGCGCAGGAGCGTGGACGCGACACATGGTATGAGGAATTCAAGGTGCGGGTGTGCCGCGTGGAGCGCGACTACGGATTCGAACGCGAATGAGCGATTGAGGTCTGGCTTTTCCACCCGATGATTCGTCGAGAATTCTTATACTGGGTGCATGATCACGGCTCGGATGGTTCGGAAAGGATCTTCGGGAGCTGCGAGGGCTCCGGTGTGCGGATTTGCGCTGGAGAACGCGGCGCGGCGCGGCGGTGCGCAGCGCATTGCCGGCCTGGACGAGGTGGGGCGCGGGCCGATGTTCGGGCCAGTGGTGGCGGCGGCAGTGATTTTCAGTGAACGCTGCCGATTGCCGGGATTGACAGATTCAAAACAACTCACGGAAAAGCAGAGAAACGAATTCGACGCGATGATTCGCGTTGAGGCGGTGGCGTGGGCGATTGCGGCGGTGGATGTGGAGACGATTGACCGCATCAATATAAGGAGGGCGTCGCTGCTAGCGATGCGGATGGCGGTGGAGCAGTTGGCGGCCGCACCGAATTATCTGCTGCCGGACTATCTGCTGATTGACGGGTGCGACACGATCGAGTGGACGTGCGCGCAGCAGGCGGTGGTGGGCGGCGACGGGCTGAGCGCTTCAATTGCGGCGGCGAGCGTGCTGGCGAAGGTGCATCGCGACCGGCTGCTGGTGGAGCTGGATGCGGTGTATCCGGGGTACGGGCTGGCGCGGCACAAGGGCTACTGCTCGCCGGAACATTTGGAGGCGCTAAGGCGGCTGGGGCCGACACCGCTGCACAGGAAGAGCTACGCGCCGGTGGCGCAGCGGATGCTGTTTGAGTGAAGCAGCGGAGCTAGCGGAGTTAGCGGGGTTAGTGAGCTAGCTCGCGGCGCGGGCTTTGCGGCGCTGGAGCCAGGCGAGGATGGGGCGGACGAGAAGAAGCGCGGCGATGACAACGGTCATTACGAGCGGCGTGAGGACGCCGGGCTTCATCTGCCACCAGTAGTGAGCCACTCCACAAACTGCGGCGAGATAGATGAGCATGTGCAGGCGGTTCCAGTTTTTGCCACCGAGCTTGCGGATGGACCATGCGGTGGAGGTGAGCGCCAGTGGAAGCAGCGACAACCAGGCGGCCATTCCCGCGGTGATGTAACGGCGGCGGGCGACGTCAGCCAGCATCGCTTGGAGGTCGAAGTTGTTGTAAAGAGCGACCCAGGTAAGCATGTGCAGAGTGGCGTAGAAGAAAGCGAAGAGACCGAGCAGGCGGCGGAATTTGATGAGCCAGGAAAGGCGCGGGAGCATGCGGCGCAGCGGCGAGATGGCCAGCGTGATGGCGAGCAGGCGCAAAGTGGTGCGGCCCGTGGCGTAGGCGATGGCGCCGGTGGCGTTGGGGCCAAGGTTGTTGGTGAAGGCTCCCCAGACAAGCCAGCAGAGGGACGCGAGGCAGGAAAGCCAGACGAGAGTTTTGAGGACGATGAGAGTGGGACGGTTCATAGGGAGCGAGTCAGCAAGTTAGCGGGTTAGCCGTCCGCTACGCGGGCGTGTTGGCGAGTTGGCGAGTTAGCAAATTGGCAAGTTGGCCGTCCGCTACGCGGACGTGTTAGCGAGTTGGCGGGTTAGCGAGTTGGCGGTCTATTGGAGTTTGTGGTATCCCACCCTTGCCCTAAAAAAACAAAAGCGCGGTGCCCAGAGGGCTCCCAGATGGGGCACCCAGCAAAGTTCGTGCGGTCCCCGGTCCCCGAATGCGAGGGATCGCCACCCCACGGACGCGGACCTGTCCGTGGGGACCCCGATCCGGGGGCACCCAGCATGTTCGCGGAGTGCGTGTTAGCGGGGCCAACGGGCCTCGCATCAGTAATCCTTGCGCAGGTCCATGCCTGCGTACAGCGACCCCACTTGATCTTTGTAGCCGTTGAAGATGAGGGTGGTGCGGTTTTGCTGGTAGAAAGGCAGGCCGATGCGGCGCTCGGTTTTCTGGCTCCAGGGAACGCGGTCCACATCGGGGTTCACGTTGGAGTAGAAGCCGTATTCGTAGGAGGCCTGGTCGTTCCAGGTTGTGGGTGGCTGCTTGTCAGAAAAGCGCACGGTGACGATGGACTTGGCGGACTTAAAGCCGTACTTCCATGGAACGACGATGCGGACGGGCGCGCCGTCCTGATTGGGAAGCGTTTCACCATAGAGGCCGAAGGTGAGCAGAGTGAGCGGGTGCATGGCCTCGTCCATGCGAAGGCCTTCAGAGTACGGCCAGTAAATGCCAGGATCCTGGCCGGCCCACTGCTCGACGCGCGAGCTGTAGTAGGAGATGAACTGGACGTATTTTGCGCTAGGCAGCGGATTGCACTGCTGGATGAATTCGGAGAGCGAGTAGCCGACCCAGGGTATGACCATGCTCCACGCCTCGACGCAGCGGTGGCGGTAGACGCGGTCTTCGAGGGGGTGGAGCTTGAGGAGATCTTCGATGGAGAAGTTGAGGGGCTTGGCGACTTTGCCGTCGACTTTGACGGTCCAGGGGCGCGTGGGCAGGCCGCCGGCGTTTTTGGCGGGATCGCCTTTGTCGACGCCAAATTCGTAGAAGTTGTTGTAGTGGGTGATGTCGGCGTAGGGGGTGAGCTGCTCGCCAGTAGTGGTGAGGGGGCTGGGGACGGTTTGGAGCTTGGTTCCGGCGCGGACGGTGGTGCGTGGCGAGACGAGCTGACTGAGGCGATCGGCAGCGACGGCTGCGACGCCTGCCGCGGCAGCGCCTTTGAGGAAGCGGCGGCGGCTAAGGTAGCCGAGGTAGGCGCCGCGTGAAGTGATTTCGGAGGAGGGGATATCGGGCGGTTTGCCGATGAGCATGCGTGACCTCGCTGTTGGGGAAGGGGCCCGTCTTAATTATTAGACACGACGGAGGGGAAAACAGGGAACAGGGATCAGGGAACAGGGACCAGATTTTCTCGAGCTGGGGTTAGTTTGTGATTCGAGCGGGCTGGTGCGGCTATTCGGGGTGCGTGAAGGGCCACTGGCGGAGGTGGTGGGCGCGGAGGAGATAGATGGCGGTGCCGCTGATGGCGATGGCAATGGCTCCGTAAAGTTCGAAGAGGCCACTGCCTCCTTTTGCCTGGGCGCGGCGGGGATCGAAGAGCATGAAGGCGAAGCCGGCCATGGCGACGAGGGGCGGGAGCGGATATAGGGGAATGCGGAAGGGGCGCGGAAGATCGGGGCGGCGGATGCGAAGCAGGATTACGCCCACCTGTTGCAGAGAGAACTGGAGCAGGATGCGCGTGATGACGAGCATGGTGATGACCTGCGCGAGCGAGAAGAAGCAGAAGAGTGCGCCGACGAGGCCGAGAGCGACGAGCGAGCGGTGGGGAATGCCGTGGCGCGGGTGGACGGCGGCCAGGAAGCGGAAGTAGTTGCCGTCGCGGGCAGCGGCGTAAGGGACGCGCGAGTAGCCGAGGAGCAGAGAGAAGACGCTGGCAAAGGCGGTCCAGACGATGAGGGCGGCGATCAGGTAGCCGGCCCAGCGGCCGAAAGCGGAGCTGGCGATGTCTGCGACGAGCTGCACGCGGAGGGCGGCGGATTGAGGGGCCGCTTGGCTCGCGGATTGGACGAGATGTGTTGCAGGCGCGCGCAGCGAGGGCAGAGCGGCGAGGTTCATGAGGACATAGAAAGCGGCGACAAAGAGGATGGAGAGCAGGATGGCGCGGGGGATGGTGCGCTCGGGACGGCGGACCTCTGCGCCGAGGAACGTGACGTTGTAGTAGCCCCAGTAGCAATAGGTGGCGAGGAGCGTGGCCTGAGCGAGGCCGCCAAGTGAGAGTGCGGTGGAGAGCGCGGGGGCTTGAGGCATGTGCCAGCCGCCCGTGGCGGAGGCGTGCACGAATCCGGAGACGATGACGCCGGTGAGGGCGGCGATGACTCCGGCGAAGAGCACCCAGGCGAGGCGCGTGATGGAACTGAGATTGCGATAGAGGAGCGCGGTGACGAGGAGACACGCGGCGGCGGCGGCGAAGTTGGAGTAGTGGAGCGCGGGGAGAGCGGGGATGGGGGCCGAGTCGAGGTGGGGCCAGAAGACGGCGAGGAAACCGGAGAGACCGATGCAGCCGGAAGCGATGGAGAGCGGCGCGGTGAAGCCGACCTGCCAGACGTAGAGAAAACTGAGCCAGTTGCCGGGGCCTTTGGGGCCGTAGATTTCCTGGAGGAAGGCATAGCTGCCGCCCGCGCGCGGGAAGGCTGCGCCGAGCTCGGCCCAGACGAGACCGTCGGCGATGGCGATGACGGCTCCGAGCACCCACGCCCAGACGGAGAGGTGATAACCCGCGGCGGCGATCACGAGCGGCAAAGTGATGAACGGGCCGACGCCGATCATCTCGAGCATGTTGAAGAGGACGGCGGAGCGGAGGCCGATGCGGCGCTCGAGGGTTGGTGAGTTTGAAGAGGGATGAATCATTGGACGGCTGGTAATCAGCTTACGGTGTGGCGCTGGGCATTGACGAGTTAGAGGGCGTTGGATAAGACTGATTGCGCCCGCAAACGTGTGCATAAAGGAGATTGTGGCGATGCCGGAAAAAGACGGCGGCAAAGCGGGGGGGATGGTGCGGGCCGCGGGCGCGCGCCGCGAGTTGCGCCTGCCGGAGCGGCAGCCTTTGCGGCAACCGTCGCGCCAACCCTCGATTAAGGACATTGCGCGGCTGGCGCGAGTGTCGCACCCGACGGTGTCGCGCGCGCTGCAGAATAGCCCGCTGGTGAATCCAGCGACGGCGGCGAAGATCCGCAAGATCGCCGAGGCCGCGGGGTACAGGCCGAGCGCGGTGGCGCGAGGATTGGTGACGCGGCGGACGAGGACGGTGGGGCTGGTGGTAACGACGGTCGCCGATCCGTTTGCGGGCGAGGTGGCGTGCGGGATCGAGCAGGCGGCCAACGACCACGGGTATGCCGTGTTTCTGGCGAACTCGAACGCGGATGCGGAGTGCGAGCGCAAGATGGTGCAGGCGCTGGCCGAGCGGCGCGTGGACGGGATCATCGTGACATCGTCGCGCGTGGGGTCGGATTATCTGCCGATGCTGGCGGAACTGAATGTACCGATGGTGCTGGTGAACGACCAGTATCCGGGCGAGTTTGTGCACTCGGTGATGATCGCGAACGAGGATGGAAGCCGCGCGGCGACGGAGCATTTGATTGAGCTGGGCCACCGGCGGATTGCGTATGTGGGCGACCGCAGCGGGTACCAGACCGAAACGGAGCGGCTGGAAGGTTACAAGCGGGCACTGGGCGCGGCGGGAATCGGGTTTGCTGCGGAGCTTGCGGTACACGGCGACGGACGGCCCGAGGCGGCGGTGACTGCGATGGATGGACTGCTGAAGCTGGCCGATCCGCCGACGGCGGTGTGCTGCTACAACGACATGACGGCGATGGGAGCGATGAAGGCGATTCGCGGGCGCGGGCTGCGCGTGCCGGAAGATGTGTCGGTGACGGGATTCGACGATCTGTTTTTCGCGGAGTATCTGGAGCCGCCGCTGACCACGGTGCGGCAGACGATGCGGCTGATGGGGCGGATCGCGATGGAGAGCCTGTTCAAGCTGATGTCGGGAGAGGATTCGGTGGCGCAGGTGAAGGTGGAGGCAGAGTTGGTGGTGAGAGGTTCGACAGGGAGAGTAAGAACGAACCCTGGTCCCCAAGTGCAAGGGATCACCACCCCAGCGAGCACAGATCGCTCGCCGGGGACCCCGGGGACCAGGGGCACCCATGCACAGGGTGCGGGGCGACGCCTTGGGTGAAACGGGAGCCAGGAGCGGAGGGCCGACGCCGCTGACGCCGCTGAGCGTCTTCTGCAAGGAGACGCCGATCATTCCGGCGATTCGCAAGCCGGAGCTGGTGGAGCAGGCGATCGCATCGCGCAGCAAGCTGATCTATTTACTCACCGGCGATCCGGACAATGTGGAATCGATGATCCGGAAGATTGTTGCGGCGGAGAAGATTCCGCTGGTGAATCTCGATCTGCTGAATGGATTCTCGCGCGACAAGTATGCGGTGAACTACCTGAAGCGCGTGGGGGCAAGAGGGATTATTTCAACACACCTCGATCCGCTGCGGCACGCGCTGGCGATCGGGCTGTACGGGATTCAGCGGACGTTCCTGCTGGACTCGGGCGCGATGGACACGATTTCGAATCAGTTGAGGAACACGCCGGTTCATGCGCTGGAGATTCTGCCGGCGCTGGTTGCGCCGAAGATGCTGGCGCGAGTGCGGGCGATCTCGGCGGATTTGCCGGTTGTGGGCGGAGGGCTAATCGAGACGATGAAGGAAGTGGAAGAATTGCTGGCGCAGGGATTGAGCGCGGTGTCGACGAGCAACCCGGTGATGTGGATCAAGTAGCGGCGCTATTCGGTGTCGGGGTTGGGGAGGACGATGTCGCGGACGATGGAGTTCATTTCTACGACGGCGGAGATGAACTGGCGGAGGGTGCGGCGCGTTGAACCGAAGGTGTCAAACTCGGCGGGCGTGAGGCCGTTTTCTGTGTAGGCGCGAGCGAAGTCGGGAAACTTGGCGAGTAGCGTGTCGACGATGCGGGGGTCGACGGGGTTGTCAATGCGCGGAATGACTTCGATGTCGCTCTCGTTGTAGCGGCGCTGCCAGGCGCAGGGCGGAGAGATGACGACATCGCCGCCGATGAACTCACTCCAGTGCATGTGATTGCGGAAGGCGGCGCTAAGAAGACGCAGGCGATAGCCGCGGGCTCTGTAGAGTTGATACGCCTTTTTGAAGACGGCGACGCCGGCCCACTCGAGGTAGCCGGGATCGACGGAGAGAGTGTGCTTGTCATGGAGGACCTTGAGCCAGTCGTCGAGGCGGCCGACCATGATGGTGCAGATCGGCCCCATGTTGGAGATATCGAGGCCTTCGGCTTCGCGACGTTTTAGGCCGCGTTCGACGGCCTCGGCGACGGCGATTGCCTGGGGGAGGGTGAAGCTGACGGTGGCGTTGATGCTGATGCCGCGATAAGTGGCTTCTTCAATGGCGGGAAGACCGGCGCGGGTGGCGGCGATTTTGACGATCATGTTGGGCGCGAGCCGGCTGAAATGAACGGCCTGAGCCAGCATCGCTTCAGTGTTGCGGTAGTTGCGCGGGTCGGTTTGGATTGAGAGGCGACCGTTGCGGCCCTTTTCGCGCTCGAAGATGGGGAGAAGCAGGCGCGCGGCCTTGGAGGAGATTTCTTCGACGATGCGCCAGGAGAGTTCGTCTTCATTGATGCTGGGATCACTCGCGGCGAGTTCGAGGATGCGGGGCTTCCAGACGGCGAGCTCCTGTTTCAGGACAGCGACGGCAATGGATGGGTTGCAGGTTGCGCCGACCGCGCCGTGCTCGATTGAGTAAGTGAGATCTTCGATGGAAGCCGAGTCGTTCCACAGACAGGTAGGGGTGGTCTGGGTCATTTTATGGAGCGGGCTCTTGTAGTTGGCCATAAGGCGGCGGAAGGCCTGCATCATCCGGGAGATGCAAACGTGTGCAGAAAAACCCTAGCACCGGACGAAGTTTACGGTCAAGAAATGAAAGAGGGGAGGGAGAAGCGGGAAACATTTTCACAATTGACAGGCCGGGCTATTTTGTAGAGACTCATAAAGGTGCACACGTGTGCATTATCTGCTGTATTTTGTTTGTGACTCGAAGTATCCGGTGCAGGCATACGCCGGAAATCAGAGCGTTGTTTTGACGTTGGTTTCAATTTTTTTCCCTGGAGAAATGATGAGTGATTTGCTGGTCCGGCCGGAGAGATTCCGCGACCGGATTGAGGGTTTTGGATACTACTTTTTAGCTTTTGAGACGCGGAAGCTGGAGGCGGGACGGAAACACAGGGGCGAGACGGCCGGGAGAGAACTGGCGATGGTGGTGCTGGGCGGCGTTTGCTCGGTGACAAGCTCGCGGGGCGATTGGCAGGGGATCGGGCAGCGCAAGACGGTTTTTGACGGGCTGCCGTACACGCTTTATCTGCCGATCGGGACCACGTTTACAGTCAGCGCGGATACGGCGTGCGATTTGGCTTTTTGCTACAGCAAGGCTGAAGAGGAGTACCCGGCGCGGCTGGTGGCGCCAGCGCACGTGGGGATCGAGATTCGCGGCGGTGGAAACGCGACGCGGCAGATCAACTCCATGCTGCCGCCCACTTTTCTGGCGCAGAGGCTGATGGTGGTGGAGGTATTTACGCCGGCAGGCAACTGGTCGAGCTATCCGCCGCACAAGCACGACGTGCACAACCCGCCGGATGAGGTGGATCTCGAAGAGATTTACTACTACCGGATCGAGCGGCCGGAGGGATTCGCGATGCAGAAGGTGTACACCGCGGACCGGCGCATCGACGAGACGATGACGGTGCGCGACGGGGAGCTGGTGCTCGTTCCAGAGGGATACCATCCGGTGGTGGCCGCGCATGGATACAACGTGTATTATCTGAACGCGCTGGCGGGTTCGGCGCGGTCGATGGCCTGCTCGGACGATCCGGATTACGCGTGGGTGAAGAGCGGCTGGAAGGAAAAGGACCGGCGGCTGCCGATGGTGAAGAGATGAGCTTCTAGCCGCTAGCTTCTAGCTGCTAGCTCGTTTTTTGCGGGGACCGGAATCGTTGGTTAACGCTGAGAGCTCGAGACGGGGTGCGGCGGCTCGCTGCTTGGGAGATAGCGCATGAAGACGCGGCGCATGACGATGGCTCAGGCGCTTATCGAGTTCCTGAAGCAGCAGCATGTGGAACGGGATGGCCGCGAGCATGCATTCTTCGCCGGAGTGCTGGGGATCTTCGGGCATGGAAACGTGGCCGGGATTGGCCAGGCGCTGCAACAGAACCCCGACTTTCCTTACATTCTGATGCGCAATGAGCAGGCGGGCGTGCACATGGCCGCAGGGTTTGCCAAGGCGAGCAACCGGCTGCGTACTTTTGCGTGCACATCATCGATCGGCCCGGGCGCGACGAATATGATTACCGGCGCGGCGCTTGCTACCATCAACCGGCTGCCGGTGCTGCTGCTGCCAGGAGATATTTTTGCGCGGCGCAACGTGGCGCCGGTGCTGCAGCAACTGGAGTCGCCGACGACGCAGGATACGGGCGTGAATGACTGCTTCAAGCCGGTGTCGCGCTACTGGGACCGGATCTACCGGCCGGAACAACTGATCACTTCCCTGCCCGAGGCAATGCGCGTGCTGACTTCGCCTTCGGATTGCGGTGCGGTAACGCTGGCGCTGCCGCAGGATGTGCAGACGGAAGCGTTCGACTATCCCGAAGAGCTGTTTCGTAAGAGGGTCTGGCTGATCCGGCGGGGCGAGCCGGATCGGGAGTCGCTGGAGCGCGCGGTGCGGGCGATTCGTGCGGCGGAGCGGCCGCTGATTGTGTGCGGCGGCGGCGTGCTGATGAGTGAAGCGTCGCAGGCGCTGGGCGATTTTGTGGCGCAGACCGGCATTCCGGTGGCGGAGACACAGGCGGGCAAGGGCGCGCTCGCGTGGAATCATGCGCAAGTGGTGGGAGCGATCGGAGCTACGGGGTCGCTGGCGGCAAACCGGCTGGCGGACACGGCCGATGTGGTGATCGGGATCGGGACGCGGTATTCGGATTTCACGACGGCGTCGATGACGGCGTTCCAGAATTCCAATGTGAGGTTCGTGAACATCAACACCGCGGAGTTTGACGCGTACAAAGTGGGCGCGATTCCGGCGGTGGCCGACGCGCGCGTGGCTCTGGAGAAGCTGGGCGCGGCGCTGGGTGGGCACAAGGTGGCTGCGGTGTATGCGGCGGAGGTTGCGAATCTGAAGGCGATTTGGGATGCGGAGGTCGATCGGCTGTTCCATTTGAGCGGGCAGGGTTCGGGCAATGAGGGTAAGCCGGCGCAGAGCGAAGTGATTGGCGCGATGTGGGAGGCGGCGGGCGAGCGTGACGTGCTGCTGTCGGCGGCGGGCAGCCATCCCGGCGATCTGCACAAACTGTGGCGCACGCGCACGCCGAACGGATACCACATGGAGTACGGCTACTCCTGCATGGGGTACGAGATTCCGGGCGCGATGGGAGCGAAGCTGGCCGACCCGAGCCGCGAGGCGTTCGTGTTTCTCGGTGACGGGACGTATTTGATGGCGCCCTCGGAGATTGCGACCAGCGTGCAGGAAGGCGTGAAGATCATCATCGTTCTCGTGGATAACGGCGGGTTCGCGAGCATCGGCAGTTTGAGCCGGTCACTGGGACAGGGCGGGTTCGGAACGCGCTATCGCGTGCGCGACGTAAAGTCGGGCCAGTTGGATGGCGAAACGCTGAAGGTGGACTTTGTGGCTAATGCGCGCAGTTTGGGCGCGCACGCGATAAAAGCGGCCACACTGGATGAATTGAAGGAGGCGCTCAAGGACGCGAAGGCGGCGGATCGCACGACGGTGATCGTGGTGGAGACGGATGTATTGGCGGGCGTGCCCGGCTACGATTCATGGTGGGACGTTGCGGTGGCAGAAGTTGCGGAGATGGAGGGCGTGCGCGAGGCGCGGGTACGCTATGAAGAGGCGCGCAAGCGCGAACGGCATCACTTGTAGGAGCAGCAGAGTTAGCGGAGTTGGATTGGATAACGACGGCGAGTTGGCGTCGCTCACGTGACGTGGCAGGTTAGCGGGTGTAGGGAGCGGATTCCCCGGAGGAGAGAAATTGATGGAGCGGTTGCAGAATTTCATCGAAGGCGAGTGGCGCGGGTCAAGCGCGAGCGAAACGCTGAACGTGATCAATCCGGCGTCGGCGAAGGTGCTGGCGGAGGTTCCGCTGTCGCCGGCGGCGGACGTGAACGCGGCGGTGGAAGTGGCGCAGCGGGCGTTTGTGGAGTGGCGGCGCACGCCGGTGGTGGATCGCGTTCAGCCGCTGTTCCGGCTGAAGACGCTGCTGGAAGAGCATCGTGACGAGCTGGCGCTGTCGATAACTAATGAATGCGGCAAGACGCTGACGGAGAGCAAGGCGGAGATTCTGCGCGCGGTGGAGAACGTGGAAACGGCATGCGGGATGCCGATGATGATGCAAGGGACGAACTGCGAGGACATCGCCGCGGGCATCGATGAACACATGATCCGGCAGCCGCTGGGAGTGGTGGCGGCGATTGTGCCGTTTAATTTTCCGGGGATGATTGCGTTCTGGTTCTTTCCTTACGCGGTTGCGGCGGGAAATTGCTTCCTGCTGAAGCCGTCGGAGCGCGTGCCGATCACTTCGCAAAAACTGTTTGCGCTGATTCAGGCAGCGGGGTTTCCGCCGGGCGTGATGCAACTGGTGAACGGCGGGCGCGAGACGGTGAACGCGATTCTCGATCATCCGGCTATTCGCGCGGTGAGCTTTGTGGGCTCGACAGCGACGGCGAAGTACATTTACAGCCGGGCAGCGGCCACCGGAAAACGCGCGCAGTGCCAGGGTGGCGCGAAGAACCCGGTGGTGGTGATGCCGGACGCGGATATGGAGATGACGACGCGGATTCTGGCCGATTCCGCGTTTGGCTGCGCGGGGCAACGCTGCCTGGCTGCGTCGGTGGCGATTACGGTGGGCGGCGCGCGGCCGAATTTTACCGAGCAGATTGCGGCAGCGGCGAAGAACCGGAAGACGGGTTACGGAGCCGCGCCAGGCGTGGAGATGGGGCCGGTGATTTCAGCGGAGAGCAAGGCGCGGATCGAGGGGTTGATTGCCAAGGGCGAGCAGGCGGGTGCGCGAGTGATCGTGGATGGGCGCGGGAAGAAGGTTCCGGAGTACGAGGACGGATATTTTGTGCTGCCCACGGTGCTCGACGATGTTCCCCCGGATTCGGAGACGGCGCGGACGGAGATTTTTGGGCCGGTGCTGAGCCTGATTCATGCGCAAACCATTGAAGAGGCGATCGCGCTGGTGAATGGGCGCGGCTACGGAAACATGGCGTGCATCTTTACAACAGATGGGGCCAATGCGCGGCGCTTCCGCTACGAAGTGAATGCGGGGAACGTGGGCATCAACGTGGGAGTGGCTGCGCCCATGTCGACTTTTCCGTTCAGCGGGTGGGGCGAGAGCTTCTTCGGCGATCTGCACGCGCAGGCGCATCATGCGGTGGAGTTCTTTACGCAGACCAAGGTTGTGGTGGAACGCTGGCCGAAGGAGTGGAGCCGGAAGTTCTAAGAGCAGCTACTAGCCGTTAGCCATTAGCTATTAGCTTTGGCGCGGGAGGAACGAAGTGTTTCGGGTACCCGCACGAAAAAGCTAAAGGCTAAGAGCTAATGGCAAAGAGCTTGAAGTTGGTAAGGAGAACGTATGAAAGAACTGTTGGTGGGGAATGCGCCGTGCTCATGGGGCACGCTGGAACATCAGGATCAGAGCCAATCGATTCCGTTTAACCAGATGCTGGACGAGCTGGTGGAGACGGGATACACGGGAACAGAACTGGGCGATTGGGGCTACATGCCGACTGACCCCGAGCGGCTAGGCGAGGAGCTGGCCAAGCGCAACAACGTTGTGATGCTGGGAGCGTATGTGCCGGTGGCGATGAAGAATCCGGCGACGCACAAAGAAGGCGCGGCAAGGGCAGTGAAGACGGCAAAGCTGCTGGCGGCCGTGGCGACGACGCAGGCGCCGTACCTGGTGCTGGCCGACGACGCCGGCACCGATGAGGTGCGCACGCAACGCGCGGGGCGCATTCGGCCGATGGATGGCCTGAGCAAGGACGAGTGGAGAGTCTTTGCGCGCGGGGCGGACGATATCGCGCACGCAGTCTTCGATGAGACCGGACTGCGGACGGTGTTTCATCATCATTGCGCGGGATATGTGGAGACGCCGGACGAGATTGCGACGCTCCTCGATATGACGAGCCCGGATCGGCTGGGACTGGTGTTCGACGCCGGCCACTACGTGCACGGCACGGGCGGCGAAGATGGTGACTTGGGTCCGGCGCTGAGGCGCTTCAAGGAGCGCATCTGGTACATCCATCTGAAGGACCTGGAGCCGAATGTTGCGCGCCGGAGCCGCGAAGAGGGGTGGGATTATTTCACGGCGATGCGGAATGGCCTATACCCAGAGCTAGGCAAGGGGTGCATCGACTTCCCTGCCCTGTTGCGCTGGCTGGCCGCGCGCGACTACAAAGGATATGCTCTCGTGGAGCAAGACATCCTGCCCGGAATGGGAACTCCGAAGGAGAGCGCGGCGCGGAGCCGAGAGTATCTGCGGTCGATTGAGGTGAATTTCACGGAGAAGCAGCTACTAGCTTCTAGCTGCTAGCTCGTTTTCGCGGTGGGACGTTTGTTGTCGATAGTCCGAGGCGCGAACGGGGAGCTGGGAACGGACGCCTGAAGACTGTTTTTGTCGAGGGAAAGAATGAGCGGAAAGAAACTGCATTTCGGAATTATCGGGGCGGGGCGCATTGGGAAGGTTCATGCGGAGACGCTGGCGTTCCGATTGCCTGAAGCGGAGATCGTCTGCATTGCCGATGTGAATCGCGAGGCAGCGCAGACATTGGCGGCGCGGTGCGGCATTCCCAAGATGGTTGCGACAGCTGAGGAAGTGATCGGCGATTCCAAGGTTGAGGCTGTGCTGATTTGCACTCCCACTGGCACTCATGCGGATTTGATTGTGCAGGCGGCGAAAGCGGGCAAGCAAATCTTCTGCGAGAAGCCGATCGCGTTCAGCCTGGAGAAGATCGACATGGCGCTGGCAGCGGTGGCGAAGGCCGGCGTAAAACTGCAGATCGGGTTCAACCGGCGGTTCGACTCGAACTTCAGGCGCGTGCGGCAGGCGGTGGCGAAGGGCGAGATCGGCCAACCGTGCCTGATGCACATTATCAGCCGCGATCCCGCGCCGCCGTCGATCTCCTATATTCGCACGTCGGGCGGAATTTTTCTCGACATGATGATTCACGACTTCGATATGGCGCGGTTTTTGATCGGCGACGAAGTGGAGGAGATTTACACCACGGGAGGCGTGATCGCCGAGCCCGAAATCGGGGAGGCAGGGGACCTGGATATGGCGGTGGTGGTTTTGCGCTTCAAGAACGGAACGATTGGCACGATCGACAACAGCCGCAAGGCGGTGTTCGGCTACGACCAGCGCGTAGAGATTCTGGGCACCAAAGGCAAGATCGCGAGCGAAAATCGGTTCCCGAACGAGGTTGTGGTCAGCACTGGCGAGGCCATTTACTGCGACCGGCCCCTGGAGTTTTTTATGGATCGCTATCCGGAGAGCTTTGCGTTGGAGGTCGCGGAGTTTGTGCAGGCGGTGATCGAAAACAAGCCGACGCCAGTGACGGGCGCCGATGGCCGTGTGCCGGTGGTGATGGCGCTGGCGGCGAAGAAATCCTTTGACGAACACAGGCCGGTTAAGCTCGCCGAGGTGTCGGCGTGAAACGGTCGGCGCTGATTTCAATTCTGACTGACGTACACCTTTGGGTGCCAATTGTCGTGCTCATTCTGGGAACTGCGCTGTTGATGACGCTGAGGTGAACGGATGAGCGAAACAACGGCCTCCGCGGCGCCGCGGTCCACTATTTCCTTGCACAAGCTGGGCGTGTTCTGCGGGCTTTCGGCGGCGGTGTGGCTGGGCAGCGCGGAAGCGCCGACGAAGCTGGTGAACGAGGGATTCTCACCGTTCCTGATTTCGATGGGGATGGTGATGGGCGCGTTTGTGGCGCGCTGGACGATTCCCACGATGCTGAAGGGCACGGGATTCGTGTTCGACGATCTGCGCGAAAAACCGCACCTGATGGTGTGGGCGCTGGTGGGCGGAATGCTGTGGGCCGTGGCCAATACGCTGACGATTTTTGCGGTGCGCAACGTGGGCCTAGCGATTGCGTTTCCGCTGTGGAACACGAACAGCCTGGTGGGGCTTTTCTGGGGCTGCCTGCTGTTTAAGGAGCTGCGCGGCTCGCGGGCGAAGGACTGGGCCAAGGTAATCGGCGGCGCGGCGGCGATCGTGAGTGGCGCGGCGGTGCTGGCGGTGGCCACGGCGCAGCAGAATGCGGGCACACCGGGCAAGGCCGCGATCGGAATCATTGCCGCGCTGGGCGCGGGCGTTCTGCTGGGCACGATGTACATTCCCTACCGCAAGGCCTACATCAGCGGCATGAACCCGCTGTCGTTTGTGACGATTTTTACGTTTGGCGAGCTGGGGACGGTGTTTCTGCTGGGATGGATTTTTTACGGCGGCACGGGGCCGCTGCTCGCCGAACTCAATCGCGCACGACCGATGTTGTTCTGGCCGTTCGTGGGCGGATTTTGCTGGGTGATCGGCGACCTGTTTCAAAATTATGCGGCCAAGTATATCGGGATCGGACGAGGGATTCCGCTCTCAAACACCAATCAGCTTTGGGGACTGGCGTGGGGCGCGCTGGTGTTCGGTGAATTTGTGGGACTGACGACTGGCGGAAAGCTGCTGATCCTGACGGGGTCGATCATCATGATCGCCGGCGCTATTTCGATCAGCATGGCTGCGCCGCCGCCCGGGGAGATGGAGAACTGGAATGCGGCGATGCACCGCGAGTGCGACCGCTATGGATTGGATCGGGAGAACGTGGCAGCGGTGGTTGGCGGCAACGATCCGCTGGCCGACAACAAGCATCCGCGGCGGTGGTGGGAGATTCTGATTGTCACGGTTGCGAGCGGGGTCTTCGTGTGGCTCGCGGTGGGCACACGCGCGCAGCACATCTATGTGAACCTGCCGTGGATGATCGTGCTGATTGTAGGCACGATTATTCCGCTGGGGCTGTGCGGAACGCTGCTGTGGAGAAGGACGAGGTTTTCGTAGGCTTGGCGAGTTAGCGTGCGCTGACACGCACTTGGCGAGTTGGCAAGTTGGCGGGTTCCCAGATACACCAGCAATTCAATTGAGCTGAGTTCGCCTGACCCCTTCGCCCACGGCGAAGCCGCAAGGCTAAGACTCTCCGTATCTGATTGACACAGTGTGTGTTAGGTACGTTCTCGCGCGCTCTCGCCAAGCGACATCCCGTCGATCAAATCGAGTCTGCCGCGCACAACAAAGCGCCCGCTTTCGGCGCAATAAACTCCGAAGATTTGCGACTTTGCCAAGGGTCGTGAAGAGTGAACCTTGTCACATCTGGCCGCTCGTGTTGGGGCATAGAATTACGGCGGTGCAAGGAGGACTTTCTGCGGCTTCCGTTTGCGCCCATCAGGCTCGACGCAGAGTTTCCCAGGTGCGGACATGGCGACAGAAATAGAGATTGAGAAAAAGAAGACGATTGGCGACAAGGTTGCGGAGCTGGCGGCGCGGCGCGCAGAACTTGAACTTGGCGGCGGCAAGGAACGGATCGACCGGCAACACGCGTCGGGCAAGCTTTCGGCGCGCGAGCGCGTAGAGCGGCTAGTGGACCGCGGCAGCTTTGAGGAGATCGGGCTGTTTAGCCGGCATCGCGCGACGTACTTCGGCATGGCCGAGAAGGAACTGCCGGCCGATGGCGTGGTGACAGGCTGCGCGACCATCGACGGGCGATTGGTGCATTTGGCGAGCCAGGATTTCACGGTGGCGGGCGGAGCCGCAGGCGAGACGCACTGCAACAAAGTGGCCGAGATGATGGCCATGAGCCAGAAGACGGGAAGTCCGTTCGTCTTTATCAACGACTCGGGCGGGGCGCGGGTGCAGGAGGGGATCGACAGCCTGGCCGGATACGCGCGGGTGTTCTACCGGAACGTGATGCTGTCGGGGACGGTGCCGCAGATTTCGCTGATCTGCGGGCCCTGCGCGGGCGGCGCGGCCTATAGCCCGGCGCTGACAGATTTTGTGATTCAGACCGAGCAGGCGCGGATGTTTATCACCGGACCGCAGGTGATCAAGCAGGTGACGGGCGAAGAGGTGAGCGCCGAGGAGTTGGGCGGGGCGCAGTCGCAGATGCACTACTCGGGCGTGGTACACCTGATTGCGCGCGACGACGTTGAGGCGATCGAGCTTTGCCGGCGACTGCTGAGCTTTCTGCCGGCGAACAATGTCGAGGACCCGCCGCGGCTGCCGTTCAGCGGGCGGATGCGCGCCGACGCGGAGATGAGCGGGACGGTTCCTGTCGATCCGAAGATTGCCTACGACGTTCGCGATGTGATTGTGCGCGTGGTGGACAACCAGGATTTTCTCGAAATTCAACCGGAGTTTGCCGCAAATATTGTGATCGGGTTCGGGCGCTTGCAGGGGCGGCCGGTGGGAATTGTGGCCAATCAGCCATGCGTATTGGCCGGAGCGCTGGACATCGATGCGTCGGACAAGTCTGCGCGGTTCGTTCGATTCTGCAACGCATTCAACATTCCGCTGCTTACTTTCGTGGACGTGCCGGGATTTTTGCCGGGCGTGGAGCAGGAGCGTGGAGGGATCATCCGGCACGGGGCCAAGCTGCTGTTCGCCTACTCGGCGGCAACCGTTCCGAAGATCACCGTCGTTCTGCGCAAAGCGTATGGCGGAGCGTACATTGCGATGTGCTCGAAGGGGCTGGGGGCGGACCGCGTAGTGGCCTGGCCCACAGCGGAGATTGCGGTGATGGGGGCCGAGGGCGCGGCGGAGATCGTGTTCCGCAGGGAGATTGATGCGGCCGAGGACAAAGCGGCCCGGCGCAAGGAATTGGTAGACGAGTACCGTGAGACATTTTCGAATCCGTATGTGGCGGCAGGCCGGCGGCTGGTGGACGACATTATTGAGCCAGCAGAAACGCGGCGATACGTGGCGCGGGCATTGGAATCGCTACACGGAAAGCGCGAATTGCGGCCGCAGAAGAAACATGGATTGATTCCGCTGTAGAAGGAGGCGGAGCGTGAAAGTTCAGTGGACGGAATGGTTGGCGGTGACGGCGCTGGTGGGTGCGACGTGCGCGGCGGTTGATGCGGGATTGATGGCGGGATTGATGCGCGCGATGCGGCGAGCCGTGGCAGAGAAGCAACAGGAGACGGAACGGCAGTTGAGCGCGATGGCCACGACCGTGAAGGCACTGCAGACACGAGTGGCAGAGCTTGGCCGACTGAACGCGGCGCTCGTACAGAAGGGTGAGGGCGCAGCAACCTCCATTACGACGGAGAACGAAGGCGGACAGATACAAGAATCACCCGAGCCGGAGATTGTCGCGGTGCTGACGGCGGCGGCGAGCACGTTTCTCGGCAAGAAAGCAAACGTTCGCTCGGCGCAGTTGGCGCCAGCGGAGCGGAGTAGCGCGGGCGCCTGGGCACAGCAGGGACGCGCGTTTGTGCAGACTTCGCATAACCCGCGTTCGAAAGGCTGAGCGCGGCACCAGGATTTGAAGGAAAGGAAGCGGCAGGTTGAAGCTTCAGATCACGATCGACGGTAAGACGTACGAGGTTGACGTCGAGGTTCTGGAAGACGAGGAGAGCGCGCCGGCTCCGAACTACGCCTGGCACCATGCGACGCACGCAAACAACAGCCATGCGGCCGGGTCACACGCGCAGGATCAGTCGGCCGGGTGGGACGGCGAGGGAAAGATTTGCCACAGCCCGGTGATGGGTTTGGTGATCAAGGTGAACGTGAAACCGGGACAGACCGTGGAAGCCGGCGAGCTGGTTCTGGTTCTGGAAGCGATGAAGATGGAGACGAACGTGGCCGCGCCGCGCGCAGCAACTGTAAAGAGCGTCCACGTAGCGGCGGGTGATCCAGCGAAACTGAACCAGGTGTTGCTTGAGCTTGAATAAAAGCGCGCGAGACGGGTTTGCCGGCGACAGAGCAAGGGGACGCGATGGGCGATGCGCAGGAGGGATTGAAGCGGGTTCCCGGGATCCGATTCGTGGATCACGTGGCGATCGCGGTGAAGCAGGGCGAGCTGGAGGCCCAAGTAAGAGCGTACGAGAGCCTCGGCTTCAAAGAGATTCACCGCGAGGAAGTGCGGGGCGGGGACCAGGTGCGCGAGGCGCTACTGCAGATTGGCGAAGGACCAAATCTGATTCAGCTGCTGGAGCCGCTATCTCCTGATTCGCCGGTGCAGAAGCTCATCGAGAGAAACGGCGGACGTGGCGGGTTGGCACATGTGGCCTTTCGCGTGGAGAACGCAAAGCGCGCCTTCGACGCGATGCAGGCTGACGGTTTTCAACTGATTGACAAGGCTCCGCGCAAGGGCTCGCGGGGTACGACGGTGTTCTTTGTGCATCCGAAGTCGCGGACCGAGGGAGCATTCGGGTTTCTCATCGAGATGGTGGAAGACCCCGAGGGCAGGTGAGAGAAGGCAGCGATGGATCATTTGCTTGAGGAGTTTCCCGAGGTCAGCACGGCGGAGTGGGAGTCGGCGATTGCGCGGGACCTGAAGGGCGCCGACTATGAGAAACGGCTGATCTGGCACAGCGAAGAAGGACTCGCGGTGAAGCCGTATTATCGCGCCGAAGATCTGAAGGATCTGGCCCGAATGGATGCGGCGCCGGGAGCGTTTCCTTACCGGCGCGGCACGCGCACGACGGGCGATTGGCAGATTCGCGAAGAGATTGACGCGGCGGATGTGAAGGGCGCGAATCGCGCGGCGTTGGCCGCAGTTGCCGCCGGGGCCGAGGGAATTACATTCAGCGGGCTTTTGATTGAGCGCGCGGATGAATTGGACGCGCTTCTTGCGAATCTCGATGAAATTCCCGTTCATTTCGAGCGCGCTGACGAACGATTGTTGGGGTTGCTGATCGGCTGGCTCGGCAATGGGCGGAGCGCGGCGCGAGTTTCAAGCGGATGCGACGCGACGGCGAGCGTCGACTTTGCGGCGAGGGTGATCGGCGACGCGCCGGACGGATTTGTTCCGTTCACGATTCATGGCGAGGCATTCGAGGAAGCCGGAGGGACGGCGGTAGAAGAAGTTGGATTCACTCTGGCGGCCGGGGTTGATTTTCTCGCTGCGATCGAGGAGCGCGGCGTGGAAGCGGAGCGCGCGACAGCGGCGCTTGAGTTCAGCTTCGCCATGGGATCGAAAACCTTTTTTCAGATTGCCAAGCTGCGCGCCTTCCGCATGGTGTGGGCGCGAGCGATCGAGAGCTTTGGCGGAACGCACTCGGGATCCCGGGCCCGCATTGCGGCGCACACTTCGCGCTGGAATAAGACAATCTACGATCCGCATGTGAATATTCTGCGCGCCACGACAGAAGCGATGGCGGCAGTGCTGGGCGGCGCGGACTCGGTGACGATTGCGCCGTTTGACGCATGCTACAAACAGCCGGACGAGGCGAGCCGCAGGCTGGCGCGCAATACGCAGCTCCTGCTGAAGCATGAGGCGTGGATGGGCCGCGTGGCCGATGCGGGAGGCGGGTCGTACTTTATTGAAGAGCTGACAGACTTTCTGGCGCGCGAGGGCTGGAAGCGCATGCAGGAGATCGAGACGCGCGGCGGCTACAGGAAGGCGCAAGCAGGAGGGCTGATCGCGCGGACGCTGGGACGCTCGATGGCTGCGAGAGAAAAGGCAGTCGCGCTGCGCCGGCGCGTGCTGGTGGGAACAAATCAATTCGCGAATCCGGCGGAGCGGGCGTTGGGCCGAGTAGAGGCCGCGCGAATGAGGGAGACGAGGCGCGGAGCACAACCGTATGAGGAGATGCGCCTGCGCACCGAGCGGCACGCGGCCCTGACGGGCTTGACGCCACGAGTATTGCTCGCGGAGATTGGCGACGTGAAGATGCGCACAGCGCGTTCGACTTTCGCGGCGAACTTTTTTGCCTGCGCGAGATTCGAGACGGTGACGCGGCGATTCAGAAAGGCAGCGGAGATTGCCGCGGCGGAAGAAGATCTGATTGTGCTATGCAGCGCCAACGCGGAATACGCCGCGATTACCAAGGAGCTGATGGCGAAGCTGAAGGAGCTGGGCCAAACGACGCCGGTGATTGTGGCGGGAACCCCCGAAGACGCCGAAAAGCTTGTGGCGATGGGGATTGCGGATTTTGTACACGTACGCAGCAATCATGTGGAAGTGTTGACGAAGTGGCAGGAACGAATGGGGATCAAAAGCTGACGATGCGACCTGATTTTACAAAGATTGATTGGAAACCGACGGCGGTGGAAGCATCGGCGCACGGAGCCGACGAGTGGATCTCGCCGGAACGCATTGAGCTAAAGAGTTTTTACACACGGAACGACTTGGCGGGCCTCGAGCACCTGAATTACGCGGCCGGCATTCCACCTTATTTGCGCGGGCCATACGCGACGATGTATGCGATGCGGCCGTGGACGATCCGGCAGTATGCGGGGTTCTCGACCGCGGAGGAGTCGAACGCGTTCTATCGCCGCAACCTGGCGGCCGGGCAGCGCGGGCTCTCGGTAGCCTTCGATTTGGCCACGCACCGCGGCTACGACTCCGATCATGAGCGCGTGGCGGGCGACGTGGGCAAGGCGGGCGTGGCCGTCGATTCGATTCTTGACATGAAGACGCTGTTCCACCGCATTCCGCTGGACCAGATGTCGGTTTCAATGACCATGAACGGCGCGGTTTTGCCGATCATGGCGTTCTATATTGTTGCCGCGGAAGAACAGGGCGTGCCACCAGAGGCACTGAGCGGAACCATCCAGAACGACATTCTGAAGGAGTTCATGGTCCGCAACACGTACATCTATCCGCCTGCGGGATCGATGCGCATTATCGGCGATATTTTCCGCTACTGCGCGGCGAAGATGCCGAAATTCAACTGCATCAGCGTTAGCGGATACCACATGCAGGAAGCTGGGGCGACGGCCGACCTGGAGCTGGCCTACACGCTGGCCGACGGATTAGAGTACCTGCGCGCCGGCGTTGGCGCGGGGCTGGACGTGGATGAGTTTGCGCCGCGGATTTCGTTTTTCTGGGGCGTGGGCATGAACCATTTTATGGAGATTGCGAAGATGAGGGCGGCGCGGATGATTTGGGCAAAGCTGGTAAAGGGCTTCGGCGCAAAGAATCCGAAATCGCTGGCGCTGCGCGCGCACTCGCAGACTTCGGGATGGAGCTTGACCGCGCAGGATCCTTATAACAACGTGGTGCGCACGTGCGTCGAGGCGCTGGCCGCGGCATTTGGGGGAACGCAATCGCTGCACACGAACGGACTCGACGAGGCGCTGGGCCTGCCAACAGATTTCTCGGCGCGGATAGCGCGCAATACACAGCACTACCTGCAACTGGAGACGGGGATTACGCATGTGGTAGACCCGTGGGCGGGATCGTATTATGTGGAGCGGCTGACGCACGAGCTGATGCACAAGGCCTGGGGCCTGATCGAGGAGATTGAGCGGCTGGGTGGAATGGCGAAGGCGATTGAGACGGGCGTGCCAAAGATGCGCATCGAAGAAGCGGCCGCGCGCAGGCAAGCGGGCATCGATGCGGGGCGAGACGTGATTGTCGGCGTGAACGCGTACCCAGCGCCCGAAGAACCGAAGATTCCCGTACTCGACATCGACAACGACGCGGTGCGGACGGCACAGGTGAAACGCCTGGAGCAGTTGAAGCGCAAGCGCGATGCGAGCGCGGTGCGAAAGGCGCTGGAGAAGCTGGAGCGTTCGGCGAAAACCGGCGACGGAAATCTGCTGGAATGCGCGGTGGAAGTGGCGCGCAAACGAGCAACGCTGGGCGAGATTTCGATGGCTCTCGAAAACGTGTGGGGGCGCTACGAGGCGACGACGCGCACTATCGCCGGCGTGTACCTAGCGGAAAGCGCCAATGGAGAGGAATTCAAGAAAGCGCGACGAATGGTGGAAGAGTTCGAGCGCGAAGAAGGACGGCGGCCACGCCTTCTGGTGGCGAAGATGGGCCAGGATGGGCACGATCGCGGGGCGAAAGTGATTGCGACGGCTTTCGCGGACATTGGATTCGATGTGGACGTGGGACCACTTTTCCAAACGCCACGCGAGGTGGCGCGATTTGCCATGGACAGCGATGTGCACGTGGTGGGCGTGTCAAGCCTGGCCGCGGGCCACAAGACACTTGTGCCGCAACTGATTGATGAGCTGCGCACGCTGAGCCGGGACGACATTCTGGTGGTTGTGGGCGGCGTGATTCCGCCGCAGGACTACCGGTTCCTTTATGACGCGGGTGTGGCGGGGATCTACGGGCCGGGCACGGTGATTCCGATGGCGGCACAAAAGATTCTGGAGATGCTGTGCGCCGCTGTGATCGGTTAGGTGGATGAGATGAGAAGCGCGCTGCACGAATTGCCGGGATGCGGAACGCCGGAAACGCCGAAGCCGGCAAGAAGGCCTCGCCCGCTGTCGCGCGAAGAGTACCGCGACGGAATTCTGCGCGGCGACCGCATTGTGCTGGCGCGCGCGGTAACGCTGATCGAAAGCGCCCGCGAGGAGGATCGCGAGGCGGCTGAGCAGATTGTGGAAGATTGTCTGCCTGCCGCGGCGGGCGATTCGATTCGCGTGGGGATTACGGGCGTGCCTGGCGCAGGCAAGAGCAGCTTGATTGAGGCACTGGGCGGATTTCTGATCGCGGAAAAAAAAGAGAAAGTTGCGGTACTGGCGATCGACCCCAGCAGCCAGATTTCAGGCGGAAGCATTCTGGGCGACAAGACGCGGATGCCTACGCTGGCCGCGAGCGAGATGGCATTCATCCGGCCGTCGCCTTCGCGCGGAATGGCTGGCGGCGTGGCGCAGCGGACGCGGGAGGCGATGCTGCTGTGCGAGGCGGCGGGATACCGGAACATTCTGGTGGAGACGGTCGGCGTAGGGCAGTCAGAGACGGCAGTGCACGAGATGGTGGATTTTTTTCTGCTGATCACGCTGGCCGGGGCGGGCGATGAGTTGCAGGGAATCAAGCGCGGCGTGATGGAGCTGGCCGACCTGGTGGCGGTGAACAAGGCCGATGGAGAGAACGGGGCCGCGGCGGAGCGCGCACGCGCCGAGGCTCAGAACGCGCTGCACTTTTTTCCGGCGTCTGGGTCGGGATGGATGCCGCGCGCGGTGACCTGTTCGGCACTCACGGGCGCGGGAATCAGCGATTTATGGGCGCTCGTGCTTGAGTATGCAGCGCTGACGCGAGGCAACGGCTGGTTTGCCGCGAGCCGACGCGAGCAACAACGGCGATGGATGCACGAAATGATCGATCAGTCTCTGCAGCAGCGATTCCTGGCCCATGGGGCAGTACGCGACCGCATGGAGGCACTTGAGCGCGACGTTGTGGAGGGGCGGACGACGTCGTTTCGCGCGGCGCGGACGCTGCTTGCTGCCTATTCTGAGCCCGAGCGCTCCTGAAGACAGGCGATCACTTCATCCAGCGCGGACTGCCACGTTGGAAGCTCGAGACCGAAGCGGGCATGAAGCTTGGCATTCGACAGGACGGAGTTACGAGGGCGCGCGGCTGGGGTGGGATAGTCCTTTGTGCCGATCGGAATCAGCTCCGGCACTTTCACGCCGAGACGCTCGGACGCGCGGGCGAAGATGGCCTGAGCGAATCCGAACCAGGAGACGGAGCCCGAGCAAGTCATGTGGTAAAGGCCGGACCAGTCTTGTGGCGAGCCAAAGCGGCCAGCCAACACACCTGTGACAATCGCGTGCGTTGCGCGGGCCAGTTCGATGGAGGTTGTTGGCGCACCGACTTGGTCGTCAACAATGGAGAGCCGGTCGCGCTCACGCGCCAAGCGGAGCATGGTGAGCAGGAAATTGTTGCCGTGCGGCCCGTAAACCCAACTGGTGCGAAAGATGAGATGGCGCGCGCGGGAGTTCTGGACGGCCTGCTCGCCGGCCAGCTTACTGGCGCCGTAAACGCTGAGCGGCGCTGGTGAATCGTCTTCCGTCCATGGTTCCTGCTTGCGACCGTCGAAGACGTAATCCGTGGAATAGTGGACGAGGAGGGCGTTGCGTTCGGCTGCTTCCTCGGCAAGGACGCGAGGAGCGAGGGCGTTGATGGCGTGGGCAACGGCCATCTCCGACTCGGCGCGATCGACGGCGGTGTAGGCGGCGGCGTTGAGAATCACGTCGGGCGCGGAGCGGCGGACGAGGTCGCGCGTCTGATCGGGATCGGCGAGATCGACGGACTCGCGATCGACAGCGACGATGGGACCGACCGGGGCGAAAAGACGTTCGAGCTCGCGACCGAGCTGACCAGCATTGCCGACGATGAGAATCCGGGGCTTCCCCGATGGATTTGCGGCGGGAGTTTGGATGGGCGTGTCCGTCATACGAGAGAGCTCCGAAAAACGCGGGAGTGCACTTCCCGCATTCTAATTGGCGAAGCCGGAAGGTGAATCGTCCAGAGCGCGAACCGATTGGCGCGGTTGGGCCGCCCTTGGTTCGCGCTGCAGCGCGATTCCCGTACAATTTAAGGCAGGAGTGTTTCCGCGAAGCGACGAGTCTACTGCGATGCCAATGCCACCACGCCTCTGCTGCCTGAGGTGATGGAGGCGATGCGCCCGTACTGGATGGAGGAGTTTGGGAACGCTTCGTCGATTCATTTGCAAGGGCAGAAGGCACGCACGGCCGTGGACCATGCCCGGGAGACGCTGGCACGATTTTTCCATTGCCGCGAGGCGGAGGTGGTGTTCAACTCCGGCGGCACTGAGGGCGACAACACAGCGATCTTTGGGCTGCTGCGTCCGGGCGATCACTTCATCACGACGTCGATTGAGCACTCGGCGGTGTTGCGCGCGGCCGACCGGGTGGCGGAACGCGGCGTCGAGGTCACATTTGTCGCGCCTAGCGCAAACGGACTGATCGATCCCGAAAGAATTCGGCAGGCGATGCGGCCTGCGACGAGGCTGGGCGATTCCCGCAGGACCCTGGTCAGCGTGATGCTGGCAAATAATGAGACAGGCGTCGTGCAGCCGGTGGAAGAGATCGGCAGCATCGCCGCGGAGGCCAAGGCCTTCTTCCACATCGACGCGGTGCAGGGCGCCGGTAAGGTTGCGTTCGACGTGCGACGGTTCGGATGCCACCTGTGCTCAATCAGCGCGCACAAGATACACGGGCCGAAGGGCGTGGGCGCGATGTACGTGCGGCGCGGAACGCCGCTGGAGCCGTTGATTGTGGGCGGGAGCCACGAGCGGCGCCAGCGCGCGGGGACGGAGAATGTGCCGGGTATCGTCGGACTGGGCAAGGCCGTGGAACTGGCGATGGAGAGCCTTGAGGATGGGACGATGGAGCGCATTGCAGGGCTGCGCGACCGGCTGGAGGCGGGGATTCTCGCAATTTCCGGGACCGACGTGAATGGCGCGGGCGCGCCGCGCGCAGGGAACACGACGAACATTCACTTCGAGCATTTGGAGGGAGAGGCGCTGGTGATCGCGCTGGATTTGAAGGGCGTTGCCGTGAGCGGAGGGTCGGCGTGCCATTCGGGATCGACGGAACCGAGCCACGTTCTGATGGCGATGGGACTGGACAAGAACGCGGCGCGGGCGAGCTTGCGGTTCAGTCTGCTGAAGACGGCGACGGATGAAGATGTGGACCATGTGTTGCGCGTGGTTCCGGAGGCGGTGGATCGGCTTCGCGCGCTCGCACCGCTGGAGGCCAGCACACTAAGCTAAGTGTTCCTTTCTGTTATGGAGTAAGGCCAAATGGCTAGAGCAAGCAAGGTAGTTGCCACCGCCATCATTGCTGCGACGATCTTCGGCGTTGTTGCGGTTTTGCTTTTTATTGGATATGCGAAGTTGAATGATCGCAGTCCGAATCCACTGACCTATTTAACTTGCACAACGGAAGTGCGAGAGGAGTCTAGTATTTTTGCGGGAGGCGAGTTCAGCGTCGAGTATTCGAACTGCGACGGAATTGCCAAAGACGAGGCGATACGAGTTTATGCATCGCGGCCAATCGCCGGAGGATTACTTACCAAGAGGACGGTGCTTTTCTGGTACGATCCTGGGAATTATGATGAGGCGCTCCCCACAATTACGGCGCCTCAGCCGGGACACATTCTGATTGCAGTTCCTCGAGTCTCCTCCATCGAGATGCGAAAGAGCGAGTGGAACGGCCATCAGATCGACTACAAAATTGGACACGTCGAATACCCCTGATCCGTCAGGCGTTGAGGACATCGAATCACGAGGGAGGGGTCAAATTGCCGCAGAACGACACAATTGCGGTGGCGATGTCCGGAGGGGTGGACTCCTCGACGGCGGCGGCGATTCTCGCTCGTGAGGGCGACGGCTCCGGCGTTTCGCGCAACACGGTGGTTGGGCTGACCCTGCAGCTTTGGGATCAGACGCGGCTGGCGGGCAAGCATGGCATTCCCGATACGCCGAAGGCGGGGCGCTGCTGTTCCTTGGATGACGTTTACGATGCGCGGCGCGTGGCCGAGCACTTGGGGATTCCGTATTACGTGGTGAACCAGGAGGAGCGGTTCGAGCGCGACGTGGTGCGGCCGTTTGTCGATGAGTATCTTGCCGGACGCACGCCGATTCCCTGCTCTCTCTGCAATAACCACATCAAGTTCGATCAACTGCTGAAGACGGCGCGGAGCATTGGGGCGGAGCGAATCGCGACGGGCCATTACGCGGTGAACGAGTTCGACAAGAAGCGCGGGCGATGGATTATGAAGCGGCCCGCGGATCTGGCCAAGGACCAGACATATTTTCTGTTCGGGCTGACGCAGGAGCAGCTTGCGCACACGCTGTTTCCGCTTGGGCACATGACCAAGCCGGAGGTGCGCGGGGTAGCGCGGAAGCATGGGTTGATGCTGGCGGAAAAGCCGGATTCGCAGGAGATCTGCTTTGTGCCGGGCGGCGATTACAAGCAGTTCATCACGGCGTATCTCGAGGAGCAGGGCGAGGCGACGTCCGAGTCGGCGGGCGAGCTCGTCGCGGCGAACGGCGAGGTGATCGGGCGACACGCGGGCATCCACAACTTTACCGTGGGGCAGCGCAAGGGATTGGGCGTGGCGAGTCGAGTTCAGAGCGGGGCTCCGCTTTACGTGCTCAACATCGATCCGGCGAGTCATCGGGTGACGGTGGGCGCTGACGCCGAGTTGGCGACGCGCACACTGCACGCGCGGCAACTGAACTGGATCAGCATTGCGGAGCTGACGGAGCCGATGCGGGTGCGCGCGAAGATCCGGCACCGGCACGAGCCTGCGTGGGCTACGCTGGAGCCGGGCGGCGGCGACGAGATTATCGCTACATTTGATGAGCCGCAGCGCGCGGTGACGCCGGGCCAGGCCGCGGTCTTCTACGACGGCGATGAAGTGGTGGGCGGGGGCTGGATCGTTTGAGGCCCAGCAGGCATCGCAGCTGTGGTTGAGATGCGAGGGCTTGCGAACAAGTGCGGGCCCGGAGGCCCGCACGACAGCCGGCGAGACGCCGGCGCTACAAACAAGAGACCGGCGTTACTTAGGCCGCGGCATGTCGAAGCGGTCGTGGGTGCGGACGTAGGTTGGACCGCCCATGCGGCCGATTGCATTCAACTTGTCGGGATCAATTTTGTAGCCGTCGAGCAAAGAATCGAGCACGTGAAATCGCAGGACCTCGCCGAGCACGAGAATGCCGCCTCCGGGCCTGTCGCTGACGGGCACGATCTGGAACAGGCGGCACTCCATTTGAGCCTTGCTCTCGGCTACGCGCGGCGGCTTGACGAGATCGCTGGCGATCGGGGTGAGGCCTGACAGCTGAAACTCGTCCACCTCGGGCGCAACCTCAGCCGAGGTCATGTTCATTTGCGCAGCGAGCTCCTCAGAGACGATGTTGACGACGAACTGGCCGGTGGCCCTGACGTTTTCAAGCGTGTCCTTATACGGACGCGGGCCGGAACGGACCGATGTGGAGAAGCAAACGACGGGCGGATTGGAGCCGCAGGCGGTGAAGTAGCTGAAGGGGGCCAGATTTCTGACGCCGGCCGCATCGACGGTGGAGACGAAAGCGATGGGCCGCGGCACAATCATGCCGATCATGAGCTTGTAAATATCGTTGGCCGCGATCTGGGCAGGATCAAGCGCGCGCATTCGTCAAACCTATATCGATCGGCTGCCTGAGGGGCGCAAGCGAGGCCTAGACAAACATGTCGTGATCGCTCGACCGCGAATCGGGATGTGAACCAGACTCGGGCACTCCGCTGCGCAGCGATTCGACAACTGCTTTCACGGAGGCCAATATCGCCGAGAATTGGCGGATGGGCTTGTTGACGGCATCGGTCATGAAGTGGCCGGTGCGGTCGAGAGTGTCGAGAACGTGAGACAGCATCGCGTCGAGGCGCGTGGCCTGGATGCGCGCGCGCGCAATCATCTCGTTGGCCGCGGATTGCACATCGGCGGTCTGCACGCGCAGGGAATGGGTGAGGGCGGCCAAGTCGTCGGTGGTCTGTTCAATCTTCGGGGCCAGGCGCGTGACCAGCACGCGGGTATTGTCGATGAGCGGAGTCACCGAGGATTGGAACGCGTCGAACTTTTCATCCGCAGTACGGGCCGCCTTCCGCACGACCAAGAAAGCGGCGAACATAACGATCGCCTGGGCCAGCATGGCCAAGGCGATCAATGCGATCAAGGCGAGCTCAACGGTTTGATGGTCTAGATTTGACATTGTGACGATCTCGCGCAGGAACTTTGCTGACCTGCGAATAACTGCTGGAGCACGCTCCCTTCGCTAAGGCAGCGGCTCTTGTCCCGGAGCACGCGCGGGCGGCGGGTTCGATCACGCTCGCGTTCAGCACCGGAAGGGGTGACAAGAATTGAGGCCGGCAGGGGCCGGGTGAGTACGGCCGGATCTCAATACTCGTGCGTTTCGGGCTCACCGCTCGCCGATTTGTACGCCGTGCGGCCAGCGTCGACGGCCGCGGAGACACGAGTCGTCTGATCGGCTACCAGATTCTTGCCGCGCTCGACAAACTCTTCCCACTGTGCCCGTCCGCGATCGACGTATTCGCCAACCTGTTCCTTGCCGCGATCGACAAATGCATTGACCTGCTCCTTGCCGCGATCGACGATGGCGCTGACGTTCTCCGCAGCCTCGCGCGTACGCGCACGGAGGTACTCCGCGCTCTCACGGGCTCCCGAGGCGATGTCCTCGCGCGTTTCCTTGCCGCTCTTCGGCGCATAAAGAATGCCGACAAGAGCGCCGACACCTAATCCGGCCAAAAACCAAGCCAAACCGTAAGACTTGCTATCTTCTGCCATGACAAAACCTCCTCGTTGCACTGCGCTTAACGAATGCCTGAGACTACCAAACCTGTCCAGTTTACCGCAAACCGGCCCGGTGCCGCTGATTCACCGCGCTGTAAAGGTGTGGATCATTCGCCGCAGGCGCAAGAATGGACAAAAAGTTCGGCGAAATGGAGGGCCTGGCGAGAGGACAACTGCGCGATCTGCTCGCGGCAACTGAAACCGTCGGCGAGGATGATGGTGGCCGGGCCGGCGGATTGAACTGCGGGCAGCAGGCCCTGGTTGGCGATGGTTTTGGAGATCTCGAATTTGCCGGCTTCGAAGCCGAAGGGGCCGGCCATTCCGCAGCAGCCAGCCTGGATGGACTCGACTGTGGCGCCGGCTTTGCGGAGCAGCGCGATTTCGCTGGCCGGACCGCCGAAGACGGCCTTGTGATGGCAGTGGCCGTGAATGAGGATGTGCGCGCCTTGAAGGCGGCCGGCGGCAAATTCGGGCGCGCGATCAGCGAGCCAGTCAGGGAGCAGCCAGACTTGCCGGCTCAAGAACCGGGCGCGCGGATCATTCGGGAAGAGCTCCGGCAGTTCATCTTTGAAGACGCTGGCGCAGCTCGGCTCGAGGAAGATGAAGGGCATGCCAGCCTCAATTTGCGGAGCCATGCGGTCGAGGATGCGCGAGAGATAGGAGCGGGCCGCGCCGAGAAGACCGAAGTCGTAGAGCGGGCGACCGCAGCAGATGTGGCCGCGCGGGACTTCGACCTGAAATCCGGCTTGAGTGAGGACGGCTTCGGCGGCGGAAAGCGATTGCGGGTGATAGTAGTTGTTCCATGTGTCGGTCCACAGCACCACCACCTGCGGTGGGGCAGACTTTTGGACTGGATTGGTGGGAGCTCTTAAGGATTTCCGCGCGGCTGATCGGGACTTTTGAAAGCTCATGGCCGCGAGGCGAGGCAACTTACGTTCGCGGGCTACGCCGGCGATGCGCTTGACGAGGGGGCTCAAGAGCGGGCCGGTCAAGATCGCATTGGTGAGGGACGGGGCGAGCGCGCCGTAGCGGGCAAGGCGGTCGGCGAATCCGAAGATGTAGTGGTGGAGCGGGTGCAGGCGGCCATTGTAGCGCTGTGCGAGAAACTCCGACTTGTAGGCGGCCATATCCACCTGGACTGGACATTCGGATTTGCAGGCCTTGCAACTCAAGCAGAGGTCGAGGGCTTCGTCGACGGCGCGGCTTTGAAAGCCTTCGTCGCGGAGGGCTCCGACGAGCATCTCCGACAACAGATGAGCGCGGCCGCGAGTGGAGTGCTGCTCCTCGCCGGTGGCGCGGTAACTGGGACACATTACGCCGCCTTCCGTGTTGCGGCACGCGCCGACGCCGACGCACCGCTCGGTGGCGCGTTCGAATGAGCCGTTGTCCATTGCAAATGCTAAATGTGTCTCCCTGGTCTCCGAGTGCGAGGGATCACCACCCCACGGACGTGGACCTGTCAGTGGGGACCCCGGACCAGGGGCACCCACATGCGCGGCCGGTACGGATGGGGCACCCACTGTTAGTGGGTGGCGCAGGTTTTCCGTGGGGTCGTAGACACGCACGGCGTCTGAAAGCTTGCCGGGATTCATGCGGTTGTCCGGGTCCCAGAGCGCTTTGAATTCGCGGAAGGCATCGATGAGCTCTGGCCCAAACATTTTCGGAAGCAGAGCGGCGCGCGCCTGACCGTCGCCGTGCTCGCCGGAGAGCGAACCGCCGAAGGAGAGCACGACTTCAGCGGCGCGCTCGATGAACTCGCGGAAGATGCGAATGCCCTCGGTGCTGCGAAAGTCGAAGTTGATGCGGGTGTGCACGCAGCCCTGCCCATAGTGGCCGTAAAGCGGGCTGCGGAAGCCGTACTCTGCCATGAGCCGGCTGATGGCGCGCAGATAGTCGCCGAGGCGCCCGGGCGGAACGGCCGCGTCCTCCCAACCTTCCCAGCGATCGGGCTCGCCGGGCACGAAGACCATTGCGCCAAGCGCGGATTCGCGCACGTGCCACACTGCCGCGGCCTCGTCGGGCGCGCAGATGTGAGCGACCGGCGGCGACGGCCACGACTGCGATGCGTGCGCTAGATCGTCGGCTTTGGCGCTGGCTTCTTCAGCGGACCATGCGCCCATTTCGACGAGCAAGAAGCCTACCCCGGGGGGAAGCTGGTCGAGTTCGCGCAGCGCGAGGCCCTTGCGGCGCATGAAGTCGATCAGTAGAAAATCGAAGCCTTCAAGCCCGATGGGCTTGTGCTCGAGGGCGAGCGGGACCGCGTCGGCGGAGAGGAAGGGATCGTTGAAGGCAAGCACGGTGAGCACGCGGAAGGGCGGGCTGGCGGTGAGGTTCAGAGTGGCGGAGACGACGTTGGCGCAGGTGCCCTCAGAGCCGACCAGCGCGCGTGCGACATTGAATCTGTTTTCGGGCAGGAGCTCGTCGAGGTTGTAGCCGGAGACGCGGCGCGGAATGCGAGGAAACTTTTCGCGGACGAGGGAGGCATAGCGGTCACGGATGCGCGCGAGGCCGGAGTAGATTTGACCGACGCGGCCGCCGGTGCGGATGAGAGAGTTGAGGCGCTCGGGCGGAGTGGCACCGACGGTCATTCGCGTGCCGTCGTAGAGGACGATGTCGAGCGATTCGACGTTGTCAACGACTTTGCCGCCGAGCAGGCCATGGACGCCGCAACTGTTGTTGCCGATCATGCCGCCGAGGGTGCAGCGGGAATGCGTGGCTGGATCGGGGGCGTAGGTGAGGTGGTGGAGCTCGGCGGCGTCGCGAAGGCGATCGAGAACGATGCCGGGTTCAACGCGGGCAGTTTTTGCGTCGGGATCAATCGAAGAGAGCGCGTTCATGTGACGCGAGTAGTCAAAGACGACGGCTACGTTGACACACTGGCCGGCGAGGCTGGTACCCGCGCCGCGCGGAAGAACGGCAGCGCCCGTGGCGTGGCAGACGGCCAGGGCGGCCTCAACGTCGGCCGCGTCGCGCGGAAAAATGACGCCGATCGGAAGCTGGCGGTAGTTCGATGCATCGGAAGCATAAAGCGCGCGCGAGCCAAGATCGAAGCGCACCTCGCCGCGAAGCGATTTCTTCAGCAGGGCCTCAAGCTCACGGTGAGCCGAGAATTGCTCATGGGCGAGCGGTGTGGGATTGGAGAGGATGGCAAACGTGGAAGAGCTCACGCTGAAATGGTAGCGCACGCAAGGATCTACTCAGGTTTGGCCGGGGCGTACTGCAAGGAACAATGGCCAGAGCGGGCGCTTAACATGCGAGATCGGCGCGGTTATCTCGACGGCCATTCTTCGACAACGACGCCGAGGTCGTTGAGCTGACGGATGACGGCTTCGACGTTGCGGCGGACCCTGGGGCGATCTTTGGGTGCGGCGGAGGGAGATTCGGCGACAGCAATCACGCGGCCATAGGGCCACGCGCCTTCAGGAATGGCGGCCACAGCGGAGTCGAGGTCGGAGAGGCGCAAGTCGAGCTCCTGGCGGCGCGCGGCAACGGGGCGAAGCATAGTTCCCTGCCCCACCGGGCTGGGGTTCGCGTCGGACATGATGATGCGCAGGCCGATTGTGTCGGCACCAACCGAGAGAAACGGATTGACCCATTGCGCCGGGTCGTGGACATCGATGTAGAGGCTCTTGGTGGGCAGCGCAATCTGGTCGAGCTCGGCGCGCTCCTGATCGCGCTCGGTAGCCGCTTGCTGCGCCTTGTGCTCGGCTTTCTCAGCGTCCTTTGCCACTCCCGCCACCGCCTGCACTTCCCTGTGGCAAGCAGCGATTGCCAAAGCGGGAAGCAGGACCAGGGCCAACATTCTTATGTGGCGGTTGTGCGGAATCACGAGATCAAGGATAGCAGGGCGGTGGAGAGACAGCGATCAGTGGTCAGGAACCGGGGATCAGGGGTCAGCCATTCATGGTGCATAGGACGGATTGCAGGAAACACAACCGCAGTCGATCATGCCGCGGTGTGTCACCCGCGAACATGAAAATCCAGCCAAAGCGCATCCATGTTCTGGCGAGGACGCCCGCACGACAGCCGGCGAGGACGCCGGCGCTACTCCTGGATCGGAATTATCAGGGCAAACCCTTCGCTCGGCTTGATGATAGTGCGAATGGATTCCAGTTATTGGCCGATGACGCTGCGCGCGATGGAGTCGAGGATACCGTTGAGGAAGTTGATCGACTCAGTGGCGCAGTAGCAGCGGCCGATTTCAAGCGCCTCGTTGATGACCACAGGGAATGGCGTGGATTTGACGCCGACGAGTTCGGCCACGGCCATGCGCAGCAGATTGCGATCGACGGCGGCCATCCGCTCAAGCCGCCAGTGCGCCGAGTGCTCGGCGATGAGGCCGTCGATTTTGGCCTGCTGTGCCTGCGCAACCTGGAAAAGTTCCTCGGCAAAATCGCGCACTTCGGGTTCGACGGGATCGCCAGCCTTCCAGAACGTGGCCTGGACTTCGTCGGGAGTCTGGTGACCGATGTCCGCCTGATACAGCATCTGCATGGCGAGCTCGCGGGACTTGCGGCGATGGCGCGAGGTCAAGCGGGGCCGCCTTGTTCAATCTTCCTGCGCAGGCTCACCATCTCGATGGCTGCGGTGGCGGCCTCAAATCCTTTGTTGCCGCCCTTGATGCCGGCGCGGTCGAGCGCCTGCTCGAGGGTTTCGCAGGTGAGCACACCAAAAGTGTGCGGCACGCCGGTCTCCTGCTGGGATTGGCCGATGCCGCGGGCGACCTCGTTGTAGATGGCTTCATAGTGGGCGGTTTCACCACGCAACAGGCAGCCGAGGGTGACGACAGCATCAACGTGACCGCCTGCGGCGCAAGTGCGAGCCGCGCCGGCAATCTCCCATGCGCCGGGGACGCGTACGACCTGAATATCGGAACGGCCGGCGCCGCTGCGCAGGAGCGCGTCCAGAGCGCCGTCGAGGAGACGGTCGGTCACGACGGCGTTCCAGCGGGCGACTACGACGGCGAATTTCATTCCGACGGCAGACAGATCGCCTTCGAGGGCGACAGGCTTTCCCTTCACGGGATCGGTCCAGGCCCAGAAGCTGAAACGGAAACCAGGCTCCGGCTCGACGGTGAAGAGGCGCGAGCACCAATGCGTCTCAGCGATGGGTGAAAGTTGAGAGACCGCCGCGTCGCCGGACTGGCCCGGAAATGGATGGGCGCGGAGCCAAGCTTCGGCGGCCTGGTGGACGGAGTCGAGCGAGGTGACTTCGACGAGGATATCGGCGGTGGATGGAAACTTTCCATCGACGAACTCAAGATTGCCAAGCGGAGCGAGAAACGAAGCGCCGCGTGATCCTTCCTCCTGCCAGCCCTTGCCAGGCGCGAAGCCCAGCGCGGCAAAGAAGCCCGCCAGCCGGTCGTAGGCCGCCGCGCTGCCTGCAGGTCGCAGAAAGGAGATTCCCTTGATCATGAGTCGATTCTAAATCGCAGGGACGCTGGGTTACGTGACCGAGCGCGGCTTGACCGTAATGACCGTCGCGGGAACGACGGTGGATGGGCCAGGGGCCGTCGGATAGAGACAGCCGGCATCGTTGCCGCCCGCAGAGACTGGGGTGCACGCCGGCAAACCGGGGCTCAACTGCTGCGAATCGGTGGGTGGCGAAGTGAGGCTGAGGCTGGCCGGAATGCCGATCAAGTGAATTTCGTTGTCGCCCGCAGTGGAGACGAACAAGATTGAATGGTCGGGCGAGAATGTGCCCGTGAGCGGCGCGGTGGGCGGTGTAGCAGACGTGCTGCCGGCAAAGGTCACATAGCCGACGGGTCCGAGGCCGCTCAGCTGGGGCAGATAGAAAGGAAGCTCGGCAGCGGTTGTGGAAGTGCCAGGCGTCGAGTAGGTGACGAAGGCTATGGGCGCGGCCGTGGTGGTGGAAGCCGTGGTGGGCGCCGTGCCGGTGACGACCTGATTGACCGCGGTCGCGCCGGTGACGCCGGTCAGGTTGACCGCGCCGTTGAGCACGGAATTGGTGGAGAGCGGCGAGAGTGTCTGCGTCGTGCCGGATGCGGTTTCAGGACATTCAGCAGCGGGATAGGCCAGTGTTGGCGGAATGCTCACGCCGATGTCATCGAGCGTGATGCTCGAGCCCGCAAGCGACGCTCCGATCATGTGAGCCCCGTCGCTGGTGGCACCGAGCACGCTGGTGGAAATGCCGTTGAGGATGGTATTGGTGCCGTTCGGGTCGCTCTGGGGATAGAACTGAATGGTGCCGTTGCTGCCGACTGTGCCGGAAGGGCACCACGTGTGCGCAACGGTTGGATTGCCGGCGAGATAAGCGCCCAAACCGGGAACGGTGATGGCCAGATTCTGCGAGCCGCCGGAGCCGCTCAGGTCATAGGTGCTCCAGCCGGAGTTGAGGTCGTGTACATAGAGGGTATTCGTGTGATTAGCGCCGAGGGCCGCGCTATCGACGATATAGAGAGTATTCGAATCCTGCGTCCATGCGGCAGCGGCTCCCAGACCGCCGAAGGTGGAGACGATGCTGCCAGAGGTAGAGGTGTTGTACAGGTAAAAGAGACCGCGCACCTGATCATTGATGAGCAAGTAGTTGCCATTCGGAGAAACTGCGAGGACCACGCCGGGAACCGACGGGTCCTGCCTGCTGAGGGCGTTGTTGGAGGTGGAGTAAACCATCAGTTCGTGGAGCGAGCCGAAATAGAGTGCGGTTCCCGCCTGGTCCATGACCATGGAGTTGGGCACGTAGGGCATGCGCGCCGTTGAGCCAGGCGTGCCGGTAAGCAGCTCGACTGAAGCAAAGTATTGCGACTGGTTTGGCGCCGCGAACCAAACAAAGTCGCTGGTAGTGCCGGGAACAATGACGTCGACAGGGTTGGACGCGATGGACAATCCGGTCCCGCTCAAACCAAGCTCGTTAATGGGAGCAGGATTGCATCCCGGCGGTTTGCAGAGGGCGGTTATCGTAGCGACGCCGGGGAAACTTGGAGAGATGGAGCTGGACCCTGCGATATCGATCGGGTTGGTGGACTCGTATTCCAGCGAAAGGCCGGAGATGGATTGGCCCCGGGAATCGGTCACCGTGGTTGTGAGGTTTTGCGAAACGCCCTGTGTGAATATACCCTTCGTGCTTCCGTTGGCCAAAGCAAGAGTGATCGATTTCGGCGGACAGGTGGAAAAGTATCCGGCCGAGGAGGCGGTTTGCGCGATTGTCGCGGTGATCACGGTGGTGCCCGGTTGCTGCGCGGTGATGACATTGGTGGCGGCATTAATGGTAGCCACAGCAGAATTTCCGGTGGCAAAGTTGAGCGTTCCGATGGAGGCGGAGCACTCGGGGAGCGTGTTGGACCCCGGAGCGCAGAGGAGAGTCTGCGTTCCATTGGAGCTGTAGAACGCCTGCGCGTCGAGGAGGGCCTGCTGGTTCTGCGAGTAGCAACCCTGGGGCGCAGAGCCAGAGGCCGGAGTGGTGACGAGGTTAATGCTGGAGATGGGGGCGTGGATGTAGACGGTGACAGGATTGGATGTGACCGAGTCGGCCGTAGCCGTGATGTAGGCGATGGCGTACGGCAAGCCCTTCGTCGAAGGCAGAGGATTGGGGTAGTTGCAGTAGGTGTAGTCGGCGATGCCGCCGCCGCTGTTGCGGTTCCAGGTGCCGGCGCAGATGCCGCCATTTGGCGCGATGTCGACCAGTTGATTGTTGGAGGTGCCGTAGCTGATTGAGGATCCGGCGATTGATGCCTGGTCGCCCTTGCAAGTGGTGGCCTGCGGCGCCTGAATCGCGGTGGTCTGTCCATAGGCCAGCGAAATGCCGGCGATCTCCGGCTGCAGGGTGAGGGTGGTCACCTGGGTAAGGGTTGGCCCGTACCCGAGGCCGTTGCAATAATTGCCCGCTGGATTGCGCACGCAGCCGGAGATGGATATTCCGGCCGGTAAGGCCAGTCCAAGCAAACAAACAAGCGTTAAGAACCGCCGCATGAATCCTCCCCGTCCCGCCTTAAAGCCGCGGAACGGATTTCAAAAAAAGACACGAAAAGAAGAATGAGCGATCACCGCACCTGCCGAAGCCCATGGCCGGAGCGCCAGTTGACGAGGGCCGGGTGAGTCGCACCGCGGCAGCGGGTTCCCAGCAGCACACTGCCGGATGCGGCCGGAAGGACGAAACGCATACTGAAGACTCCAAGAAAAAAGTGTAACAGGATGGGCCTGCTTCTGGCGTGGATTGGGCCGCGAGTCAGGTCTCTTCCCAATAGACTTGCGCGGAGGCGGATGGGGAGCGCAGAGGCAGGGAAAGAGCGAACAAGGGAAAGAGGGACCAGGGAGTTAAGGGACTACGGGACTGAGGGGCTAAGGGAGCGAGGGAGCGAGGGAGTAGGTGAACGGTCCCCTCTTTCAGGGCATGTAGCGGGCGAACCAATCGACGGCGCGCCGCAGCACGTCGCGGCGGTCGGCGGGATTGGAGAAGCCGTGGCCTTCGTTGGGGTAGACGACTAACTGAGCAGGAATGTGTAGATCGCGCAGCGCATGCCAGAACTCGAAAGACTGCGGCGCGGGACATTCGCCGTCGCGGTCTCCGACGACAGTGAGGGTTGGAGTTCTCGCCTGTTTGATGAAGGTGATGGCGGAGCTCTTCGCGTAAATCGCGGGGTCGTCATAAACGGAAGCGCCGAAGTAGGGAATCATCCACTGATCGATGGAGTTTTCGCCGTAGTAGGAAAGCCAATCGGAGATGCCCGCTCCGGCGACTGCGGCGCGGAAGCGATGAGTCTGGGTGACGGCGAACATGGACATGAAACCGCCGTAGCTCCAGCCGGCAATGCCGACGCGATTGGGATCGACGGGGTATTTGGAGAGGACTGTATCGACGCCGGCAAGAATGTCGCGGAGGTCGCCGTATCCGAATTCCTTGCGATTGGCTTGGGTGAAGGCCTCGCCTTGACCGTAGCTGCCACGGGGATTGGGCATAAGAACAAAGTAGCCGAGCGTGGAAAAAGCGGTGGCACTGAAGCCGCCGGCGCCTCCGTTCCAGCGCGATGTGACCGAAGAGGCTGGGCCGCCGTGGACTTCGACGAGAAGCGGATATTTCTTTGCCGGATCGTAGTGCGCGGGCAACAAGAGCCAGCCTTGAATCTGGAAACCATCGTTTTTCCATGAGAGCGAAACGGAATCGCCCCAGGACGGCTTGACGCCGTCGTTGGAGTGAGAGAGCTGGAAGAGGCGCGCAGAGTCGGCCGAGTGGACAGACGGATCCTGTTTGGCGCGGGCGGCGAAGATTTCGGGCGGGGTGTTGAATGAGCTGGCCAGGAATACGAAGAGGGAGCGATTGGCGGAAACGGAGAGGCTGGGATCGAATTGGCCCGAACCGACGTCGCCGGGAATGGTGAAGACGGGGCCATTGGCGAAGGTGGATGCCGCGCCGGTTTCCGGAATCTGCAGACGAACGAGCTGAGAGTCTCCGCCAGCGAGCTCGCTGACGTAGATGCCATCGTTGCCGTCCCACGTGAGCCATTGGGCAGAGGCGGGGCGGTTGGGCGTGAGATCGATTGGCAGGGCTCCGGTGGGGGGTTGGCCGTTGGTGGAGGACTGACCACTAACAGCGGAGACAAGCCAGATGTCACCGCCGACGACGCCCTGATCGCTCATGAGGCCGGCGATGAAGGCGATCGTTTTGCCGTCGGGCGACCAGCGGGGAACGGCGATCTGAAGGCCGTGGAGCGGGCCGGAGACGTCGGCGGGAGAAAGGATGGCGCTGGGTTTTGAGGTCATGCTATCCCAGGTCCCCAAGTGCGAGGGACCTGGGGCACCCAGATCCGTAGGCGATTCGGATGGCGCACCCGGAGGTTTGGCAATCTCGGCTGCGGCGACGGGTTGCGTGTAGAGCTTGGCGACCCACCAGTTGTTTTCGCCGGGAGGGTCGGCGGCGACGTAGGCGAGGGATTTGGAATCGGGCGACCAATCGAACTCGAAAACGTGGAGGCTCGGAGGCGTGACAGTGGTGGGGACGGCGGGCTGGGAAGCGTCGGCCGGGACGAGAGCCACGCGCTGAATCTCGACGTGATCTTCTCCGATGACGCCGGCGGGCGGTGTTTCGGCGGCGAGCGCGCCAGAGGGGCGTGTTGCGCCTTCGACGTAGAGAAACGCGATGCTCATTCCGTCGGGCGAGAAAGCCGGCGCGTCGACGTAGCCGTGGAGTTCGGTGAGGCGGACGGCGGATTTGCCATCGAGATGGGAGACGAATAGATCGGGCTGGGTGGGTTGGTCGGGGGGATCGTCACAATCGGAGAGGAAGGCGATGGCGGCGGAGTCGGGCGACCAGATGAGATTGGAGGCGTTGCAGGACTGGCCGGGCGCTGCGGCGGTGACGGGCTGGCTCTGGACGAGATTGTCGAGATCGCCAAAACCGTTCAGCGGGGCGACACGAATCTGGCCAGCTTCAATCCAGGCAAGGCGCTTGGCATCGGGCGAAATGGCGACCTGAGTGAGGGTGCGGGCGCGATTCTGGCTGGAGAGAATTTCGTCGAGCTGTGCCGGCGGTGGAACGACTGTGGTTTGGGCGGGGGAGGCGGATTGAGCGTGATTGAGGGAAGCCGCGCAGAGAGCGATAAGAACGGCAGCGCAATGGAAGCTGCGTGACGATCGGAACATAGAGGAATGCTAACAGCAACGCTGCGGAGCTATCGGGGTTGGCGGAGTTCGCGAATTGGCAAGTTGGCAAGTTGGCCGAGTGGCCGCATATAAGACAAGAGTAGCGATGTTGAGGAATTATGGACTGCACCCCCAAAGTGAGACAGATAATATTTTGTCAAATGCCCGGAGGGCGAGAATTTGGCTAAGTGATTGAAAACATGCAGAAGATTCAGGCACCAATATAGTTGACTAACCAAGGAAATGTTGATATTCTAGTTCTGTCATGAGCGAACAGAACCGAACACTCACAGAAGCGATCCGATTCTTTGCTGACCGTCAACACTGCATTGATACCGTCGCCGCAATGCGCTGGATAGGCGGAAAACCAGTCTGCCCGAACTGCGGCAAGATGGATCACTATTGGCTTGCGACACAGGCGCGGTGGAAGTGCAAAGCCTGCGCGAAGCAATTCAGCGTCAAAGTCGGCACCGTCTTTGAGGATAGTCCCTTGTCCCTCGACAAATGGCTTATCGCGCTTTGGATGCTAGTGAATTGCAAGAATGGCATCAGTTCGTATGAGGTCGCGTCCACCGTCGGCGTTACACAGAAATCAGCGTGGTTCATGCTCCAGAGGCTCCGCAAAGTTTTGCAGGATTCCAGCAATACAAAACTGGACGGAACAATTGAAGTGGACGAGTCATTCATCGGCGGAAAATCCCGCAACATGCACAGGAAGAGAAGCAACAAAGTCATGGCTCGCGCGAACAAGGGAAAGACTGTGGTTATCGGTTTGTTGGAGCGCGGCGGTCAGGTTCGTACTGCGGTCATTCCAGATCGGCAAAAGCCGCTTGTACAGGGCATTGTCAGAGAGAACGTTGAAACAGGCGCGGAGGTCATCACCGATGAATTCGGCGGCTACTTGGGGCTCGATACCGACTATGCCCACAACGTCATCAATCACGCGGTCCAGTATGTTCAAGGCCATGTCCATACGAACGGATTGGAGAATTTCTGGAGCCTTGTGAAACGGTCACTTGGCGGTACCTATGTCAGCGTTGCTCCATTCCACTTGTTCCGGTATCTGGACGAACAAGCGTTTCGTTGGACGTGGCGTTCTACCAAAAAGCGCAAACTTTCCAACATGGAGCGTTTCGCTATTGCCTTATCGCAGATCGCGGGAAAGCGGCTCACCTTCGCTGAGGTCACCGGACAGGTGTCAGGGGCCGGAGTCTAGTGCAAAAAGAAGGCAGTTGCGGGGGCCAACTCGCAAAGGCTATCGTAGAGTTACGTTTAGGCTTATTTCGGCTTGCGAGCTAATCGCGCCTGAAGGTCGGAATGGGGAATCGAAAGAACCTTCTTGAGAGCGTTGGCGAACGCTCGATTCTCGCTAGGCGAGGAAGAAGGTTCTACAGCTAATCTTGGCCCACAACGTACCGTTCGCTTCTTCGTGGGGGTGACGGTATCGCTTACCGGGTGCCTCTTGGCTCGGATCTCTTTCGATGCCTTTAAAATCTCGCGTTTCGCGTTCGGCTTGGCGCTGGTAGAGTTCCCGCTCATCCGCATCAAACCTCTGCTTAGGTGACGTTCGCCTAGGCGGATTTTAACACGTCCGCCGGAAAGGTGGATGTGCATACCCTAGCGACACCTGCTATTATCCCCGGCAACCGGACTTCCATTGAACGGTGCCCCGCGAAAATGCTCAAATCTATCAAAATTACTGGCTATCGTGGCTTCTCTGAGTTCGAGATGAGCAATCTCGGGCGTGTGAATCTCCTGGTTGGAAAGAACAACAGCGGCAAGACCTCAGCCCTCGAAGGGCTATATCTCCTCGCATCGCGTGGAACCCCATACTCTCTTTGGAGTGTATTGTGGCGGCGTGGCGAGAGGCTGGCAGAGCGAAACCCTGAAAACTATCCACAGACTGCGGTCTGTCATCTCTTCCATGGACATGAAGCTCCAATGGGGTCAAAGTTTTCGTTCTCTGCGCAGAATGACACGCCCACTCGACAACTGACGTTTTCTATCGGGGGAATATCAGACGACAAGCAGAGGAAGGAAATCACTCGCGGTGGAATCCCTGTGCCGGTACGTTTAGGACTGCATATCAAGGGAACTCCGCCCTCCGTCATCGATGTGATTCCGCTGAGCCGCGCTGGAGGTATGTCATCTGACACCCTCGATGCAGGACGGAGGCGTCCACCAAGTACCTCTGTAGACGATGATGAAATGCCAACTAAATTTATTACAACCGAATCTGTGAGTAGCGATGATCTTGTAGCCGTGTGGGATCGTATTACGTTGACTCCGTATGAGGAGCGGGTTCACACAGCAATCAGGCTATTAGAGCCGGATATTGAAAGAATTGCTCCGCAGGCATCGCGTTCGCCGTACTACGCAAGCTCCGATCGCGGCGGATTTCTAATTAAGATGAAGGACGTGGAAGTTCCTATTCCCATCGGATCAATGGGTGATGGGATGTGGCGAATTATGGCGATGGCTATATCGCTAGCCCAGTGTAAGGATGGGGTTTTGCTGGTTGACGAGATTGACACGGGCCTTCATTATTCAGTGATGACTGATATGTGGAAGATGATCTATGGCGCGGCTGCCGAACTTAACGTTCAGGTTTTTGCGTCTACTCATAGCAATGATTGCGTAAGAAGTCTGGCTGAGTTTTGTTTTGCGGACAGTTCCGCAGCTCAAGAAGTGACTTTACAGAGGATCGAACAGGGAGCCAAGAAGTCCGTTCCCTATTCTTCAAAGGAAATCGAAATATCGGCAGCAAAGGATATAGAGGTCCGATAATCGTGAGGAATACGCGCAATCCAAACCAAATGATCGTTGAGGGATGGGATGATGCGCACTCGGTTGTCGGTCTAATGAAGCATCATGTGGACTGGCCACGGGAGGAGCACTTGTGGCCGGTCCACATTCATATGGGAAATGGCGCTGAAGAAATCTTGAAAGACGGAGTTCTAACCACATATCTACGTGGAAGCACAGTCAAGATATTTGGAGTCATGCTCGATGCTGACGCAAAACCTGGCGGCAGGTATGATTCGATACGCAATCTCTGCGCAGCGATTTTCCCTAACCTTCCAAAGAATCTAGCTAAAGACGGAATTGTCGTTGAGAATTCCGCTGGGCAGCGATTCGGCGTCTGGATAATGCCCGACAATGCTACAGAAGGATGCTTAGAGAACTTCCTCAAACTCTTGGTTCCAGTCGAGTGCAAGCCGGTCTGGGATCATGCGGAAGACTCGTTAAAGAACGCCAAGAGGCTCGGTTGTAATCTCGCTGGAAACGACTTCGTAAAAGCTGTTCTTTATACTTGGCTCGCTTGGCAAGAGACTCCGGGCCAGTCGCCAGGAATCGCGTTGACTAAGAAAGTTCTGGACCCTACCAATCCGGCAGCAACTTCGTTTGTGGATTGGTTTAGGAAGCTCTATCAACTTCAGCAGAAGACCCTTCTGTTTCCTTAGCGGGAGGTGGCGTGACCGCCGTCACACCGCACCGCATTTACGTGGGATAAGGTGCCCGAAGTATCACCTTTCCTCTGATCTGACACGAAGCCTCTCGGCACCGAGGGGCTTTCGTGCGTTCGGCCTATCCAGTGGTACCATTGTGGACCAATGAGAAAGATGGCAATCGCGGTGCTCTTGTCATGTGCCGTGGGCACCGCGTGGGGCCAAGCACAGCCAACTCAACCCATTCCCGCGCCACAAGCTCCGCGCCCTGATCCCGGCCAGTTTTGGAGAGATGCTACGGTCGCTCTGGGACAGGTGGTTCAGGTTGGAGGGCAGAGTAAATTCGTAGTGAACGGAACTGGGGTTTTCGTTGCCTTAGATAATAAGCACGGCTGTATTCTCACCGCGCGCCACATGCTGGTTGATCCTCCCACTGGAATGGTGACACGATTTTTGTGGATGCGCATTTCTACGGAGCATGGCGAAGAACAAGAACCCATTCCTCTCACATTGTTCGATTCGCTAGGCAGAAACCTATGGGTCGCATTGCCGGATAATGATCTTGCTGTGATACCTATGCCAACTGCTGGATTGGTCGGAAAGAGTATTGCTGCGGTCTTCATCAAGGATTTTGTGAGCGATCCGGAGGACGTTTTTCAAGGGGCGCAGATTCTTGTTTTGGGATTCCCGCAGGTATTTAGAAATCCAGACCAAACCAACCCTTACTCGACCTTGCCAATCGCACGAACTGGAATTGTTGCATGGACTGACCCAGCGGACCCTCTAGGAAAGCCATTCCTCGTAGATGCGAATCTCTATGGCGGCAATAGCGGGGGGCCAGTGTTCCGCGTGAGAAACGGCTTCGATAAGTATGGAAACTTCAACTTGGGTACAGGGGGTCTTGAGTTCATTGGCATTGTTTCCCAAGGCCCAACCACTCCTGCACCCGTCATCGCGGGAAACGGATTTGTTACTCAACCCAACCCTCAAACTGGAGTTCCAGACAATGAATACGCGATTGTTCCCTACGTAGGAGGCATCGGAGTTGTCGAGCCAGCCTCTAAGGCTCGCCAGCTTTTGGAACAAGTGTTCGCGCAAATTCTGGCTCATCCGGTCGATGGAACTCCACAGGCTCCTAAATAGGCTTGGTTAGCCTTGTATATTATTGCCAAGATTCATGGGGGCGAAGTTTGCAGGTAATTAATGCGGTTTGGAGTAAGCTGAAAGCATTCGTACAGAAATGATTCTGACTGACGGAGAAGCTGAGAGGCTTTTCCGATCTTCTTCGGGCCATCACCGCGGAACGCGCGGGTACGAGGAAAGAAGAAGAGAGCAAAGGGGCGACTCGGCGGGCGAGTTGCCCCTTTTCCTTTTCCGCGGCACAGGAAGGACCGTGGATGGGTGGCCGGAATGGTGGAGCAATGAGAAAGAGCAAATTGGGGCAGAAGAGGCATGAAACGAAGGACAAGGTGGTGACGATGCCGCGGACGGACGGCGGCGAAGACGCGGAGGCGGGTGCAGACAGCGACGAGAAGGCCACGGCGGAAAAGCCGGGCGAAGGGAAGGCGACGGTGAAAGAAAACAAGGAGCAGATAGCCGGTTCACTGGTGACGCGCACCGTAGGCGGCGACATGCACTGCGCAGCGATGATGGTGTCGCTGATGGAGAAGAAGAAAGACGGCGAAGACGACGATGATTGGGACGGGCCTGGTCTGGCGGACATTCTGGTACCGAGCCAGTTGTGGAGAGGGAAGGCCGCGGCAAAGCAGACGGAGAATGGCGAAGAGGAGGAGACGGAGGCGGCGTGAGAAAGCAGCTTTTAGCTTTTAGCTTTTAGCTTTTGGCCTTTGGCTCTTGGCTTGGAACAAACTGTTGATGGTGGCTAGGCTTTTTGATTTGCTGTTTGTTGAAAGGTTAGAGCGGTTCCGCAGTTGTTGAAGCCGTTTCCGGCTTCGGTGCAGGGTGGATTTTACTTCGACCCTACAGGCGAAGACCAGTCCGTGGGGACCCCGGTTAAGGGAAGATCCACACAGCGGCGTTGGATTCAGGACACAGTAACCGCGGAACCACTGTGGGGCAGACCGATCCGCTGCGGTCGGCCCCAGCGAATTGAGTTTGCGAATTGCAGTGAGAAGAAGGATGCGATGGGAATGAAGCTCATGAAGGACGAATGGTTGCGGATGGTGCGCGGAATTGCGGTGTGCGCGCTGGCGATTGTGCTGGCGGCGACGGCGATGGCGCAGGCAGTGAGCACGACGACGGTGCAGGGGACGGTGTATCTGGCGAACGGTCAGCCGGGCGCAGGGACACTGGCGATCAACTGGCCGTCGTTCACGACCGCAGCGGGCCAGGCGGTGGCTGCGGACACGACGACGGTGACCATTGGGCCGGACGGATTTGTGAGCGTAAACCTCGCGCCGAATGTGGGCGCGACGCCTGCGGGAGAGTACTACACGGCCGTGTACTACATGAGCGACGGGACAACGAGCACGCAGTACTGGGTGGTTCCGGCCGCGGCGCAGGCCAGCCTGGCGCAAGTGCAGGCGAAGGTGATGCCGGCGGCGCAGGCGGTGCAGGCGGTGAGCAAAGCGTATGTGGACCAGGCGATTGCGCAGGCGAGCCAGAGCAGCGGGCTGACAGCAACAGGCGGAACGCTGACCGGACCACTGTATTTGAGCAGCGATCCGACGCAACCACTGCAAGCCGCGGACAAGCATTACGTGGATACGCAGGTGGCCACAGCGGTGCCACTGGCGGGCGGAAACATGACGGGCGCGCTGACCACGCCCGCGATGAACGGAGTGCAGGCTCCGGCGGCAGCGAGTGCACAGACAACGCTGCAAGCAGCGATGAATGCCGCGGGAGCAAATGGGGCGATGGAGATTCCGCCGACGTACGCGGGGAAAGATACATTCACGAACGCGAGCGGCGTGAAAGTGACGGATCTGCGCACGACGGGCGCGCAACAGGCGGAGCGCAGCGTGAAGGAGTTTGGCGCGGTATGCGACGGCGTGACCGACGATACGAACGCCCTGCAGGCGGCGCTGAGCTACGCGAGCGGGCACGGCGTGGCGCTGACGATTCCGCAAGGGACGTGCAAGACGCGGACACTTAGCTGGCGCGGGGAATCTGTTGGAGGATTAGGCAAGCAGGTGTCGGCGCTGATGGGATTTCCGGGGCAGGACGTGCTGGAGAGCGGGCCGGACGCAACGAACATATTGAGCTACACGCGGGTGCACGATCTGACGATTTATGTGGACCAGAGCGCGGATGTGTCGTGCTCGCCGGCTGAGGGGCGCGCGGCGGCGGGAAGCTGCCAGCAGAACCGGCCGATGGAAGCGAACTCAATTTTTTCGCCGGGCGGAAACGGATTGACAGGAGCGGTGGGAACGGGCGGGGCATGGAACATCGGCAACTGCGCGATCGCGATGCAGGCTGGGACAGGCGCGGGGGGCAATGGGCTGCGCGAGGCGGAGATTGAGAACGTGGAGATTGCGGCGACGGGCGTGGATCCGATGGCGGCCCAGTACCCGGGCGCGCACTCGACGCACACGTGCGGCATTTATCTGGCGCAGTGGCCGCAGTGGAGCGAGTTCCGGAACATCGACATTCGGGGGATGAACACGGGCGTGGCAATTCCGGCGCTGCCGATGACGGCGCCGGCAGGGTTGAATGCGGATTCGAACCGTTGGCAAAACCTGACGATCCAGGCAACGCATGGGTTTACGGCGGCCGCGGGATCGAACAATGTGCTGGATAACGTGGTGGCGCTGGCGGGGAATTCTTCAGCGACCGGCGAGCCGCCGACGGGCCTGGTGCTGGACCTGGACGGAAGCGGGCAAAATCCGCCGCAAACTCCGCAACCGGGATGGACGGTACGGAACGCGGTTGTGGTTCCAGCATGGAACGCGGTGCAGCCGGCGTTGGCGGTGACGACGGCGGGAGGCGCAGTGACGGCGGTGACGGTGGGCAGCGAGCAAGGCCTGGGATGGGACCCGTACGGAGCGAGCGTGCCGATTGCGTTCAGCGGGTTGTGTTCGGCGCAGGCAACCGCGGGTGTGAATGCAAACGGGGCGATTTCAGGCGTGAATGTCACGCAGGGCGGAGTGGGCTGCTCGTCGACAACAACCGCGAGCCTGAACGCGGCGGGGACGTGGGATACGGCGGCGCCGGTGAACCTGATCGGCGGGCAGAATATGACGTTCTTTGCCGGAAATCTGCTGAAGGGCAACGGCGGATACACGGTGTGGAACGCGGGGAACTCGGCGAGCTACGGAACACAACTGGACGGCGGAGGCGGGACGCTGCCGGGCGGCGGCAGTTATGCAGCGCTGGCAGGAAGCGGACGAGTTGGGTCAGCATTTCAAGTGGACCAATTCCCGGGCGCGGACATTGGAGCGAAGATCCAGGCTTGCGTAAACGCCGTGAATGCGAGCTACGGCGGAACATGCGACGCGCGGAACTTCACGGGCAATCTTACGATGGGATCGAATTTGACGATCTCGGCGGGGAATGTGGCGATTCTGCTGCCGTGCGCGACGATCACGACGGCAAACCAGATTGTTGTGACGGCGGGAGCGCGGAACGTGTCGTTTCGCGGGTGCGCTCTGCGCGGCGGAACGCAGGCCAGCGGGAGCACGGGCGGAACGGCGTTGGCCTACACGGGATCGAGCGCAATGGTGCAGGTAGGCGACGCGACTTATGCGATGGACACACCGGGCTTCCACATGGACGACGTAGTCATCAACACGACGGGAGCCACCAGCGCGACAGCACAGGGATTGGTTGCGTTCCGGACGCAGGAGATGGACTTAGACAGCTTGTATTTCCTCGGTAACTCAAACCAGACGGGCATGACTCTGGACGGAACAGGGAATTATACGGGTGGAACGTTTCTTGACAACCAACTTAGTGGCTTTAAGACGGCTGTGAACGCGATCGGACACCAGGCTACAAATCCAGCGACAACGGATTGGGCAAATGCGAGCACATTTGTGCGGTTGCACATCGATTGCCCGACGAGCGGCGGGAACCCGATCAGCGGCACTTATGGGATCAACTTACAACAGGGCGATGGAAACACATTTACCGGAAGGGATGTAGAGGGATGCTCAACAGCGCTGCACTTAGGACCGAACGCGCAGAACAACACGATTGTAGGACTGCGGAACGAGAACTCGACGAACCAGGTGGTGGCGGATGCGGGGAGCGCGTACAACAACTGGATCACGGGCGGCACAATGTTCACCGGAAAGCTGACCGACAGCGGCACGCGCAACAGCTTCCTCGATACGTTTCACAGGAGTTTCAACGCATTGAATGGTGACTGGTACATGAGCCAGCAGGATGCGACCGTGACCAATCACTTCCGGCTCGGGATTGGAACGGGGAACGAGCGCGGGCTGTTGAACGAGATCCAGACGGACTACGGCTACCGGTGGCTCTATGGATTCAGCGACGCCGCGGGCGGGCAGCAGCTCTACCAGATGCAGGACCTGCTGAACAACGTGTACCGGCTGCAGATCCAGCAGTGGAATTCCGGACAGAGCAGCACCAACAACCAGACGGCGCTGAATGCGGCGGGAACGGGCAACGTGTGCTTCAACTGCTCGACGAATTCCGGCACAGGCGGAGTGACGTTTGCCAGCGGCGGCGCATCACCGTCGGCAGTGGCCACAGTCGACAAGGCGGGAAATGGCCAGTTTGTGGGAAATCTTCTGGTGGGCGGGACGACGCAATCGGCGGGAACAATGTCGCTACGCAACAGTGCCGATGCCGAAGTGGATTACTACCTATGGCCGGGACTTACAACGAGCCAGAAAGGATCGTTTACTTATAAGGACTGGAACGGGGCCAGCCAGTGGTTCCTGGTGAAGGATGCGAGCAATAACTGGGCGCTCAACTCGGCAACCGGAGGGCTAGATAGCTTCAAGGCGTATCAAAACACGAACAGCGGCGATACTTACATCGATGCGAGTAACTCGACGGGGCATATCCGACTCAATTATGAAACCGGCTCAGGAGCGGAGACCGATATTTACTCAGGGTCGAATTCGAACCTCGACGCTGCATTTGTGGCGCCGAATGCGATCAAGCTGCCGGGATTGGCATCGGCTCAAGGGGATTCATGCCTGCAGATCGATAACTCGGGATACATCACGAATACGGGGTCGCCATGCGGGAGCGGATCAGGATCCGGCGGCGTGACCGGGACAATCAATTCAGCAAGCTCGGGACAGATTGCCTACTACATGGGGAACGGCACGTCGATCGGCGGCATGAACGCAGTTCCACTGGCGTCGGGAGGGACGGGTGCAACGAGCGCGAGCGGCGCGCTGGCGAACCTGGGCGCACTTTCGGCTGCAGCCACGACTCCGCAGACTTTTGCAAGCCAACTGACCGGCCCCTCTATCAATGCCAGCGTCAATACGAAAGTGAATGTAATGGCGCCGCCTTACAACGCCAAGGGCGACTGTTCGACTGACGACCAGGCAGCGCTTACCGCCGCATTGAACGCTGCCAATGCGACGGGTCCGCCGGCGACAGTTTATTTCCCATTGCCGCCGGGAGGCTGCTACCTTACGAGCACCTTGCCGTGGTATGGCGTGTCGTTGGAGGGTCAGCCACCAGTCGGAGTCAACCCTCCACAGGGAAATACCGGCGTCATCATCAAAGGGATGCCCGGAGAGGACGTTTTCCGCGCTCCCGATCCGACGACAGTTACAACCGCTGCGCCGCGCCCGTCGTGGTCAATTCGCGACATCGTTTTTGAAGTAGACGATTCAGTCAACGCATCTTCCAGCTTTCCGCACCGCTGGCCGGGTAGATGGGTACAAGATGCATCGATGACAGGTGGCAGCGCCGCGATCACGTCGCCCCATGCTCTTTTTAGTTGTGGTGACGTAGGGCAGGCGATTCAGGTCAACGGGGCTGGCTCTGGTGGCTCCAATTTGGTCACTTCCATTTCTTCTGTGTCCCCTTGTTCCAGTTCGACAGGCGCGGTCGGAACGGTGACGCTTGCCGCTGCTGCATCGACCACCGTCACGAACGCTTCAGCCTACATTTCCGTTGCTGGATTGCCCGTGACACAGACGGCTGGAAACGCGGCTCTGGCCTTCGATTGCAAGGACGGAAATAGCGCGCATTATACGGTGGGCGGAAATATCGGCAACGACCTGGACGAACTGACTAACGTCAGATTTTACGGCTTGTCAAACGCCTCCCAGAATGCATCCACCGGCATCTTCATGCAGGGATGCTATGCGCCATATGGATTTACGGCGACTAACGTCTCGCTGGAAGGCCTAAATTATGGCGCAATGTTCGTTCCGTCCGAACTCGATTCTTACCAGTCGCAAGGTCTACAGGATTACCTGAGTTGGCGTGGTGGATATTGGACAGATGGGTACCCGTGGATCAGTTACGACGGCGGCGAAGGAAGTCTGAGTGGGATTCAGGTCTATGACGGAAGTGGATACGGCCCGCAGATTTTGCAGTCAGGAGTCTCCGACGGAGACACTCCTAGCAGTTGGACCGTCAACGTAGCTGAGACCGAGGGCACTTCAGTAAACAACTTTGGCTGGCGCGTTGAGGGGAATGGGTACTACCTCTTCAACACCTTCCTTGGCGGCGCGGTGGGAGGAACAGTTGGCCCAATCTGGGATGCCAATGATTCCTCCTGCGTACATTGTGGGTGGGGGGGCACTCCACAGTTTAATGGTTCGCGCAACTATATCGAGTCCACAGGCTCACTCCAAAGCGTTCAGCCGATAGACAATGGCATCGGAAACCAAATCATCCTGCGGGGATTCAACCCATCCGGCGGCGGAAGCGCTAGTCGCAGTTCGACGATCTCGAAAACCATTTTCGATCAGCCTGTTGGTGCGAGGACAGCGGACTTCATCCGGGACGGAAATGCCGCGAGTCCCTATCCGAGCGACACCGATCTTATATTTGGCCCGGTTGACTTCTTAGCCCTTGGCCCAAATGATTCGGCGCAAACTTCCGTTGATTCGACGGCCTATTTTGGGCAAGCCTATGCGGTTGGACTCTCCAACAAATTCATCCTGAAGTTCTACAGCATGATTACACAGGACTACAGCAATGGAGGTCACGCAATTATCGGGGCCGAAGTTCCGGCGACAAAGGCAATCATCTATTTTGGCTTCAAGTGTGCGGCTTCAACTTCGATTACGCTCACCGTCTATGCGACCAACACTACTGTCGGGACGGACTCGCCCAGCTGCTCATCGACCTGGGCGAGCGATGGAATAGCGGTTGACTTTACGTCCTACTCCACTTCTTCGTTTGGGGTGAGCGTATCGAGTCCTAGCAATGACGCGCAGATTGAGTTCGTTGCGATCAGGCCGCTTCAACATGACTACAACGGAAAGCAGCCGGTGCTGAGCTCGGCGGCTATCAACACCACGGGCGCAGGCGCAGCGGTGCCTACCGGACCAGCAACTTCGGCCTCGGGCGACCTGGTTACTTATACCGGCACCTCAGGCCAAGAGCAAGATAGCGGCGTGCCGCTTTCGAGCCTGACTGCGAAGGCCGGGACAAGCACCTGCACCACGGGCCAATACGAGACGGGAGACACGACCGGCGGTCCAACGTGCGCGCAGGTGGCGTACTCGCAAATCTCGGGCACGCCTTCGGGGCTGGCTCCAAGCGGGGCTGCCGGCGGCGATCTTGGGGGGAGCTATCCGAACCCCACTGTAAGCAAGATCAATGGGGGAGCGGTGCCGACTTCGGCGAGCCTGCTGGGAACGAATGCGACCGGGCAGCCGGTGGCAGCGAGCACGACAGGAAGCGGCAGCGTGGTGCTGGCGACGAGCCCGACGCTGTCTGCGCCGACGGTGAGCGGAACATTGGCGGGGGCATCAGAGACGCTGAGCGGAACACTGAGCGTGGGCGGAGCGACGACCATGCAGGGCAACGCGACGCTGCAGAATGGGGCGAATTCGAATCAGACGCTGGCAATTCAGCCGGGATCGAGTGCAGAGCAGATTGGAGCATTGCAGTTCAACAACTATTCGGGCACCGCGGAATGGCAACTGCGCAAGGACGGAACGAACTACCTGCGGGTGACAGATGCGGTGAATTCGCTGGACCGGGTCATTCTGCCGGCAAATGCGAACACGACGATCAATGCCGGGGCCGGCGCGAACGCGGTGGTGATTAATAACACGAGCGGATCGGGGACGGGCGGGTTGATTGTGTATGAGGGCGGGTCGAGTTCTTCGACCGCGGCGTTCCAAGTGTCGGGCAGCGGAAACACTACGGCGACGGGCTATCTGCAAGGGAAGTTCATCATGGGGACAGGGTCAATGGGCGTGGCAGCGGGCGCGGCGGCGGGATCGAGCCCGACCATTGCGTGCGCGACGAGCCACGTGTGCGACGGCGTGAGCGGGACGGTGACACTGACGACAGGGACGAGTCCGACGACGGGAACGCTGGCAACGCTGAGTTTTCCGAACACACACACGAACCAAGCTAACTGCATGGTGAGCACGCTGAGCGCGACAGGATTGATCACAAGCAATACGTGGACGGAAAGCACGACGGCGATCACGATAACCGCGAACACTGCGCTGACGGCTTCGACGGCGTACACGATCAAGTACTGGTGCGGCGGGTATTGAGACGACAGGGACCAAGGGACCAAGGGAACGAGGGACCAAGGGACTTCGGGACTTCGGGGGCGAGGGGGCGATGGCGCCCTGCGCGCAAAACCGCGGTGGCGAGGGTGCGCCACGCGTAACAGAGACAAAACAGGGCACCCGCGACAAAGACAAGACAGATTGATGGATCGAGATCGGAGGTGCGGCTCGGGGGCGGAGTTGCGCCTTCGCTTGACGCGCGAACTTGGGCGGTCGCGCGCCAAGCCTGCATGTGCGGGCACGAACGCGGCGAGAGATCCAGCAGGAGGGACAGGTGGCGGCAGTGGATGAGGAAAGCGCGGTCGCGGCACTGGCAATCAAGTCGATCCAGAAGAAGCTGGGCAGACGGGAGTTGGAGAAGCTCGGAAAGATACTGGATACGCCGTCGCACGTCGTGGGTGGGAGCGATGTGGCGATCGCGCTGGCGGAAGCCTTGCTGGTGGTGAGAACGCGCGAGGGAAAGCCGACGAAGTTGGCGGCCAATGCCGTGCAGCAGGCGTTTGAGGAGAAGCGCGGCCAGCGGAATATTGTGCTGAAGGCGCGGCAGATGGGGCTGACGACGTGGGTGGCTGCGCGATTCTTTTTGAAAACGATCACGCAGCCGGGAACACTAACGCTGGAGGTGGCGCACACGCAGGAGGCGGCGGAGGAGATTTTCCGCATCGTGCACCGGTTTGCGGATTGGCTGCCGGACAGGGTACGCAAGGGGCCGCTGAGGACGGCGCGGTCGAATGTACGGCAGATTGTGTTCCCGCGGATCGATGCGCAGTATCGCGTGGTGAGCGCGGCCGACCGGAACGCGGGGCGGGGATTGACGGTGCAGAACCTGCACTGTAGCGAGCTGGCGCGCTGGCCTGGGGATGCGGCGGAGATCCTGGCGGGACTGCGCGCGACGCTGGCGCCGGGAGCGGAGATGGTGCTGGAGTCGACACCGCAGGGAGTAGGAGGGTGCTTTCACGAGGAGTGGCTGAAGGCCGACGAGACGGGGATGGTGCGGCACTTCTTTCCGTGGTGGATGGAGCCGGGGTACCGGGCAAAAGCAGTGGGCAAGGCGAGCCTGACGGAGGAAGAGCGGGCGCTGATGGCGGAGCGTGGGCTGGATCTGCGGCAGATCGGGTACCGGCGGCAGATTCGGGCGGATTTTCGCGGGCTGGCGCGGCAGGAGTTTGCCGAAGATGAGGACAGCTGCTTTTTGGCGAGCGGCGAGAGCGTGTTTGAGCTGGCGGCGGTGGAGGAGCGGATGAAGACGGTTCCCGAGCCGGTGATGCGGAGACAGAATGGGGAGCTGGAGATATGGCTGCCGCCGGTGAAGGGCAGAGAGTATGTAGTGGCGGTGGATCCGGCGGGAGGTGGAAGCGAGGGCGACTACTCCGCGGCCGAGGTGCTGGAGATGGAGACGGGGTTGCAGTGCGCGGAGTTTGCCGGGCACATGGGCGGGCTGGAGCTGGCGCGGTTTGTGACCGATCTGGCGGCGGAGTACAACGGGGCGTGGCTGGTGGTGGAACGGAACAACCACGGCTCGTGCGTGTTGGCGCTGGCAGAGACAGCGTGCAAGTACGGGCGAATTTACCGGCAGGGCGGGCAGGCGGGTTGGCTGACGACGAGCGTGAGTCGGCCGGCAATGCTGGGGTGTCTGAATGCGGCACTGGTCGAGGAGCCGGAGCGGTTCCAGAGCCGGCGGCTGCTGGGGGAGTGCCGGAGCTTTGTGCGGCAGGCGAATGGGAGCAGCGGGGCGCAGGCGGGAACGCACGACGACCGGGTGATGGCCATGGCGATGGGGCTGGCGGCAAGGGCGGAGCTGGTGGGGCGAGCAGGGAGCAAGGGAGCGAGGTAGCAAGTTGGCGAGTTAGCGTGTGCTGAAGCGCACGTTGGCGAGTTGGCGGGGTTCTTTGGCCGAGGGAAGGCTTGCCTGTTTTTCGAGTGCATGCTATAGATAATAAATATGGTTATGAACCGTCTAGCTATTGTGCGTTGATCTGGATAGCCAAAACAGAAAACCGGCCGAGATTCTGAAAATCTGTGAATTTGGGCTTTGACAGGCGAGGTATTTTGGCGGTACATTAGGCGAACAAAAGGCGAAATACTAGAGGCGCCTCGGATCGTATGCCAACTGCCGCCGCACTTCGTTTGGAGATCGAGCACGCGCTGGAACGTAGGTTTCCAGCGGCGCTGACGCCTGCGCCGCGCGCGATCGACGAGGTTGCGACGACGGGAATTGCGGCGGTCGACGAGCTGCTGCATGGCGGGCTGCCGGTGGGGGCGATCAGCGAGCTGACAGGAGCGGCGTCGTCGGGACGGACGAGTCTGGCGCTCCAGTTTGTTGCGCAGAGGACGGCGGAGGAGCGGGCGTGCGCGTGGGTCGACGTGTCGGACGCGTTCGATCCCGAGTCGGCCGCGGCGAATGGCGTGCGGCTGAAGCAACTGCTGTGGATGCGCTGCCGTGAGGAGGCGGGAAAGACGGCGGGCCGGTGGCGAGCGAAGCCACAATGGACGAGGCTCGACCAGGGGCTGAGGGCGACGGACCTGCTGCTGCAGGCCGGGGGATTTGCAGCGATTGTGCTCGATCTGGGCGATACGGCGCCGGAGCAAGCGAGCCGCATTCCGCTGGCGACGTGGTTCCGATACAGGCAGGCTGCGGAGAGGACGCAGTGCTCGCTCGTCGTTGTGGGAACGCGGGGGTATGCGCAGTCGGCTGCGGCGGTGGTGCTGGAGTGCGTGGCGCGGAACGCGGAGCCAGCGGACGGGACGGTGCTGCGCGGCTTCGAGTTTGCGGTGCGGCGCGAGAGAGAGCGGCAGGCACCCATTGAAATTACGACGCGCAAGCCGCCAGCCGCGACATGGCAGACACATGCGGCGTGGGACACCGACGCGGGGAGGCTTGCATGAACGGCAAGCTTTTTGTGTGCGCATGGGCGGCGGAGTTTCCCTCGCAAGCATTGCTGCGGCTGCGGACGGATTGGCAGACGGAGCCGGTGGTGGTGCTGGATGGACGCGCACCCGAGGAGTGGGTCTGCTCGCTGAACCGGCTGGCCGAGAGGAAGGGCGCGGCAGTGGGAATGACGCGGCTCGAAGCGGAGAGCATGCAAGGGCTACGGCTGCTGAAGCGCTCGGCGGAGAATGAGGCGGCGGCGCGGGCGGTGATGCTCGAGTGCACGGCGAAGTTTTCTCCGCGGATCGAAGAGGTGGGCGGCGGCGCGGGCTCGGAGACGGCATGCGCTTTTGTGCTGGACATTGCTGGCACGGAGCGGCTGTTTGGGCCGCCCGCACAGTTGGCGGAGCGGTTGAGGGAGGAACTGGCTACGGCGGGATTCCGCGCGGCTGTTGCGGTGAGCGCAAATTTCGATACGGTGCGGATGAAAGCGGCGAGCATACGCGGGATCGCGGTGATCGCCGAAGGCACGGAGGCTGAGGCGCTGGTCAAGCTGCCGATTACGGCGTTGAACCTGGATGAAGAGTACGCGGCGACCTTCGCGCTGTGGGGCATTGGCACGCTTGGCGAGTTGGCGGCGCTGCCCGAGGCGGAGCTGGTGGCGCGGATGGGGCCGAAGGCGCGCGTGTGGCGGGCGCTGGCGCGCGGCGAAGCGGAGCATACGTTCGAGCCGATCGAAACCGCGTTTGCTCTGGAGGAATTTTGCGAGTTCGAGACGCCGGTGGAGCAGATCGATTCCCTGCTCTTTGTGGGCGCGCGGATGATCGATTGCCTGGCGACGCGGGCCGCGGGACGGGCGCTGGCGCTGCGCTCGCTGACGGCCGAGATGGGCCTCGAGGGCGCTGTGACGCATGGTTGCGCGATCCGGCCGGCGGTGCCGACGATTGACCGGAAATTTCTGCTCAAGCTGCTGCAACTGGAGATCGGAACGCATCCTCCGCAGGCGGCTGTGGTTCGGCTCGCGCTGCGGGCGGAAGCGGGAGCGCAGAGCAAGGTGCAGTTGGGATTGTTTGCGCCGCAGACGCCGGAGCCCTCGCGGCTGGATGTGACGCTGGTGCGGTTGCGGGCGATGGTGGGCGAGGCGCGCGTGGGGTCGCCTGTGCTCGAGGATACGCATCGCGCGGACGGATTCCGCATGGAGGGGTTTGCTGCGGACGGTGGGAGCGAAGCAGAGATGGAGGCGACGCCGCGGATGGCGCTGCGGCGGGTGCGGCCGGCGCGGGCGGTGCGCGTGACGATGCGGGCGACGAAGCCCGCAGTTTTTCGCGACCAGGAAAATTTGTACGAGATTGCGGCGGCGTACGGGCCGTGGAGGACGAGCGGTTGCTGGTGGGCGCTGAAATCGTGTGACGGTGCGTGGGACTGCGAAGAGTGGGATGTGCTGGCGGTGCGTGCAGAAAAGTATTCCTCAGGGGCTAAAGCCCACAATAATTTTGCGAGCGATACGGCACGCGACCCACCCACTGGGTGGGCACCCCGGTCGTGCCCTTTCAAAACGCCGGATTCATTCGCAGGATTCGATTGCAGTGGTGGAGCGTTGGTAGCGTGCCTGTTGACGCGCGATCGGGCGCGGAATGCGTGGCGGCTGGAGGCGTTTTACGACTGATCAGAGCATCGATATTCCGAATACGCACTCGGTGCCGAATGCACGCTCACCGGGGACGCCAGTCTGTCATCCAAACGATGCGTACAGGCCGGCGGCCGCTGCGGAGTCGAGCGCCGAAGCCGGAACGCGAGCAGCGGCGAGCGGCGGGGATGAGCCGCGATCGTGGACACTCGCGCGAGACGGCGAATACATTGAGCTGCACGCGACGAGCGCATTCAGCTTTCTTGCCGGGGCGACGCTGCCGGAGCAGTTGATCCAGCGCGCAGTGGAACTGGAGATGCCGGCGATCGCGCTGGCCGACCGGAACGGCGTGTACGGCGCAGCGCGCTTTCATACGGCCGCTCAACCGTGCAGGGTGAAGGCGCACATTGGCGCGGAGATTGCGGTGTCTTCGCTGGGCAGCCGCCTCACGCCGCCGGAATGGCTGCCGAATCAGTTTCCCGAGGAGCCGGCGCGCGTGGTGCTGCTGTGCGCGTCGCAGGCCGGCTACCAGAATCTGTGCCAACTGATTACGCGCTTCAAGATGCGCGAGACGACGAAGGCCGAAGGCGCGGCGACGGTTGAGGACCTGGAAGAATTTTCCGATGGACTGATTTGCCTGACGGGCGGCGAGGAGGGACCGCTGGCCGCGGCGCTCGCGCGCGGCGGAGAATGCGAGGCGCGGAAGACGGCCGAGCGGCTGGCGGCGATTTATGGGCGCGGCAATTTGTATTTAGAACTACAGCGGCACCAGGAGCGCGAAGAGGAGTGCCGCAACCAGGCTCTTCTCAGAACTGCGGAGAGCCTCGGCCTGCCGGTGATTGCGACCAACGGCGTGCGCTATGCGGAAGAGAAGGACCGCGAGATGCTCGACGTGTTCACAGCGATCCGGCATCACACGACGTTGGACCGGGCGGGACGGCTGCTCGCGCGCAACGATGCGCGACATTTGCGCACGGCGCGCGAGATGGCGGCGCTGTTCAGTGATATTCCCGAGGCGGTTGCCAACACCCGCATTGTGAGTGATCGGCTGGAGTTCACGCTGGCAAATTTGGGCTACGAATTTCCGCATTATCCGATGCCGGAAGGCGAGACGATGGACAGCTTCCTGGCCAAGCGCGTGGAGGAGGGCGTGCGTAAGCGGTACGGATCGCCGGCGAAGCGGCATTTGCTCGCGAAGGCGCGGGCGCAGGTGAAGCACGAACTGACGCTGATTTCAAAATTGGGATTTGCCGGATACTTTCTGATCGTGTGGGACATCATTCGCTACTGCCAGTGGCGGGGATTTCTAGTACAGGGGCGCGGGTCGGCGGCGAATTCGGCGGTGTGTTATGCGCTGGAGCTGACTGCCGTAGACCCGGTGGGGATGGAGCTGCTGTTCGAGCGGTTCCTGAGCGAGAACCGCGGCGAGTGGCCGGACATCGATCTCGATCTGGCATCGGGCGACGAGCGCGAGCAGGTGATCCAGTATGTGTACGAACGCTACGGCGGGCTGGGCGCGGCGATGACGGCGAACGTGATCACGTATCGCGGGCGGTCGGCGGCGCGCGAGGTGGGCAAGGCGCTGGGATTCGAGGAGGAGCAGTCGGCGCGGCTGTCCGGGTTGATGGGCCACTGGGAGTGGCGCGGCCCGAACGACACGATGGAGAAACATTTTTGGCAGGCGGGCTTCGACGTGCGGCATCCGCGGATTGCGCGGTATCTGGATTTGTGCCTGCGCATGAAGAATCTGCCGCGGCATCTGGGGCAGCACTCGGGCGGCATGGTGATTTGCGCGGGGCTTTTGAATCGTGTGGTACCGATTGAGCGCGCGTCGATGCCGGGGCGGACCGTGGTGCAGTGGGACAAGGAAGATTGCGCGGACCTTGGACTAATCAAGGTGGATCTGCTGGGTCTGGGAATGATGGCGGCGCTGAAGGAGTCAATCGAGCTGATTCCGCGGCACTACGGCAAGCAGGTGGATTTGGCGCTGCTACCCGAAGATCCGCTGGTGTACGAGACGTTGTGCAAGGCGGACACGGTGGGCATGTTTCAGGTGGAGAGCCGTGCGCAGATGGCATCGATTCCACACAACGCGCCGGTGCGTTTTTACGACCTGGTGGTTCAGGTGGCGATCATCCGGCCGGGGCCGATTGTGGGCAAGATGATGCATCCATATATGCGGCGGCGGCAGGGCAAGGAGGAAGTGACGTATCCGCATCCGCTGCTGGAGCCGGTGCTGAAGCGGACGCTGGGCGTGCCGTTGTTTCAGGAGCAACTGCTGCGCATGGCGATGACGGTGGCGAGCTTCACGGGCGCGGAGGCCGAAGAGCTGCGACGAGCAGTGGGCATGCGGCGGTCAATGCAGCGGATGAAGGACCTGGAGGGACGGCTGCGCGCGGGGATGACGCGCAACGGCGTGGATGCGGCGGCGCAGGACAACATTGTGCAGGGGATTTCGTCGTTTGCCATGTACGGATTTCCCGAAAGCCATGCGGCGAGCTTTGCGCTAATCGCGTATGCGTCGGCGTATCTGAAGGTGCATTATCTGGCGGCGTTCACGTGCGGACTGCTGAACAACCAGCCGATGGGATTTTATTCGCCGGCGGTGCTGGTGAAGGATGCGCAGCGGCATGGGCTGCGGGTGCGGCCGATCGACGTGCAACGATCGGAGTGGTTGTGCACGCTGGAGGCGGAGACGGATCGGTCCGTTTCGCTGCGGATGGGGATGAATTACGCGAAGGGATTGCGGCAGAGCTCGGCGGAAGCGGTGATTGCGGCACGCGGCACGGCGGATTTCAAGAGCGTGGACGATTTGGCGCGGCGCGTGCCGGAGCTGAACCGAAAAGAATTGGTGGCGCTGGCGCAGATCGGCGCGCTGAATTCGCTGGGCGAGGTGGAACACCGGCGCGATGCGCTGTGGCAAGTGGAGTGGGCGGGAAGGCCGGTGGGACCGTTGCTGCGTGGGGCGGAGGTTGGGCGCGGAGAACCGCAAGTTGGCCAGTCAGCGAGTCAGCGAGTCAGCAAGTCAGCGGTTCCCACCCTTCGCTGCGCGAAGGATGGGGCACCCGCAGAACAGCGGGGCGCGACAGCAGAGCCGAGCGAGAAGAATTCCGGCGGCGGGGCGACTGCTGTAGATCGTGTGGCCGCGATGCCGCTGAGGCAGATGACGACGGAGGAGCGGCTGGCGGCGGATTATGCGGGGACGGGGCTGACGACAGGGCCGCATCCGATGGCGTACACCCGAGCGGAGTTGCGGGCGGAGGGAGTTTTTTCGGCGAGGGAGTTGGAGGTGTTAAAGAGCGGCAGGCGCGTGACGATTGCCGGATGCGTGATTGCGCGGCAGCGGCCGGGCACGGCGAAGGGATTTGTGTTTTTGTCGCTCGAGGACGAGACGGGGATTGCCAACGTGATTCTGACGCCGGATGTGTTTGAGCGCGACCGGCTGGTGGTGACGCGGAACCGGTTCCTGCGCATCGAGGGGCCGGTGCAGAATCAGGAGGGCGTGATTCACGTGAAGGCACAGCGGATAGTGCCGCTGGAGGTCACGCGAGTGGAGGTGCGGTCGAGGGATTTTCGGTGATGCAGCTTCTAGCTCCTAGCTTCTAACCTGCTCGTGCTGGGTGGACCTTAGTGGATGAAGGGAGGCCACAGGTCGTTGCAGGGGAAGCTAAAAGCCAGAAACTAATGCCTAGAAACTGTCTTTTGCGGTTCCCTGCCCCGGAATTGCGCAAGCGGGCAAATCCCCCTACAATAAGCAGAGAAGAATTGCAGGAAAGGTCTGTCTGTCGATGCCCAAGGAAAAGATTCATCCCAATTACGCCGCAGTGCGGGTAATGTGCGCCTGCGGAAGCAGTTTTGAAACGAGGTCGACCCACAAGGGCGACATTCACGTGGAAATTTGCTCGGTTTGCCACCCGTTCTTTACGGGCAAGCAAAGGTTGGTCGACACGGCGGGACGCGTAGAGCGGTTCCGGCGGAAGTACGCAAAGAGCGACAAGGCGATTGCGGCGGCGAAGTAAGCCGAGGCAGGAGTTGGACCAATGGGCCTCCGCCACGGCGGGGGCTCACGTTTGTTTGGAGGAAGATGTCACCGGAACAAATTCAGGAAGCTCAGAAAACAACGTGCCAAAAGCATGAAGTCGAGTTTGTGCCTGTCACCGACACCACCATCTCCGGTTTTGCGCAGTCGACCCTTGGTCTGAGCCCGGTGAATGGCCTTCGCCATCCAGCGCAGAATAGCACTAGCGGATGGTACATCTGGTGCGGTGAGGAATTCTCGACCTCCGCTGATTTCTTCGCACCGGTTCATACCAAGCACCTCTACGACGACCTTCCTCAAATCGCACCTTTTCTGGCGTTGCCGCCTGGATATCGGTTTCTGGTGTCCGAGAACCACGTAGATGTTTGGTTTGACCAGAACTTGCTTAGCGTCTAAGGATTGATTTCGAATCATGCCACGCCGCGGATTCACGGAGAAGAAAAACTGGGACAATCCGGTGGTGAATGCAGCGGCTGCTGAGGGTCTGAACAAATGAAACGCGAGATTGAGTCTGTTGACGAATACATTGCCACGCAGCCCGAGACGGCGAAGCGAGCGCTCGAACTTGTGCGCAAGACGATTCGTAAGGCAGTGCCCGAGGCCGAGGAGAGCATCACATACAAGATGCCCACGTATAAGATGCACGGCGAGCGACTGCTCTACTTCGCGGGCTGGAAACAGCATTACTCGCTGTATCCTGCAACCAAACGCCTGCTCGCAACGCTCAAAAACGATTTGAAGCCGTACGAAGTGGTCAAGAGCACGGTGCGGTTTTCGCTTGCTGAGCCTGTGCCGGCGAAGTTGATCGAGCGCATCGCGAAGTTTCGCGCGAAAGAAGTTTCAGAGAGCAAGAAAAGCTAGCAGCTGGAAACTCGGCGGCGATTACCATGGCGAGACGCGGATTCACGGTAAAGAAGGACTGGGACAATCCGGTGGAGCACGCGATGCCCGCGGAGGCGCGGGTTCCGGCGGAGGTGCGACTGGGCGCGGTGGTGGTGCGGCCGGCGACAGTTCTGGCGCCGATGGCGGGCGTTACGGACACGGTGTTCCGGCGGTTCATCCGGCATGCGAGTCTTTTTTCCAGAGATCAGAAAACAGAGATCAGAGAACAAACGACAGAGCTCAGAAATCAGAGAACAGAGCTCGAAAGCGTTGATGCGGCGATCTCGAATGTGGAGTCGGGGTGCGGGCTCATCATGACCGAGTTCACGTCGGCGGATGGTCTGGCGCGAATGCGCGAGACGAAGCGGCGGCGGTACCTGACTTTCTACGACGATGAGCATCCCATCGGAGCGCAACTGTTCGGATCGAATCCCGAGACACTGGCGGAAGCAGCGCGCATTGTGGAGGAAACGGGGTTCGACACGGTGGATTTGAATCTGGGCTGCCCGGCGAAGCGCGTGGTGGGGTGCAACGGAGGGTCGGGATTGCTTCGCGATCTGCCGAAGATCGGCGAGATCTTCAAGGCGATTCGCAAGTCGGTAACGATTCCCTTCACCGTGAAGTTCCGCATGGGCTGGAACGACGAGCAGATTGTGTGCGTGGAGCTGGCGCGGATGGCCGAGGCCGAGGGGCTGAACGGGCTGGCGCTGCATGCGCGGACGCGCGAACAGGGATACAGCGGACAGGCGCAGTGGCATTGGATTGCGCAAGTGAAGCAGGCAGTGCGGATTCCGGTGATGGGCAACGGCGATATTCGTACGCCCGAAGACGCGGCGGCGATGGCTGCCGAGACCGGGTGCGACGCGGTGATGATCGGGCGGGCGGCGCCGGCGAATCCGTGGATCTTCAGGCAGATTGCGCAGTACACGGCGACGGGCAGCTACGAGCGGCCAACGAATCAGGATCGCTACAGAATGATTCGCGCGTATTTTGAGATGCTGCTATTGGAAGCAGCGGCGACCAAGGATCTGCCGCGCGATGCGAGAATGGGCGATCCGGTGGGAAAGATGAAGCAGTTCGCCACGTGGTTCACGCACGGCGTGCCGGGCGGGGCGAAGCTGCGCGCGGCGATTTACCAAGCGCGCACGGGGCCGGATGTGCTGAGCGAGGTGGAGAAATTTTTCGCAACGCAGGGCGACGGTTCTGTCGAAGTAGATGTAGCGCAGGAGTTTCCCGAAGTTGCGCTGGTTTGCGACTAGGCTCCAAAAACATTTGAGCCCATCTCGGTACGCTGACCATGTTTGGTGAGTTCTCCTTTCCACAACAAACCCAACGAAACGCGCGCGAGCGCATTTTCCACATTCGGGCACAAGGTGTGCACCGGGTGCGCGTGGAGCCGAGTGCGCTAGGCTGGAAAAACGATATGACGGAATGCGCGATTTGCGATGGGGTGGGTTTGGTTCGGGTGATGGATGCGGCCGGACACTGGGTGAGCCGGGCATGCGAGTGCCAGGATGCGGAGCGGGAACAGCGGAGGATCCAGGCGGCGCAGATTCCGGCGCGGTACAAGGATTGCACGCTGGACGCCTTCGATCCCGCATATCCCGGCGCCGACCCCTCGCTGAGCAGGGCGCTCCAGAAGGCGCGGAAATTCGCGGAGACCTATCCTGTCGATACAGCGGGACGCGGGCTGCTCTTTGTCGGCTCAGCTGGTTTGGGTAAGACTCACCTGGCGGCCGGCATTCTCCGGCGCCTGATCCAGGAACGCGGAGTGAAAGGGCTGTTCTGCGACTATCGGGAGCTGCTGAAGAGCATCCAGAACAGCTATAACTCCGAGGTGCGGACGACGGAGCTTGAGCTGCTGAAGCCGGTATTCGCCGCCGAAGTGCTGGTGCTGGACGACCTGGGCGCGCAAAAGCCCAACGAGTGGGTGTGGGACACCGTGGCGCTGATTCTGAACACGCGCTACAACGACCGCCAGACCACGATCATTACAACGAATTATCCGGACCTGCCGGCAGGAGCAGGCGCAAAGTTTGACAGGACCGGGGCCAAAGCCGCCGTCCTTGAAGATACGCTGGGCGACCGCATCGGCGACCGGATGAGATCGCGGCTGGCAGAGATGTGTGTCCGCGTGGAGATGCAGGGCGACGACTTCCGGCAATCGGTAAAGCGGGCGCGGTTCGGGTGAGGAAGGCAGGTTTCAGGATTCAGGGTTCAGGTTTCAAGGTTCAGGTTTCAACTTCTCGCTTCGATCCGAAAGCCCATCTCTAACTGAACGCGCCTGGAATCGCGGTGCGAGGAAAACTACCAAAACGACAAGAGGCTCAAGAGAATCACGAGCATGGCGGCGATGGTTAGGCCCTGGTAGACCCGTTCGGCGAGGAGGTTGGGCTGCGCAGAAGCGCTTGCGGGTGTGGGTGGCGAGGTAAAAGCGTGGCATGGGGAGGGATGCATTGGCTGGCCTGCCTTTCAAATGCATTTCGATAAGGGTTACGTTGCGATCACGTTGCCGGTTCCCTTCTGTTGGGTCGAGGCTGCGTTTCGTGGTTGCGGAGATTCCAGTCTTCCGCCGGCTCCGGTTAGCTGGCGGTGACTTCTCTCTTGCCAGCTTAGATGCGAGAGAAATGCGCAGGTTTCAACGAAGAATGTAGATTGGATGAAAAGTTTGCGCGCGGAAGGGACAGGCGGCGCGACAGCTTGGGGCGCGAGCGCTGCAAGTGGCGGATGTGCAGGGTAGTGGGTCAGTTTGAAGAAGGCTTCCCTCAAGGGCTGAAGCCCGTACCCTTCATACTGACTCGTTGTAGAGAGCCGCAAAGCCAGCAAAGAGGGGTGTACAATCGCGCTCGTGAGCACAGGTTCACAACTCATTCGTCCTGCCGAGGCCAAGGAGCGCAATTGGCTGCCAGTAGCGATCGCTGCGACGATTGTGCTGGCGGTGGCGGTGGGACTGGTGCTGATCTTTGGGCACGGGAAGAGCGCGCCCGCAGCGACGCCGATCTCCGCGGCCCTGGACTCGTACGCGGGGAATCTGCCGATCAGCAACCTACAGATGAGCGAGTCAGCGAACCTTGCCGGCGGCAAAGTGACTTACGTCGATGGGTCGATCAGCAATACAGGAAGCCGGACGGTGACTGGAATCATCGTGCAGGTGCTTTTTCGCGATCCGGCGCACGAAGTGGCGCAGAACGAAACCGAGCCGCTGAAGATCATCCGCACGCGCCAGCCGTATGTGGATGTGGAGCCGGTGTCGGCCTCGCCCCTGAAGCCGGGCGACAGCGCAGACTTCCGATTGGTGTTCGACACGGTTGCGCAGGACTGGGATGGCGCTTTCCCTGAGATCCGGATCATTCACGTGGACGCGAAGTAGGGCGCATGGACTCGAACTCGAAGTAAGTCACGTGGACTCAAAGAAGGGCGAGGATTTCGGAGGCAGAGTAGAAACTACGCAAACGTGCAAAATTTACCCGCAAACGGGGGTTTACAGGGCGCGAAACGCTACATTTCCGTACCGAGACCGGCCGATCTAATGACTTTATTTTCAATTAGATAGATGTTTTCCTAATCCCTCTCCACTTTTGGCACCGGTATTGCTCTTACCAAGGCGAGCGGACAGCAGGCTCGAACCGTGGACGCAACTCTAAAAGCCACGAAACCGACAAGAGGGATTAAACCCATGATGAAATCTGCGAATGTAGTGAGATTGTTTCCCCGCCATCTGGCAGTGATCGTGTTGGCATCTGCGATCGCGATTCCCGTTTGGGCCCAGGACCAGGTGTCAACTGGCACATCGTCCGGGGTTTCAACACAGAGCACGGCGACTTCTTCAACCAACCAGGCTCAGCCCATGCCCATGACTGAACAGCCGTTGGCAGCCCAGAAGGAAGGGTTCTGGGGCCGGATCTATCCGTTTGCCCGCAAGAACTGGGTGAAAAGACAGACCGATCCGATCAACGACCGACTCAGCGAACTGGATGATGTGAACGCCAAGAACGCGCAGTACATCAGGGATGTGGATGCGCGGGCGCAGGCAGGAATCCAGAAGGCGCAGACCGCGGCCGATGCGGCGAACCAGTTGGCGATGGCGGCCAGCACGCAGGCGGAGAACGCCAACAGCGCCGCCCAATCAGCGTCAACTCACGTGAACCAGATCAACAGCACAGTGAACGGCCTGGATCAGTATCAACAGGCGACGGACATTGTGGTCAAGTTCCACGGGTCGAGCCCGACACTGAGCTCCGATTCGAAAGCACAGTTGGATCAGCTGGCCTCGAGCCTGACCGGGCGCGAAGGCTACATCCTGGAAATGGAAGCGCACTCGCCGCTGGCGGGCAGCGCAGGCATACAGAGTTCCGAGCGCCTGTCAGAAGCGGTCAAGCGCTATCTTGTATCGGAACATCAGATTCCCGTCTACCGCATGCACTCCGTAGCCCTCGGCAATGTAGCTGAGGTGGCTTCGACCGGAACCGGCGATCAAGAGCAAAAGCCGGAACGGATTCGGGTCAGCAGCGTGCATCTGCGGTTGATGGAAAACAGTTTGGCGGCCCGGGCAGGAGCGTCACCCCAAAGCGCTCCCGCCGCAGCTGGCACAGAGCAGCCGTAATAATATAGCGGCCAACTCCTCCCCCGAGGCTCTGCTCCTGCGCCAACGGCCACCCCGCCGTTAGGCCGCCAACCAAGCTCTCGCAACGCGAGAGAACCAAGGCAACTTGGCCCCCGTGAACACGGGGGCCGTTTTTTTTGAGGCAGGGTCCAAGGAAACAAAAGGGGACCGAGGGAACTGGGCGCCGAGGGAACGAGTCCTAGGTGTCCGGCAGCGGACTCCCTTGCCGAAATGCGAACCATTGCAATAGTCTAACATTTGTTATAATGATAAGAATGGAGGACTGGCGGCGATGATCAGACTCAAGGTCACAACCATTGGCAGTTCGGCAGGGATCGTGCTGCCCAAGGAAGCACTGGCACTGCTCAAGGTCGCGAAAGGCGACACGGTTTTTCTCACTGAGTCGCCCGGCGGACTCCGCATTACGCCCTACGATCCCGAGTTTGAGGAGGACATGACCCTGGCGCGTCAGGTGATGCGCAAACGCCGAGACCTGCTTCGTGAGCTCGCCAAATGACGAACGACGCGTGGAGATGGATCAAGGAAACCTCCGTCCTCGCGATTCACGACGAACAGATTGCAGAGCATGGCGGCCTCGCAGGAGCGCGGGATCTGCCGCTGCTGCAATCCGCCCTGGCCCGTCCACAGAATCTCGTGGCCTATGGAAATCCCGACCTCGCGGACCTGGCTTCTTCTTACGCCATGGGAATCGCGCGGAATCACGCGTTCCTGGACGGGAACAAACGGACGGCTTGGGTGGTGGCGGAAACCTTTCTGCTGAAGAATGGCTATGAGCTCGTCGCGAGCGACCAGGACGGGGTGACGACGATGCTCGCCGTCGCGGATGGAACGATGTCAGAGCCGGAGCTCGCAATCTGGTTTCGCGCGTACATCCGGCCGTTGAACACGAAATGAACTCCCGTAATCGGCTACTGACCCTGAGTGTGCGTTGCGTGCATTGATGCGCCTTCCTGCGCACCGGCAGTAGTATTCTGGGACCGCATCTACGTTTTTGCAGGGGGGTACTATGCGCAGGATTCTTGTCGCTTTGGTGGGATTTGCGTTTGCCGCGGGATTTGCGGGACGGGTTTGGGCGCAGGGCGCGCCGCCGCAGTCGAGCGCCGGTCAGCCGTACACGATCGAGTACTACTACAAGTGCCAGTGGGGCCATCAGCAGGAGTTTCTCGATCTATTCCTGAAGAACCACTACCCGCTGCTCAGGAAGATTCAGTCGACAGGTCGGATTGTATCGCTGAAGATTGAGTCGCCGGCCTACCACACCACTGAAGAGGGCCGCTGGGACTATCGCGTGACGATTGTTTACAAGGACTCGACGGTTGCGACGAGCTCGAACCCGGATGAAGCGGCGTTTATCAAGGAGCTCTGGCCGGACCAGGACAGCTACAAGAAGGAAGAGCAGCGGAGGTTCGAGATTCTGCTCGGACACTGGGATTTGCCAGTGACGGAGATTACGCCGGGAAAACCGTGAGTCGTGAGTTGTGGGTCGTGAGTCGTGAGCGTTGAACCGCGCTCAAAGATCGTCGCGGGCTCGCCATTGGCGGACGAGGTCTGCAGCGGCTTCGGGCCAATCGGGGAATTCAAACTCGAATCCGGATTGACGAAGGCGGCCGGGCACGACGCGGCGACTCTTGAGGACGAGCTCGGGCTCGGTGCGCAGGAAGAACATGCCGATAGCCAGGAGCACCGTGGGCGCAGGCAGGCCGTTCGGCACGTTCCAGGCATCGCGCAGCGCGGCCATAAACTCACGGTTGGGGAGCGGACTGGGCGCGGCGAGATTGACGGGGCCTTCGATCTCTCCATTCGCAATGAGGAATTCGAGAGCGCGGGCGAAATCGGCCTCGTGAATCCAGGAAACATATTGGCGGCCGTTGCCCTGGGTTCCGCCCAGGCCGGCGCGAACCAGGCGAGACAGCACGGCAAAGACACTGCCCGGCTCAGGGCCGAAGACGAGCGAGGTGCGCAGCGCGATCCTGCGCGTGCGCGGCGTTTCGCCGGAGAAGAAGGCGGCCTCCCAGTCCTTGACGAGCTGGATGGTCCAATTCCATTTCGCAGGAGCGCGGCGGCGGGATGAGATCCACTCGTTGCCGCCCAGCTCGCCGGTGGCCTCGTCCATCGGGCGATCGAATTCCGTTCCCTCAGGAGCGTGCCGGTAAATCGTGGCCGATGAGGCGTTCATCCAGAGGCGCGGCGGATTGGCGAGCGTAGCGAAGGCCCGGTGAAGCAGGAGCGTCGGCCCGATGCGCGAATCGTACAGCTCGCGGCGGTTGCGGGCGGTGTAGCGGCAGTTGATGTTGCGGCCGGAGGGATGAATGCAGACGTCGGCGCCTTCAAGCGTCTCGACCCAGGGACCGAGCTGAATTCCGTCCCAATACACCGTCTGCCACGGCGCGGTATACGGCCCACGGGTGAGCACCGTGACGTGATGGCCGCGCTCCTGAAAGAACCGCGCAAGCATGCGGCCTACCTGTCCGCTGCCACCGGGGAGGACGATGCGCAAGGGGCGAGGAGTCAAGAGGCCTGGATTGTCCATGCCAACAGCGTAACGCGCTGACGGGCATTCGAGGGGTTTACTGGCGCGGCGGGAGCGGGTATGCCTGGGCGAAACGCCGCTGGCGATGGACGCGAATCTCGTGGACGATGACAAACACCACGAGGAAGATGACCAGCAGCGGGCCGAAGAGAATCCAGGGCGAGAACACGACGTGGTCCTTGCCGATGGAGACGCTGGCCGGGGTGTGCACCACGCCAAACATCGCGACCAGGTCTTTGGCTACGGTGACGTTTTCACCAAGGTGCACAGAGCCGAAGAAGGAAACAAGATCGCCGCCAATGGAGGAGTTATCGGCGGCCGTGACGTTGCCAAAGAAGTTGACCACGTCGTGGCGGGCCTGGCCGTTGAGGCGCACGTTGCCGAAGAAGACAACGATGTCGCCGTTCACCACTCCGTCTGCATGGACATTGCAGAAGAAGCAGACAGCGTCGTGAACAGGAGCGTCGGGGGTGACTTCGATGTTGTTAAAAAACTGGACCGCGTCCTCGCTGGCGCGCGCCGGCGCGGCGGCAACCGCCAGGGCGGCACCGAATAAACAAACGGCGAGAAATCTCCTATGCATAGGCGTTTGATCCTCGCTACAAGCCAATATACGCGAATGGGCGGCTGGAAGTTCCTTTGAAGTTTGATCTGGCTAAGATACTCATTTTGAGCGACTTATGCTGGATTCAGCGCCTGAGTCCATTCGGCGGCGGTGTCAACAAGGACGTCGGGAGGGGAATCGGAGAGGTTTTGGGGGCCGAAGCCGAAGGCGCAGCCGATGGACCAGGCTCCGGCGTTGCGGGCTGTCTCGACGTCGACTTTGCTGTCGCCGATCATCACAGTCTCGCCGGGGGTGGCGCCGGTCTCGTCCATGAGCGAGCGGAGGCCCAGCGGATCGGGTTTCTTGAGGGGGAAGCTGTCACCGCCATAGATATGGAGGAAGTAATCGGCGAGGCCCAGCCCCTCGCAGATTCCGCGCGCCGGACGCACCGGCTTATTGGTGAGAACGGCCATGGTTCTTTGCGGCCCCCCGGGCGCATCGTGCAGCTCGTGCAACGCCTTGAGCGCGTCGAGAACGCCTTCATAGGCGTAGGTGAAGTCGAGCTTGTGCTCGCGATAGTGGTCCAGAAAAAATGCGTAGGCTTTAGCGAAAAGATCGTCGTTGATCTGGTCAGGAGCAATGCTCCCGGCGAGGGCCAGAGAGCGGCGCATCAGCATGGGCGCGCCGTTGCCGACAAAGCCGGCGATGGTTTTATCGGGCAGCGGGCCACAGTTGAACTCCCGGAGCGTGGCGTTCACGCTGTTGCACAGGTCCTGCGCCGAGTCGATCAGCGTGCCGTCGAGGTCGAATACGAGCAGCTTGAGCCGCTCGACGGGAATGGGGCGAAAGACGCGAATCATCTTCCTTTCAGTCTAAAGGGCGGGCAAGGCGCATTGTATAAACTGAGCAATCAAAGGAATGGAGAGGAGTTCCGCGTAATGAACAAATGTTCGACCATGCTGGCGGCGCCGATCATTCTCGCGACGCGGCTCGCGACAGTGCTGGCGATTGGACTGAGTTCCCTTTCCGCGCAGCAGCCGCAGCGCCCGGCCTTCAGCGCCGACGCGGCGGCGGAGCGCATCCCCAACCTCGGCACACTCAAGACGGAACTGAGGGAGTACCACGATTGCACATGCAAGTGCGGCTGTTATGCGCACGACCTGGACTTACAGGCGGATCGCGCAATCGCGTTCTTGCGTCAGCGGGCTGCAAATCGAAAGCCGCTCGAGAAGCTGGCGCTGATTCTGGATATTGACGATACCACGCTGTCGACCTACGCGGAGATGTCGGCCGCAGATTTCGCGTATAACCCAACCGTCTTCGATCAGTGGCTTGATGCCGCGCAGGCGCCTGCAATTCCCGGCACGATGCGGCTCTACAAGGAGGCGCAGCGGCTGGGGGTGAACATCATCTTTATTACCGGGCGCAAGGAAGCGCAACGCGCCGCAACGGAGCGCAATCTGCTCGCGCAGGGTTTCAACAACTGGAAACTGCTTGTGATGCTCCCGGCGGAGCACGGCTCGCAAACGATTGGCGCTTTCAAGGCTGTAGCGCGGGGGCAGATTGCCGCGGCGGGCTACACGCTGGCCCTCAACGTTGGCGACCAGTGGAGCGACCTGAAGGGCAAGCCGGAAGCTGAGCTTTCGGTGAAATATCCCGACCCGTATTACTTCATCCCTTAAGGCCTGCAAACAGACCTTAGCATGCTGCTAGTGGATGCGAATGTTGCCAGAACCGGTTCCGATGTGCACAGCCGGCCCTCCGCCGCCAATCTCGCCCTTCAGGTGGTGGTGGTCCACGGTCCCTTGCGACACGATCGCGCGATCGCAGTGAATGTCGCCTGAGCCGGCCCCTGCATCCAGTGTCAGCGCAGCATTGCCTGTCCAAAGTTCCACATTTCCCGAACCAGTGCTGATGCGCCAAAACGCTACCGGCGTGCCGTCCACCTTGATATTGCCCGAGCCGGTTCCGGCGCGCAGTCCGCCGTGCAGGTTCTTGAGCTCGATCGAGCCTGAGCCCGTACTAGCTTTCACGTCGCCCGGGCCGATTTGCTCGGCGTAGATGTTGCCCGATCCGGTTTGCACTGTGAATCCGCCTTGCAAGCCCGTGGCGTGAATCGATCCCGAACCGGTGCCCAGCCTGGCATTTGCGCCCACGCTCTCGTCGGTGACGTTGCCTGAGCCTGACGCGGCATCCAGATCGGCATCGGGCGGAGCCTGAATCTCGTAATCGATGCTGATGTTGCCGAGATTCTGATGGCCCGCGCCGATACGGACGATGTTGCCGGTCTGCTGGATGGGAGGATGCGCCGCGATCTCCTGCACCATTGCGTCATTCGAACCCCAGCCCGACTTTACGCGCGCGAAAATATGAATGCGTCCCTCGGGACCGCTGGTTAGATGGATGGAACCCGAACCCGTGTGGACCGTCAGATCGACTCTGCCGGTGACAGAAAGATCGCGCTCAAATGTCGCCTCAGTGGCCCGTGCCGGAACCGCTGCCATGACCGCGAATGCCACCAATACCGTGATTGCTGCACAAAAATGCCTCATCGCGCTCCTCATTTTGCCACCCGAATGATTCTACGCACCCGACAGCCCGCCGGTTCCGTGGAAATGTCACGCTCGAGGCCTTTCCTGACGCCGCGCACACCGTCCGATGCTATCCTCACTGCGAGATGCACGAGCTTTTGCTCATCAAGCCGGCCGCCGTGGCCATGCTGATCCTGGCCAACGCCTACTTTGTCGCGGTCGAATTCGCGCTGATCTCGATCCGCGAAACGCGCGTGGAGCAGTTGCTGGCCGCGCGGGTGCCGGGAGCGCGGGCGGTGCGGAGCCTGCAGCACAACCTCGACGACCTGCTCCCTGCGGTGCAGCTCGGCGTGACCCTCTGCTCCCTGGCGCTTGGCTGGCTGGGCGAGCCGCTGGTGGCGCAGATGCTGGCAGGATGGATGGGCGCACTGCCCCACGCGAATATCTACGGTCACGTGGCGGCCGTGGCCCTCGGATTCGCCATCATCACCTACTTTCACGTTGTGGCCGGCGAGCTGGTGCCCAAAGCGCTGGCGCTACGCCGGGCCGAGGCGCTGGCTGTGGCAGTGGCGCCGCCCATGCTGGTGTTCATGGCCGTCACTCGCCCCGCGGTGCGCCTGCTTAGCCGCTCTGCCGCGGCCGTTCTGCATGCGTTCGATATTCCGTCCGGCGAGCGTGCCGCTTCCATTCATTCCGCCGAGGAGCTGAAGCTTATCGCAACGGCAGCCAGGCGGCTGGGCCTTCTGCCCGAATTTCAAGAGATGCTGGTGCACCGCGCCCTGGAACTCGGCGATGTGCAGGTGCGCGAGATTATGACGCCGCGGCAGAAGATCTTTTCTTTGCCATCGAACATGCTTCTGGAAGATGCATGCACGCGTGTCTTTGGGCGCAGCCATTCACGGATTCCTATTTACGATGAGGCTCGCGGCGCCGAATACATTATTGGGGCGGTATATGCGCGGGATCTCGCGCGGCTGTTCTTTTTCCGTCATTCATCGGCAATTCCCGCAGCGCCCCAGGGCGAAGTTCGACTTGGCCAGATCATGCACGAAGTGCTGGTGGTGCCGGAGACCAAATCGGCACTGGACCTGCTGCACGACTTCAAGCAGAACCGGCGGCACCTGGCCATCGCGGTGGACGAGTACGGATCGACCGTAGGCCTGGTGACGGCGGAGGATGCGATCGAACAGCTTGCGGGCGAGCTCGAGGACGAGTTCGACGCTCCCTCGCAACCGCTGCTGACGAGCGCTGGAGGCGCGGTGGTGATGGATGGCGGCGTGAATCTGCGCGACCTGGAAACGCAGATGCACTGGAGCTTGCCGCGCGACGGCGGCGTGGAAACCCTGGCGGGATTCGTGCTGGCGCGTCTCGGGCACATTCCGAACGTGGGCGAGACCGTGGTGTTTGAGGACCGGCGATTGACTGTGGTGGAGATGGATGCGAGGCGTATCGCGAAGATTCGCGTCGAGCCGGTGCAGCAGAGCACACCTGCATCGGAATAGCTGCGAACAGGCTGAATGCGGAGAATCTCCCAGAGGAAGCAGCGAGCGCAGGCTGCTGCGCATGGGCCTCGGCGATCGCGGCAGGGGCAAACGACACCCTTCAGGGCTGAAGCGGGCGCGAAACCGCCGCGGCGCGTACATCATCCATTAACCTCGTGTAGATGCAAGAACCGGTCTGCATGGATGAAAATAGAATTGGATGAATCCTGCAGACAGGACGAAGAAACGATTGCCGCCCACAGAGACCGATGCTCACCAATGGACCGCAGAAGCGTTTGAGCGACTGGTCTTCGAAGGCAAGCCGAAGGTCGCGGTGTTCGACTGCGACGGAACCCTTTGGAGCGGCGACGCGGGGTACGGGTTCATGGCATGGTCGCTGGAGCAGGGGCTGGTGTCGCGGTCGACGAACGACTGGGTCGACTCACGCTATCGCGACTATCTGGCAGGAAACGTGAGTGAAGCGGCCATGTGCGGCGAAATGGTGCAGATGTACGCCGGACTGCGTGACAGCGAATTGCAGGCTGCCGCCGCACGCTATGTGAGCGAATTTGTGCGCGAGCGCGTCTTTGCCGAGATGGCAGCGCTGGTGGAGAAGATGCGGCAGGCCGGGATTGAGATTTGGGCCGTCAGCTCGACGAACCGGTGGGTGGTGGCAGAAGGCCTGCGCGATTTCGGCATCACTGAGGAGCACATTTTGGCGGCTGAGGTGCGTGTCAAGGACGGCATCATCACCAGTGAGATCGTTGACGTGCCGACGGACGAGGCGAAGGCGGCTGCGCTCAAGCGAGTGGGCCTGCCCGCGCCCGATGCCGTGTTTGGCAACTCAATTCACGACCTGGCAATGCTGAAGATGGCGCGCTGTCCCTTTCCTGTGAATCCATCTCCGGCGCTGCTTGTAGCGACGGCGAAGAGAGGTTGGGGCTACTTCAGGCCGCGGGTGGCCGAGGGCGTTGAAGCGGCGGTGGGTGGGGAGTAGAGCCGGTGGTTGACGGTTCGCCGCCATCCAGAATATGACTCCGGAGGGCCGAGCCTGGAGGCTGCGAATGGATACAATCCTTAGACAATTCTCTCTTTTCTGTCATTTACACTGGATTGCGTGAATGACAGCCAACCCAAGCCGAAGACACATACTCCCGGGCCCGCACTTCGTTTTGTGGCGGCTGCGCTGATCGTTCGTGACCGCGAAGTGCTGATTGGGCAGCGGCGGGTGGATCAGCCCATGGGTTCATTGTGGGAGTTTCCGGGCGGGAAGATTGAGCCTGGCGAGAGCCCGCAGGAGGCGCTGGCGCGCGAATTGGTCGAAGAGCTAGGCATTCGCGCAGAGGTTGGCCCCGCGGTGACGCGCATTCGCCACAACTATCGCGGCGGTGGCGCTGTGGATTTGCAGTTCTTCGCAGTTCGCAGTTTTGTGGGCGACATCGACAATCAGATCTACCAGCAGGTGCGCTGGGTGAAGTTGGAAGAATTGACCGACTACAAATTCCTGGCTGCGGATCGCGGGCTGATCAAGGATTTGGCGGCGGGGAAACTGCTATGAAGCAGCTTTCAGCTCCCGGCTCCTGAACTTGCTGTCATCAGTGGCCCGGCATCATCCCCCAGAGCATCACCAGCGTCATCCCGATCACGATAATGCTGGTGGCCCATGCGATCACGTTCCAGAGGCGCGAGTTTTTGTGCTCGCCCATCAGGTCAGCGCGATTGATGAGCATCAGCATGAGAATGATGACAACCGGGAGCAGGACACCGTTGAGCACTTGCGACAAGATGGCGACGTTGATGAGCTGAGCATCCGGCAGCAGCAGGACGGTGATGGCGCCGCCGGCAATGAGCAGCGTATAGAGCCAGTAGAAGAATGGCGCTTCGCGGAAGCTTTTGTCGACGCCCGATTCGACGCCCAGCCCCTCGCAGACGGTGTAAGCCGTAGACAGCGGCAGAATGGACGCGGCGAATAGCGAGGCATTGAAAAGCCCGAAGGCAAAGAGGATGAAAGCGTAGTCGCCGGCCAGCGGGCGCATGGCCTCGGCCGCGTCGGCGGCCACCTGAATGGCCCCCATGCCGTGCACAAAGAGCGTGGCCGCGCAGGCCACCACGATGAACCAGGCGATGAGATCGGTGAAGATACTGCCAACGATCACATCGAGGCGCGAGGCGGCGTAGTCCTTGACGCGGATTCCCTTCTCCACGATCGACGACTGAAGGTAGAACTGCATCCAGGGCGCGATGGTGGTGCCGACAACGCCGATGGCCATGTACATGTAGGCTTTGTCTCCCCACACCGATTTGGCGGGGAGCTTGACAGTAGCCCACAGCGCATCGTGCCAACTGGGCTGCGACAATACGCCGGCAAAGATATACGTGATGTAGACAGCCGACGCGACGAGGAAAATCTTTTCCGTGCTCTTATAGTCGCCGCGGATGACCAGCGCCCACACGAGTGCGGCGCAGATGGGCACGGAGATCAGCTTGGACACGTGAAACAAATGCAGCGAGCCGGCGATACCGATGAACTCGGTGACCACGTTGGTGTAATTGACTACGACCAGCAGCACCATAAGGACAAAGGTGAGGCGCAGGCCGAACTCCTCGCGGATAAGATCGCTGAGACCCTTGCCGGTGACCACGCCCATGCGGGCACACATCTCCTGCACCACGATGAGCGCGATGGTGATGGGAATCATGGTCCACAGAAGGGTGTAGCCGTATTGCGCGCCGGCCTGAGAGTAGGTGAGGATGCCGCCGGAGTCGTTATCGACATTAGCAGTAATGAATCCGGGACCGAGAACGGCCAGAAAGAGAAGGATCCGGATTCGCCAGCGCTTCCACATGGTGACGCGAGTTCCTAGGGTGGATTCATTGCGGTTTTAGGTTGGCGGAAAAAGATTCCTCACTGACCATAACAGGCGGGACCCGAACGCGCGAAGCCGGAGGCGGAAGTTTCTCGCCGGCTGTCCCATGCAAAAAGGGTGGACTCTTCACAAAGAAGAATCCACCCCTCACTCGCTCAGAAATTCTGCGCTTTTTTTGGCCCGCTTTAAGCCGAGGCCGCGAGCACGCGCTCTGTTTGCTGCATCGGCGACACGCCGTTGCCGAGCAGGGACTCCACTACGTTCGCCGCGGAGTAGCTCGCGCGTCCCGGCGCAACGAACTGCGCAATCGTATTCAGGTCGTCGCCTACGGTTATCAGAGCCGGCTCAACCGAGCCATTCTTGCGCGTCTGCTGGTGCCCTATATTCGCCATCAGAGTATTGCAGAGGCACTTGCGCCCAACGGTGTCCTCGATCTTGCCGCCTTTGGCGACGTAGTTTTCAACTGGCTCCGCCGAGCAACGATAGCCAATCTGGTCATCGCCCGCCGCGTATGGCTCGCGGAGATAACCAAGATCGCAAATCCGGTTTCGCCCATAGTAGACATTGGGCTCCGAAGAGGTGCCCTCTAGCCGCGCAACCTTGAACGGAAATCCCGTGGGCGAGGCCAGCGGATCGGTAAACACTTCGCCGGCGCCGGCAATCGCCTGCTCGATCAGCCGCGTCTTCAGGTCTGCCCTCATGCCCGATTCCCGGCTGAACGCAAATGCGGTTCCCACCTGCACTCCCGCCGCGCCCTGCTCCAGCGCCTCGCGCAGCTTGGTTGCGCTGCCATACCCGCCGGCCAGCCAGAAGGGAACGCCCAGCGCCCGCAACTCCTCGATGTTCACCCGGTCGCGCTCGCCATAGAGCGGCTCTCCTGCGGCGTTGAGCTGCAGCTTACCCCGTGGCGGCGCGTTGTGTCCGCCTGCCGTCGGGCTTTCAATCACAAGGCCGTCTACGCGGCCGCTTGAGCGACGCAGCATAGTGGCCGCCAGGGTGTTCGACGAAACAATGGCCAGAAACCTTGGCCGGTCGAGTGCCGGCAGCGGTCCTTCCGCGTAGTCGGCCGGATCGAGCCGCATCGGCTCGTCAAAATCCGCAGACTGACCATGCGCCGCGCCGGCTATAGCCAAGCGATACTCCGCGGCATGGTTCGCCGCAAACGCATCCAGCACTCCGGGAATGTGGAGCGGGATTCCCGCACCCATCAGCACATAGCCTACGCCCGCCAACATAGCGCCGTAGATTGAAGGCAAATGGGGGATCTGCACTTTTTCAAGATAGTTGATCCCGACAGGATTGCTGTGGCCTTCCTTAGCCAGAAAAACCTCAACGAAGTTGCTCACGATGCAGAGCTCGATGAGCTTGCGCGAATCGTGTTTCTGGTGCATGCAAAGCGCCTTATAAGGCGCACCTGCAGCCGTACCGCCAGGCACGAAATACTCCTGCCAGATGCGCTTCGCCATCTCCTGAAACGGAAACGCGTCCAGTCCACGGCGCATGTTTCCGCCCTGATCGCCGTCCGCGAGGCGGCGCACAAAGACCGAATCCAGCGCCGTGCCCGACACGACGCCTAACTGGCCAAGTTTTGAGACGGCCTGGGCCAGGCGCCAATTCGACACACCTACGCCCATTCCGCCCTGAATGATTTTGGGAAATGGGATCATGTATGAATTGTTTCATAGATTCAGAAAAATCCGCGAGTTTGAATCGAGATTCGGCAATTTACGCGTCCAAAGTGAGCAGAATTGCTCAATCTGGGACAAACGCATCTCGATATTCGAGCCCGGCGGGGATTGCCAAACACGATTGGCGTCCCCAGGTATTGCGGCTTGTGTTCTGAGCGACTGGGAACGATGAAACCCAGGCGAGCCTTAGGCAAGAAAAATACTGAAGTATCCACTTGACAATTTTCCAGACTTGGACAATACTGAAGTTGTTGCTTCAGTATCTTCTCCAGGAGGAAAAAACAACATGACCGCAACTGAGTCGAACACGATCCACAATACCTTCGTCATCGAACGCAACTTTCCCCAGCTTCCGGCGCGCGTGTTCTCCGCCTTTGCCCAGCCCGCTCTGAAGCGCCGCTGGTACGCCGAGGGCGACCACGAGATCCAGGAATTCCATATGGATTTTCGTTTGGGCGGAAGCGAACAGTTCCAGTATCGCTTCAAGGAGGGCCATCCGATTGCGGGGGCGGTGATTGCGAATGAAAGCGTTTATCAGGACATCGAAGCCGACAAGCGAATTGTGATGACCACGAAAATGTCTCTGAATGGGAAGACCATCGTAGTGATGCTGGCGACATTCGAGTTTGTGCCGGCTGAGAAAGGGACGGATGTGATCCTCACGCATCAGGGGGCCTACATCGACTGGCCGGACGGGGTGAGGATGATCGAAGTGGGCTGGAATGGGCTCATCGATCGGCTGCATAAGGAACTGGCGCAGTAAAGGGGACCGATGCGCGATCGTCCAATCGACATCAACCGACTGTTTCACGCGCTGGGCGATCCCACGCGGCGAGCTATTCTCGACAGGCTCGTCGAGAGGCCCGCGTCGGTTTCAAGGCTGGCAGAACCCCTCGGAATCACTCTCACCGCGGTGGTGCAGCACCTGCAGATTCTTGAGGACGCGAGGTTGGTGCATACGGAAAAGCTCGGGCGGGTGCGCGTCTGCCGGCTTGAGACCGCGGGGTTTCGTGCTCTCGAGCAATGGACGCGCAATCACCGAACGGCGTGGGAGCGAAAGCTCGACCGGTTCGCCGAATTGCTCAGCGAAGAGGACAAGAATCCTTAGCAAACGCGTGACGATTTCATACGGAATCGCTATAGCTTTTCGCGCAGAAAGCTGATGACGCGCTCGGCTTGCACCACGCCAACCATGCGGCCATGCAAGTCAACGACGGGAAGCGCGTGCAGGTTGTATTTGTCGAACATTTCGGCCAATTCGTTTTGTTTCATGTCTGGCGGGCAAGAGATGACGCGAGGCTCGGCCAGGACGTTCAGGTGCGAATCGGGCTGAGCCATGACCAGGCGAGCCAGCGGAATGGCGCCGCGAAGCATACGCTGCTCATCGAGCAGAAAAACTTCGGTCACGCTTTCCGGATCGCCGTCGAAGCTGCGCAGCGCCTGCACGCCCTGCGCAACGGTGGCGTCCACGCCCAGGTAGACGAATTCCGTGGTCATGCAGCCGGCGGCGGAGTCCTCGTCGAACTCAAGCAGTTCCTCGACCTCCTGCCGCTCCTCCGGCTCCATCTCCTCGAGGATGGCGTCGGACTGCTCCTCGGAGAGCTCGGAGAGCAGATCGGCGGCGGCGCCGGGGTCCATCTCTTCCACGATGTCCGCGATGCGCTCCTCGTCGAGCTTTTCGAGCAGCGCCTTTTGCAGCTTGGGCTCGACCTCTTCCAGAGTCTCGGCGGCCACCTCCTGGTTGAGTGAGGTGAAGACGGCCTCCCGCTCGGCGGGCGCCAGATCTTCCAGAATGTCGGCCAGCTCGGAGGGATGGATGCCGGCGAGCCGCTCGTGTTCGATGCGCAGCTTGACGCGCCGCGCGGGATCGGGCTCAATGACGTCGACGAATTGCCAGGGAATGGCGCGCGCGATGAACCTGCGTGAGATGGATTCGAGCCGCGTACGCGGCAAGACGCCTTTGAAAACCCTGCGAAACGCTCCCCGCAGTCCGACTTCGACTTCAGCCACGCGCAGATGGTGGACAGCCCCCTGATCGGTCCATTCCAGATCGACATCGTTGACGCGGACCACTTTTCGGCCGTTGATGTCGATAATCTGGCGGTCGATGAGGTCCCGCTGCAAAAAGAGATAGCTGCCTTCGTCCTTGAGGGGAGCGAGCGCCTCAGCCGAGCGCAATTCGAGCGTGCCGGCAGGAGTTTCCATAATTTCCTGCGAAGGCACAATCGAAAGGCCAGAGCGGGTCTTGAGAGCAATCCCTGCCACCCTGCCGCCGTCCGGTCCCGTGGTAACGACAATATCCTTGAGCTTGCCCCTCAACTGACCGTGCGCGTCTGTCACCGGCGTGCCGAGAAGCGCCGTCAGGCTGACGCGGATTGGGGTGCGCTGGTTCATGCGCGGCTCCGTGGGTTGAAGGTCGACCTATGGACCGAAGTTTACTCCCATGGGCGAGGCGCATGCCGTCGTGAATCCGCGCCGGGACCAACGAAAGTAATCCCTTGTCCGCTTGACACAATCGCATCCAGACTTGAAACTGCCAGCTAGGTTGATGAAGCGCGGGATGGCGTTTGCAGCGCCTTCAGTGGAGGCAGAAAGCAGCCTGGTGACTGGACCGAGCAGAGAACGGCGGAGTTTCCGGCTAAGCTCCACCATGGATAGTGTCAGCGAGGTGGAAGAGGCCGCGGATCAGTTGGCCACGGAGGCAGGTCTGGACGAGGATCAGCGCTTCCACATCGGCATGGCTGTCCGCGAGGCAGCCATTAATGCCGTGCTGCACGGCAACGAATACGATCCCGCACGGCAGATCGACGTCTCGCTGGAGAATACGGGCAAGGACCTGGTGATTGTGATTGCCGACCAGGGCCACGGATTTAACCCCGACAAAGTGCCCGATCCGCTGGCAACCGAGAACCTTCTCCGCGGCACCGGCCGCGGCATCTTCCTCATCCGGTCTCTTATGGATGAGGTACACTTTCGACAATTGCATCCAGGGACCGAGTTGACGCTCATCAAGCATCTGGCGCCAACGGCCAAAAACACTTAGCATGGTGGCGAGCGCGGGAAGCAAGGAATCATCGTTTATCCCGCGAAGGGGCCGGGCGTGGAGTTTTCCGCAAGCCGGCGGCGGCAAAGATGCTATAACCGAATTAGCGAGAAGGAGGAAATTTCCGTGGCACTTGCGATAGCTTCCAGGGAAGTGGATGGCGTCACAGTTTTGGAACTCAGCGGGCGGATCACATTAGGCGAGGGCAGCGTGCAACTGCGCGACGCCATTCGGGATCTGATCGGCAAAGGGCAGCGAAACATCCTGCTGGATGTGGGTGAAGTGAGCTACATTGACAGCTCGGGTCTGGGTGAACTGGTGAGCGCCTACACCACAGCGAGGAATCAGGGCGCGAAACTGAAACTGCTCAAACTGACCAAGAAGGTCCACGACCTGCTGCAACTGACCAAGTTGTATACCGTCTTCGACATCTACGATGACGAGGCCAGCGCGATCGCTTCCTTCAAGTAGCCCCATTCGGGCGAAGCTCTGAGACAAGAAGGCCATCCCGCCCACGCGGAATGGCCTTTTGCTTGTTCCTCGGCTGGGCCGCCCGAGCAGCGGTGCGAATCTAAAAGCTCACGTTGGGCACGGCCTGCGACGCCGGGCTGGCGGTGAAGTAGGCATTGTTTTGGTGGAAGCCGGCAATTCCCGCCCAAACGCTGTTGGGGAATTGCAAAATAAAGGTGTTGTAGTCCTGTATTGCGTCGTTGTAGCGCTTGCGCGCGACGCTGATCCGGTTCTCGGTGCCCGAAAGCTCATCCTGCAAGCGCATGAATTGATCGCTGGAACGCAGCTGCGGGTAGTTCTCGGTCAGGACGAGTACCTTGGCAAGAGAACCATCGAGCTGATTGTTCGCGGCGATCTTGTCTGCCGGGGTTTGGGCGTTCATCAGTCCTTCCCGCGCCTGCGCGATGTCGGCAAACACGCTGCTTTCTTCTTTGGTGAAGCCCTTTACGGTTGACACCAGGTTGGGGATCAGGTCAGCGCGACGCTCCAGTTCTACATCAACCTCAGACCATCGCGATTTTACTGTCTGATCCTTGGTCACCATCTGATTTTTTGCGCTGACGAAGCTGCCAGCGATCATCAGCACCACGAGAAGCAGGACGCCCAAAACAGCCAAGGTAATTCCAAGTCCACGGCTCATACAGTTCGATTCTCCTCCGGCTTCTATATGCGAGAAGCCACGCAAACTTTCTTGCTCCTACCAACTTCCTCCGGCGCCGCCGCCACCAAATCCGCCGCCGCCACCGCCAAATCCACCAAAACCTCCACCGCCGCCACCGCCGCCGAAACCTCCGCCGCCAAATCCGCCGCCCATCCCAGAGCCTCCACGCCAACCGCCCCGCCCCCAGCCGCCAAAGAAAAGGCTGGTGCCGAAAAGAATGCGAAACAACGAACCTCCGCCAAAGAGGATTAACACAAGGATAAGCAGAACCAGCTTGCCGGCGGACGAGCCCTGGTCCGCTGGCTGGCTCGGAGGGGCCGCCGGCTGGTCTTGATTGAGCGTGATTTTGGCGTCGTCTGCGATCACCTTGGCGACCTCGCCCACGGCGAGCGTTACCGCGCCGTCGTAATCCGAGGCCTTCAGGTCGGGAACCATGTCGCGGCCAATGTCGCCGGTCTTGCCATCGGGCAGGATCCCTTCGAGACCGTAGCCAACTTCGATGCGGTACTTGTGGTCGGCGACAGCCAGCAGCACCATGGCGTACTTGTTGTCGCCCTTGTTGCCCATCTTCCAGTGGTCTTCAAGCTGGTTTGCGTAGTCAGCTGCGTCGTCGCCGTTGAGGTCGTGCACGGTGACGACGGCGATCTGCGCGTTGGCTTGAGAGTGGTCGAGCTGCGCGCAGATCGAGTCCAGCCGCGTGATCGCGTCAGGCGACAGCACGTGCGCAAAATCGCTGACATAGTCGGTGGGTTGGGGCAGGCTTGCGACCGATTCGGCGCGGGAGGCAGCGGGGAGGAATGCGAAAAGAACCGCCAGCAACGGCGGAAACATGGCGAAACGCGCGCGGCGAAGGCCTCTCATTCCTCCATTATTGTACGTTGACGGGGCGCGGCGAGTTCCCGGAGGTGCGTTACGGCCGCACCTTATTGCGGCAGGAGATGAGGAGCTGCGATTTCGATGAATTCGCGAGAGCTAATGACCTTGGTGCTCCGCCAGAATCGTGGAAAATGTCTCAGATTATCCGTAATCAGGTAGTCCGCACGAGCCGCTTCTGCGCATTCAAGGAATAAATTGTCGTCGGGATCGTAGGTTACTTCGAGATTGCGCTGCGGCGAAACAAGGAAGCTGCGATTGCGGATCATCTGAAGAATCTGCGCGCGAGTTCCTTTCCGAATGTGCAGCATGCTGCGTGCCAGCACCTCCGAATACTCGTCAAGGATTGGATCCGAAACATAAAGTCGCGCCGGTTTTGTAACCGCTAAGATCAGCGCCACGCGCTGTAGCCCTAGCGGCCTAAGCGCGGCAGAAACCACGACATTTGTGTCGACGACGAGCCGAAGATTGAGCATCACCGCCGCTTCTTGCGTGCGCGCGTGGATTTGATCAACTGGTCGATTTGGCGCGAAGTGAGTCTATCGGTTCCGTTTCGCCGCGACTCTTCTCCAACGATTTTCAGGATTTCCGGCTCCGGAGCAGCGAGTTTCACGTAGTCACGAATGCTGAGCAGCACGGCTCGCGGCATACCCCGCTTTTCGATTACCAGGGATTTCCCCTCGCTGTCGACTCGATCCAGAATCTTGCCAAAATTGGCTCGTGCTCTCAAAGCGGAAACGACAGTTGCGTTACCAATTGCTCCGGAAGTCCCCATGACAACTCTCCAGTCTGATGAATTGAACTGTACAATTTTGCCGGATGGGAGTCAACCGATACACTGGGATAGAAATGAGCCAGAATCCGCTGCCCACGCCGCCAGTTGTGCGCAAAATTCACACCGAAACGCGAATGCACGGAGTGCTGCTTGCGGACGACTACGCCTGGCTGCGGGACAAGGACAATCCAGATGTGACCGCATATCTGGAGGCCGAGAATGCCTATGCTGAGGCGGTGATGGCGCCGCTTGCTGGCCTGCGCGAAGAGCTTTACCAGGAGATGCTGAGCCATGTGAAGCAGACCGATGTCTCCGTTCCCTACCGCGACGGCGGTTGGTGGTATTACACGCGCACCGAGGAGGGGCTGCAGTATGGGATCCACTGCCGCAAGCGGGGCGGGCCGGCCGGAGCGGGCGGCGATGCGGCAGAAGGGGACGCGGCGGAAGAGGTGCTGCTTGATGGAAATCAGCTCGCGCAGGGACAGGCGTTTTTTGCGATTGGCGACACCGATATTACGGATAATGGCCGCTGGCTGGCTTATACAACCGACACCAAGGGCTTTCGCCAATACACCCTGCACATCAAGGACCTAGAGACCGGCGAGACTTTGGCGGGCGAGGTCGAGCGTGTGGGGTCCGTCGTTTGGGCGGCGGACAATCGGACACTGTTTTACACCGTTGAGGACGAGCAGCAAAAGCGGCAGTTCCAATTGTGGCGGCATGTGCTGGGCTCCGCGCACGCGGAAGATGTGCTGGTCTACCAGGACGACGACGGGCGCTTCAACCTGGCCGCCGGGCGGACGCGCGATGGAAAGTACATCGTTGTGGAAGCGGCCAGCCATACGACAAGCGAGGCGCGGGTGCTACGAGCGGACGAGCCGGCCGGCGCCTTTTCGCTGATCGCGCCGCGCGAGGATGAGCACGAGTACTCGGTCGACCACCGCAACGGGCTGTGGTTTATTCGGACGAACGATCAGGGGCGCAATTTCCGGCTGGTAACGGCGCCCGTGGCTACGCCGGGCCGCAAGCACTGGACCGAGCGGATTGCCCACCGCGACAAGGTAATGATCGAGGACGTCGATCTCTTCGCGGGGTTCTTTATCGCGTGTGAGCGCGAGGATGGGCTGCCGCGATTGAGGCTGTGGAAATTCGCAGACGACAGTGCTGAAGCTGCCCCCACGGGTGAAATCGCCTTCCCCGAGCCGGCCTACAGCGCGCACCCGCATATCAATCGCATCTTCGAGACGGCGACGTTTCGCTACGCGTATCAATCGCTGGTAACGCCAAGCTCGGTGTACGAATACGACATAGCGACAGGCGCGTCGACGCTGCTCAAGCAGCTCGAGGTTCCGGGCGGATTCGACCGCACGCTCTACGCGAGCGAAAGGATTCACGCAAAGGCGCAGGATGGGGTCGAGGTTCCGGTCTCGATTGTTTACCGCAAGGATAAGTTCGCAGGGAACAGCTCGGGCACGAAAAGTTCAGCAGTTTCCCAGGTCCCAGAATCGGGAACCGAGGCACCCAAGAATCCGCTTTATGTGTACGGCTATGGATCGTATGGCTACTCTCTGCCCATCGGGTTCAGCTCGAACCGGCTGAGCTTGCTTGATCGCGGTGTAGTGCTGGCGTATGCGCACATTCGCGGTGGCGGCGACCTGGGCGAGCCATGGCACGACGCGGGAAAGATGCTGGTGAAACGCAATACTTTTAGCGACTTCATCGCCTGCGTAGAACACCTGACCGCGCGGGGATACGGCGATCCGAGGCGCGTGGCGGCTGAGGGCGGGTCGGCAGGAGGGTTGCTGATGGGCGCGATCGCCAACATGCGGCCCGACCTATTTCGCGCGATTGTCTCGCACGTTCCATTTGTGGACGTGATGAACACGATGCTCGACGCTTCCCTGCCCCTGACGGTTCCCGAATACGAAGAGTGGGGCGACCCGAATCAGGAAGAGTATTTCCGTTACATGTTGAGTTATTCGCCGTACGACAATCTGCGCGCGGCGAACTATCCCGCGATGCTCGTGAAGACCAGCCTGCACGACAGCCAGGTGATGTACTGGGAACCGGCTAAGTATGTGGCCAAGCTGCGAACGCTGAAGACGGATTCGAATCCGCTGCTGCTGGTGACCAATATGCAGGCCGGGCACGGCGGAGCGAGCGGGCGATACGACTATCTGAAGGAGATCGCGCTGGACTACGCGTTCTTGCTTCGTGAATTCGGACTTGCGTGACGGTCTACGCCGATCAGCCGCTCAGTCGCCGCGCTTCAGCTCTGCCAGCGTCTTTTCCAGGCTCGCGGCGTCCTCCACGTTCAGCGCCTTCAAAGCGGGGTCGATCTGCTTGAGCAGGCCGCAGAGCACCTTGCCGGGGCCGACTTCGATGAAAAGATTAGCGCCCGCAGCTCTCAGCGATTGCACGCAATCGACCCAGCGGACTGTGCCGGTGACCTGGCGGATGAGCGCGTCGCGCGTTGCATCGGCCGTGGTAACAAGGCCGCCGGTGACGTTGGCAGCCACGGGAATGTGCGGGTCGTGCATCGCGACGCCGGAGAGCACGCGAGCCACTTCCTCCTGGGCCGGCTGCATGAGCGCACAGTGAAAGGGAGCACTGACGGGAAGCATGACGGTACGGCGCGCGCCCCTGGCCTTGCAGAGCGCGGAAGCTTTTTCAACCGCCCCAGCAGCGCCAGAGATGACCGTCTGACTTGGCGAGTTGAGATTCGCCGCCTGCACCGTCAATCCGGTTTCGCGCGCGGCCTCTTCGCAAGCCTCGGCGACCTGTGCGGCTTCGAGCGCAAGAACAGCGGCCATGGCTCCCTGCCCTGCCGGAACCGCCTGCTGCATGGCATGGCCGCGGGCCTTGACGGCGCGCACCGCATCGGCGAAGGAAAGCGTACCGGCGATGACGTGAGCCGACCACTCGCCCAGCGAATGCCCGGCTGCGAGCGCCGGCGCAACGCCATGCTCGCCGATAACGCGCGCGGCTGCAACGCTGACCGTCATGATGGCCGGCTGCGTGTTCCCGGTCAGGCGCAGATCTTCTTCAGGCCCCTCGAAGCACAGCTTCGACAACGGGAAGCCGAGCGCTGCGTCGGCTTCGGCGAAGGTTTCGGCTGCCAAGGGAAATCGTTCGGCGAGCTCGCGGCCCATGCCAACGGCCTGCGAACCCTGCCCCGGAAAGAGAAAGGCGATTTTGTTGGTCATTTCTGTAAGACTCTATCGTGCCAGTGAGATTCTATCGCGCCGCGCGCGGGGGTTATCCCAGCCAGCGAATCCCGAAGGACGGCTTCGCGTTCAGTTCCAGCGCTTCTTGTCGTCGGAATCGTCATCGATCCGGCGGCCCTGTCCGTCGAACTTTACGGTGCGGCCCTGCGAGCGCATGTAAACCTCGAACTTGCGGGCCGCGCGGCGGCGCTTCCAACGGTAGTAGCGGTTGCGCAGGCCGAACCAGCCTTCGCTGAGCATGAAGGACATTCCACGCCGGGGCGCAATGCGCACGAAGGCAAGACCGGCGAGTGCTCCGCCTAGTTGTGCGAACGCATACATTCGTTCCTGGCCAAACAGCATGGCCACGGCAATAAGCGCATAAATCATGACCATGTAGCGCGCCTTGATGCCGATGACGAAGAATAGAAGGAACTGCGTGTCGCCATAGAGGAGCCCAATGGCTACCAGCAATCCGAAGATTCCGCCAAAGCAGCCGAAGAGCGGGCTGACGTTGAGGAGCAGCGAAGGGGCCAGCGTTTTCGCGACCAAATAGAGCACCAGCGCAGCCGCGGCGGTGCCCAGCACGGAAACCGCATAGAGGCTTGTAACCCAGTTGGCATCGTGAAAGGCCTCGAGAAATCCTGCGAGAAACCACAGCGACAGCAGCTCGAAAAGGGTCCCAAGGATTCCGACATGCACAAAGCTGTAGGTGAAGGGCTGCCAGAGGGCTCCATGCATGAAGGAATAGGGGTCGAAGACGAGCGAGCCGGCAATCGTTCCGGCGGAGGAAGACGCCAAGGTCGCCAGCACCAGGACAAAGTATGCGGCCAGGTTGATGAGAATCAACCGGCGCGTGGCACCTTTGAAGTCAGGGAAGGCGAGCGGGCTGGAGCCAAATCTTGGCATCGTAATCAACAGGGTAAACGCTCAAGCGCGCCGGTGTCATGGCGAGTGGGGCAAAGCGTGGGAGAGCAGCCCCCGGGGCGGATGAGCACACTAATTGGTCTGCACCGGCGATGGGGCACAGCCAACGACCCTCCCGAAATGCGCATCGTCTAAGGAGTAGGGAGGGCCTCTTTTCCGGCAACGAGAATGCCGGCTTCAAGTGTGCCTTTTGGCTCTTGACCTGAGGCCGGGTTCTCCCTAAAACTAGCGATGGTTGCCGAACGAAGACGGTCTCATCCTGCGATACGATTCGGCTTGGAAAGTGAGGAGGCTGCCATGCCCAGCTGCCCTGAATGCGACACCGCCCTGAACATTGAAATCGACGAAGTGGAAGAGGGCGACGTGATAGCCTGCGAAGAGTGTGGGACGGAGTACGAAGTGGTTGGCGTCGAACCGCTGGAGTTGGCGCGCATCGAAGAGGGTCTCGAAGAGGAAGAAGATCTCCTGACAGAGGATGAGGAGGAGTAGGAATGAGCCGAGCCGGCTTGGTGGCGGCGACTGTATTGAGTCTTCTTGCATTCGGAGCTCTTCCTGCAGGGCCGCGGAATACGCTCCTTTCTTCCGCAACGTGGGCCCAAAACATTGGCATGCGCACCGTTTCGGGCACTGTGCTGAACGCGAGCTCCGAGCCCGTTCCAGGGGCCACGGTTTTCTTGAAGGACGAGAAGAGCAAAACCATTCGCAGCTTTGATTCCACGGCGGAAGGCCACTTCCACTTCGCGCAGGTCGACATGAGCATCGACTTCGACTTGTGGGCGGAGAAAGACGGCAAAAAGAGCGCGATCAAGACCGTAAGCTCGTGGGACGCGCGCAAGGATTTCATTTCGGATCTGAAGTTGAAATAGCCTGTCGCGGTGTGCGTTTCGCGCGGGATCGCGAATTTGCGCGGCGGCACCGGAGGCCAGCCCGCGGGTTGAGTTTCAGCCGTCCAGCTTTTTTGTCACCAGCTCATTGAGCAATGCCGGATTAGCCTGGCCCCTCGACGCGCGCATCACCTGGCCTACAAAGAATCCCGCCATCGTCTTCTTGCCGCCGCGATACTGTTCAACCTGTTTGGGATTGGCGGCGATCACCTCGTCAATCAGCTTTTCGAGCGCGGCAGCGTCGGTGATCTGCTGAGGCTTCTCGCGCTCATAGACAGGGCCGAAGTCTTCACCGGTTTCAAAACTCACATCGAGAATCTGTTTCATTTGCTTTGAGCTGATCTTGCCCTCATCGAGCAGATCGGCGGCCAGCACAATGCCGGCCATGGTTACGGGAGATCGATCCAGCTCGAGGCCCCGCGCCTTCAGGCGTCCGCCTACCTCGCTCAGGAGAACGTTGACCACGCGCCGTGGATTGCGCGCCGTCTTTGCCGCGGCTTCGAAGCGATCGGCAAACTCGCGCGAGGCAGTGAGCGTGTGTGCGTCCTGAACGCTCAGTTCGTATTCGGCGATCATGCGCTTGCGCCGCGCCTCCGGCAGCTCCGGCAGCTCCGCTGTTCTACGTTCCAGGAATTCGGGCGATACGATCACCGGCGGCAGGTCCGGCTCGGGAAAGTAGCGGTAGTCGTGCGCCTGCTCTTTGGAACGCATGGAGTACGTGCGGCCTTCGTTGGCGTTCCATAGCCGAGTTTCCTGCATCACGCGCCCGCCCGATTCGATCACCTCGACCTGGCGCTCGATTTCGTACTCCAGCGCCGCGCGAATGAACTTGAAGCTGTTGACGTTTTTCACCTCGGCCTTGGTGCCAAATTTTTCCTGGCCCCTGGGACGAACGCTGACGTTGGCATCGCAACGCAGCGAACCCGCCTCCATGTTGCAATCGGAGACGCCGGTATAGAGCAGGATCTCCTTGAGCCGCGTGAGGTATTCGAAGGCCTCGTCGGGCGTGCGAATGTCGGGCTCGCTGACGATTTCGATGAGGGGCGTGCCGCAACGGTTCAGGTCGAGATAGGTGCGCGTGGCGGAGTCAGAGAATCCCTCGTGGAGGCTCTTGCCCGCATCTTCTTCCATGTGCAGGCGCGTAATGCCGATGCGCTTCCACCCCGGCGACCCCGGCTCTTCGGGCCACCTGTCGCCGCGGGCGCCGGTCATCGTCGAACCGTCTGTCGTTGGAACATCGATCCATCCGTGCTCGGCCAGAGGCTTGTCAAACTGCGAAATCTGGTAGCCCTTGGGCAGGTCGGGATAGAAATAGTTCTTGCGGGCGAAGATGGACTGTTCGCGCACCTGACAGTTGAGCGCCACCGCGGCCAGCGTGGCGAATTCGACCGCCTTCGCGTTTAAAACTGGCAGCGCGCCCGGTAGCCCAAGGCAAACAGGGCAGACGTTCGTATTCGGGTCGGATCCGAAATGATTCGCGCATCCGCAGAAAGCCTTTGTGGCTGTGAGCAGTTGCACGTGCACTTCGAGGCCAATGACAGGCTCGTACTTGATCAGAACATCGGGAGATACGGCCGTCGCGGGCATGTTTGGATTCTAGCGCGAGATGCGAGCGCGCCGTGTTTCGGAGCGCGAGTGGCCTGCACTGGGTGCGATTGCCTACAATCGGAAGCGCGTCGCAGAACGGTTGGTTGGCAGCCGTCCGCGGCGATCTGGAACCGATTGGAGCACTCTCGTGGATCGCTCGAACCTTTGCAAAACGACTCTTTTCGTCGCGGCTCTGGCCGGGTTCTTTGCTGTTGCCCCGCTAAAAGCCCAGGCGCCCGCAACCCCGCCCCAGACCCAAGTGCCTGCAGCGCAACCGGCACCACGGCCGCAGACCTCGCCGGCGGCACAGACCTCCCCGTCTGGGCATCCGAATAATCCGTATTGGATGGATCACGACAAGCAGTTGCTGGTGGACTTTGGCGGGCTTGAGCGCTTCAAGGAGGCTAACGCAATGCTGACTGCGCCGAAGCCGGGCGAGAATCGAGTGGTCTTCATGGGCGACTCGATCACGCAGGGATGGAAGCTGGATGAGTCGTTTCCCGGCAAGCCGTACATTAATCGCGGCATCGGCGGGCAAACTTCTCCGCAAATGGTGGTGCGGTTCCGGCAGGACGTGATCGATTTGAAGCCCAAGGCTGTGGTGATTCTCGCCGGAATAAACGACGTTGCCGGGAACACGGGGCCCATGACGCTGGAGCAGACCGAGGGAAACATCGCGTCGATGGCGGAGCTTGCGAGTGCGAACGGGAGTCGAGTCGTGTTGTGCTCGGTGCTTCCTGCGTTCGACTTTCCGTGGGCACCGGGATTGACGCCCGCGCCTAAGGTCGTTTCGGTGAATACCTGGATGAAGCAATACGCCGCCGAAAAAGGCTATGTGTACGTGGACTATTACTCGGCGATGAGCGATGAACGCGGGGGGCTACCACCGACACTGAGCGCGGATGGCGTGCACCCGCTGCCCGCCGGCTACGCAATCATGACGCCGCTGGCGGAGGCTGGGATTGAAATGGCGCTGCGGTGAAGTCCTGCGTGAATTATCGGCAGAATTAAGTCAAGGACCGCCCAGGTGCTCGCGGAGCCTTAGACGGAAAACGACGTTCCGCAGCCGCAGGAGCGCGCGGAGTTGGGATTGATGAAGTTGAATCCCTGGCGGATGAGCGTCTCCTCGTAGTCGAGCGTCATGCCTTGCAGATAGACGAAGCTCTTGGGATCGATGAAGACGCGGACATCTTCGAATGTGAAGATGTTGTCGCGCTCGCGTGGGTCCGCATCGAAGCCGATAGAGTAGGAGAGCCCGGAGCAGCCTCCGCCTTTGACGCCCAGGCGCAACCCGCCTTCTTCCGGCGAGATGCCCTCCTTGGCGAGGATGACGCGGATGCGCGCCACCGCACTGGCTGTTACGTTAAGGTCCACTGCGGGCGCCTGAGGAGCTTCAGACTGCGCTGCCACAGCGTCCGGCGAGGGGATCGATCCGATTGTGACGATATTTGCCATAGTTTTGGTTTCGTTCAACAAACGTATCTTGCTGGCTATTTGATTCGGTTGAAGCGGCTGCCGATTCTACCCTTGTTCGGCCAAGGCCGATCCTTCATGCAGATGTATGCGCTTCGACCGCACATCGCTTTAACTGCTCATAGCGTCAATGAAACCAGCCCTTGCGCATCGTGGGCTTTTCCGGCGGCATGCTCTTGTTCCGCGAGGTCCTGGATGCTGATGCTCTTCAGAACTCCGGCGATGGTCTCGTTCACGCGCGCCAGGGGTTCTTTGATGGTGCAACTTGGGGTTAAATCGCAGGACTTTTCGCCCTTGAAGCAGGAGGTGATGAACAAAGGCCCGTCGATGGCGTGGATCACTTCGAAGGCCGAGATTTGTCGCGCGTCGCGGGACAGCGCGTACCCGCCGTTCATGCCGGCATGAGAGCGCAAAAGCCCCACCTTGGTGAGCCGCTGCAGAATCTTGGCCAAAAGCTGGGCAGGGATGCCGTAGGCGTCCGCGACGTCCTTGGCGCTGAGTGCAGGCGTCTCCGGGTGCTCGGCGAGGTACTTGAGCGCCATGAGCCCATAATCCGCTTTTTTGGTGAGCTTTAGCATGAAATATGCGACTGGTTAGGTCCGTATTTAGTATACGTCCGGTTGAATTCACCTTCAAGTCGGTGCTCGCTAGCTCAAATCACGGTTAGTTCCGAGCGCCAGGCCCACGGATTCATCAAAAAAACGGTTTGCAATCGGGCAAAAGACGGCTACAATCTGGCGGAAAGAGCACCTATAGCCATTCCCGAGCAACCATACCCGAAAGCCAATACTCCCGAAAGGAAGAAGCCACAAGGGAGCGGCGGCCCTCCCCTCAACCGGGGGCGGGAATTCCAGCTCTGGGATCGGCGAAGGAGAACCAAGCTCGTAGAACGATGGCAACCGCCTGCAAACACCCCAGAGTCCGGATCGTTTCCCGGCACGACGACACCGAGTACGTCGAGTGCCTGGAGTGTGGCGAGATCTTCGATTCTGAAGAATTTCGCGATATGGAGATTGAAGAGACGGCTGGAGCCGAGGAACAACCGGACGATTCCTAGAGGCTGCGAACTGCTCTCGCGCAGGGAGCGGTGTTTCTCGTGCGTCCGCGGTTCTGGAGCAATCAATCTATTTGGCGCCGGCGCCGCTTGCGGCCGGGGTTCCTGGGCGCCGCGATACCAGCCATGCATAATGCAGGCCCGACGCCACAGTCAGCCCGATGGTGGCGGAGAGCGCTAGTCTCCGGGTGACCGTGACCCAATACCACGGCGGTGTGACCTGGTGTAGCAGAACGGCCGCGACGGCGCTTATCTGGGCAAGCGTGTTGGCCTTGCCGAAGATGCTGGGATGGAATTCGCGCCGCCCGACGGCCGCATAAAGAATGGCGGCAACCAGCAGAATTCCCACGTCTCTTCCGAAGACCAAGACCGTCACGGTGCCCGGCATTAATCCCTTGTAAAAGAGCACCAGAAAGAGCGTGCTGAGCAGCAGCTTGTCTGCCACAGGGTCAAGATACTGCCCGAGCATCGAACGCTGCTTGAGCAATCGCGCCAGCAGGCCATCGAGCGCATCGGTCAGTCCCGCTGCCACAAAGAGAATGAAGCTCAGCAGGAAGTGGCCCTCGAGGATTGCGGCCACCAGGAACGGCGCCAAACAGATGCGCATCAGCGTGAGCAGATTGGGCGCGCTGCGCAATGGGTTCAATCGAAGTTGCAGATCCTCTTGCATGGCAAACGGTCGAGCAATGGGCGCCCGGCCGACTCGCAGCGGAAACCCTTCGCACGTCAACGATGGTAAAGCATGGAAGCCAAACGACGCAGCAGGAATGCAGCCAGCCCAAAGGCAGGCCGTGAGCAGCCGGGCGGGCTTCCGATGCGCCTTCCTATGCCTCGACTGGAAGCTCGGCCGAGAGAATGTTCATGGGAGTAAGCCCGCGCTGGCGCATAGAGCGGAGGCTCAGAGCATCGTGGCGCTTGGCCAGGCGCCGGCCGTTGTGGTCAACAACGAGGCGGCAATGGAACCAGGCAGGCGGGTTGAAACCGAGAGCGCGGTAGAGCAGGATTTGCCGCGCGGTTGACTTGAGCAGGTCCGCGCCGCGCACTACTTCAGAGATGCCCATTGCCGCGTCGTCTGCCACGCAGGCGAGTTGATAGCTGGGAACGCCGTCACGCCGCCAGACGACGAAGTCGCCGAAGTCCACGCCGGCGACGAAGCGCTGCGGACCCAGGTTGAGGTCGACGAACTCGATCACCTCGCCGTCGGGAACTCGGAAGCGCCAGTTCGTGCCGCCTGGATCTTCAAACTCGCTAGCGGTTGGACCGGGGAGCTGCGGTGTGCCGCCCATGAAGAGCCGACAGGTGCCGGGATAAAGCGGCTCATCGTCCGGCTCGTCGTCGACGCTGTCGAATTCGCTGCCTTCACGCACAGTCTGCGCGCCCTCATGCGGCGCGCCAAGTGCGTTGGCCAGATCTTTGCGCGAGCAGCGGCAGGGAAACAGGCGGCCGGTTCGCAGCAGCCTGCGCCAGACTTCAAGGTAGGCAGTACGGCGCTTGCTCTGCACATACGGAGCGAACGGGCCCCCTTTGTCCGGGCCCTCCTGCCAGCGGATTCCCAGCCAGCGCAGATCGTCGAGGGCGTCCTCGGCGTAGGCGGGGCGGCAACGATCAGGATCGAGATCCTCCATGCGCATGATGAGCGTGCCGTCTGCCTCCCGAGCTCGCTGAAACGCCGTCCAGAAGGTGCGCGCGTGACCCACATGCAAATAGCCCGTTGGCGAGGGCGCGACGCGTCCGCGATACGCCGATGACGGCGCGTGATCTGCTGATGTTGCGCTGGGAGGAGAGCTCGCCATTCCTGTGCCAAGTGTAGCCAGCAGGCGCAGTGGATCATATACCGGCCTTGGTACCTTAAGCAGGGATCAAGCGACCGAAGGATCAAGGCAACGAAACGCGAACTGCGCTACGGCTGCGGTCTCCAGCGCAGGATCGGCTTTCGCGCGGCTTGCACTTCGTCGAGACGCGAAACGCGCGTGGAATGCGGAGCGGTTTTGACGAGCTCCGGATTCTCTTCGACTTCGCGCGCAATCGACCGCATCGCCGCGATGAATAGGTCCAGCTCCTCGCGCGACTCGCTCTCGGTCGGCTCGATCATCAGCGCGCCGTGGACGATGAGCGGGAAGCTGACCGTGTAGGGATGGAAGCCGTAGTCGATAAGCCGCTTGGCGATGTCGCCGGTCTTGATGCCGCGCGCCGCCTGCCGCTTGTCGCTGAAGACCACCTCGTGCATCGAGGCCGTTTTGTAGGGCAGCTCGTAGACGTCTTCAAGCTTCTTGCGGATGTAGTTGGCGTTCAGCACCGCGTCTTCTGTCGTCTGGCGCAGGCCGTCGGGGCCGTTGGCGAGAATGTAGGCCAGCGCGCGAATGAACATTCCGGTATTGCCATAGAAGGCGCGAACGCGGCCAACCGATTGCGGGCGGTCATAGTCCCAGCGCAGCGGGCCGCCGAACGGGTGAAGCGGCAAGGGATCCGTGTCGCCGACGCGCTCGCCGTCGGGCTTGAGCACGGGCGCGCGAAACAGCGGCGGGCAGCCGTCGGCCGTCGGCTCCGCATTGGTGTCCTCCCAATCTCCCGCATCCGAACAGGGCTCCTCGCCCTTTCCGCCTCGGACCAGAACCGGGATAGGGAGGAACGGCTCAAGAAATGCCTTGCAGGCGACCGGGCCGGAGCCGGGGCCACCACCGCCGTGCGGAGTGGAGAAGGTCTTGTGCAGGTTCAGGTGCATTACGTCCACGCCGAAATCGCCCGGCCGCACCTTGCCCACCAGCGCGTTCATGTTGGCGCCGTCCATGTAGAGCAACGCACCCTTGGCGTGCAGGATGTCGGCGATCTTGTGGATCTGGCTTTCGAAGACGCCGAGTGTTGACGGATTGGTGAGCATCAGCGCAGCGGTCTCTCCGTCGACTTGCCGCGTGAGTGCTTCGAGGTCGATGCCGCCGTCGGCGTTCGACTTGAGATTCTCGACCACGTAGCCCACGATCGCCGCCGTCGCCGGATTGGTGCCGTGCGCGGAGTCGGGGATGAGAATCTTCTTGCGCGGATTGCCCTGCGACTCGTGCCACGCACGCGTGAGCAGAATTCCGGTGAACTCGCCGTGGGCGCCGGCAGCCGGCTGCAGCGTGATAGCGTCCATTCCGGTGATGTCGAGCAGGCAGCGCTGGAGGAGGTCGAAGATTTCGAGGATTCCCTGCGCCAGCGATTCTGGCCGGTAGGGATGCGCTTCGGCCAATCCCTCGATTCGCGCCACAAGCTCGTTCACACGCGGGTTGTACTTCATGGTGCAAGACCCGAGCGGATACATTCCGAGGTCGATGGCGTAGTTCCAGGTGGAGAGTCGCGTGAAGTGGCGAATAATTTCGATTTCGCTGAGTTCGGGGAGCGCTGGCGGGTTCTGCCGATACGCTTCTCCAAGACCAGAAGAAAAGTCTACGGCGGCCACGTCGAGCGGCGGCAGCTTGTAGGCCCGCTTGCCCGGCGAGGACTTCTCGAAAAGCAGAGCCTCGTTCTGCGTCTGGTGCGGACGGACTTTGCCGAGAGTGCGGGGGCCAGCGGAACGGGCTTCTGGACTATTTGCATTCGAAGTCATCGTTTCCCTCTATGCCTCCACCGCTTCAGCTGCCAGCACTCTTGCCGCCGCGTCGATTTGTTCGCGCTTGACTACTTCTGTCGCGCACCAAAGCGTGCAGTTGCCGAGTTCGGGGTACCACCGGCTCAGCTCGATGCCGCCGACGATCTTGTTTTCAAGCAGCCGCCGGCTCCACGCTTCAGGCGCTTCGTCGGTTTGCAAAACGAATTCGTGGAAGCGCGGTGCGCCCTTGAATCGCTGCTTTGCGCCCGGCTGGTTGCCAAGCGTCCTGGCCGCGTAATCGGCTTTGGCCAAGTTGTGCTCGGCCAGCTCGCGAATGCCCTCCTTGCCGTAGACAGCGAGAAAGATCGTGGCCATCAACGCGACGAGGGCCTGGTTGGTGCAGATGTTCGAGGTGGCTTTTTCGCGGCGGATGTGCTGCTCGCGCGTGGCGAGAGTGAGTACAAATCCGCGATTCCCTGCCCCGTCGACGGTTTGGCCTGCGAGCCGGCCTGGCATTTGCCGCACAAATTGCTCCTTGGCCGCGATGACTCCGCAAAATGGTCCGCCATAGCTGAGCGCCACTCCGAACGACTGCGTCTCCATGGCGACGATATCGGCCTCAACGGGCGGACGAACGATGCCCAGCGAGATAGATTCGGAAATTGAAACAATCAGCAGCGCGCCTCGTGCGTGCGCGATCTGCGCTATGGCTGGAATGTCTTCAATGACGCCGAAGAAGTTCGGGCTTTGCACGAGAACGGCTGCGGTTTCTGCGGAAACCGCAGCGTCCAGTGTATCGAGATCGATGCGGCCAGTCTCCGGATCGTAGCCAACCAGCGCCGTCGGTAGGCCCTGATGCTTCGCGTAGGTAGCGAGGACCTCGCGATATTCAGGGTGAACGGTCCCGGCGACGACGGCGTTACTGCGGCCAGTCACCCGCACGGCCATCATCACCGCTTCCGCAGCTCCTGTAGACCCGTCGTACATGCTGGCGTTGGCCACGTCCATGCCGGTGAGCTCGGCGATCATGGTCTGAAACTCAAAGATGGCCTGGAGCGTGCCTTGAGTGATCTCGGCCTGGTAGGGCGTATAACTCGTCAGAAATTCGCCGCGCTGAACGAGCGCATCGATGATGACGGGGCGGTAATGGCGATAAGCGCCTGCGCCGAGAAAGCTGGCGTAATCAGTTGCGTTCTTTTGCCCGGCGGCGCGGAAGTATTCGACGATCTCGCTCTCTGCCTGCTGCCGCGGCACGGTGAGGTCGCGTTCAAGGCGGTACTCGGCGGGAATGCTCGAGAAGAGATCGTCGATCGACTTCGCGCCGATCTCGGCCAGCATTTGCCGGCGTTCTTCGTCGGATTTGGGAAGGTAGCGCATTTTCTTAGCTTCTAGCTCCTGGCTTCTAGCTTCTAGCCAAAAGCCAATGCAACAGGCCGTCTTGGCCTGTTCGGAATTCCAATTCGGTCGCCGCCGCTTCTAAGCCACCGGAACAACTAGAGGCCAGGAGCTAGAAGCTAGCAGCTAGTTACCTGTCTCCTCGGCGATAAACGCCTCGTACGCCGCAGCGTCGAGCAGTGTGGTCACCTCTTCGGGATTGGAGAGCTCGACTTTGATGATCCATGTGCCGTGCGCGTCCTCGTTGATTTTGTCGGGCGCGGTCTTCAGCTCCTCGTTCACCGCGGTCACTTTGCCGCTGACGGGCGAAAAGAGGTCGCTGACGGCCTTGACGCTCTCTACCGAGCCGAATGTGGCATTGGCCGAAACCGTATCGCCCACCTTGGGCGCATCGACGTACACAATATCGCCGAGCGAGTTCTGCGCGTAGTCTGTGATTCCGATCGATCCGATGGCGCCATCCACCGAAATCCATTCGTGCTCGCGGGTGTAGCGATAATTCGTGGGATAAGGCATGGCGAGACTGCTCCTTCTTGTAAGACAGCGAAACTCCAGTTTAAGGCGAGAGGGCTGGCGGGAGTGAGGAAAAGGGGGAAGAGACATGGTTCAGAGATCAGAGATCAGGTTTCAGAGTTCAGGGTTCAGTAATTCATCCGCCACTTGCAAAACGGTGCCGCCCCTCAAAAATCTGCTGTCCCGTATTGTTGTCGATGGCCGACTCCTGACACCTGACCCCAGACACCTGACACTACCCCAACACCAAGACGGGCTGAAAAAGCGTGCCTGCCACTCTGCGGGCAATTCCGACCAATTCACGCGGCCCGGCGAAGACCTTCACCAGCGGAGCGGCTGTGAACTCCGGCAGATTAGCCTGCGCCCCGTTGCGGAAACGACCCAGAGCCTGGCCGTCGCCGGTCACGGCGGGCATTTCCGGCAGCAAAGCGCGCGGATGAATGCACAAACCCTCCAGCGCTTCGGCATTTCCGGCCAGCGCCTCAAGCTCCTCCAGCGTGTACGCGTCAGCCAGAGTGAAGGCGGCCGCCCGCGTGCGCCGCAAGCGGCTCAGGTGCGCGCCACAGCCCAGGTCGCGCCCCAACTCGTGCGCCACGGAGCGCACATAACCGCCGGAGCTGATGTCAATGGTGAAGCTGGCCTCGGGGCCTTCCAAGGCCTCAATCACAAAAGCGTCGATCCGAATCCGGGCAGGCCTCAACTGAACCGGTTTGCCCTCGCGGGCAAGCTTGTATGCGGGCTGTCCGTCGACTTTTTTGGCGGAAAACTGCGGCGGCATCTGCTCCATCTCGCCGTGGAATCGCGCGGCGGCCGAGCGCACCCGTTCGAGCGTTATCGTTGCCGCTTCATCCCGCCAGCGGTCAGGTCCTGCAGGCTCGCCCTCAGCGTCATAGGTGTCCGTCGCGAAGCCGAAGCGAATGGTTCCCGTATAGCTTTTTTCGGCGGCGGAAAAGTACTGCGCCAGGCGCGTGAACCTGCCCATCAGTAGCGGCAGAACCCCGGTGGCCATGGGGTCCAGCGTGCCGAGGTGGCCAATTGATTGCTCCCCAGCGATGCGGCGCAGCCGGTTCACCACATCGTGGCTGGTTATCCCGCCCGGCTTGTCGATCACAAGAAGTCCGTTCACATCAACACTCTAGTAGCCTGAAGTACCCTTGCCAACCCACCATCCGACGCCCCAAGCTAGAAAGCAGAGATGGCAGACGAACTGGAACGCGCGCGCAAGGCGGTGCGGGAGCTGAGCAAGACGCTCAAGAGCTTGCCCATCGATCCCCCACCCGAGGAGGTTCACAAGCTGCGCACGACAACGCGACGCGTTGAGGCGATCGTCTCCGTGCTGGCGCAGATGGAGGGCAAGGAATCGCGGCGCGTCCTCAAATCGATTGAACCAATACGCAAGGCTGCAGGCGGCGTGCGCGAAATGGACGTGATGATCGTCAATGCGCGCAAGCTGGCGCGTTACGTGGCCGGCGATTCCCTGACCCGCCTGCTCGAGCACCTGCAAATTGCGCGGAAGCAGAACGCCGAGGTGCTGCGGCGCGTGCTCGGTCGCCGGCGCGACCTGGCGCGGGAAAACCTGAAACAGTACTCCAGGTTCATTCGAGCCGAACTGGCGCCTGGAAAAAAAGCTGTATCCCTCAATGGATTGCCTGCCCAATCGCATGAAGGGGTCCACACCGCGGCGATTAGAGTTGTCCGCGAACTTGGCGAATGGCCGCCGTTCAACGCTGAGAACATCCACGCCTTCCGGCTCAAGGTGAAGGAACTCCGTTACATCCTGCAGCTTTCAGCCGACGCCGATTCCGGCCTGGTGGAGACGCTGGGAAACGCGCATCGCCGCATCGGCGACTGGCACGACTGGCAGCAATTGGAAGAAATTGCGCGGGAACTGCTGAACATGGAACGGGACGGCAAGCTGTTGACGCGAATTTGCGAGACGGGCAGGCGAAGATTCAACCAGGCGCTCACAGCCGCGAACTCGTTGCGAGGAAAGTATCTGACGGTGCCGTTCGCCCAGGGAGTTTGAGGCGGCAATCGAAGAATTGGCGGCAGAACGTCGCTTGCGCGTCAGACGATCCCCGTGCCCGGCTGCCGCACCAGCGATAGAAACTCCGCGCGCGTCTCCTTTTGCCGGAAGCAGCCCACCATGGCGCTGGTCACCGTGGACGAATTCTGCTTCTCGATGCCGCGCATCATCATGCACAGATGCCGCGCCTCGATGACCACGCCTACGCCCTGCGGTGCAATAGCTTCCTGAATGGAGTCGGCAATCTGCCGCGTCAGCCGCTCCTGCACCTGCAGGCGCCGCGCGAATACCTCCACTAGCCGCGGAATCTTGCTGAGACCAATGACCTTCTTTTTGGGAATATAGGCCACATGCACCTTGCCGAAGAAGGGCAGCATGTGATGCTCGCAAAGCGAGAACATCTCGATGTCCTTGACGATGACCATCTCATCGTATTCCACGTCGAACATTGCCCCGTGCAGAACACTCGCCGGGTCCTGATCGTAGCCCTTGGTGAGGAAGGTCATTGCCTTTTCAACGCGCTCCGGAGTCGAGCGCAGGCCGTCGCGGTCAGGATCCTCGCCCAGGCGGCTCAAGATTTCGCGGTACATCTCCTGCGTGCTGAAACTGCTCAGTCCTTCGTCGACCTCAATTGCCCCGCGAACCGGCTTGCTTACCGCTATTGGATGCGCCATCGTCTTTTATCCTCTCGCCGAACACTCAAAGAAATTGTTTTCCGTCTCTTCCACGCGGACATGCACCAGCTCGCCCGCCGGCAACGTATCGTGCAACAACTCAAAGATCGCCTTACAGAAATTCTCCGTTGTGGGAACGCGATCGGTAAACAGCGGATCGAGATTCAGGTTGCCATGGTCGAACCTTTCCAGCACTTGCACCCGCACTTTGTCATCGAGCGCCACCAGATCCACAACCATTCCCGTCTCCGCATCCACCGCGCCGCCCACCAAGACCTCAACGAAATAATTGTGACCGTGGCCGTGTTCGTTGTTGCACTTGCCATAGGCCTTGCGGTTTGCCTCCGCACTGAGAGCCGGCGAGTGCAGCCGGTGGCTGGCGCTGAGCATGTAGCGGCGGCCGAAGTATCCTCTCACGCTTCACCTCTGTATTCGGCAAAGATCTCCGGCGTCTCATAGACGCGAATACGGCTCAGGCGCGCTCCACCCGCTACGGTCACAACCGGCTCCAGCCGCTTCCACGTTGCGATCGCGATATTCTCCGTCGTCGGAATTACGTGCTTGAACTCCGGTACATCGAGATTCAGGTGCTTGTGGTCGTATGCTGCCAGAACTTCCTGTTCCATCACGCCCTTGAGCCATTTGAGATCGACGACGAAGCCGGTCACTGGGTCCAGCTCGCCAGCCACCGTCACCTCCAGCGTGTAATTGTGCCCGTGCCCGTTGCGATTGGCGCAACGCCCGAAGACGCGCTCGTTTTCTTCCGCGGGCCAAGCCTCATTCCAGTAGTAATGCGATGCGGAAAATGTCGCCCGCCGCGTCAAAAAGACCATTCCTGCCCTCACTTAAGAGATTCCAGAGCTTGGCAAAGGTTTCACGGAGCCGAGATGAATTTGCGCGGGATCGAAGAATCCGCCTATGGTTCACGATCCGCTCAAAAGTCGCCACTGGCCCGCCTTCTACGACGGGTAACTCCGCCCCTTCCAGCTTACGCGCTTCAGGATGCGGTGCTGGAACCAGCTTCGATAGAGCAGCGCCACAAAGAGCGGCAGACCCAGGGGCGCCAGCGCGCAATCCTGAAAAGGAAAGTTCGACTTCGCCACCCGCGCATAGAACCGGAAGAGTGTGCGCAGCCAAAGCAGCGCCAGGACCCATCCCGCGCCAAGCCACTCGAGCGCATGCGCGCCCAACCGCGCGTTCCACAACTTGTAGGCCAGGATCGGCAGCCCGAAGAGCAGCGCAAAGTCCAGAGCCCTGAAAAGGGCCAGCAGGAGCGCGTTGTTGAAGAGCAGCTTCAGGTTCTTGGTCCAGCTCTCGATCATCGCCGCCGTGCTGCGGTACATGCGGGCGGAGACAGCATCGTCGGCATAACGGAAGCGCAGCCCCACTTTGCGCCGCTTGGCCAGGAACGCCAATTCCACGTCTTCCAGTACCTTGCCGGCCACGCTGGGGTGGCCACCGAGCTTACGATAGGCCTCCCGCTCCACCAGCAGGAACTGGCCGTTGGCCGCGGCGATGCGCTGCGCGGGGTCAGAGACCTTGGAAGGCGGATAGGCCAGCGCCAATTCACAAAAAACCAGCGGCATGAGCGAGCGCTGAGCCAGCCCGCGGACGATTTGCCGCGGCGAGTAGCTCAACATGCCGACCTTGTGCCGCTCGGCCTCGTGCATCGCCCTGCGCAGGTCGCCCGGCTCGTGCACCGTATCGGCATCGGTAAACAGCAGCCAGCGGCCCCGCGCGCGCCGGGCCGCCGTCCAAACCGCGTTGGACTTCCCTGTCCATCCAGCCTCGATCTTGCCCGCATCGAGCAACGTGACGCCGCCAAATCCGCGCGCGATTTCGGCTGTTCTGTCAGTCGAGTGATCGTCAACGACGATCAGCTCCCAGTCGCGACCCAGCGCGAAGATTTCTTCCGATTGGCTGACCAGCGACTTCAGGCACTCTCCCAGGCAGTCCTGCTCGTTCCGTGCCGGAACGATCACCGTCAGCTCGATCAGTTCCTCCGGCTCGGGTTGGTCGAAGACGGTTCCCGGGGCGGTTTTGCCGGCCCACTCGCGCCAGTCCGCAGCCGGAGGCGTGCCCTCGGCAGGATCGGCCAGGCCCAGCACCGGCGTCCAACTGCCGCTCCTATTCCGCTTCGGCTCATCCTTGCTCATCGTGCCGTACCGTTTTCTTCCCGCCCTCTCGCTCCGTATTATAAGGACGTGCGGTTCCCTCGTGGCCTCATCCTGGCGCTCTTGTTTGGTTTAGCCCTTCTGTCCGCGTGCAACCGCGGTTCGCATCCCGCGCAAACCGGCAAGGCCGCGCCCGACTTCACCGTCTCCGACGGCACGTCCACCGTCCATCTTGCCAGCTACCGCGGTCAGGTTGTCCTGCTCAACTTTTGGGCTTCCTGGTGCATGCCGTGCGTCGAGGAAATGCCTTCGCTCCTCGCGCTCCACCATGAACAGCCCAATTTCGCCATTCTCGCGGTCAGCATCGACGACGATCGCGCCGCCTATTCGAACTTCATCGTTCGCGATCACGTCGACCTCATCACCGTCTTTGACCCCACCCAGTCAGCCGCTAAGCTCTATCACACGGATATGTGGCCGGAGACCTACGTCATCGACCGCCAGGGAATTGTCCGCCGCAAGTTCATCGGGCCTCAGGAGTGGACCAGCCCCGAGATTGTTTCCTATCTCAAGAGCCTCTAAGCGCGAAAATCCTGCGCTTCACTTCTTGCTATCCTGTTCTCATGACCACGGTGGAGATTGTCTATCGCTACGCCACGCCGCCCACGGAGCAGGTTGCGCTGGCGCTGGCCCACGCGCGCGATGTTTACGGCATCCGGCAGCTCGGCTTCGACCGGGCCGCCCGCACCCTAAGAATCGAATATGACGCCACTCGCCTCAACGCCGCCGCCGTAACCAAGCTCGTCCGCGAGGCTGGGCTCGACATTGCCCCAGACATCGCCGAGGGTGAGCCGCTCCTTCCCGCGCCGGCTCCGGCCGCAGTGCTCCCACCAACGGTGTAGATCCGTTGCACCGGCGGTCGAACTTTGCGCCGCCGCCCTGGCCTTGCACTGCCTCTCCGGCCTTGATACTCTGACAAAGGTTCGTCCCTCGGGTTTCGCCCTGAAGCCCGCGCGTGTGCGCCCGTAGCTCAGCTGGATAGAGCGACTGACTACGAATCAGTAGGTCGGGAGTTCGAATCTCTCCGGGCGCACCACTTCTCACCCAGGAAAACCACCTTAATGCTCGGAGCCGCTTCTGCGCTTGTTGCGCGGCGTCGGGTTCTCACACGCCGCTGAACGCCGAGAAGCCGCCGTCTACGGGAACGACGACTCCGGTGACGAACTCCGAAGCTGGCGAGAGCAGCCAGAGCACCGCGCCGAACAAATCTCCCGGCTCGCCAAAGCGCGCCATGGGCGTGTGGCTGATGATCGACTTGCCGCGCGCGCTTAACTCGCCCGTCTCTTTATCCAGCAGCAGGAAGCGATTCTGGTCGGTGAGGAAGAATCCCGGCGCCACCGCGTTTACGCGAATCTTCGGCGAGTACTCCTGCGCCATGTGCACGGCCAGCCACTGCGTAAAATTGCTCACCGCGGCCTTGGCAGCCGAATACGCCGGGATGCGTGTGAGCGGCCTGAATGAGTTCATTGAAGAAATGTTGAGGATGGTCCCGTAACCCTGTGCGGCCATGATCTTGCCGAAAGCCTGGCTGGGCAGAATCGTGCCCAGGATGTTCAGCTCGAATACCCAACGCAGCGCGTCGGCAGGCAGATCGAAGAATTTCAGCTCGCTGCCGGTCGTGGCCTGGGGCTTGTTGCCTCCGGCGCCATTCACCAGGCAATCGAGGCCCCCCAGACGGCCGACAACTTCCTGCGCGGTCTGCGCCACACTGTCGCGGTTGAGCACGTCGCACTGGAAGACCGAAACGTGCTCGCCCTGCTCGCCCATCCGTTCGACGGCAGCCTTGCCTGCCTCCGGATTCACGTCGAGAATTGCAACCTGAGCGCCGCATCCGGCCAGCGCGCCGGCGATTTCGCTGCCCAGAATGCCCGCGCCGCCAGTGATGGCGACAGTTCGTCCGGAGAAGTCGTACATCCTGGTCAACTCCGCCAGGTCAAACGCAACCCGATGCTCTACTCCCGCCTCGTGTGTAACTTCCATCACTGCCGGTCCTGCCATATCGCATCCTTTCCTTTGTCCCTCGCAAAACCAGCCTGACGTGCCAGCAGAAGGGACGGCCAACGATAGAGTTTCGCTAAGTGGGCATTGATGACCGTGAGTGTTGTCACACGCGCGTGTATGCCAAATCACGGTGTCGCGTCGCGGCTCGATGTATCAGCTAAAGAGGAAGACTAAGAAGGGGTGTTTGGATGCTTCTCGAGTTGAGTGTGCTGCCCAAGGGCAAGGCCCATCATGCAAGCGACAGTACCGTCGACCTCGCAAAGATTATCGACGCCAGCGGCCTCTACCATCAGACAAAGAACAAAGGTGAAGTACTCGAGGGCACGTGGGAGCAACTGATGGCCGTGGCCAAGAAATGCCACGACGAAGCCATGAAGACCAACCAGAAATTTGTGACCGTGATGCGCGCGCTAGACGGTCCGGACGTTGACGGTCATGACGTGGCGCCCTCTTCGCATGCGCCGGCCGATTGCGCCGCGATGAAAGAGCTACTTGAAGATGATGGCGATTGGTTGATCCCATAAGAAAAGCGGAGCCGCTTGCGCTCTGCTCTTCCGTTCATTAGGTAGTTTGACCCGTCAGTAGAGCCGGAAGTTGACCTCGATGGTAAGCTCAACCGGGACAGGCGTCTTTCCGTCCTTCATGGCCGGTTTGAACTTGTATTGCCGCACCGCTTCCATCGCCTTCTCGTCCAGCCCCATACCGAGAGCACGGACGACATGAACATTCTGCGGATTGCCCTGTGCGTCGACAATCAGCCCGATCAGGCAAAGACCCTGGTATTTCGCGCGCCGCGCCTCGTCGGAGAACTCCGCCTCTGGCTGAACGACTAGAACGGGCAGCGAGATTCTGCCGCCCACCTGGTACACGCCGCCGCCCGCGTTGCCGCCATACCCCGGGCCGTATCCGTTCCCGCCTCCCGGCCCCATGCCGCCGCCGCTGCCGGTTCCCATGCCTGCGCCGTTTCCACCGCCTGCAGAGGCCAAAGTCACATTGGCCGACTGTTTCATGCCGATCATCGGCATATTCATGTTGTCGGGCAGTTGAATGTTCTTTTGCACGTTGATCGTCGGAGGATCGGGCAGCTTGGGCTTTTCAATCGTTTGTGGTTGCGGAGGCGTTATCGTATCCTTCGCCCGCTCCGGCAGCTTGCCCTTGTTAGCTTCAATAATGCTTCGGTCGCCACCGCCGCCACCGCCGCCGGCCAGTGTGTCGGACTTGGGCATTTTGTAATCGCCGACATCGATATTCGTCGCCTGCACGGTTGGATTCACGATGTTGTTGATCGCGCGAATGCCCAGCCAGATTGCCAGCAGCAGGATGGTAATGTTAAAGGTCGTCGAGATTCCGATGGCCCACGGATTTGCCTTCACGGCCATCCGGTCCGGTACCGGAATAGGCTTCGAGGTCAGCTCCAGGGGCGGCAGCTTGACCGGGAAAAACACGTCCTGGATGCGCTCCCAGAGGCTTGCCCAAATGGGCTCCTCCTGGAAAGCCTTCCCAAGGAAAGAGTCCAGCTCATGGCCGGTCACTGGAACCGAAGCTCCCTGGTCGCCCTTTTCTTCCGGTGTCATGTCCGGTGTCATGTATTGATCGCTTGCCTTCTCTCCGGCGCTCTTCCCGGCCGTTCCTGCCTGCCCGGACGCGAGCTCGTCCGTCAACAGGCCCATCAATCCATTATGCTTGAACGCGCCAACGTTTGTCTCGGCTCCCAAACCGCCTTCAGATCCGGCCTCCGATTTCTCATAGTCCACCAGCTTCAGGACTTCCATACGCAATAGACGGTTGCCGGGTTCGGTTTGTTACCGGGAAAAATGGCCCCTCTTTGTTTACACTGATTCTTGAACAAGTTTGCATCCTTGAACGGAGTCCCGATGTCCCCTGCGCCGGAGTTGAAGGCGACCCTTACCCTGCCTCAAACCGCCTTCGCAATGAAAGCCAATCTGCCGCAGAATGAGCCGCTTCGGCTGGCCCGATGGACCGAGCTCCGTCTCTATGAAGAGATGCGCAAAGCCGGCCGCGGACGGCCTGTCTACCTGCTGCACGACGGCCCTCCCTACGCCAACGGGCCCATCCACCTGGGCCATGCCCTCAACAAGGGCCTCAAGGACTTCGTGGTCAAGTCCAAAACCATGGCCGGGTTCGACGCCCCCTTTGTCCCCGGCTACGACTGCCACGGGTTGCCGATCGAGATCAAAGTGGAAGAGCAGCTTGGCCGCAAAAGGCTGGAGTTGCCGGTGGCGGAGATATTCAAGGCCTGCCGTGCCTACGCGCAGAAGTATGTCGACATGCAGACCGCGCAATTTGAGCGCATTGGCTGCTTCGGGCGTTGGGACAAGCCCTATAAAACCATGACACACGATTACGAGGCCCGCACTCTTGAGGCGTTCTATGGCTTCCTCGAAAAAGGCTTCGTCTACCGCGGGCTCAAACCGGTTTACTGGTGCATCCACGACCGCACAACGCTGGCCGAGGCAGAAGTCGAGTACGAGAACCACACCAGCCCGTCGATTTACGTGCGCTACCGGCTGACGTCCGATCCAGCCGCCATTGCGCCCGCGCTTGCCGGGCGGCAGGTTTCGACCATCATCTGGACTACCACCCCTTGGACGCTGCCCGCGTCGCTGGCCGTGGCATTCCACCCTGATTTCGATTACGTGGCGCTGGAAGTCGAATCCGGCGAAGTCTACTTCGTGGCCGCTGCACTGGCCGAGCAAGTGGCCGCAGCCTGCAAGCTCGGCCCCACCAAAGAGCTCGCCCGCTTCAAGGGAGCCGTCCTCGACCGCGTCACTTTCCAGCATCCGTTCCTTGAGCGGTCGATCCTGGGCGTGCTGGCCACCTACGTTACGGCCGACACAGGCACTGGCGCGGTCCACACCGCACCCTCCCACGGCGCCGACGACTTCTTGACCGGCCAGCGCTACGGCCTCGACCCGACTTCCCGCGTCGATGCCGGCGGACACATCCACTTCGATCCGGATTCCTGGCATAGTGCCCAGCCACCGGCTTACGACGGTCTGACCGTGTGGAAGGCGAATCCGGTCATCGTCGCCATGCTCGAAGAACGCGGCGCGCTGCTGGGCGGCTCTCAACTTGAGCACTCCTATCCCCACTGCTGGCGCTGCCACAAGCCGGTAATCTTCCGCGCCACGGAGCAATGGTTCATCGGCATGGAAACCCCGGTGCGCCGCGCCGACGGCTCTGAAACCACTTTTCGCCAACTCGCTATCGAGGAGATCGACAAGGTGGTCTGGGATCCGGCCTGGGGGAAGGTGCGTATCACCAATATGATCGCCACGCGCCCCGACTGGTGCATCAGCCGGCAGAAGATCTGGGACGTGCCCATTGCGGTTTTCCTGTGCGAGCAGTGCAACCAGCCGATCATCTCCCCGGAACTGAACCGCGCGGTCGTCTCCCTCGTCGAGCGCGAGGGCATCGAGGCTTGGCGCACGCCCGCCGCGGATGCATTGCTGCCTGAGGGCTCGGTTTGCGCTCATTGCGGTGGCGCTAAGTTCCGCAAGGAAACCGACATTCTCGACGTTTGGCTCGACGCCGGCGTGAGCTGGCTCGCCGTCTGCGAGTCGGACCCGGACCTGAGTGCGGCATATAAAGCCTTCCAAAGTGGGGGCGGCCCGGAGGCCGCTCGAGAGGTCCTCTATCTCGAGGGCGGCGATCAGCATCGCGGATGGTTCCACTCGTCGCTGCTGACCTCAGTCGCGCTGCGCGGCCGCGCACCCTATTCCCACGTGGCCACGGCCGGCTGGACGCTGGACGAACAGGGCCGCGCCATGTCGAAGTCGCTCGGCAACGGCGTCGATCCTGTAGACATCGCCAACCGGATGGGAGGCGAGATCGTTCGCCTCTGGGTCGCGTCTGTCGATTTCCGCGAAGACATGGCCGCCAGCGAAAACCTGATGCAGCGCTGCGCTGAGCTCTACAAAAAGCTGCGAAATACTTTTCGTTTCCTGCTGGGGAATCTGCATGGCTTTGTTCCGGCGCGCGACCGCGTGCCCGAGGCCGAGCTGCTGCCGCTCGACCGCTACATGCTGGCCCGCACGCGCGAGCTTACTGAGAAGATTGTTGGACCGGATGGCAAAACGGGCTGGTACGGAGCATTCGAGTTTCACCGCGTTTACCAGGCCGTGAATGAGTTTGCCATCGTGGACCTGAGCTCCTTTTATCTCGACGTGCTCAAAGACCGCATGTACACCTTCGCGCCCACAAGCCAAGCGCGCCGATCCGCGCAGACCGTGCTTTGGCAAATCACCGAGGCGCTTGTCCGGCTGGTCGCACCCATCCTCACCTTTACCGCCGACGAAATCTGGGAACACCTGCCCGCGGTTGAAGGCCGCCCGATCAGCGTGCACCTCGCGCTGTTTCCGAAGCCGGAGGAGATCTTCTCTGAGGCCCCTGAAGAATTGCTAAAGGAGTGGAACCGCCTCTTGCATGTGAGAGATCATGCGCTGCAAGCTCTTGAAGCCGCGCGAAATCAAAAGCTGATCGGAAAAGCTCTTGAAGCGGACATACTGATATCCACGGCAGAAGACGACTTGGCCCTTCTTTGCAAATACGAAGGTGCCCTTAAAGAGGTACTCAACGTTTCAGACGTCGTTGTCGTTGAACGAACCAACGACAGCTTCCCCCCGGATGATTTCGCCCCGCAACTCAAAAAAATAATAAGGTATGAGGTCGGTAACTTTCGTTTCGTCGTTCGTCCCGCCTCCGGCCACAAATGCGCGCGCTGCTGGAACTTCATGCCCGAAGTCTCCAGCTACGGCATCTGGAACGACGTTTGCACGCGCTGCCAGGCGGCGTTGCACGAGATGCGCATCGAACCACCCCAAAGTGGCGCGGAGGTCAACCAGTGAGCTGGCTAACAAACTGGCCGCGGCCGCGCCGCTTGTTCTGGTTGCTGCTCATCTCGGCGCTGGTCATCATTGCTGACCGTGGGACCAAGACGTGGGTCTCCCTGCATATCCCGCTCGGCGGAGCGATTCCGGTCATCCCGCGCTTCCTGCGCATCACTCATTGGACAAACGAAGGCGCGGCATTTTCGCTGTTTGCCGATACTGCTTCGCCGCACGTCGTTCGCTGGGCCCTGGTCGCGTTCACGATGGCCGCTGCGTTTGTCATCTTGATTGTTTTAGTCCGCCTCGGCGACCACCTCACACTCACGACGATCGCCCTCGCGCTCATCCTCGGCGGAGCGCTCGGCAATGTGCACGACCGCATCGTTTACGGCTCGGTCATCGACTTTATTGAGGTCCACATCTTCGCCTACCACTGGCCCGATTTCAACGTGGCCGACTCTTCAGTCGTCACCGGCGCCTGCCTCCTGCTGCTCGACTCGATGCGGCCGAATCGAAAAGCCCCGCGCTGACGCCGACCCAAAGTTGCGGCCTGTCTGTTGCTACGTCTCGCCGTTATAATTGGTCGGACCTCTTTGGCCCCCAGACGGTGCCGCACCAAATGACCGTTCAAGGTTCTGAATCCATGGCTTCTCCCGCGAATTTGGCTCCGGCCGGGAAAATGTCGCACCTGCGCTGGGTAATCTGCGCCCTTCTCTTCCTCGCCACGGTTATCGCCTACGTCGACCGCGGAGTCATCGCCTACCTCGAGAAATTCCTCGAAACTGTGATCCCCGGACTCAACAGCATCAAATACGGCTACATCCTCGCTGCGTTCCAGGCGGCTTACGCCATCGGCATGGTGGTGGCCGGCGGCCTTACCGACAAGCTGGGCACGAGAAAAGCTTTCGCGATTGCCATCTGCCTGTGGAGCGTCGCGGCCATGCTGCCGGGCTTGGCATTTTCAGTCATTACATTCGCCGTGGCCATGTTTCTGCTCGGGCTGGGCGAGGCGGCGAACTTCCCTGCCTGCATCAAGACGGTGGCTGAGTGGTTTCCCAAAAGGGAGCGCGCGCTGGCCACCGGGATCTTCAATTCCGGCGCTAATATTGGAAACATCGCGGTCCCGCTGATTGTGCCGTTTCTCGTCGCCATGTTTAGTTGGCGCGGAGCATTTGTGGTCACCGGCGCAATGGGCCTGGTCTGGTTGGCCGCTTGGCTACTGCTCTACCGCCGGCCCGAACAGCACCCCAGCGTTTCCAAAGGCGAGTTGGAGCTGATCCTGAGCGATCCGGTGGAGAAGATTGAATCCGTCCCATGGAGCAATCTCCTGCCCATCAAGGAAACCTGGGTCTTCGCCATCGGCAAGTTCCTCACCGACCCGATTTGGTGGTTCTATCTTTTCTGGTTGCCGCGTTACCTGCAAACCACTTTCGGCCTGAGCCTGTCATCGAACCGGCTTCCGCTTGTGATCGTGTACAGCATCTCGACTGTAGGCAGCATCGGCGGCGGATGGATTTCTTCCGCTCTGTTGAGCCGAGGAAAGAGCGCGAATCTCGCCCGCAAGACCGCTTTGTTGATCTGCGCCCTCTGCGTACTGCCCGTCTTTATTGCCCCCTACCTCCATCACCTTTGGCTCGTGGTGGCCGTAGTGGGCATTGCCACCGCTGCGCACCAGGGATGGTCCGCCAATCTCTTTACGCTGCCCTCCGATCTGTTTCCCAAGGCCGCCGTCGGCAGCGTGATCGGTATCGGCGGAATGGCAGGCGCCATCGGCGGCGTGCTGTTTCAGTTGGCAACCGGCTACATCGTCGGACTGACCCATAGTTACGTGCCGCTGTTTGTCACTGCGTGCCTTGCCTATCCGCTGGCCCTGATCATCATCCATGCAATCTCGCCGAAGCTGGCCCCGGCGCGGATCGACGCACGCGTTATGTAAGAATCAAGAGGCCGGCCACTCGAGGATTCACCGCAGGCAGCTGGATCGAAAATGTCGCCGGCGGTCGAGCGAAGATCGTCCTTCCGCTCCGCACCGCAACTTGCGAGGAATCTCAATGAGGCTTTCCTTTTCTTATTTTTCCGCGCGCGCGATTTTCGGCGCCGCAGCCGCTCTTGCCGTTCTTCTTTTGTTCTCTCCCTGGACCGCTCTAGGCCAGCGCCTACCCACCACGGTCATTCCCACTCATTACACGCTCAAGCTCACGCCCAACCTCAAAGCCGCAACTTTCTCCGGCGAGGAAGCGATCGAAGTAAACATCAGCCAGGCCACGAACTCAGTTACTCTGAACGCCATTGAGATTGCCTTCCAGTCAGTGACCATCGTTTCCAACGGCTCGCAGCAGACGGGCACGGTGAGCCTCGACGCAAAAAAGCAGCAGGCTACGTTCACGTTTACCAACACCGTTCCTGCCGGCAATGCCACTATCAAAATCCGTTACACCGGAACCCTGAATAACGAGCTACGTGGCTTTTATCTGTCAAAAACCGCGCGCCGCAACTACGCCGTTACCCAATTCGAAGCCACCGACGCGCGTCGCGCCTTTCCCTGCTTTGACGAGCCAGCCTTCAAGGCCAGCTACGACGTCTCGCTGGTAATCGACGCTGCCGATACCGCGATCTCAAACACTCCCATCGCGGCCGATACGCCAGGCCCAGGCGCAAACAAGCATACGCTGGTCTTCGGAACCACACCCAAAATGTCCACCTATCTCGTCGCCTTCCTCGTGGGCGGCTTCCAGTGCACCGGCGGGCGCCAGGACAACGTGGACATTCGCGTCTGCGCAACGCCCGACAAGGTCGCGTTCACGCCCTACGCGCTCAATGTTGCCAAGTTCGTCCTGCATTACTACGACGACTACTTCGGCATTCATTACCCGCTCAAGAAGCTCGACCTCATCGCCATTCCTGACTTCGAAGCCGGCGCTATGGAGAATTTCGGCGCTATCACGTACCGCGAAACCGACCTCCTACTCGATCCCAGGACTGCTACCGTCGCCGAAAAACGGGAAGTCGGGCTCGTCGTTGCGCATGAAATGGCGCACCAGTGGTTCGGAGATCTTGTCACCATGCAATGGTGGGACAACATCTGGCTCAACGAAGGCTTTGCCACCTGGATGGAAAACAAACCCGTGGCTGCGATGCATCCCGAGTGGAACATTCCCGAAGTGGTAGCCGGCGATGAACAGGACACCCTCAACATCGACGCGGAGCCTACCACGCGCGCCATTCGCGCCAAGGCCGATACGCCGGACGAGATCGATCAGATGTTCGACGGCATCGCCTATGGCAAGGCCAGCGACGTGCTTCTGATGGTCGAGAACTACCTGGGTGAAGAAACTTTCCGCAAGGGTGTGCATGCCTACTTGGCCGCGCATGAATACGGCAACGCCACTGCGGAAGACTTTTGGAACGCGCAGACGGCAACGAGCCACAAACCGGTGGACAAGATCATGGAGTCGCTCGTAGCGCAGCCGGGCGAGCCGCACCTCACCTTCGGCTTGACGGCAAATGGTGATGTCCCTGTTGAGCAGAGGCGATTCTTCCTCAGCCCCAGCATCACGCCCGATCCCGGGCAAAAGTGGACGCTGCCCGTGTGCTTCACGGCCGCGGATGCCCCGGACTGCGAACTCGTGACGCCCGAGACTTCCAGCGTAAAGGTACCGGCAACAGGCCTCTTCTTTGCCAATGCGGGCGGCAAGGGCTATTACCGCAGCGCATACGCGCCGGCGCAGTATGCGGACCTAGTCGCTCACGCTGAATCGGCTTTGACGCCCTCGGAGCGCATCAGCCTCGCCGGTGACGAGTGGGCGCAGGTGCATGCCAACAAAGCCACCGTGGGCGACTATCTGAATCTAGTGGCTGCTCTCAAGTCCGATCCAAACGCCGAAGTCTTTTCGAACACGACGGGGTTGCTGGGAACTATCGCCGACAAAGTGGCATCGACGAAGGAAGAGCGCGACGAGCTGGCAGTGTGGGTGAGCCGCAACTTTGCTCCCGAGTACGCGAAACTCGGCCCTCCCGCACCAGGTGACCCGCCTAACACGCTTGAGTTGCGCGCGCAGCTTCTCGCCCTGCTCGTCGATCATGCCAACGACCCCGCTATCTCTGCCGAGGCGCGCAAAACTGCCGATCGGTTCCTTGATAATCCTGCTTCCGTCGATCCAACGCTTGGGCAGGCCGCTCTTGAAGCCGCCGCGGAGAACGGCGATGCCGCGCTCTTTGACCGATTGCAGAAGGTATATGAAGCCTCGACCGATCCCGACCTTCAGGAGAGCGCATTACGACTGCTGGTTCAGTTTGACAATCCCGCGTTGCTTGAGCGTGCACTGGAATACTCGGTTTCAAGCAAGGTGCGCAACCAGGACGCCGCGATTCAGTTGGCCATCGGTCTCCAGATCCCCGAGAACCGCGACGCGACGTGGAACTTCATCAAAACGCATTGGGATCAGGTGCAGGCTGACCTGACCACCGATCTTGGCGCGGATTTGGTGAGCCATACCGGAAGCTTCTGCACCGCCGAGGCACGCGACGACGTGAAAAGCTTCTTCGCCGCTCACCCGGTTCCCGCCTCTGACGTGGCTCTGAAGCATGCGCTTGAGAACATTGACAGTTGCGTTGAGCTGCGCCGCCTTCAGGAACCAAATCTGAAGAACTGGCTAGCTGCGCAGGCCGGATCTTAGGGTCTTTACCGAAGCGCGTTTACAGCTTCCGCAGCCGCTCGCAGGCCTCGTCCAGCTCGGAATCTTGTTTGGCAAAGCAGAAGCGAAGCAAATTTTCTCCGCGTCCCTCGCGGAAGAACGCCGATCCGGCCACGGCGGCCACGCCGGTCGAGCGCAGCAGGTTGCGTGCTTTTTCCGCGGCAGTTTTGCCGGGCAGGTGCTCGGTGATGGCCAAGATGTAGTAGGCGCCGGGAGGAGCAGAGGCTTCCATGCCAGCGTCCCTGAGGGCCGCGAGCAGCCGGCCACGCTTCGATTGATGATCGGCGGCCAATTGCGAGTAGAAGCTCTGCGGCAACTCCTCCAGGCCCGCGGCAGCGCCGACCTGCAGCGGCACGGGCGCGCATACGTAGGTCAAGTCGTGGAAGTGGCCCATCGTGGGCATCCATCGCGCGTCCGCCGTGGCATAACCGATGCGCCAGCCGGTGATCGAAAACGTCTTGCTGAAACCAGAAAGCACAATCGTGCGTTCACGCATGCCGGGCAGCGTGGCCGGACAGATGTGCCGCGCGCCATCGTAGACGAAATACTCGTAAATCTCGTCTGTGATCAGGAACTGATCGCGCTCGATGGCAAGTTGGGTTACGGCTTCGAGCTCAGGCAGCGTGAAGATCTTCCCGCTGGGATTACCGGGAGTGTTGAGCAAGATGGCGCGGGTGCGCGCGGTTACCGCGGCTCGCATTGCATCCATGTCCAGCTGCCAGTCCGGCTCGGCAAGCGCGACAAGCACCGGATTCACACGCAACGAGTCGAGCGTATGCACATGGTAGCCGTAAAACGGCTCGAAAACGAGCACTTCGTCGCCCGGATTGAGCAGCGCCATTGCGGCGGCGTGCAGGCCGGCAGTCGCGCCGGAGGCTACCATCACTTCGCAGTCGGCGTCGTAGGTCAGGCCGTAATCGCGCAGCTGCTTGGCTGCAATGGCCTCGCGCAATCGCGCAATGCCGTCGCAGCGCGTGTAGATGTTCTGCCCATCGCGAATGGCCTGGATCGCCGCCGCCTCCACCACTTCCGGTACCGGAGTATCGCAAACGCCCTGCGCCAGGTTGATGCCGCCGATGCGGTCGCATTCCGTGGTCATGGCGCGGATTTCGGATTGAAGCGTCTCCGGCGCAAGCTCGCTGAGCGCAAGGCGCGATTCAGTTCCGGTGGTGTGCGTGGAGGTGCCTGGCAAGGGGACGATCCTTTGCAACTATTTTACATTTTGGCGCTCAGCTTCAGGAGCCCGTTCGCAACGTGTGCGCGCGGTCGCAGCCAAAGCCTACGCAGGCGTAGTATCTTGCAGAAAGAATCGATGCATGAGCTTTCCATCGCGGCCAGCATTGTGGAGGCGGTCACCGAGTCGGCCTCCGCGTACCCTGGCGCGCGCGTCATTGCGGTGCGGCTGCGCGTGGGCGCGTTGGCGTCGGTCGTTGAAGACTCGCTTCAGTTTTGCTGGGAACTGGCCTCTGAAGGTTCACCCGTTGCTGGCGCGAAGTTGGTGATTAACAAGCTGCCCGTGATCGTGCACTGCGACGCTTGCGGCGTTGATTCGGAACTAGAGGGCGTGCAGAGTTTCCGCTGTCCGCGTTGTGGCGAGCTGGCGGCTGACCTTCGGCAGGGACGCGAGCTCGAGATCGAATCGATTGAGCTGGAAGAACCGGAGCCCAATGAATCGAAGCGCATGGAATCGGAAACTGACAAGCCGGACCCGGTGGAGGAGCACATATGACGACCCGGATTGTTGAGCTGCGGCGGGGAATCCTGAAGAAGAACGATGAGCTGGCAGCAGGGCTGCGCCAGCGCTTTACGTCGGCTGGAGTGCTTGTGCTGAACCTCGTCTCGAGCCCTGGCACGGGCAAGACTGCGTTTCTTGAGCTGACTCTGCGTGCACTGCGCGCACGCGGTGCGGACGCGGCAGCCTTGGTGGGCGATCTTGAAACCGATAACGATGCGCGGCGCCTGGCGGCGAGCGGCGCGCCTGTGCGCCAGATCAACACGCACGGCATCTGCCACCTTGACGCAGAGATGGTCACAAAACATCTCGAAGGCTGGGAAGGCGTCTCGCTCGCAGGCCTCAACTACCTCTTTATCGAGAATGTCGGCAACCTGGTGTGCCCGTCGAGCTACGATCTGGGCGAACGCATCCGCGTCGCGCTGCTGAGCGTGACCGAGGGCGAGGACAAGCCGCTCAAGTACCCGGGGCTATTCAACTCGTCCGATGCGGCCGTGATTACGAAGATCGATCTCGCGGTTCCCTGCGCCTTCGACCGCGACCTCGCGCTCAAGAACATCAACGAGATTCGCCCCGGCATCCGCATCTTCGAGACATCGGCCAAAACCGGCGCGGGCATGGACGAGTGGCTCGCCTACCTCGCTGAGCAGGCGAAGCACTCCTGAGCCTCGCGCGTCGCGAGACAGTCACCGAGCGTTCACATCGTTGGCATTGCGTAAAGCCCGTCTAGAGCGTACCTTTCACCTAAGGTCGGTAGAACAACATGTGCCCCTCGGATCCCCCCAGCCAGGGCGCGGCAGCTGAGAATAGCTCCGAGCTGGGCTTCGCCCAAAATACGATCGAGCGGCTGTTTGAGTTTTCGCCGGACGCCATCCTTGTCACCGACAACAGTGGTGTGATGCGTGCCGCGAATCCGCGCGCCGAAGAGCTGTTCGGCTACTCCAGCCACGAGCTTATCGGCCAGCCCGTCGAGATGCTGGTGCCGGCGCGTTTCCGCGGCGGCCACCCGCGCCATCGCGAGAACTACAGTGCCCATCCCCGTACCCGCCGGATGGGCGCCGCACTCAATCTCTTCGGCCTGCGCAAGGACGGCGCCGAATTCCCCGTCGACATCATGCTCAAGCCCATGCAGACCGCATCCGGACCGGCAGTGGTCACGTTTATCCGCGACGCCACCGAGCAACGCGCCGCCCAGGAGGCGCTGCGGCTCAACGATCTGCGGCTGCGCTCCATCGTCGAGAGCATCGGCGAGTACGCCATTTATCTGCTCGACCGGGACGGCCACGTGCTCACATGGAACCCCGGCGCCGAGCGCATCAAGGGCTACAAAGCGGACGAAGTGCTTGGCCTGCACTTCTCGCGATTCTTCACCGGGGAGGATCAGGAGCGCGGCCGCCCAGCCGAGTTGCTGCGCCAAGCCGCGGCCAGGGTGCGCGTCGAGGAAGAAGCCTGGCGTGTGCGCAAGGATGGTTCGCGCTTCTGGGCCAACATCGTCATCACGGCGATCCGCGACAGCAGTGGCGAGGTGACGGGATTCGCCAAGGTCACGCGCGACATGACCGACCGCAAGCGCGCGGAGGAGGCACTGATCTTCCAGCTCAGCGGGGCGCTGCTGGCCAATATGGATGCAGAGAAACTGCTGGAGGCGATTTCGGCCTCCCTACGCGAGGTGATTCCCCACGACAACGCTGGCCTGGTGCTTTACGACGAGGCGGCCGGCGACCTGGTGGTGCAGTTCCTCGGAGGTCCGGGCAGTGAAGCTTTTCCAGGTGAATTGCGCGTTCCCGTCGATGGCTCACTTTCTGGAATCGCGTTTCGCACGCGGGAGCCGGTGCTGCTGGAAAGTACTGCCAAAGCATCCTATGCTCCCCAGACGCTCGCTTACCTCGAGCGAATGGGAATGCAGTCGGGTTGCTGGGTTCCGCTCGTTCATCACGGCAACGCACTTGGAGCGCTCTCAGTGGTGAGTAGGCAAGAGGGGAGTTTTGGGCAGCGCGAACTGGAGATGCTGGTGCAAATTGCCGGGCAGGTGGCGATGGCAGTGGATAACGCCATGGCATTCCGGCGCATTGCTGAGCTGCGCGACCGGCTGGACCAGGAAAAGCACTACCTTGAAGATGAGATCAACCTCGAGCACCGCTTCGACGACATTGTGGGCGAAAGCACCGGCCTGCGTAATGTACTGCGGCAGATTGAGACCGTGGCGCCCACCGACGCGACAGTCCTTATTGAGGGCGAAACCGGAACTGGCAAAGAGCTGCTGGCGCGAGCCGTCCACCGGCTGAGCGCGCGCAGCGAACGCACCTTCATCAAGCTGAATTGCGCCGCCATCCCCGCAGGGCTGCTCGAAAGCGAACTCTTCGGCCATGAGAAGGGCGCGTTCACCGGCGCCATCGCGCGCAAGATCGGCCGTCTCGAGCTGGCCAACGAGGGCACGCTCTTTCTCGACGAAGTGGGCGAGCTGGCCCTCGACCTGCAGCCTAAATTGCTGCGCGCTTTGCAGGAGCGCGAATTCGAGCGCTTGGGCGGAACGCGGCCAATCCCCGTCAATGTGCGCCTCATCGCCGCCACCAATCGCGATCTGGCCAAGATGGTCGCCGAGAAGCAATTCCGCAGCGACCTCTTCTATCGCCTCAAGGTCTTCCCTGTCTTCGCCCCGTCCTTGCGCGAGCGCGCCGCCGACATTCCAATCCTGGTGCGCCACTTTGTCTCACGCCACGCCCGCCGCATGGGCAAAACCATTGAAACCATCCCGCCCGAGGCGATGGCGGCGCTGGTGGCCTGGAAGTGGCCGGGCAATATTCGCGAGCTCGAAAACTTTCTGGAGCGCGCCGTAATTCTGTCCCGCGGGCCTGTACTCCATGTGCCCCTTGCCGAGCTCGAAGCCATGGAAGAGGAAGAAGAAAGCGCATCCGCAACGGCCAATCCCACCCTGCACGCGGCCGAGCGCGATCACATTGTGCGCGCGCTCCGCGAGGCCAAGGGCATCATCGGCGGACCCGGCGGCGCAGCCAAGCGGCTAGGCCTCAAACGCACCACGCTCAACTCCAAAATCAAGAAGTTCGGAATCGAGCGCGGCGACTACATGTAGTCTCCGTGACGAAATGCCGTCATCGTCACTTCGTCACGCAGCGCGCAGCATCACCTGCAACCGCTGCGATCCCGCAAAAGCAGATCGTTTAATTTCAGCGCGATGCAGGCGCTGGGGTTCCGCATCGCGAGTTTGGCACGCGCCGTGCCTTATCACAGGCATGGCGCAGGACGAGCCAGCAAGTGCTTCGAATCTACTTTCAGGAAAACTCGAACGCGATCGTCATCAAGCTGGAAGGGCGCGTCGCCGGACCTTGGGCTGCCGAACTTGGCCGCCTTTGGGAAGAAAAAGCTCCAGCTGTAGCGCAGAAGAAACTGTCTCTTGATTTGCGGGAAACCACATTTGCCGATGCCACAGGGATCCAAGTTTTGAGAGCCATCTACTCTCAAACGCGAGCCGCGATCCTCACTGGCACACCCTGGACCGAGTATCTTGCCGAAGAGGTCGCGCGCAAGAACTCACAACCTGCGGACACGGAGAGCTGAAATGCATATGGGACATGATCTAACGAACAACGCGGGTGTACCTTCTTACCGGAAGGGCGATTTCTTTAAGGCATTGTCGGCCGCGGCTCTGGCCGATCTTGAGCCGCTTCTCGCGCCCTCCGCCTATCCGTCCAACGTCGTTCTCTTCACTGAGACGCAGCCGGCTTCGGGCATCTACGTGGTCCTCGGCGGCGAGGTCAAGCTCTCCATCAACTCGAGCGATGGCCGCCGCCTGAGCTTTCACATCGCCAAAGCCGGCGAGGTGCTGGGTCTTTCGCCCACGCTCTCTGGCGGCGACTACGAGATGACCGCCGACACGCTCTATCCGGCCAAAATTGCGCATATCTCACGCCAGGTGTTCCTGCAATTCCTGTCTCGTCATCCTGATGTCTATCCCATCGTTACTCGCGAAATCAGCCGCAGCTTCAACCTCGCCTGCGAGCAGTTGCGCATGGTTGGCCTGTCAACATCGGTACCTGAGCGCCTGGCGCGCCTGCTGCTGGTTTGGAGCGATGAGCCCGGACAAAAGCAAGAGCGGTCCGCCCACTGCCGCATGTCGATGACGCACGAAGAGATCGGCGAATTCATCGGCGCCTCGCGCGAGACCGTGACGCGCACGCTGAGCATCTTCAAGAACCGCCATCTGGTGGCGCAACACGGATGCACGCTTACGATTCCCAGCCGCGTGGCTCTGGAGAGCTACGCGCGCGGTTAAGGTTGCCCGGCTTTTCTCACGCTTTAAGTTTTCACCGGGGGAAACACGGCAAGTCTTGGCTTGAGCCGCAAGCTCTGCTGCACTGTTTGAATTTAATCTGGCTGTTCGCCGGGCCGCGCGAGATGTGAAAGACATCGCGCAGTTCCGGCGAACAGCCAAAGCTTTCTTGATAGGCAGTCGGTCGCTTGCCACCTCTCTTCGCTCGCTCTGTTTAGGCGCTACAGCAGAATTTCGCAGGATGCGCTAGAAGCTAGGAGCTAGTTCTTGATCCGCCGCAACGCCAGCCGCGCCGCGTGATAGCCGCACATGCCGTGCACGCCCCCGCCCGGTGGCGTCGACGCCGAACACAGGTACAGCCTGGGCGACCCCGTCGCGTAGCCGCTCGAAGTCGGCCGGAAGAACATCTGTCGCATGGTCATTGCACCGCCGCTGATGTCGCCGCCAACTAGGTTCGCGTCCATCGCTTCCAACGCCGCTGGCGCGGAAACGTGCCTCGCCAGAACACAATCGCGAAATCCCGGCGCAAAGCGCTCGATCTGCGCCTCAATGCGCTCCGTCATGTCGAACGTTGACCCGTTGGGCACGTGGCAATAGGCCCACAGCACATGCTTGCCCTCAGGCGCGCGCGATGGATCGAAAAGCGTTGGCTGCGCGACCAGCACAAAGGGCTGTTCGGCTTCGCGCCCATTTGCCACGGCGGATTCGGCCGCCGCGATTTCCTCGAACGATCCGCCCAGGTGCACCGTGATTGCTCGCCGGCAATCCGCGGCGCGCCACGGAACAGGCTGTGATAGCGCGTAGTCAACCTTGAAGACGCCCGGCGCGCGCTGAAACCGCTCCAGCTCGCTTTTGTATTTTGACGCGAGCCGCTCGCCCGCGATCGCAACCAGTTGCCGTGGCGTGGTGTCGAAAAGCACGAGCTCGCTGCTCGATTCCAACTCGCGGAGTTGAGCCGCGTCGATTCGGGACGAGGTGTGCACCGTTCCGCCCAGCGTCTTAAGGTGGCCGATGAGCGCCTGCGTAATAGCTCGCGCGCCGCCGCGCGGAATCGGCCAGCCCACCGCGTGAATGGTGATGCCGAACATCCATCCGATGGTCGCGCTCAATGGCTGGTCGAGGCTCAGAAACGAGTGACCCGCCAATCCCGCGAAGATGGCCCGTGTCCGCGGGCTGACGAAGTGGCTCTTGGCAAAGCCTTGCGCGGATTGAATCGCCGTCAGGCCGAATCGCGCCATGCGCAGGGGATGATGTGGAATGCGCCATGCCGGCCCAAGCGTGTCTTCCGCAAACTCCATCCAATCGTCGGCCGCAGGTTTCATCAGGCCGCGCCACAGCTTGCCGTCCGCGCCCAACGCGCGTTCCGCGTCCTCCAGGTCGCGCTCCAGCACCACGGCCGAGCCATCGTCGAGCGGGTGCGCCAACGGAGCTTCTCCATGGACCCATTCCAGTCCGTGATTCGCCAAAGGCAACGTGGCGAAAAACGGAGACCCAGCAGCGAACGGATACACTGCCGAGCCGAAGTCGTGCAGAAACCCCGGCAACGTGAGCGGGAGCGTCCGGACGGCACCGCCCGGCTCGGCCTCTGCCTCGAAGACCTCCACGCGCATCCCCGCCCGCGCCAGCACAATGGCTGCGGCAAGCCCGTTGGGACCCGATCCAATCACGCATGCGCGGCTCATCGCTTCATCTTTCTCCGAGTACTTCGTCCCTTAGTCGTGGGGCGGCAACTCTTCTGGCCATTGCACCACAGCAAAGTGACCATCCGCGGCCATCGTGAGTTCCGGCGCGTACAGGCCCAGATACTCTCGTCGCCACCAGTCGCCGGTTTGCCGCTTTTCATCCATCGTCGTAAACCAGTATTGCCAAATTACTGCGCGCACGTAGCGCGGCGGAATCTGCGGGAAGGGGTCGCCGCGAAACAGCGCCAGCACAGCCCCGTCGCCCACCAGCAGGCGCTCTTCCGTGAGCGGAACGATCTCGTTATCGCGCCAGCCGCCGAGCGAGGCAAACCACAGGTTCCAGTCGAAGCGCGGCTGATAGGGCGCATAGATTCCCGGCGCTTCATCCAATGCCTGCGGCTTGTCGCGAAACGAATACGCGGTCCAATTTGTCCCGTCGCTGGAGCCCTGGAATTCGATCTCGTAACGCCCGCGTGTCATCACCGCGAACAGTCCATACTGATTGGCAATGCGAAACGGCTCGAGCGCAATGAGCGGCTTGACCGGCAGCGGGATTTCGCGCAGCGGAATCCCAATCATCTCCGCAGTCGTGTTGTAAGCGATCCATGTCAGCATGAATGCGGCTGCGGTCAGGCGCGCGGCCCAAAACGAAAATCCGAGCCGGTTGAGAAATGGGTGACGCTTGGAGATGTGATCGCTCTCCCCGATGTCTGCCGTCGCCACGCTGGCCTCGCCCACGCCCAGAATCGATAGCGGTTGATCATCCTGCGATTCCGGCGCGGCCACCGCAATGCGAGCCGATTCGTGCGGACGGAATCGTGCCGGAACAAATCGGAGTAGAAACTTGTCATCGAGCAGAAGGAAGCCCAGCGATAGCACCAGGTAATTCAGGAACGCATAGTTGGCGGTGAGAATCACGCTAATCTCCCACGGCGTGACGATGCAGAAAAGAATCAGCCGCACACGGCGCGGAAAGAACATCATGAACACCAGGCCTAATTCGAGAGCCAGGGTTCCTCCCACAGTGGCCGCATGGAACCAATGAGGCAGGTGCTCGACGTACCAGCCAATCCACGTGGGCAGCGGGCGATTCTGGTAGTACTCGTCCATGGCGGTGAAGTTGCGCCACTCCACATCTCCGCTCACCAGTTTCACCATGCCCGACTCGAAGTAAATCCGGAACCACTCCCATTGCAGCAGGAACCAGCTCATGCGCGAGGACGGATCATGCGCGCCCCAACCCGGCCAGAGCCCGCGCGGCGCGAAAAGCAGAGCCAGGAATCCTGCCTCCAGCAGCATTCCGTCCGACTGATAGCTAGAGAACACGCTGCTTGCGCCGACGAACGAAACAAAACAGACAAAGCAAACGAAAAAGCTCAGGCGGGGCCACAGGTTCAAGAAAGCAATCACGGACGCGATCAGACCGACCCACGTCACCGCCATCATCATCGCGGAGCTCGACGAGAACCAGTGGAGCGATGGCGCGTACCAGTAGCGCTCCAACTCCAACTGCTGACCGATATTAGCCAGATAATCTCGAGCGGGGAGAATTCCGTCCGGACCGATCAATCCCTTGATCTGAAACAGCAGCGAATAAAACGCGGAGAAATAAATGAGGGCCAGCGCGCGCAGAAAGATCCAACGCGGAACCATCTGTCCTCGCGGGCCACGTTGCCCGTCGAAGAGCCACCTGAAGACGTCAATCGGCTTGCGCCACCGCATCTCTCGAACAGGATACCGGCTGGCCGCCGCTCGTCCATAAAGGAATGCGCGCAAGAGTTGTGGCGCCGTTCGAACGTGATTGACCGGTCCACCCTGATGGAATATCAAGGCATAGTCAATGCGCAGATCGGCCAGGAGATCGGAGATGTAACTCCAACATTATGTTTAGTTTATGTTATAATTGGAAGCAGGAATAAACTCGGCGGATTGCACTGTTTTTGCCCGATTTCGGCAGCAAAAAACGATCGGAGCCTCCCCGCTTTTGCCTTGCGGCAGAATCCGTTAGAGTATCTTTCCAATGCGCAAAACTCTATTCGATTTGTCGGGCCAGGTGGCCGTAGTCGCAGGTGGAACCACTGGTCTGGGGCGCGCGATGGCCCTGGGCCTGGCCGCCGCTGGCGCCGACGTTATCTCCAGTTCGCGCCGCCCGCGCGAAGTGGACAAGGCCGCCGCCGAGATCGAAGCGTTAGGCCGCCGCTCCCTGCGCGTGGTCAGCGACGTCCTCGATCGTCCCTCGATTCAGGCCCTGCACGACGCCGTCTTCGCTGCTTTCGGCAGAATCGACATCCTCGTGAACGCCGCCGGCATCACTTTGAAATCCCCCGCGCTCGAGACCACCGAAGTTGATTGGTCGCGCATTATCGAAACCAATCTCACTGGTACGCTTCGCGCTTGCCAGATTTTCGCCGCCACCATGGTGCGCGCTGCCTACGGTCGCATCATCAACGTCGCTTCGCTGGGTTCGTTTGTCGCATTTCGCGGGGTCGCGCCCTACTCAGCCAGCAAAGCGGCCGTCGTCTCGTTAACCAGGACTCTCGCCATCGAGCTGGCGCCCAGCGGAGTAAACGTAAACGCCATTGCTCCGGGAGTCTTTTCTACGGACTTGAATCGCGCGCTTGTTCAAGGGACGCCGCGCGGCCAGGAACTGCTGATGCGCACGCCGATGCATCGCTTTGGACAGGCAGATGAGTTGGCTGGTGCGACCATCTTCCTCGCTTCCGAGGCCGCTTCGTTCGTCACCGGCGAAGTACTCGCCGTAGACGGCGGATTCCTCGCCAGTGGGGTCAATCAATAACTCAAGCCACTGCGCCGCGCTGCCTTAGCCGCCGCGCAAACAAACCAGCGCTACAGTTAATACTGAACCGGCGCGATCTGCACCTTTCGCCCTTCGGCGCACGATGTGTAGATACTCTGCACAAGTTGCAATGCCTTGTATCCATCCGATCCGGACGACGCCGGCGGCCGGCCCGCCTTGCATGCCTCGCCGAAGTCGGCCAGTTGCCGCTCAAACGGCGTGAGAGAAATTGCCATCGGGTCCGATGCGCCCGACTTGGCCTGCTGCGAAATCGGCGGCCGTTCGCCCTCGTCTTCCCGCACATCCCACGTCGTCAATTGATCTCCGGTTACAATCGCGCTCCCCTTTGTCCCGTGGATCTCGATCCGCTCCGGATAGCCTGGCCAAAGCGCTGTCGCAGCCTGGATTACACCAGTTGCCCCCGACGCATAACGAAGCACTGCGCACACCAGATCCTCCGATTCGATCTTGTGTGTGGCGCCCAGGTGCCAGTATCCAAAGACCTCATCCGCCGCGCCGATCAGATGCAATAGCACGTCTACCTGGTGGATGGCCTGACCGATCAATGCGCCACCACCTTCGCCAGCCCAACTTCCTTTTACCGGCCGCGCATAGTACTCGTCCGTGCGGTGCCACTTCACGTAGGCATCGGCCTCGAGGATCTTGCCCAGCTGTCCCGCCTCGATCGCGCGTTTCAGGAACAGCGTGGAATCGTCGAAGCGATGCTGGCTCACCACACCCAGTTGGATCCCACCTGCGCGAGCCACCTCGACCATACGCGCCGCGGTCTGCAGGTCCACGGCCATCGGCTTCTCCACGAGCACATGCTTGCGTGCTTTCGCGCCCAATTCCACCGCCGCCAGCCGGTAACCGGGAAAGGTGCAAACATCGAGGCAATCCGCGTCCGCGCGCTGGCAAAGCTGCTCCGGCGTGGCCGCAAACTCCGCGCCCCACGCATCGGCGAACTTGTGCCCGCGCTCTGCCGTGCGATCCGTAACCGCCGCGATCGGGTAGCCGATGTTCTTGTAGGCCTGCGCGTGCTTCCACGCGATGCCGCCAGCGCCAATGATTCCCACTCTCATGGATAATCAGTCTCCCGCATCGCTGCCGCACTTCATCATATGGCTGTTGAGAGTTTTAAGCGTGTGTAGGGACGAGTTTGGAATTGTCTCGCTCGCCTTCGCGCTCGTGGCGCGGAGCAAAGTCCACCTGCCGGAAAAGCACCTTGTGCAGGACCAGTGCAGCGGCGCCGCGCAACCGCGCCGCATCGCCATCCATGGCCGCCACCACACGTGGCGTGTGCGGCGTGAACGATTTGGCGATCAAGTGGCTCTCCAGCAAAGGGCAGATGCGCGGCCACAGCGCCGTGCAGTCGCCCACGATGATGATTACCTCTGGCGCCAGCCCAGCCGCCAGCATCGCCAACCCTCGCGCCAGGTAGGTCATCATCTTGTCGATCGAGCGCAGCGCGCGAATGTCGCCCTTCAGTGCCAAATCGAGCAGCTCTTGAAATGAAGTCAGCGTACTTTCCGGCGCCAGCTCACGGTAGTACCGCAGCCCGGCGCGGTTCGACGCGAAGGTCTCCCAGCAACCCATGTTGCCGCAGCCGCAAACAGGACCGGATTCCTCAATCGGCATGTGGCCGAACTCGCCCGCCATATCGTCCCTGCCGCGCGCCAGGCGCCCATCGACAAGCATCCCGGTTCCAACGCCCTCCGCAACCGCCACCACCAGCAGGTTCGACGCGTCGTTGAAGGTCCCAAACCAGCGCTCCGAGAAAAGGCATGCGTTGGCGGCGTTCTCCATCTCGATTGGAGTCCCAAGAACCTTTTGCAGCTCCGCGTAGAGATCGATCTGGCCCCATGGCGCGTTCGGCGAAAACACCAGACGGTGCGTTCTCTGGTCCACGCGCCCCGAGACACTCACGCCGAGACCCTGAAACACGCGGTCGCCGTAGGTCGCTCGTAGGGATCGCGCCGCTCTCGCGATATGCGCGATGGCCGTTTTGGCCTCTTCAGGTGTGGAACCGGCCTTGATGTCGAAGGCAACTGCCTCCCGGCCCAGAATCTTCCCATTGATGTCGACCACCGCCAGATTGGCCTTTCCGGGCCTTAGATCGATGGCCAGCGTGACGTGCCGGTCGTTCAGTGTTACATAGGTGGGCCTGCGGCCCCGTGGCAGGCGACCAAGACTCCCTGCCACCACCCAGCCCTCTTCCATGAGCTGGCCAATGATGACGGAAACCGTACTGGGCTGCAGGCCAGTCAGCCGTGCCAGATCCGCCCGGCTTACCGGCTGTTGCAGGTGAATGGTGTGAAGCAGGATGTCACGGTTGATCTCGCGCGCAGTTTCGCTCGAAGCCACGGCGCGGCGAGGTCGAACGGGTTTATCGGTTGTGTGCATGATTCGTGGCTCTCGTCATCTCCAGGGCCCGGCTTCTTCGGTCCATGGCCCCACGTACCGCACCGAACTTAGAGCGCCCCGCACTCCCGCAATCACTATATCCGAGGCGGCGCGGTTCCGTTGCGATTTCGGAATCTCACTCACTCGAAGATGCGATTGTGAATTCGGCTGCGACCAACCCGATGTCCCTGGGACTGTGCTCCAGGAAGTGCTCTTTAATCACCATAAGAGTTGCGCAGCGTAGCTTGGCCGAATGAGCTGCAAACGAGGACTGGACCCGCGATGTTTGGACACGATGAGATTGAGTGTCATGCAGTCGTCCAGGCGCCATTTGTTTGGCTACAATCCCTCTCAAAGAACCGACAAATTGCCGACCGGGGACCTTCCTGAGTAATGCTCCATCATGATCTTCGCCACATCCGATGACAGGTCTGCGGGTGTGCGGCAGCTCGCCATTCTTGATTCGACTGTTGCACAAAAGCGATTTTCCACACGACTTGACCGCAGTCTCGCGACTCACCTTTCGAACCCCCAATCGATTCAGTTGTTTGGGGTGATGCGACTGCACCCGAAGTTCTAGATTGTAAATCGTTTCTTCTCTTGACAAATCTCGTTTTAGGTCCATATACTTCGCGTCGCCAAGTAATTTGGCGACTGCACGTCGCTCCAGTTTTTCGCTTAGCCCGTCGTCCGGGTTATCGAAGGGTCGCACCAATGAGGCGGCGCCTCGGCGGCCAGTCGGGCTAAGGGTCAAGGAGCAGCTTTGCGGGCAATTCACAAATTTCGGAGGCTAAGTATGACAGGGTGGAAATCATTTCATGAGACGGGAAAACGGCTTCGTTTCAAATCAACTACGCTTTACAAGCTGTTGTTGATTCCGTATGTCGCGCTGTCGATTCTCGCCCTGGTGCTCCTTGCGGGCCCCTCGGCCAGCGCGCAGGGTGGAGGCAATGTCGCCATCACGGGAACGGTCTCGGATCCAACCGGCGCGGTCATCACCGGAGCCACGGTGACGGTGACCGAGCTCAGCACGTCTATCGTCCGCACAGACAAAACGAAAGGCAGCGGCGAGTTCAACTTTACAGCGCTTCCGCCCTCAACCTACAAGGTCTCGGTGCAGGCCCAGGGATTCAAGGAATTCATCCAGAATGTTGTAATGCTGGCAGACCAGACCCGCGACATGGACATCCACATGGAGGTCGGCGCGCAGACGCAACAAGTCACAGTGGCGACCTCGGCCGTACAGGTGAACACGGTCAGCCCGGAGCTCGGCCAGGTGATTGAGCAAACTCGTCTGGTGGATATTCCGTTGAACGGAAGAAACGCGGCGGACCTCACTCTGCTGGTGCCAGGCGCGGTATCGGCCATCGCAAACAACTCCGGCTCGTTGCAGGGCGATACGAAACAGATTCCCGGCGCCGACGCGATCGCAGTGAACGGAGCCCGGCCGGATCAGATTGGCTACAGCCTGGACGGCGGCAACAACGAAGACCTGATGAGCAACGTGAACCTTCCATTCCCCTTCCCCGATGCGTTACAGGAATTCAGCGTCCAGACCAACAGCTTCGATGTGCAATATGGCGCCAACGCCGGAGCGGTGGTGAACGTCGTTACCAAATCCGGTACCAACGATTGGCATGGTGATTTGTTCGAGTTCGTGCGCAACCGGGCCTTTAATGCCCGCAACTACTTTGCTGACATTAAGGATCCTTTGAAGCGCAATCAATTTGGCGGCACCGTCGGCGGCCCCATTCACAAGAACACCACCTTCGGATTCTTTGGGTGGCAAAAGACGATCATCCGCGACGTCAACAATGCGACCAACGCGATCGTTCCCACCGTGGACAACATGAATGGAAACTTCTCCATTACGAATCCGATCACAGTCATCAACAATCCGTTTACGCATACCCCTTTTGCAAGCAACGCCTCAATTGGCCCAGTGTCCACTGTGGCGCAGAATATGGCCAAGCTGCTGCCTGTTTGGCCCGCAGGATCGACGGGCGGGACGAAGACCTTTGGCACGCCACTCCAACAGAATTTCAACGAGTACGCCGGCAGGTTCGATCAAGTCTTCCGGGGCCAGGACAAACTCTTTGCCCGCATTTACATCAACAAATACTTTCACGCGCCAACCTATGACGGGAAAAACCTGCTGACGGCAGGGCCGGGTTCGACCGTGCTGGCGCAGAACTGGGCCATCGGCTACACATGGCTAATTTCGCCCTCCCTGGTGAACAATACCGTTGTCGACTTTGTGCGCTCGAACTCGGACCGCGGCCAGCAAGGCGGCCCGGGAGGCACGGTGCCGGATATGAAAACCTTCGGCTCAGCCATCTACCAACTGCCGACGGCGCAAAGCGGCATCCGGAGCTTCGCTGTCGCGGGTGACTTCACTCTTGGCAATTTCACCGATGCGCATTTCATCCGCAATACCTACGACCTTCGCGACGTAATCAGCTGGACCAAAGGCAAGCACGATCTCGAATTCGGCTACGACCTGGAAGTGGATCAGTCGAACATCCGTAACACCGATTTCGAGAACGGTAACTTCAACTTTACCAACGATGTAACCGGCCTGTCGATGGCGAGCTTTGTGCTGGGCTACCAGCATACATTCAGCCAGACGTCCGGCGACTACTCGGATTCACGTGAGAACCCGATGGGCGTCTTCGCCGGCGACAGGTGGAAGGTGTCGAATCGCCTGGCACTCGATCTTGGACTTCGCTGGGAGCCTCAGCAAGTGATGCAGGAGAAATTCGGACGCATCCAGCAATTCCGCCCGGACGCGCAGGTTGCCGGAATTCATTCGGCCATCATCCCCAGCGCGCCCGCCGGGCTGTTCTTCATCGGCGACACGTACAACGGGATCTCCGTACCGACCCGCGGGGAGACCGGCGACTTTAACAACTTCGGCCCGCGCGTGGGCGTCGCCTGGGATCCGACCGGAACGGGGAAGATGTCGCTCCGCGCAGGCGGCGGCCTGTTCTTTGAATCGCGCCAGCCAGGACTGTTCCTGAACGACGCGTCGATTTCGCCGCCATTCAGTCTGCGTATTGATCTGAACGATTCAACGACCGGATCCTCGCAGATCGGCCCGCTCGAGAATCCTCTGGGGGCTTATCCAACTTTCACGACCGGGTTCCCGCAGCGCTTTACGCTCGCCACCGCTCCCAAGAACGCTGCCTTCGTGGCCAACCCGCAGCTTTACAGCCTGCAGCCGGGCGTAAAGTGGGTCTCGCCGGAAATCTACGATTGGAACATAACCTACGAGTATCAATTGCGCGCCGACATGGTTCTGCACGCCTCCTATGTCGGAACGCGTGGAACGCACCTGCGGCAGGATGTAAACTTGAACCCCGCGGTCTATACGGCGGGCAGCTCGGCATCGGAACAGTCGACGCGGCCGTACCAGCCGTTTGGCATCATTTACGAAAACCGGAACACCGGCGCCAACAGCTACAACGGACTTGAGGTCGATCTCGAAAAGCGGCCCGCGGGCGGAACCGGTATTCTCAGCCAGATCACGCTCCTTGCCAATTACACCTATTCCAAGGCGATGGATTACGGACTGGCCGAAAATGGCGGCATCACGGATATCGGATCGAGCCTCGGCTCCGGCATGTCATTCTACGACTCCCGGCAGCATGCCTTCGAGACTGGACTTGCGACTTTCGATCACACGCACCACTTCGTGACATCGTTCGTGTGGTCTCTGCCCAAGCTCACCGGCTCCAATGGTCTTGTTCGCAATGTTGTTGGCGGCTGGCAATGGACGGGCCTTTACACCATCACATCGGGCGATCCAATGACCATCCTGGCCGGCACCGACATTTCGCGAACCAACAACAACCTCGATCGCGCGAATTACGTTGGCCCCTCCAGCACCTACACGAGTGGCTGTCCCGCTGTCGGGCAGCCCAACTACAGTAAGCACTGCTTGCCCTGGCTCAACAAAGCTAACTATGCAGCGCCGGCTGCGGGAACATATGGGAACTCGGGCAAAGGATCCGTGCGCGGTCCGACCCTCTGGGATGCGGACACCGGTCTGCTCAAGAACTTTACTCCGCTTACGTCGCACGAGAATTGGAACTTCCAGTTCCGTGGCGAATTCTTTAACGTATTCAACCATCCGCAGTGGTCAGATCCCAACGTGACCTTTTCCAACGGCGCATTCGGTAGCACGCGCCAAACAGTCGGCACGCAGGTGGGCAACGTTCTCACAACCGCGGACTATCGCATCATTCAGTTCGCGCTGAAAATGAACTTCTAGCAGAACGACAATCCTCAAAAGAGGGCGCGCTGGAATTCTGGCGCGCCCTTTCTTCTTTTGGCAGAGGACCGGCAGGCTCTCATCCGCCGGCTCAGCCCTCATGCTTTTGGAGCACCGGTCTCGACGCCCATTCTCGCCACGTTCACTCGCATTAGGGCTGATGCCGCTACACTTTTCTTTGGAGATGTATCATGAGCCTTCCCGTCAGACAGCGGCCAATTCTTCTCAGTCTTTCTGCTCTTCTTTTGAGCATCGCGCCGATTGCGCAATGGTCATTCGCACAAGCCCCCGCTCGTGACGCGAAACTCGAACTTGTCATCGTGCTTACTCGCCACGGCGTTCGCTCTCCGCTCACGGCGCAAGCCGATCTTGACAAGTATTCAGCCGCGCCTTGGCCCAAATGGGAGGTTGCCCCCGGCCTTCTCACTACTCACGGCTACCAGTTGATGAAGCTATTCGGCGCATGGGATCGTGCGGAGTTTTCCGCCAATGGCCTGTTCGCACCCACCGGTTGCGCGGATTCGACGCATGTCACGATCCTTGCCGATATCGACCAGCGAACGCGCGAGACCGGCAAGGCGCTCGCCGAGGGGATGTTTCCGAATTGCATAATCGAGGTTCATTCCCGGCCCGATGGTGTACCCGATCCCCTCTTCAGCCCGCGCAAAGCGGGCGTCGGTCATCCCGATCCGACGCTCGCCGCGGCAGCAATCGCCGGACGCATCGGCGGCGACCCCGGCAAACTGACCGAAACCTACCGCCCGCAGTTGGCTGCGCTCGATCGCATCTTGACCGGTTGTGGACGCGTGCCATCCAATCCGAAGCGCACCTCAATCTTCGATATTCCCGCCAGCCTCAAACCTGGATCAGGCGATCCTCCCGTAGCAGCGCACGGTCCGCTCGTCACCGCCTCCACACTGGCCGGGAATCTGCTCCTCGAGTACACGCAGGGAATGAGTGCCGCCGACACTGGCTGGGGTTGCCTCGACGCCGCCACGCTTCGCTTCGTGATGCAAGCCAACATTGCAGCCTGGAGCTATCAAGACCGCACGCCCATCATCGCGCGCATCTACGCCTCCAATCTTCTCGACCACATTCGCCGGACCATGGAACAGAGCGTGACAGGCAAGCCCGTTTCCGGCGCGCTCGGAAAGCCCGGCGACCGCCTTGTCATTTTGGTCGGTCACGACACAAACATCGTTACTCTCGCCGGCGCGCTCGGCATCGATTGGATCGCTGACGGCCGCGTCGATGATTCTCCTCCAGGCGGCGCGTTGGTCTTCGAACTTTGGCGCTCGCCCAAGTCCGGACCAATCGTGCGCGTCGCGTTCACCGCGCAAACTCTCGAGCAGATGCGCAAAGCGGAGCCGCTGACACCCGCCAACCCGCCCGCCGAGGCGCCTATCTTCATCCCCGCATGCAGCCGCCCGGATCTCTCATGCACCTGGGACAGCTTCTCTGCTGCCATGCGCCAGGCCACCGATCCGGCCTACGTCACCGCGTTGCCGTAGAGCCACATCACTTAGTCCAGCCGCGTCAAATACGCATCGCCTTCTACCGGCTGCAGGTGGCGCGCAATTTGTTCGGCCATCGCGCGATCGTCGCCCTGCGGCCGGATGCGAACCCAAAAGCTCTTCTCGCCGGGGAACTCGATCACATTTGCTCCGGGATAATCGCTCAGCAATTGCGCCTTCAGCGCAATCGCGTCTTCCTCGTCGTGGAACGCGCCGATCTGCACGCACCACCGGCCGCCCGTAGCCATCGGCTTGGGCGTCTCGTACACATCCATGCGCACGATTGCCATGCCGGTTCGGAAAATGCCCACTGCCTTGGCCGAAGCGATGGTTAAATCGAGCATCCGGTCTTCCACAAACGGCCCGCGGTCGGTAATCCGCATAGCACTTGATTCGCCGGTCTTCATGTTGGTCACCACTACCAGCGATCCCATGGGCAGCGTACGATGCGCCGCCGTCATCGCATCGTCGTCAAAGACCTGTCCATTTGCGGCGCGGCGACCCTTGTACGGCGCGGTGTACCACGTGGCGTAGCCAACCTCACTAAGAATCGGTTTGTGCGCCGCAACGAATGCGAGATCGTCGTCATTAATCCCTCCCGGCGGCGCCGGCGTTACGGGAATCCTGGCCGGCACCGGCGCGGTTGGCGCTGCAGGATAAGTCTCGACCTCCGGCGGCAAAGCCTGCGGCGGAGCCACGCGCGTATTCTCCCGGTGTTTGCACCCGGTCGCTCCCAGCGAGACGATCGCTGCCAGAGCAAAACTCACCGCCCCGCGCGCCACCGCGCCAGGCCAGCTTGCAACGGGCCGCACTTCCCTGCCCTGCAGCTCGCCTCCGCTCAAGAGCGCGACTCCTGATTTGGGTTGTTGTCTGGGTTGTTCGCCCGGTTGGGTGATTCGTTTGGTGCCTGGCCGTATTGCTGCTTCGCCGCCGTGTTGCTCTGCTTGTCAAAGCGATCGGCCAAGTTGCGCAGCGTGTCGGCGGCTGTGCGCATTGCGGTGATCGACTCTCTGCGCACCTGCGGAATCACGGCGTCGTTTACATAGGTAATAGCGTGGCGCAACTCCATCTCAATCAGCTCGATCGCTTCGTCGATCCTCTGGCCCAACGTGGGCGGGCCACCCCAGCCGGGATGATTTGGTGTGGTCATAAGTTACGTCCCTTCTTGAACAACCTGTCCAAAGTCTGAGCGTCAGGACGGGCCGCGTCAATGCCTCGACGACCGGCGGGGACCGTCGAGATTACTATGGACGCAAGCGCACTGCTTTCACATGACCACGTTAGATGACAAATGGATGGGATGCGGCCACTCTCCCGCATGGCTTCGCCGGCCGCGCTTCTTCAGCCTGCCTCTCTTCGCTCTGGCGCTTTCCCTTTGCGCCTGCAAACTCGCAGTAGCGCAAAGCCAGGCCAGCCAAACTCCAGTTGCGAAACCTGCGCCTGCTTCTCCGCCCGCTCCTCAGCCACAAAGCTCAACCCAACCCGCCTCGGCCCCGCCCGCTCAAACTACAAATGTGTCTGTCGAAAGTCCTCCGCCGCAGAAGGCCGCCAAGCCTCCCGAACCGCTTGAGCCTTGCGCCGTGAAAAACGCAGGCGCATCTATGGCAGCTACCGGAGGCTTGCGCGCGGTATCCGTCCTCGGGCTGGGCGAAACCACGCGAGAGGCGGGCTCAACCGCGGTCGAGTCGACGGTCTGCGTTGAGCACGCCCCGTTCTTCAACTGGTATACCCGCTTTGTCACCGGCCCTGAGGTCATGCGCTTTTCACCTGCGCAGAAACTTCGCCTCGCCCTGGATAACCTGATCAACCCCTTCAACCTCGCCACCATCTTCGGCGTGGCAAGCATCGAAATCGCGGCCAATCCGCACACGGCGTACGGTCCGGGCTTTCCCGGCTGGGGCAGATTGTCAGGGGTCAACTTCACCCAGGACATGACCGACCAATTCTTCGGCACCTTCGCGGTTCCCACCGTCACCCGCACTGATCCGCACTACCATCGCCGTCCCGATTTCAGCATCCCGCGCCGCGTCCTCCATTGCGTCGACGATACCTTCTGGCAAAGCGCCGACAACGGCAGTTACACGCTCAACTACTCCCAGCTCATCGCGCCCGTCATCGACATCTCGATCTCGAACCTCTACGTACCCGGCCAGCAGACCCATTTCTCGGCCGATGCCGAGCGATACGCCGTCGACCTGGCCACCGCGCCCATCGACAACTTGATCACCGAGTTCGTGCCCTCGATCGCCAGCCACATCCATGTGCGCGTCGTCTTCGTTCAGCGCATCATCAACCGGGTCGCTGTCAACCCGCCATAAGCCCTCCGCCCCGATACCCGAGGTGATGGCCGTCGCCGAGGAACCCACACAGTAACCCTAGCTTCGCCAATCACTTGCCGCGCCCTCCAACCGCCCACCTCTGCCCCCGTTCGCCTCTCCCAATTCCCCATCCAGTCCCCATTTCCGCCATTCGCTGCACCCCTCTTGGATTGCCAGCCCCACCCCATTACCCTCGTAATGACTTCTTAGCCTTCGTGTTCCAGTTATGGATCGCAAGGCCTGAGCTGGGGAAACTGCAAAGCAACTCATTGATCTCAAGCACCTTAAAACCAATCGAGGAGACCGCATTCATGCCCAAAGCCGTCAAGTACGTTGAGAAGGCCGCCGTCTACGCGGCCCAGGGAGCCTGGGTTGTTTTTGAGCGCTTGAACCGCATCAGCCCCAACGCCTCCTTCACGCCCAAGTGGAGCGACAAGCCTCTCCTCAAGAGCTATCAAAAGGAGAAGCCGCCCCTCGGCTGGCCGCGCACCACCGACTCGCTCTGTCCCAAGTGCGTCCCTGAGATTCGCAAGCAGATCCTCGACGGCAAGCTGCCCCACGAAGTCCTCCTCAACGAGAAGGTTGGTGAAATCAAGGCCCAGATCATCGAGCGCGACGGCAAAATCCTGATGGTCAAGGACTGCCCCAAGCACGGCCACTTTGAAGACGTCATGTCCATCGACCCGGTCTTCTTCAAGCACCTTGAAGAGAGCTTCCCCGGACGCGACATGCGCGCCCACAACGATGAGAAGCTGCACAACCACGGCACCTCGACCGTCACCCACGGCCGCGGCTCGGTGCTCACCATCGACCTCACCAACCGCTGCAACATGATGTGCGATCCCTGCTTCATGGACGCCAATCAGGTTGGCTTCGTCCACGAGCTCACGTGGGACGAGATCAAGACCATGCTCGACAACGCCATCACCATAAAACCGAAACGTCAGATGAGCGTTCAGTTCTCCGGCGGCGAGCCCACTCTGTCGCCCTACTTCCTTGACGCTGTCGCCTACTCGCGCAAGGTTGGCTACAACTCGGTTCAGGCCGCGTCCAACGGCATCGAATTCGCCAAGTCGAAGGAGCTTTGCCGCGCTGCCGCTGAAGCCGGCCTGCGCTACGTCTACCTTCAGTTCGACGGCATCGGCAACGCTGCCAACTCGCATCGCAAGGTCGGCAACCTGTTCGACGTCAAGCTGCAGGCCATCAACAATCTTCACGAAGCAGGCGTTGAAATCGTGCCGGTTACCACCATTATCAACGGCATCAACAACGAGCAGGTTGGCCGCATCATCGAGTTCGCGCTCGACAATCCGAAGAAAATCAGCTTCCTCAGCTTCCAGCCGGTCAGCTTCACCGGGCGCGACGAAGACATCACCGACGATCGCCGCGTGGCCCAGCGCTACACGCTCTCGCACATGGCGCACGACGTCAAGGCGCAGGTCGGCATGGGCGAGCCGGCGCGCGACTGGTTCCCCATCAGCTTTATGAGCACCTTCTCTGACTGGGCCGATCTGGTGCACGGGCCTACCGCCGAGTGGGGCCAGCTCTCCTGCGGATGCCATCCAAACTGCGGCATCGGCATGGCTGTAATGATCGACAAGGAAACCAAGGAATCCGCTCCCGTCACCGCCTTCCTCGACATGGGCCAGGTGGCCAAGGATCTGGCCAAGGTCAACGATGCTGCCCGCGGCAAGTTCCTCTCCGTCCTGGGCCTCGGCATCTCGCTCATGCGCAACTACGATCCGTTCCAGGCGCCCACCCACTTCAAGATCACCGACATGATGAAGAAGATGGACAAGACCTTCAATGCCACCGGCAAAAACTACGGCAGCATCAAGGGCGACCGGACCATCGAAGACATCAAGGTTCGCCGCCAGGATCGCTGGAACTTCCTCTTCATCGCCGGTATGTGGTTTCAGGATTTGTTCAACTACGACTTCCGCCGCACCGAGCAGTGCATCATCCCCTACGCCACGCAGGAAGGCGAAATCAGCTTCTGCGCATACAACACCGGCGTGGGATGGCGCAACATCATCGAGAAGATGCACATGACGGCCACCCTCACCAAGTGGTATGAGGAGCACGGCCGCCACGAGATCTTTGCTGGCGGCAAAAAGGTGGGCATGAACCACGTTGGCCATGACCTGAACGTCAACATGGAGCACGTGAACGCCGAAGCCAACCACACGCTCGACAACCTCGGCATCGCCAAGAACTCGCGCGAAGAAAAGATCCGCGCGCGCGCCAAGACGAACGAGGAAAAGCTGAAGCAGGAAGCCGAGAACGCCCAAATGGCCAAGCTCTACCGCGAGCACGTCCTCGGCGAAAAGCCCGTCGCCGGCATGGTAAGTCTCGGCGACATCCGGCCTGCTTCAAACAACGCAACCTCGCCCATCAACAGGCGGCAAGATGCCGACCTCGTCGCCGGCGACTAATCAATTCACTGGTAACCTTGGTTCTCTCAACACAAAGGCCGTCCGCGATTGCGGACGGCCTTTGTGCTTCTAAGAACGGGCATGTGGCCCGAGCGCGGCGAGCCGGCTACTCACCACACTTCCAGCTTGAAATCCCGATAATCCCGAATCAACTCGAAGTCCGCGCGGTTGGACGTAATCAGCCGCGCGCCATGTGCGCGAGCCGTCAGTGCAATCAGCACATCGAAATGTAGATCGCGCAACTTGGCAGGTTCAAAGCCCTTTTCTGCTTGCATCCTCGCGAGAATCTTGCCCGATTCGAGCCAGTTGTTGACTGTAGGGGCAAGAACCTGGTAGGTCCCCTCGATCGCGCGAAGGGTGGTTCTCTCTGAGGGTTCGGTCGCCCCCCTCCAAAGCTCCGCGAGTACGACGGAACAGTTTCTGATCGGAATGCCGAGATTGGCTATTTGTGCTGCGTGACGATTTGTCCGCCAATGACTGATGAGAACGGACGTGTCAAGGATCGCAAACTCACTCATCGCTTCCCGCGAACTTCAGCTTGCCGCCCGTCCTCGCCATAATCTTCTTAAAGCGGTTCAGCTTCACGATCTCTTCCAGGGCGATATGAACCGCCTCGGTGCGCGACTTGGCTCCCAGCACGCGGACAGCTTCATCTGCAAGCTTCGTATTGAGCCGAATCGATGTTAGAGTGACAGCCACAGCGGCTCCTTTAATATATACAAATTATGCATCCAATATATACACTTGTCAAACCATTTCAATGCCGGTTGCGCGTCGATCGCTCTCCACTATCCCAAAGTCGGATTGTTCCCCAAGTCGGATCGGATACCATTGCACTATGATCCCTGAAAGCGGTGGGAAGGGTCTGTGCGCGGGTTGCACCCGTGTGCTTGCACCACTCAGATCAGGCGTCGCAAAGCGATGCGGCTGTATCTTTGCGGGTCTCCTGCTCCCCTCGCGCTGCGCATTTTCCAGCCCCTTCGGACCTGCGTTGGTAGCGCTATTGCTCATCATCCTGCCGCTGCAGGCCCAGCAACCCGCGGTTCCCGTCGCATGGCAGGGAAACCTGCGCGACGCTGCCGGCGCGCCCATCGCGCAAGCCACAATCCGGCTTGCAAACAACGCATCCAGCACTCAGTCAACAACCGCCCCCGACGGCAGCTTCCACCTCGCGCCATTGTCACCCGGGCAATACAAACTGACCGTTGAAACTCGCGGCCGCACAGTCGGCTACCCGCTGCTGATCGAAATCACCCAGTCCACTCCGCCTGCCCTCCTCACGCTCTCCGGCGACCGGCTTTCCTTCGCCACCGCGCAGACCTCCAGTGCCACCGGCGGCGAGCAACTGTCCAGCGCCGCCGTCAGCGAGCTGCCGCTCAACAAACGCGACTTCAGCCAATTGCTTCTGCTTGCTGCCGGCACCATGACCGACGCCAACGGCGCAACGAACTTCACGCAGCAGTTCGCCATCAACGGCCAGCGCGGCGTTGAGGCCACCTTCGCCATGGACGGAGCCGACATCAGCGACCCCGAGATGGGCGGATCCACCTTCTCGAACTTCAACGTCGATGCAGTCGAAGAGATTCAATCCAGTTCCGGCTGGATGCCCGCCGAGATCGGGCGTGGTGCTTCCGGTTTCACCAACATCGTCACCCGCTCGGGCGCTGCCGGTTTTCACGGATCGTTTTTCGAGTTCCTCCGCAACTCAGCCCTCGACGCGCGCAACTACTTCGACCATCCCACTTCCGTCTATCCCGGCCGCATTCCGCCGTTCCGCCGCAACGAGTTTGGCTTCACCAATGGCGGCCCGGTGTTCCTTTCTCACATCTACGATGGCCGCAGGCGGACGTTTTACTTCGCGCAATACCAGGGATTTCGTCAGGCGCTCGGCACCACGCAGGTGATGCCGGTGCCCAGCGCGACCGAGCGGCCCGGCAATGCCGCCAACCTCTGCTCCCCCAACGTCTGCGATACCGTCACCTATACCGACGGATCGACAGATACTCTCTTCATCCCTGTCGATCCCGGAATCTCCGCCGTCCTCATGCGCTATCCCGAGCCCAACGATCCTGCCGGGCCCTTCGCTGAGCGAACCTACGCTACGCCGTCGACGGTCATTACCAACGCCGATCAGTTTTCGCTCCGCGTTGACCACAGCTTCAGCGCGAAAGATCAATTCCTTGCGCGCTTCAATGTCGACAACCTGACGGGCCCAACGACCAACCCCGACCAGACCGCCATCGATCCGACATTCGCGATCGAGTATATTGACCGCCAACGCAATGTCCTTGGTACCTGGACGCACACTGTATCGCAGCGTCTCACTCTTGTGTCTTCGCTCAGTATCACGCGCTCCACACCCGGATTTCCCACTCCCAATCACACCGATCCCGCCGTCAAATTCAGCGATGGTCTCTACGAGGGCTTCAATACGGCAGGCGGCTCTGTAATCCAGGCATACGGAAATCTCTTTCAGGGTCGCCAGCTCGTTACCTTCTCTGCAGGAAGGCACGCATTCAAGGCCGGATTCGAGGCACGGCTCAATCGAGACACGACCTATTTCGGCATCAGCCCCAGCGGCGAATACGATTTTGGAGGCGGCGCGGCCTATGTACCCACGCCGGCAAATTGCGTCGGGATACCCAACTGCGTCGTCATCCACTCCGCAACCGGGCAACACGATCTCCACGCCGGCGATGCGTTCCCCGACACGCTCTCAACCTTTCTCTCCGGCAGCCCTTTCACGTACACCGTGGGAATCGCTCCACCATACTTTTCCAACGGCGAGCACATCGGCCCTGCCGCCATCAACCGCAATAACGTCAGCATCTTCGTGCAGGATACGTTCAAGGTAAATAGCCGCCTGACCCTTGACTACGGCATTCGCTGGGATCTCTACACGCCCATCGGCGAAAGGGCACATCGAACATCGACGGTTGTCTCTGCCGATGGCGCGCAGCAATATGTCATCAACCCGCAGCCCGGCTACAAGACAAATTGGCACGCGTGGCAGCCGCGCGTACAAATCACGTGGCAAGTAACTCCCAAATTCCTGGCACGCGCTGGCGCGAGCATCATGACCATCCCGCCCAACATCTGGCAGGACAACTTCCTCACCGGCTCCACGCCATTTGCCGTCTATCCGCGTCTGCTCTCCGCCTCTGACGCGCCCGTGAATTACGGATTTCAGATCACACCTGCCGAACTTCCGCCCGTCTACACAACGTCGGGCGCAAACATCTTCCCTGACGACAATCCCAAGCAGGTTCGTCCCAACACCGTGATGGATGTGAACCGCTATGAGCAGGAACTTGGCGCGCTCACGCCCGGTGGTCTCGTCAGCGATTTGTCCCTCAGCGGCATCGATCCTTCCTTTGGCAACGCCACTCTCTACACCTGGACCGCCGGCCTCGAACGCAAGCTCGGCGGACTCACCGCCGATGCAACCTACGTTGGCACAGCCGCCGAAGAACTCCCCGCCGTCAGTTTTCCCAACGCCTATTCCGGCGCTAGCCCGGCCTTCGCGCGCTACACCACATTCGACGCGTCGGGTAACGTCACAGGCGGCTTCGGCACGGAAAACGTCGTCATCGCCTCGGCGCACTCCACCTATCACGCTCTTCAGGTTTCGCTTTCCGGAACAATAGCGAAGGTCGGACCGGGCGTTCAGGCGGGCTTCACCTGGAGCAAGTCAATTGACGATAGCAGCAGCGTTATCGCGGGTGGCTCAACGCCCCAGAATCCCTTCGACTATCACCCCGAAAAGGGTCCGTCGTCTTTTGACGCAACAACATCCTTCGGCATCAGTGCGGCGCAGGATCTTCATCTCGATCGCGTAGCCGTTCTCCGTTTTGCCGGCCCGAAGCTCACATCCGGATGGGAGCTCTTGAGCATCGCGTCCGCCTCATCCGGCTCACCCTTCACCGTCTACTCCGGCATTCAGCAAACCGGTGCGGGCTCGAACGGTGTCGATCGTCCCGATCAGATCGCCACGCCGCATCTCTCCACTTCCCGCAAGGTCCATGAAGACTATTTCGGCGAAGGCGCGAACAACGCCGCGAATTTCTTCTACGTCCCCATTCACATCGCCGGAGGTACCGGGCCAAATCTGGGTCGCTTTGGCACGCTCGGGCGTAACACCTTTCGTGGGCCCGCGTTCTACAACTTCGATCTGGCCACCATCAAGGACACGCCCTTTGGCGTGCGCAAGAGCGGCGCCGAGTTCATTGATCTTCAGTTCCGCGCGGAGTTCTTCAACGTCTTCAACATCGTTGATATGGGCCTGCCTGCGAACATCATCGCTGGCTCTGGCTTCGGCGAGATCAGCAAAACCGCTGGCAACTCCCGCCAGATTCAGTTCTCGCTCAAGCTCATCTATTAAATAAGGGGCATGAGGCGAGTTCAATTAAGCGGCATGATCGCAAATTTCTGAAGCCCCTCTGCTCCCCCGGTCGAGCCTGATTTCTTGCAAAGCTATCTGTCTGCAACACATGACTTTCGTCATGCCGCCAACAGACCATTCCCGCCGCTTCGCGCGAGCCCGCTTTGGCTGTACAATCCCTACATGACACTGCGGCCCGCCTGCTACTTTAAGCCGGTCTCCGGAGTCAAACGTATCCAGGTGCCCAGATGACCGTGACCCGCGACAAAAACGAGCCGCGCAAGTTGCCCATGATGCCCATTCGCGACATGGTCATCTTCCCCTATATGATGACGCCCTTCGTCGTAGGCCGCGAGTCCAGTGTCCGCGCCCTCGAGGAGGCCCTCAGCGGCGATCGCAAAATCTTCCTCGCTACGCAGCACGACGCCTCCATCGACGAGCCCAAGGCCAAGGACATCTATCAGGTCGGCTCAATCTGCAACATCGTGCAGAGCGTCAAAATGCCCGATGGCAACATCAAGGTCCTCGTCGAGGGCGTCGAGCGCGCCAAGTCCATCGAAGTCACCGACCGCGACGGCTTTTTCGTCGCCACCGTGCGCACCGGCAAGCGCGACTTCGAGGTGACGCCGGCCGCCGAGCAGCTCATGCAGCGCGTCACCAGTCTCTTTGAGAGTTACGTCAAGCTCCAGCAGTCGCTCAATTACGAGACCATCATTGCCAGCGTGCGCATGGACGAGCCCGCTAAGCTCTCTGACACCATCGCCGCCAACCTCCAGGTCGGCATCGAGGAAAAGCAGGAGCTGCTCGCCATCTTCGATCCCGCGGCGCGCCTGGCCCGCATCGCCGATGTCCTCGACGTCGAAATCGAAAAGCTCGACCTCGACCGCAACATCCAGTCCCGCGTCAAGCGCCAGATGGAGCGCGCGCAAAAAGAGTACTACCTCAACGAAAAAATCAAGGCCATCCAAAAAGAGCTGGGCCGCGGCGAAAAAAGCGAGTTCGACGAATTGCGCAAGAAGATCGAATCCGCCGGCATGCCTAAAGACGTCCTCGAGAAGTGCGTGCAGGAGCTCAAGAAGCTTGAAGCCATGCCGCCCATGTCGGCCGAGTCCACCGTCAGCCGCAATTACATTGACTGGCTCCTCGCCGTTCCCTGGAAAAAGCGCTCCAAGGAAACCCGCTCCATCGACTACGCCGAAAAAGTTCTCAACACCGATCACTACGGACTCGAAAAGATCAAGGATCGCATCCTCGAATTCCTTGCCGTCCGACAGTTGGTCAAAAATCCCAAGGGCTCAATCCTCTGCTTCGTTGGCCCTCCCGGCGTCGGCAAAACTTCGCTTGGCATGTCCATCGCCAAGGCCACCGGCCGCAAATTCGTGCGCCTCTCGCTCGGCGGCGTTCGCGACGAAGCCGAAATTCGCGGCCATCGCCGCACCTACATAGGCGCTATGCCCGGCCAGATCATCCAGCACATGAAGCGTGCCGGCACCAAGAATCCCGTGTTTCTACTCGACGAAGTCGACAAAATCTCATCCGATTTCCGCGGCGATCCGGCCTCCGCGCTGCTTGAAGTTCTCGACCCCGAGCAGAACGTCACCTTCCAGGACCATTACCTCGACGTCGACTACGACCTCTCGCAGGTCCTATTTGTGGCGACCGCCAACGTGCTGCACACCATTCCGGCCGCGCTCCAGGACCGCATGGAGGTTCTCCGCCTGCAGGGCTACACCGAGCAGGAAAAGCTCGAAATCGCGCGCCAGTACCTCGTCAAAAAGCAGCGCGAGCAGACCGGCCTGAGCGAGAAGAACATCGTCTTCAGCGACGACGCCATCCTCGAAATCATCCGTTACTACACGCGCGAAGCAGGCGTCCGTAACCTGGAGCGCGAACTCGGCAACGTCTGCCGCAAGGTCGCCCGCAAAGTGGTCAAGGCCGACACCAAGCACAAAGAAGAAATCACCGGGCAGAACATCGCGGAATTTCTAGGCGTGGCCAGGTTCCGCGACTCCGAGGTCCACGAAAAAAGCGAAGTCGGCCTCGTTACCGGTCTCGCGTGGACTGAAGTTGGCGGCAGCATCCTTACCACTGAAGTACAGGTCCTCGACGGCAAGGGCAAGCTCACCATCACTGGCCAGCTCGGCGATGTCATGCAGGAGTCGGCGCAGGCCGCGCTCGCCTACATCCGCAGCAAGGCGCATGCTCTCGGCCTCTCACGCGAGTTCTACCGCAACATCGACATCCACCTGCACGTCCCTGAAGGCGCAATTCCCAAAGACGGCCCTTCCGCCGGCATCACCATGGCCACCGCCCTCGCCAGCGCGCTCGCCAAAATTCCCGTCCGCCGCGACATCGCCATGACCGGCGAAATCACCCTCCGCGGCAAGGTGCTTGCAATCGGCGGCCTCAAGGAAAAACTTCTCGCAGCTCTCCGCGCCGGCATCTTCGAGACCATCCTGCCCCGCGCCAACGAGAAGGATCTTTCCGAGCTGCCTGACAACATCAAGAACGCGATGAAGCTCCGCTTCGTCGACAATATGGACGAAGTCCTCGCGATCGCTCTCGAGCGTCCGCTCCCCGCTCCGCTGCCCGCCGAAACCGAAACCCTCGCCGCCGTTCCGCCGCCCGAAGTCTCCAACAACGTTCCCGCTCCGCAGTAGACGACCGTCGCTCCGATCGCCGGCTCCCATGCGAATCGGCGCTGTGCAAGCCGCACAATCACGCGATCAAATCGTCAGTTTGTCATCCTGAGCGCAGCGGGTCGCGCTGCGCGCGACCTGCGAAATCGAAAGACCTGCGGTTGTCTTTAAGATCACGCGAACACCGCAGCAACGGCTGGCAACAACCAGCGGAGAGTCTACCTGTTCTCTTTGTCCCTAGTCACTAGTCCCTTGTCCCTAGTCTCTTGCTTTCGTGCAGCTCTTCCAGCGCATCGCACGCCGCCTTCACGCCATCCTCCCGCGCCACTTCCTCAGCCGCAGCGCGCGCGCGCACTTCATACTCCGGCTCCGCCAGCATCGCCCTAACCCTCCGCGCCACGCGCCACGGCTTGTAGCTCGATCTTTGGATCACCCGCGCCACGCCCATCCTGCGCATGCGCCGCGCGTTGTCCGGCTGGTCGTGCGAGTAGGGCATGATCAGCATCGGCCGCCCCGCGCGCAGGCACTGTGCGGTCGTGCCCACGCCGCCCTGGTGTACCACCAGCGACACGCGCCCGAACAGCTTCGAATACGGCGCGTACTCCGCCACGCAAATCGAATCCGGCAATTCACCCTTCGGCCGGTTCCTCGCGTCCGCTCCGATCAGCAGGACCGCGCGCGCGCCCAGCTTCTTTGCCGCTCTCGCCGAATTCTCATAAAAATCTCCCGCCGCAAGCACCGCCGCCGATCCCAGCGTGAACACGACCGGCACCTCACCGCCGCTCAGAAACTTTTCAAGCTGCTCCGGCAGCGCGGCGTTCCCCGCGTCCGCATCGTAAAAACAAAATCCCGTAATGAGCGTATGCTCCGGCCAATCCTTCTGCTCCCCGCCGAGCACGCGCGAAAACAGCGCCAGCACCAGATGCGGAGAGTGTTTGGCGTCGAAGATCGGGTTCTTGCCCTTGGGCAGTCCCAGCTCGCGACGCAGTTCATAGACCGGCTCCGGCCACTTGCGCGTCACGAACCACGCCAGCCGCCGCATCGCGCGGCCCATCCCCTTTATCTTGTCCGCCCGAGCCAGCCTGGGGTATGGCGGCAACACCGGCGGATCGAATGCGGAAAAAAACGAGAATGGCGCCAGCACGTAACTCGCCCACGGAATTCCCGTCACCTCCGCCACAATCGGCCCCGCGTAGTTCAGCTCGCCGAGTAGCAGCAGGTCCGCGCGCGCCGGCTTCGTCGCCGCCTCCAGCAGATCGTCATAAGTCTGGCGCAGCACCGGAAACAGAAACTCCCTCAGCCCCGTCTCCGTGCCCCTTTTCACGTCGTAGATCATCTCCACGAGCAGAGTGTTTGTGGGGTCAATGTCCGGCCGCAGCGCGTGAAACTGGAGGCCGAGCGGCTCAATCTTCGGCCTGTAGACATTGGGAAGCGCCATCACCGGCACATATCCGCGCCGCTTCAGCTCGAGAGCAATCGCAATCAGTGGATTGATGTCCCCAAACGTCCCAATGTTCGACAGAACGATACGCAATCTTGGGCTCCCCAACGCGTGATGGTTTTGCAACTTTGAGACTAAAGCATGCGGCCGCAAGCCAAGGGTTGCGATGCATCAATGAGAGTTGCTTTTGATGGTTCGGCGACCAGGTCAAGCGGTTGCTGCGTCCGTTCGTTTCTCCTTCAATTACATTGAACGGGCGCGAGCCAGTTCCACAATCTTCTCGATCATGTCGGTGTACGAGTAACCGCCCTTCTTGGCTGCCATTGAGAATTCGGCGGCGCTGGCGAGCCATGGGTTTGGGTTCGCTTCGATCACGTACACCTGGCCTTTCTTGTTCAGCCGCATATCGATGCGGCCGTAATCGCGCAGCTTGAGCGCACGATAGGCGGCGAGTGCGGTGTCCTGGAGCTTCTGCGTAGTCTCCTCGTCAAGGTCTTCGGCCGGCGCCGATTTTGTCACCTTGTAGGCCTCGGTCTCTTGATCGAACTTCACGTCGTGGCAGGCGATCCGAGGAGTTCCCTTTGGCAGCTTGGAGAGGTCGAGTTCAATCATCGGAAGGACCTCGGCGTTGTCGTTGCCGAGAATGGAGGCGTAGATTTCGCGGCCTTCAATGTATTCCTCAATCAGCGCAGGACTGTCGAATTCCTCGTGGATATAGTGAATGCGCTCCATCAGCTCTTTCACGCTATCGACCACGGAGCCTGTGTCGATACCGATAGATCCGTCCTCGGAGACGGGCTTCACGATAAGCGGAAACTCGATATCGTGCGAGTGATCGGTGCGGCCTTTATACGAAGTTGCAAAGTCCGGAGTCTTGATCTTGTGAAAGTCGAAAATCTTTTTTGCGAGCGACTTGTCCTGGGAAAGATAAAGAGCCTGCGGACCACCGCCGGTATATGGAATCTGCAGCAGTTCCAGATAGGCGGCGATGTTCTTGTCCATCGTGTCGTCGCCGGCATAAGACTCAGTGAGGTTGAAGATCAGGTCGGCGCCGCACTTTGCCAGCGCTAGCAGCGATTGGTTCTTGCCGTCCAGGATGTGATAAGAAGGCTCGTGACCGAGCTTGGTCAGCGCCGCGAAGATCTCTTCGCGGTCGTGCAGCGGATTCTTCTTCTTCCGGCGTTTGGCATTCTTGCCGCGCGGCGCCTTCACCGGCTCCGGCTCAGGTTCAGGCGGGCCCTCTTCCCAGACGTCGTGCAGGATCGTTACTTTCATGTTCGCCATCATGCTCCTGCGCTTTCTCGGTATTGCCCGCGTCTGCCGCTATCGGCAGATGGCCGGCGCCCATCAGGGCAGTATGAACTTGCCCCGATTGATGTAGTTCATTGCCAGTGCCGTCGCATACACACTCACTTCGGTCAGGTATTCCCGCTCACATTTTATGTCGGCATGCAGGCCAAGGTCGCCGACTTTCGCTTCGATGGTTTCCACCAGCTTCTTCACCAGCGGTCGTTGCACGCCCGTCCAATAATTCACCTTGTCGATGAGGACCTTGCGATTCTCGCGAAGCAGGTCGACGGCCGGGCGAACATTCCTTCTGCGGCGCTTGGATACGTTGAAAATGTCGTGCAGATCGCTGTCCAGGGGAAGCTCGCCGGGCGTGAGCTGCTGATCGAGCGCGCGCTGGTAGAATTCGCCCACCGTCACCGCCATTTCGTCGACGGTAATATCGGTGGTACCGTGCGTGACCACAGGTTCTGCATCGCCAAACTTGCGCGCAATGCGATCCATGTAGAGTAGCTTTTTCATCGCGCCCCAGCCTTTGTATCGCTTCCGCCAGTTGGAGCGAGGCGTCAGCCAAACCGCGAACGTTTCAGCGAAATCTTCATCGGGATGCTTTTGCGCATACCAGCCCTCCATGTGCCGCACGAACTGGCGCGAGAATGGGACCGGTTTGTAGTTGTCCCGGTAAGCCCGCCGGAACGGCCCGAAGCGGTCGCGCCATTCCGGTGTTTTGTAGAGCGCATAAGCGTAATTGAAAGCGTGGCCGGCCTCATGGCGCATATACATCATGATCTGCTGCGCGTCTTCAATGTCGTTCATCTCCGACTCGAGGCGCTGCAGCTTGGGATCAGCCAGGTAAAACGGAATTCCAATGACGGGCTCCATGTTCGGGCAGCCCCACTCATCGGTCAGGTAGCACTTGGGGCGGAATTGATGCAGCCCCTTGCCATCCAGTTCTTTATGGAGTTGCTGCACCAGGCGTTCGAGGGGAGAGCCTTCCAGCTTCAGGCCGAGTTGCTGAATCGGCTTGGAAAGGATCTCTTGGACCTCCGCCGGCGCTTTTTCGAAATTGGCCACAGATGGTCGAAGCGTAGCACAGGCAAGGCGCAGTTCGACCGGCTGCTAGTGACCTTCTGGGTAACTGGTGCGGCGACGGCCAGGAGTTTTGCAATCACTTAAGGTCCGCCGCTAGTGCGAAGGATTTGCCTTGGCGTTCGCGCATGATGCCGGGGTGTCTTTCAACGTCGGCTGCAGGTCCGGCCAGTACGGGCTAGTTTTGAGTAGGCCGCAGAAACTCGCGACCGAAGGAAGCGGCTTCTGTTGTGCCTTGGGCCCCAGCGCATCGACAAACTTCCATGCCAGGTCCGAGTGCCCGTGGTAAATCAGATTCAGCACCGTCTGCCACATCGTCGTTCCGATGGAATCGGCATCGCCTGCCGCCACCACTTTCTGCGCCGCGCTAAGCTCCTTGTTCCACTCCGCCGTCGTCGGCGCCGGCGTCTGCATCTTGTCCATGGCCAAATGGAACCCGCCGCCCTTTGCATCGTCCGTCCAGCGCAACTTCACCACCGCCGACGGCGAGCACGCAAAGCACGTCGGCCAATAGCCAAATGTCCAGTCCCCCGTCACATAGTAGTAGTGCCCGTCCACGAGACGCTCAAAGTGTGCCAGGTCATCGTCGGAATCGTTCAGCGTTGCCAGCAGCTTGAATGTCGGCTGCAGCTCAAAGACGAAGTGAATCGAGCAGCAGTGCGCTCCGCCTGTATAGAGCGACACAACCGTGTCCGGTTGTCCCCGCCCCGTCACGTCCGTCCCGTTTGCGATCGCCGTAATGTTGTCCTGCGCATCGTCCGGCTGCCCGAGCGTGTAGGTCTCAAAGCTGTCCACACTTTGGGTGTAAACGGTCTTGCCTCCGTTCGTCACCTGCAGGCACGCGCCATCGTTGCTCTTGTACGCCGCGAACTGGTACTGCCCCATCGTCGTCGCGGACGTCTGATTCTTCGCCGCGCACGCCTCCGCCGGATTCTCAGCCGGCCCCTGCGCGAACACTCCAGCCGCCGTGGCAATCCACATCGCCGCCACTAAAACGCCGCTCCACACCAACATCCGATTACTCATCTCTCGCTTCATCGCTCCACCTTGGTTCCGTCCAAGATAGCACCTGCGCTTATCTTCATCGTCACCGGCTCGTTCGTCCGCCCTCCCCGGTTCATCGCGCCCTTTGTCACCAGTCTCGTGAGTTCATTCGTCCCCCCGGGTTCATCGCGTAATGATCGCGCGTCCAACCCACGCGTGCTATCCTTGCCCCGTCGATATTCAACCCGGAGTTCCGCATGTCCCGTTCCAGTCATTTCCTCTTCGCAGCCTCGCTTGCAGCCACAGGCGCCCTCTTCGCCGTCATCGCCACACCTGCCTTCCTCGCCGCGCAACAGCCAGCAGCATCCGCCGCCGCGCCCTCGTCGGCCGGGCCGGCTCAGCCGTACCACATCGTCGATCACTGGAACATCGGCGGTGAAGGCGGATGGGACTATCTCAACGTCGACACCGGCGCCCATCGCCTTTACCTCGCCCACGGTACGCGCGTCGACGTCGTCGACACCACCACCGGCAAAGTCGTTGGCGCAATCACCGGCCTCCACGGAGTCCACGGTATTGCTCTCGATTCCGCCGGCAAGTTTGGCTACATCTCCGACGGCGGCGCCAACGCGGTTATCGCCTTCGACCGCTCTGCCCTCGCCGTCGTCGCCACCATCCCCGCTGGAACCAACCCCGACTGCATCATCTTCGAGCCCGCCACCAAAACCGTCTGGGCCTTCAACGGTCGCTCAAACGATATCTCTGTCATCAACCCTGTCTCCAACACCGTCATCGCGACCATCCCCCTGCCCGGCAAGCCGGAGTTTGCCGTCGCCGATGGCCAGGGTACGGTCTTCGACAACCTCGAAGACAAAAGCGAAATCGTCCGCATCGACGCTCGCACCAAAACCATCTCCGCCACCTGGGCCGCCGGCTGCGATTCGCCATCCGGCCTCGCGCTAGATATCGCCGGCCATCGCCTCTTCCCTGTCTGCGACGGCAAAAAGGCCTCCGTCATCGACTCCACTACCGGCAAGCTCCTCGCCAACCCCACCATCGGCGACGGTCCTGATGCCGCCGGCTTCAGCGCCGCCCACTCCCTCGCCTTTGCCTCCAGCCGCGACGGCATCCTCTCGGTTATTGACGCCGCTGCCCCCGGCTATCCCACCATCGAGAGCCTCGCCACCCAGGCCGGTGCGCGCACCATGACCTACGACCCCTCCACCGACCGCGTCTATCTCGTCACCGCCGACCTCGGCCCGCGTCCCGATCCAACTCCCGCGAACCCGCGCCCGCGCCCCCCGGTCATTCCCGGCACCTTCACCGTCATCGTCGTCGGCCGCTAAAATCGACGCGCGCACTCACGCGGACATGAGAATCTTTCTCATCATCGGAGCCATTCTCATCGTCGGCGCTTCTCTCTTCGCCGACTACAAATGGCGTCAATGGCTCGCCCGCCGAAAATCCCAACGAGACGACTGACCCGCCACCGCCGCGTCCGCCACCTCCTCCCGCCTAGCTCCCGGAGCCGGTCCTGAGCGAAGCCGAAGGATCCCTCGGTCCCTATCTCCCATGCTCCCTCGCTCCCTCGTTCCCTTGGTCCCTGCCCTCCCCATCTCTCCCGTTACAATGGGTTTAGGGAGCCGTCCAAACGCTATGCATCGTTTCCTCAGCCTCCGTTCTATCTCGCGCCGGAATTTCACCGGCCCGGTCTTGACTCTTACCTTGGTTGTCACCCTCGCCTTGGTCGCCGCCGCCTCGCTCGCCGTCCCCGCCCTTGCCCAATTCGGCGCGCCGCCCACCACCCATGTGAACGACCCCTCCGCCCTCAAGCCGCCGGCCGGCGCTCGCGTCGCCATCATCGAGTTTGAAGACCTCGAGTGCCCCGACTGCGCCAACGCCAACCCCACTCTTAAAGATGCGGCCGCCAAATACAACATCCCCTGGGTCCGCCACGACTTCCCGCTCCCCCAGCACAACTGGAGCTTCCAGGCCGCCGTCAACGCCCGCTTCTTCGACACCAAAAGCAAGACCCTCGGCAACGACTACCGCGATGAAGTCTTCGCCAACCAGATCCACATCGAGACCCTCGACCAGCTTCAGCAATTCACGCAGAGCTTCGCCTCCTCTCACGGCGTCGCGCTGCCCTTCGCCATCGACCCCATGGGCCGCCTCTCGCAGCAAGTCAAAGCCGACCGCGACCTCGGCCAGCGCATCGGCGTCGAGCACACTCCCACCATCTGGATCGTCACAAACGCCGCCCACGCTCCGCCCTTCGTCGAGGTCCTCGACCGCGGCCGCCTCTTCCAGCTCATCGACACGGCCCTCGCCGAATCCCGCAGCCACTAGACGCCGGCCCAATCGCGCAAGTCTTCCTGACGCGCGCTAATCATCACTGCCGGCGCACCGTCGGCCCGCTGCGCATCCAGGCGCAAATCGCTGCTCGCGATTTGCGCCAAAATCCTGCCTTCCCCGCAAATAAAAACGGCGTCCGCACCCGCGAACGCCATCCACCGTCTTCTTGGATTTTCCTGGTCTCTTGTTCCCTCGGTGCCTTGGTCCGTGACACCCGACCCCTGTTCCCTGATCGCGAACAGGCCTAGCTGTTCGTAATCTTCACCAGCTCCTGCCCGCCCGGCGCAACCATCCGCGTCTGCGGAGCGCGCCAGTGGTCAATATAACTAATCCTGTGCACGCACCCGATCGTGCAATTCGGCGCGCAGCTCTTCGCCGTCGTAAACTCCCGCTTCACGTCGGCCGTCGTGTACTCCGCAATCGGAACCCCCGGGTACCCGCGCTGCTGGCTGCAGTAGTGAACCAGCCCGTCCTCGCAAATGTACAGGTACCGCGACCCCGCTCTGCACCGCCAGTCGTTCGCACGCCCCTCGGCAATCGCCTCCTGAAACTTGTCGAACTGCGCGTAGTTCGTCTTCTTGCGGTCCTGCATCTCGTGGTATACCCGCGCCTCGTCCGGTTTCAGCGCCTTCAGTTGCCCGTCCCCGTCGTGGATAATCCCGATCGTCGATTCAAACCCCAGCCCCAGCGCCCGCTTCCCAATCGCCAGCGCGTCGTTGGGGTTCTTGATCCCTCCGCCCACCACCGAATTAATGTTCACGTGGAACTCGGCAAACTCGGCCAGCATCTCCAGCTTCTTGTCCAGCACCTTCAGGCTCTTCTTCGACACCTCGTCCGGAACCAAATTGTCGATGCTAATCTGCATGTGGTCCAGGCCCGCCCGGTTCAGTCGCTCAATCCGCTCGGGAGTCAGCAGGTACCCATTCGTGATCATCCCCGCAATCGCGCCGGTCTTTCTCATGCGGCGAACAATGTCGTCCAGTTGCGGGTGTGTCAGGGGCTCGCCGCCCGAGATGCCGATCATCGCCGTACCCAGCCGCCCCAGGTGGTCGATGCGCCGCTCCATCTCCGCCAGCGGCACCGGCTCGCTCACCTTGTCGTATTCATTGCAGTAGGCGCAGCTCAGGTTGCAAAAGCGCGCCGGAATAATCTGCGCCAGCACCGGGTGCGAAGTCGACGCCAGCGCCCGCGCCACCATCGCGTACTCGCGCACCTTCCGCCTGGCCGCAATAGCCCGCCCACGCACCGTCGATCTCCGGGGAATGCCCATTCTTACTATTGAATCACACACGAAGGACCTTTGTGGCCGCAGCAGCGATCACGCTTCGGACCGGGAATCCGCGAGTGAATCTCGCGTGCAGCGAGCTTGGTCGAGAGGTCAAAATTAGGAGCGAAAAAACAAAACTGCGATGAAGAGCGACAAAAACAAAACTGTGAGACTGTGAAACTGTGAAACTGTGGACAGAAGTTGGTGATTCTAAAGGCTCCACAGTTTCACAGTTTCACAAACAGGCATGGGGGGGGGTCTGAATTGATGGGGGGGGTGGGTCTCTGCGGATGGGGGGGTGGGGTAAAAACAGGGAA
>Ga0224554_1000006_pt1 | contig 200914 bp, 159 predicted proteins | sample 714S22024metaG_FD_180666 | JGI IMG/M metagenome (GOLD analysis project Ga0224554, IMG submission 180666) | Peat soil microbial communities from Stordalen Mire, Sweden - 717 S2 20-24 | ecosystem: Environmental > Terrestrial > Soil > Wetlands > Peat | place: Sweden: Norrbotten County, Stordalen... | reverse complement strand
GAATGCTCCTGTGTGATTCCGTCGCGGTCGTCTGCTCATAAAACTCTCCTCTGACCTGCCATCTTAGACCGGTCTCGACGAGAATCTTCCACCTGTCAGACTGTTCAGTTTTCCCGAGCCACCTCTCCTGAACACATTAACGCTGATGCCTGAAGTAGGCCCGGAAGCGGTGCTGATCCTACGAGAAGAACGGAAGTTCATGAGCGAGTTGAGAGAGTTCGGCCCGTTCACTTTGAACATAAAATCAGGTGCGGTCCGTACGAGTGCGGGCCCTATGATCTTCATGATATGGTGGTTTCCGCCCATCGTTAGTCATACCCCTTATGCAAGCTATGAATTACTGCTCAGTCCGTTCCCGCCACCTGGTATCTCTCAGGTAATAGAGGAAGCCTCGCGCCAAACTCACTTACACATGGTCATCCTTGACGAAAATCATGAGGTTTTCGACGTTATGGAGTTTAAGAATGTGTATGACCTCGGTGCTCTGCTCAGTGCGGCACGCGAGATTGGTACCCACCTAGAGAGCTACGATTTCGACAAAGCGAAGCAGGCGTTCTTCGACGAATTCTCAATGGAGCGCCTCATGGCGCTATAGCCAATCCCACCCAAACCATTCTTAACAAGGTTATGGTGGTTCACTACTCGCAATCGCATTGGGCTTATCCCAGATAGGAGTTTCCCCCCCCCACTTGAATCATTGTGCGGAGACCCACTGTTCAATGCAGGTTTGGTCCGCCTGCCGAACTCGGCACCGGGGCAACGTGGAACACGGTCTAGAATCGCTACATGAGCACGCTGACCATACTCTTAGAGGCGATTTGGAAGAGTGCCTGGAAGTACATAGTTGGGTTTGCTTCGTTTCCGATCGCTGTACGCGGTTCAGGACTCATTCTTGAAGATGTTCGCAAACGATGGCAGTCCGCGAGTGCAGCCAGGAGGGTTATTTCGACACAACTCGATCCGCTCCTCAAGGCCGCGGACGAGTTGCAAGGGAAGCTGCGGTCACTCGCTGAAGAAGACTTTTGTGAATTTCGATCCATCGATGCCAGTATCGCAAGTGGCACGGACCTCGTGAATCTGTGCAGTACGCTCTATTTGTTCGCACAGTTCTGGGGAAGACTCGAAATCCTACGACGGGAAAGCTTTCACGCAGAGTTGACCAAGAATCCACAAGGCAAGCTGCTAATGAATTTTCTTAGGTGCCTTGAATCGAAACATGTGCGGCTCGTTGACCGAGCCTGGCAGCGCGCTATAGGCGAATTGGTTATTGCCCAGTCCAAGCCCACCGCAGACGTGATTACGTTTAAGGCATTCGTCGAACAGTACGAAGAGATTCAAAGAACGCGCGAATGGGTCCGACCATTGGAAGAGATATTGAGAGAAACCAAGTTCCGTCGTGCTCGCCAACGTGTGCTCCAATACGGAGTTATTGTCCAAGCATTGATTGATACGCTTGACCCCGACCACCACACAACCCGCGACCGTCCGGCATACCCGAACAAACTATCAAGAAGAGCAAAGCGGGAATTAATCGGGCGGGTTTTTGGAGTCTATCTTCGAGAAGTAAAGCATGTTCAGAAGTACACCGGCATCCCCGGCTAAGGGAAGTAGAAAGGGGACTTCCTGTTCAATCAGGAAGTCCCCTTCAGATGCCGTTAGCCCGCCGGGATCTGGCCCACTCTCAAAAAGCAGAGGACACCACCCATTGGGCTCTTGGCTAGATCGCTGCCGAAGCCACCAGCATACATGGATTGTGCCACAACCACTGGCGAGAAGCAACGGTGGCCTGTCGGAGGCGGCGGTGCGGTTCCTCAATGATCTGTAATTTGTAAGCAACCAGCAGCATTCTCGCCAAAGCAAGGTCAGGCTCACTTGGTCGTGTCACCCCGCCAGTCTGTGAAACAGCGCGCAAGTCGACTTCTTTCGCAATGGTTACAAAAATGGTTACAGTGGCGAAAAATAAGGCCAGCCGTTTCGGGCTGGCCTTCTAGTAATCCTTTTACTTTCAGATTGGTGCGGAGGAGGGGACTTGAACCCCTATGCCTTGCGGCGCTAGCACCTCAAGCTAGTGCGTCTGCCAATTTCGCCACCTCCGCATGGAGCCTGCACACACTTCTTCGGTGGCAGGAGCGACGTGCAATCCGAGGGTCAGTATAGCATCCCTAGAAGTGGCGGATGAGGTCGGCGAAGGCTGCCAGCTGCAGCAAATGCTGACCGGCCGCGGGTCCGGCGACGGCCTCTTCTTCCAATATCCAGGTGAAATCGTGCGGCAGGAAGACGGCGTGCAAACCGGCGGCCAGCGCGGGGTTGATGTCGGACTTCGGGCTGTTGCCGATCATCCAGGTGCGCGCGGGGTCGCAGGCGTGGCGGACGGCGAGAGCGCGATAGGCGGCGGCGTGCTTTTCCGGGAGAACCTCGACGGCGCAGAAATGCGCGCTGAGGCCGGAGCGTGCGAGTTTATCGCGCTGCTCCTCGGGATCGCCTTTGGTGACCAGCAGACAGCGGTGGCGCGTGGCCAGCTCGGCCAGGGTTGCAGCCACGCCGGCCAGAGGCTCGATCTCGTGCTCGGCGATGGACTCGACGAAGCGCAGAATGCGTGCGTGTTTCTCCGCGGTGACGGGGGCGTCCGTCAATTGCTCGAAGCAGGCCACCAGCGAGCGGCGGAAGCTCTTGAGGCCGTAGCCGTGCGTAGCAATCGTCGCGTGCTCAACGCGGTTCAGGTGGGAGCGCACCTCCTCGGGAGTGTGGGTGCGGTGGTCGAGGTAGGAGATGAACGCCGCAATCGCGCGCTCGAAATAAATATTGTTCTCCCACAGTGTGTCGTCGGCGTCGAACAGCAGGGTCTGGCCGGGAGGCTGGCGCGTCTGGCCGGGGAGTTGTCGTTCGGAAGCGGAGTCTGCGGTCACAGGTGGATTATATGTTTGTGACCGGCGCGCACGTGTGTCAAGCAGCGATAATGGCTTGCGGAGGTTTCAACCGATTTGCTGGTGAGCGCATTGACGTGGGGAGACATTCTGGGCTGTCTGCGGTCGGTGGCGGCGTTTGCGGCCGTGCTGCTGGCACCGGGATACTGCCTTGCGTGGGCGTGCAATCTGCTGGGATTTCGCGCGCGCGCGTTGGGCGAGCGGCTGGCCTGGGGCGTGGCGCTCTCCTTTGGCTGTATGACGATCATCGCGGTGCTGCTGGGCAAGTATCTCTCGCTTGCCGCAGTGTGCTGGCTGGCGGGAATCTGCGCGTTGGGATGTGCGGGGATTATGGCGCGAGAGGCGTGGCCGCGCCGGCACAGCACCGGCTTGGCAAACAAGTGGAGGCTGATTGGCACGGGAATCGCCGCGGCGTGGATTCTGTTTGTAATCTTCGAGCTGGTGGACGTCGGCGTGGGCAGTCGGCTCTACTTCAGCGTCACGGTCTTCGACCACGCGCTGCGCACAGCGTTTGTGGACGCGGTACTGCGCACAGGCGTGCCGCCGGCGAACCCGCTCTTCTGGCCGGGACATGCGGCACCGATGCGCTACTACTACTTTTGGTATGTGCTGACGGCGGCGGCGGCGCGTCTGGGCTCTGCGACGGCGCGCCAGGCGATGATCGCCAGCGTGGCCTGGGCGGGCTTTGGGCTGGCCGCGACGTTGCAGCTTTATTGCAGGCATTTTCTGGGGAGCACTTCGCAGCGGGGTCTGGACACGCCGCAACTTGCGATTCCATCGCACCCATCGCATGAAACAACGACGCAATGGATGGGGCACCCGCCGAGGCTGGCGGTGGCGCTGGCGCTGTTGACGGTGACCGGCCTGGACATTCTGCCGGTGTTGGTGAAGGCGCTGCTGCGCATGAAGACCGACGGCGACATGGAGTGGTGGTCGGCGGCCCAGGTCTCCTCGTGGATGGACTCGCTGCTGTGGGTGCCGCATCATGTGGCGGGGCTGGTCTGCTGTCTGCTGGGGTTCCTGCTGGTGTGGATGTCGAAGGGTCTAAGCGGCCCACGTCGCGCGGGATGCGGGCTGATCGCGGGCCTCTCATTCGCCAGCGCATTTGGCCTCTCCACCTGGGTAGCTGTGGCGTTTGCCCTGGTGATGGCGGCGTGGATGGTGTGGGCGCTCGTGTGGGAGCGAGGCTCGCGGTCGCGTGTTCAAGTGCTGCTGTTGGCCGGACTGATCGCGGCGGTGGCATTGCTGCCGTATCTGACGGAGTTGCGCGGGGAGGCTTCGGCCACCAACGCGGTCCTGGCGAATGAGGCGACCTCGCCGGACGGCACAGCTTCGATTGCAAACGATGGCACGCATCTGCTGCGCTTCGGCGTGCGCCATATAATCCCCGCCGACAGCTTGCAGGGGATCGGCTGGGTGGCGAGGCTGGCCGAGGCGCATCCGGCGGCGGAGGACGCGGGCGTGGGGCTTGTTCTGTTGCTGCCGGGCTACTTCGTGGAGCTGGGATTCTATGGCCTGGTGTTGCTGGCGGCGCTATTGGCGATGCGCCGGCGCAAGCTCGACGAGTCAGCGCGGACGGCGCTGCTGCTGGCGGTCGCTGGGCTGGTTGTTTCCACCTTCCTGCGCTCCACCATCGTCGAGAACAACGACTTCGCAATGCGGTCGATCCTGATCGCGCAGTTCTTTCTTCTTCTGCTGGCGGTTGTCTGGTGGGAGGGAGGGCTGGGTGCGACCAACAGAATTTTCCGCGGCGCGATGCTTGCCATGGCCTGGATCGGGCTGGCCGGAACGATCTATCAGGCGGTTCTGCTGCGCATTTATCTGCCGGTGGAGGAGAGGCTGGGGCGGCCGGAGGTGAGTGGGCTGGCGGAGAGCGCGATGGCGTTGCGGCAAGGCTTCGACGCGATGCGCCCGCGCGTTGCACGGAACGCGGTGGTGCAGTACAACACTGTTCAGCCCGGAGAGTTCTTTTATCTGGCGGAGGTGATGCAGGCGGGCCGTCAGATGGCACTTGCAACGCCGGGTTGCGGCGCTGCGTTCGGTGGCGATGTGCGCGCCTGCAAGGGAGTGGAGCAGGGCGTGGCGCGGCTGTTTTCGTTGCACTCTTCGCCGGACCTATCTCAGGAAATTTCTTTGTTGGGAGCTTCCCCAGATACGAAAGTCCGGGGTCCGGCCCCAGGCCGCGCTCTCTCCGCAGCCGAGGCGCGCGACCAGTGCGGCCGGCTGGCTGTGAGCTATCTGGTCGCCACGCGCTGGGACGCCGTCTGGTCCGACCCGCGCGCTTGGGTCTGGACTCTGCCAACAGTCGTCGATACCGATAAAGTACGAGTGCTCGCCTGCGCCGCTCCGATGCGTTAGGCTTTGGACGCACCACTCTCTACAGTGCTTCTATTGTTGGTATAGAGCCGAAACCCTCAAGTCGTCATTCTGGCGCAGCCCCCACGAATCGTCATTCTGGCGCAGCCAGAATCTCAGTATTTTGTTTGTAGCTCCTCTACACCTTCAGGAGATCGGCTCTAACGCGCCATGCACCGCTATTGCGTTCGGCCAACAGGATGCCGCAGAATGAAATGCTGTGTTCTACATCACACGGCGGGCACACTCGCCGGGATAGGATGGATTGTATGAGAACCAAGTCGATTTGCATCTGTATCCTGGCGGCGGTCACGCTGCTTGCGCGCCCGGTTCTGGGCCAGACAGACGTCGCCGCTTTGGAGACCGCGCTGCACGGAAAACCGCTCGGATTGCGCAGCTTCTCGGCGGATTCGGTGACGCAATTTACCTATGTCGATGGCAAACTGCTTCAGGACCCCGTCCTCTTGCATGGGCTGGGTGCATTCATCCCGGACACGGTCCGTCAGAAGGGAAGCAAGATCCTGATTGAAGGCCAGATCGAGTACCTGGTACTCTCCGGCGGCAAGATTGCTCCGATGGGCAAACTCCCGATGCGGCTTGAGGTGGAACTGCAAGGCGCCAAGCCGGAGGTGGTGATTCCGCAGCTTCAGGCATTGCTCTTCTTCCCCAGCCTGGGTGCGGCATTGAAAGGCCTGCCTGAATATGTAGCGGACATGCTGCCCTTCCCGAGCGACACCAAGTTTCAGCCGGCCTGTCATTGTTTCCATGTAAGTCAAGATGCAAAGTGGACCAAAATTGATATTGGAAGCACGAATTTCGCCGCTCCGGTGAACATTAAGAAGGCTACCAATCCAGGCCTCGACCAGATGGCGATCGACGAGAAATTAACGGGCACAATTACGCTGATCTACGTGATCACCGATGCGGGCCGTGTGGATGAGGTGTGGCTGGCCAAGCCCCTGAGCGCCACCCTGGATGAAAGCGCCGCAAAATCGGAACGGGACAACGTCTTTCAACCGGCGACATTGGATAGCAAGCCCGTCGGCACGGTTTTGGTTCAGACAATCCCCGTCAACTGAGCGCCGGAGGACGCGAAGATGCATCGTTGCAGTGCCGATTTGTATCGTTTTTCCTTGCTTTTTGCCCTTAAATGCCCTAGAATGAGCCTAGAAAGTTATATGACAGATGCCGTGCGCGATGTGCGGCGTTCGGCTGGCATGAGCCCTGACTGAACAAAGGACCCAGGAAAAATGGCAAAGCGTCGTGGAAACCCTAACTGGGGCAAACCCGAGCCGATCGGCCCGGTTGTCCCCACCGTAACCTCCTTCGAACAGGTCGTCAAAGAGTTCAAACTGACCCCCGACCAGTACATCCGCTCCACCCGCCTGCGTGAGTGGGCGAGGCACAACAAAAACTCCAAGTACATCCCCGAGGCGCTGCTCGAAGCCTGGGGATTCGAGATCGAGTCCATGCTGTAAGATTTGATACAGGATGAGGCAAGCGCCGCCTTTCAACGGGCGGCGTTTTTGTTTGTGAAGCTGCCGGGAGCTATTGGAAAACTGCCGAGAGCTTCTGCTAAGGGAGTGAGATGCCTGACGGATTGAAGAACAGCGCGTTCGCCAGCGTGGAAGAGGCCATCGAAGAGATCCGCGCGGGACGCATGGTTATTGTCGCCGACGACGAGGACCGCGAGAACGAGGGCGACCTCACGCTCGCCGCCGAGTTCGTCACCCCGGAGGCGATCAACTTCATGGCGCGCTTCGGGCGCGGGCTCATCTGCCTCGCGCTCACCGAGGAGCGCGCCGACTACTTGCGCCTCGCGCCCATGACCAGCGAGAACACATCGCGCTTCGGCACCGCCTTCACCGAGTCGATCGAGGCCCGCGAGGGCGTCACCACGGGAATCTCCGCCGCCGACCGCGCGCACACCATCCGCGTCGTCATCGACCCCCGCTCCACCGCCCACGACCTGGCGCGTCCGGGCCACGTCTTTCCCCTGCGCGCGCGCAAGGGAGGAGTGCTGGTGCGCGCGGGGCAGACCGAGGCCTCGGTCGATCTGGCGCGCATGGCCGGGCTGGTCTCAGCCGGCGTCATCTGCGAGATCATGAACGAGGACGGCACCATGGCTCGCGTGCCCGACCTCATCTCTTTCTGTGCCGAGCACGGCCTCAAGATGCTCACCGTCGCCTCGCTCATCCGCTACCGCCTCCAGCACGAGCGTTACATCCAGCGCGTCGCCGAGTCCATTCTCCCCACCCAGTACGGCGACTTCCGCATGATCGCCTACGAGAGCGAGATGGATGGCACGGAATCGCACGTCGCCCTGGTCTATGGCAGCCAGATCGACAGCGAGAGCAACCCAGCCAGCGGCGAACCGGTGCTGGTGCGCGTCCACACTCACTGCCTCACCGGCGAAGTCTTCGGCGCAACCCTCTGCGACTGCCGCGCGCTGCTGAACAACTCGCTGCGCAGCATCGCCGAGGCAGGCCAGGGCGCGCTGATCTATCTGCACAACGGAGCGCGCGGCTTCGGCATCGACCGCAGCGGCATAGCGTCCTCTGGCGAAATGGCCCCCAACCGCCTTGTGCTGCACCGCGATACGCAACGTGTCCCGCGTACCGACGAACTCAGCCAGGAGCGCATGCAGCGCGCACGCCGCACCCTGCGCCAGATCGGCCTGGGCAGTCAGATCCTCTCCGACCTCGGCATCCAGCGCATCCGCCTGCTCACCAACACGCCCACCCACATTCCCGCCCTGCAGGGCTTCGGCATCGAGATCGTCGAGCAGGTGAGGATTCCGCTTGGGGATGGCGTAAAGTCATGTGAGGTGAGTTGACAATGAGCGACAACTCCTTCTTGTTGATCCGCGTTGCAGAGGCTTGCCTCATCAATACGGTTCTTTGGTTCGCGCTCGTTCTACTGACGCTGCCATTCAAGATTATCTCGTTCGATAGCGTTTGGGGGATATTGCTAGCTACGGGGCTGTGTCTATGTTGTGGGATGGCAGATTGGTGGATATTTCGGAAGTTCCAATTGCGTTATACCAGGCGTGAGGCGAAGGCAATCGCAACTGCGTTTGCTGTGATTACTCCAATGGCGCTACTCACATCGGTACTCTTTGCTATGCTGCTGGGAGGGTATATAGCGCATCCGTTTGAACTTCTTTTCAGGCCCAAAACCGACATCTTTGAACCCACCGGTGCATTCGTTAGCCTCGTGGTTACGACCTCGTTTTTAAGCTTTGCGGTTTGTGTGTTCGTGCTCTGGATGACACGTCTGATTCAGAAAACTCAACAGGCATAATAGGTTCCTACTGCACGGTGAGGTTCAGCGTCACCGTCTGCGTAATCTGCACAGCGCCGCTCACTGAGCTTGCGGTTACCTGGTACTGGTAGGTGCCCGCCGGCGAGAAGCGCAGGTTGGAGCTGACGCTGCTGCCGCCGCATCCACTGGCCGAAAGCAGCATAATGGCCGAGAAGATCGCCCACGCAATCGGCCCGTCCCGCCGCCATGCCTTGTGCCGCGAGGTGCGCGCCTTCCAGGTGAAGACCAGTGCAGGGAAGAGCAGGCAGAGCGCCGTCCCGCCGAAGCTGCGTCTGCGCCCGCCGGGTGCTGCGGGCAGCGAGTTGGAACTCGCCTCGGTGACAGTGTTCAGCGTTGCGACAGCGTTTTGCGCAGCCCCGTTGAGCGTCACGCTCGATGGTAGAAGCGAGCACGCAGCGTACTGGGCCGCTGCAATCGGCGTGCATGTTAGCACCACCGTTCCGCTGAAGTTGTTGCCCGGGGTCACGGTCAGGTTGTAGTTTGCGGGCGATCCGCTGGCGACCGTTGCGGTTGAACTTGTGCCGCCGTCAACCGAGAGCGTGAACGTTCCATTGACGAAGCCCGTGCCGGTCAGCGGCACGGCGTCGGGCGAGGTCGCATCCGAGCTGGTCACGGTCAGCGTCCCGTTGTCCGCGCCAAGCTTTGCCGGTGTGAAGGTAACCGTGACCCCGCAGCTTGCTCCCGGCGCCAGCGTGCTCACCGGGCAGGGAACCGTGACGGCGTAGTCGCCCGTGGCGGAAAGCGCTACACCGGTGATCGGCGCAGTGCCGTTGTTGAAGAGCGTCAGCGACAGGCTGGACGGTGAGTTCACCGCAATCGGGCCGAAGCTCAGGCTGGTGGGCAGAATCTGCATGTGCGACTGCACGCCCACGCCGGTCAGCCCCACCACCAGCGGCAGGGTCGAGGCCGAGCTTGCGATCGAGAGCGTCCCGGTGATCGTCCCCGGCTGCGTCGGAGCGAAGGCGACCTGTACGGTGCAACTTGTAGTGGGTGCGAGCGTGAGGCCAGGTTGCAGGCAGCTTCCGGCTGCGACGGTGTAGTCCCCGGCGGCAGCGCTCAGGTTGGTTGTGGCGGAGAGAATGCCCATGGTGATCGCGCTCGTGCCAGTGTTGGTGAGCTGCACGCTTTGGGTTGAGTTCGTGCCAACCAGCACGGTGCCGAAGTTGAGCGAGCTTGGCACGAGGGTCAGCGAGGATGGGCTGGAGGCGCCAACCACCGAGATGAACTCCAGCGATGTGCTGGCGTTGGAGGAGACCTCGATGGAGCTGACGCGCATCCCGCTGCCCGATCCCTGCTGCGTCGAACTCTGTGGCGTGAAGGTCACGGTCAGCGTGCAGCTTGCGCCGGGAACGATCGTCGCGCAGTTGCTCGTCGACACCGTGTAGTCGGGCGTCGTTAGAATGTTGTTGATGTAGAGCGTCGCCGTTCCTGTGTTGTCCAGCGTCACCGTCTGCGGCGCGCTCACGTTGCCCACCGTGGTATTGGCGAAGGTAAGCGAACTCTGCGACGGCGTAATCGTAGCCAGCGGCGCGGCATTCGTGGGCATTGAGACATAAACCGGTGTGGAGCTGCCCGTCAGGTCGATCAGGTCCGGGCTGGATGCGGCGTCGCTCTCGATCGCCAGTTCGCCGCTGTCGGTGGTCGAGACCGGCGGGTTGGAGCCCGTTGCCACCTGGTTGATCGGCGTATATGTGAGCGTGACCGTGCAATACGCGGCGGGCGCAAGTGTTGTGCCGCAGGTCGTAGTCGAAAGGAACGGCCACTCGCTGGTGATGCGGCGTATGGTAAGCGTCGCCGTGGTTGAGCTGTTTGTGAGTGTCAGGTTCTGCTTCGCGGAAGGTTGGCCCGAAGGGACTGTGCCGAAGTTGACGAGCTCGTCCTCGCCGGTAAGAATGTTCCCGGTCACCGAGAGCGTTCCCCCGCCCACGCCGTATCCTTCAACATAACTGAGGCCGTCCAGCGTGGCCGAGCCGTCGGTGGGAGTGCCCGTGGCGAAGAGCGTGCCCGTCAGATCGCCATTGTCCAGCGGCAGAAACGCCACCGAGAAGTTGCAGCTTGCATTCGGCGCAAGTCCCGCGCAGGGCGTGCCGCTCAACACAAACTGGCGTGGCAGCGCAATCGCCAGGCTGAGCTGCTTCGCCGTCAGGTTGTCGATGGTGAACTGCCGCGTCACGCCAATCGAACCGGTCGCCTGCGGCCCATACTCGGCGTCGTCGGCCACAATCTCCAGCCCTTCGTCCTCGGTGGTGTACGCGCCCGTCAGCGGCACCGTATAGTTGGTCAGCACCGGCGCGCCGCCCACCGTGCTGGTGACGGGAATCGTGAGCGTCCCAGCCGCGGACGCGGTCGCCGGAGTGAACGTGACCGGTATCGCGCAGGTCGCTCCGGCGTTGAGTGTGCCGCAACTGCTGCTGGCGCTGAAGCTCGTGGCACCGGAGCTGGTGGTGGTGGCGAAGACTGTGCCAATCAGTTCGGAAGTTGTGCCTGTGTTGACCAGCGTGACCGTCTGCTGCGTGGACGAGCTGCCGGGAACATTGTTGAAGACCAGCGCATTGGGTGTAATCGCGAGGCCGGGATCGGCCGACCCGTATCCAGTGAGCGCTGCTGTCGCCGTCGAGCTGCCCGCCTGCACGCTGAGCGTTCCCGTGCGCGGTCCCGCGGCCGTCGGCGCGAAGTCGATCTGGATAAAGCAGCTCGCAGTGTAGGCCAGCGCGCCCCCGCACGCCGCGCCTCCGCTGACCGAGTTCGAGATGCTGAAGTCGCCGCTGACGGCAGGCGTTGCCACCGTGATCGAGCTGCCGCCCGCAACCAGGTTCGTCACCGCAAACAGTTCCGTCGTACTCGCGCTGTTGATCGGCACGGGGCCGAAGTCCTGCACCACCGGCGTCAGCAGCAGTCCGGTGAGCGGCAGTCCATTGCCGGTCAGCGAGAGAACGTACGGGCTTCCGGTTGCAGACGAGGTGAGCGTCAGCGTTCCGGGTATCAGCCCGGTCACGGGCGGCGTGAACTGCACGCCCACCCAGCAGTTGTAACAAGTCCCTGTCGCGCCGGTGGTAAACGCGCTGCTGGGCGGTTGACCGTGCCCGTAGCCGGTGTCTTCAACAATAACTGCTGTGTAGGGCGAGCCGAGAGTGGTGGACACAGTCGCAACCGCGAAGCTGGTAAACGACTGCGTGATTTTGTACCACTGCACGGACGGCTGGCCCGCGATCACTCCGCCGAAGTTCAATGTGCCGTTGTTGGCCGGCGAGATGATTCCCGTGCCCACGCCCGACAGCGCGACATAGGCCGGCGTCGTCCCCGCGCCCGCCGTAACCGCCAGCAGTCCCTGGCGCGTACCCGGCTGCGACGGCACAAATGTGAAAACAACGTTGCATGTTTTCCCTCCGGCCAACGTTGCAGTGCAGTTGGTCGTATCCGTAAAGTCGCCTGACAGTACCAGAGAGAGCGCGAAGGCAGTCGTGCCCGTGTTCCCAATGGTCAGTGTCTGCGTGGTGCTCGATACTCCCGTGACCGCAACCGGGGTGAGGAAGTTGAACGATGTGGACGAGACGCTGAGGTTGGGATTCACGCTCGCGCCATTGGCCGCGGGTTGCGGCAGCGATCGGCCCGTGACCAATGCCGTCAGCCCCTGGTCGAGCGAGAGCGTCACCGCATCGGCCGCGGGCGTCTTCGCATTTTGGTACGCAAGCTGAAGCTGGCAGACCGTCTGCGGCTCCAGCGTCGATGGACATCTGTCGCCGACGGTAAACGGCGACGTCGCGGGCAGCGTTACAGCCGCGTGCGTGAATGAGACAGTCGAGTTGTTCGAGAGATACAAATAGCGCGCCGGACGCAGGCCGCCCGTGTACTGCGTTCCGAAGTCGATCTCGGCTGACGAGAGCGACAGAGCGGCGGCCTGTCCGTAGGCCGTCATCTGCACGTCGCGCGCGCCGACGAGCCAGTTCTGCTGGATCGCTCCGTCGTTGGTCGCTGTGTTCGACGCGGTCAGCCCGATCGTGATGTGGCAGATGCCGCCCGGCGCAAGCAGCATAGTGTTTGCTCCTGCCAGCGTGCAGTTGGTCGCCGTCTGGGCGAACGAGTAGGGAAGCGTCGTCTTCGTTCCGATGTCCCACTGCGATGCGAAGCTCTGGCTCTGCTGCGTCAGGTTCGTCACCGTAATGGTCCGCGTCACAGCGCCCGAGGCCGCACTCACCACGCCGAAGTCCAGCTCCCTGGGCGAGTAGACCACCGGAAGCTGCACCACGCCCGTGCCCAGCGCGGGCAGCGCCTGCGTCTGCGTGATGGAGTTTGTAGCCGTTACCGTAATGCTTCCCGGCCCTGTGCCCGTCAGCGCAATGCTGCACTCGCCGCCCGAGGCCAGCGTCGTGCCGCAGTTGGTGGCTTCGCTGAATCCGCTGACCGAAATCCCCACCCCGGTCGCCTGCGCCGCTCCCAGGTTGCGCAGCGTCAGGTTGGGCGAATCGTCCACAGAGAGCGCCAGCGCCGCCGTCTCCGCCGCCACGCTCGCCGGAATCGTCAGCTTGGCAAGATACGCCGCCGCGCCCGCGCACAGGCTCCCGCTGCACGCCGACACAGGAAGAACCGCGCCGCGCACCGTCGATGGAAACGCTATGGTCGGAGCATCGTTCAATGGCAGATCGAAGGTCTGGGTCGCCAGCAGACTCTGACTCGCGGACGGCGCAAAGCTTCCGCCGACGAGAGCATTGCCGCCAGCGTCGATTGCCACGCTGGTCAGCGCGACCGGAGCGCTTGCGCTGCTGGGATTCGACGCCGCAATGCCGCCGAAGCGCGCTGTTTGATCGACAATATTCGCCGCGTTCACGCGCACGGCGAAACTGTTGCCAATCGTCGAGAGTGGCGTCAGCGGCAGCAGCGGCAGTCCCAGGCTCCCATCCACCCACGCCGTTCCAGCCGCGCCCGCCGCCACAAACGACTGCGTCCCCGGTGCCAGCACGGTCGATCCCAGCACCGTACTCCCGTCCAGCGTCATCCGCACCAGCACCTGGTAGCTAACCGCCGTCAGCGGAGTGGAGACGCTGGCCACCGGAAACTGCCCCAGCGAAATCGGGCCCGCAAGCAGCAGGTTCCCCGCAACCGGATCGATCGCCAGAGAACTGATCCCCGCGCCCGGAATATAAGTTGAAAATGTAATCCCATCGCCCGCTGGAGTCAGCTTGGTCAAAAAGCCCGAAGTCGTGCCCAGCGCCGTCGTCACCAGTTGGTTCGGCACCAGCGCTGCAACCGTGGGATAGCCCGGCGCAGTCGTCGTCCCCGCAATGTACGCATCGTCGGAGGAGTCGGCGACGATGGCCGCGGGCGTGGTGTTGCCGCTTGCCCCGCTCAGGTAGGTCGCGTAGAGCAGGGAAGCGCCCGACGCGGAGAACTTCTCCACAAACCCATTCCACGAGCTGCCAAACGCCGGGACCTGAATGATTCCCGCAGCCGTCACCGGCAGTGTCGTGGCGTAGATTCCGCCGGTAATAAATACCGCATCGCTGGTGGCTGCAATCGAGCTTGCATCCATCGACCCGCCGCCGCAGAAGGTCACAAAGATTGGGCTGCCGAGGCTGGCGCCGAACTTCGCCACAAATGAGTTTGTCGCCGTGCCGCTGAAGCTCGTGAAGGCCGCGCCCGAGGTCGCCGCGAGCGAGCCGGAGGTCGTCGTTCCGGTCACGTACACGTTGCCCGCCGGGTCCAGAGCCAGCGCCAGCCCGATGTCGCCCTTCGCACCGATCCACGCCTGGTTCAGAATGTTGGTTGCGCTGGGGTCCGTCTCCAGAACGCGTACTCCGTCCTTCTGGTCGATCGGCAGATAGAGGTTGCCCGTTGCGCCAACCCGCACCGCATTGATCTGGCCCTGCGGCTGGCCCTGGTTGAGCACCGCGCGAAGTCCCGCGAAGGCAATCTGCTGCGGGCCCGTCGCTGGCACAGCCTGCGCGTGCAGGGCGAGAGTCAGTGCGCAAGCAAGCAACCATGCGAGTCCCCACGCCAGACCCCGCTCCAGGTTCCAGACCAGCGATCCGGCCCGCTTGCACGCTCCATCGACTGCCAATAGAGGACGCACTCTCTCACGGGTCGCCTCATCGTCTGAGGCTCGATCCGCGGCGCTGACGTTCTGAACGGACTTCATCATGGTCATCTGGCTGCGGCGTTGTGCGGAGTGCAGCCTGCCCTCAATATCCATGGAACCGAAAGGATTAAGTTGTCCTAATCTGAGAATCTCTAATGAAACGAAACTATACCGTGTCTATTCGGGAATGGGTACTGTTACTTTGTGTGCGTCCGCGTTCCTCTTCGCGCGCCCGGCTATAGCTTTCCTCCGGCCCTTTTCCAGACGCTCAGGCGTCCAGCAGCCAGCCCAATCCCCGTCCGCGCATCTCGCGCTCAAACTCCGCGTGCGTGGTGTAATGCACGGTCTGCATTCCCAGCTTCGCCGCGGCCACAACATTCTCTGCGCGGTCGTCGATAAACAGAATCCTGTCCACTTCTGTCTTCAGCGCTTCTGCCGTCTTCAGGTAGATCGCCGGATCGGGCTTTGCCGTTCGCATCGTATGCGACCAGACGCAGTGGTCGAAGCCAGCCAGCCACGGCAGCCGCGCCACCACTCCTTCGCCGATCGCGTCGCCGATGTTCGATAGAATCCCTGTCCTCACTCCCGCGCGCTGCAACCGCCCGGCCCACTCCACCATGGGCAGGTTGAGCTGGCTCCACAGGTCGATGTCCGCCGCCATCAGCGCATCCACCTGCGCGCCGTCGAACCGGACTCCCGCGTGTGCCGCGACCGCATCCCAGTAGCTCCTCCCGGTCAGCGCGCCGCGGTCGTAGTCGTGGCGAAACTTCCAGTACGCCGCATGAAGCCGCGCCTCGTCGAACTCACTGACCGCGCGTAGCACGGCCCACGCCACCGGATCGGGCGGCCCGGAGAGCACCATTCCGTAGTCGAACAGAACTGCATCAATGCGCTTCGCGGCGTTCTCCGTCCGCTGCGCAGTGTTTTTCGCACGATTCGCATCGTTCGCAGTCGCTGATTTGATGTTTTTTGAGGAGGAAGAAGAGGAAGTAAGCATCTCCTTCGATTGTAGGCGATTTACCCTTGAACCAGCGCATGGGCCGCGCCGCAAAGAAGGGCAGCCCACGCCGCGAAGACCGATGAGCGCAAATAGATCGAACCGATGGAACCCGGAGTTGCGACGCTGGCTCGATGAAGCCTCGCGCGCCGCTGGCTTCAGCGTCGTTGGCGTCGCCCAGGTCTGCGGGCCTGACGACCCGGCCGCCGCGCAGCAGGCGGCGCGATTCTCCGCGTGGATCGACGCGGGCCACGCCGGCCAGATGGACTACCTCAAGCGCCGCGACGAATCGGGAACCCTCATCCGCAGCAACCTTCGAGTCGCAATGCCCTGGGCGCGCTCCGCCATCGTCTGCGCCATGAATTACAACTCCGCCGCGCCCTTTGTGTGCAGAGAAGATCAGTTGGCCCAGCCGCAGCGCGCCGTAGCTCCTCGCTCCATCGATCCCGCGCCGCCCGGTGCAGCCTGGATCGCCCGCTACGCATGGACCGGCCGCTCGCTCGACGACGGAACCTCCACCGCAACGGACTACCACGACGAGCTGCTCGCCCGCCTGCGCACAATCGAGACCGCCCTGCTTGCCCGCGCCACATGCACCACCCGCTGCTATGTCGACACCGGCCCGTTCGTCGAGCGCACACTGGCCGCCGAGGCTGGCGTCGGCTGGATCGGCAAGAACACCTGCCTCATCAACCAGCAGCTCGGCTCATGGCTCCTGCTCGCCGTCCTCGTCACCTCCCTGCCGGTGGAGCTGACAGAAGACGTAAATGAACAGGAACAGGCGCGGAAAGTGGGCGATGCGCCCGCCGCATCGACCCCCGATAGCCTTCCAGTAGGACTTTCATTGCTGCTCTCATCTAATGACCACTGCGGCACTTGTACTCGCTGCATCGACGCTTGCCCCACCGGCGCTTTGCTCGGCTCAAAGTCTCCCGAAGCTCCGCGCCGGATGGACGCCTCGCGCTGCATTGCCTACCTCACCATCGAGAAGAAGGGCGCAATCGACCTCAGCCTGCGCGCGCCGATGGGCCGCCACGTCTTCGGATGCGACATCTGCCAGGACGTCTGCCCCTGGAACCGCAAATTGTCCTCCAGAACGCCGGGGACCCCATCCATCGCTCCGGGTGCCCCATCCATTCCGCGTTCTGTGCGGAATGGGTGGGATTCAAATCAACAAGGGCTGCAACCACGCCCCGAACTGGTCAATCCCTCCCTCGACTGGCTGGCCGCGATGGACGCGCGCGAGTTCAAGCGGCTCTTCAAAGGCTCGCCGCTCGCTCGCACCGGTCGCAAGCGCCTGCTGCGCAACGTCGCCATCGCCATGGGCAACAGCGGCAACGCACGCTTTCTGCGCCAACTCGACGAGTGGGCCGCCGGCGACAACCCCGTGCTTGCCGATGCAGCAGCCTGGGCGCGTGCGCGTCTGCTAGCCTTATAACAATGGTCCCAGGCGATTCCACGCAATCCCCGCACGAAGCTCCCCCCGCCGTTCCCATCGCCGAGGTGCGCCCGGTCGTCCGTCGCGAAGGTCTCTGGCCGCAGGTGGTCGCGCTCAGCCGCTACATGGTCCGCACCGAGGTGCATACCTATGCCTTCTCGGTCGCGGCCAACGTCATCCTCTCCCTCTTCCCCTTCATCGTAATGCTGCTGACGCTCTTCCGCCTGGTCCTCCACTCGCGCGTGATGGATCCTGTGGTCGGCGAGATGATGGGGGTCTTCCTGCCCGCAAACCAGCACTTCATCATGGACCAGATGATCAAGACGCTGGCGCACCCGCACAAGAGCACGCAGCTCTACTCCATCGTCATGCTGCTGGTCAGCTCCACCGGCGTCTTCCTGCCGCTGGAGGTCGCGTTGAACCATGTCTGGGGCGTGCGCCAGAACCGTTCCTATCTGCACAATCAGGCCGTCTCGCTCGGCCTCGCCTTCGCGGTCGGAGTGCTGGCCATGACATCGGTCGCGCTCACCGCGGGACAGCAGACGCTGCTCACCTGGGTCTTCTTCGGCCACACCGACAACTTCGTCTATAACTTCCTGGCTGGCGGAATGCTGCACCTCTGCGCGCTGGTCGCCAGCATTCTCCTCTTCTTCCTCATCTACTGGATTCTGCCCAACCGCAAGATTCCGGCGCGTGCCGTGCTGCCCACCGCCATCGTCATCGGGGTGCTGTGGGAGGGCGCGAAGTTCCTCTATGTGCTGGTCCTTCCACGGCTGGACTTTCAGGCCGTCTACGGCATGTTTTACGTCTCGGTGGGCCTGATGATCTGGGCCTTTCTCTCCGGCCTTCTGCTGCTTGCCGGTGCGCACTTCTCCGCCACGCGCTATGCTCTCTCCGTTGCCCGGCAGGAAGCCAGGGCGCAGAGCGCACGGGAAGATTCAGCAGCAGGCCGCTCCGCGAACACCGTAGAATGAGGCCAATGCAGAAGACGGTTCAATCCGGTGGACGGCATAAGCCCCCAGTACCCGCGGCGCGCGCCTCCCGCCGGTGGCGTCGCCGCCCTCCTACCGGAGTGGCCGGAGCGGTCTTCTGGCTCGCGTTCGGCTTTGGGCTGATCTGGCTGCTGCGCCTGGCACCCAGCGGAGGCAGTACCCTACTTGGCTGGATGCAGCTTCTGGTCGGTCTGGCGCTCTTCAGCCTGGCGGTTCCACTGGCCTGGCGTCTGCTCCACCAGCATCTGATGTGGAGCCTGCGCAACAAGCTCATCCTCACCTATCTGCTGATCGGTCTCGCTCCGGTCGTCCTCTTCCTGACTCTGGCGGCCATCTCGGCATACATCGCGGCCGGACAGTTCTCCATCCATCTCGCCGACTCGCGCATTCACCAGCAGTTGGACACGCTTGGCGCGGGGAGTTCCTCACGCGCCTCGGGTATTGCGCGCACGATGCGCGACCGGGCCGAGCAGCCGCCGGGCCAGCGTCCGCCGGGACCGCAGGGCTTTCAACGAAGACCGCGTCCCAATGCTCCGGGCGCTCCCGGCGATGCTGCGCGATCTGCCGCGCGACGCGCTGCGCGCACTGCGCAGAACGCATCCGATGCTGCTGCTGCTGCACTGGCAGCCTCCAGGCTCACCAGCCAGACTGCGGAGTTGGGCGTGGCCGCTCCCGATCCGCTGCTTGCCCGCCTGCACCAGCACACCTCGTACTATCTGAATGGGGCGCCCTACACTCCACCGCAATTTTTTGCGCCGTCTGGCGCGGCCGGCACACGGCCAAACTCCGCACAGCAAGCCAACTCCGCCGTCCCACAGCCAGGTGCCGCGCCGGAGACAACCACCGGCCACCCGCTCGGTCTTCCACCCTGGGCTGAGGACCTGCAGGGTCTGCAGTTTCGCAGACTGGTCCTCGACGGTCAGAGCCTCTACCTCGTCGCCATCGATCAGCGCCACGTCGTGGGCGGTGGACTGCTCAGTGTCGTCATCAGTCTGCCCGTCGACAGCGCTCTAATGGACGTGGTGGCCGAGGGACTTGGCCGCGTCCGCGTCTCCGGTCTCATGACCGGCGGCCCACTGACAACTCCCGTCGCCTCCGCCACCGCTCCAGCCTCTGCTGCGAAAAACAGCGGTCCACGCTCCCTCGGCAGCGACCTCCAGCGCACCTCGGTCTATGGAGGTGAGGAGCGCGCCGCCGTCAACTTCTGCGACTTTAGCGTCCCATTCGTCTCTACCATGGACATCAGAGATTGGGAGACGGGGGATGCCGATAATGTTCCTATCGTGGTGCACTCCCGCCCGTCGGTGCTCTACCGCCAGCTCTTCGGTTCCTCGCTCGGCGGCATCGTCACCAGCTACATCCGCTTCGGCCTGGTGGGGCTGTGCATCCTCTTCGCGCTCATCGAGGCGCTTGCCCTGTGGATGGCGCGCCGTGTCAGCGGCAACATCACCACCTCGGTTGAAGAACTCTACGCCGCCACCCAGCGCGTCGATCGCGGAGACTTCGTGCATCGCATCCCCGCCGCGGCCGCCGCCAAGAGCGACCAGCTCGGCGAGCTCTCCCGCTCCTTCAACCGCATGACCGGATCGCTCGAGCGCCTGCTCCTCGAACAGCAGGAAAAAGAGCGCATGCAGAGCGAGCTCACCATCGCGCAGGAGGTGCAGGCCAACCTCTTCCCCCATCGCGTGCGCGACCTGCCCACGCTCCAGTTGCATGGCATCTGCCGCCCGGCGCGCACCGTCTCGGGCGACTATTACGACTTCCTCGTCTTCCACCACCCCGACAATCCCGACGGCTCGCAAGGCACGGAGTCCGGCGTCGGCATCGCGCTGGGAGACATCAGCGGCAAGGGAATCTCCGCCGCACTCCTCATGGCCACCCTGCACTCCGCCGTGCGCGCCTACCGCCTCGCCAGCGAGGACCTGGTCTACAGCGAGAGCGCCATCGCAGCCCTCACCGCCAGCCGCGAAGACCTCGCCGGAGACAGCGGCAAGCTCTTCGAGTCGCCCGGCCGCATCCTCTCCCTGCTCAACCGCCACCTCTATCGCAGCACGCAACCGGAAAAGTACGCCACGCTCTTCCTCGCCCACTATGACGTGGCCACCGCGCAGCTCACTTACTCCAACGCCGGCCACCTGCCGCCGCTCATCCTCAACCGCAATGGCCATGTGGTCCGCCGCCTCGACCGAGGAGGTACCGTCGTTGGCCTGATGGACGGAATGCGCTACGAGGAGGCCCGCTTCAAGATGAACTCCGGAGACATCCTGGTCGCCTACTCCGACGGCATCACCGAGCCGGAGAACGACTTCGGCGAGTTCGGAGAGGCGCGCCTGATGGAGATCGTCGCCCGCTACCGCGACCAGCCGCTCGAGGTCATCTCCAACCAGGTCCTGCTCGCCCTCGACACCTGGATCGGCGCCGCCGAGCAGCCCGACGACATCACCCTCGTCCTCGCAAGGCAGATTTAGGGCATTTTCACTATTGGTATAGAGGAATAAGGATTGTCATTCTGAGCGAAGCGAAGAATCCCCGCATTTTGCTCGCAGAGCGACACTCTACCCCCTTGGTGAAAATGCTTTAGCTCTCGCCCGCCGCGCGCAGCACACTCACTCGACAAACTTACTCAGAAGCCGGCTAAATCCTTTAGCGACACGGTTGCAGTTGCGGTCTGCATCTGCAGCCGCCGCACCACCCGCTTCCCGGCAAAGGTGATCGGTGTGCCAGCGCAAATTCTTCCCCACCGTTGGCCTGGAGGGCCGAAGTTCACCATCGATAACGTCACCGGACTGATACCATGTGTCATCCTCGACTCACCGGTCGACCCAACCCCAATCTGTCCCGATGCGGGAATATCGTTCGGCGACACACCACATGCTCCGGAGTTCTTGAACGTCTTGACCGTATAATTTGAAGGCTCGCCAAAGACCGAGCGGCAGTTAATCGTGCTCCACTCCTCATTGAGTGAGCAGGAGCCGAGCCCCGGGACCATCTCGCTCTCGGTGGAAAGAATGGTTTGGTACGTAGGCATATCCTGTAGTTGTGCGACGGCGAACTCCATGCGCATTGAGACCGTTCCGCCCTGGAGCCGCTCGTACACCTTCCCGGGAAGAACAAACATCGTAGCGGGTCCGTCGGTGCCGGAGAAGGGAGTTTGCCCAAAGCCTGCGTTAGCGTTCTCCCAATGCGACTCCCAGATGGTTCCGTCGGGGCCTTCCAGATGGACCTTCTGCCCTTCCATGCTGAAGCTCGTCCCCGGCGCTATGCCGGAAACATCCAGCGGCACCTTGAGAATGACAGTTCGAACAGCAGACTTCACGGAATTATAGGGATTGCCTTTGGGATGCGGAGTGGTATCGATTGCGATCGAAACAGGCTCGCCCTGCGCGGGCCTGTCATATCCCACCACGGCCAGCGAACTCCCTGGCAAAAAAAACTGCGTGGAGATCAGCAACAAGGCCGTCACCGCGCACAGCACGATGGCGTTGCGCGTCGCGCGCCAACGATATTGATAGACCACCGCGCCCGACAGAATCGCAACCACGATACCAAGCTGCAACGAAGCTAAAAAGCGCGGTTCCAGGTTTCTTCCCATCGCGAATGCAACGAAGAGCACAAGCAGCACCAGCGTTCCCAGCAGCGCCAGCACCGTCTGTCCGAACGAGATTGTAACCGCCGCAGCGCCCGCCAGCGGCAGCACCAGCATCGCACTCAGCAAAAGCATGTCCAGCAGAATCAGCGGCAGATTGGACGCGACAGAAAATCCGCCCAGATGCAGCAGCACCATCTGCGACAGCATCAACGGCGCATACAAAAAGCACAGCAGAAACAGTCCCTTCGCCGCCAGCAGCTTCCACCACACAACTGGCCGCGTCGTCCAGAACTGGTTCACGCCCGGCAGGCGGTCTGCCTGGATCAGCCGGATAATCAGAATCCCCCACGCGATGACGAGCAGAAACGTAAGCGCCGCCGAGACCAATTGTTCGGTTTGTATCCCCGGCAATGAATTAGCCCAACTCCGCGGCTCGAAGATGTCGAAGAGAACCATTACAGCAAGCGTGGCCAGAATCTCCAGCCGTAGTTGGCGTACGTCCTTGCGAAAGATGTGGACGATCTGATTCATGCCTTGCCTCCCGATTCCAATCTGCCGCGCAGCGTGCGGTGCGTCCTCGCGTTGGCCAGGAAGATAGACCGCAGCGACATCGGCGCAAAGTCCGCAACGCCCGCCGTGGGAAACAGAGTCGCAATCTCCGCCCGCGCCTCGGCCTCCGACACGAACGCGGAGTGCGTGAACCGCACCAGCGAGCCCGACCGCTCGAACTCCATCCACGCATCCGGCAGCTTGGGCGGCGGCGCGCTCGCTGGATCGACCTGAAACTCGATCTGGCGAAAGCGATTGCTCAGCGTCGTCATCTCTTCGCTGAACAGCAGGCTTCCTTCTTCCAGATACCCCACATGGCTGGCGAAGCTCTCGATCTCCGCCAGGTCGTGCGACGAGAGAAACAGCGTCGTCTCGCCGATGCGGTCCAGCAGGCCCTGAATCAACTCGTCGCGCACCAGCGGATCGAGCCCCGAAAACGGCTCGTCGAGTACCAGCAGCGCGGGCCGGAAGCTGAGCGCGCCGGCGAACGCCGCCTTCATCCTCATGCCCCGCGAGAGCTGCTTCAGCTTGCGCTCGCGCGGTAGCGCGAAGTCGCGCAACAACTGCTGCTCCAGCTCGCGGTCCCACGTCGGGTAGAACGGCCGCAGGTAATCCAGCAGCTCGCCCACCGTCATCCACTCTGGCAGCTCCTGGCTCTCCGAGACGTAGCCGATGCGGTTCAGCGCCGCCCCGCGAATCTCTCCCATTGGCACTCCGAGAACCTCCGCCGTGCCTGCGGACGCGGGCTGCAGGTTCATCAGTAGTTGAATCAGCGTCGTCTTTCCCGCTCCATTCGGGCCGACCAGGGCATAGACAGATCCCGGATCGACCGAAAGAGTTACATCCTTCAGCGCCGTGAGCGCTCCGTAAGTGCGGGTCAGTGAGTGTGTGGCAATCGACAAATCATTCATCGGCGGACCTGACCTCGTGGATTGAGTATGAGTAGTTCGTACTGCTTTGCAAGGCAGCGGAGAAGCTCTTTCCGATCGACGCCCAGCCGGCGCGCCTCCACCACCAACTCTTCTATCTGCCGGCCCAGCAGCCGGCTGCGCTCCTGGGGAGTGGCGTCAGGCGGCGTCGCCACCACCGTGCCGATCCCCGGATGCATCGCCAGCAGCCCCGCGTTGATCAGCTCCGTAACGGCTTTATGCGCCGTGTTGGGGTTGATGCGCAGCTCCTTGGAGAGCGCGCGCACCGAGGGAAAGGCGTCGCCTGCGCGCATCTGTCCGAAGAGGATCGCCCGCTTGGCGGCGTAGACAATCTGATCGGAGATCGGCAGACCCGGCTGAATCTTAATGGGAAATGGTGTCACTCGTGTATTAGTACTACCAGTACACCAAGAGCGCAAGCAAATAATTCTGTCCTCGCGTTTGTTGGTTGCCGGGTTGAATCATGCAACACATCTAAGCCTTGTCGTCGCAGGAGTCTTGCCTCACGGCCTGGCTTGCATCGCCTTCACCACAATGTCGTTGGGCGAGACGCCCGCCGGCAGGATCGTGAACAGCGTTGCCTCGCCCGTCTTGTTGGCCGTGCGCACCACCGAGACGTCGCCCGAGCGCGCGTCCAACGCCAGCAGCAAATGTTCGTCGGCGGAGAAGGCAAGCGCGTCCGGCGCATGTCCTGTGCGCACGCTGCCCGCCAGCCGTCCGTCGTCGATGCTCCACAGGTTGATCGAGTCGCCGCCAAAGTCAGACACCCACAGCGTGCTGCTGTCTCCGCTCACAACGCCGAACACCGGCTTGCTCCCGATGGTGTACGTCCCGCCCACCTCGTTCGTCCCGGTCTCAATCTCGCTCACCGAGTCCGATCCGAAGTTGGCACAGAAGATCTCGCCCTGGTCCGGCTTCAGCGCCAGTTGCACCGGCGTCTGCCCCACGTCCATCAGCGCCAGCATGTGGTCGGTCAGCAGTGTCGCGTTCTGCTTCGCAGCCCACGTCTCCGGCGCCGCGGCTAGCGACACTGCCATCACCTGGTGCCCGCCCGAACAGGCAATAAACGCCTTGGACGAGTCGTCCAGAATCACCGCGTCGGTCGCGCCCGGGCAGCCCGTGAACACCGCGCGCAGACGAGGCAACTGCTCCTTCGCCGCCAGCTTCTGCGTGGCCGACTGGCCGGAATCTCCCGCTCCCTCCGCCGCCGCGTATGGCTCAACCGCAAAGATTGAAACGCTGCCGCCGCCCCGGTTGGTCACCACCAGCGAGCGCATGTCGCGAGAGATGCGTGCCAGCCCAGGCTGCTCGCCGGTGCCTACCACGCCGATCTCGCGCCTCCGCGCCAGGTCGATCACGCTCACCGTGTTCGATCCGCTGTTGGCCACATACGCGCGCTCGCCCGCCGCGTCCACATCGATGAAGTACGGAAGTTTGTGTAACGGAATCGTCGCCACCACGCGGTTCGCGTCCGTGTCGATCACCGAAACCGACCCCATGCCCGCGGCCGTTCCCGCGTTCACCACATACACTTCGTCCCGCTTCGGATTCACCGCCAGGCCAGTCGGCTGGAGCCCCACCTGCAACGTCCGGTCCGCTCGCAGATACACCAGATCGAGCACCGAAACCGTGTTCGACGCGCCATTCGTGATGTAGGCAAACTCACTGTAGCCCGGCGGCACATCCGGGAAGCGCCCGCGATGGCAGCCCACACACAGCAGCAGCACAGCCAGCGCAGCCGACCCAACTTTTTGCATCTTTTGCATCTCTGCGAGTCTAGCGGCCTTGACGCGCATCGGCAAGCTCCATCGCAATCGAGAAGTCGTTCGGCGCGAAACTTTTTTCTTGCAATAAGTGTCTAAATCAATGAAGCGGTATTCCGCCCCAAGTCGGGATCTCCGCATCGATGCGATAACCCTCGGACAACGAAGCCGGGCGGAATATCCCCGGCTTCGTTGCTTTTTTCTCTCTCAGAGGTCGTCGTCATCGCTGGAGTTGAGCGAGAGGTCCGGCTGTAGTTCCTTGCCGGCGCATACCCACTGCCACGCAATCCATCCGGCGTATCCACCCTGGATCAGCCACACCGCAACGTACGCGGCCAACAGGTGGTGCGCCTCCATGCTGCTGCCGAAGAGCCAACTGAGTCTCATTGCGCAATCTCCAGGGTGCCTTCGATGGATTTAAGCGCCGCTTCCTGCTCCCTCTCCTGCCGCCGCCGTTCCAGAGCGTAGCGGAACACCAGCAGAAAGACGCCCCACATTGCCCACCCCAGCACATTCCATCCGAAGGCCGGCCTCATGGAGGGGTCGATGCCGGTGTCCGGCCCGCCGAAGAAGACCGGCGCGGGATGCTGCGTCCGCCACCACCGGATCGACATAAACACGATCGGCACATCGACCGCCGCAAACACCGAGAGCACCGCCGCCAGCGTCTGCGTCTGCCCGGTCGAAGACAGCTTGCGCAGCATCAGGTAGCTCACATACAACAGCCACAGCAGCAACATGCTGGTCAGCCGCGCGTCCCACGTCCACCAGATGCCCCACGCCGCGCGACCCCACAGCATCCCGGTCAGCAGCGACAGGCTGCTGAAGACCACCGTCACCTCCGCCGCCGAAATTGCCACTGCGTCCGCGGCCATCGCCCGCAGCGGATCGCGCCTCCGCCAGCCCAGATAGAAGAGCGACGCCACAAAGTTCACATAAGGAAACAGCAGGCTCAGCATCGACGTCGGGACGTGGTAGTAGAAGATCCGCTGCACGTTGCCCATCGTCGCTTCCGTCGGTGCCACCACCAGCGCCAGTCGCGTGGCATACACAATCGCCGCCACCGTCAGGACAAACCAGACCATGCCAACCGTGCGATAGATGTGCGAGCGCTTCATCGTCCTATGAGTCTATCAAGAAGACGCCACCCTCGCAGCCGCGTAGCAACACAAGTTCTCCTCTTGCCCTTCGGAGGGAGCGTGGGGCTTCAGCCCCACGAATAGGCTCAATGAAGTCAATGGGCTTTAGCCCTGGGCCTTCTCCTTCACCACAGCAATTGTCGCTCACTCCGCGCTCAGCACCGTCTCGAACAGCAGCAGGCACACCAGCGTGAAGATGATGTTGTACGCCACCAGCAGCCGGATCCAGGGGTCCGGCGCGAACTCGCCTGTCAGGACCGCCGTCGTCGCCTGCATCATCCCCAGCAGCGCGGGGATGGAGATGGGAAACAGGATGAGCGGAAGCATCAACTCGCGGTTCCGCGTCCGCAAGCCGAGCGCCGCAAAAAATGTCCCATTGCAAACCAGAGCCCACGTGCCCAGCGGCAGGATCGCCAGGATGAGCCATCCTTGCCCGAGTGCGTGAAGGTTGTAAAAGAAGAGAAATGGCAGCGCCATGACCAGCTCCACAATCGCCACGAACAGAAAGTTCGCCAGCGCCTTGCCAAGGAACATCGCCGATGGAGGCGCGGGCGACATCCGCTGCGCGTCCAGAACGCGATTGCGCAGCTCGCGCGTCCAGGCCTGGTTGAGAGCGGTGATGGAGGCGAACAGCAGCGCGACCCACAGGATTCCGCCCGCGATCTGCCGGGACATGGCCGCCGTGGGGTCGAACGCAATCGAGAAGACGACGACCACCAGCAGCGAGAAGAACAGCATCCCGTTGATCGAGTCGCGCGAACGCCACTCCAGCCGCAGGTCCTTCTGCAGATGGCACCACACGCAGCCGATGTAGCCGGGTGCCCCATCCATTCCGTGTCCTTTGCGGAATGGGTGGGAGACGGCCTCATTCGCCTCTGGCCGGGCCGATGGATTGCTGGGAACGCGGCTCATCCGCCCGCCTCCGCGCTACGCAGAATCTTGGTCAGGTCGGCCAGCATCCCCTTGCTCGCGCGCAGATAATCCGCCGGCTTCATCAACAGTTGCGTCCCGCGCACTCCCGCCGAGATCGACACCACATCGAACAGTTCGATCGTCTCGTCCACATAAGCAGGGAACTCAGTCTTTGCGGCCATCACCGTCACTCCTCCGCGCACATAGCCGGTCAGCGGTTCCACCTCCTTCAGCGACGCCAGTTCCACCCGCTTCACATCCGCCGCCGCCGCCAGTTTCTTCAGGTCGAGTTCACAGTCGCCGGGAATCACCGCGAAAAAATATTCCCCGCTCGACGCCCGCGTCAGCAGCGTCTTGAAGACCTGTTCCGCCGGCAGCCCGACCTTGCGCGCCACTGCAATCGCGCTCAGGTCCTCGGGATCGACCTCATACGCCCGCGCCTCGTATGCAATCCCCAGCGAGTCCAGCAGCCGCGCCGCATTCGTCTTCGCCGTCTTGGCAGGTTTCATTGCACCCCCTCCCGCGTCGCGCCAACGATAGACAGAATCGTCCCCGCCCGCATGGTCAGCGTCGTCTCGGCCAGCGGCTCGGCCAGATGCGCCTGATGCGTCGTCAGAATGATCGTCCGCCCGCGCACACCCTGCTCGCATGAACTCCCACTCACCGGCCACGTCCGAAACTCCATCAGCAGCTCCACCATGTGCCTCGCCGAATCCACATCCAGATTCGAAAACGGCTCATCCAGCAGAAGCAGCTCCGGGTCGGTCTGCAACACCCGCGCCAACGATGCCCGCTGCCTCATCCCCTGCGAGTACTGCCCAACCGGCCGTGTCAGCGCCGGGTCCAGTCCCACCGCCCGCAGCGCCCGCTCTGGAGCGCCCGAACAACTGCACGCGCCCTCGCCGTCGCGCTGTAGCCGTCCAAAGTATCGCAGGTTCTCCATCGCCGTCAGCTCGTCGTAGAGCATCGCCTCATGGCTCATATACGCGATGCGCCGCCGTTGCCAGCGCGGTTCGTCGCCGAAGACATGCACTGTGCCGCGCGTCGGTGCAATCAGCCCCGCAACCAGTCGCAGCAGCGTCGATTTGCCCGCCCCATTGTCCCCCAGAATCACCGTGGACGAGCCCACCGCGAACTCCACCGTCACCTTGCGCAGCGCCGCAAATCCCCCATACAGCTTCGACACCGCATCCAGCCGCGCCGCCGCCAACAACCCGGTCGTGCGCGCCGATTCATCTGCCTGTCGAGCTTCGTTCATCTATCCGAGTATAGAGTGAAGCGCCGTCTCACTTCGCCGGCGCCAGCATCGCGGTATTGCCCGCCGGCGCATCGCCCGCCTTCGCCGGAGCGTACTTCGACGCGCACTTGGCCTGCAACTGCGTCGCGTGGAAGACGCCATCCCGCCCATACGTCCCCACGGCCAGGGCCTGCGCGTCGTCCTTGAAGGTGTCCGGCGGCGGCTCGGCCCCCTGATAGTTCACCTGTAGCGTCTTCCCCTGCTCCAGCAGCACAAACCGCGCGTTCGTACCCGACCGCTGAATGCTTCCCGGCTGCACATTGCCCGCCACCCGCAGGTTGCGCGTGTACGCCTTCTTGCCCATCGCGTTCAGCTCAGTGATGGTGCAGTAGTAGCTCTTGGTGTCGCGTACGCCGGTATAGGCAAGCCATCCCACCGTCGCCAGCACCAACACCGCAGCCGCCACAATCTTGATCGGAGCCATCCCGCGCATGGCTTAAGTCTAACAGGTAATCCCCCCAGGTATCCCGCTTCCAGACCATAAATGGCATCAATCACTGCCCAGGCACGCGCCGCGATTCTCCCGCCTCAGTCCTCTATAATTCGGTCTATCTATGAGACGAATCTCCTTAGCTCTCTTCAGCTTTCTCGCCGGACTCCTTCTGCTCCCGCTCGCCGTCTATCTCTACCTCGCCTTCGGCCATCCCCCGGTCGCCACCGCCGACAAGCCCTTCCCATTTGAGTCCCGCATCGTCCAGATTCCGCTCCACGCCCGCATCGCGCGCGAGATGCCCGCAGCCTCGCCCATCCCCGCCACCGACGAGAACCTCATCGCCGGGGCCAGCCTCTACGAGGACAAGTGCGAATCCTGCCACGGCACCGCCGACCAGCCCGCCGCCCTAGGCCGTTCCACCTTCCCGCGCGCACCGCAGCTCTGGACCAAGCGCCCCAACGGCACAGTCGGCGTCAGCGACGACCCGGTCGGCGAGACCTACTGGAAGGTCAGGAACGGAATCCGCCTCACCGCAATGCCCGCCTACGGCAGCACCCTCTCCGAAACCCAGCTCTGGCAGGTCAGTCTTCTGCTCTCTCTGGCCGCGAAACCTCTCCCCGACGAAGCCGCCCGCACCGTCGGCCGCTAACCGCAGCCGCGCGTCTATCCATCGGAATACAATCTGCGCGATGACTACTGGTGTGCGATTGGCTTGATCGGTGCGGATCGCCTCGGCGTTGTCTCCACCACGATCCGAGTGTCCCTGGCGAACGCGATCGTCTGCCCACGCGCAATCCACCGGTAGTAGAAGGCGCGCGCGGTGCCCCAGTATCCGATCCCCGCCGCGGCGTACGGCGATCCGCCAGCCATGCTCACCACCGTACCCACCAGTCCCAGTCCAGCCGCGCCGCCCAAGCCGTTCTTACCAGCGCTGTTCCCGTTGCAGCCGCTCTGGTGACCGCAGTCCTGGTCCAGCGGACGGCTGGCCAGCATCGCGAGGATGAACGGAACGCTGATCTTGTCCCGCGGCTTCGCTTGCGCCTGCCCCTCGGAGTTCAGTGCGATCTGCTCCGCCGTGTCGGCCCCGGTCAGCCGCGTCTGCACGGTCTGCGTCTCAGTGCTGGGCAGCACAATCTGGCTGAAGCTGAAGCTCAGAACGCCGCTGCGTCCAAATCGCCGGGCAGGCTTCGCTCGCATCACGGTTCCCACCAGCGTTGCGCCCTGCGGCACCGCCAGCGAATGGTCGGCATTGAAGATCGGCTCGGCAACAACGGCGTGAATCGCCTGCCCCTTGCTCGAGCTCTCCGAACTGAGTGCATCCTCCAGGTTCGCCTGCACAATCCATGCGCCGCTGTTGTTGGGCGCGGCAGCAGCCTCAGCGCGCTCCTCCCACAGCCGCGGTTTGCGCGCCGCGGGCTTCTGCGGTTCTCTAGCAGGAGCGGCCTGCGCGGGCACTTCGACCGGCCCCGTCGTCTCCACCGTCCACGAGGTTCCCTTCTCGATCCGCTGCGGGTGATATGGCAGCCGCCCGTAGACAAACTGTAGCAACCGGTCTTCCTTTCCTGGCGTGATATACAAAGCAATGTCGCTGCGCCCCGCGTCGAGCCCCGCGTCGAACAGCTGCCGCACGAATCCTCCCTTCGCCGCCGGCGGGGCCACCGCGCGGTACACCGGAGCGCCGTCGGCCGCCGTGCCGGAGGCGAAGGGAACCGTCCTTCCGTCGGCCAGTTCGATCCCGGTGAAGTGTACCGCGGGAGTGTGGAACGGCGTAAAGTCCCCGCCCATAATTGCCCTCACTCGCCGCCCGTGGTCGGGGCGTAGTGCCACAACCTCGCCGCTGACGACCGTCCCTCTCGGTAGCAACAGCTTGTTGTCGGCGTAGATCGGGTAGAGAAGACGCCCGCTGACAGGTTCTCCGGCGCGCATCGGTGTATTCCGCTCAACCGTAATCGTCAGCGGCGTTCCCGCGGGAACCGTGCCCGGTCCGGTCTGGCACAGCAACGTGGCCGGCGGCAGGGCGAACGCGAAGAGCATGGCGCGGCAAACTCTCATTCTCATTGATGTTAGACGCATCAGACCGACCCGGCGAGTCATCACTTTGGTTGAGCATAGCGCAGGTTGGGATGTGAGGTTGTCGATAGAGCAAGAAACTCTCATTCACTCGTGATGGAACCGTGGCATAATTCGGATTGAGGTTTCCGATGAAGTCATTCAGCGTGGAATTGGATCAGGACGGCGCATTCACTGTTCCTTCTGGGTTTTGCGATGCGATGTAATTGAACGCTGGCGATCTCTTGTTTGTCTCGGTGGAAGAATATGGACTGTGCATCCGCAAGGAACTTCAGGCGAATCTTCATGAGCAGGCAATCGGAGACGAGTGTAAGGCCAAGTCTTCCTGAGTAGATATGGTCTTCGATTTCATCTGAGAATAATGACAACGACGCCGTGGCATAAACCACGGCGTCGTTTGTAGTTGAGAAAATTTCTATCCCAGTTCGGCCATGCTCTTGACGCCGAACTTCAGGTACCACGGGCTCGCCGCTTCCAGCGCCAGGTTGACGTTCTCGATGTTCTCCACGCCGGTCGTCTCCAGCCACTGCCGGAAGGCCGCCTCGCCCTGCTTGGCGAAGATGGGAATGCCGTCCTTCCAAGTCGCGCGCCCGCACAGAACGCCGTTGAACTTCGTCCCAGACTCGCCCGCCAGCTCCAGCGTCTCGATGAACACCGGGTTCGACACGCCCGCCGAAAGGTAGATGAACGGCTTGTGCGTCATCGACTCGGCGTCGCGGAAGTGCTGCAGCGCCTCGGCCCGCGTGTACGCAGCCTCGCCCTTGAAGCACTTGGTCCCCGCCACAAACTCCGTGATAATCGGCACCTCCACCTTCAGTACGTCCACGTTGTAGCGCGCCTTGCCGAACTCCGCCATCGCGCCGGAGACGATCGACGGCTTCTTCTTGGCGTACGCCAGCGACTTTTCATCGCCGCCCTCGGCGTCGTAGCCCACAAACTCCAGGAAGAACGGAATGTCGTGCGCCAGGCACTCGTCCCCGATGCGCTCGATCCACGCCTGCTTCAGGTCGTTCACCGCCGGCTTCTCGAAAGGAGTGTAGTACAGCAGGATCTTGATGCAGTCCGCGCCCGCTTCCTTCAACCGCCGCACCGACCACACATCCAGCAGGTCGGGCAGCCGGCCCGGTGTCTGCGAGTCGTAGCCCGTCTTCTCGTAGGCCAGCAGCAGCCCCTTGCCGTGGCGATGCTTGCTGGCAGGCAGCCCGTACTCCGGGTCCAGCAGGATTGCCGATGCATGTTGACACAGCACATCGGCCACCAGTGTCTTGAAATCTTCCAGGTCCTTGCCTGTGGCGGCCGATCCGCGCTCCTTGGCCAGCGACTTCTGCAGCGAGCCGCGCTGGTCCATGGCGGCGGCGGCAATCACGCCGCGCTCGTTGGAGACGGCCTTCAGTCCTGCGAGTTTTCCGGGGGTAAGCTTCATCTGCGATCTTCTCCTGTGTCCAATGAAATTTGCACTTTGATCTTCACATGCCATTTTACACAGCACCTCAAGGTTTCTTTGTGACGGCGGTTACGCCTGCATTTTATTTCGCATCCCTCAAATCCATTTCGGAACCGCCCCGCACGCCGTCATTCTGGAGCAGTCCCACACCGTCATTCTGGAGCAGCTCCCTCCCACGCCGTCATTCTGGCGAAGCCAGAATCTCTGTATTTGTCTTTCGTCCCGGCAGTTCTCTCCAGGCAGAGATACACCGTCTCACTCACTCGCACCGCCCGCCAATCATGTAAACTACCAATAGATTCCCGCCGCGCCTCTTCTCCTGCGATTCATCCCGCGAGAAGTCGTCCGTACTCCGGCTGCGCAAGCGGGAGCCAACAGTTCAACAACCAGGAGATGTGACTAAAATGGCCAAGATTGCCAAGACCGGCGACCGCAAGAAAGCAATGGACACCACCAAGAGCACCGACTGTCCCAAGTGCTCCAAACCCACCCGCATCGTCAAGCGCGTCAAGGACCGCGAGCGCGGCATCCCCGGCGGCGTCTACATCTCCTGCTCCGTCTGCGAGTTCTTCGAGAAGCTCTAAGCTCAGAAAGTCTGGGTGCCCCATCCATCGCGTACTTTGCGATGGGTGGGAGTCCAAGTACATCTCACCGCCGCGCCACGAAAACCGCAGCCACCTTGTCCTCATACACAAGCTGGAACCGCGAATCCATCCGCAGGACCTGGTTCAGCGGCGCCTTCACCGGCCCAATCACCACCCCTGCCTTCATCAACTGCGCATCCGTTGCCCAGTCCGGTTCCGCGTTCCATGTCGCCACCGAGCGGTCGATCCGCTGGTCTCCGTACAGGTTCTGCCGCCCGTCGATGCTTACCGGCATCCGCAGCGCCCATATCAGGTATCCGCCCCAGGTGTAGTCGTTGTAGAGTGGTCCCGGGTAGCCCTTCGCCCGCATCGCCTTCACTGCATCCACTGGCAGGTTCTTGGCCAACTGCGTCTCAAGCTGCGCATCGTTCACCCGCATCGCGCCGAACCCCGCCGTCACTATTAGCACTGCCGCAAGCGCCGCCGCCGCCCCGCCCAGCTTCGGCAACCGCGTCGCAGCCTTCTCGCTGCCCGCGATCGTGGACGCCAGAATCATCGCGCCAACCGCGGCCATCACCCACACGTCGCGCTGCGAGCGGAACGCCAGCACCGCGGCAAACGCCAGCAGCGCCGTCTCGAACAACACAAACCGCCGCCGCCAGGCCAGCGCAGCCGCGCTTCCCAGCGCCAGCACCAGCACCGTGAAGTCCACGGCCCCGCGGAAGGGGATCGCCTGCAACTCCGAAACCTTGTTCAGCGCGCCTCCCTGCGTCGCCAGGTCGTACGCCGTGCTATAGATGCGCCAGCCAAACGGATTCGCCAGTGTCGCCAGCACGCTCGCCGCCAACATGGCCCTCATCCACGCGGGCCGCACTCGCGTCTCTGCCGCGCTCCACCAGCGCGCCGCCTCCGCCTCCACCCATGCCAGCCCCAGCACAAGCAGCCCATCCACGAACTCAATATGCACGTTCGCCCACAGCGCAAAGATCACCGGCAGCCACAGCAGTTCGCGCACCCGCCCTGTCCTGCGCGCATGCATCAGGATGTCCATCTCCAGTATGAAAAACAGGATGGTGAACAGCCATGGCCGCGGCGTATATAAATGCCCCATGCTGAAGCAGGCCGCAAACGTCAGCAGCACCGCCAGCGAAAAGTCGCCCTGCAAACGCCGCACCATATGAAACAGCGCAACCGTAATCGCCAGGATCATCGCGCTGGTATACGTCGCAATGCCCGCCAGTCCCAGCCAATCGAACAGCTTCGCCACCGCCAACTCGAAGCCCCAGCTATAGGCCAGCCACGATCGTCCCGCCAACTCGGCGGAGTACAGATCCACCCTCGGCACAGCGTGATGCGCCAGAATCCACTCGCCCGTCCTCAGATGCCACCAGATGTCCGGGTCGATCACGCACGCAGCATGAGCGCACATCAATGCCGGAACGGCAAACAGCACCGCCAGCACCATCGTCTGCGCAACCTGCTCGGCCCGCCCGTTCGTGCTCTTCGGCGCGGAAACTCCCGCCTCCGCGTCTTCGATCGGAAACGCCTCGTCCTTCACTCCCGGTCCAGCATCGGCCGCAATCGGTTGGTTTGCCACACCCTCACTATATCGTCTCTTCGCTCAAACCCAATCCCACGAATGGGTACGCTGTGCCCCATTCATGACGGCTTTATCGTCATGAGTGGGATGCGGCAATCTCCGCCAGAATCCCCGCCGCCACCTTTGCCGGGTCCGCCGCCTGCGTGATCGGACGTCCCACCACCAGCATCGACGCGCCGCGCGCAATCGCATCCGTCGCACTGGCCACGCGCTTCTGGTCGTCCCGGCGTCCAGCCGACCCCGCCGGACGAATTCCGGGAACCACCAGTTTCATATCCGGCCCCATCGCCGCGCGCACCGCCTCAACCTCCTCTGAAGAACAGACCAGCCCGTCGATCCCCGCTGTCTGGGCCAGCCGTGCCAGCCGCAGCACCTGCGAATGCAGCTCGTTGGCGGAGCCGCTCACCCCAACCGCGCGCAACTCTGCCGTGTCCATGCTGGTCAACACCGTCACCGCCAGCAACTTCGGCGCGCCCGGTGCGCTGGCCGCATGCGCCGCCGCGCGCATCATCTGTTCGCCGCCGCTCGCATGGACCGACAGCAGCGACGCGCCCACCCCGGCAACCGACCGCACCGCGCCCGCCACCGTATTCGGAATGTCATGCAGCTTCAGGTCCAGGAACACCTCGTACCCGCGTTCCCGCAGCCCTTCGATCACCCGGTTCCCAGCCGCGTAGTACAGCTCCATCCCCACCTTGAACCAGCGGCAGCAGCCATCCAGCCGGTTCACCAGGCCCATCGCCCGCTCGGCGGAAGGGAAGTCGAGGGCCACAATCAGCCGCTCCTTCGCATCGATCCGTTCACTGCTTTCCCCGGCATTCGCGCCATCGCTCTGCGCCTGCTTGTGCGCACCCGCAGCTTCCTTATGTGCCTGTGGTCGAACCGCCTTTTTGTCCATCGCTCCAATTTAGTGCAAACCCACCCCCATTGTCCCTACATAGTTCGTTACATGACCTGCCGCCAACGCTGTCATCCGGAGTCATCGCAAATCTTCCGTCATCCCGACCCGCCCCTGAGATTGTCGAAGGGAGAGTGGAAGGCCCCCCGCATCTTGCCCCTGCCTGTTCTTCGCCGTTGCCTGTTCCTGCCGTCGTTTGTTCTTGCTGTCATCCTGAGCGCGTCTTTCGAGCGCGAAGGACCCCGATACAGCTCGCACCCCCTCAACCCTCCACTCCTTTCTCCCCAAAAACTCCCGCCCATCGCTCGGCGGGTGGCCCAGGCGCCGGGAGAAGGCATCACAACCACTGAAGTGGGTGCCCCAGGTGCCTCGCTTTTGGGCACCTGGGTTTCGGCAGCGGCAACCCCCTCCTCGGAGACCGAAGATTTTTTCCTCGGATTTCCCCGAAATTCCGCATGTCAAGCCCCTCGACCCTCCAAAATCACCTCAACCAGCAGAAAACAAAAGAGAAAAAACTTCCCCGCAAGTGGCATAGTAGATATGCTCCACGGCGTATAATTAAATCAGTAAGCAAAACCAAACAGACCCGGCCAACCCGCCGGGTCTTCGCTTTTAATACGTCTCACGCGCTTAACGCGAGATTAACCTGCATTTTTTGAATACTTTACGCTATTTGCTCCGTGGGGGGGCACACCGGAACGGTCCCAGTTCAAACGCAGCGGAAGTGTAGGGAATCAACAGCAGCAAGCCAGGCAAACTCAGCGTAAAGGAGTCAGCAGCGTCACCGGAATCTGCAACTGCGCCACCTGTGCCAGCGCCAGACCTGGATCGCCACTGCCGAGCGGCTCAAGGCTCACCTTGCCCAGGCCGGCAAGCCCCAGCGTCCGTGCCGCTGCAAGCGACAGATCGACGATCCGTCCCTCCAGAACAGGGCCGCGATCGTTCACCCGCACGTAGGCCGTCCGGTGGTTCTTCAGGTTGGTCACCCGCAGCCAGGTGCCCAGGGGAAGGCTGCGGTGAGCGCACGTCATCTGGTTCATATCGAAGAGTTCGCCTCCGGCCGTCTTGCGCCCCTGGAACTTCTCGCCGTACCACGACGCCACGCCGACCTGAAACCAGTGCTTCGACTTCGCACTCGGTTTCGCCTTCACAACCGGCGGCGGGGCCGTGCCGGAATGAGAACCGTCCTTGGCCGAGGCGCTGAGCGCCAGGCCCATCATCAGGACGCCAGCCCCAAGCCGCCGGGCTGTCCCTGTTGATGCAGTTCTGAAAGTATTCCTTTTCATTGGCACGCTCCATCTGTTATTGTCTTTGCGAGAGCAACTCAAGTCAATCATCTGTAAGCGTTTATCGCGTGTCGGAACTTGACCGAACCACCCCTTTTGTGATATGGGGAATGCGTGGTCGCGGCCCGTGAAACTGCCTCAAAGTTTGCATTTTCAGCGCAGAAACATTTGATGCGGACGGCTTGCTGCCTGTTTGCCGGAAATTCGACATTTTTTCAAAATTACTGTTTTTGACCCTCTTGCTTCTCCGCCGCCAATGCAAACCGTCCTCACCATCGCCGGCTTCGATCCTTCGTCGGGAGCCGGAGTCACCGCCGACCTCATGGTCTTCGCCGCCCACTCGCTCTTCGGCACCGCCTGCATCACCGCGCTCACCGTGCAATCCACCCTCGGCGTCCGCTCCATCCATCCCACATCCTCCGCCGTCCTCCGCGCCACGCTCGACTGCCTGGATCAGGATCTGCCCCCCGCCGGAATCAAGATTGGACTGCTCGCCACAGAGAGTAACGTACTTGTAATCTGTGAATATCTTGAAAAATATCAACTAAAGCATTGGCATCGGACCGAGGGCCGGCTCCCCGTCGTCCTCGATCCTGTCCTGCGATCCACCTCAGGCAGGGAGCTGCTCGATCCGGCCGGCGTGACGCTCCTGCGCGATCGTCTGCTTCCCCAGGTTGACTGGATCACCCCGAACCTGGCCGAGCTTGCCGTTCTCTCCGGCGTCGAGGTCGCAGGACGCGACGATCTGCCCCGCGCCTGCCGCGCCCTGCAGACCCGCACCGCAATCAGCCCGGACGGCCATCGCCTGGGCGTCTTCGCCACGGGAGGCCATCTCGACCCGCCCGACGACTACCTCCTGCTGCCTACCGGCGAGGGACTCTGGCTGCCGGGCAGCCGCGTCGTCACCCGCTCGACCCATGGCACCGGATGCGCCCTCTCCAGCGCCTTTCTCAGCCGTCTGGTGCTGGGCGATGCGCCGCGCCAGGCCGCACAATCCGCCAAACTCTATGTCGCCACCGCGCTCCAGTCTGCCATCCAAATTGGAGCAGGACACGGCCCTATGAATCACTTATGGCCAATATCTAAACCATAAGTTTATCTTTGTAGCGAGTTGGCATCTCTCGCCGTTCTTCGTAGCACTCTCTGTTCACCCTCAAGTAATCTGTCCCCCCATAGAAACACAGGGCTGGCTCTAAAGTCCGCCGCAATACTGCCGATAGAAGCCCTAAAGCGAGGTGCTTCTATGTCCATTACACCATCGGTCAGCCCCTGCGGACAGATTCTCGTCCATACCATGCCCGTGCTGACTTCGTCGCGGCGCGAGCGATCGTCCAGCCAGGCGCTTCGCCGTCGGCCCTCCATGGATCAGGGCCATGCTCTGGAGTCGCTCGGTCACTCCATCGAGTATGTTTATGATTCGCGGGTCTACCAGAACAACGGCGAGCTGTCGCCCAGCGATGTGGAAGCCGTGCAGCTCCTGATGCGGCTCAGCCGGGAGGTCTTCATGGAGTGCCGCGAGGTTGTCCCGGCCCGTCGCGGCTTCATACTCTGGCTGCACAATCTCTGGCCAGAGCGCAACGCCGCATAAGCGAGTCACACTGCCCCGTCCCACCCATGGTCCCCGCCGCACTTCGACTCCTGAGTGCGGCGGGGCTTTCTATGCAGCAGCAGGGCAGATGGCAAATCCTCCGCGGCGTCTTGCCGGGCCGCGTTGCTCTTCGCCGATTTCGCCAACGCAGCCACAACTGGAACCGCCAAGCCCGCGTCTGATACGGTGGTTCTCTTGAAGTTGTTTGTGGAGGCGTGCCATGAAGGTCCTGATGGGAATCGACGATTCAAAGTGCGCGGCAGAGATTGCCCACGCGTTTGTCGAGCAGGTTCGTTCGCAGAATACCGAGGTGCTGGTTCTGCATGTAATTCAGCCATTGGGGCTCTCGGCTGCTCCAGAGATGGCCGCCGGCTACGCGCCCGAGCTTGCAGACCTGAAGCAGCCAGCCCACGATCTGGTCGAGCGGATTGCCCAGCAGCTCCGCGCCGAGGGCTTCAAGGCCGAGACCGCCGTCGAGACGGGAGACGTCCGCGAGCGCATCCTCGACTCCGCATCCGAGTGGCGCGCCGATCTCATCGTCCTCGGCTCGCACGGCAAGCGCGGCATTCAGCGATTCCTGCTGGGCAGCGTGGCCGAGTTCGTCGCCCGCCACGCCAAGTGCTCCGTCCAGATCATTCGCACGCCAACAGGGAACTGACCCGCCCCTGCGCTGGAATCGTGGCGGCTCACGCAGAGTGCCTGACGCCGATCCACACCCATTCAATCCATCAGGCAGAAAGGCCCGCTCCATCGAGCGGGCCTTCGCCATGCAGCGCGGAAGTTACGCGATGCGTTCGATGGTGACGGTCTCCATCACCACCGGCGTCTTTGGCCGGTCCTGGCTGGCGGTCGGCACCGTGGAGATCTTCTCCACGATCTCGTAGCCCTCCACCACCTCGCCGAAGATGGTGTGTTTGCCGGTCAGCCAGCTGGTGTCGGCCACGGTAATGAAGAACTGGCTGCCGTTGGTGTTCGGGCCCGAGTTGGCCATGGCCAGCTTTCCGGGCTGTTGGAAGCCGTGCGGCGATCCCTTGGTCTCGTCGGCAAACTTGTAGCCGGGGCCACCCATGCCGGTGCCCTCCGGGTCGCCCGCCTGGATCATGAAGTTGGGAATCACGCGGTGGAAGACGCTTCCGTCGTATAGCTTCGCCCCCTTCTTCGAGCGGCTCGTCCACTCCTTGGTCCCCTCGGCCAGGCCGATGAAGTTGGCCACCGTCTCCGGCGCGTCCTTCTCAAAGAGCTTGCAGACAATCGTTCCTTCGCTGGTCTTGAAGGTGGCATAGGTTCCGGGCTTGGTTGGCATTTTGTGGACTCCAGTGGTCAGTTGTTGGATGCAGGTTGCAGGTTGTTGGTTGAAGCAGGCGGTGCGGGAAGAGGAGGCATCGCCTGCCCATCGCGCACGATCGTGACCCGCAGGATCACCACCGGCGTGGTGGGTTTATCGTTCTTGTCGCGGTCGACGCGGGCGATGGATGCGGCCAGCAGCGTCGAGTGCGCGTCGCACTGGCCGAAGATCGTGTATTTGCCGTCGAGATCGGCGAAGGCGTCTTCAGCGATGAAGAACTGGCTGCCGTTGGTGTTCGGCCCGGAGTTGGCCAGCGCCAGCCGCCCGGCCACGGAGAATTTCAGCCCCGGCGTAATCTCGTCGTCGAAGAAGTAGCCGGGATCGCCCGTCCCGTCGCCCACCGGGTCGCCGCCCTGAATCATGAACCCGGGAATCACGCGGTGGAACGTCAGCCCGTCGTAGAACCGCTTGCCGTGCTGTTTGGTTTGGGTGGAGTTGACCGTCCAGTCCTTCGTCCCCTCGGCAAGCCCAATGAAGTTCGCCACCGCGTTGGGTGCCTGCCGGTCGAATGTCTTGCATGTCAGCCGTCCCATGGTGGTGTCAATGACGATGGTCGGCCCCGTGGGGACCGGCTCCGTCCGGCCCGCGGCGGCAACGCCCGGCGCATCCGGCAGGTCGGCTGCCGCGCCTGACGGAGCAGATTGCCCAGCGGCAGTCGCGGATTGCCCAGCAGCAGGCGGCGCGGATTGCCCAGTTGGCTGCGCGGATTGCGCAGCAGAAGGAGTCGCAGACTGCGCCGCAGTTGGCTGCGCCGATTGCGCGTGGGCGGCAGCAGGGAAGCCGCCCATCGCAAAGGCGAGTGCAGCGGTCAGTGCGAGAGGCCGCGCGATAACTGCGAGAGGCAGCGCAAAAAGCAAGCTGCGCCGCGTCATGCCGTTGTGTGAGATTCCTGTATATGCCACAGAGCATAGGCTAACCCACAAGCGTTAACGCGGCAACACCGGCGCCGGGTGCCCCATCCTCACCGCAGTCTTATTGCGGTTAGGGTGGGAGTTCTTGCTGTCCGGAGGGAGCAGGGCTTCAGCCTGCGAATCATTCCCGCCCACGCGCCGTCATTCTGGCGCAGCCAACAGGAGTCGTCATTCTGGCGCAGCCAACAGGGGTCGTCATTCTGGCGCAGCCAGAATCTCCGTATTTGCCCCCTGCCGTTGCCGTTGCTTGTTCTTTGTTTGTCATTCCGCAGCGCAGCGAAGGAATCTGCTTCTTCCTTTGCCCTTGCCCCTGCTCTTTCGGAGGGAGCAGGGGCCTTCAGGCCCCTGAATGCAGCCTGACGGAAAATTGGCTTTAGCCACGGGCCTTTCCTCCACTCCCCATCTACCGCCCCGCTGCCGCCACCCCACTCCCCTTCGCCACCATCAGCGGAATCTTCAACGTCCCCACCTTGTTCGACACGCCGTCGAAAACGCCGATGCGGACGAAGAACCGGCCCGGCGGCAAATCAATCTGCCAAGCGTATATTAGTTGCAAACAGGAAACGGACAGGCGAGGGTTATGGACCGCATTACGCTGATTCGACGCAGCAGTGCCGTGTTGATCTTAGTTGCCGTGGGCCTTGTATCCAGTTGCGGGGGTGGTTCGTCAGCCGCGACCACAACGACCCCGTCGCAAGCAGCCGCTCCAACCATTTCTCCAAATGGTGGCAGTTTCAGCAGCGCGCAAACGCTTACGGTTAACGATTCCACCCCTGGCGCAGTATTCCATTGCACCACCGATGGCAGTACGCCAAATTCGGCTTCGGCAGCTTGCCCAAGCACCATAACCCTTTCGCCCAGCTCGGCTACGGTCGTGGTCAAAGTCTACGTCTCGGCTTCGGGTTACACCGATAGCATAACGAGCACGGCAACCTTCACATATGTCGCACCTCAGGCCGCCGCTCCAACCATCAACTTGGCCACCGGTACTTACACCACTGCTCAGACACTCACCGTTACCGGTGCATCAGGGACAACCGTCCATTGCACGCTTGATGGCAGCACGCCAACCGCGTCTTCCGCGGCCTGCCCAAGCACCACACTCAACACCAACGGAACTACCACAGTTAAGGCCTACGCCACCGAAAGTGGCTACACCGACAGCGCGGTAGTTTCGGCGGTAATTACCATAAGCATTCCGGTGCCTCAGAGCGTGGTCTGGAGCAGTAGCACATACACCGTACACGGACCTAGCGGAAGCTTGGTCGTGGATGGCACAGTGCTTATTGCTTCCAGTTCCTGCGCGTCCGCGACTACCGTAACCGTGACATCAACCAGCACAGATACTTCGCTCGCCTTTGGCGGCCAGCTTACTTATTGGCAGTCCAACTCTACTGGCTCGCCAACTGGTACTATCTTTGGCGGCTCAACGTTGCCCAAGAATAAGAATCCTGTGTCCACGCTGAAAGCCGTTTGTGGATCATCGTCCAGTACCGCGACATTGACGGAAATTGTTGATGCCCCGACTATCGACTCGATTACGCCGTCAACGGTAAAGTCCACCAGCAGCGGAAATGAGACGGCATATAGTGCGGCTGGCAAGTATTTCTCGCATAACAATACAGGGTTTACGACATTCATGGGAACCTCTATAGGCAGTGGAGCTAACTGCAATTTTACACCGGTCGGTGGCGCTAGTTTCATTGACGTATATCACGTTGGTTACGGCTACGGACAAAATAATAATCCAGTCGGAACCGCTACTATCGTTGTCAGTAATGACACAGACATTAACGGTAATGGTGGAGGTGTTGCATGTCTACCAAACGGTGTAACTATTGTCGCCAACCTCGTCACTGGCACCGGCAACGCCATGGTCATCGTTGACCCTGGCACCAACAGCTCAACAACTGCCGGCGCTTCATCCTCAACCGCAGCAACCACCGCAGCCACTGGCATCGCCACCGTCGTCAAAAACGGCGCGGTAACCACAACGGCTACGCAGCTCGCACTTGGCACTGGCACTGGCGTTGGCAATCCCGTCGCTCAAGGAAACCTTGTGTTCGTGCCTAACCGCGCTGACCACACCGTCTCCCAAATCGACACGGATGCCTTGGCCGTCTCAACCATCTCCACTGGCTCAGAATACGCTCCGGTGATTATGGCCACAGATGCTAACAACGTGCTTGTCGCTGCGAACGTCATCAACGCGAACACTGGCACAGCTGCGAACGCGACCGGAGACCCGTCTCAGGGCGCAATTCTGACCCTGCGTAACGGCTATCTCACCAAACTGGCTGATGCTCCGTACTTCGATGATCTGGCCATACAAGGCCAAAACGCAGTGTGGGTCAGCACCCCCAAAGGGAGCACCACATCACAAGTCCATAAAGTTGCTCTGTCTGGCGGACCGGAAACGGTCGTCCAGCTGACGCAGCATGCGGACTCGTTGAAGGTGTTGTCGGATGGCACGCTCCTCGCGTACCACACCGGCGATACCACGGCTCTGGTTCTGGACCCATTCACGCTGCAAACGCGCGGATCGGTGTCCTTTGACAAAGGGCTGTACGGCTTCAGCAGCGGTTCTGGCGGAAGCGTCGGAGACTACGCAACTTTGTCCGATGGCAGCATCGGCAAAGTCGCGGTAAGCCAAGACGGCGCCGGCAATCCTGTTGCAGGCTTCACACTGATCGATTCGGCGGAGAAGAACTACGGCAGCTTCGCGGTGGATACCACCACGCAGCCCGGAGTCGCAAAGGTCTACAGCGTCTACCACGGTGAAGGCGGAACATCCGCGCCCCGGATACACGTTGTATCCCAGCAGCAGTAGCCGGGTGCTCCATTCCACGCAGCCTCACCGCAATGCAAGGGCAATCACACGTATCGAAATATAATTTCTTCAAATTTGCCCGAAAAATCACGTGTCAAGCCCCTCGACGCCAAATAATCCCCATAACTCTCACCCCATCAACCACATACCCAAGAAAAATACTTGGCATAGTAGTTATGCTCCATCACGTACAATTTAAATAGGGGAGAATTGCCAGAAGCCGTCGGGTGTGGCGGCCTCTCTCAATTGCGCGATTGGTGCCATGTAAACTGTTTGTTTTCTTATCGATGATACTTAACCCCTTGCAGAGGACTACTTTGCAGGTAAATTCCTGCATCTATAGGAATCCGGCTATTTTAGCTGGGGGGGTGGGGGGGAGGGGGGGAGAAGAAAAAATGAATAGAAGGCGAAATAATGGCAACTCGACCACGATTGACCTGAGCCGTCTAGCCGTGGACCGAGATGCCGTCGAAGGTGAGCACGACGCGCCCGCTCACTGGGACGCCGAAGGCGCTGGCGGGCTGGAAGACGCTGCTCAGAAGCTGGTTCACCACCTGGGCGCGAATGGCCTCGTCTTTGGGGCCGGCAACGATGGTGTAGTCGTAGACGCGGCCCAGGTTGTCGACCGAGGCCTCGACGATGATCGTGCTGTCGGAGCCGGTGACAATGGCCCCGGTCGATGCGGTGGAGTAGAGGTAGTGCGGCGCTGTGAGTGCTCCCAGCGGCTCGTCGTTTGCCTGCACCGACTGCGGCGCGGCAACCGCGCCCAGCAGAAGCGCGACGCCGCCCACCAGCGCAACCGAGCCAACGACTCCGCCGGTAACCTGCAGCAGCATGGGCCGCACGGCGTTGTCCCACGCCAGCGAGAGACGGTCCAGCAGACGGGAATCCCGGCGCGCGAGTTCGTGCGAGATGGCGAGCCGCAGGCGAAGTCCGAGGTTGGCGGGTGCCCGGGCCGGCCCAAGCGCGGAGATCGCGTCCTGGGTGGCGCGCCATGCGGCAAGCTCGCGCGCGCAGTCCTCGCATCCGGGGATTCTGGCGCCGCCAGCGTCTTCAAAACCCTCGATATGGCGCGCAATCTGCTGCATCCGGAGGCCGCTGATTGCACCATCGAGATAGTCGGAGAAGCAAGCTCGAATTGTTCTACATGGAAAAGACTTCATCGCGAGACCTCCAATTCGGAGTCCAGGATGCATGGTTCAAGATCCAGAGCGGAATCGGAAAGGGAACTGGACCGCTTCGCCGGCGGCAGGGAATGCGAGGCGCGATGAGAGGCGGTGGCCCGCGGGCCGGACAACGAGATGCTGCCCGTGGGAACGAGCACGGCACGCAGTGCGGCGCGGCCGCGCATCAGGCGGGATTTGACGGTGCCCAGGTTCACATGCAGCAGGTCGGCGATCTCTTCATAGGCGAGACCTTCGATCTCGCGCAGCACAACAACGGCGCGGAATGCCGTCGGAACCTGGCGGAGAGCGGCTTCAACGCGCTCGCGAACCTCCTGCTGCGCGGCGTAGTCGAATGGCGACGTGCCGGCCGCGGCCAGCGCGGAGCCAAGCGAGTGTGCGTCGGAGGTGGATTCTATAGCGCAGTGCGAAGAACTGGGAGCGTCGAGGTAGATCTCGCGCCGCCTGTGGCGAGACCACCAACGGCGCTGGTTGGATGCCTCGCGCAGTGCGATGCGGTAGAGCCATGTGCGCAGGCTGGACTCGCCGTGGAAGCCGCGGATGCTGCGGAAAACCTTGAGAAAGACATCCTGCGTGATGTCGGCCGCATCGGCGGGGTCCTGCAGGCTGCGCGCAATCAGCGAGTAGAGCTGCTGGTGGTAGCGGTCGATCAACTGCGCGTAGGCCTGCTCGGAGCCGCTCTGAAGCTCGGCCACAAAGGCGGCTTCATCGCTCGCAAGGCCAATCGAGATCGCCAGATCGTCCACTGTTATGCCCGCCTGCATCTCCGGGTACCTCTAGCTTACGACTTCGCTAAAACGGCTGTAAACCTGTCGCAGACAGGGCTGATGTGCTTCGAACCTGTCGGCCATCTCTGAACCGTAACTCCTGAACTGCGAAAGCAAGTGCGTCGCCGGCGACCGAGTGTTCGCTCACTCAACTGTTTAGACACCGGAAGATAGGGATTTGGTTCCCGTCGATGCGCAAATAGATGCGGACAGTTGCGCGGGCGCGCAGATTGGAATTGGTTTCGGTCAAGAGACGAGGTTGGCTCGCATGTGTCGCGGGCCGGAGATTGGAGGGAAGTTTGACTCAACGGGCCGCAACCATGAGAATAGGGAATGTCCTTCCCGAGAGTGGGCCTGTGGCGCAGCTGGGAGCGCGCTTCCATGGCATGGAAGAGGTCACCGGTTCGATCCCGGTCAGGTCCACCAACAACCCCCCGAAATTGAACCACTTCCACACCCAGACCTCTTCTTTTCAGAGGGGCGAAGGTGCTGAAAGGTGCTGAGCCTTGACAAGTCCAGGCAACAGCAGTTCCACAACCTTATTGTTGGCGTCTCGCTTCTGGCGCGAAACGGCGTGAGTGTAGAGGTCAAGCGTGAGTCGGCTGCTGGCATGGCGCAATAAATCCTGCGCCGTCTTAATGTCCGTACCGAGCTCCCGGAGAAAAGTTCCGAGGGTATGACGGAAGGTATGCCAACCGACGATCTTGCCTTTGATCTCGGCGCGTTCAAGTGCCGGACGGATGCATTTCTTCAGCAGAGTGTCAGGGCTGAGAGGCTTTTCACCATTCAGCCGAATCGATGGGAAGAGAAAGTCGCCATCGCTCTGATAGAGCGATTGGCGCTTCCACTCGAGCAGTGCATCCAGGATGAGCGGGTGAAGCGGCACCGGCCGGCGCGAGCACTCGGTCTTGGTATCGCCGAACCGGTTGCGCACGCAGGATCTGGTAATGCTTACCTCCATCGCTTGAATATTTATGTCGGTCCAAATAAGGGCCATGAGCTCTGATCGGCGAATCCCGGTGCTTCCGATCAGTAGGACCATCGCCCTATCCCGCACCGAGAGTTGTTTGAGCAGTTCATGAAACTCCTCCGGCGTGAGAACATCCTTTTCGCGTAGCGGTTTGGATGAAGTGCGAACTTTGCTGATGGGGTTCAAAGACAGCCACTCATATCGAATGGCATGACTGTACAAGACGGAGAACGCACTCTTGATCTTCGTCTTGGACGCTGGCGCAAGCGTCAGCGAATCCAGCCATCTCTCAACTTCAACGGTCCGTACAGCACCAAGTTTGTAGGAACCCCAGCGAGGTATGATGTAGCACTTCGACAGGGTGAGGTGGTTTTCTATCGACGCGAACGCCTTACGGGCAGGCGTGAGCTCGTACTTCTGATAATGGGCTATGAGGTCGTTCACCGTCTCCGGCGAGCCGATCTCGTTGTTGATCTTTCCGCGAAGAGTCAGGACCGCTTTTTCTGCGTCCCGGCGAAGCGGGAACTCCCGCACCGTACCGATCCGCTGTCTGCGGTAAACACGCTTTTCACCTGCGTCCTCGTAAAAGCGGAGGAACCAGGTGTCGGGCGTGGTCTTGTTTTTCACGAGTGTGAGGCTTCCATTCTGAAAACGTCTACTCTCGATCATTGGAATAGTCCTCGATCGGGGCATCGGTGGCTACGGCGAGTGTACATCCCCGTAATGTGGGTATCAGGACTCATCAGGACCCCATGTCGGCGTCCTAACATCCATGCTGCCAGGTCAGCTTTCAGATACCGCCAGAGCCGCCTCTTTCCTTCCCCAATCGGGCATGAAGGCAGGTACCCTTCGCGTGACCACCTGGTAACCGTACGCGTGTTCAACCCACCCAGAAATTCGGCAGCCTGTTCAGCGTTCAAAAAGCTAGCACAACATTCGATCATTTGATTCCTCCGAACAGTCCCGATCTCTTGCCCATGACCATCGGTTGCTGTCGGAGGTTGTTTAGTATAGGAAGATCACGTCTCTCAGATTGAGAATGCTGCTTTTCCTCGGAAAATGGCGGCTATCGTGATCATTACCATCGGTGACACCTGCTTGCGCCTCCAAAGGCCTTGTGGACCTTCTGGGCTATCCACGACCCACCCAGGTTGCTATCTCAGTCGGCGTTTTCTGGCCGTTGGTGCCTTCTGCCCGAGGGAGTTCGCCAACTCCGCCAGAAACTTGGCCTCGGCCTTCAGGCGACTCACGTCCCACTCTTCACGAGTGGCCATGATCCACAGGGGGCGCGTGTCTCGCGGAACCGGTTGCGGCCTGATCTCGCTGACGATCATCGCTCCGAAGACGCTGCACCCAACCGCAGCATCTTCATCAACGAGCGCGAGAAGAAGCGTGTCGATCTGCTGATGGACGAGATGGGAGAGAAGGACAAGACGATCGTCTTCTGCCGGAATCAGGCACACGCTGCGGTCATTCGAGACTTCATCAACCAGAGAAAGAAGAGCAAGGAAATCGATTTCTGCGTTCGCGTGACCGCCAACGATGCTGAGGCCGGGGAGCAGTTTCTCCGCGAGTTTCAGGACGATGAGCGGACTATCCCAACCATCCTGACCACCTCGCAAAAGCTATCGACGGGAGTGGATGCGCCAAACTGCCGCAACATCGTCCTGTTCCGGCCCATCAACTCGATGATCGAGTTCAAGCAGATCATTGGCCGTGGCACACGGCTCTTCGCGGGCAAAGACTTCTTTACAATCTATGATTTCGTAAAGGCTTATCACCTCTTCGAAGATCCTGAGTGGGACGGCGAGCCGATCGAGCCGGAACCGAAGCCCCCAGTGCCGCCGAAACCGCCGGCCCCCCCGGGTCCTGAGCATGGGCCTGGCGGCCCTGATCCTGCCCTCCGTCCGGCGCGTCTCATCATTAAACTGGCGGACGGCAAAGATCGCAGCATCCAGCACATGTCGTCCACGAGCTTCTGGTCACCTGACGGCAAGCCGATGTCGGCCACACAGTTCATTGAGAGCCTCTTCGGAGTCCTTCCCGCACTCTTCAAGGATGAAGATGAGCTGCGCCGGCTGTGGAGCGACCCATCTACCCGGGCTCGACTTCTGCGCGGCTTAGAGGAGAAGGGCTTCGGGCCATCACAACTCGGGGCGGTCCAGCAGCTCATCGCTGCTGAGAAGTCCGACCTGTTCGACGTGCTCGCATGCATTCGCATTGCACTGCCACCGATCACTCGCCAGGCGCGGGCCGATGGAGCGCGCCCCAGCATCCAGAGTTCGTTTACCGAGAAACAGCAGGCATTCCTCGATTTTGTGCTGGATCACTATGTTGCTGAGGGAATACAGGAACTCGACGGCTCCAAGCTTTCTCAGCTTGTCACGCTCAGATACGGCTCGGTCAGCGACGGCGTGCTGGATCTCGGAGCCCACTCCGAGATCCGGGAACTCTTCACCGGCTTCCAGAAGTTTCTGTATCAGCCACCTGCTTGAAGCAGGCGCTGGCTTCGTAGCGGGAAGCCCCTGTCCTAATCCGGCCGGGGGCTCTATGTACCGGCTGGCATCCTAAGCCAAGGCAGAAGCTCAATGAGTGCATCGGCCTGTTCTCGCCAATTGACACCCCGCTCCGGTGTCAAGATCCAGATCCGCTCAAGATTATTCCAAAAGGCCGACTGCTGGGCTTTCCGCAATCTGCTGAAACGAGATGATCGAAAATGATGCGTAGCACCGTAACCAAAAGGTATGGTCTGGCTGGCTGCGTAGGAAGGCTCCTTCGCAGCATTCTTCGCAACACCCCGAAGCGTCACTGTCTCGAGTCACCAGTTGTGTTAGGTCATTCCCGGATAATGTGTATTAGAGCCAATGCCATGTTTTATCCGCGTCAGTCTGCGGTCGCACTCGTCTTTTTGTTACGAACATGTGTGGGCTAGAAGTGGCGCAGGGTCTCGGATGGGTTGGGCCGGGGGGCGGCGGTTCGGGGGAGTATGTCGGCGAGGTCGTCTTCGGGCGCGGCGTGCGCCACGGTTCTGGGATCGGTGCTGTGTCCGGCATTCTTTTCGAGGGAGCGGCTGACGAGGTCGCGCGAGCCGAGGCCGATGGCGAGCGAGAGGGTGAGGACGATACCTCCGAAGAGGATTCCAAAGGCGAGGTCGACGATGGTACCGCCGATTTCGAGGTGGTCGAGGACCATGGCGGTGGTAAGGACGAGGACGAGCCATTTGACGCCGAGCGAGAGCAGGCGCGCGTACTGCAGCTGCAGGTTGACCGCGCCGATCAGGACGGAGCGGGAGAGGAAGCGCGCGATGACGGTTCCTGCCAGCAGAAGGAGCACCGCGCCGACGGAGTGAGTGAGATAGGGGATGAGGATGGCGGCAATCTGCGAGTTGCCGGCGTAGGACGCGTCGAACGCGGCGATGCCAATGATGAAGCCGAGGATGACGCAGGCCCAGAATGCTGTGCGCGCGACGAGCACGGTGGGCGAGTGGCGGGGCGACCAGTCGGCGACGTTGACAGTCTGGTTACGGGCGAAGCGCTCGTCGAATTTCACGGCGGTGAGGATGCGGCGCAGGATGAGCGCAAGCAGCGCGCCGACGGCGGTAAGGATGACGACGGCGACGAGCAGCGCAAGCAGGCCGGGCAAAAAGCTGGCGAGCTTGACGAGCACGCGGTGCATCGAGTCTCTGAGCGCGAATTCGATTTGTTGACCCATGGAGGTTCTCCTTCGAGGTACGAGGGACAAGGTACGAGGTTCGAGGACTACGGGTTGAAGCGGTCGGGCCATCGCCAGCGGGAGACGAGGTAGGGCTTGTCGATTTCAAAGGCGGAGGCGAGGGCTTCGATGTGTTTCTCAGGGGTGGTGGTTTCCGGTCTGGCTCCGCTGGTGAGCAATAAGTGCGATGCGACCCAGGCGAGGTAGAGCGGAGTGAGCGCGCCGAGCAGGTGGCCGCGATTGATGGTGCGCAGACGGTAGGCAAGAATGAAGTCGTAGACGATGCGGGCCCACAGGGAGTCGCTCATGCGGAAAGCTGCGGGAGGCATGAGGGAGAGCTTCTTGAGGCCGAGCAGGGAGTTGGGCGGCAGGACGAGCGACCAGATTTCTTGCAGGTTGGTATAGGCGAGGCGGAAGGAGTCGAGCATTTGCTGGACGTCTGGAGTTTCGGGCGCGGTGGGCTGGTCAGGCGTGGTTTCCGCGCGAGCGACTGCGGCGGCGCGGGATGGGTAGGCAAAGCGGGCGCGCTGCCAGAAGCTGGCCTTGGCGTCGATGTCTGCGAAGAAGGAGCCGGCGACCTGGGCGAGCATGGTGTTGAGGTCGGCGGCGGGTGGGGGCAGAGTGCGTGCTCCGGCGGGGACTTCGACGATGGAGAAGCCGGCGGCGGCGCCCTCGGCGACGGGCCAGATGAGGGTGGCGCTCTGGTTGGCGGCGGTGAACTTCTGCGCGCAGGCGGCGAGGCGCTCGGCCATGCGCATCGAGAAGGCGAGATCGATGGCCAGCGGGTAGTGCGGTCGCGTGCCGAAGAGGGCCCGGGTGACGGGGTAGAGGATGGCGGAGTTAACCAGGCCGTCGCGCGGACCGAGCGAGTAGCAGGGAGTGACAAGGTCGGCGTTGCCGGTAAGGGCGGCATCGGCGAGCGCACGGAGGGCTTCAGGCGCCAGGGAATGGGCCTCGGGGCCGAGCAAGAGGCAGGCAGTGGAGGCGTGTTCCCGCATGAGCTTGCAGGTATCGAGGAATTCGGCGGGAGTGAGCACCCATCCGCCGGGCGCGATGGTGGCGGCCGTGTAGGTGGTAAGGCGGATCTGGCCCGATGTGGGGAGTGTCGTGGGGGTGGGGTCAGGGGTGATTACAAGGAGATCGCGGTCGGCGAACGCCAGTGCGAGATTGGCGAGGGTGGCCTCCAGGGCTTCGCACGAAAGTGGGGTTAGGCTTACGAGGAGGCCAGATGGGGCGTGGCCGGGACTCGACGGAATGGCATCTTCGGTGATCGTGGAGGTAGTGGCCATCGAGGTCTTTCAAGGGGCGAATGCAGGTGCTGTGTCTAAACCAATTCCTGCGGGAGGGAGAGGATGCCGGCGAGCGGGATGCGCACCCACGCGGGGCGGTTGTTAAGCTCATAGAGCAGTTCGTAGAGCGCCTTTTCGAGCAGGTAGGCGTTGAGCAGGCGGTGGGCCTGCAGGGGCTGTGGAGTGAGATGCGAATTCGCCGCTATCGTGCTGCGCCAGGTGGTGAGGAACTCGCTGGAGACGGCGTTTTGCCAGAGCTGGGCCCAGGGTTCTAGGCTCTTGGCGGTGCCGGGGTGGCGTTGGATGAAGTGGTCGTGGGAGGTGTAGGCGGCGTAGCTGAAGGAGCGGAGCATTCCGGCGATGTCTTTGAGAGGCGATTGTTTGGCGCGGCGTTCGGCGAGCGTGCGGGCGGGCTCGCCCTCGAAGTCGAGGATCACGTAGTCGCCGCGGGCGCGGAGGAGCTGGCCGAGGTGGTAGTCGCCGTGGATGCGGATACGCAGGCCGGCACCTGAAGGAGGGACTTCAGCGATGGAGTGGGCGCGGGCGAAGAGCTCGACGCGGCGGGAGAGGATGAGGGCGGCGGAATCAGTGGTGGGCTCGTCGGGGAGGTTGGTGAAAGCGTGCTTAAGGGCGTCGAGGGTGCCGGCGATCTGGGCGTGGATGCGGGCAGCATCGGCGGCGAGTGTTTCGGGGGTGAAGGGTTCGGGGGTGAAGGCGGAGTTGTCCGTGGGGGTGGCGAGGGCGAGGTGCAGCTCGGCGGTGCGGCGGCCCAGCAGGGCGGCGGCGTCGAGGGAGAGGCCAGCGTGTTCGCGGGCGTCGGAGGGGATTTGCAGGGCCCCGGCTCCGGCCCGCAATTCCTGCAGAAATGTCGCTGGAACGCCAACGTTTTCCGGCGGAGGGCAGCTGATGACGCCCTCGTAGTATCGGGCGAGTTCGTCGAGGGTGAACTGCCAGCCGTCGCCTTCGTTTTCGATGAGGCCCTGGAGCATCGCGAGTGTGGTTGGTTCGGCTTCCGGCGTGCTCTGGCCGCGGATGTCGCCGAGGAATGGGGCGATGCGGGGGAAGTGGGCAACTTCGGTGAGGAAGCGCCCGATCTCGGTGTCGGGGTTCTCGCCCGGCTGGAGGCGGCGGAAGAGCTTCAGGATGAGCTTCTGGTCGTAGAGGATGGAGGTGTTGGATTGCTCGGTGGTGCCGCTGCGGGAGGGGAGCGGGCCGGGGCCGCGGGCGACGTCGAAAGCGGAGGATTTGCGGCCGGCGAGGCTGGCGCGGGAGGCCGGGGGAGCGAAGCTATCGGACGAGAATGCGGCCAGGCGACCGCCGGTTTCGATCAGAGTGAGGAAGGCCTGGCGAACGTCTTCGCGGGCTGTGGCATCGTGCAGGATAGCCGGACCGTTGGCGGTGGTGAGCGAGGCGAGGATGGAGGCTGGCGCGGAGGAGCGAATGGCGTCGGCTTCGGAGCCGGTGGTGAGGGCCAAGGGGAGTTGGTAGGTATCGGGCGGCGAGTCTGATGAGAAGGTGATTTCGATAAAGACGATGGCTGCGGGGATGCCCGGCAGTTCCACCCAGTCGAGGATGCGGACGCTGGAGATGGTGCGGGATTTTGCCCCGAACCAGCGCTGGCGGACGAGGTATGCGGGCAAAAGCTTCTGTAGGAGGGTGAGGCCGGGTGTGGCGAGAAGGTCGTGCCAGGAGCTGGCGATGAGGTCGAGGGTGGTCTCTTCGGTCTTGACCGTGGGGGCCTCGGGGACTTCGGGCGCGGGCTGCAGTTCGAGCCAGAGGAAGGAGTAGGGCGCGAGCGTGATGGCGTAGGGAGTCTCGTCGATGGGGGGGAAGGTGACGTAGCCGAGCATCTCAACCGGGACCATGCCGGCGAAGCGGGAGAGGTCGAGGGTGGCGGGCTGGGCGAAGCGGGACAGGTTGGCGACGCAGAGAACGGTCTCTGAGTTGCCGGATTCGTCGTGGTACTGGCGGAGGTAGGCGAGGACTTTGCGGTTTTCCGGCGCGAGGAACTCCTGCGTGCCGCGGCCGAAGACCTTGAAGAGCTTGCGCAAAGCGATCATGTTGCGCGTCCAGTGGAGCAGAGAGGACTGGTCGGAGAGTTGCGCCTCCACGTTGACGGCCTGGTAGCCCCAGATGGGGTCCATGATGACCGGCGCGTAGAGGCGGGCCGGGACGGCGCGGGAGAAGCCGGCGTTGCGGTCGCTGGTCCACTGCATGGGGGTGCGGACGCCGTTGCGGTCGCCGAGGTAGATGTTGTCGCCCATGCCGATCTCGTCGCCGTAGTAGAGGATGGGCGTGCCCGGGAAGCTGAAGAGGAGCGAGTTGAGCAGTTCGATGCGACCGCGGTTGTTGTCCAGCAGAGGCGCCAGACGGCGGCGGATGCCGATGTTGATCCTCATGCGCGGGTCGGCGGAGTAGGCGAGGTACATGTAGTCACGCTCGTCCTGTGTGACCATCTCCAGAGTCAGTTCGTCGTGGTTGCGCAGGAAGAGGCCCCACTGGCAGGTGTCTGGGATGGCGGGGGTCTGCGCCATGATGTCGGTGATGGGCAGGCGATCTTCCTGGCGGAGGGCCATGTATATGCGTGGCATCAGCGGAAAGTGGAAGGCCATATGGCACTCATCGCCGCCGCCGAAGTAGGGGCGGACGTCGGCGGGCCACTGGTTGGCCTCCGCGAGAATGAGGCGGTTGGCGTACTCGGCGTCGATGGCGGCGCGGAAGGCCCGGATGATGGCATGGGTTTCGGGAAGGTTTTCGCAGGAGGTGCCGTCGCGCTCGACGAGGTAGGGGATGGCGTCCATGCGCAGCCCGTCGACGCCCATGTCGAGCCAGAAGCGCATGGCCTTGAGAATCTCCTCCATGACGGCGGGATTGTCGTAGTTGAGGTCGGGCTGGTGGTAGAAGAAGCGGTGCCAGTAGTAGGCCTTGGCCTGCTCGTCCCAGGTCCAGTTGGATTTTTCCGTGTCGGAGAAGATGATGCGCGCCTCTTTGTAGAGCTGGTCGCTGGGGGACCACACATAGAAATCGCGCTCGCACGATCCGGTAGGGGCGCGACGGGCGCGCTGGAACCAGGGATGCTGGTCGGAGGTGTGGTTGATGACCAGCTCGATCATGACCTGCATGTTGCGCTGGTGGGCGGCGGCGAGAAATTGTTTGAAGTCGTCGAGTGTGCCGTACACGGGATTGACGTCGACGTAGTTGGAGATGTCGTAGCCGTCGTCGCGCAGGGGCGAGGGGAAGAAGGGCAGGAGCCACAGGCAGGTGACGCCGAGATCCTGCAAGTAGTCGAGGCGGGATAGCAGGCCGGCAAAGTCCCCGATGCCGTCGCCGTTGGAGTCCTGAAAGGCGCGGACGTGCAACTCGTAGATGACGGCATCCTTGTACCAGAGGGGATCGGTTGCGCTGCCGGCTTTCTTCACGCGAATCTCCGAATCTGTTTGGATGCCCGGTATGGGCTGGGCGTCAGTTGCCAATCGCTTTAGTCCTCTTGATCCTCAAATACGATGTCACCATATTCTCCCGTGACGCCAGAAGTTACGCTTTTCGGTCGGGATTGTGTGGTGCGTGTACACTACCTCACTCCTGAAACGTAGTCAGGCGCGGCGGAATTTGCGTCGCCTTTTTGTTCAAGGCGAACGTCGCAAAGGGTCCCAATGAGGCTGGCGGCCCACCAATAGATATTGTGTTCTTTGACGGACCGGCGCATGTGACGCATGCGTTCAACCATTTCCTCGGAATCCATCTTGAGTGCCTGGGCAATTGATTCGCCGGTGGCGCTGATGTCGTAGGGATTGACGATGATGGCGTCGTGCAACTCACGCGCAGCTCCGGTGAACCGGCTGAGGATGAGTACACCCCGCTCATCCTGCCTCGCAGCGATGTATTCCTTGGCCACCAGATTCATTCCATCGTGCAGGGAGGTGACCATGCAGAGGTGGGCAGCGCGGTAGTAGTGCTCCAACTCATGGCGGTTGTGCTGGCGATTGAGAAATACGATCGGCCTCCACCTGCCGTGTTTGAAGCGCGCATTGATGCGGCTGGCCTCGGCTTCGACCTCCGACTGAAATTCGGCGTATCGCTTGATGCGGGTGCGGCTGGGAGCGCCTATCTGGATGAAGGTGAACTTACCCTGGTAGCTGGGGTATCTTTCCAGAAAGCATTCGACGGCCTGGAATCGCTCCAGGATGCCCTTGGTGTAATCGACGCGATCGACGCCGATGCCGAGGAACGTTGCCTCGATTCCCAACTCTGCGAACAGCGCGCTGCGTTCCTCTTGAGCGGTCAGATTGCTGCGGGCCTCTGGGATGTCGCAGGGCAATTCGACGCTGATCGGGAACGGCTGGACGGACGTGAGGTGGTTCTTGCGCTTGACGGAGAAGTGCTCCCAATCGACGCGCGACTCGAGAATGCGGTCTACGGTATAGAGAAAATTGTTGCAGTGAGCGCGCACATGGAAGCCGATCAGGTCCGCGCCAAGCAGGCCATCGAGCAGTTCGCGTTGCCACGGGCAGATTTCAAACGCCTCCGGTGTGGGCCAGGGAATGTGCCAGAAGATTGCGACACGCGCGTTGGGGAGGCGATCTTTCAACATTTGCGGCAGCAGGGCAAAATGATAGTCCTGAATAAGGACCACGGGATTCTCTTCGCCGGCGATCTCCTCGATCAGAGCGTCGGCAAATTTTCGGTTGACTGCGTAGTAGTGTTCCCAGTCCGACGCGCGAAAGATGGGGCGGGTGTGGGCGATGTGGCAGAGCGGCCACAGCCCTTCGTTGGAGAATCCATAATAGTAGCCCTCTTCCTGCTCGTGGCTTAGCCAGACGCGACGCAGGGTGTAGCGCGGTTCCTCGGGCGGCACCTTGAGGCGATCGTGGGCGTCGACCGTCTCAGCATCTGCATCGCCGCTGCCGTGGGCAATCCAGGTCCCATTGCAGGCGCATAGAATTGGTCCGATCGCGGTGACGAGGCCGCTGGCGGGAACGGTGACGGTAACGGTGTTATCGTGGCGCGAGTGAATGTAGGGCTCGCGGTTTGAAACTACGAAGAGACTGCTTTTGCCCAGCCGATTGCGCACCTGATCGGCCAACCGCTCAGCCGTCCACTGCGATTCGTTGGCATTGCGCAATCCCGCTTCGGTCTCTGCGGCGGCGCGTGCACGCTGCATGCTTTCCGCCAAAGGCCCCACCTCGCCGGCCAGCGAGTAGAGAACATCGAGATCGGTCGCCACAGGCCGAACCGCATCCTGGCCCGTCCGCAGCGCCCTTATCCACACAGCGACACGCGCGATGGGTCCGGTAAGGCTCCAGCGAATAATCAGCAGCGTGATGGTCACGATCACAAGCACCTGAATTGCCATGCGAACGAAGACGCGGCCCCAGATGCGGAAGGTCTCGGCGCCAATATAGCCGCTGTCGTGGACTACAAGGATTCCGCCGATGACCGTTTTATCGGTCGCGTGCAGTGGAGCAGCAAGCACGTGGACACTCTTGAATCGCAGATCAGTGAAGTCGCTTATGCTGCGATTGTCCTGCATGGCATTCTTCAACAACTGAGTCAAAACGGGGAGCGAAGCATTCAGGCCGGGGGTTATGACAAGCGCAGAGTCATCGCGTCCATAGATTCCGACTCCCACCAGGTGTTCACTGTTGCCGGAGGGATCGACCAACTTCTCAAGGCCAACATGGTCCCCGGTCGCGAGATATAACTCAGCGGTTCCGGCAACGCTATCGCCTATAGTTGCAGCTTTGGAGTCGAGGTCGCGACGGAGGGCATCCCTCTGTGCCCGTATCTCATACCACGACGAGGCGAGCGATACGAGCGAGAGTCCTATGGTAAGAGCGAGAATCAATCGCCAGCTTAGTATCCGCATCGTGTTGCACCTCGGCCTGTTGCATGGCTAGGATCGTGTATTGGAAAGAATTGTTATCGGTCCTTCATGCTGGATGAGACAGCGCGACTGCAAATCGTCTTTGAGAATTTCATTGATCAGTTCAACAACTCCCTCGCCGCAAGCGGCGCGCATCGTGAAGTCTACCTCCGCCTTGACCGAATCGATGGCGTTGGAAACGGCCACGGAACATTGACACTTGCGCAGAAACGCGAGGTCATTCTCGGCGTCTCCGATACCGACAACATTCTTCCACGAGAGCTTCATTTCCTTCAGGGCAACCGCCATACCGCTGGCTTTGTCCACCCCGATGGGCAGCATCATCACCGAATCTTTGTTGAAGATGATCTGACGCTCGATGCCAAGCTCGCGAATCACATCGAGTACCGTATTCTTGTGCGTCCTCAAGGTCGCGACAATCGCACCCCCTGTTGAGATCGACGTAACACCTCGTTTCCGCATCTCTTCGACAAAGTGAAGTGGAACCGGTTCCGTCAAGAGACGCGCCTGTGTGGTGGCCGGATGGTAGAGAAGAGCGCCATTCTCAGCCACTATCCAGTCGAAGAGGTCGGTACGATCAAATACCTCAAGCAGTTGGGGAAGCTCCCGTCCCGTTACCAGTATGATGCTGCGGCCGGAACGACGAAAAGATTCAAGGGCCTTGATCGTAGATTTGGCGACATGGCCATCCTCGGCAAGCGTACCGTCATAGTCGGTTGCCAGGCTGCAAAAGTTCATATTCTCTCTGATGCTACATTCGACAGAGAGTGCCTCCGTCTTAGGACTCGCCGAGGGGTCAGGCTTCGGCGATGCACTGCTTATCGGATTGACGGCAGCAGCGGCCACACATAGTCTACTGCTCAGCAAATCCTGTTGTCTGTTTCCCAACCCACGCCTTCTGGAACAGCGTTTATGGAGTCTTTCGCCGTCTTTTTTTCATGGGGATACAACCCATGCGGTGGCGGGTCTTCTGGGATGGGAAGCGCGGTTTTTATAGTAGTTGCGGTGTTTCAAAAGGGAGCAATCGAGGCGATGGTGTTGAGCATCCTTTCGAAACAGTCATTGGGGGAATTTTGTGACTTTGCCTACAGGCCAGAAGTTCAACCATACATCGCCCGGGTCAAGTGTTGTGAAATCGCCTTAGCACTCAGTGACTGGCCCAAGAGGATGTTCTGCGCCCGCTTACGTTCCTCGCGCGGCGCTGTATGCAGGCTGATCAATTATGGACGCAATTGCCGATGCACCCTGAACCTTGGGCAATGGGCCGTGTAGACAAATCTTGCAGTCTCCAGACCTCTTCTTTCCGCTTGTTAAAGGTGCTGGCGAAGGTGTTGAGGAGTGTTTAATAGTGCTCTAGGATGCCTTTGGTGGCCACCGATGCTCCTAGAATCAATAGGTTACAAGCATTGGTTGTTATGGCATGGAAGAGGTCACCGGTTCGATCCCGGTAACGAGGGGCGCGAAGCAATTGGAGAGTGTGGGGAGTGCAGGTTGGATTGCGAAGGTGGCGGAGAGACAGGGATTCGAACCCTGGATACCTTGCGGTATACACGCTTTCCAAGCGTGCGCCTTAAGCCACTCGGCCATCTCTCCGTTGTCGGCGAACCTCTATGAATCTACCACAGCGAGCAGTGGAGACGGAACGCCACAAGTGGCAGAGTCATTTTGAGCGCAATGCAATGTCCGATAACGGATATTATGTATAGTGAAACGGGCAAGCTGCGAAGGATACTCTATTGCCATGCCAATCCCCTCTCGCCATGCTCTTGTAATGAGCCGCGACTTCCCTTTCGTTACGCTCCGCCGCCGACGAAGTGTACAACCTCCAGGCGGTCGCCGGAGGAGACAGTTGTCTCGGCCCAGTGGGCGCGCTGGACGATCTGGCCGTTGTGCTCGACGGCGATGCGGTCTCCCTTGAGGTCCATCGCCGCGATGGCCTGGGCGAGGGTGACTGGCGGGGTCAGGTTGTCGAAGCTGCGGTTCTGGCCATTGATGACAAGCGTGAAGGACATAATCTCCTAAGCTTAAAGCATTTTCTCTGAGTTGCCATTATTTCGCCTTCTATTCATTTTTTCTTCTCCCCCCTCCCCCCCACCCCCCCAGCTAAAATAGCCGGATTCTTATAGATGCAGGAATTTACCTGCAAAATAGTCCTCTGCAAGGGGTTAAGAATCGTCGATAAGAAAACAAACCGTTTACATGGCACCAATCGCGCAATAGAGAGAGGCCGCCACACTCGACGGTTTCCCGCAATTCTCCTCTATTTAAATTGTACGCGATGGAGCATAACTACTATGCCAAGTATTTTTCGGATTTATGTGGTTTAGTTGGTGTGAGTTAGGGGAATTTTGGAGGGTCGAGGGTCTTGACACGCGATTTTGCTTGGGTTTTTGAGGGTGGACGAGGCGTTTTTGTTTCGGCTATGGGCTGTGAGTTTTGAGCTGTGGACGGGAGTTTGTGGGAGAAAGGGGTGGGCGGTTGTGCAGGTTGCGAGTTCGTCGGGATCCTTCGCGCTCGAAAGACGCGCTCAGGATGACAGCAGGAACAAACAACGGCGTAGAACAGACAACGGCAAGGGCCAATACGGAGATTCTGGCTGCGCCAGAATGACAACGCGGGAGCGGGCAGGGTTGGCGGTAGACCGACCCATCGCGAACCGGTTGCGATGGATGGGACACCCGGCACCCGGCCACCGTCCATCCGTCTCTTCCATTTTCTTTACTGGAGTTGGGCGATGGCTTAGTCTGCGTCTATGGACTATTCGCAGATCATCACGATGGAGCCGGGCAAGCGGAGCGGCAAGCCGTGCATTCGCGGACTGCGCATGACTGTGGGGGACGTGCTCGGGTCGCGTCTTGTGGACGCGTTAAGGGATGTGTACCCGGAATGTCAGCAGCGTGGAGTTGGGCGCGGCCCACCTGATATATCAGTGGGGTATCAGCCTGGAATGTAGTTATTCAGCGGAGAACGGTCTTTTCACTAGAATTACTTCAGGAAGGAGTAGAGAATGCAGAGCTTGGTGGAAGAGCTACAAATAAAGGCGCTTGACAAGCAGACATCCGTGACCGAGCTGCTTCGGTTGGCTAAATTAGTTGCAGTGAAGCTAGATCTGAAGGAATTCCAGCAGTGGATTTCGTCTGAACTGAACGGCTACACCGATGATGTTCCCCCATACCGAATTGTCAGGGGACAAATGAAGGCGGTAAACCCATATCACGGATTGGTCCCCGTGGTATTTCCTGCCGATAGCATTTCGGAATTGGTGACACGGAGGAACGTGTCCCAACGGATAGCTGAGGTTGAGAGCCTCGCATCTCAGGATCACGAACATTTGATGATGCCTATCTCGGACGAGCAACAGATATTGCTACAAAGAATGTTTAGGCAGAATCTTGAGTTCAAACTGGTTTTTCATCCAATCATGTTGTTGGGCATTGTAGACGCCGTGAGAAATGCAATTTTGGACTGGAGTCTCGCGTTGGAGAAGGACGGCATTAAGGGTGAAGGCATGTCGTTTTCAAAGGATGACAAGGATAAGGCCCACAAGCAGACGGTCAGTTACCGGATTGATCGGATCGAAAACTTTACCGGCGCCCTCGGCAATATAAGCGGTGGACAGATAAATGCGACTACCACTGTAATTAATGCAGCTGAGATCAAAAAGGTATTGGCAGAGATCGATAAGAACATAGACTCCTTCAGCTTCAAGAAGGAAGAGAAAGCGAGAGTCCTTGAGATTATTGCGGAGGTTCGTGGATGCCTGAAGGACGGTTCATTAGCATCGCGCGGCTCCGCTTTGCTGTCCTCCCTGAAGGGCATATTCGAGAAAGCGGCTGGAAGCCTACTGTCGTCTGGCATTGTTTACGAACTCGGTAAGATTTTGCACTAGTGGTAGCGCTAAATCATTTACTTATGTTGGTTGCTATGTTGGAGTTTGCTATATGCCGGCAATGCTTGAATATCTGCCGGGTGCCCAGGTCTCGATTCTGAGACCTGGGTTTCCGCAGCGCCAAGTCGCATCTGTGCAGCATAAACGAAATGCCCGTGGCTAAAGCCCTCTGAAGCTATTGCCGTCTTCGTGGGGCTGAAGCCCCACGCTCCCTCCAAGGGGCAAGAAGTGGAGTTTTCCGCAGCCTGTGAAGCCGTGTTCTTCCGTTCGTGGCTATCCTCGAAGTGCGTGAAGCGGTGCCCTTGCGAATACGACGGAGGGAGCAGGGGCCTTCAGGCCCCTGATTGAATCGGCTCAAGAATGGGCCTTCAGGCCCGGGTCTTCTTTTCGTGCAGGTGAAGAGGCATGGGGTCCAACGCACGGCCAGCGGAGCTGAAGGCATAAACCTGCGCCGTCGTTACAAGTCCTCGACGAACCGGATTCTCCTCGATGTACCGCAAACAGCTCACGAACTTCTCTTCGGTCTGAATCTGGCTTTCGTTGAAGCTGCGCATCCACACATCGTGCTTGCTCTTCAAGCGGAACGAGAATCCGCCCTTGATGAACTGCATCGCTTTTTCCAGCGAAACATCCGGAGCGGGCGTGATCAGAGCGTGGAAATGCTCCGGCATGATGACGAATGCGTGCAAGAGGAATTTTCCCTGGCTGCGATAGCCGAGGAGGGTTCGCTCGAATAACTCCGCCGTGGCCGTGACCTGAAAGAGGCTGCGACGTTCGGCCGTCACAGCCGTGACCAGATAGGTGCGAGTTTCCTGGGGCGCGATCCGCATCTGAGCAGCATAAACGAAATGCCCGTGGCTAAAGCCATTTTTTAATCAGGCTGCATTCAGGGGCCTGAAGGCCCCTGCTCCCTCCGTAGTTAAACCGACCCTCCGTTGTTAATCCAACGCGACAGATTCCGGTTGCCCCTGCTCCATCCGTCGCTTGCTATCGCGGAGCGGCTCTCTTAAACTCGGTGGGAGCGTCGAATCCTTATTGTGTCCAACCTGAACCGTCGTTTCCTATTCCGTTTCTTCCCTGTCGCTGCTGTTGCGGTTGCGTTGCTGGTTGGCGGTCTTGTGGTTGCGACCGCGCTGGTCGCGCAGGCTCCCGGCGCGTCGAGCTCGTCGTCCAGCACGCCGGAGTCGCAGGCCGTTGAGACTACGCCCACGGCGCGCATTGCGCAGCCGGAGGCGGGCGGCTCCGCCGTCACGCTGGAGACCAGCGAGCCGCTGTTCACGCTGGCCGCCGCGCTGAACGCCTGCGGCTACGACGCTGGGCTGGCCGAGTCCGACCCCGTCCGGCTGAAGGTGCGCGAGCAGATGAACCAGGAGCTGGCCGCCTCCGGCGCGGCGCGCGACGCACGCGACGCGGTTTGCTTCTTTATTCGCCAGCACGCGCTCACGGACACGGGCCGCGAGGTGGCGCAGTACATCTCGCTGGCGCTGTACCTGTCGCCCGCGCCGGAGCTTGTGCCCACGGTCGAGATCCCCGATCTGCCGCCGGAGGCCGCGCCGGTGGTGGAGATTCTTCCCCCGCTGCGCGCCTTCGCCGACGCGGTGCATCTGAACGCAATCTGGATTGCGAACCGGCCGGAGTACGAGGCGCTGATCGACCGCATCCACGAACCGCTGACCAAGGCGGTGCTGGACACCAACATCTTCCTGCGCCTGCCGGTGAGCAGCTACGACGGACGCCGCTTCCTGGTGCTGCTGGAGCCGATGCTTGCGCCGGAGGAGACCAACGCACGATACAACGGCACGGATTCAGTGGTGGTCGTCTCGCCGCGCGCCGGAACGCCGGAGACGGTGCCGATGGACCTGATCCGCCACACCTACCTGCACTTCCTGATCGAGCCGCTGGTGTACACGCGCACCAGCTCCATCAACCGGCTGCTACCGCTGCTGAAGCCGGTGCAGAAGGCGCCGCTGGAGTTCACCTATAAGAGCGACATCGTGGCGCTGGTGACCGAGTGCCTGATCAAGGCGGTGGAGGCGCAGACCATGGACGTGGGCATCCCGTTGCCGGCGAAGCCCGGCTCGCTGCGCGAGCGCGCCGACCAGGAGCGCTACGAGGCGGAGATGTCCGTCTACGACCGCAAGGCCGAGGTGGTTCGCCGCCGCAAGGTCGATCTGGACATGCGCCAGGGCTGGGTGCTGGTGGATTACTTCTACAACCAGCTCGGCGCGATGCAGAAGGAAGGTGCCAGCATCAAGGACAATATGGGCCAGATGGTCTACGGCATGGACGTGGAACGCGAGCGCGGCCTGGACCAGAAGATCGCGTTCCTGCCCACGGGCTCCGGCGGAGACGTGATCCGCCGCACGGCGCGCCCGCCGACCGGCCTCAACCTGGCCGAGAGCAAGCTGATGAAGGGCGACTTGGACGGCGCAGGCGAGATTGCCGACGCCGCTCTGAAGGCCAATCCCGCCAATGCGCAGGCGCTCTACCTGCTGGGGCGCATCGACCTGATGCAGGGCGATGCGGACGAGGCGCTCGACCACCTGACCGAGACCGTGAAGCTATCGCACGACCCGCGCACCGTCGCGTGGGCGCACATCTATCTGGGGCGCATGTACGACATCGCGCAGACGCCGCAGCGCGACAAGGCGCTGGCCGAGTATCGCGCCGCGCTGGCCAACCGCGACAGCCAGCCAGACACCAAGGCCGCCGCCGAACGAGGCATCCAGCAGCCGTTCGCGCTGCCCAAACGCACGGCGACCTCCTCCGACCAGCAAGACAACGCCGCGCCCGCGAACGATGCGCCACTCGACCCCACCGGCAAGGCCGAAAAGGAAGCCTACCGGCCCACCACGCCGCATTGAAGCCACGCCGGAACACCGCCTGTCCGGCAGTCAACTTCCGGTAGACTAAGGAACGGAAGATCGGATGCACCGTCCGGGGGGCCATTGACGACGCGCCATACCATTGCAGAACGCTCGCGCAAGACGCCGGGCCGGCAGAGCGCAACAGCCGCTGTCCGTGCCATCGGCCCCGCGACGGCGGCTGCGGCGCCATCCAATCCTCTCATCACGCAGGACGATCGGTTCTTCGGCTACACGTTCAAGGACCGCGGGCTGCTGACGCTCGCTTTGACGCACAGTTCGCTGGCGTATGAGAGCAATCCCGAAGGCACACGCGACCCCGGAAGCGACAACGAGCGGCTGGAGTTCCTGGGCGACGCGGTGCTGGGACTGGTTGTCGCAGAGGCTCTGTACCGGCGGCTCCCCGCGCTGCGCGAGGGGGATCTGACGCGGCTGCGCGCCTCGCTGGTCAGCAGCCGACATCTGGCGCAGGTGGCGCAGCGCATGCAGCTCGGCCCCATGCTTCTGCTGGGCCGCGGAGAGGCGCACAGCGGAGGCCAGCGAAAGCCCGCATTGCTGGCCAACGCGCTGGAGGCAGTCATCGCAGCGCTGTATCTGGACGGAGGACTGGACGCCGCGCGCGAGTTCATCCATCGCCACATCATCGAGCCCGCGGAAGACAACCTCGTCGGCGTGCTGCGCTCCAGCGAACCATTTTCGGGAGCGGTGGGCGACTACAAGTCCGCCCTACAGGAGCGGCTGCAGGCTGCGGGCCACGAACAGCCGCAGTACGTCCTGGCCGCGCAGTCCGGCCCGGACCACCAGAAGCGCTTCCGCATCGAGGTTCGCGTCGCGGGCGCCGACGGCGTTCCACTCACCCTGGCCAGCGCCGACGGCACCACCAAGAAGCAGGCCCAGCAGGAGGCCGCGCGCCTCGCATTCGCCAGGCTGATCGCCAGCGCGCAATCGAACGAGAGACCGAAGGCGCAATCCAGCGAGAGGGCGCAATCCAGCGAGAGATCGAAGGCGAAAGCGACTCCCGCGCCCGCCGCAGAGGCCGCGCAAGCGAAGGCTGCGCGATGAGTCTTGCGCACGACCCCTCGGAAGCCACAATTCACCACCACAGCCTGCTACAGGAATTCCAATCGCTGCTTAACATCGTCGTCGTTGCGCTCTTCATTATGGCCTTCATCGCGCAGCCGTTTCGCATTCCCTCCGCGTCGATGGAGCCAACGCTGCTGGTTGGCGACTTCCTTCTGGTCAACAAGGAAATCTCCACCGGCCGCTTCCCTGCTCTTACACCGGCGAATCTCATCCGCCGCGGCGACATTATCGTCTTTCATTATCCCGTCGATCCCGCGATACATCTGGTCAAGCGCGTCATCGGTCTGCCGGGCGACCGGCTGCGCCTGCGCGACGGCCGCGTGCTGATCGACGGCCGTGCGCTTAGCGAACCTTATGCCTTCTATCTGCCATCGGCCCCGGACAGCTACCGCGACGACTTCCCGCGCCTGGATCGCGCCGATCCCACGGTCGATTCGCGCTGGTGGGTCGAGATGCACTCGCTGGTCAGGAATGGCGAACTCACCATTCCGCCCGGCAGCTACTTCGTGCTGGGCGACAACCGCAACAACAGCGAAGACAGCCGCTACTGGGGCCTCGTGCCACGCGCGGCTATCGTAGGCAAGCCATTCCTCGTCTACTTCTCGTTGAAAGAACCAGCCGTCTCCCTCACGAACATAGCCCGCTGGGACCGCACCCTGCGCATCGTTCGATGAGCGGAATTGTGGGAAGGCAAATCGCGCACGAAAAAGAGGCAGTAGGTCAGTTTGCCGAGTGAGCTTTCCCTCCGGGGCTAAAGCCCATCGAATTCATTGGCCTTCTTCGTGGGGCTGAAGCCCACGCTCCCTCCGAACGGCAGGAGCAAGGGCAAAAACCCCAGGTCTCAGAATTGAGACCTGGGGCACCCGGCTTTTCTTCCTCAAACGCTAGCTTTTCGGGGCAAACGTTCTTTGGCCTTGGAAGGCCGACTCGGGAGCGATACAATTCCATCGAGCCGGTGCCTGAAAAAGGAGATTACGGCTCGGGATAATTCAGATGAAGCCAAGGCTTGGTATTTTGCTCCTTTCCGCATCTCTCGCCTTTGCCGCGCAGGCGCGGGCCACCACATTGCCGGACGCCTGCGGCGACGACAAGGTCAAATTTGATGTCAAAACAGAAAATAGCAAGACCGTTCCTGCCCCTCCAACAGATGGCAAGGCGCAGATTGTCTTTATCGAAAACGAAAACCAGCCGATCGGCCCTTTCATGCATGCAACAGTCCGCTTCGGTATAGATGGAGCCTGGGTGGGCGCCGACAACGGCAACTCATACTTTGCATTGTCAGTGGACTCAGGAGTACATCACCTGTGCGCAAATTGGCAATCGGTAATAAAGGGGAAGAATGTCGATTTGACATCCTTCACCGCCGAGCCGGGTAAGATTTACTACTTCGCGTCCAATGTCACAGTGGAGTCCGAATCCGTTGTTAACTTCGGTCTCTCGCAATTAAACGAGGATGAGGCCAAGTACCGGATCAAGGCGTCGAAATTCAGCACCTGGAAATCCAAATAGCTCAGCACATTCCTATCGCGTGCAAGGGAGGCTCGTCGCAGATAATCAGCAAGGATGCCCTTCCCCCGCGCCATTCCGGATAAGCACGCTATAGCATTTTGGGTAATGGTGTAGTCCGTTTTGGAGCGAGCAAAAGCAGATTCCTCCGCTTCGCTGCGGAATGACAAACAAAATTGGTCTATAGCAATTCCGAAAATACTCCAATCGCGCAGGAAAAAGAGGCGACCACTCAGGCCGCCTCTTTTGTTTTTCACTCACAACTCACAACTACCAACTCACAACCGTCTTTACGCTCCAACCGCCTCGGCCACGGGGACACGCACTGGAGTGAGCCAGTCGTAGCGGTCGGGCTTGATGCCGTTGACGATGGCGAAGAACTCGTCGTGGATGGCCGTGGTGACCGGCCCCATCGTGCCATCGCCCACCATGATCTTGTCCACCGAGCGCAGGTGCGTCACCTCGGCGGCGGTACCGCTGAAGAACGCCTCGTCGCAGATGTACACCATCTCGCGCGGCAGGGGCAGCTCGACCACGGGAATGCCCAGCGCCTTGGCGATGGTCAGCACCGACGTGCGCGTAATCCCGCACAGCACGGAGTTGGCCAGCGGCGTGGTGTAGAGAATGCCATCGCGCACCAGGAAGAGATTCTCGCCCGAGCCCTCCGAGAGATAGCCATTCACGTCCAGCGCGATCCCCTCCGAATAGCCGTTGATCTCCGCCTCCATGCGGATCAACTGCGAGTTCATGTAGTTTGCGCCCGCCTTAGCCAGCGATGGCATGGTATTGGGCGCCATCCGGTTCCAACTGGAGATGCAGACATCCGCGCCACCGCTGCCCGAGACGTACTTGCCCCAGGGATAGTTGGCGATATACACCTCCACGGGAGAGTTCAGGGGGTTGACTCCAACCTCGCCGTAGCCGCGGAATGCGATGGGCCGGATGTAGCACGGCGCAACGCCATTGGCCTCCACCACATCTACTGTCGCGGCGCACAGCTCATCGTGCGTGTAACCCAGCGGCATGCGGTAGATCTTTGCCGAGTCCAACAGACGGCGCATGTGGTCCTGCAGGCGGAAGATGGCCGCGCCATTCGGTTGCGCATAACAGCGCATCCCCTCAAACACCGAAGACCCATAGTGGATCACATGCGACATCACATGGACCTGCGCCTTCTCCCATGCGATGAGCTGCCCGTTGTGCCAGATATTCTTCGTCGTCTCAAACGCCATTTCTTCTCCTTCACCCTGCGAATCCAGGATTTCAGCCGTCAATCCCCAATGGATAAACAATTATACGGCGTGCATTCCTGCCCTCGAATAAAATCATCGGTGCGACAATAGCTCTGTGGCGTTCGATCCACATCTCGTCAGCCTGTACGGATTGCAGCACTCGGTGTATGTGCGCTTCAGTGTGCTGGCGCTCAGTTCCATCTTTTTTCTGGTTGATCCGTTCGCCGCGCTGCCCACGTTTCTGGCCATCACCGAAGGCTCGGACGACGCGCGCCGCCGCCGCATCGCGCGCAAGGGCGCGCTGACAACGCTGATCGTGCTGGCGGCCTTTGCATTTGCCGGCGAGGCCATCTTCCGCGTTCTCGGCATCACACTGCCCGCATTCGAGATTGCAGGCGGAGTCATTCTGATGTTGATCGGCCTGGACATGCTGCAGGCCCGGCGCTCGGCCACGCAGGAGGTGGTGGGCGACACCGAAGCCGCCGCGCAGAAGGAGGACGCCGGAATCGTTCCCCTGGGCGTTCCCATGCTGGCCGGCCCCGGAGCCATCACATCGGTGATGGTGCTGGTGGGGCAGGCGCAGACGCGCTGGCAGATGATTGCCATCCTGATCGCCATCGCAATTACCGCGATGGCCTGCTACCTGATCCTCGGCCACTCGGACAAGGTGGTGCGCCTGCTGGGCGACACCGGAATCCGCATCCTGGTGCGCGTCATGGGACTGCTGCTGGTGGCGCTGGCCGCGCAGTACTTCGTCAATGGCCTGGCCGACCTCGGCGTGATTGCCCACCCCGCCTATTAGAGCGGGAAGAGTCTCGTCCGGCGCAGGGAAGGTCTGCACAGGGGGTTCGAGATTCCCTCGGCGGCTTGTATACCCGTTCCCTGCCGTTGAATCTGCCTTTGCGGCTCTATGATGGACGGTGTGCGCGAAGATCTGGCCAGCCTCGTGGAAGAGTTCCGCCGGCACTCGGGTGAGACGGCGGTGGTGGCGCACCGCGGCAACCGGCGCTATGCGACTACATACGGCGAGCTGGCCGGGATTGCGGGGCGCTTTGCGGCGGAGCTGGAGCGGCGCGGAGTTGCGCCGGGCGAGCGCGTGGTGCTGTGGGGCGAGAACTCGGCGGAGTGGGTTGGGGTCTTCTTCGGCTGCCTGCTGCGCGGAGTGATTGCGGTGCCGCTGGACGCCGCGGGCTCGAGCGAATTTGCGGGGCGGGTTGTCAAGGACGTTGCGCCAAGGCTGATCGTGGGCGATGCGCGACTGCTTGCGACGCTGGGAGAACAGGGAACAGGGACCAGGGACCAGGGAACAGAAAAACCGGAGAGCTCGCAGAGCCCTGATTGCATGCCGCTCATGGGTATTGCTGCGCACCTGCCTGCGGAGCCGCTATTCGCGGTGAGCGACGCGGTCAATCGGGAGACGCCGTTCCAGATCGTCTTTACCTCGGGGACGACCTCGGAGCCGCGCGGCATCGTTCACACGCATCGCAACGTGCTGGTCAGCCTCCAGTCCATTGAGAGCGAGATGGCGAAGTATCTTCGCTATGAGCGGGCGTTCCATCCGCTGCGATTTCTGCACAGTATTCCGCTGAGCCACGTCTTCGGGCAGTTCATGGGGCTGTGGTGCCCCGCGCTGCTGGCCGCCGAAGTACACTTCGCCGAGCAGCTTGAACCGGCGCGCGTCACGGAACTAATCCGGCGCGAGCGCATCTCGGTGCTGGTGGCGGTGCCCCGCGTGCTGCATCTGCTGCGCGCGCATCTGCTGGGCCGCTTCCCTGCGCTGGCCGCGGAGTTGGACGCGGCGGCGGGGCTTTCAATATGGAAGCGATGGTGGCGCTTCCGCCGCGTACACAGCGCGCTGGGCTGGAAGTTCTGGGCGGTGATCTCGGGCGGCGCAACGCTGCCCGCGGATCTGGAGACATTCTGGAACCGGCTCGGATTTGCGCTGATCCAGGGCTACGGCATGACGGAGACCGCCGCGCTGGTAACGCTGAACCATCCCTTCCACATCGCTCCGGGAACGATCGGGAAGGCGCTGCCGGGACGCGAGGTGAAGATCACCGGCGAGGGCGAGATCCTGGTGCGCGGCGAGATGCTCAGCGGGGCGACGTGGGCTGGCGGACGGATGCGCGCGCGCGAGGGCGAGTGGCTGGCCACCGGCGACCTGGCGGAGAAGAACGCGGCGGGCGATCTGCGATTTCTGGGGCGCAAGGGCGATGTGATTGTGACCGGCGCGGGGATGAACATCCATCCTGCCGACCTGGAGGCGGCGCTGGTGGCGCGGCCCGGCGTGCGCGGCGCGGTGGTGGTGGCCTGCGAGATGGCAGGCGGCGCGGAGCCGGTCGCCGTGGTGCTGTTTTCCGGCGCGGAGGAAGAACTGCAACGCGCCGTGGCAGAGGCCAACCGCACGCTGGCCGAGGTCCAACAGATCCGCCGCGTGCTACGCTGGCCGGAGATAGATCTTCCTTATACGTCAACCGGCAAGCTGGTGCGTCGGCAGGTGGCGCAATGGGCCTGCGCGATGCTGGCTGGACAGCGGCAAGCTGCGGCGGGCAGTGCTGCGTTGAGTCGCGATGCGCTGCTGGAGCTTGTCGCCGAGGTCACGGGCGAGGCGATTCCAGGGGCTGATCCCGCTGCGCTCAATCGCTTGCGACTCTCCGAGGACCTGCATCTGGACTCGCTGGGACGCGTGCAACTGCAGTCCGCGCTGGAGCAGCGGTTCGGAGTGGAGTTGGAGGACGATGCTGTGGCGAAGCTGGAAGATGTGGCGGAACTGCGCGCGCTGGTGGAGCAGCAACTCGCCGGGCCTGCGGGTGGTGTTGCCGCCCAGAGTCCGGAGTCGAGACGCAGAGACTCCACGCCACTCTGCGATGAACGAGAAAAAACGGACAACAAACTTCGGGCAATGGACACACCGCAGGTTGCAACTTCCGAATATGTCTATCCGCACTGGCCGTGGAACTGGGCGATGCAGGCGGGGCGGGTGGCGTTTATTGAACTGGTGCTGCGGCCTGTGGTGTGGCTGCTGGGTGCGCCGCGCGTGGTTTGCGACGGGGCGGAGTTGCCCGATGCGCCGGTGCTAGTGATCGCCAACCACGTCACCGCGTACGATGGGGCGCTGATTCTGTACGCGCTGCCGGCGAAGATGCGACGGCGCGTTGCGGCGGCGATGTCCGGCGAGATGCTCGACGACATGCGGCGGGCGCGCAATCAGGCGAATACGGTTGCAAATTACTTTGGGCCAGCGGCGTACTGGCTGCTGACGGCGCTGTTCAACGTCTTCCCCCTGCCGCGTGCGCGCGGGTTCCGGCGCAGCTTTGCGCACGCGGGCGAGGCGATGGACCGCGGCTACTCGGTGCTGATCTTCCCCGAGGGAACGCGCAGCCGCGATGGCAGGATTCATGCGTTCCGGCCTGGCATCGGGCTGCTGGCGACGCAGTCGAGGGTTCCGATTGTGCCGGTGGCGCTGGATGGGCTGGGCGAGATTCGCGCCACGCACTCGCGGTGGTTCCGATCCGGCAAGATCGAGGTGCGCATTGGACGTGCGATCGATGCGGCCACTGAGGAGACCGATCCTGCGCAGTTCACCGCGACGCTGGAAGAGGCCGTGCGTGGGCTATCCGCACCACAGCCAGCGCGCGAAGATTAGCGATTGGCCGTCAGCTCTTCGCCACCGGTTGCGGCACGGCAGGATTCACCACCGGCAGGCCCATGCCTCCCGCGCCACTGCCGGCGTTCATGCTGCCGCGCAGGCCGGCCAGAATCTGGGTCATGAAGTCGTTGGCCGCGCCGGGATTGTTGGGCAGGAACACCGTATTGTTTCCCGACTTGGTGCCAATGTCCTTCAGTGTGTCGAAGTACTGCGTGAGTAAGACCAGAGCCATCACATCCGACGCCGTCGCCCCCGGCACACCCTCGCGGAAGTTCTCAATCGAAGCGCGCAGACCATCGATGATCGCCTGCCGCTCGGCCGCGATTCCCTTGCCTTGCAGCGCCTTTGACTCGGCCTCCGCCTCGGCCTGCTTCACCTTCAGAATCTTCTCCGCCTCGCCGCGCGCCTGCGCCGCCACCTGCGCGCGCTGGGCGGCGTTGATGTCGTTCATGGCGTCCTTGACCTTGGAGTCGGGGATGATGTCGGTGACCAGCGCATTGAGGATGTTGTAGCCGAAGCTGGACATGGTGGCGTCGAGCTCGGTCTTGACGTTGATCGAGATGCCCGACTGCTGCTCGAAGGTTTCGTCCAGGGACAATTTAGGTACGTGCCCCAGGATCGAATTGAAGACGAAGCTTTCAATCTGTTTCTGCGGCGCGCTCAATTTGTAGAAGGCGTCGTAGATCTTGTCCGGCAGAATCTGGTACTGCACGCTCACCGGAATCTGCACAAAGACGTTGTCGCGCGTCTTGGTCTCCACCTGTAACTGGGCCTGCTTCACCTGTAGATCGACGAAGTAGACGCTCTCGGCAAACGGCACCAGCGTATGCAGCCCTGGCTGCACGATGCGGCTGAACTTGCCAAAGCGCTCCACCACGCCCGCCGTGTATGTGCGCACGGTATACAGCGTCTTCAACACCAGGACCAATACCACCAGCGCCAGAATCCCACACACGATCAGGGTCATATTAATATCCATCGTACAGTCCTCTCGCCAAGCGATTGAAACCACCGCGCCAAGCATACACTACGCACCGCGCGGCTTATGTGAGCAAACCTGGACCAAGCAAGGTCTAGAGCATTTTCACCAATGGTGTAGAGTGTCGCTCTGCGAGCAAAATGCGGGGATTCTTCGCTTCGCTCAGAATGACAATCCTTATTCCTCTATAGCAATAGTGAAAATGCTCTAGCGAAGAGGTTAGCGATGGGCCCGCCCCAGCCCAGAGGCCGCCGGGGCCAGAGCCGTGGCCGTTGCGACCGGAGCTTTGGGCTGTTGCGCGGGTGCTCCCGGTGGTAGATTGGGAACGCGACGCGCGCAATCAATCTCTCGCGGATTGTCCGCCGCCCGCAGTTCCGTTTGCTCTCCGCTATTGAGGCAACGGCCCGCTGCCGATACAGACATTAGAGGTTTCCCAGGGCAACCGCAGAGTAAGCCCTGGAAGGCCCTCGTCTCCTTCTGAATCGGCAGGAATCCTTGCTCCCTCTGCATTGACTCATCCGGCTTTGCTGGCTGCTCCAGAAAGGATGCGACTGGACTCAGGCCAATTATGCCATGCACGTATACGATTCAGTAGAGAGTTGCCGGGGACCGCAGATGCTGCAAGCACCGCGTTGGGCTGGACCGTGTTGTCTGGGACTCTGCCTGGCAGTGCTGTGTCTGCCCGCGTCCGCGCAGGCGACTGGCGCGAATGCGCGACTGGCGCAGCCGCGTGACAATCCAGTGGCCAAGCCACACGCACAAAATTCGCTGAACGCCGCGTGGCAGGCCGTGGGACCGGCCCAGATCGCCAGCCAGAGCTATGGCAATGTGACGGGACGCGTGACCTCGGTGGCAATCGACCCCGCAGACTCATCCGGCGACACGGTCTATCTGGGAACCACCGGCGGCGGCGTCTGGAAGTCCACCAACGCGGCGGGCGCGGCGGCCAGCGTGACTTTCGTGCCGCTCACCGATACGCTCCCGGTCTTCAGCGCAAACGCGGGAACAGCGGCGATTCCCTCGTTGAGCATCGGCGCGCTGAGCATGAGCAAGGCGAGCGGGACCGACGTACTGCTGGCCGGAACGGGCGACCCAAACGATGCGTTGGACTCGTATTACGGCGAAGGGATTCTGCGCTCGGCCGACGGCGGCAACACATGGACGCTGATTCAGCAATCGAACGACGGCGTGGCGGGGAATCATTCGTTCGCCGGCCTCAGCGTCGCGGGCTTTGCGTGGAGCAGCAGTACGCCGACGACGGTGGTTGCGGCGCTTTCGCAGTCCGCGGAAGGTACTCTGGTGAACGCGCCAGACGCAAACTACAGCGTCATGGGACTCTACTACTCACTGGACGCGGGCGTCACCTGGCAGATGGGGATCATTATGGACGGCAGCGGCCAGTATGTGCAGCGGGCCGTGCCAGAGGGCGCACCGGGCAACGCCGCGACCGCCGTGGTGTGGAACCCCGTGCGCCAGATGTTCTACGCGGCGGTGCGCTATCACGGCTACTACCAGTCGCCCGACGGCATCATCTGGACACGCCTGACCAACCAGCCCGGCACAACTTTGACGATGACGGCCTGCCCGACCAATCCGAATGGAATCGGCAGCACGGCGTGCCCCATCTTTCGCGGCGCGCTTGCGGTACAACCGGCGACCGGCGACACATTCACCCTCACCGTGGACGTCAACAATCTCGACCAGGGCATCTATCAGGATGTGTGCGCACTCACGGGATCGAGCTGCAAAACCACTTCAGTCGCATTCGCCAATAAGCTGCCCTCGACGCCGCTGGAGGTTGGCAGCGGATCGACGGCAATCGCGCAGGCGGATTACAACCTCTCACTGGCGGCAGTGCCAACCGGAACCGGAGCAACTTCAGACACGCTGCTCTTCGCCGGCACGGTGGACCTGTATCGCTGTTCGCTCGCCGCCGGGTGCGTTCTGCGCAACACAACCAACGCGATCGATGGATGCAATGCCCCGGCGATGGTCTCCCCGGCGCAACACGCCATCGCCACGCTGGCGGGCGCGGGAACAGGTGGCACGCTGCCGCTGATTTATGTGGGCAACGACGGCGGTCTCTGGCGCTCGCTCGATGGCGTGAACCAGCAGCAGACGCCCTGCTCCGCCGACGATGCAACCCATTTCCAGAACCTCAACTCCGGCCTGGGCTCGCTGGCAGAGGTCGTCAGCTTCGCCGAGAACCCCACCGACCCGGCAACTCTTCTGGCGGGCCTCGGCGCAAACGGAACAGCCGCCACGAGCGCTGCAACCACCGCGTCAGCGTGGCCGCAGGTCGCCACCGGCGAGGGCGGAACGGTCGCCATCGACCAGACCAATCCACAGAACTGGTATGTCTCGACCGAGGCGGGCGTCAGCATTCACTTCTGTGGCAATGGGAATACATGCACAGCGGCAAACTTTACCGGCTCGCCAACCATCGGCTATGCGCAAGTGGCGAACGACGCGTCGCCGATCGCACCGCCGTTCCTGCTCGATCCCGTACAGCTCACCGGCGTTCTGATCGGCACATGCAGGGTATGGCGCGGACTGGCCGATAGCACCGCTGCGTGGCCGGGATCGAACAACATCAGCCCAGCATTCGACGGTTCGCATAACACCTCCTGCGCCGCAACCAACGCAATGGTGCGCTCCCTCGCCGCGGGCGGCCCTGCGAGCGGAGTGTCTGCTGCACAGAACGCCGGCTCGACCATTCTCTACGCTGGCCTCGCCGGCTCGTTCGATGGCGGAGCAAACTTCGGCGGACACATCTTCGCCAACTACGCCGCGGGCAGCGCGAACAGCAGCAGCGCCTGGACGGACATCGCCAAGTCCACGGTCGGCAATGCTTCGGGCACAGCCTTCAATCCCGGCGGATTCGACATTTCGTCCGTCGTCGCCGACCCGCACGACTCGACCGGCAAGACGGTCTACGCAACCGTGATGGGCTTCTCCGGCAACGGCGTCAACGCGGCGCACGTCTACCGCTCCACAACCGGCGGCGCCAGTTGGACCAACATCGGCAACAACCTGCCCAACGCTCCCGCAAACAGCCTGCTGGTCGATCCCAACGACGCCAACACAATCTACGTTGCGATGGACACCGGCATCTACACAACCTCACAAATAGCGAGCTGCGCAACCGCGTCATCAAGCTGCTGGAGCGTCTACGGCACCGGCCTGCCCAACGCGCCGGTGGTCGCGTTGCAGGCGTCCGCGGGCCTTGCCACCGGCGATGGACGCTTTGGCGAACTGCGCGCCGCCACCTACGGGCGCGGCATCTGGCAGATTCCGCTGCTCACCGCGGCGAGTCCGGCAGCACCTGTAATGACGTTGAGTCCAACCAGCCTGACCTTCGCTGCGCAGGCGGTTGCAACAGCGAGCGCAGCGCAGAGCATCACGGTTACAAATTCCGGCAACGCGTCGCTGACCATCACGCAGATCACACCGCCGGCCAACTTCACCGAAACCGACAACTGCGCCGGATCGGCGATCGCCGTGGGCAATTCCTGCGCGGTGCAGGTCGAATTCCTGCCAACAACGACAGGCCCGCTCGCCGGCACACTGACAATCTATGGCAACGTCTCCGGCGGACAGGCGACAGCAGCGCTCGCCGGCATGGGTACAACTGCGGCGGCGATTATTCTCAGTCCGATCACGCTGAGCTTCGCTTCCACCAACGTCGGCGCAACCAGCGCGCAACAGTTTATTACGATCTCCAACACCGGCGGCGGTTCGGCCACGCTGGGAACGCCCACGGTCACGCCCGGCTTCATCCTTTCGGCGAACACATGCACCTCATCGCTGGCCTCCGGTGTCGGCTGCACGGTCGGCATCGAGTTCCAGCCGACGGCATCCGGCACGCGCACCGGCAGCTTCAGCATCACAGACAGCGTGGGCACGCAGACCGCATCGCTGACCGGCGTGGGCGTTCTTCCGGCGACGGATTCACTGACGCCGCTCGCGCTTTCCTTCACCGCGCAGCAGTTGAACACGGCGAGCGCAACCCAGCAGGTGACGCTCACCAACGCCGGCGATTCCTCCCTGCTGCTGATCGCGGCACAGATCGCCAGCGGCGACTTCACCGTCGTCAATAGCTGCGGCAACTCGCTCGCAGGCCACGCGTCGTGCTCTCTGCTGGTCGCCTATGTGCCCAAGAGCGTCGGCGCGGAAACCGGCGTGCTGACCGTCTCCGACCAGTACCGCACCCAGACCGTTGCGTTGAGCGGGACCGGCGTCGCGCCTCCCGGCGTCGCGCCTCCCGGCGTGTCGCTATCGCCATTCTCGACCGTAGCCTTTGCGGCCACCGGCGTGGGCCTTACCGCAACGCCGCAGACGGTGACGCTGACCAACAACGGCGGCCTGCCGCTCTCGATCCAGAACATCTCGGTGACCGGCGACTTCGCCATCGTTGCAGGCAGCAACACCTGCGGCGCGAGTCTTGCCGTGAACGCGCAATGTACGGTGCAGATCGTCTTTGCGCCCAGCGCTGCCGCGGCGCGCACGGGCACATTCACCGTGACCGACAACGCAGCGTCGTCGCCGCAGAGTTTGCAGTTAACCGGCACTGGAGTTGACTTTACGCTGAACGCGAACGGCAGCACTACGGCGACGATCACCGCCGGCGGCGAGGCTGTTTATCCGCTGCTTCTCTCCTCGGCGGCAGGCGTGCCGGGAACCGTCGCGTTTACCTGTTCGCCGATACCGGCCCATGCGACCTGCGTGGTGGCTCCGTCAACGGCTGCCCTGGGGGCGACATCGACGATTACTGTGACGGTTGCAACCAGCGTGGCCGGCGCGGAGCTGCGTTGGCCGCTGCTTCCGGGCAAGCAGCCTCTTGCCTGGCTTGCAACTCTGCTGCCTCTGGGGCTGCTTGGATTGGGTCAGCGTCGCGCGCGGAGTCTGCGCACGCTGGCAATGCTGTGCTGCGTGCTGCTGATTGCGGGATGCGCCGCCTCGCGACTGATTCCGTCGACAAGCTCAAGCGGCGGTGGAACAACCGCGACTCCAACGCCGAGCGGAACCTATAACCTGGTGGTCTCAGCAACCGGCGCGGGCCTCGCCCGCAGCATCAATCTCACGCTCATCGTGCAGTAGGGATGCACCGATCATGCGGTTGGCACAGCTTGAGAGGGCATTTAGCCAGATCATGCGGACCGGCCCGCGCTCACGCCGGAGGCCCATGCCCACTGAAAGTTGTACCCGCCGAGCCATCCCGTTACATCGACAACCTCGCCGATAAAGTAGAGGCCAGGAACTCTGCGGCTTTGCATCGTCTTTGCGTCGAGCTCATCCGTGTCGACGCCTCCCACGGTAACCTCGGCCTTGGCGTATCCCTCGGTACCCGCTGGCGCGATGCGCCAACGATGGATGCTCTGCTCCATCTCGGCCAGCGCCGTGTTGCGCAGGATATTGCTGCGGACTTTGCCGAGTCCGCCGGGGGTGTTGATGCGAAGCCAGCGATCCGCCATGCGGCTCGGCATTCGATCGCGCAACGCCACTGCGGCGGCAAAGACATCGCGGCGGGCGTTCTCCTCCGTCAGCGCAGAGAAGATGCGGATCGACTCGACCGATCCGGGTGCGGCGGCGCGACGTCGTGCCGCGTCTGCCGCCGACTCTGGTGCCAAATCCAGTTCAATACTCTCGCCCGGTCGCCAGTACGACGACACCTGCAGGATCGCAGGGCCACTGAGTCCGCGATGGGTGAGCAGCATCCTCTCGCGAAAGGTACTTCGTACCGCTTTAGTAGAAGCACTTCGTACCGCTTTAGTAGAAGCGCTTCGTGCGGCCTTGATTTTTATTTTATTGCCCCGTGCATTCTCGACGGCGACCGAGGCGATGACTTCGGCTGAGACGCCTGCGAGATCGCACCAGTCCGCCTGGTCCCCGGCGTTGAAGACCAGCGGTACAAGTCCCGGGCGCGTCTCGACGATGCGGTGACCAAACTGTTTCGCCAGCTCGTAGCCGAAGGAAGTCGCTCCCATCTTTGGAATTGAAAGTCCGCCCGTGGCAACCACCAGCGATGCCGCAACAATCGCACCGTCGGAGCACTCCACACGGAAACGCGAGGCTCTGCCGGTCGACGCGGATGGGTTCTCAACCACCGAAAGAATGCGTGCCGCGCACTGGATGCGCACGCCCGCGTCGCCGCACTCGCCGAGCAGAAGATTGAGGATGTCGTGCGCCGAGCGGTCGCAGAAGAGTTGCCCGAGCGTCTTCTCGCGGTACGAGACGCCATGCTTCTCCACCAGCGCGATGAAGTCCTGCGGCGTGAAGCGCGCCAGCGCGGACTTGACGAAGTGCGGATTGGCGCAGAGGAAGTTCTGCGGGGTCGCATTGCGGTTGGTGAAGTTGCAACGCCCGCCGCCGGAGATAAGAATCTTCTTGCCCGGCCCATCGGCGTGTTCCAGAACCAGCACGCGCCGCCCGCGGCGTCCGGCCTCGATGGCGCACATCAGCCCCGCGGCGCCCCCGCCAAGAATCAATAAATCCACTTCAGTCATCATTCCCATGGTTGTCGATCGGTTTCACTCGATCTTACAACCTGACCGAAAGCTGCTTGTGGATGCGCGCCGCGCCTACGGTTGCGCGTGCCACACCATATCCACGCGGACCGGAATCGCATTCTTGATGGGAATAGTGAGGAATGAGGGCGGATCGATCTTGAAGTCGCTCACCGTCGACGGAACAACGCCGGTGATGTGGTGCGCCGCGCCATTGATCGACTGTTGAAAGATCACATGCGCGTAGTGAGCGGTGTTGCCCGCGAAATTAACTTCAAGGTCGCAATCCAGAGTCGGCGAGTTCAGGCTCGACTGCGCCAGGCGAAGCCGCACGCTGACAATGGGAAACTGCGCGCCGCGTGTGGTCTGGATCATGTGCAGGTCGCGATTGCTGTCGCCGGAGTCGAAGGACTTCACCGCCGCTGCAACCAGAAAATCGCACTGCCCCGCGCGGCATTCTCCCTTGCCCAGAGCGGCGTGGCTGGTCCCATCCACCTCATGCATCGGATGCGACATGTGATAGGTCAGAGTGGATTGATCGAGCTTCCACGTCTGGTCATCCGCAGGTGCCTGCGCGTTCAGCATCGTGAACGCACGCAGCGTGAGCAACAAGATTGCGAGCAGAGAAAGTTTTTTCATGGGTCCCCTAAAATTTGAGATGAATCGGCCAGGAGACAGCGATAATCGCCGCGCCATAGCTTGCCGCCGTAGCTGCGGCCACTGCGCCGTGGGCCGATGCGATGCCGTGGACCTTCTGCCCACTGGCAATCTGGTTGTAGGCCATTGCGCCCAGAATCGGCGTCAGCACCATTCCCGGCGCGTGAATGTAGATAAGGTACTTGTGCCACTTGACGCCGCCGCGCGCAGGCTCATGCGAAACTCTGGGAGCGCGGATCGCGTACGATGCCGTCGCCGCATACATTGCCACCGCGGTCGCGCCCAGCGCAATGTGGATGTCGCGCGAGGTTGTATCGCTGTAATTCCCCTTCGACGGCGGTGCGCCCGCGGCGCTGATGCACGCGGCCGCGACCGGAATCACCGTGATGAGCCCCAGCCTCTGATGGATCTTCAGCATATGTGTCCGCCGGTCCATCAGTGCCTGCCGCGCGGCGCTTCCCTCGGTCTCTGCCGGTGTCAGCCCAAGGTCGCCCAGCGATGGCCCACTCGACGGCGGCTGGTTCAGCGCGGAAGCCTGAAAAGAACTGCTGCTTGACAGAGGCTCGCCGCCCTCGAGCGCCGATTCCGCCGGGTGCGGGGCATCGGGCAACGCCAGCGCATCCTCTTTCGCCGCCACCTCAATCCCCTGCTGCCCGCTCGCCTGCTGCACGATAGCCTGTTGCCCGCTCGTCTGTGCCGCAATCCGTCCAGTCGTGCCGCAAAGAACAGCGATGCATACACCGCAAATCAGTACTCTGGCCCAGCCCGCCCAAAGGCGCCCAGGATTCTCCATGCCAACCTCCACTGAATCTGTTGCAGAATTTCTGTCACTAATAAACGCCAGTCGCTGGGTTCTTTATACACACCGCGAACGACATGCGCAAAACCGCGCACCTTCTCTGCTCGGTGCTTTTCGGATGAGATGACCGTTTGCCCTACGCGGTTGCTTTCCTATGGAGGGCCGCATCGCCCCCGGCCTTCGCGACGGGAGTGTTCTTGCGAATGCGCTTCAGCACCTGGGCCAGCGTCGTCTCGTTCATCGCCTGCACCCCGTCCTCGCGCACACGCTTCAGCAGCCCGGCAATGGCTGGCTCGTCGTGAGCCAGCCACTCTCCCTCGCTGGCGGAGTAGATGTCGCCGAGCCCAATCTGCTTTGCCGTCAGCTTCAGCTTCGCTCCGCCATTCGGCCCCTTGCGCTGCTCGATCAGGCCCCTCTTGTGCAACAGCAGAAAACACCGGCGCACCATCACGGCGCTCTTTGCAAGCTGTTTCGCAATCGCCGCCGAGGGCTGCATCGTGTCAGGTTCCGCAGCCAGCACCATCAAAATTCTCAGACTGAGTCCGAAACGACCGTTCTTTGCCATGGAGAGCAAGCTATCACACAGACGGTTGACCCGACTACGCCAAAATCAAAGTGCTCAGGATCGGCCCGCGTCCCGCGTCTGCGCCACGCACGCCATTCATCTGCGAAACGCTCCCCCGTCGTGCTAGCCTTCTCATGTGAATATTCTCTTTGTAGGGGACGTCTTTGGCTCGGCCGGCCGCCACATCGTCCGCGAACATCTGCCCCATGTGATGGAGACCAACGAGGTCGATCTGCTGGTGCTCAACGGCGAGAACGCCGCCGGCGGCTTCGGCATTACGCCCTCCATCGCCGAGGAACTCTTCGACATGGGCGCGCATGTCATCACCACTGGCAACCACATCTGGGACAAGAAGGAGATCTTCGAGTACATGACCGTCCCCGAGGACTCGCACGGGCGCGGACGGCGCGTGCTTCGGCCTGCGAACTACGCGGTCGGCACACCGGGCTTCGGCGTGTATGAGGGCGAATTGCCCACCGGCCAGCCGTATGCGGTGCTCAACCTGCAAGGCCGCGTCTTTATGTCCAGTTGCGACGACCCCTTCCGCATGGCCACGGAGATGCTGTCGAAGATCACGGCCAAGGTCATCCTGTTGGACTTCCACGCCGAGGCCACGTCGGAAAAAGTCGCCATCGGATGGTTCCTCGATGGCCGTGTCACTGCTGTGCTCGGCACGCACACCCACATTCCCACCGCCGACGAGCGCATCCTCCACAACGGCACCGCCTACCAGACCGACGTCGGCATGAGCGGCCCATTCGACTCGGTCATCGGCGTGGAGCGGGAGCTGGTGCTGCACCGCTTCCTCACCGGAATGCCGGGCAAGTTCGAGGCCGCCAAGGGCAACCCAAAGATGTGCGCCACGCTGATCGCTTGCGATGGCGGGACTGGACGCGCCACCGCAATCCAGCGCATCATGCTCGGCGAGTAAGACGAAAAGCAACCACGGATTTGCACGGAGCAACGCGGATTAAGGACAAAGAAGAATAACGACTGGGGCTACGGTTATGAAGAAGACGAAGGTCAGCAGACGCGCGTTTCTTGGTACGGCAACGGCGGCAACGATTGCGGTGCAGATGAAGTTTGCCGGTGCGCAGGGCGCGGCGAGGGCGCACGAACACGCAGACGCATGGCCGGAGAACGGCACGCTGATTCCAGACGAGGGCTGGCGGCTGTGGGTCGATCAGCACGCCGAGTGGAAGGACGACGCGATCTTTCTGCCGGAGGATGTATCGCAAGGTTCGGATGGAGTAGTGCGAGGCAAGGGTGAGCCGCTGCCGGTGAACGCGCCGACGGGCGGGTGGGGCGTGCTGGGTGATGCGGCGGGGATCGCGGTGACACTGCCGGGGACGGTGGAGCAGCATTTCTGGGGCAAGTACGGAGCGGGGGAGGATGGCAAGCCACGCTCCTACACGCCGGATGAGTATCGCTACGCCGCCGACGATCCCATCCCGCAGAACGGGGCCTACCTCGGCGTCTCGTGGTGGACGCGCAAGATCGAAATCCCCGCGTCCATGGCGGGCAAGCGCATCTTCCTGCACATTCGCGGAGCGCATCTGCGCGCCGAGGTCTACCTCAACCGGAAGCTGGTCGGCTACTCCATCATGGAGGAGCTGCCCTTCGAGGCCGACCTCACCACCGCCGCCAACCCCGGCGGAGAGAATCTGCTCGCCATCCGCATCACCAACCCCTTCGGCCGCTACGACTGGGTCGACGGCCTCAACGCCCAGTGGGGTGCGGTCAAGCTCTACCGCTCCCACGGCTTCGGCGGCCTCGACCGCGGGATGACGATCTCGGCGCATGCGGACGCGGTGCGGATCAAAAGTGCGTGGGTGCTGAACACACCTGATACCGGCGTCGTGGCGCGCGAAGGTGTGACGGTGTCCACAATTCAGGCGTGCGCCGAAGTCGAATGCTTCGAGCCGATTGAGTCAACGGCCTACTCAATCATTATGGAGCTGGTGGATCCGACGACGGGAAAGACGCTGGACACACACGGCCGGTTGCTGGAGGCGATGAAGCCGGGTGAGGTGGAATGGCAGGCAAGGCCACTGACGGTGCAGAACGCTACTCTGTGGGAGCTTGACCGACCGAGGCTTTATGAGCTTCGCGTGCGGATAGGACGCACGGGGAAGGAAGGCGCTCCGCAGGAGCTGGATCCAACGCACCGAGCGGTTTGCGCCATCCGCTGGTTTGCGCCGGAAGGCGTTGGGACGAATGCGATCTTTCGGTTGAATGGTCGGCGGATGAAGATTTATACCGCGATCTCGTGGGGATACTGGGGCATCAATGGCATGTGGCCCACGCCGGAGCTTGCCGAAAAAGAGGTAACGCAGGCCAAGAAGCTCAACCTGAACTGCCTCAACTTCCATCGCAACCTCGCCAAGGAGGACGTTCTGCGCGCGCACGACCGCCTCGGCCTGCTGCGCTACATGGAGCCGGGCGCGGGCAAGATGGCCATCGGCAAGCTGCCCTCGGGCGCGCAGGCCAACGCGCCAGGAACCGTGATGGAGAAGCCCACCGACGCCGCAGACAAATTCGCCCAGCGATATATGTTCGTCAAGTGCGTGGAGATGGTGAAGGCCTATCGCTCGCACCCCTCGGTCATTGAGTACTGCGTGCAGAACGAGATCGGCGCGGACCTGAAGAACCCCGACACCATCGCCATTCTGGAGGCCATGCGCGCCGAAGACCCCAGCCGGTGCATCGTGCTGAACGACGGATTTGTTGCGGCCCCGGCCAAGGCCGCGCAGGCATGGTTTGCGCCGTGGGACGCCAAGCTGCATCGCTCCGACGAGGAGCCGTGGGGCGGCTGGTGGAACCAGCATCAGGGCGCCGGCGATCAGTGGTACGACGAGTTTTATAAATCGCCCACCGACTTCACCTACCGGTCGCCCGAGCGCAAGGCCATCAGCGAGTTCGGCGAGATGGAGGGTTGCGCCACGCCCGACAACCACTCGCTGATGCTGCATGAGCTGGCCAACCCCCGCGCCACCGGCATCGGCAACCAGCCCGCAAACACAAGCTACGACCTGGCCGACCACCGCGAGATTCTAGCGGCCTACGACAAGTTCATCGACCGCTGGGGATTTCGCGGGGCGTTTCCGGCGACCGAGAAGCTCTGGCTCTCGCTGGGCAAGAAGTGCTACGACACCTGGCAGAACTACATGGAGAACGCGCGCATCAGCGACGAGCTGGACTTTGCGGCGATCTCCGGCTGGGAGTCCACGGCGATCGAGAACCACTCGGGGATTGTGGACAACCTGCGCAACTTCAAGAGCGATCCGACGCCAATCGCCGCGACGCTGCTGCCCGTGCGCCCCGTCGCCAAGCAACGCACCGTGTGCATCGCGCTGGACGAGGCCGCAACCTTCGATCTCTACCTGCTCAACGATACATCGAAGTCCGCCACCGGCACGCTCACCTTCACCGTCGTCACGCCCTCGGGTAAGCTGCTAAAGCTCGGCGAGTTCCCTGCCCCCGCGCAGACGCCTGATGTCTTTTCCTACCTCATCAAAGAGGCATTCATCACTCCGCCACTCACCGAAGTTGGCCTGTATCGCTTCAAGTTCGCGCTAAGTTCCGCGCCGCTGGCCACGCAGACGAAAGAGATATGGGTTGCTGCTCTACCCTGCGGCTGCAGCGCCGAGCCGCCGCTGAAGGTTGGCGTCTCCGGCATCTCCTCCGCGCTGCGCAAGCTGCTGGCGCAACCGGACTTTCAACTCACCGTGCAAGACTTCAAGCCGGGCGAGAAGTACGACGCCATCATCTCCTCCGGTATCGTCGCTGGAGCATCCACCACGCAGGGGGCGGGCGACACCACCGGACTCGAAGCGCAACCGAGCGGCTCGGCGGCCACAACACGCAGAGCGCCACGCACCGGCGCGCTCGCCGAAGGCATCATTGATGCAGTCAAAGCGGGCGCGCCGTTGCTGGCGATCCCGCAGACCGACGCGCTCTCCGACGGCGTAGCGAAACAGCTTGCCGCTGCCGGTGCCTTCGCCTACAGCGGCGCGGTCGGCGACGTGCGCGCGCCGTGGATGGGCAACTGGTACTTCGTGCGCCGGCACCCGCTCTACGACGGCCTTCCCGTCGATCAGGCGATGGGCATCCACTATCAGGCGCGTGGCCGCGAGGCCAACGGGCTGCTCATCGACCGCGCACCGGGTGGTGCCGAGATCGAGATCGTCGCGGCGTACTCACGCGACCACTCCCGCCAGATCGGCGCGGGAACCTTCACCACGCGGCTCGGCGCGGGCAAGCTCCTCTATCACCGCATCCCCGATCTGCATCCCGTCCTCCAGGCCCGCTTCCTGGCCAACGCTCTGCGCTGGCTCACCAGCGGAGTGTAGTGGCATGACATCCCACTCATTGCGATGAATGGGACACACGGTTATTGAAGTCATAACGCAGAAGAGGCAGCCACGAATGGCTGCCTCTTCGTTTGCCGCGGATTCTGTATCGGTTACTTGTGAGCGGCGCGGTGTGCGGGAGCAGCCGCCCTGGCTGCGGGTTTGGCTACAGGCTTTGCCGCGGCCTTGGCCAACACCACCTCGCCATCCTTCATGATGATCTGGATCGGGCTGGGGGTGAAGGAGTCGTAGGTCCCGGTGAGGGTGACGGTCTGGCCAACGGCGGTAGCCGCGGCAATTGCGTCTGCCTTCGCCTTGGCTGCATCGACTGCCTTCTTGTAGGCGGCCTTCTGGGCAGCGGTCGCATTGTCTTTAAGCTCGGGGATATCCTCGGGCGGCGTCATGTTGAAGGTGAAGTCGGCGGTCTTGGGATTGGACTGCTTGGCGTCGTCGGTCACGGCGACCTTCAGCACGGTTGGCGAGGACGAGACGACCAGCGCACCTGGAATCTGCACCGACTTGCCCTTGATCGAATCCCATACCTTCGCGGCGTCGTCCGACGAGCCAAACTGGAAGACCATCTCCTTGTCTTCGGTGGCAAGCGTAGCCAGATCGGATGTGCCGGTGATCGAGTTATGGATCTTTTCCGCATTGGTCAAACCAGGCTTGATCGAGGCAAACAGGCCATCGGGCGGGTTCAGATTGGCTGTGGCGGCGGCCAGAACCGCATCGTATCCATCCATGCCATCGTGGTACTTCTTGTAGCAATAATTGGCGTAATTGGAGAATTGTGGCTTCAATGCGGCTGGGGCGTAGGCAACTACGCGCGAGGCATAGAAGGTGCAGTCGAGAAGGTCGGACGGGGTGGACTGGGAGTATGCCTCGGCAAGGTAGAAGGTGTCCATAAGAACGGAACCGGGTATCTTGGTGGCTGCCAGTGGGACCGAAGCAAGCTCTTTCTTGTAGGCGTCGATAGCGGCTGCGTTGTCGTTCTTGTTGAAGGCCGCGAAGCCGATGGCAGTGTAGAAGGCTGGGGTCGCAGCATCCTTGAGCGACTTGTAGTCGGCGTCTGGCATGTTTGCCGGCTTGGGCGCGGCCAGAGCGGCAACGCCCTTCTGCGCATATCCGGCGGCAACATCCAGCGCGGCCTGCTTGGCTGCCGGGTCCGTAACAGCGTCGGCGTTTGCCTTGCGAATCAGCGCCTCGGCATACAGCGCGCGCAGATTGCCGGGGTCCACCTGCAGAATGCGGTCGGCGGCGTCCTGCGTCTTGGCCATATCGGGGATCGCGCCGTAGGCGGCCATCAGGATCTCCAGCATCGGCTGCTTGACGGCCGACTGCGGATAGGCGGCGAGGTACGTCTCGACGGCCGCTGCCTTGGCCTTTGGATCGGTCTGGCCGATGGCGTTGTTATAGAGAGTCAACTCCGCATCGCCCATCTGGATCGGTTTATCCTGCTGTGTACCCAGTTGAACGGGCTGTGCGGCAGCAGGTTGGGCAGCCGGCGCGGCAGCGGGCACTGCAGCCGGCGCGGCAGCGGGTGGGGCAGCCTGGGAATCAGGGGAGGCGTTGGTCTGCGCGAACGCCGTGTTCAGACCCAATACAAATACGGCACACGCCAGGAGAGAGGCTAAGACGACCTTCTTCATTCAAGACTCCTCAGTCAAAATTCGATAGATTCCTGCCGCCCGGTTGTTCCGGAGGTCAGGATGGTTCTCAGCTTGGTGCGTGGAACCAGTCTGCCCTTTTACCGCAGGAAGAGTTGCGACCCACTTGTTGCTGATTATAGGAATCCCGCTCTCCCGTGGCAAGTTCCAGACAAAATCAGTCTGTGCCTAATTTTGGGTAGCGCCAATCCCAGCGCGGTTCGGCCCGAGGAGCATAGCTTCCGTGCCTCTCCTGAGCAAAGTCGAATGAGTGCCGATGATGTTCCGATTGCTTTGACGCTGTAATTTGATTGCGAAGCAGCCGGCGAACAGCATTGGCAGCGCCGCCAAACCGGTCCACTCCCCCCCTGTGATAACTTTGCCAACGGAGATGACCTCATGCATCCGCGCCGCCTCAAGAACAACAGCGCAATCACTCTGCTGGCGGTTTTTCTCTCCGCCGCCGCCACAGCCTCCGCGCAGAAGGTGCTGCTGCCCCGTCCAGATCGACAGCGGAAAGCTGTAGGGCGTTTTCACCGCCGACGTCAAGGTCATCGCCTACAAGGGCATTCCCTTCGCCGCGCCGCCGGTCGGCGATCTGCGCTGGGGTCCGCCGCAGCACGTGGTCCGCTCGACGCCACGCCCGCCTCCCAACCCGACAACCCCCGCCGCGACCTCTTCCTCGACACCCGATGGGGCCGCGCCGCCAGCAAGTAAATTTTTGTCATTCCAAAGCGCAACGCTTTTTGATTGTCATTCCGCAGCGCAGCGGAGGAATCTGCTTCTGTCCTTCTTTGTCATGGTGAAGAACAACGTCAAGCCCGCGCGCTCGTCCACAGGTCGTGCAGATGCAGCACACCCAGAGCCTCACCATTTGGCGCAACCACAATCAGCGCAGTAATCTTGCGCGCCTCCATCAACGCCAGAGCCTCACCCGCAAAATCCTCCGGCGCAATCGTCACGGGATGCGCGTTCATGATCTCCCCAGCCGAGTGCGCCAGCGCGTTCCCGCCGTCGCGTTCCAGCAACCGCCGCAGATCGCCGTCCGAGATCATCCCCAGCAGCGCGTTCCCTTCGCCCAGGACCGTCGTCATTCCCAGCTTCTTGTGGCTCATCTCGTGGATCACCTGCGCCATCGGCGTGTCCACCGCCACCAGCGGCAGAGCGTCGCCGGTGTGCATCAGTTCGCTCACCCGTGCCAGCCGCCGGCCAAGCCGTCCGCCCGCGTGCAACTCGGCGAAGTCCTGGGCCGCGAATCCCCGGCTCCGGCTCACCTCCAGCGCCAGCGCATCTCCCAGCGCCAGCATCACCGTCGTCGAAGCCGTCGGCGCAAGGTTCAGCTCGCCAGCCTCCGCCGCAACGCTCGCGTCGAGCCATATTTCGCTCGCCTGAGCTAATGTCGAGCTACCTGCTCCACACAGACTAATGACCCCGCAACCCAGCCGCGTCAGCGCTGGCAGCAGAGCCACCACCTCCTCTGTCTCCCCGCTTGCGGAGAGCGCCACCGCCAGATCGCCCGTCGCCACCACACCCAGATCGCCGTGCAGCGCCTCCGCCGGATGCATGAAGTACGCGGACGTCCCGGTGGAGCAGAGCGTTGCCGCAATCTTGCGTGCAATCAGCCCGCTCTTGCCCATGCCCAGCAGGATGACGCGGCTTCCAGTCCTGGAAACCTCCGCCAGCAGCTCTACCGCGTGCGTGAACGGTGCGGCCATCGGCCCGTCCAGCCGCATTGCCAGTTCCAGCAGAGCGCGCGCCTCGACCCGCACCACATCCGACGCTCGTGTGTGTCCCTTGTCCATTTGAGGTGAGCTCGCCATCCGCTTGTGAGACCTCTCCGATGCTAGCAGAGGACGGCCTCAACATCGAGCCCACGGCACGCGAAATCCCATTGCGGGTTGACTTACCCAAAGCCATCGGTGTTCTACTTCTATTCATGAACGCAATGCTCCGCTCGTCTCGCCAGGTTCTCATCACAATCCTGATTTTGCTCTGCGCCGCATGGGCCTCCGGCGAAGCCTATCAATGGCTCCTCCGCTGGCGCGCTGGCAGGCTGCTCACCGGCGTCCGCTCGCTCGAGGTGAATCGCAGCCAGTGGCCGGACGCCCAGAAGATGATGGCCCGCTGGGGCCAGTGGAGTGTCCCCAAGCCAGACTGCACCGCGGAATCCTGCGTCTACCAGATCAACCTCATCCAGTCGCTTCCGCCAATACTGGGAGGCCATCCCGGCACGGGCGTCAATAACTGGTTGCCGAAGATCGTCGGCCATCTTGGCCTGCGCAGTTCCGCGGCACGCGCCGGATTCACCGTGGAACACGGCATCGTCACATCCAAGTGGTTCGGCGAGCAGGTGACTCTGCCCGTCGAGGATTGGAACATCTCCGGGGACTATGTCCCCTATCTCTCGGTCTCGTCCGGCGGGTTCTCCCGGTTTCACGCGCGCGCATCGGAGTTCCCTCATCTGCATCCATACCGCATGGTGCAAGCCTATCCCCACGGGTTGAACGTGATGTTCGATCCGCAAGAGGACCCGTCCGAGCAGGCATTGCTGCTGGACTACCGCTTCTCCTGCTTCACCCAACTCCGGCCTTGCCGCAGCGAGGGCGACATGCTTCCCGAAGGCTGGCGGATGTTGCAGGAGCAGCAGCGTCAGTCCAACACACGGTAGACTCGAAGGATGGAGGCAAGCGATTCCCGCTCGCCTGGAAGGATCACCACGAAGTGATGCGTAGAGCAATCTTGCTGTCGATGCTGTTTGCCGGAATCGCGCTCGTCGTCTGGTCCGGCTGGCAGAACCTGCGCCAGCGCCGCAGCGCCATGCAGGAGCAGCAGCAACGCCGCGTCGATCTGATCCCCGACTCGCAACCCGCAGCCGCGGGCGATTCATCGGCTGGCGAGTCCCAGCTCCGCGGCAAGCCCGCACCCGCCTTTACCCTGCTCGACCTCAACGGCAAAACAATCTCGCTCAGCGACTTCAAGGGCCGTCCGCTGGTCGTCAACTTCTGGGGAACCTACTGCGCCCCATGCAAGATCGAGATGCCCTGGCTACAGGAGTTCAGCCTGAAATACGCAGCCGATGGCTTTCAGGTCGTCGGCGTAACCTACGACTCCGAGGTCGGCAAGGACACCATCGCCAGAGAGACGCAGAAGCTCGGCGTCACCTACCCCATCCTGCTCTCCACACCCAAGGCCGAGAAAGACTACCTCAGCAACACCGAGGTGCTGCCCATGTCCTTCTACGTCGACAAGACGGGCAAGGTAATCGAGATAACCGCCGGGCTCGGCTCCAAAGACCAACTGGAAGCAATGGTGAAAGAGACCATCGCGGCAGGTGGCAGATGAAAGCGACTCGCCTGTTTCCGGCTCGACGCGCGTTCGCATCCATCGCGGCCCTTACCCTCGCCGCCGGAGCAACCGCGCAACTCGGCAGCGCACAACTCAGCATGGACGCGCCCGCCAAGCCCCGCGCCTATGTCGTCTACGCCGCCGAGCCGCAGTCCGTCCCCGCCGCGCGCCGCGCCGTGCTGGAGCTTCGCTTCCAGATCGTCCCGGGCTTCCACATCAACTCGCATACGCCCAAATCCGAGCTGTTGATTCCCACCACGCTCACCCTCGAACCGGCAACTGGCGTCAAGCCCGGCGCGCCGGTATATCCCGCCGGCCAGCCTTACAGCTTCCCCTCCGTTCCCGGCGAAAAGCTGGATGTCTACGCCGGCAACTTCATCATCCGGCTGCCGGTAGTGGCCACGCCGGGAGACCACACAATGGACGCAGCCTTGAAGTATCAGGCCTGCGATAACGCCTCCTGCTACCCGCCGAAGACGCTGCCGGTCAAGATCCTCTTTACCGCGAAGTAACGCAACGGAAAAGCAGAGCGGAGTTGCCCTATCATATACCGCATACGCGCATTGACTTTGTGTACACAGGCCAGTGCTGTTCAAATGGAATATAAATCTTTGTAAATAGAATTGGCGGAAGACGAATGGAAGAGTTCAGAAGGCTGACGCGGCTACCCCCGTATGTATTCAATATCACCGGCGCATTGAAGGCCGAGGCGCGTAAACGCGGCGAGGACATCGTCGACTTCGGCATGGGCAACCCCGACGGCGCGACCCCCAGGCACATCGTCGACAAGCTGATCGAAGCCGCGCAGAAGACCGCAACCCATCGCTACTCGCTCTCGCGCGGCGTACCCCGTCTGCGCAAGGCCATCTGTAACTGGTACAAGCGCCGCTATGATGTCGATCTCGACCCCGAGACCGAGGCCATCGTCACCATCGGCTCAAAGGAGGGCATCGGCCATCTCTGCCTCGCCATGCTCGATAGCGAAGACACCGTCGCCGTACCCAACCCCAGCTATCCCATCCACATCTTTGGCCCGGTCATCGCCGGCTCCAAAATTCAAAGCATTGCGCTCGACGACACCGACGAAGCCACGCTGATCGAGACCCTGGAGCGCGAGCTGCCGCGCATGACGCCGCGCCCCAAGCTCCTCATCCTCAACTTCCCCGCCAACCCCACAACGCAGTGCGTCGATCTCTCCTTCTTTGAGCGCCTCGTCCCGCTGTGCAAGGACCTCGGCATCTACATCATCCACGACCTGGCCTACGCCGACCTGGTCTTCGACGGCTACCGCGCGCCCAGCATCCTCGAAGTCCCCGGCGCAAAAGACATCGCCGTCGAGTTCTTCACCCTCTCCAAGAGCTACAACATGCCCGGCTGGCGCATCGGCTTCATGGTCGGCTGCCCCAAGCTGGTCGCCGCGCTCGGCCGCATCAAGAGCTACTTCGACTATGGGACGTTTACGCCGATTCAGGTCGCCGCCATCGCCGCGCTCGATGGCCCGCAGGAATGTGTCGCCGAGATCGTTGCAAACTACAAATCGCGACGCGACGTGCTCGTCGCCGGCCTCAACAAACTCGGCTGGCCGGTGGACCTTCCAAAAGCCACCATGTTCGTCTGGGCCAAGGTTCCCGAGCAGTTCCGCGCCATGGGCTCGATGGAGTTTTCCAAAAAGCTGCTGATGGACGCAAAGACCGCGGTCAGCCCCGGCATCGGCTTCGGCGAACACGGCGACAACCACGTCCGCTTCGCCCTCATCGAGAACGAAGAGCGCACCCGCCAGGCCCTCCGCGGCATGAAGCAGATGTTCAAAACCGGTTAGAACCTGACACCGCCTAATCCCTCGAACCTCGAATCTCGGCTACAGCACAGGCGAATCGTTCCCCAGCATTGCCTTGCGGATCACCTCGATCGGCGCACAGCTTCAAGGTTCGACAATCCGCGAACTGAGGTCCGGAGCGATCAACCGAAAATGTCTCTGGTTCAGCGTGTAAATTCGAGTTGCCTTGGCCTTGCGTGCGCAGGCGAGGATCAGCGCGTCATAGATCATCCCGCCGCTGTGGCCCAGCCCGGCAAGACCATCGATGGCGGCCACATACTCTGACGCAGTAAGACTTATGAAGCGGAACCTCTTGCTCGTGTGAGCGACAATTCTGGCGGCATCTACAGGGGCTACGCGAAAGGGATGCGGGCGGCCGGTCAACATTGAGAAAAACTCCGCAAGGCTGTGGGATGCGCAGGTTCCGCCGCGCACTTCTGCTGTCCGCAATAGTTCGACACAGGCGTCGTACCGAGGATCGGAGGGCGTCGATGCACAAACCAGCACTGACGTGTCCATGAAGATCATCGCTTGGATTCCGCCGCTATCAGGTGCTTCAGGCGCGCTTCACGGTCCTCCGCAATCCATTCCACAACGTCCGATGGCGGCACAGGTCCTGCGTCGTACACCAGAGTCCCTCGGTCCATGTACAGGCCGCGAGGCTTGCTCTCGGACTGAATCACCAGGCTCTCGCCCTCCTGGCGGAGGCTGAGACGCGTACCGGGAACCAGGTGCAGCGCATCGCGAAACTTCTTCGGCACAACAACGCGACCTGCTTTGTCGATTTCGGCAATGGCATTCATAAATGCCATTTTACCATAGATAAATACCATTTCCTACAGCACAGGCGAATCGTTGCCCAGCATGGTCTTGCGGATCACCTTGATCGGCGCGAACCCCTGCCGCATGAAGTCGTCGTGGAACTTCTGCAGGCTGAACGCCGCGCCCTGCTTCGTCTTCATGTCCTCGCGCAGCTTCATGATCTCCAGCTTGCCCAGCGTGTAGTAGAGATACGTCGGATCGCCGGTGCCGCGCTTCGTCTCCACCTCGGCAACCGCGCGCGACTGGTAGCCCTCCTTCACGAAGAAGTCCTCCGCCTGCTCGATCGTCCACTTCCCTCCCGGCTCGCCCTGGCCGGTGTGCAGCTTGATGGAGTTGACGAAGCGTGCGTCCCGCAGCAGCGCATCCTGCAACTGCCCCAGCCGGATGAGCCGCGCCTGCCTCAACTGCTCCGGCGTCGCGCCCTCAGGCGCAGCCGCATAGCCCTGGTCCAGCATCATCTGCTCGCAGTAGTGCGCCCAGCCCTCGATGTTGGTGTTCGCGCCCAGCAGCTTGCGGATGGTGCTCTCCACCTTCGGCGACCACAGGAACTGCACATAGTGTCCGGGGTAAGCCTCATGAACGCTGGTCGAAATGATCGTGCCCACGTTGAAGCTCGCCATGTGTTCGGCCACATGCTCCGCGGTCCAGTCCTTCTCCGGCAGCGTCACGTTGAAGTACGCCTTGGTCGAGTGCGTCTCGAACGGCCCCGGCGGGTCCATCGAAGCAAACGTCGTCGCCCGCTCAAACGGCGGAGTCTCCTCCAGCGTCGGCTGCACGTCGCTGGGAATGGTAATGATGTGGTTCGCGCGGATGAACGCAATCAGCGAGTCGAAGGTGCCATGAAACGTATTCAGCAGATCGCCCGGCGCGGGATGGATCGCCGCCAGCTCCGCCAGCACCTCCTGCGGCGTCTTCGCCGGATCGACCAGCTTCGCCACGCGCGCAAACTCCGCCTGGTTCCTGTGCAGATCGTCGAAGGCAATCGCCAGCAGCCGGTCCAGCGGAATGTCCACCATCTCGTCGTACGACAGTTTCTTCTGGAATGTCTCCGCGCCCAGCCGGAAGTCTCCATTCGACCGCGGCAGCAGGTCCGCCTTCATCCACGCGCCATAGCTCTTCAACGCCACAACCACCGCTGCATTCGTCTTGGCGAACTCCGCCTTGAGCGCCGCATCGGTCACCGCGTCGGTAACCGCATCTGGCCCGCTCAGAAACGCGCTCGGCACATCGTTCTCGAAGAAGCTCACGTCGCCGTCAATCTGTTCCAGCGCAATCTGAGTGGAAATCCGCGCCGGATTCTTCAAATTCTTGCGCGCCTCCAGCAACGCCTGCGGCATCAGCTTCTCGCGCTCCACCAGCGCGCGCAGCCGCGTATCCGTCGAAGCATAAGGCCGCTCCATGATGACGAACGCCGAACTGGTAATCCCCGAAGAATAGCTGTCCGGGTTCTTCTCCCAGCCGCGAATCACCTCCAGCGACAGCAGCTCCGAATGAATGTTGTTGAGCAGAATCTCGCGGTCCGCCGCCACCGGAGCGTCCAGCGCGCCGGGGTCGATCGCCGCCACGCGTCTCTCAAATCCGTCCAGCGCCGCAACCTCACGTTCCACGCCCGCGGCCGAGTAGTCCTCCAACTGCGTGTCGTACTGATGCAGTCCCGCCGCCGTCCCGCTGGTTGGCGAGAACTTGAAATAAACCTGAGAGAAGAATTGGTCCGAGAGATAGTTGAAGGTCTGCATGGCCCCATCCGATGAGAGCTTCTGTGTCCGCGCCGCCGGCGCAACCAGAAGGGACCCGAGCAGAAGCACGGTCGCTGTAAGTTTGTTTGTCATTGTTCTAAACAAAAGTCTACTTCAAAACCCTCCTTCGCAACGGTTCGTCAGGCTCCGGCTGCCCCATCTCTCGCTTCTGAGACATGTGCAGCCACCCAGGTTCCGCCCCTCGAACCCTCCTCGCATCCCTGGCCATCGCCTTCCCCACGCATCGAAATCTTCCCTTTTGCGCCTTTTGCGGAAGATACCCCATTTTGGGAATATATATCCACCATTTCCGCTTGACTCTATCCAGATTTCACACTAATCTTATCAAGTGGCCAGACTCCCTTCGGGTTGAGTCGGTCACAACGAAGTCCACCCACTTCGTTGCTTTACCGGAATACCCACGCAACAGCCCCCACCGCGCTGCGTGGGTTTCCCTTTTAAATCCCCTGTTTTTGCGGACATGGCTGCCATCGCAGACCGGCCATGCTGTGTTTACAGGTAGATTCCACGGGCATATTTGTTGCCGCTCTAACTTGACTCCAAGCCGCAAAGTCGGTACTCTCAGCGAATGGGATTGGTGTATACCACAGCCTGCATGTGTAGCTGTTGCCTCTGTTGCATGGGCAAAAGCAGCTGCTGCGCTGGTCGATCCCCCATCTAGGCGAACTTAGAAATCGAGCCTTGGAATTCAGGAGTCCACGCATCGGCGCACAGCGCGATTCGTGGGCTTTTTCCTTGTGTCCCACGCAAATGGTCCGCAGGACAAACCACAGAGCACAACCACCCAGGAGTCTTATGGCAAACCCCGACAGAACCCGCCCCTCGAAGCCTCACTCCACGCACCGGCTGCCCATCAATGTTGACCTGCTCGCCGTCGGCATCGGCCTTGCGCTGGCCGCGCTCATCCGCTTTGGCGTCATCCACCAGATCAACTTCTAACTCGTAACTCCGGGCCCCCGCTTTTCGCGCGCGAGCCAATCCACCGGCCTCGCACTCCATCGACCCGCAGGCACTCGCCCCATGTCCACGCAGACCATTCCGATGTCCATCGCCGCCGAAGCCCAGCTCAAGCCGTCAAGCCTGATCGCCACGCTTCCCGGCGTTGCACTGCTCTTCAGTATCGGCCTCGCGGGCAAGCTGCTGGAGCACGCCTTTACCGTCCTGCGCACAGCGCACCATCTTCTGCTTCCGCAGATTGAGTACGTCCTCTGGGCCATCATTCTCGGTCTTCTCGTCTCCAACACATTCGGCGTCGCCGCCATCTTTCGCCCCGGCGTTGCGACCTACGAGCTTTGGCTGAAGCTGGGAATCGTTCTGGTCGGCGCGCGCTTCCTGTTGCAGGACGTTCTGCACATCGGCGGACTGTCGCTGGCGTTGGTCGCGGTCGAGCTGGTTCTCTCGCTCTCTGTAATGACGCTGCTCGGCCGCATCTTCCACCTGCCGCCCAAGCTCACCAGCCTGCTCGCCATCGGCTCGTCAATCTGCGGCGTCACCGCCATCATGGCCGCGCAGGGTGCCATCGATCCCGACGAGGAGGAAACCTCGACGGCCATCGCCGCCATCCTGACGCTGGGCGCCATCGCGCTGGTCACCTTCCCCGCCATCGGCCACCTGCTCCATATGGGCCAGCAGGCATACGGAATGTGGGCCGGCCTCGCCGTCGACAACACCGCCGAGTCCATCGTCACCGGCTCGCTCTATGGGCCGGAAGCGGGCCGCTGGGCGATCCTCGCCAAGACTGCGCGCTCTTCCTTCATCGGATTCGTCGTCCTGGGCTACGCCATCTACTGGGCGTCCAGAGGCCAGGCCGCCATCGTCGAGCACAAGCCGCTCTTCCTCTGGCAGAAGTTTCCCAAGTTCATCCTCGGCTTTCTCACCATCTCGGCCTTCGCCACTGGTGGATTCTTCACCCACCCCCAGCTCGACAGCCTCTCCAACCTCTCGCGCTGGGCCTTCCTGCCCGCCTTTGCTGGAGTCGGCCTGCGCACCAACCTCAAGGACCTGGTCGGACAGGGCTGGCGTCCGCTGATCGTCGGCGTGCTTGGCGAAGTTTTTATCGCCATCATCACTCTCGGCCTCGTCTTCTGGAGCTACAACCACGGAGTCGCCCGATGACTCCAACCCGCCACAAATCCGGGAGCCCCATCTTCGGCGCGCTTTTTGCGCCTAAGGTGGGCTGGTGCCCCATTCATCACGGTTTTATCATGATGAGTGGGAATTCGCCCGCACCCCGCAGTTGTCGCCTCTAGCGAGAACACGCCGCCGCACGCAGCCCCGACCGCACATTCCAGTCATCAACCGCACGCCGAATCCGCGCGCCAACACGCATCTACAGGAGAACCGCATGATCCGACGCATCCGCTTGTCATCCATCGCAATCCTCGCCACCATTCTTCTCGCCCTGCTCATCGCCTTCCCCGTGAACTCCCGGGCCCAGGTCGTCGGCGGCACCATCTCCGGCACAATCTCCGACTCGACCGGTGCGGCAATTCCCAACGCCGCCGTCCTCGTCCACAACGACGAGACCGGCAACGAGCGCCATCTCCAGACCGGACCCGACGGACGCTACGCCGCGCCGTCCATCCCCGTCGGCACTTACACCGTCACCGCCGACGCCGACGGATTCAGCCAACAGCGCCGCACCGGAGTCGCTCTCTCTGTCGGCCAATCGCAGCTTGTCAATTTCGCGCTCCCGCTCACCGGCGTCGCCCAGACCGTCACCGTCAAGGACAATCCACCCGTCGTCAACCTCTCCACCCAGCAGACCGCCGGCCTCATCGACGCGCGCCAGATCAAGGAACTCCCCCTCAATGGCCGCAGCTACGACCAGCTCATCACGCTCAATCCAGCCACCGTCAACTACACCGCCCAGCGCAGCGGCAGCATCGGCACGTCGAACTCCTCGGTCGGCAATATGTTCGCCGTCAGTGGCCGCCGCCCGCAGGACAATCTCTACCTGCTCAACGGCGTCGAGTACACCGGAGCCTCGCTCATCAACGTCACCCCCGGAGGCACCAGTGGCCAGCTCCTTGGCGTCGAAGCTGTCCGCGAGTTCAACGTCATCACAGACACCTACTCCGCCTCCTACGGCAAGCGCCAGGGCGCGCAGGTCTCCATCGTCACCGCCTCCGGCACCAACACACTCCACGGCTCCGCATACGAGTTCCTCCGCAACTCCTTCTTCGACGCGCGAAACTACTTCGACCCCGCTCGCATCCCGGAGTTCCAGCGCAACAACTTCGGCGCATCGCTCGGCGGCCCGATCAAGCCCAGTCTCTTGGGAAAAGATAAGTTCTTCCTCTTCGCCAACTATGAAGCCTACCGACAGAACCTTGGCATCTCCGACGTCACCTTCGTCCCCGACGCCAATGCACGCAACGGCCTCGTCCCCAACGCCACCACCGGCGTCCTCACGCCCGTAACTCTCGGCTCAGGAGTCGCTGGTCTGCTCAACCTCTGGCCCACGCAGAACGGCCCCGAACTGCTCACCTCCGCCGGTCTTCCCACCGGCATTGCCGAGGCCTTCTCCAGCCCCACGCAGCACATCCGCGAAGACTTCGGCACCATTCGCTTCGACTCCAACCTCACCCCCAACGACCTGCTCTTTGCCGCCTACACCATCGACGACTCCATCGCCCACACACCCACGCAGGACCCCTACTCGCTGGTCGCCGAAAACCTCCGCGAGCAGGTCGCCAGCGTGCAGGAGCAGCACGTCTTCTCCCCGCGCCTGCTCAATACAGTCCGCGCAGGCTTCTCCCGCGCCAGCTTCTACTTCCTCGGCTCCGTCCCGGACGCGATTCAAGCGATCACTCCCACCTTCCTCACGGGCAAGCCCACCGGCGCAGTCGTCATCGCCGGATCCACCGCATCCAACGGCGCATCCACCATCACCACCGCGGGCGCAAACGTCGGCTCCAACAACACCACCACCCGCAACCTATCAACCTTCGACGACCACATCTACTACTCGCGCGGACGCCAGCAGATCGAGGCGGGCGGATGGCTCCAGCTCCTCGAATCCAACGACAACCTGGCGCAGGACCAGTATGGCCAGGCCAGCTTTGCCTCGCTCACCACCTTCCTCCAGGGAACCATCAAGACCTTCACCTACGTCCCCTCCACCACCGAACTGGGCTGGCGCAGCACCTTCGTCGACGGATACCTCGAAGACACCATCAAGATCCTTCCCAACCTCGAACTCCGCGCCGGCCTGCGCACAGAATCCACCGACGGATGGAACGCCTCGCACGGTCGCGCCGGCGTCTACGGCTTCACCCCCGGAGGCACTGGTCAATCAGCCGTCATCAACACCACGCCCACCACCGGCTCCTCGTCTCTCACCACCAACCGCGCCAAGTTCCTGCCCGAGCCGCGCCTCGGCCTCTCCTACGATCCCTCCAATACCGGCAAGACCGTCCTGCGCGCCAGCTTCGGACTGCACCACGCCCTGCTCGACACGCTCGACTACCGCCTCGATCAGTCCGCCCCGTTCAACACCATCTACTCGACTTCAGGCAGTGTTGCAAATCCGACCTCTGGCGCGTCGTCCGTCTCTCCCTCCACCGTGCAGCCCGACATTCAGACCCCGTCGGTCCTCGCGTGGACGCTGCGCATCGAGCAGCAGGTTGCGCCGAATACATCGCTCACCATCGGCTACGTCGGATCGCACGGCACCCACCAGATCCTCTCCGAGGATCTCAACGAGCCCGCCTCCGTCGTCGAACCCAACGGCACCATCTACTACACCAACACCACCAAACCCAATCCCGCGCTCGCCAACACCACAAGCTGGGTCTCGCAGGGATCAAGCTCCTACAACGCACTGGAGGTGGATCTGAAGCGTTCGCTCGCCAACGGACTCACCTTCCGCGCCAACTACACCTACGCACGCAACCTCGACGACGGCTCCGCATGGAACACCAGCGTCTCCGCCAACACGCCCGCCTTCGTCGAGTACCCCAACAACCCCGCGCTCGACTGGGGCCCTGCTGCCACAGACATCCGCAACCTCGCCTCCATCAACGCCAGCTACGACCTTCCCTTCGGCAGGAACCATCTCTTGCTCGCCGACGCCAAGCCCTTTGCCAACGCGGCAATCAGCGGCTGGACTCTCTCCGCCATCGCCACGCTGGAGTCCGGCTTCCCCTTCAGCCCGCAGCTTGGCTACAACCCCACCGGCTCCGGCGACTCGCGAAACCCCGTCCGCCCCAACGTCAACCCCGCATTCACGGGCTCACTTTACACCACGGGATCAACAGCCCAGCGCGTAGCCCAGTACTTCAACCCGGCCGCCTTCTCCGCGCCCGCCTACGGCACGGTTGGAAACCTCAGCCGCGACACCCTCACCGGCCCCGGCTACAACGACCTCGACCTGTCGCTGGCCAAGAGCACTCAGGTCACCAAGCGCGTCCGCGCGCAGTTCCGCGCCGAGTTCTTCAACGTCCTCAACCACACCAACCTGCTCACTCCATCCGAGACGGTCTTCTCCTCCGGGCCCACCCAGGGCACAGCCGCCAACCAGACCGCAGCCGTCACCGTCAGCCCCACCGCCGGAGTCATCACCTCCGCCGCCACCACCCGCCAGATCCAGCTCGGCCTCAAGCTCCTCTTCTAAACCACTACAAACAAGAAGGCCCACATCTCGCGTCAGATGTGGGCCTTCTTGTTGCCTCCGCATAATCCGATTCCCGTTGACGAACCATGAGCGGCGTCAGCGCATGTCTCGACTCGGCAAATCCTCACGGTTCACGCGGAATACACGCTCTACACAGTCTTCCCGATGCGTCCCATCCCTGCAAAACCTCTCTACTCAGGGGTTTGCAGCGACAGAAATAATGGAAACATCGCAATCACCATGAACAGCAGGGTCACTATCGCGTCATGCATTGTCGTTGTCTCAACTTTCGACCGGGATGGAAATCACCGGCCCTCTCAATATCGCGCCTCCCTCACGCGCAGCCCATCCCACCGAAGTACGCAGGCATACCACCTTAGTTGTAGAGAACTCCGCCCCCGGATTCTGAGCGCAGAACTCAGCCAGCCGCGGCCGGTGGCTGCCCAGGCAAGCTCTTCTTCCCCGAAAACAGACTGAGTACCGTCTTGAACAGCACATACAGCACAGGAATAAAGAAGAGGTTGAGGATGGTCGAGAACAGCATCCCGCCCACCACCGCCGTGCCCACCGAATGCCGTCCCATCGCTCCCGCGCCCGTGGCAAAGCACAGCGGCAGCATGCCCAGGATGAATGCGAAGCTGGTCATCAGGATCGGCCGCAGCCGCAACTCCGCCGCGACGATCGCCGCGTCGACGATCGACCGTCCGTGATGAAGCTGCTGCTCGGCGAACTCCACAATCAGGATCGAGTTTTTCGCCGAGAGCCCGATCAGCATCACCAACCCGATCTGCACATACACGTCGTCGCTGATGCCGCGCGCCGCCACCAGCCCCAGAGCGCCCAGCACCGCCATCGGCACCGCCAGCAGGATGATGAACGGCAGAAAGAAGCTCTCATACTGCGCCGACAGCGTCAGGTAAACCACCAGCAGTCCCAGCCCGAAGATCAGAATCGCCTTTCCCGACGACTCCTGTTCCTCCAGCGCGAGGCCGGTCCACGAGAACATCATCCCCGGCAGCTTGTTCTTCTCAAACAGCCGCTCCATGTTCTGCAATCCCTGCCCCGAACTCAACCCCTCCGCCGGCGACCCGTCGATCTCCGCCGAGCGGAACATGTTGTAGTGGCCGATCACCTGCGGCCCAGAGGTCTCCGACAGCGCAACCAGGTTGTCCAGCGGAACCATCTGCCCTGCGTTCGAGCGCACATAGTACTCCCGCAGATCGCCTGCGTTGCGCCGGAATTGCTCGTCCGCCTGCACATACACGCGATACGAGCGGTTGTTGAAATTGAAGTCGTTCACATAGCTCGACCCCATGAACGTCCCCATTGCCGACGTGATCTGCGACATGGGCACGCCCATCGCCTCCGCCTTCTGCCGGTCGATGGTCACCGAGAGCTGAGGATCGTTGGCCGTAAAGTTTGTGTTCAGGTTCAGCAGTCCCGACGCAGGGTTCCGCGCCGCTGCAACCAGCGTATGCGCCACGCGATCGATGTCACTGAACGTATTGCGCCCGCCGTCCTGCAGCATGAACTGGAAGCCGCCGACGCTGCCGATCCCCTGGATCGCAGGAGGCTCCGCGGCAAACAGGATTCCGCCCGGAACCGCGAGCAGTTTCCGCGAAAGCCGCACCACAACGTCGTGCTCCGAGTGCCCCGGTCCCAGCTTCGTCCTGTCGTCCACCGGATTCAGCGGTGCGAAGATGATCCCCGAGTTGGGAGAATTGCCGCCGCTGAGCGAGAATCCCATCACCGCGAACGTCCCGTACACGTCCGGGTCCTTCTGTACGATCGCCGCGCCGCGGTCGGCAAAGTCCGTCGTATAGTTCAGCGATGCGCCCGGCGGCGTCTGCACCAGGACCATGAAGTAGCCCTGGTCCTCCGCCGGAACGAACGCCGTAGGCACATGGTTGTACATGTACACCGTCGCGCCGAGGCCCGCGATAAACAGCAGTAGAAACGCATAGCGCCACTTCACCACCCAGGTCACTGCAATCGCGTACAAGCTGATCGTCTTGCGGATCGCTGCCTCTACCGGATCGAGAAACACCGCCATCAGCCCTGTGGGATGCGTGTCCGGGCGAAGGAAAACAGCCGCCAGCGCAGGCGAGAGCGTCAACGCATTGAACGCAGAGATGGCAATCGAGAACGCAATCGTCAGCGAAAATTGTTTGTACAGGATCCCCGTCGTTCCTGGGAAAAGACTGACCGGAACGAAGACCGAGATCAGCACCAGCGAGGTCGCAATCACGGCGCTGGTCACCTCGGCCATCGCGACAATGGTCGCCTTGTGAGGGTCGTGAACGCACTCGTCCGTGCCCGCAACGGTCTGCCCCTCCAGGTGGCGCTGCACGTTCTCGATCACAACGATCGCGTCGTCCACCACCAACCCGGTCGCCAGCGTAATTCCAAACAGCGTCAGCGAGTTGATGGAGAAGTCGAAGAGCCGGATGAATGCAAACGTCCCAATCAGCGATACCGGAATCGTAATGGCGGGAATGATCGTGGCGCGCCAGTCCTGCAGGAACAGGAAGATCACGATGATCACGATGACGATGGCCTCGGCCAGCGTCTTCTCCACCTCGACGATGGAGTCGTGGACGATCGTGGTCGTATCCACCGCGACAAATCCCTTCAGCCCCGGTGGAAAGGACTTCTGCAACTCCGCCAGCACCGCCTTGCAGCGCGTGTCCACGTCGATGGCGTTGGCGTTCGAAAGCTGCTGTACGCCAAGTCCGACCGCGTCGCCGCCGGAGTATTTCAGCCTCGATCCGTAGCTCTCCGCGCCCAGCTCGGCACGCCCAACGTCCTTCAGCAGAACCACGCCGGAGCCATTGCCTTGCGTAGTCGCAGCCCCCGTTCCACCGCTCGCGCTCGCGGCGTTCGACTTCACAACAATGTTCTCGAACTGGCTCGGGTCACTCAGCCGCCCCGCCACGCGCACCGCCATCTGGTACGACTGCTTCGGGTCGGACGGTGGAACGCCGAGCTGCCCGGCGGGGACCTCCACGTTCTGCTCCGCCAGCGCGTTGGTCACATCCAGCGGCGTCAGCCCGCGCGCGGCCAGCTTCGTCGGGTCGAGCCAAATGCGCATGGCGTAGTTTGCCCCGCCGAAGCTCATCACATTGCCCACGCCGGGGACGCGCTTCAGAGCGTCCGCAACGTAAACGTCCAGATAGTTTTGGATGAAGTCCGGCGTGAGCGAGTGGTCGGGCGAGATGAATCCGGCCAGAAGCACAAAGTTTGAATTGGCCTTGGTGATAGAGATGCCCGTGCTGTTGACCGTCTCCGGCAGCCGTCCCTGCGCGGTGGCCACGCGGTTCTGCACGTCCACCGCGGCAATGTCGAGGTTGTATCCGGTCTGGAACGTAATCGTAATCGTCGAGCTGCCGTCGTTCGACGAGGACGACGTCATATACCGCATCCCCTCGACGCCGTTGATCGCCTGCTCCAGAATGATGGTGACGGCCGACTCCACATCCTGCGAGTTCGCGCCGATGTAGTTGCAACTCACCACCACCTGCGGAGGCGCAAGCTGCGGGTACAGCGAGATCGGAATGCCCGGCAGCGACACCGCCCCGGCAAGCACGATCAGAAGCGCGCACACCGTGGCGAAGATGGGACGGCGAATAAAAAACTCAACCAAAATTCTCTGCCTTTTCTGTCCTGCGCAAGGGCAAGACCTCAACCCTTCAATGTCCTGCCTTCGCCTGCGGCCCCGGTGCCTGCATCGGAACAACCGGCACGCCCTCCTGAAGGAACTGGATCCCCGACAGGATCACGCGGTCGCCCACATTCAGCCCGCCCAGCACGGGATACACATTGCCCACCGGCTCGCCCAGTTTCACAGAAACCTGGTGCGCCGCGTATCCCGCACCCTGCGCCGCCGCCACATACAGGAAGCTCTGGTCGCCGATGCGTGTCACCGCCAGCACCGGCACGGTCGGCGTCTGCGCGGTACTCCATGTAATCCGCGCGTTCAATATCTGCCCGTTGCGCAGTTGTTGCGAAGACCTCGGAACCGGAGCCTTCACCAGAATCCCCTGCAAATTGTTGTCCACCTCGGGCGAAACGAAGTCGAGGCTGGTATGCGCCAGCACCGCCCCACTCACATCCAGCAGGTCAACCCCCAGCCCGGTGCTTGCCTCGGCCGCGCGCTCGGTCGGGATGTAGATGTACGCCTCGAGGTCCTTGTCCTCGTCCACCGTGGTCAGCGTCGTACTGGACGAGACGTAGTCGCCCAGATGCACAGGAATGTCGCCCACAATGCCCGCGAACGGCGCTCGAATCTGGTAGTACGCAAGCTGTTCGCGCTGTGTCCTGGTCTGCGCCCCCGCCGAATCCAGCGCCGCCTTCGAGTTCGCAAACGCCTGCATCGCCTGGTCGTACGTCTGCTTGGAGATGATGCCGTCCTTATACAGTTGCGACTGGCGGACCAGGTCGGTCTCGCTGTACTGGTAGACGGCCCTCTGTTGCTGCTCGGTCGCCTGCTGCGCCTCCACCGTCGCCTCCTGCTTCAGCGGATCGATCTGCATCAGCACCGCACCGGCCTTCACCGCGTCGCCCGACCTCACCAGGATCTTCGTCAGGTTGCCATCCACCTGCGGCTCGATCGTCGCCGAACGCCGGCTCTTGATCGTCGCCACATAGCTGTCTGTGCTGGGAACGCTCGCCAGCGTTACCGGCTGCACCATCACCGGCATCGCCTGCATCGCGGGAGCAGCAGCCGGAACCGCTTTCTTGTTGCATCCTGCCATCGGCGCCGCAAGCGACAGCCCAAGCACTCCGGCCAGGACCTTCCCCGGCACAGGCCACTCTTTCCAGAAGCATTCAAACAAACGCAAAGCGACTCTCCTTCATCTCATCCAGCATGCAAACTGTGCAGATCCAGTTTACAAGCGGCGCTGTGTGGACCACTCGACCGGTATGCAGTAACTGCAATGTTGCATCGGCGGCAATTTCATCCAGATCGAAATCCATCCCGCAATCTGCCAGTCACACCATTGATGATAAGTGTTTTCCCCGGACGCAAAACGTTGCGGCGTTGTCCGTCTCGTCAGCCGTTACCGCAAGCAAGTATGATAAACGACAGCGTCCAGTGTGGGGCTCGCAACTGGAACTATGCAACGGCGCAGTATGCCACGGATCGGCCGGCCGGAGCGAACATGCTTACTGGATCCACTCTTCTTGCACCAGGAAAGGCTGTTTTCGATGAAGGTTCACCTGGTCAACCCCAGCGACAATTCTTTTGGCACGGCCGTCATCACGCCGAGATGGTTGTTCGTGCTTGCCGCAGCCACCCCCGTTCAGGTGGGCGATCCCATCCTCGTCGATGAGTCGCTGGAACAGGTTGTGCCAGAGAGCATTCAGCCCGGAGACATCGTCGGCATCAGTGTGCACACCGGCAACGCGCTGCGTGGATATGCGGTCGGCCGCATGGCGCGCGAACGCGGCGCGTGGGTGATCTATGGAGGCATTCACGCCACGCTCTATCCCGACGAAGCCCTCGAGGTCGGCCAGGCCCACGCCGTGGTAATGGGAGACGGCGACGTTGCCTGGGGCAACGCCGTCACCGATTGCCTTGCGGGCAAGATGCAACGCATCTATGAAGGTGGACGGATTGATGGCAGCCAGTTTCTGCCCGCGCGCTGGGACCTTGTGCCGCGCGACAAGTACATGTGGGCCTCGGTGCAGACGATTCGCGGATGTCCCAAGCACTGCTCCTTCTGCAGCGTCTGGCGGACCGATGGACAGAAACCCAGGCAGCGCCGGTTCCAGAGCGTGATCGACGAGATCGTGCATCTGCGTCGAATCGGTTTCCGCTTCATCGCTCTGGCCGACGACAACTTCTATCCCGTGTCGTTGACCGATCTGCGGCTGGCGCGCGAGCAGAACAACCTCACCAGGCTGGAAGAGCTGACCGCGATCCGGACAGAGCGCTTCCATCTCATGGCAGAGCTGGCCAGGCTGCCCAAAGACATGGTCTTCTTCACTCAGATCACCATGGAAGCGGGAGAGGACGGAGAGTTCCTCGATGCCATGCGCAAGGCCAACATCAAGGGCGCGCTGGTCGGAGTCGAGGCGGTAACGCCAGAGGGACTCAAGGCGGTCTTCAAGGACTGGAACTACTCGGGCGAAGCACTGGCGAAGCAGTTGCAGACCTTCAAGCAGCACGGCGTCCACGTTCTCGGCTCGTTCATCTTCGGCCTGCCGACAGACAAACCCGCAACCTTCGACGCCACCGTGGAGATGGCGTTGAAGGCCGGTGTCACCTTCGCCCAATTTGTGATGATGACGCCCTTCCCCGGCACCGTGGACTTCATCCGCTGGGAGAAAGAGCAGGCCCTCCATCCCACCCTCGTCGGCGATGTGCCCATCACCCGCTACTGGCTCATTCCCACCGAGGTCCGTCCCAAGATGTTCACCCCCCACCCCTCGATGAGTTCGGACGAGATTCGCGAGCGCACGCAGCGTGTCTGGGACAAGTTCTATAACTGGAGCGCCATCTGGCAGAGGTCGGCCTGCACGCCGACTCTGCGCGCCCGGCTCGCGTTCATGTTCCTCTCCAAGCTCTACCGGCAGATGTATGCGGGCACGGGAATCTCCACCGACAGCGCACGCCGCAGGAAGTCGAAGAAATGGGCGCGCTGGACGGCCAGTCAATGCAGAAAGATCTTCCAGGCAAGCCCCATGCCGGAGCTGCAATCGCCCGCATGGGAGCTTGCGTTGGCTTCCCCTGTACCGCTTCGCCCCGCATTCTTGCGAGACGACCGCCAGAACGGGCCCAAACCATTCGTCGTCATCCCAAAGAGTTGAAGCGCGTTGCCGCCGCGCCGATCACTTGCGCGCCGGCGGCGCAAGCCCAAGCTCGCGCATCACCATCTGCAGGTCCTTCCACGCCTCCGCCTTCTGCCGCGGATCGCGCAGCAAAAACGCCGGATGATACGTCACCGCCAGCTTCGCGCCACGGCAGTTGTGCCACCGCCCGCGCAGCGAGCCGAGCGACTGCTTCACTCCCAGCAGATAGGTCGCCGCGGTCGCTCCCAGCGCCACGATCGCCTCTGGCCGCACCACATCGATCTGGCGCAGCAGAAACTGCGAGCAGGTATTCGCCTCCGCCGGCTCCGGCACGCGGTTGCCCGGCGGCCTGCATTTCACGATGTTCGCGATGTACACCTCCGCCCGCGCCAGCCCCATCGCGCCAATCATATTGTTCAGCAACTGCCCCGCCTTGCCGACAAACGGAAGCCCCTGCGCGTCCTCGTCCGCGCCCGGCCCTTCGCCCACAAACATCAGCCGTGCGGTCGCCGCCCCGTCGCCGAAGACGATCTTGTGTCTTCCCGCGTAGGCCAGCGGACAGCGCGCGCAGTCGCCAATCTCCTCCTCGATCGCGCGCAGCGCAGCCTCGCGCTCCGCAGCCGGAATCGCCGCCGAAGGCATCGGCGCAAGCTCATTGAACGAAATTAGTTTTACTGGCGGCACAAGGATCGTCTCCGCAACCGGCGGCGTTGATGGTGTCTCGTCCGCAAAGGGTCCGCCGCTCTCCACCGCTGCGTTCATCGTTGCCGGACCCGCGTCCACATCGCACGCAACCCGCGGCGCCGGCTCTCCGCGTCGATAAAAGTCGTGAACGCCCAGGTCGCGGAAGTACTCGACCCATGCGCGCACCTGCGTTCCGCCCTCGTCCTGCATCGCGGCGGCTACTGGTCCTGCTCCGCCGGCTCAGGCGCGACGACGGCTTCCTTCTTATGGCTGACCACAAAGGTCACGCGCCCCTGTTTGATCTCGTCCTGCGCCACGCGGCAGGCCTTTATGCTCTTGGTGGCCATCAGCGGCACAGCGCCCGACTGCAACTGGCGTGCTCTGCGCGCGGCGCCCCTTACAAGGCTGTACTTGTTGTGGAGTGGGTTCTCATTCGACATCGTTCGCACCTCGGGGATGCTTTCAATCTACCCCAACCGCGACAATTTGTCCCGCCAGGACATTCCGCTGTGCTCCAAAGTTACTCAGGTGCCGCTTGCAAACTCAGGCACGAGCGCAGCGAATCAGCGACATGGCACCTCATCCAACATGGAAGCTCTCCAGCACGGCGTCCAGCCGCGCCGGCCGCGCATCCGTCCTGCAACTCGCCGCCATCGCCTGCACGCCTTCGCCCTCGCCCCGCTCGCAGAGCACAATCGCACGTAGCTCCGCCGTCGCCTGATCCAGCACGTCGTTCACCAGAGCGTACTTGTACTCCCACACCTGCTCTACCTCGCTGCGCGCCTGCTGCAGCCGCCGCTCGATCACCTCTTCCGACGTCATGTGTTCAGCCTCGCTGCGGTGGCGCAGACGCATCTCCAGCACCTCGGGGCTGGGCGGCAGGATGAAGATCGACACCGCCTCCGGCATCCGCCGCATCACCTGCTTCGCGCCTTGCACGTCGATGTCCAGCAACAGGTCCTTCGCCGCCGCCCGCGCGTGTTCCAGCGCCCGCCGCGCCGTCCCATAGTAGTTGCCGAATACCTCGGCCCACTCCATAAACTCGTCCGCCGCAATCATCTGCTCGAAGCTCTCGCGGCTGGTGAAGTGGTACTCGCGCCCGTCCGTCTCCGAGCCCCTCGGCGCGCGCGTCGTGTACGAGATGGAAAACTCCAACCCCTCCACCAGCGTGCGCACCTGCGCCACCAGCGTCGATTTGCCCGAACCCGAAGGCGCCGAAATGATAAACAGTATCCCTGCCATGCTTACAAGCAGTGTAAATGCTGACTAAGCTATATTGTTGCCTAGAGAATGTTACCCAGATGACTATAGACTTTCCTCAAACCGCGACAGATGTGCTTGACGTTATTGCAAACGCCGAGCGGTCAAGGAAGTTTGTGTGGACCGCGGGTAGGGTGATCAAAGAGTCAGCGCTGACGACGCGGCTGGCAGACTTGAGCAGCAACGAGCGCAAAGTTGTCCTAACGCACATAACGAGCATCATGAAAGGATTGGCAGCCCAAGGCATTCTCGAACGCCGCGGACCAAGGCAGAGCATCCGCTATGGCGACGAAATTGGATTTGACTATCTTCGTACCCCACACAGATAGGTCCAAGAGAGTTTTTCCTACTCCAGGTTCTGCACCTGTTCGCGCGCGCGTTCGATCTCGGACTTCATCTCCAGGCCGAGCGTCGTCAGCCGCAGCCCGATCCCCGGATCGCCGCCGGTGGTCTTCGACAGCATCGTGTTGGCCTCGCGGTTCAGCTCCTGCAGCAGAAAATCCAGCCGCTTGCCCAGCTCGCCGCCCGCGTCCAGCATCTCCACGAAGCTCTCGATGTGCGTGCGCAGCCGCACCAGCTCTTCCTCGATGTCCGACCGCTCCACCAGTAGCGCGGCCTCGGCCAGCACTCGCGACTCCGTTGCCTGAGCCGCCGCAGCCTCATCCGCCTTCAGCAGCTCCCCGATGCGCGTCCGCAGCCGCTCGTAGTGCGCCTCGCGCGCGCCCGTGCGCAGCTCCGCGGCCTCCTCGGCCAGCCCGCGCAGACGCATCATCTCCGCGCGCAGCTCAGCGGCCAGCGTAGCGCCCTCCGCCGCGCGCACCTGGTTCAACTGGTCCAGCAGCGTTGGCACCATCGCCATCACTGCGGCCTCCAGCGCCGTCGCGCGCGTCGCATCCGGCGCAGCCGCCTCGGACGAGAGCACGCCCGGCATCAGCAGAAGCTCGTTCAGGTTCGGTTCCACGTTGAAGTGGTGCAGCTTGGCCGCCTCGTGAAAGACCGCGACGTGCGCCGCCAGCAACTCGCGGTTGAGCTGGATCGTCACTGCTTGCTCGCGCGCGCGCCGGCCCAGATGCAGCGTCACATCCACATGCCCGCGCCTTACCCGCTCCTTGATCAGCCGCCGCAGCGCAACCTCCAGCGCGTCGCAGTCGCCGGGCAGGCGCAGGCTCAGATCCAGGAAGCGATGGTTCACGCTCTTCAGCGTCAGCGTAAATGCGAGGTCGTCCTCGGTCGCCGACTGCGCGCTGGCGTAGCCGGTCATCGAATAAATGGGGTGCGCCTGCTTCGTCGTAGCTTGCTGTTTACTCACAGTTCTCCTTACAAAGCCTCTGATTCGACAAACTCCGATTCGCTTGCCGCGCGACTCTCGAACCGCACACTGTCAAACTGAAGATCGTACAGCCGACGGTATGTCCCCGACTGCTGCATCAGCTCCTCGTGCGTGCCCGTCTCTGTAATTCGTCCATCCTCAATCACTACGATGCGCGTAGCCCGGCGCACGGTCGACATGCGATGCGCAATCACAAACACGGTGCGGTCCTGCATCAAATTCGACAGCGCAGCCTGTACAAACGCCTCGCTCTCGGTGTCCAGCGCACTGGTCGCCTCGTCCAGAATCAGGATCGGCGCGTTCTTCAGGATGGCGCGCGCAATCGCCAGCCGCTGCCGCTCGCCGCCCGAAAGCCGCACGCCTTTCTCGCCGATCATGGTGTCGTAGCCATTCGGCATGCGCAGAATAAAGTCGTGCGCCAGCGCCATGCGCGCCACCTCCTCGACGCGGCCCAGCGGCACGTCGGGCTGGCCGTACGCGATGTTGTTGCGCACCGTGTCGTTGAACAGGATCGTCTCCTGCGTCACCTTGCCGATCTGCTTGCGCAGGCTGGCAATGGTCACGTCGCGCAGGTCGTGCCCGTCGATCGCGATGCGTCCGCCCGTCACATCGAAGAAGCGCGGAATCAGGTTCATCAGCGACGACTTCCCCGCCCCGCTCGGCCCCACAATCGCTATCACCTCGCCCCGTTTCACGTCGAGGTCAATGCCATGCAGCACCTGCTTTACCTCGCCGCCGCTCTCATACGCAAAGTCCACCTGCTCGAAGCGCACCGACTCCTTGAATCCCTTGAGAACGAACGCGCGCTTCTTCTCGACCACGTCATCCTGCGCATCCATAAAGCGGAAGACCTCTTGGCTCGCGCCCAGCGCCTGCTGAAAGTTGTTGTAGTAGACCGGCATTCTGCGCAGCGGATCGTACAGCATAATCACCGCTCCGAGAAACGTAATGAAAGTCCCTGCGGTGACGCCATGCAGAATAATCGTACGGCCATACCACAGCAGCAGCGCCAGCAGGACTGCGCCCATTGCGTCCATCAGCGGCGAGGAGATTGCCTGCACCGCAACGGAGCGCATGTTCGCGGTCAGCAGGCGGTCGGATGCACGGCGGAAGCGGTTCATCTCCCAATGCTCCATTCCGAACGCCTTCACGATGCCGTTGCCCGTAATCGTCTCCTGCACAATGTTCTGGATCTCCGCCAGCTTGTCCTGTCCGTGGCGAGTGGTGGTGCGCACGCTGCGCCCCACCCTGCGCGAAGAGAGGATCACGACGGGGACGAACAGGAGCAGAATCGTCGCCATCGTGCCGCCTGTAATCACAACCACCGCGATCATAACCACCAGGGTAAAAAATTGCTGTAGAAAGTCGCTCAGGATGCTTGCCATGGCGGTCTGCACCCGCTCCACGTCGTTGATCAGCGTGGAGATCAACGTACCCGACGGATGGCGCTGAAAGAAAGCGGTGGAGCGACGCAGAATCGAGTCGTAAAAATTATTGCGCAGGTCCGTGATCATGCCGAACCCGGCCTTGTTGGCAAGCAGAGTGCCAAGGTAGTCGCAGATCGACTTGATGATCGCCGAACCAACCAGCGCGACCGCAACCACGGTCCACGCATTGTGAAAATGGTGCGGAATAAAGAACTGTAGATCGAGGATTCGGTGCGTGTGCGGGATGGTGAAGACCAGCACCTGATCGGGCGACGTCTTCGGGCTGAGCACATTGTCTATGATGGGCTTGATGAGCATGACGCGCAGCCCGGCCATCGCGCCCACCACCGCCATCAGCACCACCGACGCCAGCGTATATAGCGCGTACGGGCGCGCATACCGCAGCAGGCGCCAGATGCGCCTCATGCCGTACATCCCCGGTTGTTCTGGCCATTCACGCGCATTCAGCCATTCTATTGGTTTTTGCGAAATGTGTTGCGGAAGAGGGAGCGGCCGGAATCTATGCGTCCCTCAGCGCGGCATGTCCCGGTGGGCCGTCTTCACGCGGTAGCCCGCGGCCTCCAGCCGCTTCTTCATCTCTTCCGCGATGAACACCGAGCGGTGCTGTCCGCCGGTGCATCCGAACGCCACCGTCAGGTAGCTCTTCCCCTCCTCGATATAGTGCGGCAACAAGAATTTCAGCATCTCCGTCACCTTGTCCAGGAACTCCAGCGTCTGGGGGAACTGCCGGATGTACTTCGCAACCTTGGGATGCCGCCCGGTCAGCTTGCGGAACTCCGGCACAAAATGCGGGTTGGGCAGGAAGCGCACGTCGAAGACCAGGTCGGCGTCGGCGGGCACGCCGTTCTTGAATCCGAAGCTGGACACCGAGATGATCAGTTCGCGGTCTCCCGCCGCGCGCTCAAACTGCGCTATGATGTGGGCGCGCAGTTCATGCACGTTGAATTTGCTGGTGTCGATTACGATGTCGGCAATGTTGCGGATGGGGTCGAGCCGCTTGCCTTCCGCGCGAATGCCATGCAGCACCGTCTCGCCGCGGCCCATCGGATGCGGACGCCGCGTCTCGGAGAACCGGCGCACCAGAGCGTCTTCATTGGCCTCCAGAAAGACCACGCGCGTCGGCAGCACCTTGCGCACCTGCTTCAGAATCGCCGGAAAGCGCTCCAACCGTATCCCCTCGCGCACATCCACCACCAGCGCCGCGCGCTCGATCTCCGGCGACTGGCTCACCAGGTCGGCAAACTGTGGCACCAGCTCCAGCGGCAGGTTGTCCACCGAGTAGTAGCCCAGGTCCTCGAACGCCTTCAATGCCGATTCCTTGCCCGAGCCGGACATGCCGGTCAGAATCACCAGCTCACGGTCTCCCGTATAGTTGACCTGTCCGCTCGGAGGCTTTCCCTTCTTGGCAACGCGTTTCGCGGTCATGCTGAAATCCTAGCACCCCGCCATCTCAAACAGGCCAAAAACACTTCACGCCGCTTCCGAATTCGACCGCAGGACAGACGGCATCCCCTTTGGCAACGTTGCCGGCGCCACAAAGAATTCGTGGCGCGCCCTGCCCTTCTCCTTGGCGCGGTACATTGCCGCATCCGCGTCCCGCAGAATGTCTTCGACTTCGTTGTATGCCAGCGAGCCGGACACAATTCCCATGCTGGCGGAGACGCAAACCTCTCCCTTGCCAATCTCGACGGGCCGTTGCATCTCGAGTTGAATGCGTCGCGCAAGGCAATCGATGTCCTCCATGCTCCCAGCCTCGTCGAGCACCAGCGCAAACTCGTCCCCGCCAAAGCGGGCCACCGTGTCCTGCGGTCGCAAACAGGCGCGCAGGCGTTCGGCCACAGCCAGCAGAAGCGTGTCTCCCGCCGCATGGCCCCAGGTGTCATTGACCTGCTTGAAGCGGTCGAGATCGAGAAAGATAACCGCGAAGTTGCGGTCCGGCCTGCGCCGCAGCCGCGCCATGGTCAGCGTCAGCCGGTCGAGAAACAGCACCCGGTTCGCCAGTCCCGTCAACGGATCGTGCAGCGCCGTATGCTGCAACTGCGCCTGCAACTGCTTCTCCTTGCGTATGTCGCGATAGGTCACCGCGTGGCCGCTCCTGCCGGCCCCAAGCCGCACCGGTGTGATGACGATAGACACATCCACCAATTCGCCTGTGTTGGTATGCCGCACCGTCTCAATCGACGCCCTGCCCTCGGACTCAACCGTGTGCATCAGCATCTCGGTCTCATGCATCCGGCCTTCGGGAACAATCAGATCGAAGAGCGTGCTGCCCAGGCAAGTCTCGCTGGAGTATCCGAAGATGCGCGAAAACTCATGATTGACGCGCAGGATGCGGTCCTCCTGAATGATGACCATGCCCTCGGACGCCGAGTCGAATAGCTCCTCAAGAAAGCTGCGTCTGCGCTTGCTGTCGTCGCATGCCACGCTCTCCGCGTCCTCTTTCAGCGGCTCCATCAGCAACACCAGCCGGGTCCCCGGACCAGCGGCCGCAAATCCCTGCACCACTCCGGAAACATTGCTGGCTGGGCCGCCGTGGGATGCAAGCAGACACTCGAAGCGCTGCCGGAGCGCATCTCCCGCCGCGGGATAGGCGCCCAGAAACAGCTCGCCCGTCTTCATGCTCTCGCTACTGCCGACAAATTCCCGCGCCAGATCGTTGGCTGCGGCAATCTCTTCACCGCGCTCCAGGAAAGCCATCACTGGCAGCATCCCAAGCCACTCGTGAAGTGTGACGGGAGAACCGGATTGTCCGCAATCCGCCCCAGGCAAACTCCCAGGCGGCAGGATGGGCGGCGCTGAGCGCAGTTCCCCCTCTGCCTCGACCTTCCCCTTCACTTGGCAGTTGGAACTCATGCACGATCTCCTGCATGTTCTATCGGCAATAAGGCAATAAACGGTTAGACAGACCGCGGAATACCCAGGTTTGCTTAAGAGCACGGGTTCACAAACTGCGAAATATCCTTGTTTGGTTTATGAATAAGGCTTCGCAGCCTGTCCTGAGCAAGGTCGAATGAATGCCCTAAATAGTCAATTTCTATGGAGATATAGCCAATAATGGCATATTTTTCCCACGAAAGGACTCATCCGTCCCTCTTTAGCCCCACCGATAAGGCACATGGCTTCGCTGGACTTCAGCCAAGGGCCTCCTCTTCGTCGCGCTAAATCAGCCTTCTTCTGCTGCCGCTACAGTCCCCGTGACCTCGACATCTTCCGCCGGAATCTCTCCCGCTCGCGGATGCCGCTTGATCGTCGATGTCTTCTGGTTCTGCCGGATGGCCTTCTGCTCCAGCTTCGCCAGGGCATCGCGCAGCGCTGTTGTCATCTCCGCCGACTCGCAGTTGGAAACCATGCTCTGGCTTCCCTCGGTCACCGTGACCTCCGCGATCTTGCGGTACTTGTCCACCGTCAGCACAACGTGCGCGGTTGCAGACGCGCCCACCATCTTCTTGATCCGCTTCAGCCCCGCTTCGGCCAGGTCCTTGTATTTCTGCGTCACAACCGTCTGTCTTCCCGTGTACTCGATGACCATCCACTCACCTCATAGGTTCCAATCAATCTGGTTGGATGCGTCCCGCGCCTCATCCGGCTCACTGCATCCGGCTCGCTGCACCCAACTCACTGCCTCCGATATCGACCAGATCCTCTCGCCCCATCAGCGTACGCGCCGCTGATGGGTACTGGGAATCTGCATGTCTTCGCGGTACTTGGCCACCGTTCTGCGTGTGACGCGGATGCCCTGGCGCTGCAACTCCGCCGTAATCTGGTCGTCGGTCAGCGGCTTTCGCGGGTCCTCATCTTCAATCAGCTTCTTCACTCTGCGTTTCAACAGCACCAGCGGCAGATTGCCACCCTCCGGCCCGTTCACACCCTCAGTGAAAAAGTAGCGCAGTTCGTAGACGCCCTGCGTTGTATGCACGTACTTGTTGGCCACGGCCCTGCTCACCGTCGAAGGATGAACGCCGATCTCCTCGGCCACCTCCTTGATCATCATTGGCTTCAGCCCCTGCTCGCCGCGCTCCAGGAACTCCGCCTGGCGGCGCACAATCACCTCGCAGGTACGCACGATCGTATTCTTTCTCTGCTCGATATTGCGCAACAACTGGATCGCGGACTTGTAGCGCTCCTTGACGTACTCGCGCACATCTTTCTCCGTCGTCTTCTCGCGCAGCATCCGGCGGTATGCCCGGCTCAGGCGAAGCGTGGGCATGTCCTCCTCGTTCATCAGCACAACATACTCGCCGTCCCGCTTGATGAACGCAACATCCGGCTCGATCAGCCGCGTCTCGCTCAGATTGAAACGCTGACCTGGGCGCGGATCGAGCGTGCGGATCAGATCCACCGCCGCCTGCACCTCCTCAACGCCTCGGCCGCAACTGCGCGTCAACTCGCGCATGTCTTTCTTCTGTAGCAGGGCCAGGTGGTTCGATATGATGTGCGCCGCAATCTCGAAGACATCGCCGTCGCCACTCCCATTGTCCGTAGCGACATCGCCTGCCACACCACTCCGCACATGTGCATCGCGGGACGAAGCGCCATTCAACGCCTCCTGACCAAACGAATTTGAGACCGGCCCTGCCGCCCGGTTCATCTCCTCCGCCTCGGCGTCCGCAAGGTCGTGCAACAGTCCTGCGGCGCGTGGGCCCCCACGCTCATCGGCGCGTTTCCTCACCATCTCGGCCTCGCGGCGCATGGCGGTGATCTGGATCAGAAGGCACTCGCGCAGATCGCGCGCGCCAACCCCCAGCGGGTCGAGATTGTGAACGATCGCACGCGCCTCCTGCACCGTCGCCAAGCACTTCGCGCGCGCGCCGAAGTGTCCGGCATCGTTGAAGGTCACCCCCGAACCGGCGGCAGCCGCATCGAGCCCCGCGTTCTTCGCCGAGCGGTGTTCCTCCCATGCGGGCCGTCCTTTCAACCCGCGCTCGAAAGGTATCGGCTCCGTCCGTGACGTGCCGAGCATCTCAAGCAATGCCTCCACCAGTTCCTCGTCCGTGGCCGTCAGGTACCCGTCCTGGTTCAGATTGCCAACCACCAGATCGGCTGCCATCCGCACCTCGGGGGCCAGAACCATCGAGCCCAACTGCCACTCCAGGTGGTCGGTCAGCGTACTCGGCTGCGACAGAAAGTTCTCGAACGAAGGCCGGTCGTACTCCTCGAAGCTGGACGCAGTGCGAAACCCAGGGTCCAGGTAGTCCTGAAAGTAACTGCCAAAGTCGATCTCGTCGAAGGGGTCCTTCTCGTCCTTCCCCTCCCGCTCGGCCTCGCTCGCAATCTCCTCGGCGGAGCGTTCGCGTTCCGCCTCTCGTCCCGCCATCTCCTCGATCGTGACGGCAGATTCCTCGACCTCCTCCAGCACCGGGTTCTCCACCATCTCGGTGTTGATCATCTCTTTCAGCTCGAGCTTGTTCAGCGCCAGCACGCTGACCATCTGAACCAGTCCAGGCGTCAGAACCTGGCGCTGCGAAACTCTTAAATTTAGCTTCGTCTGTAGCAATCCTTCAACCTCTTCACGCTTCCTGGTTTCGCGCTATTGCCGCGAGCTGACCCTATCGAACGCTATACATCCCGGTTTCGTCTGTTTGGTAACTTGGCCACAGTCTACACGCCGCGCGCCATTCGTGCAGCGTGTAAACTCCACGCCTCAACGGACGCGCAATAACGTTTGCTCCTGGCCTGTAGGACATATAGACGTAGCCGCCACCACATAAGATGCAACCGCTCCATGCGCCACCGCGCGCTTGCCCCACCCACGTTGGAACCGCGCTGGCTAAAACGTATGGACTGCAGGTAGAACTTTGCCATTCCGACCCTGAGCGTAGTCGAAGGGGAAGAATCCCCGTATTCCGTTCGAGGCGCGATGCTCCACGCCATTCTTGAAGCCGCGCACTAATCCATGGAAAATTTTTCGCCCAGGTAGATGCGTCTCACCTCGGGGTCGCGGCCAAGCTCGCCCGGAGTTCCCGAGCGAAAGATCTTCCCCTCGTTGATGATGTACGCGCGGTCGGTCACCGACAGAGTCTCGCGCACATTGTGGTCCGTCACCAGGACCCCGATCCCGTTCTTCTTCAGCGCGAAGATGATCTCCTGCAACTCCAGCACCGCGATCGGGTCGATCCCCGAAAAAGGCTCGTCGAGCAGAATAAACGCCGGCTCGATGGCCAGGCAGCGAGCAATCTCCACTCTCCGCCGCTCGCCCCCGCTCAACGCATAGCCCATCGTCTCGCGCACATGATTCAGGCTGAACTGCTCGATCAGCTTCTCCGTTCGCGTGCGCCGCTCCTGCCGGCTCAACTGCTGCGCCTCCAGCACCGCCAGAATGTTGTCCTGCACCGTCAGCTTGCGGAAGATCGAAGGCTCCTGCGGCAGATAGCTGATGCCGTACTCCCGCGCACGCAGGTACATCGGCAGCCGCGTGATGTCGTCGCCATCGGCCACAATGCGCCCCGTGTCCGGACGCACCAGCCCGACGATCATGTAGAAGCTGGTCGTCTTGCCCGCGCCGTTCGGCCCCAGCAGTCCCACCACCTCGCCCTGCCCGATCTGCATGTTCACGCCGCGCACCACCTTCCGCCCGGCGTAGGACTTCCCAATCTCTTCGGTCTCAAGCGTCCGCATCGTACTCCCTACTTCCCTTTCCCCATCGTCGCATCTTTGCCCGCGGGTGTCTCTGCCCGCACCCGCTGGCCAGCCGCCGCGGCCATCGCTTCCGGCTTCCCATTGGAGACCACGACGCTGTTATCGCCCGTGTGAAACTGCAACACCGCACCAGTAATCGTCCCGCACTCGGAGTCGACCAGTTTCGGAGGCGACTTGCCGTCTCCGGTCAAGACGAAGAGGCCGTCGGCGGCAGTGTAGACCAAACGCCCGCCGGTGGCACGAAGGCCCGGCTGATCGATCTGAATCTGGCCGGTGGCGATCATGCGCTCGACCTTGACCGCAAACTGCGGAGAAGCCTGCGCGGAGGCGGCGGTGCCTTTTGCTTCGGGTTGCAGGAAGGCCGTGGCCTGTGCAGCGCGAATGGTGCCGTCCAGCGTCTCGGCGCGCACACCGCCGGTAAACTCGGCCTGGCGGAGATCGCCGGAGTAGATGAACTGGCCGCTGGTGATGCGGACTACACTCGGCAGCCGCTGGCTCTTCTCGGCTGAGGGCTTCGTGCTTTCGGACTTCGTGCTACAGGACAGGGGCTTGCCCGTCTTCGCGGAGCGGGGCTTCGCTGTGTGGACCAGAATCGTGCGCACCTGTCCCGCCGGGCCCGTCGCATCTCCGTGCGCAATCAGTTTCGATAGCTCCCACGTCCCGCTCTGCTCGACGAGTTGCAGTTGAATCACTGGGGCCTGCACCTGCGATCCCGCCTGCCACAGTCTCGCGGGCTTGCCGTAGAAGGTCGCAACCCCGGTCCCACGCACCAGATCCGCACTAGCGGCAACCACATGCGTCGGCTCAACCGGTGTTGCAGGCTGTAGAGTGCTCGCCGGAGCCGTAGCTCCAGGAGCCGTCCCGCGCAACCCGCTGAGCTGATTCCCGCCCTCCTGCGCCAGATAGCTCACCTTCACCGAGCCGCTCGCGTGTGCGTCCCCGCTCGTGCGATACATCAACACCTGATCGGCCCACAGCACGCTCGTCCGGTCGCTCATCTGCACCCCACCGCTCAGCGTAACGCGGTCCAGATCGCCGTCGTATGCAACTCGCTGCGCCGTCGCATGCTCCACCTCCTGCTGCCCCAGCGCCGACGCGCCCGTCGCACCGCCCAGCCTCTCCCTGCTCTTCGCCGGAGCGCGGCGCGTCATCGTCACATGCCCCAGTTGCACGGCGCTCTGCACATCGTCCAAGTCCTCGCTCTGCTTCGCGTTCCCGTTCGCCGAGCTTGCGCGCCCCGAACCTTCCCCGCGAAACTTCGCATCCAACAACTCGCCCGAGATGGTCTGATCGACCCCCTTGGCTGTCACCTGATGCAGTATCGTATTCCCGCGTCCCGTCACCGTATCCAACCATGGCGGCACACTCGCGTCCTTCGCCGCGATCAGGTGCGCCTTCAAATCGTCGGCAGAAAGCTCCGTCGTCGCCCGTCCGTGTGCATGAGCCAGCGTTCCGTTGTTCACCACCGCCAGACGCGCCCCGCCAATCGCCTCCACGTCGCGCACCTGGGCCACCCCCGCACTCGCCCTGTTCCCCGCTCCCTGTTCCCTGTTCCCTGCCTTGCCCGCGCTCACCGGTGCCAGCGCCGCCTCCACCTTGGCCGCCGTCAAATCCCGCGTACTCCAAGGCTCGCGCCCGTCCGCACTCGCCCGTGTTCGCTCGAACATATGCACCGCTCCCACGAACTCCGCGTGCCGAGCTACTCCCTCGGCATCGAACTCAATCGTCGCCCCGTCCGCCTGTCCACTGCGTTGCAGAAGCGGCTTGCCGGAGGTGTAGTGCATGCCTCCCGACAGCACAGCAGACTCCGGCTGGCTCTTTGCATTCAATGCCACATCGGCCCGTTGCGAGACCACCGTCCCGCCGTTTGCCTCGATCGTCACATTGCCCTCGGCCTCCACCCGCGCCAGCGTTCCATCGGGCCGCCGATGCAGCGTCGCCCGCTGGGCTTCCACCGTCTGCACCTGCGCGACATACCGCGCATTGGTCAGGAAGGCCACCTGATGGGGGTTGTCGAACTCGGCCGTCGCCGCCGTCACCACCATCGCACGCTTGCCCGACCCTCCACTCATGCTCACCGCCGAGTGCATCGTCAACACGCCCGAGTCCCGGCTGTAGTCCGCTCCCGTCGCGTGCCCCGTCATCGCGCCCGCCTGGAACTCGATGTACTCGTTGGTCGCCGCCACGCCCAGCTTCTCCAGATACACCAGCCCGCTTGTCGTCACATGGAGAACCTTCGCGCTGGCCGCGGAATCATGGCCACCGCCTGCATCCGCCGCCTGCAGATCGATGTGCGCCAGCCCGGTTGCGCGCACCACCCCGGCCTTCTTGTCGTATTCAAACTCGTCGCCGTAGATGCGATCGTTGCGGTCCTGCTTCTCGCCATACAGCGCAATCGACACATCGTGCAGCACAATCTTATTGTCGGTGTGCTCCACCGCCTTTGCAGCGTGAATGGTAAACACCGTCTTGCCTTGCACCGACTGCGAGTAGGTATATCCGTTGGTCTCGCTCACAATGTTCACGCCAAACCGCGCAGGCAGCGCCAATCGGTGACGCGACAGGTAGTGCGCAGACCCCAGGAACGCAGCAATCACCACCGCCAGGAAGCCCGCGCCCCCCAGCAGCCAAACCCTCAGTCTCTCTACTCGATTGCGCATTCGTCCGCCCCATCTATCTTCTCATCCGCGCCGCTTTCCCCCATATAAATCCCCGTACAAGTTTCTTTCCCGGCATAAGTCCTGAATAAATGCTCTAGAATGATCCTCCATGGCAGACCGCCTCTATCTCAGCCTCTGGTATCCCAACTTCCGCCTGGAGGCCCTTCCCGCCGCGCTCGCCGGCGTCCTGCGCCAGTTCGCCCTGGTCGGCGCCAAACGTATCTCCGCTGCCTCCGCCTATCCCATCAACTTTACCGAGCCGCCCACCTACCAGCGCATCTACGTCGAGCCTCCCCCGGCCAGCTTCGACCCCACCGTCCCAATCGATCCCTCCGCCGAAACCTCCGACGAACTCATCGACGCCGCCGTCGCCGAAGCCACCGAGCAGCTCCACGACGACATGGCATACGAGTTCGAGATGCGCTGGCAACTCTGGACCCAGGAGGGCAACGATCCCGCATTCAGCCCCCTTGGCCTCGCCTCCAGCCGCTACGAGGACGACGCCGACATCGATCTCGATGCCTCCTCCCTCAACCACCCCGACGACGACTGGCGGTTGCGCTCCCACACCGTCCGCGTTCTCGGCTTCGGCCCCAGTTTCGACGTCGCCGGTTACGAGCAGAACGGCCACCTCCTGGTCGACTTCGGCATCGACACCCCCTGGGTCCCCAATCCCCCGCTCTCCAATCCCGCGCTGCAAACCCCCGAAGACGAAGCCCTCGACGAGACCGCCCAGATCCACATCCAGCAGAACGTCGAAAAGCTCCTCGCCTTCACCCTCCTGGTAGAGAAACACTGCGGCATCAGCAGCCGACTCCTCTGGACCGAGTCCGGCAAGCCCCTCGCCGAAAAACTCATCGCCCGCCTTCAGCGCGTCCACTGATTTCTTCGCGGAAAGCTGCTCCCATCGTGCTAACGTACGACGTATGACCCCCGGCACTGCCCGTCTCTGTAAATCCATCTTTCGCGGCGTCTCCTACTTCGTCGCTGCCTGGGGCGCGCTCTTCATCCGCAGATGGCTCAAACGCCACCGCGAACGCGTCGCGCAGAGCTGGCCCCTCGTCGAAGGCGTCATCCTGAACGGCGCTGTGACCCGTATCCGCAGAACTTCGCACTTCCACGCCACCCTGAACTACACCTACTTCGTCGAGGAGTACCGCACCGGCAAGTACATCCACGAGTTCGCCAACGAAGCCGACGCCGACGCCTTCGTCCGCCTGTTGAAAGACAAGCGCGTCCATATCCGCTACAAGCAGTCCAATCCCAACAAAACGGTCCTCGAACAAAGCGTCGTCGAGCAGCACGCCATGCTCGCCCCCAGCATCGACTGAACCCTTCGACCCCGTCCAGCGCCCAAAGCGGGATACGATAGAGGAATGAATACCAAGCTCTTGTTTGCGGATGCCGGCGCGTTTCCGACGCCGATGCTTGCTGTCTTTGCGGTTGACCTGGCGACGGGCAAGAAAGAGGAGCCGCGTCCCCTGCTGCTTACGCAGTCGAGCGATCTCGCCGGCGCGGCGACCCGCGCACTCGGGCCGGGCGAGTTCAAGGCCGGCCTGGGCGAGACGGCGCTGATCCACACGTCCGATCGCTTGAAGTCGGCCGGGTTGCAGCCGGACCGCCTGTTGCTCGTCGGGCTGGGCAAGGCGAAAGACCTCTCGCTCGACAGGCTGCGCAAGGGTACCGGAACCGCCGTGCGCGCAGCCAAGGCGCGCTCGGTGCCCGAGTTGGCGATTGCCTTCCCGGAGGCGTCCGCGGATCTGAATGCTCCGCTGGCGGAACTCTCCGCCAAACTGACGGCGCGAGCGTTGGCAGAGGGTGCGGAACTAGCCGAGCTGGACTGGGATACATATCGCAGCGACCGCAAAGATCGTTCTGTGAATGATTTATCTCTTATCTCTAAAGTGTTGGATAAAAATACGGAGCAGCAGGCGTTGGCAGGCTTCGCCGAGGGTTTGATCGTTGCCGCCGCGCAGAACTTTACCCGCTCGCTGGTCAACGAGCCCGGAAATGTCCTCACCCCTACCGAACTGGGAGCGCGCGCCAAGGCAATGTGCGACGACGCCGGCCTCGCCTGCCAGGTCTACTCAACCGAAAAAATCCGCGCTCTGAAGATGGAGTCCTTCTGGTCGGTGGCCAAGGGATCGGCCGAGCCTCCAGCCCTCATCGTCATGACCTACGAGCCTGCGGGCGGCGTGGCCGAGGGCGCGCCCGTGCTGGGTCTCGTCGGCAAGGGCATCACCTTCGACTCAGGTGGCATCTCGCTGAAGCCGGGCGATGGAATGGAGAAGATGAAGTACGACATGGCCGGTGCCGCCGCCATGATCGGCGCAATGCACGCCATCGCGCGCCTCAAGCCGGCGGTCAAGGTTGTCGCTGTGGTGTGCGCGGCGGAGAATATGCCCGATGGGCGCGCGTCGAAGCCCGGTGATGTCGTCACGGCGATGAGTGGCACCACCATCGAAATCGTCAACACCGACGCCGAGGGCCGTCTTGTGCTGGCCGACGGCCTGCACTACGCCAAGACGCTGGGCGCGACCCACCTGATCGACGCCGCCACGCTCACCGGCGCATGCGTCGTCGCGCTGGGTGTGCTCAACGCCGGCCTCTTCTCCAACGACGAGACTGCCTGCGCGAAGTTTGTCAACGCCCTCGCCGTCTCCGGCGAGGGCTTCTGGCGCCTTCCCTGCACCGACGACTACCGCGAGCGCATCACCAGCGAGATCGCCGACATCATGAACACGGGCAAGAACCGCTGGGGCGGTGCCATCTCCGCCGCAATGTTCCTCAAGGAGTTCGCTGGCGATACGCCCTGGGTCCATCTGGACATCGCCGGCTGCGCCTGGAACGAGGAGAAGAAGCCCTGGATCGCCTATGGGCCGTCGGGTGTCGCTGTACGTTCCATTGTGGAGTGGGTCAGAGGCTATTCCGCGCAATGACAGGCCGCCCGCGCGCGGTTCTGGTCTAGACTATGGACTCCGGCTGTGCCGGATCGACGTGCCTGGTTGAGTTTGAGAGGCGTCTGGACAATGATCGGACTGCTGGGATTTGCTCATGGATTCGGTTCTATGGCAGACACGAAACTGCTGCGGCTGCACCTTGTCTCGGAGGCGCTGATTGCTCTGGCCTGCTTTCCCATCTCCATCGCGCTGCTGCGGATTGTGCGCTCGCGTCGCGGATTTCGCTATAACGTCGCTCTGTTCTGCCTTGCTGCATCCATCCTGGCTTGCGGCGTGACCTATGGGATCGAGGTGCTGACCCAGTGGCGTCCGGTCTTCTGGGTCAGCGTCGCCATCGAGGCTGCGGCAGCGACAGCTCTGATCGTCGTCCTGGTAGTGCTGCTGCGAATAACCCCGAATATCCTCGCGGTTCCTCACAAACTTGCCGACAGCCGCTTCCGCGAACTCATCGAGGACGCACCGGACGCCATTCTGCAGGTCGATGAACGAGGGACCATCGTCATCGCAAACCGCACCGCAGAGCGGATGTTTGGATATAGCCGCGTGGAGCTGCTTGGCAACAATGTTGACCATCTTGTCCCGCTACCCAGCCGTGCCGCGCACGCGCAACGGCGCGCCAGTTTTCTGCGCACCGGAGTCCCCATTGCCATGGAAAAACGCGTGGGCGACCTCTATGCCCGGCGCAAGGACGGCACTGAGTTCCCCGCGGAGATTGGCCTCAGCCCGGTAAAGACCGAGGCCGGCCTGTTTGTCACCGCGGTGGTCCGTGACGTCACCGAGCGCAAGCGCCTGGAACAGGAGTTGCAGCAGGAACGCGACCTGCGCGGGCAACGCGTCGAGGTGCTGGCCCGCCTGGCCGCCGATCTGGCCCACGAGATCAAGAACCCGCTGGCCATTATTCACGCCCGCGCCAGCGATCTGGCCGAGTTGGCGGCCCAGGCGCTCCCTTTGCCGGCCTTGGTTGTGGAACAATCCTGCGACAGTATTCTCAAAACCACCGAGCGGGCCATCCGCGTCATTCGCGGAGTGCAGGCCCTGGCCCACGAGGGCTCCCACGATCCCATGCAGCCGGTCGACATCCATGGACTGATCGATCAGGCCGTGGAGCTCTTGCAGACGCGCTTTGCAACCCACGGAATTGCGCTGGAAACGGTGGTTCCCGCAGGACTCCCGATGGTGCAGTGCCGCGAGGTGCAGATCGAGCAGGTCCTCGTCAACCTGCTCAACAACGCCTTCGACGCCATCGACGGCGATGCGCGCAGCCGGCCCTGGGTGCAGGTGCGCGTCTCCATCGGGCCCGCCTCCGATGCAGACGGCACCGCGGATGCAGTGCATGGCGCTGCTGCAGTGCATGGCACTGCGGCTGTGTATATCGACGTGCTCGATGGAGGCCCCGGGGTATCGCCGGAGGACCGGGGGCACCTGATGGAGACCTTCTTCACAACCAAGCCGAAGGGGGCGGGGATGGGGATCGGCCTCAGCGTCTCGCTATCCATTGCCCAGGAACATGGAGGCAGTCTGGAGTTGCTGGATTCCGATGGCCCAACCTGTTTCCGCCTGACGCTGCCCGAGCTGGGCCGCCAGGCAGAAGGGGCCTCCGCATGAGACCCGATCAGGCAAGCATTCTCGTGGTGGACGACGAACTGGAGCTGCTGGAGATATTTTCGGCCTGGCTGGGGCGCAGCGGTTGCCGCATCTTCACAGCACCCAATGGCGCGGAAGCCTTGAAGGTCCTCCGCACGCAAAAGGTGGACGTGCTCCTCTCCGACATCCGCATGCCAGTCATGGACGGCGTAACCCTGGTGCGCACTCTCAACCAGATGGAGACGCCGCCGCCCAAAATCATCTTCGTCACGGGTTATGGCAACATCTCGCGCCGCGAGATCTTTGCCATGGGAGTCGAGGCGCTGCTGGAAAAGCCACTCAGCAGGCCAATCCTTCTGCACACAATAGACCGGTGCCTGATGGACTGCGAGGACAAATGGTTGACTCCCTCGCCGGAACCGGCCGCGCAGCGCGCAACGCTGGAGTTTGAGGGACTGGAGCAGGCAACCGCCTCCTCCGCCTTCACTCTTGGACGCGGCGGCTGTTGCGTGGCCTGCCAGCTTCCACTCAAGGAAGCAGTGTCGATCGATCTCTCCATCCGCTTTGCCCATGAGGGATTGAGCCTCGAGGCGCAGGGCACGGTGGTCTGGGTTGACGCCGAGCAGAAAAAGGCCGGGATCGCCTTCGACTTTCTCCAGCCCCAGTGCCGCCCCTGGATACTGGCCCGGATCAACTCCCAAAATCCGCGCAGCTTCGTCCCGCAATGCTGATTACATCACCGGCGGCGCTTCGATTCCCAGCAATCCCAGCGCGCGAACCATCTCGCGCCGCGCCACCGCCGCTGTCGCCATCAGCAGCGCGCGGCGCGTGGCGTCCGTCTCGGTGAGAATGTGATAGCGGTGGTAGAAGTTGTTGAACTGCTGCGCCAGTTGGAACGCATAGCGCGCCAGGTGCGCAGGCTCCGCCGTCGCAATCGCCTGTTCGATCGCTGCCGTCAGCCGCGCGGCCAGCAGCCACGTCTCCCATAGGCTCGTCCCCTCAACGCCAGCCAGCGCGGATAGATCGAGTCCCGCGACCGCACGCAGCGCATCCTCTTCGGTCGTCTCTGCCTTGCGAAAAATATTCGCCGCCCGCACAATCGCGTACTGGATGTACGGCCCGGTCTCGCCCTCGAAGCTGAGCGCGTCCTTGAAGTCGAACGCAATTACCGTGTTTCGCGTGAACCGCAGCATGAAGTAGCGCAGCGCGCCCACAGCGATCTGCTTGGCAATCCGCACCCGCTCTTCCGCATCGATCTCTGGATGCCGCGCATCCACCTCGGTCTGCGCCGCCGCCGTCAGCTTGTCCAGCAGGTCGTCGGCCTTCACCCCATAGCCCTTGCGTCCGCTCACCTCGACGAACGGCCGCGCCTTGTCCTCATCCGACAGCGTGTAGCCGAGGTCAATCGCGCAGCGCGGAGTCATCGCCACCATCTCGTAGCTGAAGTGCGTGTAGCGATCCGCCGCGTCCGTGAATCCCATCCCGCGCAGCGCAGCAATTACGTTGTTCTGCGGATCGTTCTGCCGCGAGTCGATCACGTTGTAGATCGCGTCCGCCCGCCCAAAGGTCGGCGCGGCAGGATCGCTCGCCTCCGCCGTCGAAATCCAGCAGGTGTGCGTCGGATACTCATGGAATCGCGCGTAGCCAAAGTCCTTGCCCGGCAGCAGCCCAAACTTCCAAAGATGATAGGCAATGTCCTTGCCAACATAAGTCACCGTCCCGTTCGAGCGCACGATCACCTTCGCGTCTTCATCGGGAAGACTCGAATCCTCTACCGCGATCTCCTGCGCCGATCCCGCCCGCCGCATCACCAGGCAACCCTTGTTCTTGCCCGCCGTCTCCTCGTATAGCACGCCGCGATCCAGCATCAGCGTCCGCGCCGTGTCCCAGAAGTGCAGGCTGAGAATCTCGCTCTCCCTAGGCAGAAAGTCGTACTCGATCCCCAGCCGCTGCATCGTCTCCAGATGCCGCCGCAGCACCGCGGTCGAAATCAGCTCCGCAATCGCCGCCGTCTCGTTGCCGCCAGCCTCCAGCGCGTGCAGCGTGTCCAGACGGATCTGCTTGCGCCGTGCCAGCTCCGCAGCATCTGGAGGAGTCGCATCGTCCACACCTGTCCCGCCGTACCACTGGCTCACCCGCGCGTACAGGTCCCAGCAGTAAAAATCAATGCGCTCGCCCGCCGCACTCAATTCAGCCAGCAGAGCGCGCGTCGCATCCAGCGTCTTCCCCTCCAGATGCACCAACCCCACTACCACATCCGCCACCTGCACACCCGTGTTGTCGATGTAGTTCTGCACCCCCACCTGATAGCCGCGCTTGTAATCGTCGGGCCGCAGTAGCCGCTGAAACGTATCGCCCAGGATTGCATTGCGCAGGTGTCCGATATGTGCTGCTTTATTGGGATTGATACTGGTGTGCTCGACCAGCCGAAATCCATCGCCGCCAATCTCCGCGTGTTGGTCGCGCGCAACCGCTCGCACCGCCGCCACGCGGTCCAGCCGAATGTTCAGATAGCCCGCGCCCGCAACCTCGACCAATGCAACGCCGGGGAGGGCCTCAGGCGATCCCGCAATCAGCGCGTTCAGTTCCGCGGCCAGCTCCGCCGCAATCATCCGCGGCGCCTTGCGCAGCCGCTTGGCCAGTTCGAACGCCACCGGCAGCGCCAGCTCGCCCAAGGCAATATTCGGCGGCTGCTCCACAGTGAGTTGCGCCGCACCCATCTGCGCCGGCGTGATTCCGTACTTGGCAAGCAGAATGGCCTGAATGCGCCCCTGCAACGCGATCTGAATTGTGCGAATCATGCGTGTGTTTTACCCGGTCGTCGAGATTTACGCGTAACTTTCAGTTTATTCGCCTCGCAACCTGTCAGCGGCGCAGCCGTTATCGCCGGAAGGAAAACTTCTTGTGCGCGAAGTAGCTGTACACGGCGATCAGAATTGAGTTCACCACGCCCGCCAGAAACGGTGCCGAGGCGTGCAGCCGCGCGATGTGCAGAAAGATGCTGGTCGCAATCGGCAGAATAATCAGCTCCGCCGGAGTGCTCACGCCGTACACAGCGAAGCAGCGCAGCCACTCCTTCAAATAGTTGCCGTGGGTGCGGAAGACAAAGTGCTTGTAGCAGAGAAACGCCACCGTAATGCACACCGGCTTCGACGTGATCGATGCAATGTCCGCGATCAGCGGCTTGCCATAGTGCGGCAGCAGGTGGCTGTACAAAACAACGCAGGCCGAATAAAACCCAAGCGAGAACAGTGTGTTCGACACGCCAACCATCAGGAAGCGGATCACTTCGCCCGCTGGCAGAATGCGGCGGATGGCGGCGAATGGCCCGTGCGCCTTGGGGTCGGGCGGCGCTCCGTTCGAGAGCAGCGTGTCGGTTGGTCGAGGGGTTAGAGACATGCAACTCAGATTGTATCGTCGCCCGCCCTCCGCGCGTGAGCTTGTTGCCGTCCGCGCGCTGTTTGAGTTGCAATTTGCGCGCTCTTGAGTTGCACCTCAGGCGTTGAAGGAGATGAAGACGTTGCGGAAGGCCTCTTCCCCCTGCGGCTGGTCCTGCTTGCGCCCGCGCTCGCCTTGCGCGTAGGCCCCGGCGCGGGCGATTGCGTCCTCGCCGCCGCTGGCGGCAAAGCTGGTAAGCTTCCGGCGCACCTGCGCGGCCGCTCTCCGCGCTTCCTGGGCCTGTTGCGTGGCCTGAGTAGGCATCAGCGCCGCGTACTGAAGGCTGCTTGCTCCGTGTATATGCATCGCTGGCTCCCTTCGCCCGCTCGGCTGCTCGCCCGCACGGCTGCACCTTCGATGTCGCAATCGAAGGGCCGTCCGGTTCGATGGACAATGAGTCCGTTCTTATCGTGCACTTCAAGCCGATTCGCTGGAGCTTTTTGCGGCCCAGACAGCAGCGAAGCTCCGATCCAGCGCGCGCAGAGCCTCAGTCGCACCGAGTCTGTGCGTTCCTTCAGCTAACTGTTTAGCATGGACGATGGAACGCAGAGGCCATGCACCATTGGTCCCCGCGAATGGAGCGGCAGGCATTGGCGACATCGCTGGCAGAACTTGAATCGCACTCCGCCTCGCACCCAATCGAGCGCGTCGCCCCGCCGCGCGAGCGCGCCTTCCCCCTGCTTCTGGTCAGCGCGCTCACCCTCTTCGCCGTCGCCATCAACGGCTACCATCCCTTCGCCGAGGACGGTGGCCTCTACCTCGCCGGAGTCAATCGCCTGCTCGACCCCGCGCTCTACCCGTACTCCACGGCCTTCGTGCTGGAACCGATGCGCCACTCCCTCTTTGCTCCCACCGTTGCTACCGCGGTGAGGCTCACCCGCCTGCCCCTTCCCATCGTTCTTCTCGCGCTCCATCTCACCAGCATCTGGATGACGCTCTTCGCCGCGTGGATGCTCGCGTCGCGCTGTTGGCCCAGCCGTCGCGCGCGCGCCGGAGCAGTCGTTCTCCTCGCCTGCTGGCTCGCGCTCCCAATTGCCGGAACCGCGCTGCTCTTCATGGACCCCTACGCAACCGCGCGTAGCCTCTCCACTCCCGCAATGATTCTTGCGCTCGCCGCCGCACTCGATATCTCCGCAAACAGCTCTCCCTTAACTCCGCAAATACGCCGCGGCCTTCTCCTCTGCATCGCAAGCCTTACGCTGGCCGCCGCAATGCATCCCTTGATGGCCGCCTACGCCCTCGGCGCAACTCTGATGCTGCTCGCCGTGCGTTTGCCGAATCGCTCCGTGCGCCTCTACGCAACCGCAGCCCTCGCCGTCGCCGCATTTGCATTCGCGGCCTGCCTGCAAGCGACCGCCAAGCCCGAGTCCGCGGACACCATCCGCATCGCGCTCACGCGCACCTACTGGTTCCCCGCCCAGTGGCGCTGGTTCGAACTGCTCGGTCTCGCCGCGCCCCTTGCCATCCTGTCCTTCTTCGCCTGGCGCAAGAAGTGCCAACCCGCGCCGGGTGCCCCATCCATCGCGCACTTTGTGATGGGTGGGATGACGGGGGGTGGGATGACGGGTGCCCCATCCATTCCGCACTCTTTGCGGAATGGGTGGGAGCTAGCCTCTCAACATATGGGCCGGATCGGTGATGAGGCGAGCGAAACAAGCCGCGCCCTGGCGCGAATGGCAATCGCCGTAGGCGCAACCTCCTGCATTATCGCCGCGCTCTTCGCCCGCGCCACAGCCGCCACGCACCTGATTGCCCGTCTGCAGCCTCTGCGCGCCTTCCAGATCGTCTACCTCGTTCTCATCCTCACGCTCGGCGCAACTCTCGGCGAGCGCCTTCTGCGCCGCAACGCATGGCGATGGGCCGCCACAATCCTTCTCCTCGGCGGAATCAGCCTCGCCACCGCGCGCTCCGCCTTCCCCAACTCGAATCATCTGGAGCTTCCCGGCCTCGCGCCGCGCAACCCCTGGGCGCAGGCCTTCCTCTGGGTCCGCGACAACACACCGAAGGACGCCCTCTTCGCTCTCGACGCCGACTACATCAACGCTCCCGGAGAAGACGCGCAGTGTTTCCGCGCCATCGCCCGCCGCAGCGCCTTGGCCGACTACTCCAAGGACGGTGGCGAAGCCTCCATCGCGCCCGTCCTCACCGCCGCCTGGGTGCGCGATCAGGCGGCGCAGCAAGCCCTCAGCGCCCCCTCAACCACCGACGACCAGCGCCTCTCCGCGCTCCGTCCGCTCGGCGTTACCTGGCTGCTGCTCGAATCCGCCGCCACAACACGCCTCCAATGCCCATACGCCAACTCCGCCGTCAAGCTCTGCCGCCTGCCTTGAGCCGTGCCAGACTTCTCTGGAGGGATGACATCCCACTTTTCCACAGCCTATCTATCGCCTATTGTCGCGTTTATTACAAAATTGCCTCATTCCGTCCATTTTCCGACAAAATTCAGCAATATTGTCGCGTTTGCAACATGCAAACCCTCACAATTCACCCGTTATCTATGCCAATTACAAAACCCTCATCCACATACAGACTTCTTACAGCTTTGGCATGATGATTGCATAAAGACGAGTATCTGACGCAATCGCAGTCCTTTGAGATTGTTTCCCACTCAGGGTTCAGACCCAGTCTCAAACTCGATCCCTCGTCGAGACTGACTGTCCCCTGACCGACCCCTGCATCGAGTATTTCGATCGCGGATGAAAGAGAGCCTGCCATTAATATTCCGACAAACTCCCATCGCTTGCTTCGCCACATTGCCGTAATGGCCATCCTCGCAACCTTCACAGTCGCGTCCTATGCCGCCGGAGACATCGCAAGTTCCAGTGCGCCGGCGGATGTCCAGGAAGCACAAGCCTCCACGCCGGCTCCACCTCCCGCAGCCACTCCTGCCCCATCCGCAGCCGCCGCGCCAGCCCCGCTTTCCACATTCGTTCTGACGGGCCCGCTGCAATGGCTGCCGCCGGCGATCTTCGATGCCGGACCGTTGGGCAAGCTCTCCGTCAACGGCATCCTGACCGGTTTCGCGCAGTTCCAGAACAACTCCGTGCCCGGTGACACATCGGCGCAAGCCACTCTGAGCAACGGGCAGATCTTCATTCAAAAAGCAGACGGAAATTTTCAGTACTACATCCAGGCGGGCGCTTATGCCTTGCCGACGTTGAGTGTCCCGTTTGTCAATGCCGCAAATACTACGAACAACCTGTACGGGCCTGTCCCCGTAGCTTTTGCGAAGGTACTGGCAGGAAAGACCACACAGTTCGAAATCGGCTCTCTGCCCACGCTGATGGGCGCCGAGTCCACGTTCACCTATCAGAACTTCAACATCGAGCGCGGCATCGTTTGGAACCAGGAAAACGCCATCAATCGCGGCGTTCAGATAAATCAAACACTGGGGAAATACCTCTCCGCAGCGGTCAGTTGGAACGACGGCTACTACTCCAACCGATACAACTCTCTCTCCGGTTCGCTGACCTTCACCAAGGGCCCCCATGTTTTGGTCTACGACGGAAATGGGAATCTCGGCAAGACCATCTATCAAACAGCAGCCACGCCGCTACAGAACAATGGCCAAATGCACGCCGTGATCTATACCTACACCAAAGGCCCATGGATCGTTTCGCCGTACTTCCAGTACGGCAGCGTGCCGGTCGTCAAGCAGGTCGGCGTGCTCAAGAACACGTCGGCAACTGGCGGCGCAATCAATGTCAGCTACGCATTCAAGAGCGGCTTCTCGTTTCCAGTGCGCTGGGAATATCTGACGACTTCCGGCAGTGCAACCGATGGATCGGCCAACCTCCTGGGCTTCGGATCGGGCAGCGCAGGCACCACTTTCACGGCGACGCCAACCTACCAAAAAGGAGGCATGTACCTTCGCAGCGATCTCGCGTGGGTGGATGCGCTCAACTCCACGAAGGGAGATGTCTTTGGCGCGACGGGAACGGCAACGAACCAATTCCGGGTTGCACTTGAATTCGGCTTCATCTTCGGCAGCAATATCGCAAAATAGCTGAGTCGAGGCGCTGGCGCCGCCGGTCTCATCGCCTTCTTCGGCCCCAAACGCTGGCTTCCCATCCTCTCACCCGCCTTTCCGGCGGGTGGGTGGAAGCCACAAATTGCATCGCTCGCGGTTGCATGTGCATTGCATCAACCAACTGAAAGAGGCTTCAAGTCACTCTGTTTTGAAGCCTCTGCTTCTTTACTCACACGAGTTTCCTGTTTTTCTCATTAAGTTTGTTTTTCTTCTCCATTTCACCTAACTCCAGTTACTGGAGTTGTCGTTTGGAATCAGGATTGCTCCTACAGAATTGAAACGGCACTTACAACTTCTTTAACCCGGCGGCACACGCTGGAGATGTTGACCCATTAGGAGAGCACATGGTAGACGCAACCACAGGCGAAATGAAAAAAACGCTGGGACTTACCGGACTGACTAGCAACGCAATGGCTTTGATCGCTCCGGGCGCATTTCTTTGGCTTACCTTTGCCATCCAGGGTGCAACGGGTGTTACCGGGCCGGCCATGTGGGCTGGCATCATCGGCGCTCTGGTGCTCTGTCTGGCCACCGCGGTCTGTTACGCCGAGATGGCTAAGCTCTACCCCGGCACAGGCAGCTCCTACTACTTTGCCGAGCAGTCTTTCCTGAACCACGACAAGGCATGGAAGTATGCGCGTCTTTCAAAGTTCATTGTTGGCTGGGCCTCCCACCTCTACTACTGGATCTACCCAGGAGTGATGGTTGGGGTCATGGGCATCTTCTCCGGCTACATCGTCGGCACGCTCTATCCCAACTTCATGAGCGCCTCTAACCCAGGCATATTCTTCATGATGGCCTGCGCGATCTTCTATGCCTTTGCCATCGCATATATCGCTCATCGCGGCGTCAACAGCTCGACCGGCGTCAACCTTGCCATCAATGGCATTCAGGTCTTCGCGCTTCTGGTCTTTGCCGTCCTCGCGTTGCAGTATCGCGCCAACCACCCCGCCGGGTCGGTCGCCTTCCAGTTCGACTCCACCAGCGGAGAGGCGTACACCTACGAGTTCCAGACCACCCCGGTCGTCACCAACGGTGTCTCCACCGACACCATTGTGCGCGATGCCAGCCAGGTGCCCCTGCCCAAGAAGGACGCCGCCGGAAACATCATCCCCTACCGTGTCAGCTACGACGCCTACGACGCCTCGGGTAACTTCCTTGCTCATCCGAACGCCAAGTCGGTTATCAGTCCGCATAAATTTAGCTGGGTATTTATTCAGGCTACAGTCGCCATTCTCATCCTGGTCGGTTTCGAGTCCGTCACCGCCATGGGTGGCGAGGCCAAGAACGCCAAGCGAGACATCCCCATCGCCGTCATCACCTCGCTCCTGGTCCAGGGGGCGGTCTTCTACTGCTTTGAATACTTCGCCGCAAACTACTTCCTCAATAGCGGCTACCCCATGACCTCCGCAAGCGCCTCCTCAGCGCCCATCGGAGACATGATGGTCATGGTCGGCGACGCGCTCTTCGGCCAGGGCCATGGCCGCACTTTCATGCTCTGCGAAGCATTCACCGTCTTCCTCGCGCTCATCGGAACCACGCTCTCCTGCATCAACACAGGAGCGCGCGTCACCTACGCCATGGGCAAGGACAAGGAAGTCGGCGGCAACTTCGGCGGCCTGCACACCACCAACCTCACTCCTCACCGCGCCATCTGGACGCTGGCCACCATCTCAGCCGTCATCGGTTGCGTCGCCGTAGTGCTTGCCTTTGGCGACGGCGCCGCTCCCTCGGCCGCGGCCATCGCATCCATCCCGCAGGGCTTCTGGTCCAGCGTCGGCTACACCACGCACGAGCGGATGGCCGCTCTGCCCAACTCCCTGCTCACCGTCACGCTGGCATCCAACTTCGGCACCTTCCTGCTCTACTGCCTGAGTTGCTTCACCTGCATGGTCGCCTACGCCAAGCACCCCAACTACAGCCTGCTTCGCCACGGCATCATTCCTGTATTCGGCATCGTTGCCAATCTGGCCTGCATGTCCTTCTACCTCATTGGCCCCTTCATGGGCTACGGCACCAAGATGGAGCCGCTACTTGCCCTCGGCATCGCCTTTGCCTGGGCCCTCTATGGTGCCGCTCACTTCCTCAGCATAGGGAAGGCTCACAATAAGCCAACCCTGCTGACGGATCGTAACGCGGCGTAATCCTGGGGCGTCCGGCGATGCGCACTCTGCCTCGCCGGACGCCCGGTTTTTCCGTAAATATTTCTTCAGACAACAATGGCTGGCCCTCGGCTCTATGCTTCCGTCCCGGTGGAGATCGTTCAATGACTGGCGAGGGTGGCTCTTCTGGATCAGGAGGCGGCTTTGATGCACATACGCAGGATAAAAAGATGTCAGGTAAGCCTATGCGTGCGGCACTTCATTTCGCTGTGGTCATAGCGACCGTGACCGGCTCCTTCTTTATCATGGAAGCAATTTCCAACAGGTTTCGTCGTAAGTAATTAATCCTTGTACCCAGGGAACCATCCACGCAGAATATCAAGGCGTCCGGAGCATCTTCTTTTTCGCCGGACGCATCGCTCCCCTCCCAGCATTTTCCACCAAGCGACTGGCTGATCCTCCATGCTCGATCTTGAATTCGCTGAACTCTCCGATTCCGGCCTCACCCGCGACCACAACGAGGACTTCCTCGGCCACGTCCTACCCGCCTCGCCCGCCCACATACAGTCCCAGGGTTGGCTCTTCGCCCTCGCCGACGGTGTCGGCGGACAGGAACTTGGCGAAGTCGCCTCCCGCCTCGCCGTCGAGACCGTCCAGGCCGGCTTCCGCAAGATACCCAAGGGCATCATGCACGTCTCCCTTCTTCCTCGCCTGGTGCAGGACGCAAACCACGCCATCGTCGACCAGGGCCACGCCGCTCCCCACCGCACAGACGCCCGCTACTCCGACCCCGGCGGCGCAATCCTCCCCGGCGGATCGCACATGGCCAGCACTCTGGTCCTCTGCGCACTCCGCTTCGACTCCGCCGTCGTCTCCCACGTCGGCGACTCGCGCTGCTACCTCATCCGCAACGGCAACATGACCCCGCTCACCCACGACCACACCATGGTCGACGAGCAGGTCCGCCTCGGCCTTATCTCCAAGACCGAGGCCGCAACCGGTGCCAATCGCCACATCCTCACCCGTTCCCTCGGCAGCGAGCTCTTCGTCGCCGCCGACACCATCACCGTCAACATCATGCCCGGCGATCTCCTCCTCCTCTGTTCCGACGGCCTCCACGGCTACGTCCCCGACGCCGAGATCCAGCAGATCGTCGCCTCCGCCCCCAATCTCGACCAGGCCGCCGCCACGCTCGTCGCCGCGGCCAACGCCGCCGGAGGTTACGATAATGTCAGCGTCCAGTTGATTCGTGTACGCTCAGTAGAGCGCATGGGTCTATACCGTGGGCGTCCGTACCGTCTGCTATAGAGCTTTTTCACGATTGCTATAGAGAGATAAGAATTGTCATTCCGCAGCGCAGCGGAGGAATCTGCTTTTGCTCGCAGCGCGATACTCCACACCATTACTGAAAACGCTCTAAATGTTCGCTCCCAACCTCACCATTCACGCCGGCGATCAGCTCGACCACTACCACCTCGAAGAGTTGGTGGCCACCAGCGGCATGTCCACCGTCTTCCGCGCCATCGACACTCGCACCGGCACCCAGGTCGCCATTAAAATCCCCCACCCCGAGGTCGAGTGCGACCCCGCACTCTATGAGCGCTTCGCCCGCGAGGCAGACATCGGCACGCGCCTGCACCATCCAGCCGTCATGAAGGTCTTCCCCAACCCGGACCGCTCCCAGGTCTACATGGTCATGGAGTGGGTCCCCGGCCGTCTCCTCCGCCAGCTCCTGCAGCAGCAGCCCAAGCTCCCCATCGACCGCGCCGTCAAACTGACCGTCGGCATCTGCCGCTCGCTGGAGTACATCCACGCCAACGGCGTCGTCCACCGCGACATGAAGCCGGAAAACATCATGGTCGATGACGACGACAGCATCCGCTTGATCGACTTCGGAATCGCTGCCAACGCCGGTGCCCGCCGCCTCACCTTCGGCAACTTCTCCCAGGGCCTCGGCACCCCAGACTACATCTCGCCGGAGCAGGTCCGCGGCAAGCGCGGTGACGCGCGCAGCGACATCTACTCCCTCGGCGTCATGCTCTACGAGATGCTCACCGGCACCGTCCCCTTCACCGGCGCCAATCCCTTCGCCGTCATGAACGACCGCCTGCTCAACTATCCCCCGCCGCCGATGACGCTGGAGCCATCCGTCACACCGCAGCTCCAGGAGATTCTCTACCGCGCTCTCGAACGCGACCCCAAAAACCGCTACGCCAGCGCCCGCGAGTTCGCCCACGACCTCGAGCACCAGGACGAGGTCGGCGTTGCCAGCCGCACCGAAGCCTCCACCTGGAAGCGCAAGGAATCCCCGCCCGCCCACCGCAATCTCCTCATCGGCACCCTGGTCGTCATCCCCCTGCTCATCCTCATCCTCCTCCTCCTCGTCGCCCGCCACCACTAAAGCCGGGTGCCCCCATTTGTTTGTCATTCCGCAGCGCAGCGGAGGAATCCGCTTCTCGAATAGAACAAACGCCCACAACTCAGAATCGAGAGATGGGCGTTTGTCGTTGTGATGATGGGAGAAGATCAGGAATTTCTTCGGAGAATCAGTTCTTGACCGTCATTGCCTCTGAATCAACAGATTTCTTTCCCGTGATTCCTTCGAGCGCAGCCAGGATGCCACGATAATCGTTCTTATCGCACTGCATTGCAAAACCGCCTTTGACAGCCCCATTCGCCCAGGTCAGGCCGATAAAGTGCTTCTTGGATTTCGAAAGCGCCAAAAGTGCTCCTACACCGAGAGTAAATATGGCAACGCCAACTGCGGCCCCAACCCGGCGATGCACATCCTGACCGTACGATATCTCCGTAACCGAAGCTGCCGGGATTGTGACCAACTCATCCTTCCCTCGCACAATTCGGATTTGAGCCGGATCGACGACGAGCTTCACATCGGCTCCAGCCTTTACGTTTTGAATGGAACCGCCATCGTAAACGACTTTGAAACTATTATCTGCAAATGCGTACGTTGGGATCAGCAGACAGAGAAGTACTGCAAAAATTCGTTTCATCAAATACCTCACGATATTGCTCCCATCTTTTATATGGCCGAAGCTACTGATTTGCAAGGGAATACTGAGGAATAGGCAATATTAAAGGCGCGAGTTCCCAAACTGGCGCTTATGTCGCCGCAGCCAACACAATAACTTGGCGGGTGGACCAGGTCTGAACTGAGTCACAAAATCGGGTGCCCCAGGTCTCGATTCTGAGACCTGGGTTTCGGCGGCGGCAATCCCCTCCCACTCCGAAGTTTTTTTCCCCGATTTTCCCCGTAAAATCGCGTGTCAAGCCCCTCGACGCCAAAAAATCTCCCTAACTCCCACCCCATCAACCACTTCCATCCGAAAAATACTTGGCATTCCAGTTATTGCCAATCGCTATAATTAAAGTAGGGGGAAAACTATCGCAGAGCGGATCGTTTTCAATAACCCAATTGTTTTCTTATATTTGAACTGTAAGTCGTCTTGAATGACGACTTCGCAGACAACTTCCTGTATCTATATGAATCCGGCTATTTTTGCTGGGGGGGGGGGGGGGGGGGGGGGGGGCGAAGAGAAAAGGAATGGAAAGCGAAATATCAGCAACTCGCGCTCGAAAGCAAGCTGACTCCGTGTTATCGCGGCACAAACTCATCGGCGTGAATCACGAACTCCGGATAGGCGCCCGCGCCCAACTCGCGAACGTCCATGCCCAGCCGGTGTCCATCGTCGTCCACGCGATAGGTCGAGAAGCGATTCAGCAGCAGGTTTCCCGCGTGGATCAACGGAAGCATGAAGCCGAGCAGCGCGCTGATGCCCACTAACTGCGCCAGCAGATGGCCTCCGCGCGTTCCCTGCGAGAAGTGCCCGAAGAGTCCCAGCGCGATCAGTCCCCAGATGCCCGCCAGCGCATGGACCGACACCGCGCCGCCCGGATCGTCCACGCGCAGATGCAGTTCAAAGGCCTCGATCGTGTAGGTTGCCAGCACGCCCGCGATCGCTCCGATGAAGATTGCCACCAGCGGCGAGATCATCGCGCACGACGCGCTTCCCGCCACCAGTCCCGCGATCCATCCGTTGGCGCTCAGCGATGCGTCCGGCTTGTGGTAACGCGACCGCGTGATGGCCACAGCCGCCAGGCATCCAGCCGAGGCCGCGAGTATCGCGTTGATCGCCACGCCGACCACCTGCTGCGGTCCAGCGCCGTAGAACAGAATCGACGCAGCCGCGTCCAGCCCGGTCCAGCCCACCAGAGCCAGGATGCAGCCAAAGAGAACCAGCACGATGTTGTGTCCTGGAATCGCCGCCGGGATTCCGTCGTCGGAGTACTTGCCGCGCCGTGGCCCTGCGATCCACGCCACCGACAGCGCCGTCAGCCCGCCGACCACCTGCACCACGCCCGCGCCGCCCGCGTCGGTGAAGCTCGGGATTCCGAAGTTTGCCGCAAGCTGCGCCAGCCAGCCCCCGCCCCACACCCAGTGCGCGAAGATGGGAAAAGTCACGCCGCCCAGCAACGCGCTGCTGAGACAGATCGGCCCCAGCCGCCAGCGGTCCGCACCCGCGCTCAGCGGGATAATCGCCCCCAGTCCAACGGCGAAAAGTTCGAGGCACAGCTCCAGCGACCGGCTCAGGCCAGCCGCATCCGATCCATCGAAGCTGATGCCGCGCGCAAGGAAAGGAGCAGCGCCGAGCCAGTCCCAGTGCGCTCCGCCTGCTAGAAAAGAATGGGTCGCCCCGCCAACAGAACCTGCCCACGCAGAGCCGAAGAGGACGAAGACGATCGCCGAAACCGCCAGCGCGCACAGGCTCGCCAGCATGGCGTGGGCCGCGCTGCGCGAGCGGCCCAGTCCCTGGTGGATCAGCGCAAGCCCAGCGGCCGCAAACGGAACCAGCAGGATCGAGAACAGGCTCAGTTCCAGGTTCATCGCTGCTCCTCCGTCATCGACTTGTAGCTTTGTGTGAGCAGAACGAGGCCAAGAACTTCGACGCAAAATCCTGCCGCAACAAAGGCAAACCGCTGCTGGAGCGATGTCAGCAGCACCAGAGCGGCGAGGACAATGAAAAATCCCGAGAGAAGCAGCACGCAGGCAAACAGCTTCAAGGCGTCTCCTTTGCTAGAGTTCGCTTGGCAGTGAGTGATCGGATGCTTCAGTCTATCAACAACGGTTCCACAACAAACAGAAATCCACGCCGGATCGCGGAAAACTCAGTACCGGTAGAAATCAGCCTTGTAGGGGCCTTCGACCGGCACGCCAATATAATCGGCCTGCCTCTTGGACAGCGTCGTCAGCTTCACGCCGATCTTCTCCAGATGCAGCCGCGCAACCTCCTCGTCCAGCTTCTTCGGGATCAGGTAGATTCCCACCTTGTAGGTGTCCTTGTTCTTCCACAGGTCGAGTTGCGCCAGCGTCTGGTTGGCGAAGCTGTTGGACATGACGAAGCTGGGATGACCGGTCGCGCAACCCAGGTTCACCAGCCGTCCCTCGGCCAGCACGAAGATGCTGTTGCCCGCCGGGAAGGTGAACTTGTCCACCTGCGGTTTGATGGTCAGCTTCTCGATTCCCGCAACGGCGGTCAGCTTCTCCATCTGGATCTCGTTGTCGAAGTGGCCGATGTTGCACACGATCGCCTGGTCCTTCATGCGCTGCATGTGCTCCACGGTGATGATGTCCACGTTGCCTGTGCAAGTCACGTAGATGTCGCCGCGTCCCAGCGTCTCCTCGATGGTCGTCACCTCGTAGCCTTCCATCGCAGCCTGTAACGCGTTGATCGGGTCGATCTCGGTGACAACGACGCGCGCGCCGAGCCCACGCAGCGACGCCGCGCAGCCTTTGCCCACATCGCCGTAGCCGCAGACCACCGCCACCTTGCCCGCAACCATCACGTCGGTCGCGCGCTTGATGCCGTCCACCAGCGACTCGCGGCAGCCGTACAGGTTGTCAAACTTCGACTTCGTCACCGAATCGTTCACATTGATCGCGGGCACCAGGAGCTTGCCCTGCTCGAACATCTTGTATAGGCGATGCACGCCGGTCGTGGTCTCCTCGCTGACTCCGCGCCACTCTTTCACCACATCGCGCCAGCGCGAAGGATACTTGGCCTGCACCTTCTTCAGCAGGGCCTTGATGACATCCTCTTCGTGAGCCTCCGAAGGCGAGTTCACCCACGAGTCTTTCGTCCTGGCCACGGCGTCGTTCTCCATCTCGTATCCCTTGTGGATCAGCAGCGTCGCGTCGCCGCCATCGTCGATCACAAGCTGTGGCCCAAGCAACCCGCCCTTGCCGTCGGGGAAGTTCATCGCCTCGTTGGTACACCACCAGAACTCTTCCAGCGACTCGCCCTTCCACGCGAAGACGGGAACGCCAGCCGCCGCAATCGCAGCCGCTGCGTGGTCCTGCGTGGAGAAGATGTTGCAACTCGCCCAGCGAACGTCCGCGCCCAGCGCCACCATCGTCTCGATCAGCACCGCCGTCTGGATGGTCATGTGCAGCGATCCCATGATGCGCACGCCCGCCAGCGGCTTGTCCGCGGCGTACTTGTTGCGGATCGACATCAGCCCAGGCATCTCCTGCTCGGCAACGTCGATCTCGCGCCGGCCAAACTCCGCCAGGCCAATGTCCGCAACCTTGTACTCCGCCGCACCACTCAAAACTGCCTTCTCGATCGTCGCCGTCGCCATCCAAACACCTCATCATCTCTCTAAATTTGCGGCTCACAAGCGCCAGCCAGCCGCTCGGCCATCGTTCCAGTATCCCCTCCAGAATATCACTTGCGTCCTTACGATGGGCTCAAGTCAGCGTCTGGTCTCGCGCGAATGGATTGCTGTTTCAAGAACGGCATCACGGCCGCCAATGATATCTGCAAGTGCCACACAAACCCCGATGTTCGGCTGAATGCCCACACCGGCGAATTCACGACCACCCGCGAACTATCGTGCTTGGTACAAATGCGAGCGGTGCCGGTACCGGATAATTTATAGTCGATGTACTGGCTGGTACTGGCTCCAGAAAATATACGTAACATGTCTCAAATCGTATCGAGGCTGGAGATCGCCGTCTGGCCGCGATATGATTCCACTGAAGTAACGTATGAGATAGTGTGAGAGGTAAGACCCAGAATGATCGAGGCCCCGGAACCACCCCACCATCATCCCGCAGCAGGTATCCCTTGGTTCGATCTCACGATGGGCCTGGCTATTTTGTGCATCTCGGTCGCCTCGCTGCTTACCTCGTTGCAGTCGGAGCGGTCCATGCGTGCATTGGTCGAGCAGAACAGCCGCCTGGTCAGCGCCCAATCCACACCGCTCCTTATGCTGGATTCAGGGAATGACGAGAATGGAAAATCAATTCTGAGTATGAGGATCAGTAACGTAGGTACTGGCCCGGCCCAGATCGCCTGGTTTCGCGCGACCGACGCTGAAGGCAAAGATTTTTCCGGCGATACTATCGGACAGAGAGTGGCTAAACTGGATCCGAACGCGAAGTTCGGCACCCAGCCGATCGATTCAACCCTTATGCGAAGCGGTGAAGAACGCCTAGTCTTCTCCTGGCCCCAACCGCTCGGCAATCCAACCGCTCTTGCCGAGTGGGACAGGGTCAATCACGCCCGATTTCACCTCCGCGCCAGCGCCTGCTACTGCTCCATATTCAACGAGTGCAAGATCACCGAATTTGGCTCCAGTCATCCAAAGCCGGTTCAATCCTGTTCGCAGAATTAAGACACTCGAAATCAGTAGCCGGATCCGACTGGCGTCCTCGTTCAACGCATTCCTCCTCACAGCGTTACTCTGAAGAGGAATGCCCGCCTTCTGCGACGTCGCTCTTCCCATCCCGCTCGACCAGTCCTTCACCTATGCGGTGAATGGAGCTGTGCCCTCGATTGGCGCGCGCGTCCTCGTTCCCTTCAGCGGCCAGCGCCTCATGGGCGTAGTCGTCCGCCTCCACGACGACCCGCCCGCCAACGCCGTCGAGATCAAACCCATCCAGCAGGTGCTTGACGACGCGCCGCTGCTCTCCGATGAGTTGATGCATCTGGCGAAGTGGATCGCGCAGTACTATGTTGCGCCGCTGGGCGAGGTGCTCCGTGGCATGATGCCGCTGGCCGCCGAGGTGCGCCGCCACTTCGTCTACCGCATTGCCGAGGCTGGCCGTCGCGTGCTGGACGAGGGTGTGACGTTGCTCGATGGAACAACGAAGGCCGCCTCACGCAGATCTAGATTGTCTGTTGAGGACCAGGGCCGCGAAGCCTCGGTGCTGAAATACCTGAACGACGGCAGTTCCGCAAAGACCTCCGCCGTGCGTTCGGCGACACAGGCCAATAAGGCCCTGCTCGACGGCATGGTGAAGAAGAAATGGCTCACGCGCGAAGCCCTCGCCGAGGAGCGTGATGCGAGACGCACCGAACGAGTCGCCGTGCTGGTTTCGGACGCGCGCATCCCGAAGCTCAATGCGAACCAGACTGCGATTCTCGCCGAGGTTGCCGCTGTGGGCGGACGGATGCGCGTGGTCGATCTGCGCGAGTCGATGGCCCTGCTCGAACTCGGAGTGCCCGCCTCGACTCTGGCAACGCTGGTCAAGCGCGGGCTGGTTGTTATCGAAGAGGCGCCGGAAGACTTTCATCTCGGAGGACTTCCCGCCAACGGAAAAAAGTCCGCGCATGAACACGCGCTGAATGAGGCGCAGATGGAAGCGCTCTCGTCCATCGCTGCCGCAATGTCTCAGGGCGGATTCAAACCGTTGCTGCTCTATGGCGTTACCGGATCGGGCAAAACAGCGGTCTACGTTGCCGCAATGCAGCGCGCCCTGGACGCTGGCAAATCGGCGCTGTTGCTGGTTCCGGAGATCGGCCTCACGCCCGCGATGGCGGGGCAGATGTTCGCCGCCTTCGGCTCGCAGGTTGCATTGCTGCACTCGGGTCTCACGCCGGACGAGCGCGCCGAGCAGTGGCATCGCATCCGTCGCGGCGAAGCACGTATCGTCGTCGGCACGCGCTCCGCGGTCTTTGCACCCATGGTGGACCTCGGCCTCATCCTGGTCGACGAGGAGCACGACGGCAGTTACAAGCAGGAGGAGACGCCGCGCTACCACGGTCGCGATGTTGCTGTCATGCGCGCCAAGTTTAACCAGGCCGTCGTCGTTCTCGGCTCGGCCACGCCCTCTCTTGAAAGCTGGGCCAACTCAGTACGTGGCCGCTATACGCGCGTCGAGATGCGCACGCGTGTGATGGATCGCCCTCTGCCCACGGTCGAGTTGGTCGACATGCGCACCGAGTTCAAGGAGACCGGCAAGGAAGACATATTCTCCCGCCAACTCGTTGCCGAGACGCAGGCCACGCTCGACCGCGGCGAGCAGGTAATGATTCTGCTCAACCGGCGCGGCTATTCGTTCACTGTTCTCTGCCGAAGCTGCGGAGAGAAGATCGAGTGCGAGAACTGCGCCATCGCCATGACTTATCACAAACCGGCAGCGGAGACGGATCTGCACGCGCACGCGGGCGACCGGCTGGAGTGCCACTATTGCGGCTACCGGCGCTCGGTTCCGCAGCGCTGCCCAAAGTGTGGGAGCGAGCATCTCTTCTACCTCGGCGCAGGTTCGCAGCAGGGCGAGGAGCGGCTGCTGGAGCTGTTCCCCAACGCGCGCATCGGCCGCATGGATCGCGACACCGTGCGCGGGCGCGGCGACATGGAACGCCTGCTGACGCGGTTGTACGCAGGCGAGATCAATCTGCTCGTTGGCACGCAGATGATCGCCAAGGGCCACGACGTCCACGGAGTCACGCTGGTTGGCGTGGTGGGCGCGGACTCCGCGCTCGGGCTGCCCGACTTCCGCGCCGCCGAGCGCGTCTTTCAACTGCTCACGCAAGTCTCTGGCCGCGCGGGCCGAGGAGAACTTCCCGGCCGTGTTCTGGTGCAGACATACCATCCAGAGCACTACGCCATTCAGTGCGCGGCAACACACGATTACACGGGCTTTGTGGCCAAGGAACTCGAGTTCCGCCGCTGGATGCACTATCCGCCATCGAGCGTGCTTGCCAATGTCATCGTTCAGGGCCGGACGCTCGAAGAGGCTGCGGCACTGGCTGCGACGCTGGGCCGCTGGTTCGACTCCACTCGCCTCGACAAGGTGCGCGTGCTTGGCCCGGCAGCCGCTCCGATTGCACGGCTCAAGCGCATCTACCGCTTCCACTTTGTGCTGAAGGCCGAGCGGCGCGATGTTCTCGGCCGCACCCTGCGCGCTCTGCTTGCCTATGCGGAGAGCCAGGCCATCCCGCGCCGCGACCTCATCCTCGATGTGGACGCAATCCATCTAATGTAGATTGATTGCACGAATGTAGTTTGTATTCCGTCAAAACGCCCTTCGCTCTTATCAGCCATAGGTGAAAGTACACGTGGCTTTCTGCTGTGAATCGAATTCTGCTGCTATGCTGAGGCTTGCCGGTCTCCGGCCTATCCGATCGAGGAGTGAGTCCATCTATGTCTGAACCTGTAAAGATTACCGTTCGCCCCAACGGCCCGCTGCTGGTCGAGGGAGCGTTTGCGCTGAGCGATCTCGATGGCAAACAGTGGGACCTGACCGGCAAGCCGGCCGTGGCGCTGTGCCGTTGCGGCGCCAGTGAGAACCGACCTTTCTGCGATGGCGCGCACAAGAAGATTGGCTTCCAAAGCACGCCCAGCCCGGAGCCTCCGGCGTAGTCTTTCGAACCAGTTCGATCCAGGTGATTTGTATCCAGTGAGCAATCGGATTCTTCCAATCGCGCCTGTGCGGTCGCTTACGCTTGCGCGGTCGCGTCGCCGTGCAATGCCTCTTCTGACCGCTCTGGTGGCGTTGAGTCTCGGTGCGATGACTCTGTGCTCGCAGCAGCCTGTATTGCCTGCAAGCGCGGGGTCTGCTCAGACGACGGCGTCGCGGACCACTCTGCCCCGCACATACACGCGCCAGGAGGCGATGCTGCCCATGCGCGACGGCGTGCGCCTGCACGCGGTGATTCTGCGACCGGCGGATTTGCACGATGTCCCTTCCGCTGGCCTGCCGTTTCTGCTCGCGCGGACGCCCTACGGTGTGGACGACTTCGACTCCGAGAGCGTCAACCACGACAAGCCCGAACTGGCCGCCAGCGGCTACATCTTTGTCTACGAGGACATTCGCGGGCGCTACAAGTCCGAAGGCAGCTTCGTGATGAACCGTCCCATCGTGGCGCACAACAGCGCGAGCGATGTGGACGAGACGACCGACGCGCGCGACACCATCGAATGGCTGCTGAAGAATGTTCCCGGCAACAATGGCCGCGTCGGCGTCTTCGGCCTTTCGTACGACGGCTTTCTTGCCATGATGGCGGGCATCGACGCACATCCGGCGGTCAAGGCCATCTCGCCGCAAGCACCGATGACCGACGTATGGATGGGTGACGACTTCTTCCACAACGGAGCCTTCCGCGAGAGCTACGGCTTCGACTATGTGCAGGAGATGGAGGCGCAGAAGACCGATGCGCTCGTGGACCTGAAGCAGGACATGTACGATTTTTTTCTACTCCACGACAACTTCGCCGGGGCTGTATCAACAGTTCCAAAGATGAGCGATCTGCCCACGGTGAAGGTCTTTCTGACCCAGCCGGTGTACACCTCGTTCTGGCAGGCGATGGCGGTCGAAGATCGGCTTGCAAGCGTTGAAGTGCCAACGCTCGAGGTCGGCGGCTATTGGGACCAGGAGGACATGTGGGGCACACAGGCCGAGTACGCCGCGCTGAAAAAGCACGATGACCAGGTCTATCTGGTGCTTGGCCCGTGGAACCACGGCGGCTGGCAAGGCACGGCGCGGCGGCTGGGATCGGAGTTTGGCAGGCTGGACTTCGGCGAACCAACCGGGACAGAATTTCGTAAAAGATTTGAGGCTCCTTTCTTTGAAAGTTATTTAAAGGACCAAGGTCGGTTTGAACTAACGAATATCGATGGGCAAACAGTCGCAAGTTTCAGGACCGGCGTAAACCAATGGATGCGATATAAAGTCTGGCCCCCTACCGATGGCTTCGAACCTGCGCGGCTCTATCTGGAACCGGGCAAGAAGCTCAGCTTTACTGCTCCCGCAGCCACAGAGGATGCGGTGGCAGCGGCCTATGTGTCGAATCCCGCGGACCCGGTTCCCTACCGTCATCTGCCGATCCAATCGACCTACGCCAAGGGCTCGAAGTGGTATACATGGCTGGTCGAGGACCAGCGTTTTGTGACCGGGCGCAAGGACGTGGCGCGCTTCACACTGCCCACTCTCGACCACGATGTGACCATTACCGGCGACGTTCTGGCCGACCTCTTCGCCGCAACCACGGGAAGCGATGCGGACTGGATCGTCAAGCTGATCGATGTCTATCCAGACGACGCGGCTGCACCAACCCAGCGAGCAAACCCGGAAGCGCCCGATGCGGGCTATCAACTGATGGTTGCCGACGAGATTTTCCGCGGGCGGTATCTCAAGAGCTTCGAGCAGCCTGCGCCGCTCACACCGGGCGCGGTGAACGAGTACAAGTGGAGTCTGCACGGCGTGGACCACACATTCCTGAAGGGGCACAGAATCATGGTGGAGGTGCAGTCGAGCTGGTTCCCGCTGTACGACCGCAATCCTCAGACCTATGTGCCGAACATCATGGTCGCGCCAAAGAGCGCGTACAAGGCTGAGACAATGACGATCTACGGCTCGGCGAAGTGGCCATCGCATCTGGAGATTGAAGTGGAGCGGTAACACTGTTTGTACGCTATTTGTTCGCTATTTATTCTCCCCCTCCCCCTGCCATCCCCCCATGGCGGTGGATGGGTGCGTAAGTGGATTGTTATGTGGTGGCCCAAGGGAAAACTTAGATAATAAATGATTTATTGGTAAGTGGCTTGGAATCAATCTGTTGCGCGGGCTGTGGTTGGCTAAAAGATTGATTTCGTTGATGTTGCGGCTAAAAGATTCAGTACATAAGGGTTATGGGTGAAAAAGAGACTTTGGCGCGGGCGGCTCCGGCAAAAGATTGATTCTATGCGAGTTGCGGATAGAATATTGATTCGGTGCGGCTTGCATCGGTTCTCCTGAAGGTGCAGCGGCGCAACAAAAGCGAATACGGAGATTCTGGCTTCGCCAGAATGACGACGCGTGGGGTTGCCCGAAGCTCGATGGATTTGATTCATATATTAATTGTATCAAGCGGAGCATAACTACTATGCCAACTATTTTTCTTTGGTAAGTGGTTTAGTTGGTATTGGTTAGGAGAATTTTGGGGCGTCGAGGGGCTTGACATGCGGATTTTCTGGGGTTTTCGAGGGGATTATTTTTCGCGTCCTTGATCGCTGACGCGATCAAGGACGCGAAGACATAAAGGGAGGGTCGATTCGGTACGCGTAAAATCACCCAGCGAGCAACAACCGCTCGCCGGGGACCCCGATACGCGTGCCCTTCCGGCGACGGCGACGGCGGAGAAAAATCGGGGAATTTGGGGGAGAAAGGGACCGAGGGTTGAGGGGGTGCGAGCGGTATCGGGGTCCTTCGCGCTCGAAAGACGCGCTCAGGATGACAGCAAGAACAAACAACCGCAGGTTCTTCGACGGAGCAGCTCGCAAAGAACGCGAGCTGCTCCGCTCAGGATGACAGCGTAAAACAAACAACGACGAAGAACAGGAACAGGCAACGGCAAAGGATGGTGGTTCGGGCTGTGTTCATTCCACCCATCGCATGTGACAAAGGCGCGATGGATGGAGCACCCGGCATCTGGGGCATCCGCGTCTGTGCTCTCCCAGGTGCCCAAAAGCGAGGTACCTGGGGCACCCATCTTCAGTGGTTGCTGATTCATTTGCTTGCGGAGCGTTGCGGGGTAGAATGGCTCGCGGCAGGAAACGCTGTTTGGCGGTGCTGCCCAATCAACGGCCAGTCGGCGGAAACGACAGAAGGTGGCGAGAAATGCGTGTGAAGTTGACGTCTTCGTTTGCTGTACTGCTATGCGTTCTATCCCTGACCGTAGCCTGCGCGGCACAGGAGGCTGCCGGGGCTGCCCAGAACACATCCGTCGCGGCACCGGATGCAACTGTCGTTGCACAGGTCCCGGCCGGCGTTCCCCACCTGCAGAAGCAGGGGAATGCGACGCAACTGATCGTGGATGGCAAGCCATATCTGGCGATGGCAGGCGAGCTGAGCAACAACGCGGCGACCAGCCTGGAGAACATGGACACAATCTGGCCGAAGCTGGTGGCGGGCAACCTGAACACGGCGCTGGTGGGCGTCAGTTGGGCGCAGTTTGAGCCAGTGGAGGGCCAGTTCAACTATGTGCAGGTGGATGGCGTGATTGCGAAGGCGCGCGAGAACCACATGCACGTGATCCTGATCTGGTTCGCAAGCTGGAAGAACGGGACTTCAAGCTTTGCGCCGTACTGGGTGAAGAAGGACTATCAGCGGTTCCCGCGGATTCAGATCAATGATGGCAAGACCGTTTCCCTGTCCGGGCCGCTGGAGCTGCTGAGCACCTTCGGCGACGAGACACGCGACGCCGACGCAAAGGCCTTCGGCGCGCTGATGAAGCACGTCGGCGAGGTGGATGGAACGCAGCATACGGTGTTGATGGTCCAGGTGGAGAACGAAGTGGGGGTGCTGCGCGATACGCGGGACCGCTCGCCGGCGGCGAACCGCGCCTACGCTGGACCGGTTCCGGCAAAACTGATGCAGTATATGGAGGCGCACCAGGACTCGCTGATCCCGGAGTTGCGCGATGTGTGGGCGGCCAACGGAACCAAGAAGACCGGCACATGGGAGGAGGTCTTCGGGCCGGGCAAGCCGGCGGACGTGGTGATTCCGATCCAGACCACCAGTCCGCCGATGAGCGCGCTGGACCATCTGACGAACTGGCAGAGCCTGCACTGGCCGTCGGACGAGATCTTCATGGCGTGGAACTACGCGCTGTATCTGCAGAAGGTGGTGGAAACGGGCAAGGCCGCCTACAACATTCCGATGTTCGTGAACGGATGGCTGCAACAGGCCAATCACGCGTGGCCGGGAAGCTTTCCCAGCGGCGGGCCGCTGCCGGAGGTGCATGACGTATGGCGGGCGGGCGCGCCCAGCGTGGACATCCTTGCGCCGGACCTTTATCTCGAGTACTTCGACGAGGTGTGCGCACGGTTCTCGCGCAACGGCAACCCGCTGTTCATTCCCGAGACGAGCACCAACCCGGCCAATGCGATCGTAGCGGTAGGCAAGTACAACAGCATTGGCTTCTCGCCGTTCGGCATCGACGGCAACCGGCCGATCGGGGCGGACCTGGCGGGAACCTACTCCATGCTGGAGCAGCTTGCGCCGATGATCCTGGCGCGGCAGGGCACGGACGCGGTGACCGCGGTGCGAATGAACCAGGGGGATGCTGCCAAGAACGTCAAGCTGGGCAACTACACGCTGACGTTCACCTACACGGGACGGAACATGCGGCTTGCGCCGCAGACCAGAGGGCAGTCGGTGGCATCTCCTCCGCCGCCCGGAGTTGCGGGAGTGAGCGGCAGTGAAGCTCCGCCGGAGGCCGCGGCCGTGCTGATTGCAACCGGTGCCGACGAGTACTACTTTGGCGGCGGGGGAATGCGGGTGGACTTCACGGCCAACTCTCCGGGGCCCGGCAATGTGGGACTGGGGGATGTGCAGGAGGGCAAGTTCGTCGACGGCAAGTGGGTGGTGACGCGGCAGATCGCGGGCGACGACGACGCACAGGGAGAGATCCTGGTGCTGCGGCCGAACAACATCGTGCGGGTGACGCTCTACCGCTATCCATAGAGTGGACGCGTTGGGTAGCATTATGCTACTTTGTGAAGATGAGTCAACCCGTAAAGCTCTCCGATGCTTTGGTTCTCGATGCGCGGCTTGCAGGTGAGGTGTGCGCGCGTTCCATCGCTGGGCAGGTGGAGTACTGGGCACAGGTCGGCCGGTCGGTGGAGCTGCTGCTGGAGGGGGGACAGGTTCTGGCGTTGCGCCGCAGCGGATCGACTCAGTCGCTATCTGCGTTGCTCGATTCCGTGGATTCTCCTGTAGGGCGGGGTCGCGTTGCGGCGTGGCTTCAGAGTCAGCCGTTCCCTCATTACCAGCCATATCCGGACATTCCGGGCCTGCTGGTACGGATCGACGCAGATGGAAGCCGCACGGCAGGACGTTTTGTGAAGCGTCAGTTCATACCGGTAGGCTCCACCTCCAAAGCGCCTACGAAAGCCATCGTTAAAGCCGGCACCAAATGATCTCATCCGTGCTGGACCAGCGTCCGATTGTGGTGGCGCTGGCCGGACCAAACGGGGCTGGCAAGACCACGTTCTATCATGCGCATCTGCAACCGGCTGGGTTGTACCTGGTCAATGCAGACGTGGTTGCACGCGAACTCAACATGGAGCCATACGCCGCCGCGAAGGTTGCAGACAGCATTCGCCGGGAGTTGGTCCGTCAGCGCGAGAGCTTCGTCTTTGAGACGGTGTTCTCCGACCCGGTGGGAGACAAACTCTCGTTTCTCCATGAGACGGCACAGGCAGGCTATACAGTGCTTCTGTGTTTCATCGGAATATCGGGACCGAAAATCTCGGAGGAACGCGTTGCCATGCGCGTCTCGCAGGGTGGACACGATGTGCCAACGGAGAAATTGATCGCTCGTTATCCACGCATCCTGGTCAACCTCATGGCCGCCATTGGGGAAGTTCCGTATGTGTGGATCTTCGATAACGACGATCTCATAACCCCATTCCGGCTTGTAGCCGTGTGTGAGGGCGGACAGATTTCGCTGCTGAACCGTCCCGTTCCGGACTGGCTGCGAAAAGTCCTTCCTCGGGAATTGAAATGAACAGCGCATGTAAAGTGGTGCTGCGGCCGAACAACATCGTGCGGGTGACGCTCTACCGCTGTCCATAGAGCGGATTGAGGCTGCAAACGGTTATGCTAAGGAACATGATTGACATGCCCGCACTGAACTGGCACGGTAAGCGCGTTTTTCTGACCGGCCACACCGGCTTCAAGGGCGGATGGCTCGCGCTGTGGCTGGCGCGGCTGGGGGCGGAGGTCCGCGGCTACTCGCTGGACCCGGCGCCCGAGCCAAACCTGTTCAATGTGGCGCGCGTGGGCGAGGGGCTGGACGATGTGCGCGGCGACATACGAGACGCCGCCGCGCTGGATGCCGCGATGCAGACGTTTGCGCCCGAGGTTGTATTCCACCTGGCCGCGCAGCCGCTGGTGCGGCTCTCGTACGACGACCCGATCGGGACCTACGAGACGAATGTGATCGGCACGGCGCGCGTGCTGGACGCGGTGCGGCGCACGCCGTCGGTGCGTGCCGTCGTCTCGATCACCACGGACAAGTGCTACGAGAACAAGGAGTGGATCTGGGGGTATCGCGAGAGCGACCCGCTGGGCGGCTACGATCCTTATTCCAGCTCGAAGGCATGCGCGGAGATTGTCTCGGCGGCTTATCGGCAGTCGTACTTCCCGGTTGCAAAGCTGGCCGAACATGGCGTGGCGCTGGCTACCGCGCGCGCTGGGAATGTTATCGGCGGGGGGGACTGGTCGGCTGACCGGCTGATTCCGGACCTGGTGCGCGGGTTCGTCGCCGGCGCTGCTGTGCGCATCCGCCGGCCAGAGGCGATACGGCCATGGCAGCACGTCCTGGAGCCGCTGCACGGATACATCCGGCTGGCCGAGCAACTGCTGACGCACGATCCTCGGTACGCAACCGCTTACAACTTCGGGCCATCGGAGGACGACGCACGGCCGGTGGCGTGGATCGCGGAGAAGATGACGAGATTCTGGGGCGACGGCGCGAAGTGGGTGCTCGATCCCGAACCGGGCGTGCATGAGGCGGGCACCCTGAAGCTGGACACTAGCCGTGCGCGAGGCGACCTCGGCTGGACGCCGCAGATGCGGCTGGAGACCGCGCTGGAATGGACCGTGCAGTGGGCGCGCGCATGGCAGTTTGGCGCAGATATGCACGCCATCACGCTGGGCCAGATCGAGGCGTATGAGTCGCTGCTGCAAGCAGTCGGGAAATAGGTCAACCGATCCTTATGCAAATCCTCCGCCGCAGCCTGTTGCGCTTGCTCGCCGCCTTCGTGCTGATCGCACAGGCTGGACTGATGGCCCAGTCGCCTGCCCCGATTGCGGGCGATGCTCGCGCCAGCGTTCGCGCGCTCTTTCTGTCGGACATTCATCTGGACCCGTTCGCCGATCCGGGCAAGGTTTCACGGCTGAATGCGGCACCGGCAAGCGAGTGGCCGGCGATCCTGTCGGCGCCCGACTCGCCCACGCGGGCGAAGGAGTTCGACGCGCTGCAAGAGGCGTGCCCGACGCGCGGCATCGATACACCGTGGGTGCTGTGGCGTTCGAGCGTGGCGGCGATGCACAGCGACGCCGCGCACGCGCGGTTCATCACGTTGAGCGGCGATCTGCTGGCCCACTCGTTCGATTGCAAGTACAAGGCGCTGGTGCCCGGCGCGACCTCCGCCGACTTCGTTGCCTTCACCGGGAAGACCGTGCAAACGATTGCAGACACGCTGCGCGCGGCGCTGCCTGGCGTTCCGCTGTATGTCGCGATGGGCAATAACGACTCCGGTTGCGGCGACTATCAGCTCGATGCGACACACGACGCGTTTCTGGGGCTGGTTGCAAAGATCGTTGCCGAGGCCGCCAATCTCTCAGCGACCGACCGCGCCGTCACTGAGCGCGACTTTGCCGCTGGAGGCAACTACAGCGTGCCGCTGGCCGGGGTGCCGCACACGCGGCTGGTGGTTATCGACGACATCTTCTTCTCCGGCATGTATGCGACTTGTTCCGGCAAGCCGAGCACAGCGCCCGCCGCAGCGCAACTGGCGTGGCTCGCCGGGCAGATTGCAGCCGCGCGCCAGCAGGGCGAGCAGGTCTGGGTGATGGGGCACATCCCGCCCGGCGTCGATCTGTACGCCACGGCGCGCAAGTTTGCCAACATCTGCGCCGGGGCCAAACCGCAGATGTTTCTCAACTCCGAATCGCTGGCCGAGCTGCTGGCGCAGAACGCGGACATCGTACGCCTGGCGATCTTCGGCCACACGCACGCCGACGAGATGCGCCTGCTGACGCCGGAGTCGAACCTGACCAGCGCGCGCGCGCAGACCGCCCGCGGCGTGCCGCTGAAGATCGTCGCGTCGATCACGCCGATCAACGGCAACCGGCCCAGCTTCACGCTGGCCACAATCGACCCGGTGACCGCGACCCTGACTGACTACACGGTCTTCATGGCCTCCAACTCGACTGGCGTAGCCACGACCTGGCCGCCCGAGTACAGCTACTCGACCACCTTCCACGAGCCTGCCTTCGATGCGGCATCGCTGGCAACGCTGATTCCCACGCTGCAATCCGATGGAGCAGCCAAGACGGCGGCCAGCCAGGCCTACCTGCGGAACTACTTCCCCGGCGACATCTCGTCCGCGATCCAGTTCGCGTGGCCCGAGTATGCCTGCTCTCTGGAGCACAATTCCGCGCGGAGCTTTGCCGCCTGCGCGTGCGCCGCTGCAAAGTAAGCGCGCGAAACTGCAAGACTCAGGTGTCCCTCGACCGCACGGGGCAGCGAGTGCTACGATTTTCGGGACGAACCAGATTCACATCACAGCACAAGGAAAAACCATGCGCAGCTTCACCGGTTCTCTGCTTGCACTCGTTCTCACACTCACGCTCTCCGTGGCCCACGCCCAGACGGCGCTACCGGCAGCCACGCCCGCGCCACCGGCAGTTGCAGGCGCTGCGCTGCGTCCGGCTGCGCCCGTGCAACCCACGTTTCCAGTGCCGCCGGCGCTAACAAAAGGCGTGGCCTTCGCCTGCGGCGAAGGGAAGAACGGCGCGACTTCTCTGTTCGCCACCACGCTCTACTCGGAGAAGTCGGCTGGCTGGGACCTGAAGACCGCGCCTAAGGTGGAGAACGGGACCTGCTCGTCCGACAAGCCGTTCTTCTTTTCCATCCCGGTGCCCGAGGGCAACTATCGCGTGAAGATCCTGTTTGGCGGTCCTGCGGACACAGTGGTCACGGTCCGTGCCGAGGCCCGCCGGCTGATGCTGGAGAAAGTTGCCGTCAAGGCCAACGCCACGCTGGAAAAAGACTTCGACGTCAACGTCCGCGTCCCCGAGTTCCTCAACCCCGACGGCACACCCAACCGCGTCCGCCTGAAGCAGCGCGAGTTCGGCAACCTGAACTGGGACAATAAGCTCACCATCGAGATCAACGGGACGAATCCAAGCTTTCATGCCTTGTCCATCACGCCTCTGACCGGCTCGTTTGCCGATGCGGTGGTGTATCTCGGCGGCGACTCGACCATGGTCGATCAGGACACCAATCCGTGGGCCTCGTGGGGGCAGCAGTTGCCGCGCTTCTTCCTGCCCGGCGTAGCGATTGCCAACAACGCCGAGTCCGGCGAGACTTCGGCGTCCTTCCAGGGCGAGCAGCGATTCGCCAAGATCATGTCCGTCATCAAGCCCGGCGACTACTTCTTCATGCAGTTCAACCACAACGACCAGAAAGCCGGCGCCGTGACGCTGGACCGGTACAAGGAGATCCTGACCAGCTTCGTCACGCAGGTGCGGTCCAAGGGAGCCATCCCAGTGATTGTGACCGCGCAGCACCGCCGGAGCTTCGACGCAAGCGGGCACATTACCAACTCGCTGGGCGACTATCCCGCCGCCGCGCGCAAGGTGGCCGCCGACAACAAGGTTGCGCTGATCGACCTGACCGCGATGAGCGAGGTGATGTTCAATGCCATGGGCGACGAGGGCAGCAAGCACGCCTTCATGTACTTCCCCGCCCACACCTTCCCCGGACAGGACAAGGAATACGCCGACATCACCCACTTCAACAACTACGGGGCGTATGAGCTGGCGCGCTGCATCGTCAAAGGCATCGGCGAGAACAAGATGTACATCGCCGTGCATCTCGATCCCGCTGTGGCGGACTTCGATCCCGCGAAGCCCGACCCGTTCGCCACGTTCAGCCTGCCGCAGACGCCCATGATGACGCAGGAAGACCCAACGAAGATTCCGCAGGCGAATTTGAAGTAAGCGTCGGCAGGCCGCTTCGCTGTCATTCCGCGGCACAATGGTGCAGACCATTGTGGAGCAAGCAAAAGCAGATTCCTCCGCTGCGCTGCGGAATGACAAACATAGGGGCTGCGGAATGACAAACATAGGGGCTGCGGAATGACAAACATAGGGGCTGCGGAATGACAAACATAGGGGCTGCGAAATGACAAACATAATTGGTCTATAGCAATTGTGAAGCTGCTCTAATCCCTTTTGGCGGTTCCCTGCTTGAGCAGCCCTCGATAGAGCTCGACGGTCTGGACGGCGATTGCCTGCCAGGCGAAGGTCTGTTCGGCGCGCTTGCGACCGGCTGCGCCCATCCGCGCGCAGAGGTCTGGGTTGGCCATCAGCTCGGCGATGCGCGCGGCCAGATCGCGGGCGAAGCGGTCTACATCGAGTGGAAAACCAGTGACTGGATCGGGATCGAAGGGTACCAGGCGGCCGGTGACTCCATCGACCACCACCTCCAGAATGCCACCCACCGCGCTGGCAACGACGGGAGCGCCGCAGGCCATTGCCTCCAGATTGATAATCCCGAAGGGCTCATAGACCGATGGGCAGCAGAAGACCGCGCAGTTGGAATAAAGCTCGATGGCCTCCGCCTTCGTCGTCATGTTCTCGACGCAGATAATGTTCCCGCCCGCCGCCCGCGCAGCCTCCACATGCACTCGCATCTCGTCCGCGATCTCGGGGGTGTCGGGCGCGCCCGCGCAGAGAACGACTTGAGTTCCGGGCGCGAGGTAGCGAACCGCATCGACCAGATGGGTGACGCCCTTCTGCCGCGTGATGCGTCCCACGAAGAGGACGTAAGGCTTGGTATGGTCCACGCCATACTTTGTGAGCGCATCGGTGTGCGGCGTGTACCGATATTGCTTCAGGTCGATACCGTTGTAGATGACATGCACCTTGGCAGCGTCCACCTCGGGGTAGGCGCGCAGGATGTCTGCCTTGGTTCCGTTCGAGACGGCGATGATGGCGTCCGCGTCGAGGACCGCCGTGCGCTCCATCCAGGAGCTCATGGCGTAGCCGGAGCCGAGCTGTTCGGCCTTCCATGCGCGCAGCGGTTCCAGGCTGTGTGTGGTCAGCACAAAGGGGATGCCATAGAGTTTTTTGGCGAGAAAGCCAGCCATTGCCGCGTACCAGGTGTGGGTGTGGACGATGTCGATGCTGCCCAGCTCCTTCATCTGCACGAGGTTCAGTGCCAGCGCATCGACGGCTGTCTTGAACTTGACGGCTGGCCCGGAGTCGACGCCGGCGGCAATCTCGGGAGGCGGTTCATCTCCGCGCACATGCAGGTTGCCCGCGACGAGCCGCTGCGTACCCCAGCAGTGGACCTCGACCTCGATCAGACGGGCAAGCTCGCGGCTCAGGTATTCCACATGCACGCCCGCTCCGCCATAGACTTCGGGCGGATACTCCCGTGTGATCAAGCCAACCCGCATCGCGATCTCCATTCCCTGAAAAGCAGATTTCCTCGCAACAGGATACGCCTTGAAAGATTCATCGCGATGGACTACCGTGATTCGACGGAAGAACGGCCTTCCGTTGCCGCGCGCGCAATTTTGGAATTGAACGCTCCACGAGTGCCTGTCCGCGACAAGACACCCTGCAATCGTGAATAATGGGCAGCGCCGAAACTCATGACGCGCGCGAGCCGTATCTCAATCGAAGGCCGCCGCTCAGGAATCGACGATCCAGAATGCAGCAGCCGCAACCGCCAGACCGGAGAACCCCATGAACCAGCATCGCACGCAGTCCCTCCTCACCCTAGCATCTCGCACAATTTTTGCCTCTCTGCTTACGATTTCCGTATTCGCACTGGTGCTTGCTCCCGAGTGCGGCGCCCAGGCCACGGCAAAACCGGCCGCGCAGAAGCCGTCGGCAGCCGTCGGGCAGACGACCGCTGCTGTCTCCGTTGCGTCGCTGCGCGCGGGATTTGCGAATCCGCCGAACGAGGCGCGGCCGATGGTCCGCTGGTGGTGGTTTGGCCCGACGGTGGTGAAGCCTGAGATCCTGCGCGAACTGCAGCAGATGAAGGCCGACGGCATCCAGGGGGCGGAGATGGCCTTCGAGTATGCCGAAGTGCTGGACGACCCGGCCAAGGGCCTCAAGACGCTTCCCTTCCTCTCGCCCGAGATGCTGGACGACGTGGCGTATGCGCAGGCTGAGGGACGCAAGCTGGGACTGCGCATCGACCTGACGCTCTGCTCGGGCTGGCCCTACGGCGGCCCCAACACGCCGCTTTCCGAGGCCATCACAGACATCCGTGTTGCCCAGGTTCCTGTGCCCGCGGGCGCTGCTTCCGTCGCAATGCCCAGCCTGCGAGAGGGTGAGTCGCTGATCGCGACGGACATCGCCGACGTCGTTGCTAGCTCACCAGCGCCTGCGCCTGCCCCAGCGGCGGGAGGCATTGCAGGCCGCGGCGGACGTGGCGGCGGTCCAGCGGCAGCCAACTACGACGCAAGCACCGCCAAGCCGCTCACCGTCTCCGGCAACACGGCCGCCGTCGCGCCCGCCGACAAGCCGCGCACTGCGCTCTTCTTCATCCAGAGCCATCCGAGGATGCAGGTGAAGCGCGCCGCCGTGGGGGCCGAGGGCTTTGTGCTGGACCACTTCTCGCACGACGCCGTCTCTCACTATCTGCAGAAAGTCGGCACGCCGCTGCTTGGCGCGTTCGGCTCGACCCCGCCGTACGCCATCTTCTCCGACTCGCTGGAGGCGGGCGGCTCCGGCTGGACCCCCAATTTGCCGGCCGAGTTCCTGAAGCGCCGCGGCTACGACCTGATCCCCCATCTGCCGGAGCTGGCCGCCGGAGGCAGTGTGGCGGCCGACACGGTGCGCCACGACTACGGCGAGACGCTGACCGACCTGGTGGACGAGAACTACCTGACGCAGCTCACCAACTTCGCCGTTGCCCATCACACGAAGTTCCGCTCGCAGACCTACGGTGAACCGGCGGTGGACTTCTCCAGCCAGAACATTGCTTCGCTGGCCGAGGGCGAAGGGCCGCAGTGGCGCGCCTTCTCCACCCTGCGCTGGGCGACCTCGGCCAACCACGTCTACAACCACGTGGTCAGCTCCGGCGAGACGTTCACCTGGCTGCACTCGCCGGTGTTCCGCGCCATTCCGCTGGACATGAAGGCCGAGGCCGACATCGACTTCATCATGGGCGAGAACCAGATCATGTGCCACGGCTGGCCGTACTCGGCGCCGGACGGCGAAGTGCCGGAGCCGGGCTGGAGCCTGTACGCCGCGGCGTCGTTCAACAACCACAACCCGTGGCACCCGGTGATGCCCGCCGTGACCGCCTACATCGGACGCATGAGCTACCTGCTACGCCAGGGCAAGCCCGCCAACCAGGTCGCCGTCATGATGCCCACCGACGACGCATGGGCCACCTTTGCGCCGGGCCGCGCATCGGTGACCGCGGCCATGGGCCGGTACGTCACGCCGGCGATGATGTCCACTATCCTTTCGGCGGGCTATAACGTGGACTTCATCGACGCCAAGGCGATCGACAAGGTTGGCATTGGCGCGCACCAGATTCTGATTCTGCCGAACATGCAGCGCATCCCGGTGGAGACGCTGAAGAATATCGCGGCGTACGTTAAGAGCGGCGGCAAGGCGATTGCCGTCGGTCACCTGCCGACGCTTACGCCCGAAGGAAAACCGCTGGGCGATGCGGGCGGGGACACCTCCGAGATCGCGCTTGTGCCCGACGAGACGAGTCTGGCGCAGGCGCTGCAGCACGCCGCACGGCCCGACTTCCAGATCTCTGCCACGGACGACGCAAGCCGCAACACAATCGGCTTCATCCGCCGCAAGCTGGCTAACGCCGACATCTACCTGGTGGTGAATACATCCAACCAGCCCATCGACACCAGCGCAACCTTCACCACAACGCATAAGTACGCCGAAGAGTGGGATGGCGACAACGCGACTGCCACCGCAGCCTCGGCAACTGCGCAGCCGATCCACCTGGTTGCCTACGGATCGCGCGTCTTTGTCTTTAGTGACACGCCATCCGCCGCCAAGTCCGCGCCTGCGCCGGCGAAGCAGATCGCCGACCTGAGCAACGACTGGAAGGTCAACTTCACGGGTCTCAACAAGAGCGTCGATGAGTCTACGCCGACCGACTGGATCGCCGATCCCGCAACCATCCACTACTCCGGCGAAGGCATCTACACGCGCGACTTCACGCTAACGGCTGCACCCACTGGAGCTGTCTTCCTCGAAGTCGATGGAGGCAAGCCGGAGACCGTTCCAGCTCGTGCCACGCACATCGCAGCCTACTACGATCCGCCGGTGCAGGCTGCCGCTCTGGTCACCATCAACGGCAAAACGGCGGGAGCACTGTGGCACCCGCCCTACCGGCTCGACGTCTCCAAGCTGCTGAAGCCTGGCGTGAACCACATCGAGATCGATGTCTACAACACCGCGCTCAATGCCTGGTCTGCCCTGCCGCCGCACGACTACGCTCCGTTGATCGCAAAGTACGGCGACAAGTTCCAGATGCAGGACCTGAACCTGGTGGCTCCCATCAGCTCCGGTCTGCTGGGGCCGGTTCACCTCGTGACTGCGGAGGGCAAATGAATAGCCGCACCATGAAGTTTCGCGCAGCGATTCTTGCCAGCGCGATGGCAATCGCGTCCACGGCAATTGCCGCACAGAAGATATTATTAGTCAATGATTTCGGGGCCAAAGGCGACAGTATTACTTTAGATACCACGGCCATTCAAAAAGCTATTGATACGGCCGCACCGAAAGGCGAGACAGTCAGCTTCAAACCAGGAACCTACCTGACCGGGGCAATCTTCCTGAAGTCCGGCGTGACGCTGGACGTTCCAGACGGCGTCACGCTCACCGGATCGCAGGACATTAAGGACTACCCGGAGCACGCCACACGCATTGCCGGGATCGAGATGACGTGGCCCGCGGCGCTGATCAACATCCGCGACGCGCACGACGTGACGCTGACTGGCAAGGGGACCATCGACGGCAACGGGGCTGTGTGGTGGAAGGTCTACAACGACCTGCGCGCCGTATACACGCCCAAAGGGCTGCGCTGGGCCTCGGACTACGACGCCAAGCGGGTTCGCCTCAGCCTGATCCAGAACTCGTATAACGTCCACTTCGGTGGCGGCATCACGCTGAAGCGCTCCGGCTTCTGGACTGTGCAGGTGCTCTACTCGCACGACGTGGTGATCGATGGCGTCACGATCCGCAACAACGAGGGCGGACGCGGGCCATCGACAGACGGCATCGATATCGACTCGTCGCGCGGGATCGATGTATCGCACGCCGACATCGACGCCAACGACGACGCGCTGTGCCTCAAGAGTGGCCGCGATTCGGATGGACTCAGGGTGAATCGGCCCACCGAGGACATCAAGATCCACGACTCGATCATCCGTCGCGGGGCCGCGGCCATCACCATCGGCTCGGAGACCTCCGGCGGCTTCCACAACATCGAGGTGTGGAACCTGACCGTACCGGCTGGCCCAAACAACAGCGTCGGCAATGGCGTTCTCTTCAAGAGCGCGCACACACGCGGCGGAACGGCCACGGACATTCGCATCCACGACCTCACGCTGGAGAACGTGGCCACACCCATCTCGATGACGATGAACTGGAACCCCAGCTACAGCTACGCCGTGTTGCCGCCGGGCACAGACAGCAAGACCATGCCACCCTACTGGGTTCCGCTGACCACTCCAGTCTCCGACGCGCAGGGGCGGCCGCACTTCTCCGGCGTTCACATCTGGAACATCAAAGCGACCGGCGCGCGGCGGGCGTTTTCGGTGGAGGCCTACAAGGACGCTCCGCTGACCGATTTCAAGTTCGACCACCTCGACATCCAGGCCGCCAGCGCAGGCTCCATCGCCGACGCCAAGGACTGGAGCTTCGCCGACGACAAACTCACCATCGCCGACGGCAGCGTCGTTAGAGTCACCGACTCGACCAACGTCACCGGACTGCCCGCCGCAAGCGCAGCCCAAGGCGCAACACCAGCCCACTAGGTCTCTGACCGTGTGAATTTGTACGATCCCACCCTTGCGGCAAGAGCAAGTACGCCGCAAGGATGGGGCACCCACTTTGGTACAACAATAGGCGGTCAGAGACCTAGCAGCGTTTCAGATCGCTCAAAAACGTCACCATTCTGAGCGCAGAGCGGAAGACGATGCGCAAACCCAAACTCGGCCAGAACTTTCTGATTGACGACGAAGCGCGCAACGCGATTGTGGACGGGCTTGGCGCGCTCGGCGAGCGGACTGTGATCGAGATCGGTCCCGGACACGGCGCGATTACAGCAATCCTGGCTGCGCGCTGCCGTCGGCTGATCGCGATCGAGATCGATCCGGCGCTGGCCGCCGAATTGCGCTTCCGCTTTCGCGAACAGCCGCAGGTTGAGGTGGTAGAGGCCGATGTTCTGGACGTGGATTTCGCTGCGCTGCTGCAACAGGACGAGAGCGCAGATGTGGTTGGCAATCTTCCCTACTACATCACATCGCCAATCCTGCTGCGGCTGTTTGCCGCCGGAGCGCGCGGGCTGCTGGCGCGCGCCGTGGTGATGATGCAGCGCGAGGTTGCTGACCGGTTGAGTGCCGCGCCGGGTTGCCGCGAGTATGGGCTGCTGGCGGCGACTACGCAGATCAATGCCCGCGTGGAGACGCTGTTTACGCTGCCACCCGCGGCCTTCTCGCCGCCGCCGGAGGTTTTTTCTACCGTGCTGCGGCTGGAGTTTGCGCCTCGCTTTGTCGAGCTCGGCGTGGATGCGGCAGGGTTCGACGCGTTTCTGCACCGATGCTTCGCGCAGAAGCGCAAGACGTTGGCGAACAATCTGCGCGCGGCCAGCCACACGGGCGCGCGCGGCTATACGGCGGACGAGATTCATGCAGCGTGGCCTGCCGGGATTCCTGTGCTGGCCCGCGCCGAATCGCTTGCCCTGGAACCGCTGGCCGCGCTCTACCGCGTGCTCGCGCCACTGGGCTGGAGCGCGGAATAAGCAGCTACTGCGCGGCTTGCCGCGCCTGCGCAGGAACCAGTGTGAGAAGTGCCAGCGCGCGCATTCGCACTCGCTCGATCACCTCCGCGTCGTCCGCAATCGAGCGCAGCGTGGTCGCAATCGTCCCCAGTTCCAGAGCGTGTCCCTCAGAAACCTGCTGAGTCAGAAAGCTCATCGCCGTGTCCAGGCCGAGCCGGTCGTAGCGATGCATGTGGTCCAGCGCGCGGCCCTCGTCCATCGTCTCGGCTATGGCCAGGAAGAGGCCGGTCAGCACATCCACTCCCTTGTTTTCAGTGTAGTTATAGGTGCAGGAATGCGTGGTTCCGGGAGCAGCATAGGTGAGGGTTTTTGTGCCCGTATCGGCCACGTTCTTCGCCTTCGAGGCGCACGCAATGTTGAAGTGGTCGAGTTCTTCGGCCAGCGCGAAGATTCTGCGTGTGGTCTGAATGGAGAGCGCAAATTTTTGCTCAAAGGCCACGGTCGCGGGCTGCGCCGGAACGCCGCGAACCACCGTCTGGGCCTGCTCGCCGGTGTAGGTCCCCAGGCCGTTGCGGTCGACCGAGAGAGTGAATCTCGGCACCGGCAGCCCCGTTCGCTCAAAGGCGAAGCTGACCTCGGCTGCCGTTTCCGATTCCGATTCCGAAGGCCGCTGCGCTCGCAGGGTTGCGCCGCAGAGCAGAAGAAGCAAAACGAATGCGGCGGAGATTGCGCTGCGATGGATGCGCGTCACCGGTTGGCTCCTTGCAGGAGGAGCGTCTGCGCGGTGTGGATGTGGCAGATGGCGATGGCCAGCGCGTCGGCGGCGTCGGGCGAGTCGGGTGGGGCGTCGAGCGCGAGCAGGCGCGTCACCATGAACTGCACCTGTTCCTTGGCGGCGAGGCCGTAGCCGGTAACGGAGGACTTAATGGAGAGCGGGGCGTACTCGGCGACGGTGAGGTTGCAGGTGGCGGCGGCCAGCATTGCGACTCCGCGCACCTGGCCCAGCTTCAGCGCGGACTTGGCGTTGGCGGAGAAGAAGACCTCTTCGATGGCGACGCAGTCTGGCTCATATTGCGTGATGCGCGCGATCAGCTCGGCGTAGACCTGCGCGAGACGCAGCGGCGTCTTCTCTTTTTTGTTGAGGCGGATGGTCCCCGAGGCGACGTGGATCAGACGCGGCGTACGCGCCTCGTGGTCCATCTCCACCACGCCGTAACCGGTGAACTCCGTGCCGCAATCAATCCCAAACGCCCGCATGAGGGAAGTCTAGAACAAACTCAACATTGACGTACCGCTCAATACACGATCCACCAGGCGGAGGGATAAATTTGCATCTCAATCACGGTTTGATCGTAGCCAAGAACTCTGCTACATCGTTTTTTACGAGGTCGTTAAACGGCCAAGGGCCTCCAATAATTTGTTCGTGAACCGTATTCACAAACTCTCGGAGAGCCTTGAAGTATTTCTCATCGGCACCATCGGCGAACGCCCCCAGCGTAGCGTTTGCTTCGATTGTGTCGAGATCGTTGTGTGACAATATTTTGTTGCGAACGTCCAATAGCTGTTTTGCAAAATCACCTAGTTCTATCGCCAGTGCCTCAAGGCGAGTGCGCACGGAATCAGACCAGCTCCCATACTTGAGCACATAGTCAATTCCAAGGTTGGAATTGCTATTCGTATTGGCTTTGTCATGGAGTTTAACAATTTGAAGTAAACCATACTCATGGCTGATGATAGAAAGGCGTTCCAGCTCTCTTCCGGCAATCGAGTTCATAAGTTCAGGATTGCGCGGATTCTTGTCAAATAGTGCGAGATGATTAAGCCAGACCTCATGCGCCCAATCGCATCGCTTACAGAACTCCACAACGACGGAGGCAGAAAGCGCGGGCATTGATTTGGTCATTCTCTATCCCCTTCGTCGGTTCTGCTGTCGACCGTTAGGCCTTCTTCTAGCCCTTCAGTTCTTCTAAGGATTCAAGACTACTTGCTGATGCCATCGAGGGGGGAGCTGGCGGTGGCGTAGAGGCGGCGGGACATGCGGCCGGCGAGGAAGGCCTGGCGACCGGCGAGAACTCCGTGCTGCATGGCTTCGGCCATGAGGATGGGGTCTTGCGCGGCGGCGATGGCGGTGTTCATCAGGACGCCGTCGAAGCCGAGTTCCATGGCCAGCGTCGCGTCGGAGGCGGTGCCTACGCCTGCGTCAACGATGAGCGGAACCTCGGTGATGAGCTCGCGGAGGATGCGCAGGTTGGCGGTGTTCTGCAGGCCGAGGCCGCTGCCGATGGGCGCGCCGAGAGGCATGACGGCGGCGGCGCCCGCGTCGATGAGGCGGCGGGCAAAGACGATGTCGTCGGAGGTGTAGGGCAGGACGGTGAAGCCCTCCTTGACGAGGACGCGCGTGGCCTCCAGCGTGGCCTGAATGTCTGGGTAGAGCGTGGCCTTGTCGCCGATGACCTCGATCTTGACCCAGTCGGAGAGGCCGACCTCGCGGCCCAGGAGCGCGGCGCGGATGGCCTCGTCGGCGGTGAAGCAGCCGGCGGTGTTGGGCAGAAGGAAGAAGCGCTTGGGATCGATGAAGTCGAGCAGCGACTCGCTGCTGCGGTCGAGGTTGACGCGGCGCACGGCGACGGTGACCATCTCCGCGCCGGAGGCTTCGATGGCGGCCTTGGTCTGCGGGCCATCCTTGTACTTCCCTGTTCCAACAATGAGACGAGACTTGAACGCGCGACCGGCGATGACGAGAGGTTCCATGGAGATAGTTTACTAGGTTCGAGGTTCGAGGTTCGAGGGAAAGGCAGAAACACAAAGCCCGAAGCATAAACACAAAGCCCGCGGCTTAAACACAAAGCCCACACCTGGGGGCGCGGGCTTTGCGGCGGTGATCTGTTGAGATTGACCTGAGGCGTCCTTGCCCGGACGGCCCTCGGCGCAGGATTGCGAAATCGCCGAACTACAGTTACAGCCAAGAGCAGGACGCTCTAAGCCTCAGTCACCTCACGATGCGTTTTGCAACTGTTGCAATCAATTTTCATAGGCTGGACCATCCTCCTTTCCCGTGTAAATGCAGCGTACGCGAGCTGGGCGGGATGGTCAAGATGCGTGTTGCTGAGTCTCGCGCGTCTGGCTGCGCGCTACTTCAAATAGGCGCGGACCAGGTCGATCAGGTCCTCTGCCAGTTCGTAGGGTTGGATTCCGGTCTTATCCGAGGAGAGCAGGTGCAGGCGGATGTGGTCTTCCAGCACCTCGGCCATCAGGCTGTTGATGCCTCCGCGCACATTGGCCAGCAGCATGAGGACGTCCGCGCAGTCATCGCCGGTGGTCAGGGAGCGCTCGATGGAATCGACCTGTCCTCGGATGCGCTTGATGCGGGCGATCAGCTTCTGTTTTTCTTTATCGGGATGCGTCATCATTTACCGATTTTATACGCATAACTTACCGATCTTATACTTGACAGTATCCTAGGGGGATATGGTACAACAAGCAAGACGAGTTAACTGCGCCCGCCGGAGAATCGGAAACTTTATGAGCAATGAATCCGCACAAGAGCCTCCAAGTACTGGGATCTCTACCCTGTGCTGCGAAGAGCGCTCAGAGAACCGCCTATAGCCTATCTACAGACGATTCTCTCACCGCTCATCCAGCATACGACCTGTGATTTGAGCGCGTGAGCCTGCAACAGAAAGTCCGACTCACCCCTCCCGAACCGATGATTTGTGCAGCACAGCCGATCTGCGCCGATGGCGCTGAATCTGGTTGGGCGCGCGCAGACCGCCAAAGGAGGAACCATGTTCAACAATATCCTCACACTCCAGAGGCCCATCCGCCTGATCTGTTTCTGGGTCCGCACCGGCAATCCACGGAATCCGCTCGCTTGTGTCTGGGTGGATAGCAACGCACGGAACAATTGCAAAGAGGCGTCCTCCTCGAACGATAAATTGGGGGGGATGCTACTGTGCGCCTAGAGGAACTCGAACGCGAAGAATCCCAGCTCCTGGATGAGACGCCGATCAACGTCGTCTCGGTGCCGGAGCCCCAAGGTTTCGTCGTTCGCCACAAATGGCAGAAGCACCTGCTTACCTATCTGATGGTCTTTGGCCCCGGACTGATCGTAATGGTGGCGGACAACGACGGTGGCGCCGTCTCCACCTACATGCAGGCCGGCGGGCAGTACGGGTTGCATCTGCTGTGGACTCTGGTTGTGCTGCTGCCCATCTGCTACTTTGTGCAGGAGATGGTGGCGCGCCTGGGGATTGCGACCGGCAAAGGCCACGCCGCAATGATCTACGAGCGCTTCGGAAAGTGGTGGGGACGGTTTTCGCTCTTCGATCTTCTGCTGGTCAACTTCCTTACACTGATCACGGAATTCGCCGCCATCTCGCTGGCGCTGAGCGCGATGGGCGTAAGCCCACGCATCGCTGTCCCTGTAGCAGCGCTGGGCCTGACTCTGCTGGTGATTACAGGCAGCTATCTTCGCTGGGAGCGCGCCGTCATCGCGCTCTGCCTGCTGGACCTGACCTGGTTTGTGCTGGCCTTCCTGGTGCATCCCAGTTGGGCCACGGTGGCGCGCAAGACGCTGGTTCCCACCATGCCCCTCGGCGGCGTCACCAGCAGCCTGGTCTTTCTGGTCATCGCTGTTGTGGGCACGACCATTGCTCCGTGGCAGCTCTTCTTCCAGCAGAGCTGCGTGGCGGAGAAGCGGCTGCGCTTTGCCGATCTGAAGTGGGCGCGCCTGGACACACTCATTGGCTCGCTTATCACGGTTACCGTGGCCGCAGCCATGATGCTGGTGGGAAACTACGGCTTTCAGCACGGAATTGTCTTTCACGACCCGGCGCAGTTTGCCGTAGCAATCATGCCGATGCTCGGCCACTTTATGCGCAACAGCATTCTGCTTCTGATGGTGAATGCAGCCGTGCTGGGAGCAACAGCCATCTCGCTGGCCAGCGCGTGGGCTTACGGCGAGGTGAAGGGATGGGAGCACTCGCTGCACAAGAAGCTGTGGGAGGCCCCGGGATTTTACGCGACGTATATCGCCTGTGTTGGCGTGGCCGCGGCGATTGTTCTGATCCCGCATGTCCCGCTGCAACTGGTCATCGTCAGCGTGCAGGTCTTCGCGGGGCTGATCCTTCCCTCGGCCATCGTCTTTTTGCAACTGCTGCTCAACGACCGCGAACTGCTGGGCGATCGCTGGGTCAACAAACCGTGGAACAACGTCATCAACTGGACGATTATCGTCGTCCTCTTTGCCCTGTCGCTGCTGCTGGCGGCACAGGTAATGCTGCCAAATTTATTCAACTGAAAACGCATCGTCAACTGAAGATTCGAGGTAACCCATGGCATCCGTACAGAACTCTTTCGAACCGCAGTTCTTCAACGTTATCCACCCGCTCAACGATGTGCCGGAGCAGAAGTGCTCCAGCGAAGGTCTGGGCCGAATCGCTATGACGCGCGCAGTCCGCATCTCGCTCGGCACGCTGCGGGCCTACCTTATTTTGATGACTCTGATGCTCGGCTATCACGTGCTGGACCTGGCCGGGGTACTGCACAGGATATTCTAGGCGACGCCTCGAAGGAGCCTCCATGTAAGTAAAGGAGACAAGGAGGTGTTGTATCTATGTCTTAAGCCGCCGTCACATTCCGGCAATCCTGCATCTATAAACTTGCAAAGGCTCTATGCTGAAAATGTCCCTTAGATGGCTCCTTCTTGGTCTTCCCCTATGCTTCGCGACCGGTGCGGCGGCGCAGTCGATCGATCCGGTGCAGGCGGATGCGGCGCAAGCGATTCGCAACCAGCCTGTAGCGCAAGTCGCAGCCGAGCAGACAGCGCCGGCGATGTTTCCTCATCCCGACGGCACGCGGTACTTTCTCGCCGGGCAGGCCAACATCATCTTTCAGGCGCATGGGCCGTTCCACTCGCCGTACGAGGGGACGAACAGCCTGCTGGGGCGCGGGGAGTACAAGACGTCGCTGATCGGCACGCTGTATATGGGCGCGGAACTGGTGCGCAATCCGGCGCGGCACCTGGAGGCGATCTACGACGAGGAGTCGGCGGGCGGCCGCGGGATCAGCGAGGCGCTGGGGCTGGCGGGATTCACCAACCTGGACGTGGTGCGCAATCCGAACCTCGGGCCAATTCCCTACATGGCGCGCGTGCAGTTGCACCAGACGCTTGGCTTCACCAGCAAAACAGTGGCCTCCGCGCGCGGGCCGTTCTCGCTGGCAACCGAGGTTCCGGAGCGGCGGCTGGAGCTGCGCGTGGGCAAGATGGGGCTCCCGGACTTTTTTGACCTGAACAGCGTCGGTACCGACAGCCACTTGCAGTTCCTCAACTGGACCACCGACAACAACGGCGCGTGGGACTATGCCGCCGATACGCGCGGCTACACCTACGCCGCGATTGCGGAGTACGACGACAAGGCATTGTCCGCGCGCTATAGCGTTGCCACCATGCCGACGGTGGCCAACGGCATCGACTTCGACTGGAGCCTGAAGCGCGCCAGCGGACAGAATATGGAGGTCGAGTGGCGGCATGGATTGCTCGGCTGGCTGGTCTCGCCGGATCGCAAAGGCGTGGTGCGCGCGCTGAGCTACGTCAACCATGGGCACATGGGGCTTTATCGCGCGGCGAATGCAGCGTATCTGGCGAAGGTGGATGCGACGCCGGATATTACGAAGCATGAGACGTTCGGCGCGGTGAAGTACGGCTTCGGACTGAACGCCGAGCAGGAACTGACGGAGAACCTGCGCGTCTTCGGACGATTTGGGTGGAATGAGGGACAGCACGAGAGCTACGTCTACACCGAGGTCGATCAGACGGTCGAACTGGGCGGCGACTTTGCAGGCAGGCAATGGGGACGCGCCAACGACAAGGTTGGACTCGCGTTTGTGAGCAACGCGATCAAGCGCGACCACCAGGAGTATCTGAAGCTGGGCGGGCTGGGATTTCTGCTGGGCGATGGGAAGCTGAACTACGCGCGCGAAGACATTCTGGAGGGCTACTACAACATGCACGCGTGGCGCGGCGTCTACTACGCGCTGGACGCGCAGTACATCGACCATCCGGGATATAACCAGGACCGCGGGCCGGTGCTGGTGGAATCCGTTCGCATGCATGTTGACTTTTAGATAAGAGCCCGATTCACAGCCACCCTGAGCGGCGGCAGTTCAGTCTTCACCGTGTTCCAGACGATCCGGTCGTCCACACGGCGATATTCATGTCGCAGGATATTTCCCATTCCACGAATTCCCTTCCAGTCCAGCCCAGGGCAGATTGACTCTGCGTCGTCTCCCAGCCGGATTGCTGCCTCAGTAATAATCTGCATTTGTCGCTCGATCGCGGACTGGGTCTTGAAGTCATTCACATAGTCGGCAAGGCTCATGCCTCCCAGAAACTCCTCGATGCGGTCGATGCTCTGTAGAATGTCTCGCAGATGCATCTGCGTATCCCTAAAAGGCAAGGACAGCCTCCCGCAGAACCCGATCACGCACCGGCTCTCGCATCCACTCCGCCGACGACAGGTCGACTCTCGCTCCGAGAAGATCGCTCAGACGGCTCTCAAGCCCGCCGACCGTCACCAGTGTCAGGCACTTCGTTGGCGCGAACTCGGCCAGAAGATCGACGTCGGACTCGGGCGATGCTTCCCCTCGCGCAACCGATCCGAAGAGACGCAGGTGGACAAGCCCCTCGGCGCTCAACTCCGAGGCGTGTTCGCGAAGTATCGCGAGGATATGTTCCGTGTCCATAGCTAGACTCTGACACATTCCGCCAAGCCATACAATCCCCATCTCAATCCGCGGCGACAGACCGTATACTTCAAACGTGACTACGCCATACCTCTTCGAGCTGCTCGGATTCGTTATCGGACTGCTGTTCGGGAGCTTCCTGAACGTGTGCATCTCGCGACTGCCGGGGCATGAGTCCATCATGACGCCCGGCTCGCACTGCATGGCGTGTGGGCATTCCATCCGCTGGTACGACAATGTACCCGTGTTGAGTTGGATGCTGTTGCGTGGGCGATGTAGAGATTGCAAGGCGCGAATCTCTTGGCGGTACCCCGCAGTGGAGTTGGCGGTGGGGGTTTGGTTCGCGATTTTCATTTCTGATGCTTATGAAGGCGTCGTCCACACCTGGACTACGAACGATACGGTAGTCACTTGGTTTGCGGGTCACTTGATTGCACTGGTTGGATCGCTGATCCTAGGTTTTTTATTGATCGGCCTGATGGTGATGGACTGGCAGACGCAGCGGCTGCCGGATGCGTTCACGCTGACTGGGATCGGCATCGGCTTCCTGCTGGTCTGCGTGCAGGCATTCTTTCTTGCGCCAGGCGAGGGCGACATTGTGCTGAACACGACGCACCAGCTTCGGATGTCGAGTCCGGGAAGCTTTGCGTCGCAGGGCAACGTCTTTCTGACCGGCACGGAGGCGCTGATCATGGGGCGCATCGCGGCGATCGCGGGCGCGGCGCTGATTCTGCTGGCGGTGCGCTGGGGCTATAAGGCGCTGCGCAAGCGCGATGGCATGGGGTTGGGCGATGTGAAGCTGCTGGCCATGATCGCCGCGTTTCTCGGCTTCGGCGAGACGCTGCTCGCGCTCTTCGCCGGAGTGCTTGCGGCCAGTGTCTATGGCATCGTTCTGCTGGCGCGCCGACGGGCTAGTGGCGCGAGCAGGCTCCCGCTAGGCAGCTTCCTCGCCGCCGGCGGGCTGTTGAGTGCGCTCCTTGGGCCGCAGATCCTGGCCTGGTACATGGGGCTGTTGCGATAGATTGAATCGGAGTTGCGGCCGATCACACCGGGAGAGAACCAGCCCTTGTTTGCTTGACACTTGACCGGCCCGAATCTAGAGTCGAAGATGGCGATGCAGACAACCCCATACATCTGGAACTACCTGCCTCTGGCGCTGCATATTGTGGCTGCTCTGGGCATCGCCGCCGGCATGGTGGTGGCGTCCTACTTCGTTGGCAGGCACAGAAACTACCGCGTCAAGCTGGACCCCTACGAGTGCGGCATGGACCCGGTGGGCGACGCACGCGGGCGTTTCTCGGTGCGCTTCTACATGGTTGCGATGCTCTTCATCTTGTTCGACGTGGAGGCGGTCTTCCTGCTGCCGTGGGCGGTGATCTTCCGCCGGCTGCCGGGTATCACCGGCTCGGCGATGTTCGGCTTCTGGGAGATGCTGGTCTACCTCGGCTTCGTCGCCGTCGGCCTCTTCTATGTGTGGAAGAAGGGCATTCTCAACTGGTCGTACGACAAGGGAGACCTCTAGATGTACGACCCGGCAAGCGCGCTCACGGGCAAGGCCGCCGTCTTTGCGGCGATGGCGGAGAACCCTGCCGTGGTGGCGCTGGCGGAGCTGGCCACGGATGCGAAGTTCGACCGCAACGAGTTGACCATTACCGTTGCGCGAGAGAATATCGTCGCCTCATGTGAGGCTGTGAAGGCGGCTGGCTACAACTTTTTTGAGGATGTGACGGCTGTGGACTGGTTCCCTCAGGAGCCGCGCTTCCAGCTCTCGTACCACATTGTTTCGCACGGGATGAAGGAACGGGTGCGGCTGAGTGTCCTGCTGGATTCCAGCGACGCGAGCGTTCCGTCGATCACATCCGCGTGGCCTGCGGCAAATTTTTACGAACGCGAGGTCTTCGACCTCTTCGGCATCGACTTCCCCGGTCATCCACGCCTCACCCGCATCATGATGCCAGAGAACTGGGAGGGCCATCCGCTGCGCAAGGATTACCCCGTCGAAGGCTACAGATAAATCTGGTTCAAGTTACTTGGTTCGAGGTTCGAGGTAAAGGCATGTCACCCATCACCGCTCCCGACAGGATCACTCCCGGCGTCGAAGACGTCATCGAGGACGCAAAACTGCATGGCAACGCGGGCACGGGCGAGCACTCCATGGTGCTCAACATGGGTCCGCAGCACCCGTCCACGCACGGCGTGCTGCGCCTGGTGTTGGAGCTGGACGGCGAGATCGTCGTCGCGCTGGCACCGGACATCGGCTACCTGCACACCGGCATCGAGAAGACATGCGAGGCCAAGTTCTACCAGCAGGTGGTGCCGCTGACCGACCGCGTCGACTACCTCTGCCCGATGACCAACAACCTGGCGTATTGCCTGGCGGTGGAGAAGCTGCTCGGCCTGGAGATTCCCGAACGGGCCCAATTGCTGCGCGTACTGCTGAACGAGATCACGCGCATCCAGTCGCACCTGGTATGGCTGGGCACGCACGCCATGGACATCGGAGCGCTCACAATGTTTCTGTATTGTTGGCGCGAGCGCGAAGCCACCATGCGCATCTTCGAGGCGGTCAGCGGACAGCGCATGATGACCAGCTACTTCCGCATCGGAGGGCTGGCGCTGGAGCCGCCGATGGGCTTCTTCGAGACGGTGCAGACCTTCCTCGACGAGATGCCCGCGCACATCGACGAGTACGAGGGCCTGCTGACAGGCAATCCAATCTGGATGGGACGGCTGAAGGGCGTTGGGTATCTCTCCGCCGCGGACGCGATTGCGCTGGGCGTTACCGGGCCTCCGCTGCGCGCCAGCGGCGTGGACTGGGACCTGCGCCGCGATATGCCCTACTCCGGCTACGAGAGGTTCAAGTTTGACGTGCCCGTCAGCAATGACGGCGATGTTTGGGCGCGGTATACCGTGCGCATGTTGGAGATGCGCGAGTCGGTGAAGATATGCCACCAGGCGATGCAGATGCTGAAGGGCCTGCCTCGCGGAGCGGACGGAAGGCCCGGACCAATTGTCGCTGATGCGCCCAAGATCGTGCTGCCAAATCGCGAGAAGATGAAGACCGAGATGGAAGCGCTGATCCATCACTTCAAGATTGTGACGGAAGGCTTCGGCGTGCCGGCGGGCGAGGTCTATCAGGCGGTCGAGAGCCCGCGTGGCGAGATGGGCTACTACGTCGTCTCGGACGGCACGGCTAAGCCCTACCGCGTCCACATGCGCAATCCTTCGTTCGCTACGCTTCAGGCGCTGGAGACGATGTGCAAGGGACGGCTGATCGCGGATGTGGTCGCGGTGATAGGCAGCATCGATATTGTGCTGGGGGAGATTGATCGATAACGCTGCAATCCATCGCGAGCTTTGGATCTCGTGGGCTTCCCTGCTCCGGTCGTATGCGGCGGCACATGGGATGAGTCGCACGCAGCAGGCGGTGGTTGAAGTGGGTGTGGATGAGATTGTGGTGCGAACGGGCAGCAAGTGGATTCGTTTTACGCATGAGTGGCTGGAGACGAGCGAGGGCAGCAAAAGCCCCTTCGCGCTGAACGAGGATGGAACGGTTTCGCTGGACGGTAAGATGGAAGAGATGGATTTTGCAGCAGAACGGGTGACGCGGGAGCTGATGCAGTGAGCACGATTGCCAATTCGATCTTCTCGCCGGAGCTAGCCGCGCGCTTCGACAAGCTGGTGACGATCTATCCGCTGAAGCGGTCGGCGCTGGTGCCGATGCTGCTGTATGCGCAGGATGAGGTGGGCTATGTGTCGGAGGCGGTGATTCAGGAGGTTGCGCAGCGGCTGGACCTCTTCGACATAGAAGTACGCAGCGTGCTTAGCTACTACTCCATGCTGCGGACGAAGCCCGCGGGTAAATACAACGTGCAGGTGTGTACCAACATCAGCTGCATGTTGCGCGGGGGGTACGAGATTCTGGACCACTGCAAGCGGAGGCTCGGCATCGAGAACAAGCAGGTCACCGCTGATGGGCAATTCTCCCTCGAAGAGGTCGAGTGCATCGGCGACTGCTGCTCCGCCCCAGCCATGCAGGTGAACTACGACTTCCACGACGACCTGACGCCGGACAAGGTGGACGAGATTCTCGATGAGTACGCCGCCGGGAAGATTCTCGACAGCACGCAAAAGGACGGGAAGTAATGCCGCGACTTGTCTCCCATCCCGATGAAGTCATCGTCCTGAAGCGGCGCTTCGGCCAGGGTGCGGCCTCGATTGATAAGTACGTCGAGATGGAGGGCTACGCGGCGGTGCAGAAGGCAATCGCACAGGGCGCGGAGGCGATGCCGGGATGGATCATCGACACGATGAAGTCCAGCGGGCTGCGCGGGCGCGGAGGCGCGGGATTCCCCACCGGGATGAAGTGGAGCTTCGTGCCGAAGACCTCGGCCAAGCCGAAGTACATTCTGGTGAACGGCGACGAGAGCGAGCCGGGGACGTGCAAGGACCACGTCCTCTTGCGCGAGGACCCGCACGCAATCATCGAGGGCGCGATGATCGCGGGGCTGGCAATCGGCGCGAAGACCGGCTTCATCTATCTGCGCGGCGAGTATCGCTATCTGCTGGAGATTATGGAGCAAGCGGTCGCCGACGCCTACTCGCGCGGCTACTTGGGCAAGAACATATTCGGATCGGGGCTGGCCTTCGACATCATCACGCAGACCGGCGCGGGCGCGTACGAGGTGGGTGAAGAGTCGGCGCTGATGGAGTCGCTGGAAGGCAAGCGCGGGGTGCCGAGAATCCGCCCTCCCTTCCCTGCTGTGGTGGGGCTGTACGGCGGGCCGACGATCATCAACAACGCGGAGACCATCGCCAATGTGCCGCACATTCTGCTGATGGGCGGGGAGGCATACGCGCGGCTGGGGACGGAGCGCAACGGCGGCACGCGGCTGTTTGGGATTAGCGGCCATGTCGAACGGCCAGGGGTCTACGAACTGCCCATGGGATATCCGCTGCGCAAGGCCATTTATGAAGTAGCCGGCGGCATCCGCGGCGGCAAGCAGTTGAAGGCCGTCGTTCCAGGCGGTGCATCCTGCCCCGTGCTGCGCGCCGACGAGATCGACATTGGCCTGGACTTCGACCAACTGGCGAAGGCCGGGTCGATGCTCGGCTCGGGTGGGATTGTGGTGCTCGACGAGACGGTGTCGATCGTCGAGTTCGCGCTGAGGACGATCAAGTTCTACCAGCACGAGAGCTGCGGCTGGTGCATCCCATGCCGCGAGGGCACCGACTGGATCAAGAAGACGCTGACTCGCGTGTATGAGGGCGGCGGCGCGAAGAAGGACATCGACACCGTGCAGTACATCGCCGAAAACATGATGGGCCGGACGTTCTGCCCGTTTGGCGACGCGGCGGCGATGCCCACGCTGGGCTTCGTGAAAAAGTTCCGCAAGGAGTTTGAAGACTACATCGAAGGCAAGAAGGCGGGAACGCCGCTGATCACAGTGCTAGAACTGGCTAGGGCAGGACATTGAGCAATCGCGGGCTTAGGATCGTCGTCGTCTTCGCGATTGCATTTGCAGTATTTGTTCTCGGCGTGCTGATCCACTCGAGGCTGAACAATAGGAGCGCCGATCAGCAGATTCTGATTCAGAGGTCGCACCAGAATTGAATGCAGCGAACGAATGCAGCACGATGAGATGTAGAGAATAGCGGTTAGGGATTAGGGATTTCAATGGCTGATGTGACCATTACCGTCGATGGCAAGAAGATCACCGCACCGGCGGGCTCGCTCCTCATTGAGGTGTGCAAGAGCGCGGGCATCGAGATCCCTGCCTTCTGCTACTACCCCGGCCTCTCGCTACAGGCCGCCTGCCGCATGTGCGTGGTGCGCCAGGAGAAGGTGCCGAAGCTACAGACCGCGTGCACCACGCAGATCGCCGAGGGGCAGGTCTTCTTCACCGACACGCCTGAGGTGATCCAGGCGCGCAAGGCCACGCTGCAACTGCTGCTGGGCAACCATCCGCTGGATTGCCCGGTGTGCGACGCGGGCGGCGAGTGCGAACTGCAGGACATGACCTTCAAGTACGGCGCGGCGGACAGCTTCTACGCCGAGCCGAAGAACCATCGCGAGGAGCAGAAGTGGTCGCCGGTGGTGTACTTCGACCGCCCGCGCTGCATTCTGTGCTATCGCTGCGTGCGCACCTGCGGCGAGGGCATGGATGTCTTCGCGCTGGCGGTGGAGAACCGTGGCTCGTCGTCGATTATTGTACCGAATGTGCCGGCGCAGCTCACGCCCGACTCACTCGCTCATCTGGACTGCGAGCAATGCGGCATGTGCATCGACGTCTGCCCGGTGGGCGCATTGACGAGTGGAACGTATCGCTACAAGACGCGGCCTTGGGAGATGAACCACGTCGCTACGATCTGTACGCACTGCGGCGACGGATGCAAAACCACGCTCGGCGTGCGCTCGACGGCGGATGGATCGGAGATTGTGCGCGGAGACAATCGCGACAAGTCTGGCATCAACGGCGACTTCTTATGTAACAAAGGACGTTACGCTTTCGATTTTGCCAACAGCCGCAAGCGCATCACGCAGCCGCTGGTACGGCAGGCGAATGGCGAGCTGAAGGCGGTGAGTTGGGACGAGGCGCTCACCTGCGTTGGCAATAAGTTCACCGAGCTGCGCGACACGCGCGGCGGCAGGAGCTTCGGCGCGATCGGCGGAAATCGGCTGACCAACGAAGAGGCATACCTGCTGCAGAAGTTCGCGCGCTCCGTGCTGCACACCAACAACATCGACCACCACCGCACGGCAGACTATGTAGCCTTCGCGCAGTCGCTGGCTGGGAGCACAGGACGCGCGGCATCGCTGCGCGAGACGCTCACCGCGAAGGCCGTGCTGCTGGTCGGTGGCGATCCGACGAATCAGAGCCCCGCGACCGCGTGGAACCTGCGCAGCAATGTTCGCCTCAACGGAGCAAGACTCTATATCGCGAACATGGCAGAGATCAAGCTGCAACGGCAGGCCAAGGCTTTCCTGCGGGTTGCGGAGTATGGCTACAGCGCGCTCGCGGCGTATCTCTCGGGCGACGACTGCAATGCCTGCGCAGCCTCCGCCGATAGCGCAGCGCTGTCAACCTTCCGCGACGCGGTCAAGAGCGAGGAGTCGCTGCTGATCCTTATCGGCAACGAGTTGCGCGGCGCGGAGCTCAAGCGGCTGATCGACTTCGGCCTTACGCTGCCCGGCGCGAAATTCGCGCTGCTGGCCGACTACGTCAATTCGCGCGGTGCCTCCGACATGGGCCTGCTGCCCGACATGCTTCCTGGCTACACGCCCATCGGCCCCATCGATACCCAGGACCCCAGCAGCCGAATTGCCCTGGAATACAGCTCTCCCACCTCGCCCGGCCTCGATTTGCTGGAGATCTTCGACGCTGCCGCGGCAGGCAATCTCTCCGCGCTGTACGTCGTCGGCGCGAATCCCGTCACGCGCTACGACGTCGATCCCGCTACGCTCAAGAAGACCTTCGTCGTGGTGCAGGAGATGTTCCTCACCGAGACCGCCGCGCTGGCCGACGTTGTGCTGCCTGCCGCGAGCCTGTATGAAAAATCCGGCTCGGTGACCAATAGCTACGGAGACCTGCAGCAGGTTAAAAAAGCCGCCGATCGCGCCGGCGTGCGCAGCGACTTCGAGCTGATCGTACGCATTGCCGACAAGATGGGCGCAGATGTCCGCAAGCTCGTTCCCTTCGGCGCAGGCGTGCGCGCGGACATGGGCCAGACGCGCGGCGCGCAGTCGGGCGAGGCCGACCGTCATGCCGTGTGGCTGACCGCCAACAACCTGGAGCCGCGCCTCAGCCCGTTCGATCCCTCGGCGATCCTCGATGAGATTCAGCGTCTGGTACCGGGCTACAATCTGCTGCGGCTGCAACTGCTCTCCGGCAACGACCAGCACGTTTCGCCCGCGGCCGCGCCCATCCGCGACGAAGCGGGGCTCATCCAGATCACAAACCGTCGCGACCTCATACTGCCGAGCGACAATACGCTCTTCACCTCCGGCTCGCTTGGCCGCCACTCCGCGATCCTCAACGAACTGCAACGCTACCAGCCTAGGCAATCCCTTATCCAGATCAACGAACAGACAGCATCCGAATAGAGACCGAGAGAGACCTTGACCCACCTGACCAGCTTCGAACTCTTCCTGCTCCTGAGCGTGCTCAAGGTCGCGGTGGTGCTGGTGATCACGCTGCTGGCTGTGGCCTACACCGTGCTTCTCGAGCGCAAACTGCTGGCGCGCATGCAGAACCGCTGGGGGCCCAGCCGCGTTGGGCCGTTTGGCCTGCTACAGCCGCTGGTCGACGGAGCCAAGAGCTTCCTCAAGGAAGACATGAACCCGCTCGCCGTGGAGCGTCCGCTGTTTATTCTCGCCCCCATTATCGCTCTCGGCTGCGCGCTGGTCTCCGTCGCAGTGGTGCCGTTCGGCGCGGTCACGCGCGTCGATGGCGTGGACCTCTTCCAGATCGCCAACGTCAATATCGGCTTGCTGGTCATTCTCGGCATTACGTCGATCGGCGTGTATGGCATCACGCTCTCCGGCTGGTCGTCGAACAATAAATACTCGCTGCTCGGCTCGCTTCGTTCCACCGCGCAGGTCATCAGCTACGAGTTGGCCCTCGGCCTCTCGCTGGTCGGTGTCGTGCTGCGCGCGCAGTCGCTGAATCTGCGCGTCATCGTCGACAGCCAATCGGCACACGGCGCTCTCTCCTGGAACATCTTTGGCGGCTTCCAGATTGTCGCCTTCTTCATCTACCTGATGGCCGCCTACGCCGAGACCAACCGCGCCCCCTTCGACCTGCCCGAGGCCGAGAATGAACTCGTCGCCGGTTACCACACCGAGTACAGCTCCATGAAGTTCGCCATGTTCTTCATGGCCGAGTACGCCAACATGATCACCGTAAGCTGCGTCGCCACACTGCTCTTCCTGGGCGGCGCAACGAGCATCTTCGGACACATCTTCGACGGCTTCCTCAACACGCCGGTCTTCAACGCCATCTTTCCGGTCTGCTGGTTTGTTGTTAAGGTCTTCAGCTTTCTAGCTCTTTACATCTGGGTGCGGGGCACACTGCCGCGCTTCCGCTACGATCAACTGATGGGTTTCGGCTGGAAGTTTCTGCTGCCGCTCGCCATGGCCAACATCATCGTCACCAGCTTTGTCCTCGCCATGCGGGGGTAACTCCGCGCTGCTTTACAATCGCTAGGCGTATCAAGTCGTCATTCTGGCGAAGCTAGAATCTCAGTAATTGTCTTTCGAGCCTGCAATACACTTTTAGAAATCGGCTCACAGAATAGTTCCTCTACGCTGCAACGAAGGATCGACAGACCTCATGCAACTGGCACTCTTCATCATTTTTGGCGCACTGGCACTGGGCGGAGCACTGAACCTGCTCTTCCAGCGCCACCCCATCCACAGCGCGCTGTCGCTGGTGGTGGTGATGATGTCGCTGGCAGTGCTGTACTGGTCGCTGGGCGCGGAGTTTCTCGCAGCGGCACAGGTCATCGTCTACTCGGGCGCCATCATGGTGCTGTTCGTCTTTGTCATCATGCTGCTGAACGCAGGCAAAGAACAGCGCACCAACGGCAGCCGATCCGCATATGCGGTTGGCATCCCCGGCGCAGCGGCGATATTCTGCCTGCTCAGCTTCGTCTTTCTGTCGGAGCGCGGCGCGCTGATGACTTCCAACATCGGCGGGGACCTCAGCAACACTGTGGACAACATCGCCCAGGTCAGCGCGATGCTCTTTACCAAGCAACTGCTGCCGTTCGAGGTCACCTCGATCCTTATCCTTGTTGCGATTCTGGGCGCGGTTGTGCTCGCGCGGAAGGAGCAATAGCATGGCCATGTCGTCTGCAAGCTGGATAGCTATCATCGCTGGCATTTTCACGTCTTTTATCGGCGTATTCGCGTCCGGCTCATGCCGCAATAAGAGAAAGGATAAGTAATGGTGCCCACAGCCTACTACCTCATTCTGGCTGCGATGTTGTTCTCCATCGGCATTGCCGCGTTCCTCATCAAGCGCAACGTGATTACGATCTTTATCTCGATTGAGCTGATGCTGAACGCCGTCAATCTGACCTTCGTCGCCTTCGCGCACATGTGGCATCAGGTCAGCGGGCAGATATTCGTCTTCTTCGTGATGGTGGTCGCCGCCGCCGAGGCCGCTGTCGGACTCGCCATCATCATCTCCATCTACCGCACGCGCCAGACGCTGAACGTCGACGAGCTCGACCTGATGAAATCATGAGCCCCATGCCCGCGAGTACCATCTGGTTCATTCCGTTGTTGCCGTTGGCCGGCTTCCTCATCAACGGGACGCTGGGGCGAAAGCTGCCGCGTGCCGTCGTCGGCACAGTGGCTCTGCTCTTCACTGCGCTGCCAGCGGGCATCGTCGCGTGGCTGTGGGCGACGATGCGTGCTGCTGGCGCGCCCGATGCGATTGAAGTGGTGAGTCGTCCGTGGATTGCCATTACCGGATTCAGCGTGAGTTTTGCGTTCACTGTCGATCACCTGACTCTGATCATGCTCGCGGTTGTCACGGGCGTTGGCTTCCTCATCCACATTTATTCGGTCGGGTACATGGCGCACGAAGAGGGCTACTGGCGCTTCTTCGCGTATCTCAACCTCTTCATGTTCTTCATGTCCGTGCTGGTGCTGGCCGAGAGCTTCCTGCTGCTCTTCGTCGGCTGGGAGGGTGTGGGTCTCTGCTCGTACCTGCTGATCGGCTTCTACTTCAAGAAGAAATCTGCGGCTGACGCGGGCAAGAAGGCATTCATCGTCAACCGCATTGGCGACTTCGGCTTTCTGCTGGCGATGTTCCTGCTGATCGTTCACTTCGGCAGCCTGAGCTTCACGCAGGTCTTCAGCACCATTGCGCAGCATCCGGAGTGGCAGCAGCAGGGTGCGCACTTCCTGCCCGCCATCTGCTTGTTGCTGGTTCTCGGTGCAGCGGGCAAATCCGCGCAGATTCCGCTATACATCTGGCTACCCGACGCGATGGAGGGTCCGACGCCGGTCTCCGCGCTGATCCACGCAGCAACAATGGTGACGGCGGGCGTCTACATGGTGGCGCGCTGCCATGTTCTCTTCAACAGCTCGCCGCTTGCGCTCACCGTAGTCGCGATCATTGGCGCGGCGACTGCAATCTTTGCGGCGTCAATCGGCATGGTGCAGCACGACATCAAACGCGTGCTGGCCTACTCCACCATCTCGCAGCTCGGCTACATGTTCATGGCCTGCGGAGTAGGGGCCTACGCAGCGGGAATCTTCCACCTGTTGACTCACGCATTTTTCAAGGCGTTGCTCTTCCTCGCCGCCGGCTCTGTGATTCACGCGCTCTCCGGCGAGCAGGACATGCGCAAGATGGGCGGCCTGCGCAAGCGCACGCCCATCACATTCTGGTGCATGAGCGCGGGAGTCTTCGCCATCGCGGGGATTCCGCCGTTTGCGGGATTCTTCTCCAAGGACGAGATACTCTACCGGACGTTCACCTCGAACAATCCGCTGCACATCGTTCTGTGGCTGGTTGGTCTGCTTACCGCGGGAATGACTTCGTTCTACATGTTCCGGCTTTGGTTCAAGACATTTTTCGGCGAGCCGCGTATTGAGCAGCAGACGAACGCACATCACAGCGTGCACGAGTCGTCCTGGGTCATGCTGCTCCCGCTGGCGATTCTCGCGATTCTTTCGGTGGTTGGCGGATGGATCGGCATTCCCGCCGCGCTCTTCGGCAGCAACCGCATCGAGCGCTTCCTGGGTCCTGTCTTTGCAAACGGAGCAGCCAGCGAAGCTGTCGTATCGACAACCGGCCACGGCCTCGAACTCGCCCTCACCCTCGTTTCCGTTCTGGTTGCGGTCGCAGGCTTTTATATCGCCTACATCTTCTACTACGAGAAGCCGGGAACCGCCGCCGCGCTCGCAGAGCGTCACCGGCCTGCATACAATCTGATCAAGAACAAGTACTGGGTGGACGAGTTCTATAGCGCATTTCTGATTACACCGCTGCTGATGTTCACACGCGGCGTCCTCGAACTCGTCGTAGATTACGGAGTCGTCACCGGCTCCGGCCAGGCGGCAGGAGCGGCAACGCGCGGCCTGGCATGGATCGAGCGCAAGCAGATATCCGGCAACATCCGCTCCTACGCCGGATGGCTCGCCATCGGGGCGGCCGCTGTGATCGCCGTCATGATCTTCGGCAACTCGATGTGGGGGACACGATGAATATCGACCACATCATTCTGACCCTCATCGTATTTTTACCGCTGGCCGGCGCGCTGCTGCTGGCGCTGCTGCCTGACCGCGGCAAGACCATGCAGTGGGCCGCACTCGCAGTCACGCTGGTCACCTTCCTGCTCACGCTGCATCTGCCGGCCCACTTTGATAATGCACACACCATAATCTTCCCCCAGTGCCTCCTAGGCACACCCTACCGCCCCTGCCATCCCATCATCGGCTTCGCCTTCGAACAGAACGTGCCGTGGATCGTCTCTCCCGTGATTCACTACCACCTCGGCGTCGATGGCCTTTCGATGTGGCTGATAGTGCTGACCGGTCTGCTTGCGCCGCTTGGAGTGCTGATTTCGTGGCGCGCCATCGACAGTCGCAAGAAGCTCTTTTATGTTCTCTTCCTGCTACAGCAGGTTGCGATGATGGGCATTTTCGTCTCGCTCGACATGTTTCTCTACTATGCGTTCTGGGAGATGTCGCTGGTACCGATGACGATTCTCATCGCCGCCTTCGGTCGCAGCGAAAAGCGCCGCCATGCCGCCATCAAATACTTTCTGTATGCATTCATCCCCTCCGGGCTGCTGCTTGTCGCAATGCTGTGGCTCTACGCGCAGACCGGAACCTTCGACCTGCCGAAGCTGGCCGCGCTCGCCGCGCAGCACGCAATCTCGCCCAATGCAGCCGCACTGTGGATCGCATCGCTCGGCTTCCTCGTGGCCTTCTCCGTTAAAATCCCCGTCTTTCCGCTGCATGGATGGCTGGTCGATGCGATCGCCGAGGCGCCAACCGCGGCCGTGATGGTGCTGGCCGGCAAGACCGCGATCTACTCCATCCTGCGATTTTCCTTCGCCATCTTTCCAGAGCAGTCGCATCGCATCGCGCCGCTGATGATCGCGCTCGCGGCCATCGGCATCGTTTACGGCGGTCTTTTGGCGCTAGTGCAGAACGATCTGAAGAAACTTGCAGCGTACTCCACGCTGGGCCAACTCAGCTTCATCGTTCTCGGCATCTTCACCCTGACCGTCGCCGGACTGGACGGAGGCATCTATCAGATACTCAACGAGAGCCTTGCCGGAGCAGCCCTCTTCATGCTGCTGGGACTGCTCTACGAGCGCTACGGCACCTACGACATGCGGCAGTACGGCGGGCTGGCGCAGAAGCTGCCATGGGTGGCAACGATGTTCGTCCTGGTGACGCTCTCCATCATCGGACTGCCCATGCTGAACAGCTTTGTCGGCGAGTTTCTTATCCTCTCCGGCTCCATGCAATCCACCGTAACGAACCATCACCTGTGGACCGCCGTGGCAACCAGCGGCGTCATTCTCAGCGCGGCGTACATGCTGCGCATGATCCAGCGCGTCTTCTACTGCGAGCTTGGGCCGAAGCCGCAAGCGGTCGCCGGATGGGACCTCGACGCGCGCGAACATCTGGCGCTGTGGCCCGTGGTCGCGCTCTTTCTTGCAATGGGCCTCGCATCGCCGCTATGGATGCGCGCCATCGACACATACGGAGCTTCCGCTGCCAGTGCCCAGGTTCTGAATCGAATCGCTATTCCGCTATGTGACGACACCCACCCATGCCGCACGATTCTCACAGCCACACCAGCGAAGGAGGTCCGATAAATGTCCACCAACCTCCTCTCGCTGCTGCCTGAGTATGTACTCACCCTCACCGGCGTTCTTATCATGCTCATCGAAGCGGTGCTGAAGCCCGGCACCAGCCGCAAGCCGCTGGGCTGGCTGGCCATCGCTGGCACCACGGCCACCGGCTTTATCAGTACCTATCAGCTTCGCCTCGGCGTGCTCACCGCATTCAGCGGCAACATTCAGGTCGATGCCTTCAGCATCTTCTTCCACCTGCTCATCGCTGCAGTTGTCGTCGCAACGCTGCTCGGCTCGCTCGACTACTTCGATGGCCACGCAAGCCATGCGGGCGAGTACTTCGCTCTGGTCCTGTTCGGGGCTGTGGGCATGATGTTGATGACCTGCTCGGTCGAGCTTCTGATGGTCTTCATCGGGCTTGAAATCTCCTCCATCTCGACCTACATCCTGGCTGGTTTCCGCAAGGGACACGGCACGGCGGTCGAGGCCTCGATCAAATACTTCCTGCTCGGCTCGTTTGCCACCGCGTTTTTCCTTTACGGCATCGCACTGGCCTACGGCGCAACGGGATCGACCAGTATCGCCGCCATTGCCGCCGCTCTGGGCGCAAGCGCGACGCCCCGCATGGCCTTCCTCGCGCTGGCCATGATGATCGTCGGCCTCGGCTTCAAGGTCTCCGCCGCGCCCTTCCATGTGTGGACGCCGGACGTCTATCAGGGCGCGCCCGCGCCGGTCGTCGGGCTGATGTCCACCGCGCCCAAGGCCGCGGCGTTCGCCGTGCTGCTGCGCATCACCTTCTGCGGATTTCCGCAGATGCAGCACCGCTGGTCGCTGCTGATGTGGGGCCTGGCCGCGCTTTCGATGACCATCGGCAACCTTGGCGCGCTGAAGCAGACCGACGTGAAACGAATGCTGGCCTACTCCAGCATCGCGCACGCCGGATACCTGCTAGCCGCCTTCACGGCCTTTCCGCCCGCGGGCATCAGCGCCGCATGTTTCTACACCGCAGCCTACGCCGCGATGAACGTCGGGGCCTTCGCCGTGGTGACCCAAGTGGGCGGATACAAAGAGACGCTGCGCAGCTTCAAAGACTACCAGGGCCTCGCGCTGCGCCGTCCGGTGCTGGCCGCGCTGCTCGCTTTGTTCCTTCTCTCGCTGATCGGGATTCCCTTCACCGGCGGTTTCTTCGCCAAGTTCTACGTATTCGCCGCCGTGCTTCAGGCCGGCCACGTCTGGCTTGCCGTCATCGGCCTGATCAACAGCGGCGTTGCCTGCTTCTACTACCTCAGGCTGCTCAGCTCGATTTACACAAGGCCCGGGGAGGCGGCGTCAGCAACAACTCTCTCCCCTGCTCCGGCGATCAGCGTGCCCGCGGGCATCGGACTTGCCCTCATCGCCGCTGCCACGCTGCTGCTATTCATCCTACCCAACCATATCCTGCATCTGGCCAACTCCGCCAGTTCCAGCCTGCGCGCAACCTCCGCAACCACACCACCCGCGGCCTCCTCCGTCAATGGCCAATCCAGCCTGCCCCCCTCAGGGCAAAGCCGGTAGCCCTATTGAATAGATACAAGCGGGCGCAGATTCATTACAATTCCAGCGACGGGTGCAACCCGCATCCGTCGTCATTCAATCGATCAATGAGCATACTGGACATGCAGCAACACTTCGTAAAATGCCTCAGGGCATTCTTCGTCTTTCTTCTTCTCGTCACATGCTTCGCCACAACCGGCCGGGCGCTGGTCGCGCCACACATTGTCACTGCCGACCGCATCGCTGCCGCGGACCGCGCCGCCAATGCCGATCGCATCGCGCAACTGGAGAAGCAGGTTGCCGAGGACAAGTCCGCTTCGCAAGCCTCCGCGGCAGCAGCGGCATCCGCCACAGCGACGGCGCAATCCACCGGCGACAACGCCTGGGTGCTGACCAGCGCTCTGCTGGTGTTGATGATGACCGGCCCAGGCCTCGCGCTCTTCTACAGCGGCCTGGTGCGCAAGAAGAACGTGCTGGGCACCATGATGCAGAGCTTCGCCATGATGGCCGTCATCACCCTGCTGTGGGTGGCCTGCGGCTACTCGCTGGCCTTCGGGCCGGGCAACGCCTACATCGGAGGCCTGCACAACGCCTTCCTGCACGGCGTGGGACTGACGCCGAACCTGGCCTACGCACCCACCATTCCCGAGCAGAGCTTCATGATCTATCAGCTCATGTTCGCCATCATCACTCCGGCCTTGATCGCCGGGGCCTTCGCCGAGCGCATGAAGTTCTCCGCCATGCTGCTGTTCTCGGTGCTGTGGGCGCTGCTGGTATACAGTCCCGTGGCGCACATGGTGTGGGGCGTCGGCGGCCTGCTGAACGCGGCGGGCAGCCATCCCTGTCTGGACTTCGCCGGCGGCACGGTGGTCCACATCACCTCGGGCGTCTCGGCGCTGGTCACCGCGCTCTATCTGGGCAGGCGGCTTGGCTACCCCAGGGAGCCCATCTCGCCGCACAGCATGGTTCTCTGTTTCATCGGCGCCGGCCTGCTGTGGGTGGGCTGGTTCGGCTTCAACGCGGGCAGCGCGCTGGGCGCGGGACCACTGGCCACCAGCGCCTTTGTCAACACGCAGTTCGCGGCGGCGGCGGGTGCCCTCAGTTGGGGCGCGGCAGAGTGGATTCGCAGTGGCAAGCCAAGCGCGCTGGGTGCGGTCTCCGGCGCGGTGGCGGGGCTGGCAACCATCACCCAGGCAGCGGGCTTCGTGCAGCCGCTCTCGGCGGTGCTGATCGGGCTGATTGCCGGTTCCGTCTGCTTCTTCATGGTGGTGAAGGTGAAGAACTGGTTCGGTTACGACGACTCGCTGGACGCATTCGGCGTGCATGGCGTTGGCGGGACGATGGGCGCGCTGCTGACTGGAATCTTCGCATCGAGTGCGATCAACCCCATCTTCGGCAAGGACTCGCTCGGCCACGCAAAGCCCACGGGCTGGGTGGACGGAAACCATGCGCAGGTGCTGCATCAACTCACCGCCGCCGCCATCGGCTGGGGCTTCGCAATCGTGGGAACGCTGGTGATTCTGTTCGTCGTCGATCACCTGGTCGGGCTGCGGGTCAGCGAAGACGATGAAGAACAGGGCCTGGATCTGACGCAGCACGGAGAACAGGGCTACGACTGGGACAGCAGCACGAGCTAGAGTTTGCGCCGCATCCGTTCACAGTGGTTATGTGAACGGAGGCGGCGAAGCACAGGGATAGAGTGCCTGAGACAACGCAACGCGGCGGAATCGCGCTCAGAAGCCGTTGGCCAATAGAAACTCCACCGTCAGCTCGCGCTTTGCGGCGTCCGCCTGCGCGCGACTCTCTGCGTACTTGGCCATCACATCCACCTCGATATTCACCGCCATCCCCGGCGCGAGCGTGTGCAGGTTGGTCGTCGAGTAGGTGTGGGGCAGGATCGCAATCCAGATCTCTTCGCCCTCAATGCCTGCAACCGTCAGGCTGATGCCCTCCACGGCGATCGACCCCTTCAGAACCACATAGCGCATCAGCTCCTGCGGCAGGCGCAGGCGGATGACCCAATCGGTCAGCCCGCTGCCGGCCTGCGATGAGTCGGTCTGCATTGCGTCCGACTTGGCCCAGTCGCTCTGCGAGAAGTCGACTTGACTCCCGGCAGCGACCGGCTCGACGGCGAGCAGCGTGCCTGTGCCATCAACGTGGCCCTGCACCACATGTCCGCCCAGCGGCGAGCCGGCCGCGGTGGGCAGTTCCAGGTTCACCAGCGAGCCTGGGACAAGCCGCGAGAGCGTGGTGCGCGCGATGGTCTCCGCGGCCAGGTCGGCCGAGAAGCGCGGAGGAAAGGCTGCCGGCTCAATGGTCAGTGCGGTCAGGCAGACCCCGCAGACGGCGACGCTGTCGCCCAGATGCAGCCGCTCGACGATCCCCGGCGCGGCAATCGTCAGCCGCGAGGCGCCCGCCGTGGGGGTAAACGCGATCACCTCACCCGTCGTCTCTACCAGTCCCGTAAACATAGCTCTAGCCTAGCGCATCTCCTCGTGCAAATGCTCGCGCCAGAATGACAACTCATGTGGGCTGCGCCAGAATGACGACGCATGGCGCGGGTGGGGGCGATTCGTGCGATGCTATTGGGAGACGGTGTTTCGATGCGTTGCGGAGGGGTGGATTTGGCGGATATTGCGGCGTTTCTGGCGGGGTTTGAGCGGTTTCAGAAGCGGTACTTCGGCGGCGGCGAGAGCGTCTTCGCGCGGCTGCGGCAGGGACAGAGCCCGCGGGCGCTGGTGATCTCGTGCTGCGACTCGCGGGCCGATCCGGGGATGCTGCTGGGCGCGGGACCGGGGGAGATCTTCGTGGTGCGGAATGTGGCGAACCTTGTTCCGCCGTATAGCGACAGTGCGGAGCTGCCCGGCATACGCGCCGACATCGAGTTCGCGGTGAAGGAGTTGAACGTGGAGCGGATCATCGTTCTGGGGCACTCCGGCTGCGGCGGGATTGGGGCGCTGATGGACGGCGAGGGAGAGCCGGGCGGCAGGTTCGAGTTTATCGGCGCGTGGGTGAGTATTGCGCGGGCGGCGCGGGAGCGGGTGCTGAGGGAGATGGCGGGCGAGAGCCGCGCGGTGCAGCGGAAGGCCTGCGAGCAGGAGGCGATTGCGCTCTCGCTGGAGAACCTGCGGACGTTTCCGTGGATTAAGGAACGCGTAGCCGCGGGAACGCTGACGCTCGATGGGTGGTACTTCGACATGGATGCGGGCGAGTTGCTGGGCTATTCGGCGGAGACGGGGAGATTTGCGGCGCTGGTGGCAAGGGTAGAGTCGGGGGGGCAACGGTAAATGCGAATTCTGTGGGAGAAAGGTTCGAGCGGTTGTGGTGGGGCGAGCTTCGTCGGGGTCCTTCGCGCTCGAAAGACGCGCTCAGGATGACAGCAAGAACAAACAACGGCGAAGAACAAGAACAAACAAAAGCGAAATGCGGGGGTCCCTCCACTCCGCTACGCTCCGGTCGGGATGACGACGTTATGCTGCGCTCCGGTCGGGATGTCGGCTCATGGGGTCAGCGCGGGGTGAGGATGAGGGTGTGGGCGATGGTGGGCTGGGTGGCGGCAGGGGTGAAGGGGAGCGGGTAGGTTGTGCCGTGCAGCCAGGATTGGAGCTGGTCCATGTACCAGGGGCTGGCGGGGTTGCCGGACTGGCCGAGGACGAGGTTGAGGGTGGTTCGGTCGGGGTCGCTGAGGTCGGCGGTGAATCGCTCGGAGGGGCCGAAGGCGTGGCCAACCTGCTTGACCGTGGTGAGGTCGCCGCTCTGCGGCAGCGGGCCTGTTCCGGTGGGTACGTCGAGCAGGAGGCGGGCGAGCAGGGTTGCGCGGGAGAAGATGGGGTGGTCGATCTGGAGCGGGAAGGCGCTTCCCTGCTGCCAGCCTCTGAGGTCGCGCGGAGCATGGGCCACGCGCAGGCCGCGCTGCACGACGGCGGCGAGGAAGTCGTCCCATGTGGCGAAGCCGGAGGGGAGCCAGCGGGCGGGAGCGTGGGAGATGAGCTGCTCCTCGACGCTGGAGCGCTCGCCCCAGGTGTAGAGCTGCCAGAGGTTGGCGGCGCGGGCGGCGTCGGCGCGCAGGTTTTTGACTTTGGATAGGTTCGCGCCCTGCGCGAGCGGCGCGGCGGCCTCTGGGGCGAGCCTGGGGATGAGCAGCATGGGCCAGAGCGCGGCGCGGGCGGCGTTGACGATGGCGGGTGCACTGGCGTTGGCATCGACGCTGCCATTCCATTTGCGCAGGATGTCGGCAGCCTGATGCAGCGTGGGATCGTTCTTCAGCGGGCCGGTGGCGTGATCGATGGAGTAGGCGAGTCGCTGGGCGAGGATGAGGTCCGGCTCGGAGATGACATCGTTCTGCAGGATGAGCATGTCTTGCGCGGTGAGCGGGTGGCTGGGGGCCAGCGTCTCTCCGGGGCCGGGGAAAGAGCCTTTTGCGGGGCTGGCCTGCGATATTTTTGCGGGGCTGGTTTCAGGGACTTTCACGGGGCTGGCTTCGAGGACGCGCTCGGGGCTGGATTCTAAAACCCTGTAGATGCGCTCGGTGCGGTAGGGAGCCATCCAGTTCAGCGTGATGGGATAGCGGTAGCCGGGTGAGATGACGCTGGCGTTGGCTGTGGCCAGGACGCCGTCGGGGGGATCGAAGGCCTGGGGGAGCTGGTCGAAGGGGATGGTTCCTACCCACTCATGCGCGGGCGCGTCGGGCGCAGTGGCGTCGGTAGGGACGGGCGAGAGTGGGCTGGGATTGTCGATGTCTCCGCGAATGGGGATGCGGCCGAGGGCGTGGTAGCCGATGTGGCCCGCATCGTCGGCGTAGATGAGGTTCTGCGCGGGGCCACCCCAGGCGGCGAATGCGGCGAGCATGGAGGTCCAGTCGCTGGCCGAGTCGACGGCGAAGAAGGGTGCGGTGAGGTTGGCGGGGTCGTAGATGGTCCAGCGAAGGCTGAGACTGCGGCGTTCCGTGGGGAAAAGGCTGGAGACGATGGGGATGTCGGTGTCTCCGTGACGGGTGAGGGGGACATCGAGGATGACGTCGGCGCTGCCACGGACGTGGATGACCTCGGTCTGGTAGCGGACGGCGCGCCATGCACCGTTGGGGAGCTGATACTCGGTGCCGAAAGGAGTGCCGCGGGTGTGCTCGATGTAGAGGTCCTGCACGTCCGCGCCGAGGTTGGTGAATCCCCAGGCAACGTGGTCGTTGTGCCCGCTGATGACGAAGGGCGTGCCGGGGAGGGTGACTCCGGCGGCGTGGAAGTCGGCCAGCGGGGCGGGGTTCGCGGCTTGCAGGTCGGCCTCGTACCATAGCTCGGGCGCGGCGAGCGAGAGGTGCATGTCGTTTGAGAGCAGCGGCTTTCCCGATGCGGTGCGCGAGCCGGAGACAGCCCAGGCGTTCGATCCGGCGACGCAGGCGCTGCAGGGCGCGTGGAAGAGGGCAAGGGTCCGATTGAGGGAGAGAAGGTCGGACGGGGAGGTGGTATTGGCTGAATCCCACCCATTCCGCAAAGAACGCGAAATGGATGGGGCACCCGGCCGGCGGAGGTGCGATTGCGACTCGTCAAGCGGCATATCGTTGAACTCAGGCTGGGGCGCGGAGACGTCGGGAATGGGCTGGCCGGGGTAGTGGTCGCGCCAGGAGCCTACCGGGTAAAGATCGGCGATGAGGTCGGGCGAGAGATGCTCGGCGAGGGCCTCGCGACCGAGTTTCGCCGGAAAACCTGTGGTGAGCTCCTGAAAGAGGGCGATCTCGACCAGGATGGAGTCGCGCGGCGTCCACGGGGCGGGCTGGTAGGCGAGCAGACGGAACTCGACGGGGAGGTGGGCGCGCTGGGCTGCGATGGAGGCGTTCACTCCACGCGCGTAGAGATCGAGCCAGTGGCGCTGGTCGGCGGGCAGGACGGCGATGGCGCGGTCGGCGGCGGCGCGCAGTTGGAGAATGCGCTGTAGGCGGTCGTGCTCCAGCATGGAGCGGCCAAGGATGGCGGCGAGCTGGCCAGAGGCGTGGCGGCGCAGCAGATCCATCTGCCACAGGCGGTCCTGGGCGGTCACGTAGCCCTGCGCGAAGATTAGGTCGTCCATCGAGCTGGCGCGGATGTGAGGCACGCCTCGTGCGTCGCGGGCGACCGTCACCGGCGCGGCGAGACCATAGACCGTGAGCGAGCCGTCAAGCTGCGGCAGGTTCTGGCGCATCGCGTTGCGGATGAAGTGACGCCCGGCGAGGAATGCGGACGTGGCGAGTGCGGAGACGAGCGCGAAGACCAGGCAGAAGACGAGCAGCCGGTGGCCCGCGGAGCGGCGAGTGGGCGCATCGGGAGCGGCTTCTGACTCGGGGTCTTGCAGGGAGTCTGCCACGGCCAGATCTTCGGGCCTGGAGTCTGCTTCAGTCCTGCCCTCGACCTTGCGCACATAATTTTCGTAACGCAGGTCGGCTTTGTTTGGATCGGCGGGGGGGGTGGTGCCGCTGGAAGTCGGGTCGTCGCTGCTCATGGCTTATGGCAAGTCTAATCCAGCAGTGCTTCGCGTGTGCGTGGTCGAGATCGGGTCGTTGGGATGGACGCTGGGCAAGGTGAGGACGATGACAGTGGTGATCGACGCCAGGGTGGGCAGGATGAAGAGACTTCCCTCCGGCCCGGTGAGGCCGCCGGAGAGGAGGACGCGGCCCGCCGGGTGCGTGGCGAAGAGATGGCCCTGAATCACGAGGCCGCTGTCGGCGACGCCGTAGAGGAAGGATTGCGCCCAGTCCCACGCCGCGTGAAAGCCGATGGCCCACCAGAGCGAGCCGGTGCGCCATAGGCTGAGGCAGAAGACAACGGCGGCGAGCGCGACGGCGACAAGGCCGATGGGCGACTCGCCCGGATTGGTTCGATGCGTGAAGCCGAAGCCGAAGGAGAGCAGAAGTGCCGCGATCCAGAAGCCGAGCGCATTGGTGTCGATCCTGCGTGCGTCTTGCATGCACGAATACCGTGTGTGAAGCCAGCCGTAGATTCCGTCGATGCCGCGCGCGAGGGTGAACTGGAGATAGCCACGGAAGAAGGTCTCCTCAAACAGACCGACCAGCAGGAAGCCGGAGAGCCAGAGAGCGGCGAAGCGTAGCGCGCTGACGCCGAAGAGCAGGCGCGCGTCGAAGACCAGCAGACCACAGGCGCGCAGGCTGAAGACCAGAAGCGAGAGCAGCGCGACTCCCCAGGCGAGGCCGGCAAGAAAGTTGCGCAGGCGGCGCTTGCCGCCCAGTCCGTAGGCGGAGGTTGGGCGGCGCTCGATCTTCGCCATCAGCCAGGTGGCGATGAGCACCGAGAGCAGCGCTATTCCCTCGCCCAGCAGGACAGCCTTCGCCGTCAGGATCGCGTGGGCAGCGGATTTGGAGGACTGTGGCGCGGACTGCGCGGCAGCGTTCGGCGGAGCGGCTGAGTTCGACTGAGTGACGACGGGTTGGAGGCGCTGCGGATTGACGAGGAATATGCCGCCGGCCATCAGTGCGCCAAGCAGGGCGACGTAGAGCAGAAGGCTCCAACCGGCGCGCAGTCCGTCGGAGCCAAAGAATATATCGCGCATGGTAAAACGCGGCGACGACGGCAGGATCGGCGCAACGATCTCCTCACTCGGCGCGACGGATCGTGTGTCAGGGCGCTCTGCGAACTCGGGTGGATGAGACCCGCGGGTTTCTGGCTGGTCTGTCTCAGACAAGAAGATCTCCTCTGTTCATTGGAAGTCTATACGATGCAAACGGGGAGCTTGTTCCGCACACGTTGCATCTTGTGGCTTGACACAGGCGCGCACTCCGTCAATCCTTATACTTCACCTAAGTGTGGCCATGCGTTGTGTCGAAGCGCTGGCGCGACTGCGAAGGTGGAGTTTGGCACGGAGGGATTTCGCTTGAACTGCCGCGTTTTTTATCACGATCACTGCTTCGATGGCGCGTGCTCGGCGTCGCTGTTCACGCGCTTTCACCGCGAGTGCATCGGGAAGGCGGAGTTCAGCTACCACGGGCTGATGCACAGCGCTGCGGGTGTGCTCTTCGACGAGTCGGCGTTCGTCGCGGGCGAGAATGCGATTGTGGACTTCAAGTACTCCTCCTCGCCCAAGGTGACGTGGTGGTTCGACCATCACCAGAGCGCGTTTCTGACGGCGGAAGACCGGCGCGATTTTCTGGCGTGGCAGGCGCAGGCCAACTCGCCCAAGGTGATGGCGGTGCGAAAGCCAGTCGATGGCGGAAAGTTTTACGATCCGGGGTATATCTCCTGCACCGGGCTGATCGCCGACGTGGCGCGCGACAAGTTCGGCTTCAACACCGCGCCGCTGGCGGAGCTGATCCATTGGGCGAACATCATCGACGGGGCGAAGTACGAGAGCGCAGAGTCGGCGGTGGAGATGGACGCGCCGGCGATGAAGCTGACCATGGTGATCGAGAGCTCGGGCAAGGGATTTGTGCAGCGCGTGATTCCCCTGCTGACCGAGATGGGCCTTCAGGAGGTGCTCGACCAGCCATTCATCCAGGCCGAGCTTGGGCCGCTGATGGAGCGCCACCTTGCGGGCATCGAGTTGCTGCGGGAGCGGACAAAGCTCGAACGCGGCGTCATCACTTTCGACATTACGGACCGGCTGACCGAGGGCTACAACAAGTTCATCCCGTACTACCTGCACCCGGCAGCAACCTACAACGTGGGACTGAGCCTGTCGAGCTTCCGCACCAAGGTCTCGGTGGGAACCAATCCGTGGTCCAGGCTGCCGGTCGCGAAGCTGGCGAACATTGCGGATATCTGCGAACGCTACGGCGGCGGTGGACACGCGAGGGTGGGCGCGGTCAGCTTCTCGCCGGAGAAGGTGGACGAGGCGAGGAAGGCCGCGGGGGAGATTGCGGCGTTGCTAAGGGCGCGGGGGTAGGGCGGTTCAGCGTACGGCGAGGGCGCGGGGGGCAGTCATCCAGCCGTAGTTGATGTGGAAGCCTTGCTTGGCTAGTTCGTTATCGACATAGTCTCGCTCCAGCTCGTTGACGCCGAACTGCGCGCCCGCCACCGAAGTGGTGTTGATCTGGGTATATCCGCCGGGCTGCACGTCGCCGCAGGAGTAGGTGAAGACGTCGCCATCCAGCAGGTTGCGCAGGTTCATATCGAAGGTCTCGCGCGTCTGTAGCCAGCGACCGGTCTGGGGCAGCGCGATCTTGTAGACCATGAGCGCGGTCTCATGCGCGCGGTCGCTGACCGTGGTCTCGAGGCGCAGTTCCCTTCCCCCAATGGGCTTGAGGCGCGCGGTGCCCATGACGAAGGGCCCGCGTCCGTAGGCTTGGGCGAAGTAGCGCGCGCGGGCCACCTGCATCAGCGCGTCGTAGCGGAAGTCGGCCAGCCCGAAGAGCGCCCCGGTGGCAACATCGAGACCGGCGGCCAGCGCTCGGTCGTGGTTGTCCATGCGGGTGTGGAAGTTTGCCTTGCGCGGACTGGCCGAGTGCCAGCGCGAGTAGGCTTGCTCGTCGAGCGTCTCGTCCCACTGCACGATGCCGCGCAGACCGGCGTCGGCCAGCGCCTCGTACGCCTTGCTGGAGAGGTATTCGGTGCAGAGCAGAACGCCGCCGCCCTCCAGGTTCTCGACGGCGCGGACGGTGCGGGAGACGTCGCGCACGAGCAGGTCTGTGTCATACTCCGGGTCGGTGGCGTAGACCAGCTCGACAACCCGCGCATCGCGCGCCAGTACCGACGCGATCTCGCGATCCAGCTCGGCGAGCGAGAGGCGATAGCGCACCGTGTCCAAGCGCCGCGCGGAGAAGTTGCAGTAGGGGCAGGCGTCCACGCAGTAGCTGGAGACGTAGATGGGGGAGACGTAGCGGACCGCGTTTCCGCTGGACGCGCGCCAGTGCTTGCGTGTGTGCGCGCGCAGCATCTCGAACTGTGCGTCGGAGTCCGCACCTGCGGTGACGCCGATCTGAAGCAACTCGGCTATTTCGGAGAGGCTTGGTGGTTCGGATTGGCTGTGCGCAAGAATTTCATCGACGCGCTTGGGCGAGGGGCAGCGGACAGAATCCAGAATGCCGCGCACCTCGGCATTCCTCTCTCGGTAGACCGAACTGAACAAACTCATGGCTCTATTCTTTCACGGTTGGAAGCGTTCTATCCCGTTTGAAAACCGGCGCGTGCGCAGCACCCTTCAATGCGCCTGCGATGGGGCCTTCATCTGCACCAGCAACATGCGCAGCGCGGTGCGGGCGGCGATTCCGTGCGGCAGCATCGGAGGCATATAGACGAAGGAGCCTGATTGGGCGTGGACCGTGTCGTCGCCCAACTGAACGTCTGCCTCTCCCTCCAGAAAATAGAGGACGGCGGGCGTCGGCGCGGAGTGCGCGGAGAGTTCTTCGCCCGCCGCGAAGCCGAACAAGGTGACGTTTGCGTGCTCGTCCTTGTGCAGAACGCGGCTCAGGATGCCTTTTTCAGGCAACGCAAACTCCTGTTGCAGGTTGGCAAGAAATGTATAGTCCACGGAGTCCTCTTTCTTATTGCTCAAAGATCGACCGTGTCTGGCCCGCCGGTCCGGGATTGGCGTCGCACCCATGGGACGCCGGGCATTTACAGCCTGAGTTTGACGAGGATGGGCAGATGCAGCTTGACGATGTCGTTGCAGATGATGAACGCGGCGAACATCAGGATACAGACGAAGGCGGCCTGGTAGATGTACTCCTTGACCTGCATGGGAAGGTCGCGGCGGAAGATGCCCTCGATCAGCAGCAGGAAGATCATTCCGCCGTCGAGGATGGGGAACGGCAGCAGGTTGACCATGCCGAGGTTGATGGAGATCATCGACATGGTGCCGATCAGCGGCGTCCAGCCGGGCGCCTCCGCAGCCTCATGCACCACCTGACCGATGCCGATCGGCCCGGAGAGGCTGCGCACAGAAACATGGCCCACGAACATGCCCTTGACCACGTCCTTGATCAGCATGGAGTTGACTTGGGTGAACTTCCACGAGGCAGCGAGGGACTTGGCGAAGGAGAGCTTCTCCACCTTGACCGGCGGAAGGACGGGCTGGAAGCCGAGGCGATAGGCCTTCGATCCGTCGGCGTCGGTAAGCTGCGGGGTGACGTTCAGCAGGAGGGTCTGGCCATTGCGCAGTACGTCGAGCACGGCGGGCGCTCCCTTACGGTCCTGCATGTAGGCAAGCAGCGCGGGCACGGAGTGGAGAGCAAGCGCGTCGATGCGCTCGATCTGGTCGCCGGGCTGGAGTCCCGCGCGCTCCGCCGGACTGCCGGGCATCAGTACCGAGACCTTCACCGGCGTGGGCTGCTCCTTCGGAACGAAGCCAAGGACGATCAGCGATTCGGGAGAGAAGTCCTCGGGGGTTGCTCCCTTGGAGTCGACGAAGAAGGTTGTGTTGACGCGCTGACCATTGTGCGTATACGAGAATGGAACCGTCTGGTTGAGGTTGAGCGTGCAGTGGTTCAGTACGTCGCCCCAGGTGGGGTCTTCGATATTGTCAAAACGCACGATGGTGTCGCCGGTTTGGATGCCTGTCCTGGCGGCGGGAGTTCCCTGTGAGATGTAGTCGGTGTCAGCGGAACTGGAGAGGTACTCGCCAACCTCGTTATGCACCATGAAAACGCCGGCCATCAGGACAAAGGCCAGAACGAAGTTGGCAGTGGGGCCGGCCAGGGCGATCAACATGCGCTGCCAGCGGGGGTGGTTGTTCAGCTCGCCGGGATCGTTACTGACCTTTTCTCCGGGAATCTCGCCTGCCATCTTGACGTATCCGCCCAGCGGCAGCGCGTTGATCTGGTAGTCGGTGCCGCCGCGACGGATGCCGACCACGCGCTTGCCAAAGCCGATGGCGAAGGTCTCCACCCTCACGCCGCAGACCTTGGCCACGACGAAGTGGCCGAACTCATGCACCAGTACCATGAGGCCGAGGACTACGAGCAGTTCAACAACAGCGGCAAGAAAGGCGAGAGACAAGTGCGTTTACCTCGTGGATGGTGTGAAGCGCTAACGCGCGGCTTGGGCGATGACCTCGCGCGCGCAGGCCCTGGCTGCCTCGTCCGCCGCAAGCACGTCTTTAATAGACGCGGGAGCGGCGGCAGGCGTTACCTTCAGCACCTGCTCGATTGTACGCGGGATGCCCATGAAGGGGATGACGCCATCGAGGAACGCGGCCACGGCGATCTCGTCGGCGGCGTTGAGCGCGATGCAGGCGGCGGGGCCGGATTCCGCCGCCTCGTAGGCCAGCCGCAGGCACGGGAAGCGGGCCGGATCGGGCTGGGCGAAGTCGAGCTGGCTGAGCGCGGCCAGATCGAAGGTGAGGGCCGGAGCCGCAAGCTGGGCGTCCACGCGCTCCGGGTAGGCCAGCGCGTACAGAATGGGCAGGCGCATGTCGGTGACCGAGATCTGCGCCAGGATCGAGCCGTCGATGAACTCCACCAGCGAGTGAAGCGTGGACTGGGGATGGATCGTCACCCGGATTTTGGCGGGAGGCAGGTTGAAGAGGCGGCAGGCCTCGATGATCTCGAAGCCCTTGTTCATCATGGTGGCCGAGTCGATGGTGATGCGCCGGCCCATCACCCAGGTGGGGTGCTTCAGCGCCTGCGCGGGCGTGATGTGGTCGAAGTCGGCGGCGGGCGTCGAGCGGAACGGGCCACCCGATGCGGTGAGCCAGATCTGACGGACCTCGGCGGGCTGGCCGCCGCGCAGGCACTGGTGAACGGCGTTGTGCTCGGAGTCGATGGGAAGCAGCGCGACGTTGTGTTTGCGCGCCGCGGCGAGGATGAGTTCACCCGCCGCGACGAGGCATTCCTTATTCGCCAGGCCAATTGCTTTTCCAGCGCAGACCGCCGCGTAGGTCGCCTCCAGCCCCGCGACGCCGACGATCGCCGAGACGACGAAGTCCACCTCGTGCAGCGTAGCCACGCGAACCGTCCCCTTGGTGCCGTGGAGGACTTCGGTGTCGTTGAGGCCGGCCTCGTGGAGGCGCTTGGCGAGCTCGGCGGCCAGCTCTTCGGTAGCCAGCGAGACGACGCGCGGACGCCAGCGGACGCACTGGGCGAAGGCCACGTCGATGTTGCGCCCAGCGGCCAGCGAGACTACATCGTAACGCTCGGGGAAGGATTCGCAGATGGAAAGTGTGCTCTGGCCGATGGAGCCGGTCGAGCCGAGGATGGCAATCTTCTTCACAGTTCTATTTTCGCAGATTGGGAGCAGATTGCATCGGCAAGTTCTTGTCATTGCCTGTTCTTGCTGTCATCCTGAGCGCAGCGAAGGATCCCGACGCTCTCGGCCCAACCACAACAGCCCGAATCTTTCTCCCATAACACTCCAGCCGTTGCCTGTTCTTGCAGTCATCCTCCAGCGGCATCACTTCCGATTACTTCCGATCGGCAATATTTTGTTGCGGGTGGAGCATCTGCCAGCCGAGGTGTTCGCCGAGGTCTTTAAACTCGGGATTCGATTGCGCGATGAGTGCCAGCTTCTTTGCCCTCGTCCATCCTTTGATGACCTTTTCGCGTGCGATAGCGGAGCGGATGTCGGTGAAGTTCTCAATCAGGAGGAGGCGGTTGCAGTGGTACTTCGATGCGAAGCCGGATTTAATGCCATTTTTGTGATCGAAGAAGCGGCGGTCGAAGTCGCTGGTAACGCCGGTATAGAGAGTACCGGTGGTGCTACCGAGAATATAAACGCGGCCTTCGGGCATGGATGCCTCCATGAGGGAGAACTGGAGTTCTGTGGGAGAAAGGTTCGGAGTGTATGGGTGCGGTCGAGTGTATCGGGATCCTTCGCTGCGCTCAGGATGACAGCAAAAACAAACAACGGCGAAAACAACTTCAATACAAAGTCGGAAGCGGCAGACGCCGAAGGCGTCCTTCAGTAACTGCTCCCGCAACCGACGGAATTCAGAGGCATTTGCGTCAACTAATTCTTCTTATAGGGTGCTCTCCATGCGCGAATGATTCTATGCGCGACGAACCACAGTACAAGTAGGATTACAAATGGGGCGATTGATTTCATGATTTGCATTGGAGAAGGCTATCATCCTGCTGGGTTTGGCTGCTATTAAAACCTGCCGAGGCTGAAGGCGTCTTTCAGCAGCAGAACGCACCACAGCACCGGCGCGGCGACCAGCAGCGCGTCGATGCGGTCGAGGACGCCGCCGTGGCCGGGGAGTATGGTTCCGGAGTCCTTGACGCCCGCGCCGCGCTTGATGGCGGACTCCAGCAGGTCGCCCAGTTGCGCGGCCACGTTGATGATTACCGCCAGCACAGCCGACTGCCATACCGGTTCGACGATGTGCAGGATCGTGTTGCTCTCATAGGTGGAGAGCAGATTGCCCGCGAGCACCACGGCGAGACCAGCCAGCAGGCTTCCGCCAACCGAGGCGAAGGTTCCCTCCCAGGTCTTGTTGGGGCTGAGGCGCGAAAGCTTGTGACGGCCCCAGCGGCGGCCAACGTAGAGCGCGGCGATGTCTCCCGCCCAGACCGAGACCATCAGGAAGAGGAGCAGCGGCTTGCCGTCGTCGCGGTTCCAGATCATAGGGATCAGCGTCAGCGGATAGGCCACATAGACCAGCCCGAAGAGGCCGAGCGCAGCGTCGGCCAATACGCGCTCCAGCGGCGCACGGAAGCCCGACCACGCAAGCAGAAGAAGGGCCATCAGGCTGAGTGCGGGAAGCTCCGCCTCGTTGGGAAAGCGCGGCAGGGTGAAGAGAAAGACAAGGGCCGTGCCGAAGATCATCCACCAGACGGGGATG